>WBZP01000005.1_pt1 | contig 399332 bp, 312 predicted proteins | sample 5204301 | NCBI WGS metagenome assembly WBZP01 (sample SAMN12412401, study PRJNA552823) | activated sludge metagenome | isolation source: activated sludge from nitrification reactor of wastewater treatment plant... | place: USA: Pennsylvania | collected 2017
GAGTTTGTTAGCGCAACATAATTATGCAAAGGGGAAGCCTTTTTTATTCTAATACAAAGCTAATTATCAAGAAGTTTGAGTTGAAAAGTAATCGGCTTAGCTTAACGCCAATGCGATAGCTATCGGGGCCGAATGAAATGAGGAGATCCCCCGAGAACCCGCCACGGACAAGCTCAAAAAATTCCGCGAAAGCGGAAAGGATATGGTGGTTCCTGAGCCTGTCGAAGGATGCAGGCCTTGATCTTTTTGGTTACCCTGAAGCAGAACGAAGTACGCTTCAGGGTGACTGGGGGTTTGGGGGCAAAGCCCCCTTGGGATGCCCAAGAATGAAGAATGATTCACGTGAATGCCGCGCAGTTGAAAGGGAAGAGAGGTATGTTGCGGTTATTTGATATAGAAGGAAGAGTTGTTTCTGAAAAACCGGCGGAGGTGTTGGCTGGTGGGTATTATACGACGGAGGTTTATATGAATCAGTTGTCAAGTGGGGTTTATGTTGTCAATCTCATTACTGACAAGGAAACATTATCGTTCAAGACCAATAAATTCTGACATTAATTGGCATTTGTCGGATTAAACGCAGCGAAAACGGCGACTCGCAACGAACGCAGAGAAAAAACTATTGTCCTTTTATGACTTAGAACCTCGTAACTTAGAAACCAAGTAACTCAGAAACTACGAAACTACGAAACTACGAAACCTCGTAACTCAGAAACCTCGAAACCATACGGCATTATGTCGTCTTCCGGTTGATCAGCATCACTCCCGCCAGAATAGCAAGGAAAGCAATGAGATGCAGCGGATGAAAAACTTCGTTGTCAAAGAGTCCCCAGGCAAGGGCAACTACCGGCATCAGATAGGTGACCGCACTGGCGAACAGAGGCCCGGAGACTTTCACGAGATGGAAGTAGAGAATATTGGATAATGCAGTGCCGAATACAGAGAGTGTGGCAAGACACCCAAATGCCCACCATGCATCGGGAACGGTTTGGAAACGTTCGATGAAATCAGTGGTGAAGAGATAAATGCCGTATGGTATCCCCACAACGAGTAAGGATACGGAAGAGATGAGTAAGGTATCTTGTCCGGCCAGAAAGGATTTTATGGTATTGACACTGATGCCATAACAGCAGGTGGCGATCACAATGAGCGATGCGTAAAATGCATCGCTGCTGATACCACCTCCTGAGCGGATGAAGACGAGTCCTGCCGCGCCGAGGAAACCTACAAATACACCCAGCATCTGCATCCAGGTGAATCTTGAACGAAAGAAAATCAGACCAAGCACCATCGTAAAAACCGGCGTAAGAGAGTTCAGCATACCGGCGAGATAGGATGAAATTCTCGTTTGTGCAGTAGCGAATAAAAATGCAGGAATCCCACTGCCTACTGCTCCTACCACAGCCATGTAACGGGCTTTGTCGAAAGTAAGGTCTTTGAATTTACGGATTCCCATCGGGAGTGTTGCGATACAAGCTACCAGCATGCGGATAGACGCTACCTGATCGGGACGAAAACCCTTTAACCCCTGCTTCATCAAAATAAACGAACTGCCCCAGATCAACGCCAGCACCGCCAGCATGATCCATTTAACATTACTCTTTTGTGAAACAGATTCTTTTAACATCGATGTTATTCATTTGCGGGAGCTTTTGAAAAAGGAAAGCGGATGACACTGATGAAGCGAATGCTCACGGATTACATGTTCCGATCATCCGGTTCATTTACACGCTTATCATTTTCCGTTCAACACTCCTATCACCCGGAAACTCCATTGCAACATTTCTTCGCCTCTCCAATAATTCCATTCACATCATCACATTTTCAAATTATCACATTTTCTTCTTCTCATGAAATGCCCCTTTGAAGTCAGGATTTTCTTTTCGTTTCTGTGCATCTATCTCCCGCAACATCATTTGTCTTTCTTCGTAGGGCGTTTCTTCTATAAATACATCCTTCGGCACTTTAAGCTGTTTCACCTTTTGTCCAATGAGTTTCTCGATTTTACCGAGATGGTATTCGTCAGCCATGGTAACAAACGTAATACTGTGACCGGTTTTGAACGCGCGTCCTGTTCTTCCGATCCGGTGCACATAATCTTCGTAGATGATCGGGGTATCGAAGTTGACAACATGGGTCACATCGGGAACGTCGAGTCCGCGGGCAGCAAGATCAGTGGTGATAAGCAACCGCACCGGTTCATTGCGGAAACGAAGCATCGCATTGATACGGGTCTGCTGGGTTTTATTGCCATGAATGATGAGCACATTGTTGTCGCCGTACTTGCGCTGCATGTACTTACCCAGACTCGTGGCATTCGCTTTGGTCTTGCAGAAGATGATAACTTTCTTCCAATCATTTTCCTGCAATAATAATTTCTCGAGCAGATTAATTTTCGATTTCAGATTCGGTATGGAGTACCAGGCCTGAGAAACCGTCTCTGCCGTTTTCATGTCCGGACGAATCTGTATCTCCACCGGAAAATCGAGGAAGTCACCGGCGATCTTTTTCACGAGATCCGACATCGTAGCTGAGAACAAAAGATTCTGCCTTTTCTGCGGCATGGTTTCGAGGATACGGTGAAACTGACTGATGAAACTTTTATCCATCAAGCGCTCTGCTTCATCGATCACCAGGTGTTTGATCTTCTTCGCTTTGATATGCCCCTGCAGATATAGTTCGAGATAACGCCCGGGTGAAGCCACCAAAATGTCGATGCCTTTTTCTATCGCTGCAATCTGATCTTTGGATCCTTGTCCGCCAAATACAACAGTAAACCTGAGGTCAGTGTATTTACACAAATCCTGCAGCGTATTGCCTACCTGAATACTCAGTTCCCGGGTTGGTACGATGATCAGCGCACGGGCATCCATACCCTGAGCGTAGTTCAGAATTCTCAGTAAGGGTAAAAGATAGGCTGCCGTTTTTCCGGTTCCGGTTTGGGCAATGCCGAGCACGTCTTGTCCGCCCATGATCGCCGGAATCGCCTTTTCCTGAATGGGAGTCGGCTGTTCATAGCCCAGATCCTGAATCGCGTTCAGCAGCTGGCGGTTGAGTTTTAAATCGGCAAAGGAAATCACGGCGCAAAAGTACAAAAGGCACCTGCGCCGCGGCTCTTTCATGAAGGCTTTTTCAGAAATAAAGCGGCTCTTCTGATAATCAGGCTTTTAACATCTGCAAAAAAGATCCGAGGACACTTGACAGGCACCCTTTGTTCGCCCTATATTCGCGCCACCTGAACCCGGTGATTTCTCTCTGTAAATCGCGAACCTTTCTGTCGTATTCGTCGTAAATAAATGTCCAAACAGAGTCACGATTTATGTGTAAGTTGAACGGGAAGAAATTCCTCCTTTTAGTGTTGTTAACGACCGTGGTGAAATCACTCATGGCGCAGAATGATTTACCGGCACCATCCGCCAATATGAAGCAGGTGAAGGCCGGATCATTGATTATTGCCATGGACACCACCATGCAAAAAAGACCGGGCTACTTTAACCTGAAGGCGTATGGCCTGGTTAATACCCTGCTGCAAAATGAAATTCCTGTCATGTGGTCGATTAGAGCAACAAAGTCGCGCACGGCTGGTGGTTCTTTGGATTTTGCCGCAGTAACCACCAGAGTATTTCCCGATACGGTGAGTATGGGAGCGCAATATTTCCGCTGCGGACCCTTTATTGTGGATAGCGCCTGGGTGAGTAAAGCCTGGCCGGTTATCACCGCTTTTGGAAACAATGTTCATGTGTTTCGTGTGGATGCCAATTTCAATGCGGATATCCGTTACACGCTCACACATAAACCCCGCATCCTGTTGCTGAATACCGAAGGGTATGATACCATTGCGGTGAAGATGTTGCAGGAAGCAGGATTTGATGCCGGTAGCTATCGTTTGCAGACACCATCGGGCTCAGGGTTTAACCCCGCAGGTAACTGGTCGGTTATTTCCGAGACGCATACGACCTTATATGATACTTCGAGGTTCAACCCACTCTATCGTTATGCGGTTCAGCGGGGCGCAAATCTTTTCATCAACTGTGCGACCATCGGTGCAATGGAAAACAGCACGTTTACCATGACTACCGCTGGAGTTGATTCATTCACCACCGGACTTGCCGCTACGAACTATCTGAATCATGACTTACCGATTGCCCAATTTCAGGGTTCCATTCAATCTCCCAACGGAGAGTTTAAACTCTGGAAGCCGAAATCGGGCAGCTCGATGCGCGGCAATACGTATGAATTTATGCGTGGCGGTTCGGGAGCGAACCTTTATTGTATGGCCGGCATGAAGCTTCGTCCGAATACACTGGCCGGAGGAAATCTGTTCTATGTTTCGGGTCACGAGCACTATCACTGGGCAGCACCAACGGGATCGCAGCATGACAATGTCCGCATTAACGGTCGAAGAGTGTTTCTGAATGCGATGTTCATTCCGGCAAGTGATTCCATTGAGGGTATCGATTTTAAAACAGATGTTTCAGTAAACAAGACGGCGCAGGCAGGACTCGCTGTCAAGAACGAGCCCTTCAGAATTTATATTGTTGCATCGAATGCCGGACCGGGAACAGCCCGTAACCTTTCTTTGAATGCTCCACTTCCTGCCGGACTTCAGTACGCTGCACATTCGGTAACACGTGGCAGTTATAATTCAGGAACCGGAATCTGGCAACTTGATTCGCTCCGCAAATACCAGACGGACACTTTGATACTGGATGTTGTAATCAGTCAGCTGGGCACCATCACCTACATCTCCGATCTTGCCAATACTTCACTTGAATACATCAAGACAAACAACAAGGACACTTTGATTCTGTTTGGTGTCAGCCGGCCCGATGCGGCGAACGACACACTTCACTTCAACGCACCCGTGTTTGCTGATTATAATGTACGTGGCAATGATAGTGATGAAGATGGCGGACCCTTTGCCACGAGTTCTATAATCGCAGGCCCATTTAACGGGACCGCTGTTCTGCTCAATAATGATTCGATCCGTTATACGCTCGGTCCGGGATTTGCCGGCATCGACAGTATCCGGTATGTTACCTGCGACAATTATCCGTTGTGCGATACCGCCTGGTTTTACATCGTGATTCCTACTCCGCTTCCGGTTAGCCTGATTAATTTCGGAGGAATGAGAGATGGAAAGAATGTAAATCTGTATTGGTTTACAGCATCCGAAGTAAACAACGACTTTTTCAGAATTGAAAGAAGTCTGGACGGTCGCTCATTTGAGTACAGAGGGCGGGTGAAAGGAAATGGCACTACCAGCCAGATGAAAGGATATGATTTCAGAGACGAGGACACCAACCTGCCGATCGTTTACTACCGTCTCACACAGGTGGACTTCGATGGTACTTCGAGTTTTTCACCGGTGGTAGTGCTACCACTTCGACAAAGCAGTGGATTTAAAGCAGAAATTTATCCGAATCCGGGAGACGGAAGTTTACAGGTTATCCGCGCACAAGGTGTAATCGGAACGCTACAGATCCGGTTAACCGATATCAGCGGCCGGCTCATTCACACTGAACAATGGACACCAGACGATAACGGCAATATCACCGAACTCTTCACCGGCAAAACAAAACCGGCGCCGGGTACTTATCTCGCAACGTTCATCACGGATAATGATCAACAAAGTATCCGGTTGATTATTCGCTGATCAGCCTTTCCGGATGACCGCACCCAGCTTCGTTTCAAACTGCTTCATCAGCTTATCCATCACCGCGTCGATCTGTTTGTCCTGCAAAGTAGCTTCCTCATCGCGAAGAATAAAACTCAGCGCATAGGATTTCTTACCCGCTTCGATCTTATCTCCCTCGTAAACATCGAACAGATTTACTTCTCGCAGAAGCTTTGGCTCTGAAGCGAACGCCAGTGTTTCAAGCTCCGCATACCGAACAGTTTTATCGAGCATCATCGACAAATCACGACGCACCTCCGGAAATTTAGGAGGTCCGGGAATCTCACGATCCTTTGTTTCGATCAATGACAATAACGTATCCAGCTTCACATCCGCATACCAAACCGGTTGTGAAACATCTGCCACTTTCAAAACCTGACGGTTGACTTTTCCTGCCGTAGCCAGCAATCGTTTACCGCTGTACCAGGCAATACTCTCGTCCATACCCGTTGCTGTCTCTTCCTTCACTGATAAACGGCTACGCACACCTGTTCCGACCGTTGCGAGCAATTGCTCAACCACCGCCTTGAGGAAAAAGAGATCATAGCACTTGGTTTTATCACTCCAGTGTTCTGCATAAAGGTCGCCGGTTATCCAGAGTGAAAGATGCTGCTCTTCCACATAACGGCTGCCGGTTTTGAAATATGTTTTTCCGGTTTCGAAAATGCGAAGATCCTTTTGCTTTCTGTTGATGTTATAAGCCAGACATTCCAGTCCTGTCATCAGCATATGATGGCGCATCAGGGCGAGGTCGTTGGATAAAGGATTCAGCACCTGAACACCGGTAAGTCCTTCTGCGAGTGGCAAGGTTTCGAGATGTGACAGCTTCGTAAGACTGTTATTCAGTACCTCTCTGAATCCATTGGCTACGAGAAAGGCATTGATCCGTCCGGTAATTTCTTCGGGATCGGGACGATGCACTTTTCCGGGTGTTATAGAAATTTTCTTCGGTAAGTCGATGTTGTTATATCCGTAGATGCGAAGAATTTCTTCTGCCACGTCAGCGGCACGGGTAACATCCACCCGATAAGCAGGCACCGATAGTATCAGCCAGTCGCTTTGATCCTCTTCCACATGGATATCCAGGCTTTCAAGAATATCCATCACATCGTGACGTGGAATATCATCTCCGAGAATAGTCTTAAGATAGTTAAATGAAAAATTCACTTTACGACGTTCCACCGGCTTCGGATAGATATCCGTAATAGACGTTGCAATGGTTCCCCCTGCAATTTCTGCAATCATCGTAGCAGCGAGCTTCAAAGCGGTTACCGTCATTTCCGGATCAGTACCCCGTTCAAAACGGAAGGAAGAATCTGTGTGAAGGCCATGTGCTTTCGCAGATTTCCGTACATGCACCGGATTGAAGCAGGCACTTTCGAGGAACAAGTGATTCGTTGTTTCGCTAACACCTGAATCGGCACCTCCGAATACCCCTGCGATGCATAAGCCACCGGCTGTATCGGTAATCATGAGCTCATGCCCTGCCAGCGTACGTTCGGCATCATCCAGTGTCTTGAATTTTGTGCCGGAAGGAAGACTTCTGACAATAATTTTATTTCCCCGGATCTTCTGCGCATCAAAAGCATGCAGCGGTTGCCCGAGATGCATCATCACATAGTTGGTAATATCCACAACGTTATTGATCGGGCGAAGACCAATCACTTTGAGCTTATTCTGCAACCACTCAGGCGATGGTCCGATTTTCACGTTCGTAATTTCAATGCCCGAATAACGTGGACAAGCTTCACTGCTCTCCACCTCTACTGTAATCACCGGTTGTGACGCACCCGCTTTAAACGTACTTAGATCGGGTAACTGCACTTGTTGCTTCGTAGTTCTGCTAAGCAGGGCTTTGATGTCGCGGGCGACTCCCAGGTGTGAAGCAGCATCCGCACGATTCGGAGTCAGACCAATTTCAAAAACATAATCACGTTCAATGTTGAAGTATTCAGAGGCTGGCATTCCGGCTTTCAGTTCATCCGGCAGAATCATAATGCCTGCATGCGACGTACCTAAACCTATTTCATCTTCAGCGCAGATCATGCCCTCTGAAACTTCACCGCGAATCTTTGATTTTTTTATTTCAAAAGGCTCTCCTGATACCGGGAAGAGTTTTGCACCGGGCAAGGCCACCACTACGGTTTGTCCGGCAGCTACATTCGGTGCGCCACAAACGATGTGACGAGGAGTACCATCACCCACTTCAACGGTAGTGACACTAAGACGGTCAGCATTCGGATGGCGATCGCAGGTGACCACTTTTCCAATGACCACACCTTCAAGTCCTCCGGGCAGACTTTCCCAGGCAGCCAGGTGTTCTACTTCCAGTCCGCAGTCGGTGAGCGCAACGGAAAGTTGTTCAGGCGTATATTCGAAATCGATGAACTGACGGAGCCAGTTATAGGAGATTTTCATGTCGGCAATAAATTCAGTCGTCAAAAATACCAAAAGGCGGTCAGAGTAAAAAGTATAAAACCCCGCCGGGCCATAAAGACCCGTGGGGTTTTAACCTGAGAGAGAATAATTTATCGTCGAAGCACTACGTAACCGTTGAGCGGCGTATTGCCATCTTTCAGATCCAACACCCAGAAATAGGTACCGTCGGGCAACTCCTTGCCTACTCGTACCAGGTCAGAATTGGAGAATCCGTTCCAGGTATTGTCGTAGTTGTCTTTTTCATATACCAGTGATCCCCAGCGGTTATAGATCTTAAGGTTCGCATTGGGATACTTGTCAAGCTGAGTAATGACGAAATAATCATTGATATTATCACCATTGGGCGAAATTCCGGATGGAACAAACAGGGTATCGCAAGTAACAGTAACCAGTACGCTATCATTGGCCGAACAACCGTTTGCATCGGTACCGGTTACAATGAAGATGGTAGTTACGGTGGGACTAACGATCGTGATGTCCATGTTTGATGGAGCGCAAAGCGAATCCGGTGTCCAGCTGTACGTCAGCGCTCCTGTAGCCGTCAATGTCAGTAACGAGTCACATTCAATGGTATGATCGGTACCGGCATCTATAACAGGAACCGGATTATTGGTAATAGTGATGGGTCCGTCGTTATAAACACCACAGAGCGAAACGGCCTGCAAGGAATAATCACCTGAACCGTACACAACCAGTTGCGACGTGGTATCTGCCGGAAGGACAGCTCCATTAAGCGACCATTGATAACTCACACCACTGTAGGCACTCGCCTGCAGTACTACGCTGTCGCCATCGCAGAAGGTGGTATTGCCAGTCACCTGAATGGTGATATCAGAAGTATCTGCAAGTACAAAGCTGCTGTCGATACTGCAGCCATTGCTGTCGGTCAGTGCCAGAGTGTAGGTGCCGGCAAGGAGTGAATCATTGAACGCTGTGGTGTCACCGTTACTCCAGGTGTAGGTGTATGGCAACACTCCACCCGTAGCAGCCAGTGATACAGAACCAATGGTATTACTCAGGCAATGTGGCTGTACTACCGTTGCGTTGGCCTGCAATGGTGTATTCAGATCCATAACGGTATCTGTAGCCGTAATTATACATCCATTGGTATCGGTAACAGTCAGCGAGTAGATACCGGAAGGCACGAGTGTGATCATGGAATCTGTAACCCCATTGCTCCAGACTCCGGTGTATCCGGGTGTTCCGCCGCTTACGGAAGCTACAATGGCACCGGTACTATCGCCTCCACAGAATACATCTGTAACGGTGAGCGAAATTGCGAGCGGTGCAGATGGTGCGGAGATGGTCGCGCTGTTCTGCAAAGTACATCCATTGGAATCTGTAACAAGCACATTGTAGGTTCCGGCAAATAAGGTATCAATGTCTTCTTCGGTACTACCGTTATCCCATGAATAGGTATATGGAAGAGTACCTCCGGAAACCTGCAGATCAACACTACCAGTTGAATCACCATAACACTTTACATCCTGAGTGGTCAGGAACGCAGTGAGTGGTCCGCCGGGTGCTGTAACGGTATCTTCATAGAACGAAATACATCCGTTGGTGTCGATCACTGTTACATTGTAAATTCCGGCCGGTAAGCTATCGATATCTTCGTCAGCGGATCCGTTATTCCATGTAAACTGGTACGTTCCTGACGGGTTCATGGTAATATCAATAACACCGGTACTGTCGTTGGCACATAATACATCTGTGACGGTGGCAGTGATTTGTGGTAAGGCATGAATATACACAAACAACCAGGTGGTATCGCAGGCGGCCGGTGTTTGCTGATCGCATACGACGTATTGCAGACTATCCCAGCCCGACGATCCGAGGTTGGATGAGTAGATGATTTCCTGAGTTGGTGTCAGTACAGCCGTTCCATTCAAGGGCTGTGTGATGATCGAAAGTGAAAGCGTATCTCCTTCCGGATCGAAATCATTTAACAATACCGGAACGTAAACAGCATCGCCGGAACAGTTATAGGCTGAATCGGACAAAGCAACAGGCGGATCATTGAGCGAATTCACATTGATTACTACTATGGCCGTGTCACAGAGTCCAGGCGCCGGATATCCTGAATCGCAGATCATATACACTAACGTATCCGTACCTACGAAATTAGTATCCGGACAATAAGTGATTATTCCGGTGAGGGTATCCAGTGTGATCGTTCCGTTGGACGGTCCGCTCAGCGTGATCAGGCTCAAAATATTAATCATATTCTCTACGTCTGTATCGTTCGCGAGAACAGCAATCTGAATGCAGGAGTCCTCCACGGTGCTCGCTGTATCATCCATTGCCAGCGGCGGATCATTGACCGGTGCAATATTGAAGAAGACCCAGGCACTGTCGCAGTACACCGGCATACCGCTGTCGCATACAGTATAGAATAGTGAATCAAGCCCATAGTAGTTCGGATTCGGAGTATAAGTAATCAATCCTCCGGGACCCACCACCACTGTTCCATTGAATGGTCCGGCAGTTACAGTTATAAGCGTAGTATCAAGATTGATATCAGGATCAGTATCGTTCAAGAGAACGTAAACCGAAACTGCAGTGTCTTCCGGAGTGCTGGTCGTATCGTTTTGTGCATCGGGAGGATTGTTCACCCAGATCGTAATCGTATCGGTTGAAGTACAACCAAGACTATCCGTCACCAGCAATACAAAGGTAGAAGTGGCATTGATGGTGACTGTAGGATTTGAAAGTGTGGTATCACTCACTCCAGCTGAAGGACTCCAGGCATAGGTATACGAACCGGTACCTCCGGAGGCTGCAGGTGTTCCGCCCAATGTAACAATTGTTCCGGAAGTCACAAACTGATCAGCACCGGCGTCGGCAACAGGAAGCGGGAAAATGACAACATCCATGGTGTCAGTGCTGAAGCAGGCTCCACTGGTAACTGTGTACACAAATGAATTCACACCCACCACAAGGCCACTTACCGTGGTGACTTCCACACCCGGAGTATCAACAACAGCAGCTCCAATTGACGACCATGAACCTGTTCCTGTAACCGGTGTGTTACCTGTAATGGTTACCGGTGTATTTGCACATGCTTGCTGATCGCTGCCGGCATTGGCAGGAGTAGCGAGTGGTGACACGGTAACGGTAACTGTATCCGAAGATGTGCAGGTACTATTCACAATGGTCCATACAAAATCATAGGAGCCCGGAGTCAGACCGGAAATGAGCGTGAACGGATCGTTGATATTATCTATTACCGCACTGCTGGCAGTGGTCCAGGTACCAACTCCGAAAACCGGCAGATTGGCTGCAAGATTAGTAGTAGATGAGGATTCGCAGATCTGCTGATCAGGTCCTGCAAGAGCCAGTTCCAGACTATCTACAACAACCAACATGGTGTCACTGGTTGAGCAGGCACCGTTGAATACATTCCAGATGAACTGATATGTACCAGCAATATTCAGATCGGTTACAGTAGCTGCAGGATCATTTACATTTGAAATGGTTCCTCCATCCGGAGCGTCCCATTGTCCGATACCGGAAGCGGGCACATTTCCCTGAAGAGTAACCGTCGTACCGGAACATACCTGTTGATCAGGTCCTGCAAGTGCTGCTATCAACGAATCCACAAAGAGTGTGACGGTATCGCTGCTGACGCAGGTGCCGTTGGTAATGGTCCAGATGAAATCATTGGGACCATAGGCCATATTGCTGACCAGTGAATTCGGATCGGTGTCGAGTGCTATCGTTGCGGAACCTGAGGTGGTCCAAATACCGGAGCCAAGTCCCGTTACATTTCCACTTAAAATGGAACCAAATACTTCGCAGAGGTATTGATCACCGCCTGCTGTTGCTGTTACCAGCGAGTCAACGGTAATGAAAATTGTATCCGTACTGATACAGGTTCCATTCACAATGGTCCAGATAAATGAATAGGTGCCGGCGTTAATAAGACCATCTACAGTCGTATTGGCATCGTTTACATTGTTTACTATACCTCCGTCAGGATTCGACCAGAAGCCGACACCAAGTCCGGGTGTATTTGCAGCCATCGTTACGGTTGAACCTGAACATACCGTTTGATCAGGACCTGCCAGTGCTACTTCGAGCGAATCAGAAATAATATCTACAGAGTCACTGCTGGTACAGGTACCATTTGTGATGGTCCACACCAGCGTGTAGGTTCCGGAATACAACCCCGACAATGCCGTATTTTCATCCACCGGTGTTGCTATAATGGCAGCGGAAGATGTGGTCCATAATCCGGTACCGGGTGTTGCTGCATTGGCAGAAAGTGTTGTTGTAGTTGTTCCGCAAAGCTGTTGATCCGAGCCTGCATTGGCGATGACCAGTGAATCAACAGTGATGATAACTGTATCTGTGCTGATACAGGTGCCATTTACGATGGTCCATACAAAGGTGTATGGTCCGGTAAGAATAAGATCAGTAATTGTTGTTGCAGCATCATTAGGGTTGGCAATCGTACCACCGTCAAGTGCTGTCCATAATCCGATTCCAAGTGCAGGAACATTTCCAGCCATGGTAACCGAAGATCCTGAACATACAGTCTGATCGGGACCGGCGCCGGCTGCTTCGAGTGAATCAACAATAACTTCCACGGTATCACTGCTGGTGCAGGTTCCGTTGGTGATCGTCCAAACAAGCGTGTAATTCCCGGTAACAAGTCCGCTGATGCCTGTATTTTCATCGGCCGGATTGGCAATAACAGCAGAGGAAGTGGTGGTCCAGATTCCGGTGCCCGGTGTTGCCGCATTGGCCGACATCGTAGCAGTAGTTGTTCCGCAAAGTTGTTGATCGGAACCGGCATTGGCGATAACCAGTGAATCAACAGTGATGATCACTGTATCTGTGCTGATACAAGTACCGTTTACGATGGTCCATACGAACGTGTAGTTACCGGCAGTGATCAGATCGGTTACTGTTGTAGCAGCATCATTCGGATTGGCAATGGTGCCTCCGTCAAGTGCTGTCCACAATCCGATTCCAACAGTAGCTGGTGTTGCTGCCATCGTAAGTGTCGATCCGGAACAAATGGTTTGATCCGGTCCTGCAACTGCTGCTTCAAGTGAATCAACAACAACTTCAACGGTATCGCTGCTGGTGCAGGCTCCGTTGGTGATCGTCCAAACAAGCGTGTAATTTCCGGTAATCAGTCCGCTGATACCAGTATTTTCATCGGCCGGATTGGTCATAAAGGCAGTAGATGTGGTAGTCCAGATTCCGGTGCCGGGTGTTGCTGCATTGGCCGACATCGTTGTAGTAGTTGTTCCGCAAAGCTGTTGATCCGAACCTGCATTGGCGATGACCAGTGAATCAACAGTGATGATCACTGTATCTGTGCTGATACAAGTACCGTTTACGATGGTCCATACGAACGTGTAGTTACCGGCAGTGATCAGATCGGTTATCGTTGTAGCAGCATCATTCGGATTGGCGATCGTACCTCCGTCAAGTGCTGTCCAAAGTCCGATTCCAACGGTAGCAGGTGTTGCTGCCATCGTCAGTGTTGATCCGGAACAGATGGTTTGATCAGATCCTGCAACTGCTGTTTCGAGTGAATCGACAAAAACATCAACGGTATCTTCACTCACACAGGAACCATTTGTAATAGTCCAAACGAAAGTGAAAACACCAGTATTTAATCCGGTCACTCCTGAATTCTCATCTGTTAATGTGGTGATTCCGGCTCCTGAAGTTGTGCTCCAGAATCCGATTCCCGGTGTAGCCGCATTGGCTGCGAGATTGGTGGTTGTTACTCCGCATAGCTGCTGGTCGCTGCCGGCATTGGCAACAACGAGTGAATCAACAGTAATGCGAATGGTATCCCGGCTGACGCAGGTTCCATTGGTAATGGTCCATACAAAATTATAATTGCCTGCAATGGTCAATCCTGTAATTGTCGTTGCAGGATTAGATGCAGTGGAGATGGTTCCGCCATTGAGTGCTGTCCATGTTCCGCTGCCTGCACCCGGTGTGTTGGCAGCCATTGTGACTGTACTTCCGGCACAAACCTGCTGATCAGGTCCTGCAGCGGAAGTAATCAACGAATCTACACGTACAGAAACTGTATCGCGACTGACACATGCACCATTGGTAATTGTCCAAACTAAAAGATAGGTTCCGGCATGCAGTCCGGTGATGGTACTGGAGGCGCTGGATGGTGTAGTGATAACGGCTGATGAGGTGGTAGACCATACACCTGTTCCAGGAGCAGGATTACTACCGGCCAGCGTAGCCGAAGTTACATTACAGAGTGCCTGATCGCTACCGGCATTAGCGGTAACAAGCTGGCTGACTGTAATACGAATGGTATCTCTGCTGACACAGGCTCCGTTGGTAACCGTCCATACAAATGTATAGGTACCCGCTGTTGACATGCCGCTAACAGCAGTTGTCGGAGATGTTGCGTTGGCGATGGTGGCCGAAGAGGTGGTGGTCCATTGTCCACTGCCCGCTGATGGTGTGGTTGCTGCCATCGTAGCTGTTCCGGGTGAAGAACAAATACTCTGGTCAGGACCTGCATTTGCCGTGACCACAGAGTCGCGACGAATCACAACGGTGTCTCTGCTGATACAGGATCCATTGGTGATGGTCCATACAAAGGTATTATTACCATAGGCCAGATTGGTAACTCCGCTGCTGGCTGATGCCGGTGTTGTAATAGATGCAGTACCTGTGGTTGTCCAGATGCCCGAGCCGGTTGCCGGCGTATTACCGGCCAGTGTAGCAGTGGAAGATGCACAAAGATTTTGGTCGGGTCCTGCTGTCGCTACGATAGCCGAGTCAACAGTAATACGAACGGTATCGCGTAAGACACAGGCACCGTTGGTAACGGTCCATACAAACGTATAGACGCCCGCATTTGTCAATCCTGTTAATGCTGAGCTAGGACTGGTTGGTGAAACAATAGTAGCTGAAGACGTGGTGGTCCACAATCCGGTGGCCGGAATAGGATTATTACCTGCGAGAGAAGTTGTGCTTCCCTGACAAATACTCTGATCAAGTCCGGCGTTAGAAGGAATCTGCACACTAACGGTTACGCGCATGGTATCACGCCGCACACAGGTACCGTTGGTGATGGTCCATACAAACAAATGAGTTCCCGGCGTGAGCGAAGTTACCGTTGATGTTGGACTGGAAGGTGTCGTGATAGTTCCGCCGTTGAGTTTGGTCCAGAGACCGGTACCCGGCGCCGGATTATTACCGGCAAGTGTTATCGTCGTTGTTGTTTCACAAATCGATTGATCCGGACCCGCATTGGCAGCAACAGCTGAATCAACACGGATAACTACGGTATCACGTACAACACATGCTCCGTAAGTAATAGACCATATAAAAGTATTATTACCGACAACGAGATTGCTCACCGCAGTCGTTGTTGAAGTAGGACTTGCAATGGTAGCACTGCCGGTGGTTGTCCACAATCCGGTTCCCGGCAAAGGACTATTACCGGTTAGCGTTGCTGTTGTTGCACTGCAAATCTGCTGATCGGTGCCGGCATTGGGATTAACAGGAGCCGTTACCACGATAGCGACGGTATCACGCGTCACGCAAGGACCATTGGTCACCGTCCAGACAAAATAATAAGTACCTGCAGTATTCAGTCCTGTTACCAATGTACTTGTACTGGCAGGTGAAACGATGGTTCCGGAAGAAACTGCTGTCCATGCGCCTGTACCAGGTGCTGGATTCGTCGCGGTGAGTGTTCCCTGCGCAGTAGATGTACAAACCTGGATATCTGATCCGGCATTTGCGGTAACGGGTGCCGTTACCACAATATTCATCGTATCGCGCGTAACGCATGCACCATTGGTGATGGTCCAAACAAAGGCATAGGTTCCGGCTGATGTAAGACCGGTAACACCGCTACCGGAAGAAGAAGGAGTAGTAATTGTTGCTGATGATGAAGTTGACCATACGCCTGTTCCCGGTGCAGGATTAGAACCGGAAAGCGTTGCAGTACCCGGAGAAGAACAAACGGACTGATCGGAACCGGCATTGGAACTCACCGGACTTGACACCACTATATTAACGGTGTCGCGTGTAATACAGGAACCGTTGGTAACCGTCCATACAAAGGTGTAAGTGCCGGCCACATTCATGCCCGACACTGCGCTGTTTCTGTTAGAAGGATTGGCAATGGTTGCAGTACTTGCAGTAGACCACAAACCGGTGCCGGGAGCAGGGCTCGAAGCCGCCATTGTTGCTGTACCCGGAGTTGAGCAGATCTGTTGATCGGGTCCGGCATTAACAGTCACCGGTTGATCCACAATCACAGTTACCTGGTCGGCATCTGAACAAGTACCATCGGTCACTACCCAGAAGAAAAGATAAGTGCCACTGATAAGATTTGAAACGAGTGTAGTGTCATTACCCGGAGAAGCAATGACTCCGGAAGATGCAGTAAACCATGCACTGCTTACACCCGGAATTCCGGGATCTACGGCAACAATGGTGGTGGTAGATTGTGGTGAACAGATTCTCACCGTATTATTTACTGCCTGTGCCAACAATACATAGATCGCCTGTGCTGCAGTATCCTTATTCCCGTTCGCATCGGTCACAATTAACTGTACCGTGTAATTACCGCCAACAGTATAAGCATACGATGGATTCTGGGATGTAGAAGAACCTCCATCACCAAAAGTCCAGTTCCAGGTTGTAATAGCAGTTGATCCGGCCACTGAAATATCAGTGAACGAAATCACATTACCTACACAAACAATCGTATCATTCGCGTCGATACCGGCAGTGGGCCCTTGGGCACTGGCCGGTTTAATAAGACCGGTTATGAGGAGTATCAAAACAGATACTACCTTCAAAACATTCACATTTCGCAACATTCTCAATCAGGTTTTGGTGTCGTGCGACACTTTTTGCTCCTTTTCTTACGAAAATCTTACATCCTTTGTTTCGGTATGAAAAACGGAAATCGAGGATTTTTCAGAGAGAAAAACTGCTCTTCATGAAGTAAAAAACAGTGCTTTTGGAACCAGTCTGACTTCACTTTAACGAAGCCGTAAAAAAAAGGTTACAGTTTAAAACAAGAAGTCCGGACTTACGGGCCCGGACTTCTCTTATACTAAATAAAAACTACTTTACTGACTCAACAATTCCTTCACAATCGAAGAAACAATTTTATTATCGGCCTTGCCGGCAAGTTGCTTGGTGACCACACCCATCACTTTGCCCATTTCGGCGGGTGATGTAGCGCCGGTAGCAGCAATAGCCGCTTGGACTGCAACACGAACCTCATCCTCACCCATCATTTGCGGAAGATATTTTGAAATGATCTCCACTTCTTCCATTTCAGGTTTGGCTAGATCTTCACGTCCCTGCTTGTTATAGATTTCAATCGATTCCTGACGCTGCTTCACGAGTTTCTGCAACATCTTTACTTCGTCCTCTGCGGTCAGTTCTTTTCCACCGGCACTGGTTTTTGCCAGTAGAATAGCAGACTTAATAGCGCGGATCGCACGAAGTCCGGCTTCGTTTTTCGCAAGCATGGCGGCTTTCAGGTCGCCCATGATGGTTTGTTCGAGACTCATGATCTTAATCTACGCGGTCGTGAAGGAATGAATTATTAGTGCGGATCTCCGGCTTATTCTGCGTTTCATCCATCGCAAGTGTATAACGCGAAACGTTTGAATCACCGGAAGCAGGGGTCTGATCGAGTTTGATATTGCGGCGCTTGTAAGCAGGCTCACGCTCCATATCAGCCATACCGTTTGGTGAGTTGTAACGAAGGCTCACTTCACGAAGGCGCATGATGCGCTCACGGGAATGACGATACATTTCTTCCTCCGGCGTAAGCGATGGCGTGGCAGCATTCAGCGGTTGCGTAGTTGAAGCATTGTACAGTTCATATCGAACGGTCTCCTGTTCCTCGTTCACTTCTGCAACCGGAGTAGTGAATGTCTGCTCCGTCTGAATATCGTTACTGATCATCTCCTCTTCTGTAGGAAACTCGAGCTCGATTACTCCATTTTCACCGGTCACGGAAGTGGTCATCTCTTCAGAGAAGTTAATGATGGCTTCATCTGTTTTCCCTTCAATCACTTCTTCCCGCACAAATACGAAAGGCTCTTCCGGCTTGATTTCAGCAGACGGTGTTTCTACAGCAGCAACCGGTGTTTCATTTACGATTACCGGCTCTGGTTTTACGGGCTCTTCGGTGAGTTTATGCACGATAATCTCCGGCACCTGTTTACGAATCTCAATCTGCTTCTGCTCACCGGTCTTAAAACCTGTAGCAATCACCGTAACACCAACTTTATCACCGAGGGAAGGATCTTTCCCAATACCCATGATGATATCGGCAGAATTACCCGCCTGCGCCTGAATAAAGTCGTTGATCTCCCCTACTTCATCCATGGTCACTTCAATCTGACCGCTGGTGATATTGAGCAGGATATAGTTGGCACCTTCAATCACATTATCATTCAATAACGGTGAGTCCAGAGCGGCTTCTGCAGCACGGATAGCACGGTTATCCCCTTCAGCAGTTGCTGAACCCATAATCGCAACACCGCTGTCTTTCATAACGGTTTGGATATCCGCAAAGTCAGTGCTGATGTGCATGGTATTGGTGATAATCTCCGCAATGCTCTTTGCCGCTACAGTAAGCACATCGTCCGCATGGCCGAACGCAACACTCAGGTTGAGGTTACCGTGAATCTCACGGAGTTTATCATTGCAGATGATGAGCAATGCGTCAACGTTCTTCTTCATCTCTTCGATGCCGGCTTCAGCCTGGAGCTTACGCTTGCGTCCTTCAAATGCGAAAGGTACCGTTACAATACCAACCGTTAATACGCCCATCTCTTTGGCAATTCCGGCAATGATTGGTGCTGCACCGGTACCGGTACCACCGCCCATGCCGGCCGTGATAAATGCCATCCGGGTATTATCTCCGAGCAACGTACGCATCTCTTCGATGTTTTCAATAACGGCGCGTTTTCCTACTTCAGGAATTGCACCGGCACCCATTCCCTGTGTGAGTCCGGGTCCGAGCTGAATGCGAACGGGAACAGGACTTATGGCGAGTGCTTTCGCGTCAGTGTTGCAAACAATGAAGTCAACGCCGGTGATGCCCTGGCGGAACATGTGATTCACCGCATTGCTGCCTCCGCCGCCAACTCCGATCACTTTGATCATGGATGGCTGCTCCTTGCTGATGTCAAATGGAATCAGTGAAGGCTGCTGATTGGGAAATTCTTGCTGGTTCATGGTTTATAGTGGTTTTGTTATTTCGTTGGTTGTTGATCAGAGTTTGTCGTCTTTGTCATCGCCGAGGATTTCGGAGTTGAAGATGGATTTCCACCAGGGAAGACGATCGGATTTTGGTTCAGAGGAAGGAGCATCGGACCTTGAAGCTCCTGGCAAGTTGTTGCGGCGATCATTTTCAAGTTCCTGAAGTCCCTTGATGACCAACCCAACACCCGTGGCATACATCGGGCTCTTCACTTCTTCCATGCCCTTGCCAAGGTGCTCGTTTGGATAACCAATGCGGGTATCCATACCCGTTATGTATTCTACCAGTTGGGTTACATGTTTGAGCTGTGAACCGCCTCCGGTGATGACAATACCGGCAATGAGTTTTTTCTCAAAACCGGACGATTTGATTTCATAATAAACGCTTTCTATGATCTCTTCCATACGTGCCTGGATGATCGAAGCGAGATTCTTCACGGAGATTTCCTTCGGCTCACGTCCGCGAAGTCCGGGTATAGAAACGATTTCGTTGTCCTTCATCTGTTTCGCCAGAGCAGATCCGAAACGGGTTTTCAGCAGCTCTGCCTGATTGCGGATGATGGAACAGCCTTCCTTGATGTCGTCGGTGATCACATTTCCGCCGAACGGTATTACCGCTGTATGACGGATGATGCCATCCTGGAAAATAGCAATATCAGTAGTACCTCCGCCGATATCCACCAGCACGACTCCGGCCTCTTTCTCTTCTTCGGTCAACACCGCCTCTGCAGAAGCCAATGGCTCGAGGATAATGTCAACGGTTTTGAGTCCGGCCTTGGTAACGCATTTCTGAATGTTATTAGCCGCGGTGATGAGTCCGGTGATGATATGACAGTTGGCTTCCAGACGAATCCCCGACATACCAATCGGATCCTTGATGCCTTGCTCGTTGTCAACGATGTACTCCTGCGGAATCACGTGAATGATCTCTTCGCCGGGAGGCATCGCCAGCTTGTACATGTCCTTGATGATCGCATCAATATCCTGACGGCTGATTTCATCGTTGAGGTTGGTGCGGGTGATCATGCCGCGGTGCTGCATGCTTTTGATGTGCTGCCCGGCAATCCCCACGTGAACATCGCTGATCTCCACACCTGATTTTGCCTCCGCCTCAGCCACCGCTTCCTTGATGGAGGCCACCGTTTTTTCGATGTTGGCTACCATGCCGCGCATTACGCCCAGCGACTCGGAACGTCCGAGTCCCATCACTTCCACTTTGCCGTGCTCATTTCTTCGACCGACAATTGCAGCGATCTTGGTTGTGCCGATATCCAATCCAACGATGATGCCTGAATGTTCCATCTATCAGTTCTTTTTTGTGCAAACAACCTGCCCTTTGAACTTCAGGTTGATCATGTTATAATTGTTCCAGCCGGTTTTATTGAGTCCGTCACGGTAAAAAACCATGAGCCGGTGGAACTTGTCTGTTAATAAACTGGTATCACCTACTAACACCGTGTGATCACCAAAACGGGGCACCAGTTCGAGTTCCTGATGTTCGTTTACATAGATCTGCTCTGTGTTAGCCGACCAGAAAGTATCCGCTTCGATGAAGCGTGCGAGCGCGTAAACCTGATCTACAATACGGGGTATCTGCGTCGCCGTTGTATCGTTGGTGGTGAACTTATACCCCACTTTCATCTCCGAATAGGTATTGAAGATATAACCGTTCGCCACCAATGCCGGAGGAGTGTAACGATCTGATACAGGCATAAATGTGCCTGTTTCGTCAATGTAAAACTGTTCGTCGTTCTGGTTCACAATGCGGACAATCGGATTACGCTGCACGAGGTCGATGTGCAGTTTTCCACCGATCGCTGAATATACTTCGACGCTCTCTACGAAGGGGTTCGATAAAATTATTTTTTCTAACAGCGAAGTGTTAATGGCGCCGATGGGTTTTCCCTCGATTTTTCCTTTGCTGTTGATCAACGAAAGGATGTCGGCATTGTCAATAAATTCATGTCCGCGATCACCATCCATGTTAATAACTATGCCGGTGCAACGAATGACATCTTGTTCATGGCTCACGAAGCCAAGCAGCATCATAACCGATACGGTAAGCACGGTCCAGCCAGCGATGGTGAAAATTTTCCGGAAGTTGATTTTTGTTTTCATGGGTTTTCCAGAAGTTTTTGAATGGGTAGTACCAGCTGATCAATATCTCCGGCTCCCAGCGTCATGAATACTTCAGGACGTTGGCTTTTGAGCGCTTGCACGAGTCCTTCTTTGGTGACCCGGTGTTTATCGCTGATGGTGACATTATTGAAGATAATTCCGCTATCAATACCGGGAAGGGGTAACTCCCGTGCCGGATAGATATCGAGGAGATATAAGGTGTCGGCCAGACTGAGCGCTTCTGCAAATCCATCTACGAAATCGCGGGTGCGGGTGAAGAGATGGGGCTGGAAAGCAATGGCCAGATTTTTTCCGGGGTAAAGTTCACGGGCTGAAAGTATCGCAGCTTTTAGTTCTTCCGGATGATGCGCATAGTCGTCGATGTAAACGACGGAGGAGGTGCGCACTCTGAACTCAAAGCGACGCTGAACACCCTGATAACCGGCCAGCGCTTCTTTAACACTGAGTATATCAACACCACGTTCGAGGGCAAGTCCGGCAGCAGCAACAGCATTTTCTACGTTGTGACGACCGGGCAATCCAAGCGTGAGTCCTTCTATCACATAGCCGGGCGTTACCAGATCAAAATGATAACGGCCATCCTTTACCGAAATATGGGTGCCACGATAATCTGCTGCCGCATCGGTGATGCTGTAGGTCATCTTCCTCGCTTGTGTGGTGCCGGGATCGAGTCCATATTTATGCAGAATGAATCCGGAGGCCCTTACCTGCGAAGCAAATGCACGATAGGTTTGCTGCATCTGATCACGGTCGCCATAGATGTCGAGATGATCGGCATCCATGCTCGTGATAATGGCCGCCTCGGGAAACAGGGTAAGAAAACTACGGTCGAATTCATCGGCTTCTACAACAATTTCATGTCCGGCTTTCGCGGGATCACCAAGCAGAAGATTGGAGTCGAGATTGACGCTGATGCCACCAAGAAATGCGGTGCAGTTCCGGCCGGCTACTTTTAAGATATAGGCGAGTATGGATGAAGTGGTGGTTTTACCATGTGTGCCGGCTACTCCGTAGGTGATATGATTTTCGGTGAGGAGTCCCAGTACCTGCGACCGTTTCAGCACAGCATACGCATTGGTGCGGAAGTACTGGAGTTCTGCATGCGCAGACGGTACCGCCGGTGTAAGCACGATAACGACACGGTCTTTGTTTGCAGGATTGCGGACAAATGCCGGAATCCTCTCAACGTTTTCTTCAAAGTGGATGTCCATGCCTTCTGCACGCAGCGCATCGGTGAGTGGTGTAGAGGTACGGTCATAACCGGAAACCTGTTTGCCTTCGGCGAGAAAATACCGCGCAAGCGCACTCATGCCAATCCCCCCGATTCCGAGGAAATAAACTGCATCGACGTTTTTCCAGTTTACTTCTTTCACTGTTGCTGAACGATTTTAAAAATTTCTCTTGCGATTTCTTCTGCCGCGAAGGGGCGTGCGAGGGGAGCAATGTTATCGGAGAGTCTTTTGCAGCGCACTTCGTCTCCCACCAGCGAGAGTGCTTCACTCACGAGTTTATCGGCTGCCTCCTGATCTTTCACCAGCAGACCGGCATCACGGTTAACGAGGGCTTCGCAGTTCTTGGTCTGGTGATCTTCTGCTGCTGTAGGCAACGGCACCAGAATAGAAGGCTTACGCACAATGCATAATTCTGAAACAGTACTGGCACCTGCTCTGCCTACCACAATATCACTGAGCGCATAAGCCAGATCCATGCGTGTTATGAATTCTGATGCTTTGATATTCGGATGATTTAATGCTTCAACGGCAGCTTTTGCTTCTGCATAAAACACACGTCCGGTTTGCCAGAGCAGTTGATATCCCGATGCTGCAATTTGGCTGAGCCCGGCCAGCATCGCCCGGTTTATACTTCTTGCACCTTGTGATCCCCCGGTAACCAATATCGTTTTTTTGCCGGCGTCGAGTCCGAAGAAGGCAGCTGCCTCACTTCGCTTCCCTTCCGTATGCCGGATATCTTCCCGCACCGGATTACCCGTAAAGATGATTTTCTCCGCAGGAAAAAAACGGTCCATGCCTTCATAAGCTACGCAGATACTCTTGGCCCGCTTGCTCAGCAATTTGTTGGTGATGCCCGGAAACGAATTTTGCTCCTGAATAACAGCGGGTATGCCTTGCCGTGAGGCCATGTATAACAAGGGACCACTGGCATAACCACCAACGCCAACAGCAGCATCCGGTTTGAACTCGCGGATAATGCTTCCGGCTTTGTTGAGTGAACGCACGAGTTTCAGAGGGAAGGAAAGGTTATCAAGGCTGAACTCACGTTTGATCCCCGCAATCGGTAATCCTTTAATGGTGTAACCGGCTGCAGGCACTTTCTCCATCTCCATTTTTCCTTCTGCACCTACAAAGAGAATTTCTGTTCTTCCGTCAGCAGCCTTTAACGCATTGGCAATAGCAATGGCCGGGAAGATATGCCCCCCGGTACCACCACCACTGATGATGATGCGTAAAGGTTTATGCGGCAACGGCGGCATTGACTGGAGCGTTTTCGGTTTTATCAATTTCTGAACTTACGCTGAGAATAATTCCCAACGCAGCACTGGTGAACCAGATCGATGTACCTCCCATACTCAGCATGGGTAAGGGCTGACCGGTAACAGGAAACAGGTTCACTGCTACCGCCATATTGATGAGTGCCTGAAACACCAGACTGAAAGCACAGCCTACGGTGATCAGGGCAGCAAAGGCGCGTTCCGTTCGTTTTACAATCTGCAAGGCACGGTAAAACAACAACAGATAAAGGAAGAGCACGAAAGTTCCTCCGAGCAATCCATACTCTTCAATGATAATCGCAAAGATGAAATCCGAATATGGGTGCGGCAGGAAATTACGTTGATCGCTGTGCCCGGGACCTTTACCGATTACACCTCCGGTAGCAACGGCAATCTTCGCCTGCTCTACCTGATAGTTTCCTTCGGCATCACCTTTCGAGAAATTTTCGATCCTTGCTTTCCATGTAGAGATACGTCCGTCGTATCCCGCCACATAGGCAATCATGAGAAATAGGGCGAAAACCGTTACGGCCATGCCGATCATGTAAGCGATATACTTGACACTGATACGCCCGATGAACATGAGAATAACACTGGTGGTAAAGAGCACCGCCGATGTGGAAAAGTTGGCAGGGAGAATTAACCCACACACTAACCCTACCGGAATGATAATCGGCACAAATGCACTTTTGAAATCCTTGATGTTATCCTGCTTTTTCGACAGCGCACGGGCCACATAGAGGATCAATGCCACCTTGGCGAAATCGGAAGTTTGAAAGGAGAGTCCGATGATCGGCAGGGTCAGCCAGCGGCTGGCTTCGTTGATGTTGCTACCCATCAGCAGGGTGAGCAGCAGCAGCGGAACGGCAATGATGATACCCAGATTGGCAATGCGCGCGTAGAAGGTGTATTTCACGAAATGGCCGGCATACATCAGGGCGAAACCGAGAATCATAATGATACCGTGCTTGAAAAGATAGTACTCTGTATTGCCCGACTGGTACTTATACGCGAGTGTACCGGTAGAGCTGTACACGGCCAGGATGCTCACGATACTCAGCAGTATCACGATCAGCCAGATGGTGCGGTCTCCTTTGAAATATGTTTCGAGCCAGTTCATGGTGTTGGAATTTCAGCAACGACGGTAAGCCGCTGCCGTGATGAATCAGAGATTGCGGACAGCTGCTTTGAATTTGCGGCCGCGGTCTTCATAGTTTTCGAACAGATCGAAGCTGGCGCAGGCGGGAGAGAGCAACACAGCATCGCCCTGCTTTCCGAGACGATAAGCCGTCTGTACTGCTTCTTCTGCAGACGCGGTTTCTACAATGACCGGAACCGCTTCACGGAAAGCTTCGATGATTTTCTTATTGTCGACGCCCATGCAGACAATCGCCTTTACATTGCGTTTCACCAGATCCAGCAGTTCGCTGTAATCATTGCCTTTATCTACACCACCAGCAATCCAGATAGTGGGTTTCTCCATGCTCTCCAGTGCATACCAGGTAGAGTTTACATTGGTCGCTTTTGAATCGTTGATGAATTCGATACCGTGTACGCTGGTCACCACCTCCAACCGATGCTCGATATTTTCGAAATCGGAGAAGCTCTCGCGTACTACTTCTTTCCGGATATCGAAAATACGTCCGGCAATACCGGCCGCCATCGAATTGTAGATGTTGTGTTTTCCTTGCAGGGCAAGTTCGTTGATTGACATAGAGAAGTGTGTGTTATGGGTTGTTATGCAGAGTTGATCGTTCTCGAGCCATCCACTCATCCCTACCCGCTTTTTAATACTGAAGGGATAGAGTTGCATAGAAGGCTGGAGTTTTCCGAGTGCTTCCATCGTCAAGGCATCATCAGCACAGTAGATGAATGCATCAGCCGATGTCTGATTCTGAAGGATTCTGAATTTGGAAGCGATATAATTTCCGAGATTATACTCGTAACGATCAAGGTGATCAGGCGTGATATTGGTGAGGATACCGATATCTGCCTTAAAGGTGTTGCAGCCATCAAGCTGAAAACTGCTCAGCTCGAGTACATAGTAGTCGCGCTCGGTTTCTGCAACTTGCCGTGCGAAACTTTTTCCGATGTTGCCACCAAGACCTACATTGAAACCGGCCCTGGTAAACAGGTGATGCGTAAGCAAGGTGGTGGTGGTCTTACCGTTGGTACCGGTAATGCAGATCATTTTTGCCTTCGTGTGGCGTCCGGCAAATTCAATTTCGCTGATGACAGGAATACCGGTTGCACGTAATGCTTTCACAACCGGTGCTTTGTCGGGAATGCCTGGACTCTTCACCACTTCGGTAGCATCTAAAATCTTCGCATCGGTATGCATACCTTCTTCGTAAGCAATACCACGTTCATCGAGTTCGGTTTTGTACTTATCCGCAATCTTTCCGAAATCCGAAACAAATACTTCCATGCCCAGCTTCTGCGCCAGGATCGCTGAACCAACACCGCTTTCGCCGGCGCCGAGAATGACCATTTTTCCGTTCAGTGATAACATGGTAATTTTTCTTAGCGGAGTTTGAGTGTTACCACACTGAGTACTGCGAGCATGATGCCCACAATCCAGAAGCGGGTAACGATTTTGGATTCGTGATAACCGAGTTTCTGATAGTGATGGTGAAGCGGCGACATCTTGAAGATGCGTCGGCCTTCACCGTATTTCTTCTTGGTATAGCGGAAGTAACTTACCTGCATCATCACAGAGATATTCTCTACGAGGAAGATGCCGCAGATGATGGGAATGAGTAATTCTTTACGTACAGCGATGGCGAACACAGCGATGATGCCACCGAGTGCCAGACTACCCGTATCTCCCATAAAGACCTGAGCAGGGAAAGAGTTATACCAGAGGAAGCCGACACAGGCTCCAACAAATGCACTCATAAACACCATCAGTTCGCCGGTATTCGGGATGTACATGATGTTGAGATAATCGGCAAACACAGTGTTACCGGATACGTAGGCGAAGATGGCCAGTGTAGTCCCGATGATCGCGCTTGTTCCGGTAGCCAGACCATCTATTCCATCTGTGATATTGGCGCCGTTGGAAACCGCCGTAATAATAAATGTTACGATCATGATGAAGAGGATCGGCAACATCCATGCTTTGTTATCGCCGGCCCAATCAAGGAGTGATGCGTAATCGAATTCGTTGTTTTTCAGGAAAGGAATGGTGGTCTTTGTCGATTTTTCATTCTTTCCGCTGAAGAGCACGCCTTCTGAATTGCGTAAATCATCAATCACATTACTGCGTTGCTGCACAACGATCTGTTCGCTATCAACTTTTTCACGCACCACTACATTCGGGTTGAAGTATAGAATGGACCCGATGATTAATCCCAAACCTACCTGACCGATGAGTTTCGATTTGGCACGCAGACCTTCTTTATCTTTTTTGAAGACTTTGATATAATCATCGAGGAAACCAATGAATCCCAGCCAGAGGGTACTGATGATCATGATGATGATGTACACATTGTCGAGCTTGGTAAAAAGCAATACCGGAATCAGAATTGCAGCGATGATGATCAGTCCTCCCATGGTCGGAGTTCCCTGCTTTTGCTTTTGTCCGTCGAGACCGAGATCGCGTATGGTTTCTCCTACCTGTAAGGCCAGCAGTCGGGCTATGATGCGTTTCCCTAAAAACAAGGTGATCACCAGTGAGGTGATGATAGCCATTGCTGCACGGAAACTCAGGTAACGGAACACGCCGGCACCGGGGAAGTCATACACTTTATCGAGATACTCAAAGAGGTAGTAGAGCATGTTCTTGGTTAGCAGATTTCAAATGATTCCTGTAATACTTCGCGGTCATCGAAGGGATATTTCACACCTTTGATTTCCTGATATTTTTCGTGCCCTTTTCCGGCAAGGAGGAGAATATCTCCCGGCTTCGCCAGTGCACAAGCGGTACGCACAGCCTCACGGCGATCCGTTACCGAAAGCACTTTGCGCATCAGATGTGCAGGCACTCCGGCCTTCATTTGACTGATGATGACTTCCGGATCTTCACTGCGGGGGTTATCGCTGGTAAGAATAACACGGTCAGAATGCTCTGCAGCAATGGCCGCCATTTGCGGACGTTTCCCGGCATCACGGTCGCCACCGCAGCCTACAATGGTGATGACCTGCTCATTGCCGGTGCGGATCTCCTGAATTGTTTTCAATACGTTGAGCAATGCGTCCGGTGTATGGGCATAATCGATGATACCGATAACGCCCTGCGGACTCGTCAACTGCTGAAAGCGTCCTTCCGGTGCGCCCAGTGTACTGAGTCCGGTGAGGATATGCAGCTTTTCTTCGCCGAGCAACATGGCCGCGCCGTAAACACCCAGCAGATTGTATGCGTTGAAATTTCCGGTCAGGCGACACATCACATCGTTGCCGTCAATATTGAGCAGCAGTCCTGACACAGAACTTTCGAGAATGCGTGCTTTGAAATCTGCAATGCCGGTAAGTCCGTATGTTTTGATATACGCACGGGTATTCTGCACCATGATTTTGTGATTGCGGTCGTCGGCATTCACAAGCGCAAAAGCTTCAGATGGCAACAGATCGAAAAAGCCTTTCTTGGCACGGATATATTCGTCGAATGTTTTATGGTAATCGAGGTGATCGCGGGTGATGTTGGTGAAGAGCCCTCCGGCAAACTGCAAACCACTCACCCGGTGCTGTACAACTGCATGTGAACTCACTTCCATGAAACAATGTGTACAGCCTGCTTCTACCATTTTCGCAAGCAGCGCATTGAGCTGGAGCGGATCCGGTGTGGTATGCGTAGCTGGAATTTCAAGGTCGTTGATGTAATTGCGGACCGTACTCAACAAGCCGGTTTTATAACCCAACTGGCGGAACAAGGCATGCAGCAAGGTAACCGATGTGGTTTTACCATTGGTGCCGGTAACGCCCACCAGTTTCAATCGCGATGATGGATGATCGTAATAGTTCGCACAGAGAATGGACAAAGCCAGTGACGAATCCTTCACCCGTATGTACGTGACGGAAGCAGCCAGCTCCTTTGGAAATTCTTCACAAACAACAGCCGCTACACCTTTCGCTACGACTTCAGAAATAAAATCATGACCGTCGCTGCGTGTACCACGCACCGCAACAAATAATACGCCTTCTCCCGACTGACGGGAATCAAAGCATATTTTGTCGATAGAGATAGTGGTATTTCCATTTACCTCCTCGATGCCGGTCTTGTAAAGAAGATCGCTCAGTATTTTCATTAACTCAGTTCGATGATGATTTGCTGTCCGCGCTGCAGTTTTGCGCCGGGTTGAATGGATTGTTTAACAACTGAACCACGCCCTACAGGTTTTACTTGTAAGCCCTGGCTCTCGAGAAGATAAAGCGCATCCCGGAGACCCATGCCCATTACATTGGGCACTTTGTCTTCTTCGGGAATGTATGCCTGATAGTTTTTTGCAATCCAGCCGTTAGCCGGACCATTATACGGTAGTCCGATACCGTTAGCAGCCTTATCCGTTGGATTTCCGCGGCCGGGTTTCATAAGCGGAAATCCGGCAAAAAGTGAATCCGGTGCCTGCTCTACCTCTTTGTGCATTTTCACATTGAGGGCATATACTTTATCGGCAATATCCTTGAATACAGGACAAGCAATCGACGCTCCATAATACACATCCTTACCCGGGGCATATACCACCACGATACAGGAATATTGAGGATCATCAGCAGGGAAATAACCGGCAAACGAAGCCTGGTATTTTATTTTTCCACTCTTATAACCACCAGCCCCTTGTGCAATCTGCGCGGTTCCGGTTTTTCCGGCGATGGCATATTGCGCATGTTTGATATGAGATGCTGTACCGGTTTTCACGACTTCTTCCAGCATCCGTTTGGCTTTGGCAATAGTAGAAGCAGAACAGATGGAATCTGCAATCACTTTGGTTGGGAAAGACTGAACAACATGGCCTTTGTTGCGGATTTCCTTAACGAAGAGCGGCTGCACCATCTTTCCATTATTCGCAACTGCATTATAGAACGTCAGCAGTTGCAGCGGAGAGAAGCGCGTTTCATAACCGATGGAAATAAAAGGAAGAGATACTTTCGACCAGTCTTTGTCTCTGGTACTTTTTAAACGGGGAGTTGCTTCACCCGGCAATTGCAAAGCGAGTGGTTCTGCAACATGCATGGCATTCAATCGGTCGATGAACTTCTGCGGATCCTTGCTGTAATACTTCATCGCCACTCTTGAAATTCCGACATTGGAAGAAACAGCAAACGCTTTCTTCACACTCACTCTGCCGTAACCACCTTCGTGCGAATCCCTCATACGGATACCACCGGCAAGCAACATCTCTCCACCGAACGTATCAGTACTGTCGTCGAGGTCAACATACCCATCTTCCATAGCTGCCATCAATGTAGCCAGCTTGAAGGTAGAACCCGGTTCTGTACCCTGGCCAATTGCATAGTTATAGTCTTCCTTATAATTATCGTTATCATCCGCACGTTTGAGGTTGGCAACAGCTTTTATATGTCCCGTCGCAACTTCCATCAGAATCGCGCACCCCATATCGGCATCGTGTTCCTGCAACTGGCGAAGCAGTGCATTTTCTGCAACGTCCTGCAAATTCAGGTCGATGGTGGTGATCACATCATTACCATCCTGCGGCTCTATCTCGTTTTCGTTGTTCACCGGCTTCCAGATGTTTCCGGAAATGCGTTGCATCAACCGCTGACCGGTCACTCCTTTCAGGTATTTATCAAATGCACCTTCAATTCCTACAGGCTCCACCTGACTGTTTTCTACCTTAAATCCTATCGTACGTGAAGCCAGCAAACGAAAAGGTTTTTCACGCTTGCTGAGCTGATCAACGATGAGTCCGCCTTTGTTCTTTCCGAGACGAAACAGCGGAAACGTACGCAAGGCCTTCTGTTCTTTATAAGACACATTGCGCTTCAGCAGGAAATAACGATCGCCATCGCGACGGGCTTCTTTAAGAATACGTTTATAATCTGCTTTTGATTTATCGCCGAACAACTGCGCGAGACAAAGCGCGAGCGAATCTACCTGCTCATTAAAAATATCTTTCTTCAATCCTGAAGCCATCAGATCCACGTGGATATCATAGCGGGGAAGAGAAGTAGCGAGGAGACTTCCATCCGACGCATAAATATTTCCACGCATCGGGTTGATGGTGTGAAACTTCAACGTAAGACTATCGGCCTTGCTTCTCCAGTACTCGCCCTCCGCAAACTGCAGATAACCCACACGCGAAAGAATCGCGAGACCAAAGAGAATAAACCCGGCAAACACCAGGTAACTCCTTCTTAAAATATCAACTTTCTTTTCTGCAGCCATGGGGTGGCGTTGAATTAGTTTCTTGTTTTGGTATGCACCATGATTTTCCGCGGTGCTACGGTCGACTCTTTTACTCCTTTGGGCGCTATGGAAGCTGCAACCTCTGTCAATTTCGAGCGATACATCAGTTCACTGCGGGCCGTGATGAACTCTGAACGGAGTTCGCGGATTTCCTTCTCCGTGCGGTCGATATCACGGATTGTTTTTTCTGCATAATAACTGTTGCCGATGTACACGATGGCCAGCAGAAACAGAAACATCAGAAACGGCATGAACGACATCACCGCTTTCCGGTCGAAGTAGCCGAATACATTTACGAAGCGGATGAAGTTGCGCGCGGCACCTTCCCCCTTCTTCTCTTTCTTCACCTTTTTCTCAGCGACCGGTGTTTCCGGTTCCGCCTTGGGTTGACGCATTTTATTCATAACCGTTCAGCGATACGCATTTTGGCGCTGCGGGAGCGCGGGTTTTCCAACACTTCCTGCTCTGAAGCTTCCACCGGCTTGCGCTGGAGCGGCTTGAAGAGCAATCCAACCGGATGTCCGAAGAAGTCCTTCTGCAATTCTCCTTCGAAATTTCCGGTATTGATATAATTCTTGACCAGACGGTCTTCGAGACTATGATAACTGATCACTACGAGGCGTCCACCCTGACGGATCACCTGCGCCGACTGCTCGAGCATCTCTTTCAATGCCGCCAATTCATCGTTCACTTCAATGCGCAACGCCTGAAACACTACGGCATAAAATGTATTCTCCTTTGCCTTGGGTGTAAACGGTGCCAGCAACTGTTTGAGTTGTGCCACTGTATGTATAGGCTGTTCTGCCCGGGCTGCCACGATCGTTCTTGCCATCCTTTTAGCCTGCGGCAGTTCACCGTAGTATTTAAACACACGCGCCAGCTCCTCTTCCGGATACGTATTCAGTACTTCCTTTGCACTGAGTTCCGCTTCCTGATCCATGCGCATATCGAGGTCGGCATCGAAACGGATCGAAAAACCACGGGAAGCTTCATCAAACTGATGAGAAGAAACTCCGAGGTCAGCCAGCAAACCATCTACCGGCGTCGCTTTCAGTTCTTCGAGACGATCGCGGAGAAAGCGGAAATTCGAAGGGATCAAGGTAAACTTCGGATCTGCGTAGCCGTTAGCACGCGCATCGGCATCCTGATCAAACGCATACAGGTGACCAGAGCTGAGTTGTGAAAGAATCTCTCCGGAGTGTCCGCCGCCGCCAAAGGTCACATCTACATACCTTCCTTCCGGCCGGATGTTCAACCCCTGCACCGACTCCGACAACATCACAGGCTTATGATAAACCACGCTCTGACCCTCCTCCGTTAAGATTGATATTACCCATCACCTCCTCGGCCAGCTTCGCAAAATCAGCAGGCTCACTGTTCAGCATCTTATTGTAATTCTCCGGCGACCAGAGTTCAATTTTATTTCCCCATCCGAAGAGCACGATTTCGCGATCGATACCTGCATATTCGAGCATACGCTTTGGAAGCAGTAAACGTCCTGCTCCATCCAATCCCATCTCCATTGCACCACGGAAAAAGTAACGGGCAAACTCACGGTTCTTCGCAACAAACATGTTCAGCCCATTGATCGCATCGCTGATTTTTTTCCACTCGTCCATCGGATACAAAGCCAGACAATTTTCAAAACCGCGATTCAGCATAAAACGCTCATTCGCTTCCGGAGCCATCTGCTTCCGCAACGCCGCAGGTAAACTCAGGCGCCCCTTGGCGTCGAGCTTCATCTCAAATTCTCCCTGGAATACAGACATGGACAGGCGTTGGTAGTTGGTTACGGTGTTCAGTTGGTAAAAATAAACCAATTTTTACCACATCCTCCCACTTTCTCCCACTTGTTAAAAACTTTTTCCGCGCCCGTTTTATTGCATTCTTTGCTGAAATTTTTGGTGCTTACGCAGGTCCATGAACCCTCAAAGGTAAGCTCATCCGGAAGTTTATCCTGTTTATTTTTAGTAGTTTACGAACATAAGGCGGTGAATAAACCGCGTCCGGCTTCACCAACCAGCCTATACTTGACCAGCGCCCGAAATCGATGAGAAACCGGAAAACGCCCCAAAAACCAGCCAAAAAAGGGGGAAAAGTGGGAGAACATCCGGCAACAGATCTTCCTTGAAAATCAATAGTTTATAAAATGGTCGGCGAATTTGAAGAAAAACCAGCCCATTTCGACAAAAAAAACACTGAAAACCAATGAAAAAGCGGGAAAACCGGTCAAATCGGTGCTGATACGCTATTTTCGGCCCCGACGCTATGAGCGACCAACCTACCAAAAAGTTCATCGATGTAGAAGAAGTCATCCGGAGCAAGAACCCGGCTTTAGTAAAATGGCTTCCCGGATTCGCACTCCGCTACATCAAACGCATCATCCACGAGGATCATATCAATGCATTTCTCGCCATAAATGGAGAGAAGAAATCATTCGATTTTGTGGATGCCATCATCAACGAGTTTGGTGTAAAAGTCACCGTAGAAGGACTCGAAAATCTTCCGGCGGAAGGCGGCTGTATTGTTGCCTCCAACCATCCGATCGGCGGACTCGACGGCATCGCCCTCATTCAGGCCACAGCGAAAAAAAGAAAAGATCTCAAGTTCATCGTGAACGACTTACTGATGAACATCAAAAACCTGGAAGATGTATTTGTGGGTGTAAACAAGCACGGCAAAAACACTGCGCAGGTACTCGATCAGATCGATACTTACTATGCCGGCGAAGGTGTGGTGATCATTTTTCCCGCGGGACTCGTGAGCCGCAAGCAAAAGGGAGTGATCCGCGATCTGCAATGGAAAAAAAGCTTTGTCACCAAGGCAAAAAAATACCAGCGCAATATCATTCCCGTCCACATCACCGGAAAAAACTCCAACTTCTTCTACAACCTTTCCCTGATCCGCGGCAAGCTCGGTATCAAAGCCAATATAGAGATGTTTTATCTTATGGATGAGATGTATCATCAGCTCGGAAAAAACATCCATATCCGTTTTGGCAAACCTATTCAACATACATTGTTGACATCTCAGTACAACGACGGACAGTGGGCGGATAAAATCAAGGAACATATCTATAATTTAGCCGAAGGTCGCGACGACTTTCGTCCATGAATATGCAAGCGCTTATCCCACCCGTCCCTGTAACTGTGCTTGAGCAGGAGCTCACGCCCGAGCGATTTGTGCGGGTGACCAACAACGGCGGGAAGCACTTATACATTGTCAACCAGCACAACGCGCCCAACGTACTCCGCGAAATCGGCCGGCTCCGCGAACTCACCTTCCGCGATGCAGGCGGCGGCACCGGACTCGACTGCGACCTTGACATTTTCGACACCTGCGAAAAATGCTACGAACAACTCATCGCCTGGAATCCCGAAACAAAAGAGATCATGGGCGGTTACCGCTTCATCCGCTGCGCAGATGCGGGAGTTGACGATAAAGGCGTGTACGAACTTGCTACCGCAGAGATTTTCAACTTCAGCGAAAAGTTCATCCGCGAATACTTCCCCTATACGATAGAGTTAGGAAGATCCTTTGTGCAGCCAAAATATCAGCCGCGTCCCGAAAACCGTCAGGGACTCTTCACCCTCGACAACCTCTGGGACGGACTCGGCGCCATCCATGTAGATTATCCGGAGATAAAATACTTTTTCGGTAAAGTAACCATGTACACGCACTTCAACACCGAAGCCCGCGACATGATTCTCCATTTCATGCAACACTATTTTCCGGATCCCGACAGACTGGTGCTGCCCATGCAGGAACTGAAACCGATGCACGACATGCAGGCGTTTGAAAAAGAACTCAACGGACTTCCCTACAAAGAAGGACACCGTATCCTCAACCAACATGTACGCGCAAGAGGAGAAAACATTCCGCCACTCATCAACGCTTACATGAACCTCAGTGGAACGATGCGCACTTTCGGCACCTCAGTCAACGATCACTTTGGCGGCGTAGAAGAAACCGGCATTTTAGTGACCCTCGCCGACATCTACGACACCAAGAAAGAACGCCACGTCGCGACATACAAGAAGAAGTAGTGCCCTGTCATTGCTTCGCAATGCAAGCTACAAAGTTGCAAAGCTGCAGGGCTGCAGAGCGCTTGCGTCCTGAGCGAAGCCTCGGGGTTATAAATGTTATAAATGTTAAAGGGTTAAAATGTTATAAATGTTACTCCCCGCGCTCTCTGCGCCTCCCTTGCGTCCTCCGCGGTTAAATTGATAATGTCCTGTAACTAGAATTTCCCCGTCTTAAACGACAACGTCTCCCGATCCGTGACCAGATTGACAACATAAACCCCGCTCACCAACTCATTCATATAAACCTCCGTCGTATAGTACCCTCCTGCCAACACCTCCGCCGGTTTTTCGAAAACGATTCTTCCTTCGATATCAAATAACCGCAGCACCCCGTTCCTTCCTTTCAACTGCGCGGCGTTTACGTGAATCATATTCCATTCGTGGTTGTACCATGCCTGCACCCAGGCTCCCCTCGCCTCTGGAGAAAGGCCTGGGGTGAGGCCCACAGTTAACGTATCACACGGACTACCCACCCAGGCACCCAGCTCGTAATCCGGGTTGTTGGGGAGGCCGTAGTAGGTGCGGGCACCGCCGAGAGAAAAGCTGAAGGGCTGAAAATCGCAGGCGAGACCGAGAGAATCGGGTTGGTTGATGACGGAGAGGTTTTCGTTGATATAGTTCCAGCACGTAGATGGATACGGAAAACCGGAACCCGGACCGGCATAAACACAACTGATGTAAATTTTACCATCCGGTGCCAGCTCCATTCCACCGGGAGTTGCTTCAATTGGAAATGTGTCTAGTAACACTCTTGAGTTGGGAATATTTGACGCGTTCAAATCAAACTGGTAAATTTTGCTGTTTAGATTATAGATGTCTTGTGCTGAAATAGCATATAACCGATTTCCGTCAGGAGAAAATACTGAACTCATATACATTTTAAAAATACTTGCCGGTGGAGCAAATTGTTCAACGATCACCTCATTGGAAATTAATCCTGAGCATCGATCAAAATCAAATACGCCTAAATAACTTCCCCAGCCTGATAATACCATCTTATCCCCTTTAACATTGAAACTAATATCACCAGCACCATCAAAATGCGAAGTTCCTACAAATTGTATCGGCTGTGGATGGATTCCTACCGAATCCACCAGATACACCCAGAATTCATTGTTCTTCACATAACCCGGCGCATAGGTCCATCTGCGTGTTACCAGCCACCAGTCTTTCCCATTGCCATGGCGTACTGCTGCCAGCATATCCTGCACGGGATGTGTTTCAAATCGGAAATTCTTTTGCACCACCTGACCTAAACCTCCCTGCAATTTCATGTCCACAATATTTACCCATAAGCCCGTATCGGGATACGTCACTCCGGCCACAAACACATAAAAGGTGCTATCCATTACTGATTTGGGAAGGATGAGCATATCGTGGTACCATTCAGCTCCAACTAAAGTGTCACCATTAAATAACTTTTGATGTAGTTTATTAAAAAGTTTACCCTCCTTCAATTGACCTGTATTCGAATTGGTAGAGTTACTTGATGAACCGTAGAAAATTAAATCCCTTTGATTGTCAGAAATACAAGCAGTTCCTCGGAAAAAACCGCTACCTCCTTTAAAGTAATTTATTCCACTATAGAAATTGATACCAGCACTATCTCCAAACACCCAATTATTATTTCTGAATTGAGCATATGTGTCCATCTGGTAAATCAATATCAGTATTAACAAACAGAGAGACTTTCGCTTTATCATGGCTATTTCAACTTGATAAATTTCAAACTATGCTGTTTGTCGTTTTCAGGAAGGACAATAATTGTATAGATTCCCGGTAGCAACACCGTCAACAAAAACAAGTAACGAAAGAAGGTCATAATTCAAAGGTAAGGAAAATTGCGTTGAATGATACTGTTTCAATCGCTTGCGATGCAAGGGTCCAGAACCTGTCCCGAGCAAAGCCTCTGGGCTACAAAGCTGCAGGGCTACAGAGCTACAGAGCGTTAGCGTCCCGTCCCGCAATGTGCACTCCGTGCAAGTTGCGGGAGAAGCCTCGGGGTTATGAGAGTTTTAAGAGTTAAAATATTGAAGTACATTCGTTGCGCTCGTTGCGAGTCGCCGTTTTCGCCGCGTTTAAAACGATAAATGCTCCAGTAACTACTAATAACTCGTTTTTAGGACAACCAACACTAAACAACGGTAAGCATCCGTCCAATCACCTTCACTCCTTCACAAAACCCTTACACGCCTTTTCAATAAATGCGATCAGCTCGTCCTTGCCGATTTGCCGTTCTGCAGAGGTGATAAAAAATGGCGGTGTTTCTTCCCAATATTCCAGCAATGCAGCACGGAACTTTTCTACATTACCGTCAAGGGTGGTTTTGTTGATTTTATCGGCCTTGGTAAATACCACCACCACCGGCAAACCGGCTTCGCCGAGTTTGTTCAGAAAATTGATATCACTTTTCTGTGGTTCAATCCGCACATCTACGAGTACCATCACGCACATGAGGTTGGTGCGGGCATTGAGGTATTTGAAGAGGGTTTTGTCCCACTCTGCCCTCTTTTCCTGCGAGACTTTCGCATAGCCATAACCCGGCAGATCGACCAGAAACCAGCTATTGTTAATAAGGAAATGGTTGATGGTTTGGGTCTTGCCCGGACTCGAGGAGGTCTTCGCGAGTTCTTTGTGGTTGGTGAGGTAGTTGATGAGACTGCTCTTCCCCACGTTCGATCGTCCGATGAAGGCAAATTCGGGCTTGTCGGCCGGTGGTAACTGGTCAACTTTACCTGAACTTTTTACAAAAACAGCGGTGCGGATCATCGGATTAGCATTTACTTGATTACTTTTTTATCCTTCCCGAAGCGTTGGGCAAAGTTGCGCAATTCGGTGGCATAGCCGGTATCGCCTGTGGAGCGCTGGTAGGTGTCGGCCATGCTGTTGAGGGTCTGGAAAAAGAAAAACTCCATTTCTTCTACCGTCATTTCATGTGTCCACAGGTCGATGCGCATCGAACTCTGGTCGGCTTTATCCCATAAAGCGAGCATCATGGCCTTGGCGGCCTTCTCTCCTTCCATGCCCGAATCTTCGGCTTTCCATTGAAGACCAACGGGTTGCTTTTCACTATTCAATTCCACACCGATGGTAATATCGGAACGGCGGGCTACTTCATTTTTTGTTGACATGTTGTTTCGGTCAGCGAGGTGTCAAAAGTAGGTAATATGCCGCTTTCCTCCGTCGTTATTGAAACCATGTGTTGCCGGTCTCGTTCGGAAAATACCTACCTTCGCCAGAGCGATTCTATGAGCAAATTCCTTTTGCGCCGTCTCCTCCTGTTGGCCCTGTTCCCCTTACTGTTGCCGGGAATGGCGGGCGCGCAGTTTACCCGCGGCGTGCAGATGAACTTCGGTAAGAACAGGGTGCAGTACAATGATTTCCTGTGGACCTTCTACCGTTTCACCAATTTTGATACCTATTTCTACCTCGGCGGACAAGAGCTGGCCATCTATACAGGCCGTACTGCTGAAGCCGATATCGCTGAAATCGAAAAACTCTTCGATTACCGGATCAATGGCCGTTTTCAGTTTATGATCTATAACCGCCTCACCGATTTGAAGCAAAGCAATATCGGACTGGAAGGCGAAGAGCAGAATACCAATACCGGCGGACTCACCCGCATTGTGGGCAACAAGATCCTGGTGTACTTCGACGGTGATTACCGTCATTTCCGCGAGCAGATCAGAGCGGGCGTGGCGCAGGTGATGATCAACCAGCTGATGTACGGCGGAAGTATTAAAGATCGTTTACAGAGTGCGGTATTATTGAATTTGCCGGAATGGTACGTGAACGGACTGGTGGCCTATGTATCCAAAGGCTGGACCGCGAACGAAGACAACCGCATGCGCGACGCGATGATGAGTCGCCGGTTCCGCAACTTCAATAACCTCAGTGGACAGGAAGCACAGTTTGCCGGCACTTCGCTCTGGAATTTCATTGTGGAGACCTATGGTCCGAGTTCAGTCTCCAATCTCCTCTATATGACCCGCATCAACCGTAACATCGAAAGCGGTTTTGTATATGTACTCGGCGTACCGATGAAGGAACTCAGCAAGAGCTGGTACGATTACTATCAGCGCTTGTATTTTGAAGATGAAAATTTACGAAAGCTGCCTCCGGGATCTCCACTTGTTACGCTGCGTAAACCGGGGCGTTATGTGAGTCAGGTGAAAGTGAGTCCCGATGGCAATCAGGTTGCCTGGGTAACGAATGAACTCGGCCGTTATAAAGTATGGATGTACGATGTACGGGCGAAGAAAACGCGCAGAGTATCGAAAGGCGGATACAAATCCGTAAACATCACGCAGGACCTTAGCTACCCTACCCTCGCCTGGCATCCTTCGGGACGTTATCTCGCCGCAATAAAAGAGAAGAAAGGAAAACTCTGGCTTGACTATTACACTCCGGGGAAAAGAAAGATCAAAAAAGAAACAAATAAGTTTTTCTACTTCGACAAAGTACTCGATTTCTCGTTCAACTCCAGCGGATCGGAGATCACGCTCTCTGCTGTGCAAAAAGGGCAGTCGGATATCTTTACGTTTAGTCCCCGCACCAAAACCTATATTCAGTTAACGAAGGACCGCTGGGACGATTTCTCTCCCCGCTTTGTACTCAACGACCGTTATCTGGTGTTCAGTTCAACGCGCCTGGAAGACACTTTACGTCCAACACCGATCCGTCAGGCCGCAGAGCTCGACGTACCGAAGTCAACTGACATTTTCCTGTACGATTACATGAACCGGTCGGCGCAGTTACTGCAACTCACCAATACACCCGGCATCAACGAAGTGCAGCCCATGATGATGGACTCATCGCACTTCAGCTATCTCAGCGATGAAAACGGCATCTACAACCGTTACGCCGCCAACCTCGACAGTACCATTGCCTATATCGATACGGCTATCCATTACCGTTATATCGTAAAAACAGTCCCGCAGACGAACTACAGCCGGGGCATTCTCCAGCAGGATATCAATCCACGCGGCACCCGTCAGGCGGAGCTGGTGACCATCGAAGGTAAATACAATATTTTCCTCCACCCTGTGAATGGCCTTGATACCAGTTTTACGGGTCCGTTGAAGAAAACAGCCTGGGCTTTGCATCGTGAGCGAACCTTATCTCCTGCTCCTCCAAAAACAGAAAAAAGCAATGCAGCCGGTAATACCACCTCTGTTAAAGTAGTAGAGCAAAAGCCCAGCGGTAATGTAGAACACCCTGATACTTCTTCTACCATCGACATAAACAATTATGTTTTCCAGTCGGATTTCCCCAGCAAGAAACCAAAGAAAGAACAGGCTCCTCCTAAGCCCGTCGCCGACACAACGCTGGCTGCCTCTAATCCTGCTGCAACTACCGACACCAGTTCTACGTTTGATCAGCTGCTGCCACAAGGTCCGGACACAGCTTCATACATGGTGCCGAAACAACGCAACTACGAAGTAGCTTTCAGCGCCAACTACGTTCTGACACAGCTTGACAACAACCTGCTCAACGAAACGTATCAGTCTTACACCGGTGGTGCTGTATATTTCTATCCCGGTCTGAATGCGCTGTTCAAAATCGGCATTAACGATCTGTTCGACGACTATCGGGTAGTTGGTGGCTTCCGTTTAAGCGGTAATCTGAACTCCAACGAATACTACGTCAGTTACGAAAACCTCAAACACCGTCTCGACAAGCGCATTTCATTCTACCGTCAGGCACGTGAAGACTTCACCCAGCTGTCCTATTTTAAAATCCACACCCACGAATTGAAATACCAGGTGAGCTGGCCGTTCAATGATCTGATGAGTCTGCGCGGAACCGCAGCCTACCGCCACGACCGTTTAGTGACGCTCAGCACCGACCAATACAATCTCCTGCTTCCAAATGCTTATCAGGACTGGGGATCGCTCCGTGGCGAACTCGTGTACGACAACACCGTCAGCACCGGACTCAATCTCTACAATGGTTTACGCTATAAAGTCTTTGGCGAGATGTTCCGCGAAGTGGAACTGAACAACTCCTACCTCGCTGTATTTGGTGCAGATGTACGCCATTACCTGAAGCTCCACCGCCAGATCATCTGGGCCAACCGTTTTGCAGCCAGCACATCCATTGGCACACAAAAACTCATTTATTATCTCGGTTCCACCGACAATGCTTTTGTGCCAACTGATAATTTCAACTATAATATTCAGATTGACCGTTCGCAGAACTACGCCTTTCAGGCGCTGGCGACCAATATGCGTGGCTTTGTACAGAATATCCGCAACGGAAACAGCTTTGCGCTCATCAATAGCGAAGTGAGGGTTCCGATCTTCCAATATCTCATCAACAAACCCATCCGTTCTGATTTCATCCGTAACTTCCAGGTAATAGGCTTTGGTGATATTGGCACCGCGTGGACGGGTCCATCGCCCTACTCCAAAAACAACGCACTGTTCCGCAAAGACTACGACGGCAATCCTATCACCATCACCGTAACCAAAACGGTTGAACCGCTGGTGGGAGGCTTCGGATTTGGCTTGCGAAGCCGCGTACTCGGCTATTTCCTCCGTGCTGACTGGGCCTGGGGCGTTGACGACGGCGAGATTCAGGACCGCATCTTCTACTTCTCCCTCGGTCTCGACTTCTGATACTTTCCGATTCCCGCCGAACGCACTACCTTTGAGCCTATGATCAAGGCAGCACAGATTCAGGCATTAGCCTCAACCCTGCAAAATGACCTCGTCAGCACACGTCGTCATCTGCACATGCACCCCGAATTATCGTTTCATGAATATGAAACATCGGCCTATGTGGCGGCGCGACTAACGGAGATGGGTATCCGCTTTCAGGAGAAGGTAGCAGGAACAGGTCTGGTTGGAATCATTGAAGGAAAAAATCCCGGCAAACGTGCTGTCGCCCTGCGTGCAGACATGGACGCATTACCAATCATAGAAGCTAACGACGTTCCATACAAGAGCCGGAATGAAGGCGTGATGCATGCCTGTGGTCATGATGTCCATACGACTTCGCTGTTAGGCGCTGCGCAGATTTTACTGCAACTCAAAGATCAGTTTGAAGGTACGGTAAAGCTCCTCTTTCAACCCGGCGAAGAAAAATTACCCGGAGGTGCATCCATGATGATCAAAGAAGGTGTACTGGAGAATCCAAAACCAGCCGGTGTACTCGGACAACATGTGATGCCATTGATTCCGGCGGGGAAAGTCGGTTTCCGCAGCGGGATTTACATGGCCAGCACCGACGAGTTATATCTCCGGGTGAAAGGAAAAGGCGGACACGGCGCTATGCCGCATCTCAATATTGATCCCGTGCTTATCACCTCGCATCTGATTGTAACCATGCAGCAGATTGTGAGCCGCGTTGCAAATCCAACCATGCCCAGTGTACTCTCCTTTGGAAAAGTAATCGCCAACGGAGCCACCAATGTTATCCCCAACGAAGTGTACATCGAAGGCACTTTCCGCACCCTCGACGAAAAATGGAGAGCAGAAGCCCATCAGCGCATGCTGGACCTGGCTCATCAGCTGGTACAATCCATGGGTGGCACGCTGGATTTTGAAATCCGCAAAGGGTATCCCGCACTGGTCAACGATGAAACACTAACGGCATCGGCTCGCCGAAACGCGGAAGAATATCTCGGAAAAGAAAATGTACTCGACCTCGACATCTGGATGGCAGCAGAAGACTTTGCTTTCTTCTCGCAACAGACCAAAGCCTGTTTTTACCGTTTAGGCACCCGCAATGAAGAACGGGGAATTACGTCGTCGGTTCATACACCAACGTTTGATATTGAAGAAGACGCTTTGCAGATCGGTGCCGGACTCATGGCCTGGCTCGCGGTGAATGAACTGGCCCGATAACAAACTTTACTTTACCAGCCGTCGCCACCAGGGACGAGGAAACGAAAATTGCTTCCAGGCGTCGGTCAGTTCACTGATCAGCACATCCGCCGCTTGATATCGCTGACCGATGGCGGCTTTTAATAACTCTCTGCGTTCGGCACGTTCCATCAGATGTGCGGGACGCGGAAAAACAGCGCGATGCGTCATTTTTCGGATCACAGAAAACAATCCTGCAGGAATATATCGGGGTGCCGGCAATGGCTGATTGATCATCAGATGCATCAACAACTCCGGGTTTGCGTGGTGAAACGCCGGACGACGCTCGAGCAGTTCATACAAAGTGATGCCCAGTGCATAAAAATCAGCCGTAGGTCCGGCGAGATCATACTCCCTCAACACCAGTTCGGGTGCCGAGTACACCAGCGAGAAACTATCATCGCCCGAATTAAAAGCACCAAACGGCGACGCCTTACCGAAATCTACTACACTCACCGGCACATCCTGCTTACCAACATCAACAATGATATTTCCCGGCTTAATATCTCCGTGCATCCATCCTGCTTTGTGCATTGCTTTCAATCCCAATATCACTTGCGTAAACACCGACAACACTTGCTGTTCAGATAAAGGCAAACGCCTCCGGTGAACTGACGTAAGCTCCCGCAGGTTTTTACCAGTCCTGAATGACTGAACAAGAAACACCTCGTTTTCAGAGCGGATAATATCATGTACCGGGACCAATCCGGGATGACGGACCGGCATGGTCACTTCGTTTTCGATTTGTCCGGCAAAAACTTTCTTCAGCAACACCGGTTCACCGTTCTCACTTTCGCCCTTAAAAGTCACACTGAATTTACCCGGAGGTGTATAATAGCGGTCAGAAACAAAGCGGTAACGTTTACCTGCCAGTGAAACAAGCTCCTTCTGCACGACCGGTAATTAATCAGGCATTCACGGCAGAAAACTTCGCCATCAACTCTTCCGCTTTCTCCACCATATTCTTCGAACCGATAAACAAGGGTGTACGCTGATGCAGCGACTCCGGCTGAAGATCCATGATGCGGGTATACCCATCGGAAGCCTTACCTCCGGCCTGTTCGATGATAAACGCAAGCGGATTACACTCGTACAACAAACGCAGTTTGCCTTTGGGCGCTTTGCCTGTTGAAGGATAAATATAAATTCCACCCTTGATCATGTTCCGGTGAAAATCTGCCACCAGTGAACCGATGTAGCGCGATGAATACGGACGCTTTGTAGCTTTATCTTCTTCCTGACAAAAGCGGATATACTCTTTCACACCTTCCGGAAAATGTGCCGCATTTCCTTCATTGATGGAATAGATGGCGCCATTATCAGGAATGCGCATATCGGCATGTGAAAGGCAGAACTCACCAATGCCCGGATCGAGTGTAAATCCATTTACACCACGGCCCGTTGTATATACCAGCATCGTGCTTGAGCCATATATTACATACCCGGCAGCAACCTGCTCGGTGCCTTTCTGCATGAAATCTTTGATAGATGTTGTTCCGGAGGCTTCATCCACCCGACGATAGATCGAGAAAATCGTACCGATGCTCACATTTACATCGATATTAGATGAACCATCCAGCGGATCCATACACACCACATACTTGGCATCTTTAGAAACTTTACTCTGAATTTCTACGAGATCCTCGTTTTCTTCAGAAGCAATAGCGATGCATTCACCTCCCGCACCCAGCGCTTTAATGAACTGTTCGTTGGCATACACATCCAGTTTCTTCTGGTCTTCACCCTGCACATTGGTCTCGCCATGATCGCCGAGAATATCCGCAAGTCCGGCTTTGTTCACTTCACGGTTAACAATCTTGGCAGCGATACCAATATCTCGCAGCAGGCGGCTTAACTCACCCTTGGCGTACGGGAAATCGGCCTGACGCTCGATGATAAATTGTCCGAGCGTAATGAAGCGTTTGGCAGGAATATGTGTTTGCATAGGAAGATCTTGGTTAGACAAATATACTCAGACAAGGCGCTTACGGTTTCAGTTCAGCTATGATTTTTCTCCCAATGGACTGTTTAAAAATCAGGCGGTAACAAGACCAGAGCAATGACAGAAAAAATTAATCTTGCATATGCTGACTTCCTACCCCAAAGACAAGCTCAAGATTCTCCTGTTGGAGAACGTACATCCAACTGCCGTCCAGCTTTTTAAGAAAGCAGGATACACCGACATCAAAACTTTAAATGGCTCTGTATCAGAGCAGGAGCTCATTGACGAGGTGAAAAAAGTTCACATCCTCGGTATTCGCAGCAAAACCCAGATCACCGAAGCGGTTTTACAACAGGCCGAGAAGCTGATGGCCATCGGCGCTTTCTGCATCGGCACCAACCAGATTCGCATGAATACCGCCCGTTCCAACGGAGTCGCCGTATTCAACTCTCCTTTTTCCAACACCAGGTCAGTTGCTGAGCTCGTTATCGGCTTATCCATTATGCTGATGCGGAGAGTGTACGAAAAAAGCCATGGCGCGCACAATGGTCTTTGGCTGAAAGAAAGCGAGGGCTGTTTCGAAGTACGTGGTAAAACATTGGGCATTGTTGGCTATGGACACATCGGCTCGCAGGTGTCGGTGCTGGCTGAAGCACTGGGGATGAAAGTTCTCTTCTATGATATCACATCGCGACTTAGCCTCGGCAATGCGCAATCGAGCCGCAACCTCGACGACCTGCTGAAGAAATCCGATATCATCACACTCCACGTGCCGGGCACTACCGAAACGAAGAACCTCATCAATGTGCAGCGTCTGAAAAAAATGAAACCGGGCGCAGTACTCATAAACCTTTCGCGTGGCGATGTGATGGATGTGTGGGCCGTGAAAGAGGCGATTGAAAAACGTCACCTTGGCGGATTGGCGGTGGATGTATTCCCTGAGGAACCCAAGAGTAACAAAGATCTTTTCGCCTCTCCCCTTCAAGGTTTACCCAACGTGATTCTCACTCCACACATTGGCGGCAGCACCATGGAAGCGCAGGAAGCGATTGGAGAAGATGTTGCAAGCAAACTGATCGACTTTATTGAGACCGGCAGCACGAATGGAAGTCTTACAGTTCCGGAATTGAGCCTGCCTGTAATCAAAGACGCCCACCGTTTCCTCCACATCCACAAAAACGTTCCCGGCGTACTCTCGCAGATCAACGGATGCATGTCGAAGTTGAAAGTAAATATCATTGGTCAATACCTGAAGACCAATGAAGACATTGGCTATGTGGTACTTGATATCGACAAGAAATATAGCAGCAAGGTAATGACTGAACTGCGTAAAGTAAAAGGCACGATCCGTACCCGGAGTTTGTATTGAGAGTTGCGGAGGTTCAGAGTTTCAGAGGTGCAGAGGTACAGAGGTACAGAGGCCCGGCCACTTTGTAGCTTTGCAACTCTGAAACGCTGCAACTTTACAATCCTCTTACCCCTCTTGCTCCTCTTCCCCTCTTGCCCCTCTTCCCATCTTCCCCTGTTACTTCTCTTATCCATTTAAGAGTAATTAAGCTGACGTGGTGGGAACACGGATAACGCGGATCGAGCTGTTGGTCGCGGATTAAATCTATCTTCAATCCGGTCGCGACCGGCCACTACCATTTCCCCTCTGTAATTTTGCTCCTCTTGCTCTCTTGCTCCTCTTCCTCTCCCGCACGGAGTGCGGGATGCCCCTCTTCCTCTCCCGCACAGAGTGCGGGATGCCCCTCTTCCTCTCCCGCACAGAGTGCGGGATGCCCCTCTTGCTCCTCCCCAACCTTTTATATGAAAATTTTTCTATATTGGCCTTCCCAAACCTGATTTACCTATGGAAATTATTCAAGACACTGTCGCACAGCCGGCACAACGCGTTTATCCGCTCGGATTTAAAGGCCAGGGTGGTGCGTACTTCGGCATCGCCATCGTTAACCTGATTCTCTCATTTCTTACACTCGGGCTCTATTATCCCTGGGCAAAAGCAAAGCAACTTCAGTTTCTTTATGGTGCTACTGAATTCGAGAACTCGCGGTTCGAATTTCATGGAACCGGCAAGGAGATGTTTAAAGGATTTATCAAGGCCATACTCTTCTTTGTGGTTATTTATGGTGGATTCATTTTCGCCGTTTATAATCAATGGATGATTATCGGTTTGATATGGCTGTATGTGGGTTTCCTGCTGCTGATTCCGCTTGCCATTCACGGCAGTTACAAATACCGGATGTCGCGTACCAGCTGGAGAGGTATCCGTTTTGGCTATCGTGGAAACCGCGGCGAATTCTTCAGGCTCTTCTTCAAGGAACTTTTCTTTACGATCATCTCACTGGGAATATATGGTGCGTGGTTCAGCATGAATTTACGCAACTATGTGCTCGGTCATATCCGCTTCGGAAATGCTGAATTCAAATATCGTGGACGTGGCAGCGAATATTTCCTGCTCAACATTAAAGGTTATTTCTTCACCATCCTCACGCTTGGCATTTTCATGTTCTGGTGGCAGAAGGATCTCTTTAATTACTACATCAATCATCTGAGTCTGCATCAGAATGATCGTGAGATCCGCTTCCGTTCCAATGCTTCGGGTGGTGATTTCGCCGGACTTATGATTGTAAACTTCCTGCTGATGATTTTCACCTTAGGCATTGGTTATCCGTGGATCGTGACGCGCACCCTGAAATTCATCTTCTCAAAGATTGAGGTTGTCGGCAATATCGATACAGATCAGCTGGTTCAAACGGAAGCAGCTTATACGGATGCCACCGGAGAAGATATGTCAGACATGCTCGATATTGGCTTTGTGATCTGATCATCCAATGCAATACATTGCCCAAACGGAGGCCCTGTTTTTTAATGGTGTCACAGCACAACCTTTCAAAGTTATGGTGTACCTCGATGCTTTACAGCAACAGCTGATCGTTGAGACGGAAGATGAGGGTTCATTCAACCTTTCCTTTTCTCATCTGAAAATCAACCACCGCGAAAAAAGCTATATTGCGTTGGGCACGAATGACCAGACCCGCCGGACACTTGAAATCCGCAATCCGCATTTTATTTCTGCCTGGTTTCATTACAATCAGGAGAAAGGAGGAGGCATGTGGTACCATCGGCTGCTGCGGGCCGGCACAGCGGCGCATATTGGACTCGCCATTGCCGTACTGGCTTTCTGCGCTTCTATTTATCTCTTCGTCATACCTTGGTTTGCAGAGCAGGCGGTGGATCTGATTCCGCGGTCGGTGGATGAGAAACTCGGTGCAACCTACGACGATGGCGCCGGTCTGTTCGAAGAAAAAGATTCAGCACTGAGTGTCTTGCTCAATCAGTATCTGCATCAGATGGCACCTGAACTCGACCCACGGTATCGCCTTACCGCCATCGATGATGACATGGTCAATGCCTTTGCGCTTCCCGATGGCCGGCTCATGGTGTACACCGGCATTCTGAAAAAAATGAAAACACAGGAAGAGCTGGCCGGTGTATTGTCTCACGAAGTATCGCATGTAGAGCATCGGCATTCCATGCGACTCCTCACACGCAGTGTTTCAGGATATCTCCTGCTTACCCTGTTGCTGAATGATGTAAATGGACTGATGACGATTGTGGTTGATAATGCACACAATCTTCAAAATCTGAGTTACTCCCGAAAATTTGAACGACAGGCTGACCTTTCCGGTCTTGACTTGCTGAGAAGACATAAAATACAACCTGAAGGTATGGTTCGTTTATTCGAGATGTTGAGCAAGGAACACGACATAGAAGTACCCGGTTGGCTGAGTTCTCACCCTGTTTCCAAAGAACGAATGGATTATATCCGCGAAGAAATCAAACAGCATCCATATTCAGCTGTTGAACATCCGGAACTTGACGATATATTTAAACAGATAAAATCACAACTCAATGAGTGACCGCGTCACCGGCATCGGAGGCATCTTCTTTACGACAGATAACTCCAAAGAACTCCAGGAATGGTATGATAAACATCTCGGCCTTAATTTTGGCGGGAAAGGATATGATAGTTTTCAATGGAAGGAGCAGGATACAGGCAAACAAGGAACTACCGTATTCTCTTTTTTCAAGAAAGGAACTGATTATCTGAAGCCTTCCACCTCTCCATTCATGATCAATTTCCGTGTGAAAAATCTTGACACACTCATAGTGCAACTACGTGAAGAAGGCGTCACAGTTGTGGGTGAGATTGACCGTCAGCCATACGGCAGTTTCGCTTGGATCATGGATCCCGACGGAAACAAAATCGAATTATGGGAACCGAAGGATGAAGGTTTATCCGGGCAGGAATAATCAGTCCTCAGGATGATCCTGTAAGGCCAGTTTGTATAAACGAATTGTTTCTTCGAGTCCAAGGTATAAGGCATCACTGATGAGGGCGTGACCGATACTTACTTCCAGTAAATTCGGAATCATCCGATGAAAATATCCGAGGTTTTCGAGATTGAGGTCATGCCCGGCATTGAGCCCAAGACCCAGCTCATCCGCTTTTCTTGCAGTGATGAGATACGGCTTCAGCGCCTCATCAGGATTTAAACGGAAACCCGAAGCATAAGCTTCTGTATATAACTCGACCCGATCTGTACCGGTAGTGGCAGCAGCTTCTACCATATGCGGCAGAGGATCTACAAACAGACTCACACGGCAATGTAAGGATTTGAACAAGTTCACCATTTCCTGCAGAAAGTGCTGGTGCGTAATCATATCCCAGCCCGCATTAGAGGTGAGCACACCGGGAGGATCCGGTACCAGGGTGACCTGCTCAGGCCGGATATCACGGATCAGCGCGATAAAATCGGGCGACGGATAGCCCTCGATGTTAAACTCGGTGGTCACCACTTTTTTCAGATCATACACATCACGGTAACGAATATGACGTTCATCAGGACGAGGATGCACGGTGATACCATCTGCACCAAACCGTTCGATATCTGCAGCTGCACGGAGAAGATCCGGCATATTTCCTCCACGGGCATTCCGCAGGGTTGCAATCTTGTTGATGTTAACACTTAGTTTTGTCACCACGCTGCAAGATTAATAATAACCTTACAATTACGACAAGTTCGGCATGCTCTTTTCTGATTAGGTTTGCAAACGACGGAGTAAGATTTCTGTAAGGAAAGTCACCCGCTAACAACAATAATGAAATGAAAGATCTTCTTATGTTTGCGCCGAACTTTACGGAAACCGAGACCGTTACACACGAAACTTCACTTATGTTTGCTGCCCGACTTATCTCTGACAATGTGCCACCGCTGAAGCCAACCGACAGCTGCGGACGTGCACTTACCTGGATGGATGAACTCAGGGTCAATGCGTTGCCCGTACTCAAAGGACGCGAGTTCCTCGGACTCATCTACAAGTCAGATGTAAAAAATCCGTCGGTCTCCATGCAGACTATTGAATCGGCAGGCATCCGATATCACCGGGTTTTTGTTTTCGAAAACCAACACGTTTACGACCTCACCAAGCTGGCTTCCCAACATAAGCTGGATCTGGTCCCTGTGCTCAATAACGAACAGGAATACCTTGGACTGGTGACTGTGAACGACCTGGTTTCCTATTTCGCTGAAAGCAAAAGTGTTTACACACCGGGAGGCATCATCATTCTTGATATGGCCTTATCCGATTATTCGATGACACATATTGCACAGGTGGTGGAATCTGACGGTGCCCATATTCTTAGTGCAAGTGTATCGGCCACTCCCGATCCTGCCCGGATTGAACTGACTCTTAAAATTGACAAAGTTGACCTCAGCCGTATTCTGGCCTCTTTTTTCCGTCTCGACTATCATGTAATTGCCTCTTATCATCAAAGCGAACACTCGGAAGATCTCAAGAACCGGTACGAATCGCTGATGAACTATCTCAACATTTAACCGTTGGTTACTCAGATCCTGACCCCTCAAAGCGGTCAGGATTTTTTATTTTCTTCGTGCCCATGCGCCGACTGCTCCTCCTGGCTTTCTTCCTGCTTTGTCCCTCCCTCAGCTTCGCGCAGCAGTTGCTTGACAGCATCCGACTGCAAACATCTATCATTGACCAGGTGGTCATCACTGGTAACAAACGCACCCGCGAATACATTATCCGCCGTGAACTCACTTTTCATGTCGGCGATACATTGCAGATGTACATCCTGGAATCAGCCATAGAACGCAGCAGGCAGAACCTGATGAACATCGCTCTGTTCAATTTTGTTGATATCAAGTATTTCCAGGGGCTAAATAACCATGTTGTGGTGCACATCAATCTCACCGAACGCTGGTACCTCTGGCCATCACCCGTTTTCGAAATCGCTGACCGGAATTTCACCGAGTGGTTTCAGAAAAAAGACTTCAGCCGGACGAATTATGGAATGTATCTGCGTCAGGATAACTTCACCGGACGCGATGATATCCTCCAGGCACAGGCACTTTTCGGCTATTCGCGAAGGTTGGGACTCTACTACACTATTCCGTACATAAATAAAAAGCTCACCTGGGGCCTGAGCACAGGTTTCTATATCACCCGCCAGAAAGAAGTTGCTTACAACACCCTCGACAACAAACTCCTTTTCTACAAAAATCCGGATGAGTTTGTACGCCGGGAAATGCAAGCCTACGTGCGGTTCACCAAACGCCAGGGACTCTACCATTATTATAACACCACCATCGACTACCGGAATTCGGAAATTGCGGATACAGTCACCCTGCTCAATGAAAATTATTTTGCCGACGGAGGAACCCGACAGCAACACATTGGCATCGCCTGGAGTTACCGGTATGATAAACGCGATTATCAGCCATATGCATTGCGTGGACTTCTGTACGAATTAGAGATTGCAAAAACCGGCCTAGGTATTCTTCGGCATGAACCGGATATCTGGGCACTTGGAATGGGTTTCAGGTATTATCAGCCATTGGCGGGCAGATGGTATGCAGGCACTGCTATAAAAGGCCGGATTATGCAACGTGAACAAGGCCCCTATTTCAACCGGAGGGCCTTGGGATACGGAATGGAATATATCCGGGGATACGACCTATACGTTCTCAACGGCCAGGACTATGCTTTGCTTCGCACAAATCTCAAATTCAACCTGCTGAAGCAACGCGTGTATCAATTTGGATTCCTGAATTCTGAAAAATTCCGTCGCTTCCCAATAACGATTCACCTCGATGGATTTTTTGATGCCGGCTATGTGTCGGACAAGTTATACGCTGCGCAAAATCCGCTCAGTAACCAATGGCAATACAGCTACGGCTTGAGCCTCGATCTCATTACCTACTACGATGTGGTGATGCGATTCGAATATGCTTTTACCCGTACCGGCGATCAGGGCTTGTATTTCCGCATGGGAACGGTATTTTGAGAATGCTGCAAGCCGCAGGCTGCAAGGCTGCACGCTTGCGACTTGGCTCTTAACAATGGCTGTAGGTAAGTCGAATTTGATGTAAGCCTGAATAAATGGTATTTGCACTATTTTCGTAGAATATGAAAATTGCCCTGTATGCACGGCAGATCGCCGAGGAACACTTTCCGATTATCCGGGAACTGTTAAAGGAACTGCAGAAACATCATTGCAATCTTTTCATTTATCAGCCGTTCCTGCATCAGATCCGAACACTGACAGATGGTATCAGCGATCTCCAGGTTTTTCATTCCGGATCAGAAATAAGAGGAAAAGTTGATTTCTTATTCAGTCTGGGAGGCGATGGAACCATACTCGATACCCTCACGTTGGTTCAGGATAGTGGTATCCCGGTAGTAGGGATTAATGTGGGCCGGCTGGGATTTCTGACAGCAGTAAACACCGACGATATTTCGACCACCATCGAATCGCTGGTAAAAGGTCATTACTCGATCGACAAACGCCGGTTGCTGCGCCTTGAATCCAACCGCAACCTGTTCGGCGGGGTCAATTATGCCTTGAATGAGCTGACCATCCACAAAAAAGACAGCTCCAGTATGATCATCATCAACACGTTTCTGAACGGAGAATACCTCAATTCCTACTGGGCCGACGGATTGATCATCGCCACACCTACTGGTTCAACTGGTTACAGCATGAGCTGTGGGGGGCCCATTGTAGCTCCTTATTCCGGTAATTTTGTCATCACACCTATCGCTCCGCACAACCTCAACGTGCGCCCTATTGTCGTATCCGACCAAAACGTCATATCCCTTGAGGTTCAGGGCCGTAGCCAATATTTTCTGGCTTCCCTCGACTCCCGGTCGGTCACCATCGATTCGGCTATTTCATTGGCTGTACGGCGGGAAGACTTCACCATGAACCTGGTGAGGATCGGCAGCAGCAACTTCCTGGATACGCTCCGCAAGAAACTGAACTGGGGTCTTGACACCAGAAACTAATCCACTCGCCAAAACGTATAAAAATTTACCACCGGATAAATTGGAAAATATTACTTTTGTCCGAAGGCCTCACCAAACCGCTATGAAGAAACACCTACTCATCTGTTTTGCGTTTATCACCTTCTTCACTTCTGCAAGTGAAGCCCAGCGACTGCGTGCACGTTGGAAAGCATATCGTTATGAATGGAGCGTTGGTTTAGGAGCCAGCAATTTCCTTGGTGAACTGGGTGGAGCGAATCAAATCGGCACCAATGGTTTTAAAGACCTGGAACTGAGTCTTACCCGTCCATCTGTCGCTGTCGGATTACGATACAAACTAACGCCCTTCTTTTCCCTGCATTCACACCTCACTTATGGTCAGGTGCGCGGGGATGATAAACTAACTACTGAATTTTTCCGCAACAACCGTAATCTGAACTTCAAGTCTAACATCTACGAATTCAACGTAAATTTCGAAGCAGCCCTGCTCTCACAGCGTGAAGGTGGTATTTATCGTCTGAGAGGTGTACGTCGCACGACTTCCTTCGAAGGTTCTATGTACGGTTTTGTCGGTATCGGAGTCTTCCATTTCAATCCAAAAGGAGAACTCAACGACAAGTGGTATGAACTGCAGCCGTTGGGAACAGAAGGACAGGGAATCTCTCCCGCCCGCGAAAAGTATAAGCGCACTCAGATCTGCATTCCCTTGGGTATCGGTGGCCGTTATTTCTTCAACCGCCGTTGGGGTGTTGGCTTCGAATTCGGCGTTCGTAAAACATTTACAGATTATATCGACGACGTCAGCAAGACCTATTATGACGATGATGCCATCCGCCAGAAATACGGTGAAGTAGCTGCACAGCTTTCTAATCCGTCTCTTGGTCTGAGCGAAGAATCCACACTCGAAGGCCAACAGCGTGGTGATCCCCGTGACAAGGATGCTTACATGTTCTTTATGGTGAGTTTGCACTATAAAATCAGAACAGGCCGCACCAATTTCCCCATATTCTGATCCTTCTTACCTTTGCACCTGAATTCCCCTAATAGGGAGGCAATTATTTTTGCTTTCCGGCGTTCAGGGACTGGATATGAAGCAACGGTCAATACTTCTTTTTATCTTACTGAGCATCAGCTCGTTTAATGGATTCGCGCAATCCCGTGAAGCTGGTTTTATCATCGGAGTGATGGGTTATAAAGGTGACCTGGACCCTCATATGTACGACCTTCGGAATATCGATCCTGGTTTTGGAGTGCTCTATCGCCGTTGTTACAGCAATCACTGGACGTTTAAAGCAGGTATAAACTATGGCCATATCCACGCTTCAGATGCAAATGCCAGTGACGATTGGAGTAAAAACAGAAATCTTAGTTTTAAGTCACATATAATAGAACTGACCGGACAATTCGAGTTTAATTTCTTCCCTTACCAAACTGCAAGTCCTTTCGCCAAATGGAGTCCGTACCTGATGACTGGCCTCTCCGTATTTCACTTTAATCCTAAAGCCAAATTAAACGATGAATGGGTGGCCCTTCAACCCTTGGGAACCGAAGGACAAGGTCTTGCAGGTTCAGCCCGAAATCCCTACCACCGGATCACCGCAGCCTTTGTTTTTGGCGGCGGCGTAAAATTTAAAGTGGCCCGGCGTTTTGGAGTTACGATAGAAACGGGTGTACGTCAGGTGTACACTGATTACCTCGATGATGTCAGCGGCGTGTATGCTGATCCGATTGCTATCCGGAAAGAAAACGGACGAGAAGCAGAATACCTCAGCGATCCCAGCTATAAGCAGGCACCTGGTGGAAATATTGGCCGACAGCGGGGAGACCGTAGCCGTAAAGACTTTTTCGTTTTTACCGGAGTACAGGTAACATACACATTATCAAAAAAATACATTGACAGTTGCCGGCCTTTCAGAATAAAACTCTGGTAATTGCGTTAAGGGTGCGTTAATCTCCCGCCATCACACTAACAGGACGCTGCATTTATTACATTTGCGTCCCTGATTCCATGACAACTAAGGACCAGATCGACTTGCAGCGTTTGCCGCGCCATGTAGCCATTATTATGGATGGAAACGGACGTTGGGCAAAAAAGCAAGGTAAAATCCGCACATTCGGACATGAAAGCGGCGTTAAAGCCGTACGCGACACTGTGGAAGGAGCCGCTGAGCTGGGGGTTGAAGTCCTGACATTATATGCATTCAGCACCGAAAACTGGAATCGACCCCGATTTGAGATAGATGCACTGATGCATCTGCTGGTAGATACGATTGCGAAAGAGACACCAACGCTGATGAAAAACAACATCCGCCTGGCGACGATTGGCAATACAGAAAGTTTGCCATCAAGAGTTGTGAAAAATCTTCGCAAGTGTATTGACGAAACAGCCGGAAACACCAGGATGACATTAGTGTTGGCACTCAGTTACAGCTCGCGTTGGGAAATCACCAATGCCGTGCAGGAAATAGCGCAAAAAGTCAAGGCGGGTACCCTCCAACCACAAGACATTAACGAAGAAACCATCAGCAAACATCTCAATACAGCACTCTGGCCTGATCCGGAGCTCCTGATCCGCACGAGCGGAGAAGCAAGGATCAGCAATTACCTGCTCTGGCAGATTGCATACGCTGAACTATACTTTACCCAAAAACTATGGCCTGATTTCAGAAGAGAAGATCTTTATGAAGCCATCCTCGATTTTCAGAAACGGGAGCGCCGCTTTGGGAAAACATCCGAACAACTGAAATCCGAACATGCGTAAATACCTCTTGCTCCTTTCAACCTTCCTGCTTTTCATCAGTTGTCCTGCCTTTGCGCAGATAGAGACTATTGGAGGAGGACTTGAAGGAATTGATTTTAACAATCCAAAAGAATACGAACTCGGCGGTATCACCATGAGTGGTGTTCAATACCTCGATGAAAGCGTCTTGATCACTCTAACCGGACTGAATATCGGCGACCGTTACAAAGTTCCTGGCGATGATATAGCAAAGGCCATTGAGAATCTTTGGAAACAGGGTTTACTTGCCGACATCAAAGTAGTCGCCACTAAAATTCTCGGTGATAAAATATTTCTGAACTTCAAACTCACTGAGCGGCCAAGGCTATCCCGTTTTGCTTTCAGTGGTATCAGTAAAAATGAAGCAGAGAAATTACGTGATAAAATTCAGCTCTCGAAAGGAAAAGTAATTACAGAAAACCTGATCTACCTGACACGAAACCAGATCCGGGATTATTATGTGGAGAAAGGCTTCCTGTTTATCAATGTAGATATTAAAACCGAGAAGGATACTGTTTCAGGACCCAATCAGGAACTGATGCGCATCGCGGTAAGCAACCGCCGGAAAGTGCGCATCAACGACGTTATCATCCATGGGAATACAGAATTCACAACCAAGAAAATCCTCCGCAAATTAAAAGGCACCAGAATCAAGGGCTGGTATAAGATCTTCAACAATTCGAAATACAATGAAGAGTCGCTGGAGAAAGACAAAGAACGTTTACAAACCAGTTATTCATCCAAAGGTTATCGTGATGCCAGTATTTTGAAAGACTCGGTTTATAAATTCAATAACCGCTCAGTGAACGTTGAACTCTGGATCAACGAAGGACATAAATACTATTTCCGCAACATCACGTGGGTTGGAAACACAAAATACTCCTCCACTATTCTGAGCCAGACACTGGGCATTAAGAAGGGTGATGTTTACAATCAGGCAAAGCTTGACGAAGGACTTTTCATGAGTCAGACACAGCGCGATGTCAGCTCCCTCTATATGGATGATGGCTATCTTTTCTTCCAGGTAAATCCGGTTGAAGTGAATGTAGAAAACGACTCCATCGATCTGGAGATGCGCATTTATGAAGGAAAGCAGGCCACTATAAACCGCATCACCGTTAAAGGAAATACCAAAACCAACGACAAAGTGATTATGCGGGAAATCCGCACCAAGCCGGGTGAGCTCTTTAACCGTACAGATATCATCCGCACGCAGCGTGAGTTGGCGCAGCTGGGATATTTTGATCAGGAAAAACTCTCTGTGAACCCTAAACCAAATCCTGCAGATGGCACTGTTGATATTGAATATGTAGTTGAAGAACGTCCTTCCGATCAGCTGGAACTTTCCGGTGGCTGGGGTGGTGGCGCCGGCGTTGTTGGTACGTTGGGTATCTCATTCAATAATTTCTCGGCTCGCAATATTCTCAAGACAAAAACATGGTCACCCCTTCCTACGGGTGACGGACAACGTTTGAGTCTGCGTTTTCAATCAAACGGACGGTACTTCCAGAGCTACAATGCTTCGTTCACTGAGCCATATCTGGGCGGTAAAAAACCAAACGCACTTAGCGTAAGTGTTTACGAATCGATCCAGACTGATGGACTTCCACGTGGTGATGCCAATCGTTCTGTATTAAAAATCAGTGGTGTTTCAGTAGGTCTGGGCCGTCGCCTGAAATGGCCGGATGATTTTTTCCAGATCTATCATGAGCTTACTTACCAGCGATACTCACTTGATCAATGGTCGGGTACCTTCCTCTTCTCCGATGGTTCATCGAACAACCTCAACTTCGAACAAACCATCTCCCGAAATTCCGTTGATGGTTTAGTTTGGATCCGCAGTGGTTCGCAGGTCAGCTTCACCATTCAGGCAACTCCGCCCTGGAGTCTGATGGACAAAGGCACCGATTACAAAACAGCTGAAGCTGCAAAGAAATACAAGTGGATTGAATATCATAAGTGGAAATTCAGCAGTGCATTTTACAAAAGCATCGGGTCTTTTGTACTGTTCAGCAGAGCACAACTGGGTGTTCTTGGATACTATAATACTGACATTGGATTCTCTCCGTTTGAACGATTCTATCTCGGAGGTGACGGACTCAGTGGCTTCGCCCTCGATGGAAGGGAGATTATTGCTCTTCGTGGTTATGACAACAATACGGTGACACCGACCATCAATGGAAATACAGTTGGTGGAACCACTTATAACAAATACACGATGGAACTTCGCTTCCCGGTTTCCCTGAATCCATCGGCCACAATCTATACACTGGCCTTCCTCGAAGGTGGTAATAACTATCTCGGCGTAAAGAACTTCAACCCGTTAAACATCAAGCGATCAGCCGGTATCGGTGTGCGCATTTTCCTCCCGATGTTCGGGTTGCTGGGTCTCGACTGGGGCTATGGTTTTGATGAAATCGAAGGTAGAACCGGTGTCAACGCAGGTAATTTCCACTTCACAATTGGACAACAGTTCTGATCGCTGCGGGATGAAGAACCGCTAAAGATGGAAACGAAAAATATAGAGTGGGCATACGGAACTAATGCGACATCCGTTTACAATCATTTGGCACACAAGACCATCCACTATTAACAAGTCTCTGATCACCTTGTCAGGCTGAGAGAAAATGAATAAATTTGGCACGATAATTTGCATCGGGGAAAAAAAATACCCTACCACATGAAGAAGTACATCCTTGCCTTTATGCTCACCGCCGGCCTGCTTGCTGCGGTACCTGCCTCTGCTCAAAAGTATGCTTACATTGATTCGCAGTATATTCTTGATAATATTTCTGAGTACAAAGCGGCCATGCAGCAACTGGATCAGCTGAGCATTGCCTGGCAGAAAGAAATCGAAGCTAAATATGCTGTCATTGACAAGCTGTATAAGGACTATCAGGCAGAGCAGATCCTCCTGACCGAGGAGATGCGTCGCAAGCGTGAGCAGGAGATTACCAATAAGGAAAAAGAGGTAAAAGAATTTCAGAAACAGAAATTCGGTTACGAAGGTGAACTCTTCAAAAAGAAACAAGAACTGATCAAACCGATCCAGGATAAAATTTACAATGCCGTAAAGAAGATTGCAACCGAACAGGCTTATGCGGTGATTTTCGACAAATCAGGCGACCTGGTAATGTTATACACCAACCCAAAGTACGACAAGAGCGATGATGTTTTGGAGACAATGGGATATAAAGCTGGTAACAAAGGCAGCGGCAGTGGTGGTGCCGACGGAGCCGGTAGTAAACCCTCTGGATCACCCTCTAACCCTCCGGGCGGATCAGACGATCGTAAATAATTCTAAACAGTATATCTAATTATAATCTAATCATGACAAGAATCCTTGCCATCCTGTGTGGTACCTTGCTTGCTGTCTCTGTTCAGGCTCAAAGCACCCTTAAATTCGGGCACATCAATTCCACTCAATTACTCAGTCAGATGCCGGAAACCAAAGCAGCTGACTCATCTCTTCAAAAGTTCGGTGCCTCGCTTGAGAACCAGCTTAAAACCATGACTGCTGAATATCAGAGCAAGATTGCCGATTTCAAATCCAAAGAAGGTTCAATGGCTGATCCGATCCGCGAAGCAAAGCTGAAAGAAATCTCTGATCTTGAAGAACGTATTCAGTCATTCCAGGAATCTGCACAATCATCTATCCAAAAAAAGAAGGAAGAACTCTATACGCCGATTCTTAAAAAAGCAGAAGAAGCCATCAACAGCATCGCCAAAGAAAAAGGTTATTCCTACATCTTTGATTCAAGTGCCGGCACCTTGTTGTTTGCTCAGGAATCTGACGATATCCTCGCACTTGTAAAAGGCAAGCTCGGTTTAAAATAATCCGATGTAGCTGACACCATCAAAAGACCCCGGAACTCCGGGGTTTTTTATTGGAATTAACGAGCCAGTCCGATTCATTAAATTCAGCTAATTTTGAGCATGGCTCGTAAAGTATCACCCTCTGCCCGACCATTGGGCATTTTTGACTCCGGCATCGGCGGACTCACCGTCGCCAGTGCGATTCATGAACTCATGCCGGATGAAACGCTGGTGTACTTCGGGGATACGGCACATTTACCATACGGAGATAAGTCGCCCGAAGCCATTCGCAAATGGTCACAGGCCATCAGTGACTTCCTGCTCACTTTTAACTGCAAAGCCATTATCATTGCCTGCAATAGTATTTCATCTGTTGCATTCGATGTAGTGAAGAAACATGTAGGAAATAAAGCCATTGTTATCAATGTAATTGATCCGGTGGTTGATTATGTATGTGCGCAATCAGGCACCAAACACATCGGAATCATCGGCACAAAGGCTACTGTGAAATCGGATGTATATGCGTTGAAGATAAAACAGAAATCAAAGAAAGCTTCCGTATCTTCTCTTGCAACGCCCCTATTGGCGCCGATGATTGAAGAAGGATTTTTCAATAACAAGATTTCCAAAACGATCATTAACGATTACCTCAGTCGGCCGAAAATAAAAAACATCGACAGTCTGATTCTCGGATGTACTCATTACCCGCTCATCCGTCCAGAGATCGAGCAGTACTACAAAGGACGCGTCAACATCTTCGATTCCGCACGCATTGTAGCTCATCACGTACAATGGGTGCTTGACGAACATCAGTTACTGAATACCGGCAAAGCAGGAAAACACAGGTTCTTTATTTCCGATTATACACAGTCATTTGAACAAAGCACAAAGATTTTTTTCAAGGGAAAAATAAAACTGGAGCAGAAGAATCTTTGGAAGGAAAGGGAGTTTAAGGTTTAAGGTTTAAGGTTTAAGGTTTAAGGTTTAAGGTTTAAGGTTTACGGGTTGAGGCCTTGCAGCCTGCAGCATTGTAGCCTGCAGCATTGTAGCCTGCAGCATTGTAGCCTGAAGCATTGTAGCCTGAAGCCTGATCCCGTAGCTCGCTGCGGGACTGTAGCCTGCAGCATTGTAGCCTGCAGCATTGTAGCCTGAAGCATTGCAGCCTGCAGCATTGTAGCCTGAAGCATTGTAGCCTGTAGCCTTGCAGCCTGAAGCATTGTAGCCTGAAGCATTGTAGCCTGCAGCATTGTAGCCTGCAGCATTGTAGCCTGAAGCATTGTAGCCTGAAGCCTGATCCCGCAGCTCGCTGCGGGACTGTAGCCTGTAGCATGAGGCCGGAGGCATGCAGCCGGGGCTATTTGATTACAGCAACAAAAACATTATCAAGGCAACGATGGAGACAACGAACAGGCCCAACAGAAAATACAGGACTCCCGCAACTGAACCTTTCAAAATCGTTTTCAACCAAGCTTGACCATATACGGTACGCAAAGAGATGTAATAATACACCGGAATATATAACAAGAGCCAGTCTGTATCGAAGCCGGTGATCAAAGCCAACACTCCGGTGAGTGAAATGATGAGGAACATGGCGGAGTGCAGATGGAAGGCGAAAATGAGATGATCTACAAAGAAAATTTTACGGCGGATGTAGAGCAGATACAATACAAATGCGAACACCGGCATCAGGGAGAATAATAGCCAGGGCAACTTTGATTTATAATACGAAGCCAGATCCTTATAGCCCATTTTCTGTTTCTGTACGATCTGTGAAAACATGAACGTATTCAACCAGGTCTTTTCGATACCGAAGGTGTCCATGAGGGCCTCTTCATTTGTTACTCCGCGTTCAAGATATGCAGCTAAGGTATCCTGATCTACATCTACTTCCCCAAATGACCATTTGAATCCAACGCGATCCGGCCCGTTTTCACGTGCTTCATACTTAAATCCTTCTTCGGTATCCAGTATAAGCGTGGAGTCATTTGCCGGCTCATTATCAGAAAGCGAATCCGCATGTGCCGTTTCTGCACCCGCATTCTCTTCTTTTACTACCTTGTGACTTACCATCCCCGTCACAATAAACATAATGACGGTTAATGTTAAAAACATGCGAACAGGGTGAAAATATCGTGCTCTGCGTCCTGTATTGTAATCCTTGGTCAGAAAACCGGGTTTGAACAGCAACGGCACCAGGCTCGCCATCACCTTTGAATCGAGATGCAGGAACTCTTCCACCAGTTCCTTAACGAGTCCGGGTGCGGTTTCTTTTTTAACGTTATTTACCTGTCCGCAATGGGAACAAAAATTATCATGCTCCGGGTTCAGTGACTGACCACAGTTGAGACATTTATCCGAGCGCTTGATGTGTTTCAGGTTCATAATGATTTACGAAGATAATTCATCATGATATAAAAAAAAGGGCCGGATCATCATCCGGCCCAAAATGATCATACGATTCCTTCTTAATAGAATTTTGCGCGTTTGTCAACTATTCCTGCTTTTTCACGAAGTGCATTGAATGCCTCGTATTGACTGCGTCCCTGAATCTGACCTCTTAGCTGCATTGCTGCGTCTTTCAAATCCGCGGGTGGTGTTGGATTAGTGAATGACTCCACCTGAACAACAAAAACACCATTCATTCCTTTTATCGGTGCTGAAGTCTGACCTGCTTTCATTGCAGAAAGATAACCCACTACAAATGGCTCCATACCTGCAGATCCAATCATTGGTGAAGCGAAAGAAACACTGGTAGCCGTCTGTACAGGTTGACCAACAGCAGCAGAGATTGATTCAAGGTTTTTACCGCCTTTCTCCATTTTTTCTTTCAACATCATAGCTTTCTTATCGCGGCGAACCTCTGCGGTAAGCTGGTCCTTAATCTGCTCAATTGTACTAAACCCTTTTTCACGTCGTTCCAACAGTTTCGCAATGACAAAACGATTGCCGAATTCATACGCTTTAGAAACCGTTCCCAAATCTCCTGTAAACGCCCAGCGTACCAATTCACGGGAATTCTCAAGAGGTCCAACCTGACGGGCATTTTCCATCACATTGGGTTCTTTGATAGAGGTCAGTTTTTGATCTGCTACAGCTTTGTCATAGGCTTCCGCAGTTGTATTCCGAGCAGCGAATTCGTTTGCCTTAGCATACACAGACTGATAGGTTTTGCTGCTGGGGTCAATCTTCTTGTCAACAAAAGCAACACGAACCTGACGGCTGGCTTTTCCCTGATCAACAATATGGATGATGTGAATACCAAACTGCGTTTCAACAATTGTATAATCTCCTTTCTTACCATCAAAACAGGCATCGTTAAACTCCTTCACCATCATCCCGGTCTGGAACCAGCCGAGATCTCCACCTTTTGTTTTAGCACCTTCATCGGTAGAATATTTATCAGAAAGCATTTTAAAGTCGGCACCACCCTGAAGCGCTTTCTTAATACTATCCGCTTTCGCCATCACATCTTCTTTCTTTGCTCCTTCCAGTTTCAGCAGAATATGAGATGCTTTCACTGAATCAGGCAGCATTTTAATTGCAGAAACCTTAGCCAATCGATACATGTTATTTTCCATGTATGGACCAAAAACATAACCAACCGGATTAGCAAACATGACAGAATCAATATTGAACGGAAGAGAACCTTTTTTATTAAATGAGGCATTAAACGGACCTTCAGAGTTCAAAGCAACGAAAGCAGAATCGTTCTCAGCTGTGCGGAAAGGTTCAGTGAGGCTATTGATTTCTGCGACGGCTGCCTGACGATCTTCATCGCTTGGCATCACGTCGAAAGTGATATACTCAATTGAAGCGGTAGCTTCCTGCTTATATTTCTTCTGGGTTGCATTGTAAAGCGTTTTCAGCTCTGCATCAGTAACCTCAATCGTACTATCAACAATAGAAGCATAAGGAATAGAAACAAAACGAATATTTGCTGTTTTATTGCGACTCATAAAATCATCAAGAGCTTCTGCTTTGGTCACATAGATTCCGCCTTTAATCAGATTCTGATACTTCTGGGAAATACGTTCTTCACGAATCGCACTTTCAAACAGCATCCACTGTTTACGGGTACGTCCGGTTTGATCGTTATCCATATTTTTCAAAAACTGGGCAACATTTGCCGGGTTAAACTGACCGGTTTTAGGATCAGTAAATGCCTGCTTGATTTGCGGGTGAGGATTTTTACCTTGCACCATGTCCAGCAGCTCTTTTGGAGAACAGGTAATGCCCAGCTTTTCGTACTGAGGTTTCATCACCATATCGTTCACCAACTGATTCCAGCTTTGTTCACGGATCTGATCCATGGTATTCTGATCCAACGTTTCCGTATTGGATTGTAGCTTGTAATTATCAGCCTGCGTTTGAACACGCTCTTCAAAATCCATTACATTCACCTTCTTCCCGTTGATTTCTCCAACGGTGGTGTCCTGGCCACCAAAGCCATTTTTTGCGGAGAAAAAGTCGCCCAGGACAAATGCCGCAAGGCTGAATCCAACGATACCAATCAACAAGCCAGCTTTGCCTCTGATTTTCTCAATAACTGCCATAAGAATCTTCGTTAACTAATTTGAGGCTGCGAATATACGAATCAATCTCCAAACCGGAAAGCGGTTTTAGAAGAAAAACAGCACATCAATCTTCTAAATATCAAGGGGTTACTAAAGCATGTAAAGCTTAGCAAGTCTGGGTTTGCTGAGAATCAGGAATGGATGGTTAAACCAGACTTTTTCTGGATGCGGATTCGCTGCCTGCGACGAACAACATAAAAAACCAAGGCAACGAGAGTGATAAGGAAAAACCATACAGCCGATGTAATGTTTTCGGTAATCAACTTAAAAGTCCCTAAACCGGCACCAAGCAGGACAATCACTAACCAGGAAAGTTCCAAGACCCGAAGCATAGCCTTACTTTTTAACGGTGATAATTCCTGTAACGTTAATAATTCTGTAATGACTGAAATCCTGGTTGGCTTCGAAGCCATTACCCATGATCACCTCATCCGCTGTGGTGATTTTCACATGCTCATCGCTGCTTAACAACTCTTTACGTTCATCCCAGATGAGTTTTTCAGTATTGAGTTTCTCCCCTTTTCGGTTCACAACTACCACATCTTTTTTTGCCACCCATTTCCGTTCGTTTTCGTAGTGAATAGCGTACTTTGCGTAGAGCTCTGACTCCGGGTGGAGGTGATCATCAAAGAACTGAATGTGTAATCCTTGTGGCAACTCTGTTACCTGAACCGGACTCACCAGTTTTTTCATCACCGGTGCATCAACCTGAACTTTCACGATTCCTGAATCACTATAAATCGTTTGAAGTCCTTTAATCTGCTCAACGGGGTTATTATCCTGTTGGGTAATTCTGGCTATCTCTGCCGGATCATTTTCGCAGGAGATCATCACACTGGTGAAAGCTACTAAAAAAAGGAACACCGCAAGCGTTCTGTTGAAAAACATTTCAAGGATCCCCCTTTTTACCATTACTCGTACCGGCGCTTGATGAACCAGTTTTCATTGAATGTTAGTCCAAACACCAGACGAACATAACGTTCCCGGATCAGATTACTGTCTGTTGTACCCCGCTGACCTAATTCAATCGTAAAGTTCAGCATCGACTGATACGCTTTCTTCAACTGAATACCTGCACCGAGGCTTAACCCAACATCATTGATGCGTTCATTTCTCAGCGCCAGATACGATTGCTGGAAATATCCTCCGGCACGGTACTGAATGCGATCTCTGATTTTGTTTCCTTTGGGGTCATTTACATATTGAGCTCCGGCACTTAATCTCAGGCTGTTATCAAGACTATCTTTTGTACCGAAGGATGAATAACGGCTCCATTCCCTGTACCGTATATCTGTTCGCAGCACCCATTTTTCACCTTTTGCATACTGAACACCAAACGCCAATTCTGCCGGCAGCACAATTTCTCCTTTTTGTCCTTCGAGAAACGAGATGGTATCCTTGGTTACATCCACACCAAAGGAATTCTCGCGAAATGTATCCCATAAAATGGTCCGCTTTGCAGTTACTTTCTGCTCCGGTGTAAACGTGAATCCCAGTGAGAGCACCTTATCATCTTTCAGATTCTGCTGATAATGCAACCCGGCTTCGAAAATGAAATCTCCGGCCTGCATTTCATCCGTAAAACGAGTCCCGATGTAGTTGATATCCGAATACTTTGCTTTTCTGTTCAGATCCATAACGCCAAACAGATACGATGCATTAACACCCACCGAAAATCCTTTATACAATTTTAACCCGGTACCGATGTAATATCTGTTGAAGCCCCCTTTTCCATCATAGGTTGTTTTAAGAGTCGTTACCGAATCAACCGAAGAACTTGTTTCAATCGAATATCCCAATCCATTAAATGGCAGCATACCGAAAGAGAGTCCCCACACATTTTTTTTCAAGGGAAGACCAAGCGATAAATATTCAATTTTGGCATTCCATTTTTTTGACGAAAGATCACCCTGGTCCAGAAAAATCCGTTCACCACTCAGGCCGAATTCAAATACCAGGAGTGAATCATATCCATAAGATGCAGGATTAAACACATTCAGACGGGAAGTTTGCGCTTCTGCAATTCCGGAGCCTCCCATGGCCCGTTGCTGCGCGAATCCTGTGAACAGGAGATCCCCCGGACCAAATCGAGAGTATGGGCTTACAGAACTGGTCTGTGAAAAACCGATGGTGGTGATGAAATTTAAAACCAGAAAGAGAGAAGTTCGTATGGATCGGGTCATTTTTTCAGATTATCAAGTATGGCATTCAAGCCAATCAGCGTAAGATTCGGGGCTGCAAAGATGCGGGATTTGAGCTGATTTAAAAAGAAACCCGCATCTCCACCGGTCATGACCAGCCTTAAACGGGGATATAACAACTGGTATTGTTCCGCAACTCCGTCAATTTCAGCGATCATTCCGTTTACCACACCCGACAATATGGAGCTTCGTGTGTCTCGTCCGATCAAAGCAGGGTGAGCCACAGGCTCCAGCAAGGGCAATTGTATGGTATCTGAATGTAAAGCTCTGAATCTCATATACAAACCAGGACTAATCGCTCCACCATGGTACGTTTCATCTTCGTCCACAAAATCAAATTTCAAACAGGTTCCTGCATCAATAATCAGTACCGGTTCTCCAGGAAAGAGTGCCAGAGCTGCACAGGCATTTGCAAGACGGTCACGGCCCAGGGTTTGCGGACTTGCATAAGCATTCAGAATCGGGACAGGCAGTTTCTCATCCAAAACGATAGGATCAGCAATTGTTTTCAGAAATGAAAGCAGCCCCTCCGGAAAACCGGCAACTGTTGAAATTATCACAGCATCAATTAAATAGGAGCTCAACTTTTGTTCCAGCGACCTCCATTCTGAAGCAGATACAGCTTCATGAAAAACATGATGCCCTTGATCAAAAAGCCCGTACTTCAACTGCGTATTACCTATATCAATAACCAGATTCATCCAGCAATAATACGGGTATTGGCGAACTCTCCCTTCAATCTGCGCTCAATTAAAGCAATTCATCAATAAGGCGTTCAGCATTTTACGATCAAGCGCCACTCAATTACTTGTTTTTGCTAAAAAGTTCTTACTTTTGCGGGCTCATTACGGTGATGTAGCTCAGTTGGTAGAGCAAAGGACTGAAAATCCTTGTGTCGGCGGTTCGATTCCGTCCATCACCACAAAAAATTTTAAATCCCATCAGATGAAAACACCTCGGTATCGCAAGGTCTTGCTGATCGACGACAACGAGATTGATAACTTCATCAACGAACGGATGATTACCGCCAGTGGTTTTGCTCAGGAAGTGGTGGTAAAAAATTCAGCCGACGCAGCACTTGATTTTTTGAAAACGGTTACAGAAGATTCAGCCTGTCCCGAGATTATTTTCCTGGATCTTAATATGCCTGTAAAAGATGGGTTCGGCTTTCTTGCTGATTACGAATCGATGAACGAAGTTGTAAAAGCAAAATGCAAAATCGTGGTGCTTTCGTCTTCGATTTCTCCGGAAGATATCAACAAAGCATCCACCAATCCACATGTTTTCAAATATGTGAACAAACCCTTGAGTGAAAAATACCTTGAAGCGATCGTTCTCTGATCATTCAACGATACACCTAAAGCAGAAAGCCCCGGAAATCCGGGGCTTTCTGCTTTTATGTTTTTCATTATTAATCCTTAATCGGATTGCTCATTCTGCGCAGCACATTTTCATCTGCTTTCACATATGAAAGTACAGGGAAAGATCCTTTATTGAGTTGTTCGAATTCATTCCACATCTCCGTAATGCGTTTGATTTTGCGACGATAGTCGGCTGGTTTCAAGGCCGTCTTCAGCATCTTCATCACATAGCGGGCTGATTCATACTCTGCATCCTGTTCGCGGATCTGACGCTTCAGACTGGAGATGATCTGCATACAGAGGCTATCATCACCCAGAATACAATACTGAAGTGCCTGGAATAATTTTGAATCAATATCCGTATACAGATAATGTTTCAGCGACATTTGATTCCGCAGCTCATTGATTTTACGTGCAGCACCCTGAAAATCGCGCTGATAGAATTTTACGGTCGCCATAAACCGTTTCATACTGATATAATGGTATGCTTCATTCATATCCACATCCTGATATTTCTCCAGTTTATCTGCATAAAACTGCAGGTGATCAAGGTTACCATCAATCTGGAATTTGAGCACTTTCGAACGCAGGAACTGAACCACAAAGAAATTAAGCAGGTGCTTTTCTGTCAGATCAGGTAATGATTCATGCGCACGTTGAAGGTAATGATCAGCCCGTACGATGTTGGCTGTACGAACATAATACTCGAAATAGAGCAGATCCGTAATACACTTAATATTCTGATAGAAGGTATCGAGTGGATATTTCTCAAATATCTGAGTCATCTTCTGTAATACAGCTTCCATTTCGAGCTCGCGCGCTTTGAGTCCATCGAGCTTATGGGGAACATTACAGAGATAATAGATACGGGCAATATTGTACAACACATACAAACGATGTGAGTCATACAATTCACAGATATTGCTGAGTTCACGCTGCAGCATGATTACTTCTTCCAGATCCGACTCCAGTCCATTCAACTGGTACACGCCCAGTTTTTTGATAAAACGGAAGAAGATGCCTTCTGCTTTTGAAACGGCTAGTGAAAAAGCAACATGTTTATTGTACTTTGTTTCATACATCTCATACTCCTCCGTATACAGATGTAACTGAGCGAGGGTCTTGTACACCAGAATCAACTCAGCATTGAGATCATATTCGATGAGTTGTTTTTCGAGTTCCCGCAGTGCACGCACTGAAAACTCACGGTTATTTCCAAATAGATGTGCCGGTACACGCGACACCTCGTCCATCAGTGTCTGAATGGGGTTCTGGACTTTCTTACTGAGGATAGCAGCGATTTTGGAATTCAGGCGTGATTTCAGCGTATAATAAGCACTGGGGTTCACCTGTAAAATCTCCATCATCTCACTGTCTTCCACTTCACGGGAACGTGTTGTTTCGAGGACAAGGAAAGGTTTATTCTTCTTCTTCCCTGAAACTTCCTGCACCAGCTGCTGATACTCTTCTTCGGTCAGTTTCTTGATCGTCTTGCTTAGAATTTCCATGTTTAGGGCTTAATTAATGGATTGCGTTCTTGTTTTGTTGCTCTTATTACGCACGACAACGGGAAAGGTTCACCTTGCAACTTATTTAAGGGATAACATCCGGTTTTACTTATAAAAACGAAACCCCGGGTAACATTCTGCGTAACAAAGTCCGGAAAGCCATGTCTCAAAAAATCCTGGACATGAAAAAAAGAGACAGAAACCATAAAATCTTACAAATGGCAGGTCTGTAACCTTTACCCCCTACACTTACGTATAGGTGCCTGTAAATTGTCAATGAACCAATAACTCCGAGATATGAATCACCAAGCTCACAACGAGGACTTTTACAAAATCATCCGTGAAAACCGAATGATGATGTATTCAAAACCTAAACGCTACTTCAACCGTGACGAACAAAAAGGTTCGGCCTTCAAATTCCTCTTCCTGGTTGAAGCCATCGTTTTCCTGTTGCTCATGGCAGCAGCCGGAACTTCCATGGCACAAACCAATCAGCAGGCTTCACAAGGTCAGATGCTGAGTGCCAACAACACCGGTGCAGTTAACATCTACAATTACGGAACGGTGTACAACAGCGGAAAAGTTTTCGTAAGCTGGACATCAAAGAACGAACAGGAAGACTGTGTTTATGTCATTGAACGTTCAGGTGACGGGCGCGAATTCCAATCTGTGGGAGTAAAAGAAGGTATCGGATCAGAAATTGAATTGTATTATTCATGGATTGATCAGCAACCGCCAGCAGGTTTCGCTTACTATCGTGTTAAGAAAATCACAAAAGAAGGTACTCAGCTTTATAGTGCTGTAAGCTCTGTCATTAATCAGTCATCCAACTTTGGCAATTACGCACAAGGCGAAGAAGAAAACAAATAGTCATACCGTGTGAGTCAGATCAGTGAAGCCCCGAACCCATGACCCCTGCAGCAGCGAAGACTTTAAAGAGATCGCTATTCTTCCTACTGCTGTTTAACGTAACGCTGCTACGGGCCCAGGTGCCCGTAGCGTCATTTACAACGAGCAGCGATAGCGGATGTGCGCCTCTTCTGGTGCATTTCACCAACACCTCTTCCGGAGCAACCAGTTATATATGGAATCTGGGCAACGGAAACAATTCCACATTACCAAACCCTTCGGCTTCCTACACTACACCGGGCAGCTATACGGTTACGCTGGTAGTGACATCCGCCACCGGACAGAAAGATTCTGTTTCGGCAGTTATCACCATTGTAAATAATCCGATTGTTAATTTTTCAGCGAATATCGTCTCCGCCTGCGAAGATGATCAGGCAATTACGTTTACTAACCTCACTGTTGGTGCGACTTCCTATATCTGGGATTTCGGAGATGGTAATTCTTCTACTGCGCCCAATCCGCTTCATCTGTACACCACACCAGGCACCTATAATGTAAAGCTGGTAGCCACCAACAATTTCGGGTGTCAGGGGATTGCCACTAAAAACGCATACATCACTATACTTTCGAAGCCGTCAGCATCCATAACTGCCAGTCAGACTTCTTCCTGCGATGTTTCAACGATCTTTCAGTTTACCGGCCCTTCAACAAATGTCAGCACGTGGAACTGGAACTTTGGCGATGGAACCACATCTGCCCTGCAAAATCCCTCACACCAATACGCGGCTGGTGGCACGTATCCTGTCTCATTAATAGTCACCTCCTCCAACGGATGCAGTGATACCGCCGTGTCAGCCAACAGTATCAGCATTGGCAGTAGTCTGGTTCCGTCCTTCACGATGGACGACTCTGCAGGTTGCGGTCCGTTAACCATTCAATTTGATTGCACGGTTCCGGACGCACTCACCTGGAGCTGGGATTTCGGCGACGGTACTACATCCACCATCGACAATCCATCGCATACGTATTCATCTCCCGGTAGCTACAACATTACGCTTACGGTAACCACACTCAGCGGATGCAATGGTTCAGTCACTTATCCTGGACTTGTTACTGTTGACTCCCCTCCTGTTGCCAACTTTACAGTGGCTCAGGATAGTGGCTGCGCACCATATACTGCACACTTTGTGAACTTAAGTACGGGAGCAGCCACCTACAGCTGGCAATTCGGAAACAGCGACTCCTCCACACTTACGAATCCTACTTCTGTTTATACACAAGGCGGATATTTCAGTGTCACGCTGATCGCTACATCACCCAACGGATGTCAGACCGCCATCACAAAAAATCAGATCGTAAAGGTCTTTGCTCCTTCCGGACGATATATTGCCAGTCCGCTCATTGGATGTCCGGGACTAAATGTTCAGTTCACACACACCGGAAACAACGTTAACGTCATCAGCTATTTCTGGAATTTTGGTGATGGCACCACTTCAACACTTCAAAATCCTTCGCATGTTTACAATACAGTTGGCTATTACAACGTATGGCTCGCCGTAAGAAACTCTTTCGGTTGTGTTGACACTTTTTATCGTTCCAATTATATCCGAGTGGTACCGGGTCAGATAGCCTATACCTTACCTGACACTTTTCTCGTTTGCCAGAACAATCCGATTGCCTTCACAGATCCTACCATCGGCAGCAACACCTGGAACTGGAGCTTTGGCAACGGCAGTGGTTCAACTTCTCAATCACCGAGTGCCATGTATCTCAATCCGGGTATCTATACCGTGACGCTGACTACATCCATGGCCGGAGGTTGCAGCCAGACTTTCAACCCGTATGCGATCGTGCATGTAATTCCATATGAAGAAAAACCAATTGATGTTGTTTTCAATAATCCTTGTAAGCCCTACACGATTTCAGTTTCTACCGCAACTCAAAACGTCACCTCTTATCTGTGGAATTTCGGAGATGGCACAACTTCAACGTTGCCCAATCCAACACATACCTATGCAAATGCCGGCACCTACAACATCATTTGCACGATGACGGTAGGAGCAGGATGCATAGCGGAAATCAGCAAGACGATTACATTGGGTCATGCGAATCCGATTCAGGCCTCTGCTAATGATGTTTGCCTGGGCGATCCGGTCCAGTTTACTGTGAGTGATACGGCTGCATTTTCACTGACGCACTGGGATTTTGACGATGGCAATACCTCTCCGCAAATACAGCCGGCACATGCATTTATGGCGGCAGGTAATTACGATGTCATTCTGGTTACCACTGACACATCCGGTTGTATTGATACATTCACCATCGCATTGCCCATCATTGTCAACAACCCTATTCCATCCTTCAGCGCTTCAAACACCGTTTGCATCAATGCGCTGGTTACCTTTAACAATAATTCGCAAAACGCTTCTTCGTATCTATGGGATTTTGGCGATGGCAGTACATCTACCGATTCTATCCCGACACATACATACACCACAGCCGGAGTTTATAACGTTTCGCTTACAGCCACTCAGAATTCCTGCTCCGTAACACAGACGCAAGCCGGATACATTACAGTCGTAGATCCGGTGAGCCAGTTTACGTTCACTACCAGTGGGCAATGCATGCCGGTAACGGTTAACTTCATTAGCCAGACTTCATCCGCTGTCAGCTGGTTGTGGTATTTTGGTAACGGCGACAGCTCATTGTCGCAAAATCCGGTTTATACTTATCTCACCGACCCGACGGATTCAATCAGTCTGATCATTATTGATGCTAATGGCTGCAGCGACACCAGCAACCTCGCACCATTCCCCTATTATGCCGCCGGAGCAGCCGTGGAGGACTCCACCATCTGCGTATCCGACACAGTACAGTTTACTGATCTCTCAAATGGTGCAATTGCATGGTTCTGGGATTTCGGTAATGGACAAACTTCCGTGCTGCAAAATCCATCAACAAACTACACGACCAACGGAAATTATACTGTTACACTGGTGGCAACATTCCCCGGAGGTTGTCTCGATACCATCGTCTATCCCGACATGGTGATCGCCTCTTCACCACATGCCGATTTCTACAGTCCATCGCTGGCCGGTTGTTCACCAACACAAATCAGTTTTGTAAATACAACATCAGATGCCAATCTCTTCACCTGGGATTTTGGAGATGGAGGTGTTAGCTCCAGTATCAACCCGCAACATATCTATTACATACCCGGCACCTACGACGTCACGCTTATTGCTATCAATAGTTTCGGTTGTTCAGACACTTTAATACGCCCGGACTACATTTCTATTCCGGGTACCTATACCAATTTCGGCATCTCTACTTTGAGCGGCTGCAGAGGGCAATCCGTACAGTTTACTGATTCCTCCATCAACGCGATGAACTGGAGCTGGGACTTCGGTGATGGCACCATCTCCTCCGTTCAGCATCCTGGACACAGCTATGCGGATACCGGCTCGTACACTGTAACACTCATCACGCAGGACTCTATCGGCTGCACATCTTCCTTTACTTATCCTGTTCCGATCATTATCCATCCAACTCCTGTTGCTGACGCGTATGTAACGGATTCAACAGGATGCTCTGACTTCGTAACAGCATTTATAAATACCTCTACTGGTGCCAGTACTTATGAATGGGAATTTGGTGATGGTGACACCAGTATGGCGGATATGCCTTCCCATACATTCCTCACCGGAGGACAATATTATCCCCAATTGATTGCTATTTCAGCATTCGGTTGCAGAGACACATTCCAATTCAACACGGCAATAGATGTACTTCAGACACCAGCAGCACAAATCAACGCTACTTCACTCACAGGCTGCGAGCCCGCTCTGATGACTTTTACCAACGCTTCAACGCTGGAAGAAAATCCAGTTTATCAGTGGACCACCAGTGACGGACAAACCGGAACCGGCAGCAATTTCAGTCCACTTTTCCCTGTAACATCCGTTTATGACATCAGCCTTGTCACTACCAATGCCAACGGCTGTTATGATTCAACGGCCCTTCAGGTCACCGTTAACCCTTCACCGGTAGCCACCGCTTCTGTCGACTTTACAACCGGTTGTAATCCGCTACAGGTTCAATTCACCAATACCACTACCGGTGCCATCAGCTACGAATGGAGTTTCGGAAACGGCACTAACAGCAGCACCTCAGACCCTGCAGTAAGCTATCCTGATTCAGGTTACTTCCTGCCGCAACTGATTGCCACCAACAACTTCGGATGTACAGACACGTTCAATTTTAATCCGGGAATAACCGTATTACAGACACCTGCTGCCGCCTTCACGATCTCCGACTCAACGATCTGCTACAACCTTCCGGTCCTGCTGACCAATGGTTCATCCAATCTGGATCAGCCGGCTTATTTCTGGGACCTTGGATTTACCACATCATCACTGACTGATCCTGTTTTGAACTGCAACACAAGCGGAACTTTCGATATCACGTTAATTGTCACCAATGCCAATGGTTGCGGTGATACCTTGCTTCAACCTGCCATCCTTACAGTAAGCGATACGATCGCACCCAACCGTGACCCGATCGCTTCCGTAAGTGTAACCGGCGACCAGACTGTTGACATCACCTGGTTCAACAGTCCGGCCAGCGACCTTTACGAATACAGAATCTATCGATTGAATAACAACACGGGAATCTGGGATCTCATCTTTACAGAAACAAATCCGGTATCAGCATCAGCAGCCATCACCAGCGTTTATACAGACACCGCCCTTGATACAAAAAACAACACCTACAGTTATAAAGTACAAACCATTGATGAATGCGGTTATACGTATCCGGTAGACAGTCTCACGGCACATACTACCATCAATGTATCCACTGCACGCACCGGTTTGATTATAGATGTAAGCTGGACACCCTATGCCGGATGTAATTTCAATGAATACCGCATCTTCCGCCGGGAACTTCCGTCCGGAAGTCCGGTTCAGATTGCTTCCGTACCTTCCTCCACACTGAACTATACCGACACGACCATTCTCTGTCCTTTCCAGTACGAATACAGAATACAGACCGATGATCTCTGCGGATTACCGTATCAGTCATGGAGCGATACCTCTTCCATCTGGCCCGAAAACATTTTCTTCGATCAACACTCTGACCTCGTAAAAACCACTGTAGTTGACAACAGCTACACACTTACCGAATGGTTACCTCCTACTGTGCAACCGCAACGTGTTGCCACCTACGAAGTATACCGTAGTACCGATAAAGTTAACTTCAGTAAAATCGCTTCCGTACCGGCAGGTATCACCACCTACTCCGACTACGATGTGGACGTACAACAATCTTCCTACACCTATAAAATTGTTGTCATCAACGACTGCAGTCAGGTCGGGCCAGAAAGTGGTATTGGAAAAAGCATTTTAATAGAAGGATACTGGAAAAACTACCGCACCTACCTGCAATGGAGCCGATACGAAGACTGGGATACCGGCGTAGAACGCTATCGCATTGAGTTTATGAGTCCTCAGGGAACCTGGATACCTGTTTTAGAAGTAGATGGAGGAACCCTTTCTACTGAAATTGACGATTAACCAGTTACTCGTACCTTTGTTACATGAACAAAGGACTTGGTCGGCCTCTGCTGATCTTTTACATTCTGGTAGCGTATGTACTACTGCAATTCAGCTGGTGGGCCTGGTTGCTTATTGATCTCAATACTGAAATTGTTCACCAGCGGGAATATCTGAGTGAGCTGATCCATGATCGCAGTGCGGATGCCGGTCATCAGCATGCCCTTTTCGAGGACGATAAAAAGAAACGTATTCTGATGGTTTTGGGAGAAGGTTCCGTCTTTTTAAGTTTGCTAATCTTTGGAATTTACCATACACGGAAAGCCTTCCGAAAAGAATTTTCGCTTGCAAGACAACAAAAAAACTTTCTCTTAAGCATCACGCATGAATTCAAGTCACCCTTAGCTGCCGTGAAACTGAGTCTGCAAACAATGCAGAAGCGCGAACTCGAAAAACAGAAGCAACAGGAAATCATCCGTCGTGCACTGGTAGAAACCGAGCGTATTCACCTGTTGGTTGAAAATGCATTGTTTGCAGCGCGGCTTGAAAGTGAAAACTTCGAAACCTATTTCGAATCCGTTGATTTGAGTGATTTTCTACGACAGATCGTTAAAGACTATATTCAGCGTCAGGATCATGAACATGAAATCGAGGAGATCATCGCACCCGGCGTTGTCATACGCGGAGATAAAACCGCTTTGACCTCTCTTATTTACAACCTCATCGAAAACGCCGAGAAGTATTCGCCGGAAGGCACAAAGATAGAGGTTAGCCTTAGCAGAAATGCATCGGAAGCCTTGGTCACCATCCGTGATGAAGGTCCCGGAATTCCCGAAGCGGAAAGAAGCAGGGTTTTTGAGAAATTTTACCGGATCGGCAACGAAGATACTCGCAGAACGAAAGGCACCGGACTGGGACTTTTCATTGTGCAACACATTGTAAATCTGCATAAAGGCACCATTAAAATCCGCGCCAATCACCCGAAAGGAACGGTGTTCGAAATCAGGCTACCAGCTGAGAAATAATCAAGGATAAGGGGGTAAATAACATTACCTTTGCACCGCGAACCACGATTACGATTTCATGAAAAAAGCGGCACTGATTATTCTTGACGGATGGGGACTTGCTCCGGCCGACAACCGAAATGCCATTGCACAGGCCAATACCCCTTTTATGGACAGCCTGATGAAAAACTTCCCAAACAGTACCCTACTCACTTCCGGCGAAGATGTTGGTTTGCCGGAGGGACAGATGGGCAATTCTGAGGTAGGTCACCTTAATCTCGGTGCGGGGCGAATCGTTTGGCAGGAACTGGCTAATATCAACAAAGCTGTTCGTGAACGAACCATTGATGCAATGCCGGCTTTGGTGGATGCATTGAAAGATGCAATAAACAGAAATTGCCGTCTGCATTTTATCGGACTTGTTTCAGATGGCGGCGTTCACTCTCACATCAATCATCTCAAACATCTTTGCACCCTGGCTCATGAACAGGGATTGAAAGACGTGTTTGTTCATGCCTTCACCGATGGGCGCGATACAGATCCTAAAAGTGGTCTTGGCTACCTCGACGAACTACAGCAACATCTCTCCTTAACCACAGGAACGATCGCAACAGTGACAGGCCGTTACTATGCGATGGATCGCGATAAACGCTGGGAGCGGGTAAAACTGGCCTATGATGCGCTGACGGCAGGCACCGGATTACACACCAGCGACTGGAGAGCGGCCGTTGTGAGTTCATACGCTGAAAATATAACCGACGAATTCATTAAACCCATCATTGTTACGGATGCGGCCGGACTACCGGTAGGGAATATCCGCGAAAACGACGTAGTGATCTGCTTTAACTTCCGCACCGATCGCTGCAGGGAGATCACGGAAGTGCTGACGCAAAAAGATATGCCGGAGCAGGGCATGAAGAAAATGCAGTTGCATTATGTAACCATGACCCGCTACGACGATACCTTCAAGGGAGTTGAGGTGGTTTTCGAAAAAAACAATCTCAGCATGACGATGGGAGAAGTGCTCGAGAAAAACAACAGAACACAAATCCGCATAGCGGAAACTGAAAAATATCCCCACGTTACCCACTTCTTCAACGGCGGACGCGAAACACCTTTCAAAGGCGAAAACCGTATCATGATTCCCTCTCCAAAGGTAGCCACCTACGATCTGCAGCCGGAGATGAGCGCCTATGAGGTGAAAGATGCCATCGTAAAAGAACTGGCGAAAGGAGAAACTGATTTTATTTGCCTGAATTTCGCGAATGCGGATATGGTGGGTCATACCGGTGTATTTGAAGCTGCCATGAAAGCCGTGGAAGCTGTTGACACCTGCCTGAAAGAAGTGGTTGAGACCGGACTCAAACAGGATTACACCTTCATCATCATTGCTGACCATGGCAATGCAGATATGATGGTGAATCCGGATGGAAGTCCCAACACTGCACATACTACGAATCCGGTTCCCTGCGTTCTGGTAAGTAATGACAAATCGCTGCACATCGGTCCGGGTCGCCTGGCGGATGTTGCCCCTACCCTGCTCAACATCATGGGCATCGCTGTTCCTGCAGAGATGACCGGAAAAAATTTATCTGACAGCACCAAACCTGTTGCCACTGCCTCATGAGAATTAAACTGTTTTTCCTTTTTCTTATTTCCTTACTGACGCAAAACAGCCTTGCACAAAATTCGCGCTGGGGCATCTTTGTGGGTGGCGGTACCACCTGGTACTATGGAGATCTGAACGACCGGCTGACGGCTCATCCGAAACTGTTTCGCTACTACCTCACCGGCGGACTAATCTACAAAGCGAGTCCTAGGGTTTATATCAATGGCGCCTTCGCGTTGGGGAAAATTGCCGGCGCTGATTCTTTGGCTATTCAGGATTTCAACAATAAACGCAATCTGAATTTCACCAACGACATCTGGCAAGCCACCCTTCGTGCAGAATATCGGTTACTAGGCTATCACAACGGAAATACCCGACGTGTTACGCCTTATGTTTTTGCCGGTGTCGGCTATTTTCATTTTGATCCCAAAGGCGTACGCAACGGTACAGAGGTGGCGTTGCAGCCGCTTGGAACAGAAGGACAGTACATTTCCGGTTCTGACAATCCCACTCCTTACAAACTCTACAGTTTCAATTTCCCGGTCGGCATCGGTGTCGAGTTCCGCCTCACCCGTTCATTAGCTGCACGGGTGGAACTAACGAATCATTTTACCCTCACTGATTATCTTGACGATGTTTCAACAGATTACGCCGACTCTGCTTCGCTGGCCGTTGCTTCCGGCCCTTTAGCGGTGCAGATGGCCTCTAACCTCGCCACCGGTTATCCCCGTGAAGGTTTTGGTCGTGGAGATCCCAAGCAAAAAGACTCCTACGCATTTCTCGGCGTTACTTTATTATGGTCGCCTGATATACATGGAAACGGCGGTGGTTCCGGACGAAGCCACGGAAGCGGTCACAGTGGCGGACGCAAAAAGAAAAAGGCAGCCTGTCCGGCATTCGATTAATCGTCGCTGTATTGCCTATCTTTGCACCCTTCGAATTGCAGGGTGGAGCTTAAAAGCATCATTGACAAATACCTTCAGTTGCCGCAACTGCGTCGGCTGGATACGCTATTGTCCTCCCGCAAACAACAGTTCATTTTTCTGGAAGGATTAACCGGCAGTGCCGATGCTATGGTGCTGGCATCGTTGTTTCAGCAACTCCCACATCCGGCGTTAATTATTCTGGGTGACCGCGAAGAGGCAGCCTACTTTCAAAACGATCTTGAGAATATACTCGGATATCAGAAAGCACTGCTGTATCCGGCATCGTACAAGAAACCTTATCAGCTCGATCAACCCGACGCTAATCTCGTATTGCAGCGGGCAGAAGTGCTGACAAGGATCAACAAAAGCCGCGATCACTTTGTGGTGATCACCTATGCCGAAGCTGTTCATGAACGGGTCATTACCAAGAAATCACTCGAGCGGAATACGATGGAAATCCGCATCGGTGAAAAGTACACCATGGAATTCCTCATGGAATTCTTCGACGGCAATGCCTTTGAACGAACTGACTTCGTCTTCGAGCCCGGACAATATGCCATCCGTGGCGGTATTGTTGACGTGTACTCCTTCGCACACGAACTGCCCTATCGTATCGAATTCTACGGCGACGCTGTAGAATCCATCCGCTGCTTCGATCCTTCCACACAGCTCAGCGAACAGGTGATGGGATTCGTTACGATCATACCGAACATACAAAGCGGGATGGTGAAAGAAGAACACGAATCCTTCTTTGATTTTCTGCCCGAAGAAACGGTCCTCTATGCCCGCGACCTCGACTACGCCATCAATGCCATTCAAACCTCACTCGAAAAAGCGAAAGAACGGTTTGGTGAAGAGATAGTGATAGAAGAAGAACAGGTAATCCGCCACTTTGATGAATTGTTTGATACCGCAGATGAGTTTAAGTTACGGCTGGAAAAGAAAACCATCGTTGAATTCGGCACCAAGCCATTTTTCAGCAATAGTGAAACAATCCGCTTCAACACACGACCGCAGCCACACTTCAACAAGAATTTCAACCTGCTGCTCGAAAACCTCTACGCCAATCAGGCACAGGGATACACCAACTTCCTCTTCTCCGAATCAGCAAAACAGGCCGAGCGACTCTACTCTATCTTCGAAGATATTCCACGCCCCGATGCATACAAGGGTACTGAGCTGCGCTTTCATTCCTTACTCACCGCCTTGCACCAGGGCTTCGTTGACAGTGAACTCAAACTCGTTTGCTATACCGACCACCAGATCTTCGATCGTTACCATCGTTTCAGGTTACGAAAGAATTACAGCAAGAGCGAAGCCATCACGCTCAAAGAACTCTACGCGCTCAAGCCCGGTGATTTTATCACGCATATTGACCACGGCGTAGGACGATTTGCCGGACTCGAAACCCTCGACGTAAACGGCAAGCCGCAGGAAGCGATACGGCTCGTGTACAAGGACAACGACATCCTCTACATCAGCATTCACTCGCTGCACCGTATTGCGCGTTACTCGGGAAAAGACGGATCGGCACCCACGCTCAACAAACTCGGCAGCACGGCATGGAGTACGCTCAAGTCGAAGACCAAGAAAAAAGTCAAGGACATTGCGAAAGACCTGATTGCCCTCTACGCCAAACGCAGAGCGCAAAAAGGATTCGCTTTTACCAAGGATAGTTATCTCCAGACCGAACTCGAAGCCAGTTTCATGTACGAGGACACCCCAGATCAACTGAAGTCGACGAGGGATGTGAAGAAAGACATGGAGAAAGACTTTCCGATGGACCGGTTGATCTGCGGAGATGTGGGATTTGGCAAAACGGAAATTGCCATCCGTGCAGCGTTCAAGGCCGTATGTGACGGGAAACAGGTGGCGGTGCTTGTCCCGACCACCATCTTAGCTTTGCAACATCACCGCACTTTCAGCGAGCGACTCAAGGAATTCCCCTGCACCATCGATTATCTCAACCGGTTTAAAAGTTCAGCGCAGCAAACGGAAACGCTGAAGAAGCTGGAAGCAGGAAAGATCGATATTATTATCGGCACACACCGTATTCTCAGCAAGGACATCAAATTCAAAGACCTTGGACTGATGATCATCGACGAAGAGCAGAAGTTTGGTGTCGCCGCGAAAGAAAAGCTCAAGTCGATGCGTGTGAATGTCGATACGCTCACCCTCACGGCCACGCCTATCCCCCGTACGCTGCAGTTCTCGCTGATGGGCGCCCGCGACCTCAGTGTGATCAACACGCCACCGCCCAACCGTCACCCGGTCACCACCGAGCTGCATGTTTTCAATGACCAGCTTATCCGCGACGCCGTGAATTATGAAGTATCGCGCGGAGGACAAGTCTTCTTCATTCACAACCGTGTACAGGACATCCACGATATTGCTGCAATGATTCAGAAACTATGTCCCGATGTAAAAATCAGCGTTGGTCATGGACAGATGGATGGAGAAAAGCTCGAAGAAGTCCTCATCAACTTCATCGAAGGCGACAGCGACGTCCTCATCGCCACCACCATCATTGAATCGGGGCTCGACATCAGCAACGCCAACACCATCATCATCAACAACGCGCATTACTTTGGACTCAGCGATCTGCACCAGATGCGTGGACGCGTGGGGCGTTCCAACAAAAAAGCATTCTGTTATCTTCTTGCGCCACCACTCACCGTACTCACACCCGAAGCCCGGCAGCGCCTCAAGGCCATCGAAGAACACTCAGAGCTTGGCAGTGGATTTCATGTAGCCATGCGTGACCTCGACATCCGCGGTGCGGGAAATCTTTTAGGCGGCGAGCAAAGCGGATTCATTTCAGAAATCGGCTTTGAGATGTATCATAAAATTCTCGACGAAGCCATACAGGAACTCAAGGAAACCGACTTCAAAGACATTTTCCCGGAAGACGAAGAAAAAGAATACGTCCGCGACTGCCAGATCGACACCGACCTTGAGATGCGCATCCCCGACAACTACGTTTCCAACATTGCCGAACGTTTGAGCCTCTACAAAGAACTCGACGACATTAACCACGAAGACAAACTCGTGGCCTTTGGTGAACAGCTACGCGACCGGTTTGGTCCCGTGCCGCCGCAGGTATATGAACTCATGCATACGATCCGGCTGAGATGGAAAGCCAAACACCTTGGATTTGAAAAAATCGTTTTGAAAAACCGTACCCTCAAAGCCTACTTCATCGCCAACCAGCAATCGCCCTATTTCTCCAGCGCACTCTTTGCCGGCATTTTAAAATTCGTGCAGCAGCATCCATCGCTTTGCAAGATGAAAGAAGAAAAAGGCAAGCTCAGCCTCACCATCAGCAGGGTAGATAGTATTCAGGAAGCAGATAAGCTACTCGGAAGGATTTAAAACGAAAGAGTTATATCCCGCATGCTTCGCATGGCGGGAGTTAAAGTGTTATTCCCGCAAGCGAAGCTTGGCGGGAGTTAAAGTGTTATAAATGTTGTAAGAGTTAAAATGTTATAAGCGTTATGAAGGTTTCTCTGCGCCCGTTGCGAAACCGCTGCGTTCGTTGCGTTTAAGTCGAAAAATGCTTGATATAGTTAGAATTTCCAGGCGGAGGACCCTCCGGTAACTACCTTTCCCTACCCATTCCACCCAACAAAGCAGGAATTCACCCCTAAAGAGTCTTCTTTTGCCAAAATTCGGGGGTAAAACATACGATCCCGGGGGATCTTTGAGTTGTAATCAAAACACAAATACTATGAAAACACTCTCAATTATCATCATCGCAATGGGCATCGCCTGTGTAGTATGGCAACAGTATGTAGAAATGAAAGCGAAAAAGACCAGTTAAGTTCATGGCACCTCCCTTCAAACAACCTTAGCGAAACACCCTGCGTGGTGGTGTTTCGTATTTTATACCTTTTCATAAATTTTCCCCTGACTTTGATCTGAACAGGCTTTAATAGGGCGATTGCGACTATATTTGCCCGCCCATGAAAAAAATCTTCGCAAAGACACCCGGTACCGATTGGTCGAAGGTGGTAAAAGTCAAAAAAAGTCAACTTCCTAAGGCCGGCAACGGTTTATACGCTTTAAAAGAGTTCCGCCGAGGCGATATCGTTTGCGAATACGAGGGCGAAATTGTGACCTGGGCCGAGTGCGAACGCCGTTCCGACCAGGGCCATGAAGGATATGTATTCTTCTTTTCGAAAAACCGTTGCGTGGACGCCTATTTCACCCCCTGGGCCTTCGGACGCTATGCCAACGATGCCCGAGGCATCGGACGTGTTCAGGGACTCAGGAATAACGCAGTTTACGAAACCAAGGTGCGCAATGGCGAGAAGCGGGTATTCATTGTGGCCACCATGACCATCCAGCCTGGACAGGAAATCTTCGTGCATTACGGCGATGACTACTGGAGATACCTCAACGCCACCCGCGACCTCTTTTTAAAGATGGAACGCGAAAAGCGTCTCAAACGGGAACAACAAAAGGCAACGAAGAAAACCGCAAAGCCATCTTCGAAAAAATCCGCCAGGAAAGCCGCGAAGAAATAATCTCCCCGAATTTGACAGCGCACGGTTGGAATTAACATTAGAATGTTAACATCCAACCGTTACTATTAATATACACTTAATAAATATCCCTGATTTTTGTCATCGAATAAAAACACAAGAATATGATGACGAATATCTCCATCGCGATTGTTACAATCACCTTTGCGCTTGTGATTTACAGCCAGATTACAGATTCATTTTTAACACGGAAGAAGAACCCGTAGGGGATTGGTAAATAGGTGAATTGGCAAATTGGTAAATTAGCGCTTCGCCATTCCATTTTTAATGCGGGAAAGTGAGTCCCCTTTTCCGAAGAGAAGTTGAAATAGGTCTAAAAGTAAATTAGCCAATTGGAAAAAGGCACATTCACAAATTTTCCAATTGGCTAATTGACCTAACGGCAATGCTTTTTATAAGTATTGATTCTGCACCATCCATTTTACGATACGCTCAAGTGCTTTCTGATTGCGATCAATGGATGACATCAGCATTTTCACATTATCACTGCTTGGAATAGGTGCATTGTGCTTGCGGTTATCTTTTAACGTGAGTATCTCTGCAGATTGTGCATTATTTCCACCAATGAAGCTTACTTTGGCTATTTTGAGTCCACTTGGCAACGCGAATTCATACATATCCACATTATTCCCTGATGGAGTCACATCCACCCACATACCAATTTGCTTTCCATCCTGCTCAATTACCTTTCCTTCCTTGAGTTCGATAGGCCAACTTTTGTTTCTGTTCACCAGTACATAATCGTTGGTTTTTGCGGGAGGTGTTTTTCCTTGCTTCGCGATAAACGTAAATGTGGCATCCGGGTCTAATGCACCGTTTTTAATGATGCCGGCGCCACCGATCAATTTCACAATCGATTTCTCGGCATTCAGCTTGCCCACCTTGAAAAAACCGGTTTTATCAAGACCTACAAAGCTGAATTTAAAGTAGTAACTCATATTATCATTGGCAGCTTCAGGGTAATCATCTGCTACTACTGCGATTACCAATGTCTTACCTTCCAAATTCTGGATTTCAAAATTGCTGATCAACCCCAACGCAGCTTCGTTCTTAGTTTTCAGAACCTTGGCCAGTGGAGACCCGTCAACCTGAATGATACCGTCTTTATATTCTACCTTTTGACCAAAGGAAATGCTGCACAACAAGGCGAATAGCCAACTGAATATTACTTTTTTCATTGTTTTTAATTTTTTCAAATGTAGGATGTTTTAGGATGCTCCGGGAAGTTCATTCCTGCTAAACAACCAACAAACTGAAAATAATGGTGTTTTTACCCTGAATAAGCAATTACCTTCCCCGAAAAAGAATTAGCAACCCACACATTCACCGATCCACAAATCCTCCAATTCACCGATTGGCTAATTTGCCAACCCCTCCCCACTTTGGGTGATTTTGATTTTGCTTTCCCCGCTTTGGCACGGGCATTGAATCTTCCCCGGCATAACAGTAAAAACAAAAAAAATTAAGGAGGATTCATTATGAAAAACTTGATCTCTACTCTCGTTCTCAGCAGCATGATGGCTGTAAGCGCAAAAGCTGATCACAGGTTGTCGGACCTCCGCATCCGTAGCTATGACAACAGACCTGTGATCGTAAGTTTTAACCAGGTTCAGTATAACACTCCCGGCACCTGGGTAAACATTAACGATGTACGTCCGGGTCGTCACTTCATCAAAGTATGGTCAGCTGCTACTCCCCGCGCCTACGGTTATGGTCGCCAGCTGATGTACAGCGGATTCATCGATGTGCCTTCCGGCGCTGAAGTCAGGGCGATGGTAACTAAAACCAACAACATCCGCATCAACCAGGTCATTCCGTTCGCTCCTGAGCCCGTGTTTGATCCGTATGAGCCTTACCAGCAATACCAGCAAGGTCCAGGCCATTGCGGAACTCCTCCCGCTCCGATGTGCATGCATGAAGAATCGTTCCGCGAGCTGGTTTGCACCATCGACCACCAGAGCTTCGAAAGCACTAAGATGCAGATTGCAAAACAGGCCATTCGTCAGCATGGTGTGATCAGTACTAATCAGGTTTCAGAACTGATGCGTTTGATGACCTTCGAATCCAGCAAACTGGAGCTTGCCAAATTCGCTTACCAGTACACTGTTGATCAGGGTCACTACTTCCGGTTGTTCAATGAGTTTACCTTCGACTCCAGTGTTCGCGAGTTGAGCAACTTCATCGGATAATTGTCAAAATAAATCCCCGTATTCAGTTTGGCACGAATGTTGAAAATGTTGAGATGTACCGGCCCCGTAAGGCCAGTGTAAAAAACCCGGAGGCCCGTAAGCCTTCAACAACAAAGACGCTCCGTAAAGCGTTACAATATCAGAAAGCCAGAGTGTCCGTAAGCACTAAGCCAACTGAACACCGTTCTGAAAAAACAAAATGCCAACGACCCGTAAGTCGGAAGCAGTGAGACCCGTAAGTCTCCGAACAACATCGAGGTCCCGTAAGACCTTCTACCCGGCCCGTAAGCCGGAAATCATCCCACTACCTGCAGGCCCGTAAGCCTGAGGCGCCGCAAGGCAACAAGCGTTCACTGTCCCGTAAGACAGTCCCATTCACCGGCAACCCGTAAGTTGTCGTTCCCGTAACCGCCTGGTGGTTATAAAATCCGGCCCGTAAGCCGGGGAGTTTCTGCCAGAGTCCCGTAAGACAGCAGCAGTATTTTACATACTATCCATGAAAACCGGCTCCCCTGGGGGTCGGTTTTCTGATTTTAAAGAAGAGCCCGGTTAGCCATCTGATTGAGCATAGCTAATATTTGTTGTTAATATAGTAAAGTATGTTTGTAAGAAGTCAGTTCTGAATTTTAAATTAAAAAACCCCGACTTCCGTCAGGGGTTTCCATTTCAGTTTAAACAGTGAATTTATTGCTTCACCATTTTCTTGGTAGCAATTACATTTCCATCGCAGACAAGGGTGTAATTGTAAATTCCTTTACTCAGGTCAGAGGAATACACCTCCAATTCACCAGTGCCACGCTCATTGACGATAACCGTATTGATGATAGAGCCTGTTGAATTGGTAAAGATGATTTTCGCTTCACGTACATCTTCCGGAATCTGATACGTAATGCGGGTACTTTCTGTAAATGGGTTCGGGTCATTTTGATTCAGAATGATACTGCTCACATTTGATAATGTAACTTTTTGTTGGTTTTGCGAATTTATGATTGGCGAGGGATGCTGGAGGGCATTAATAAGCGAGTCAATAATTGCTTTTTGTTCTTTTACCGCTGCAACGAGAAGGGGAACAAATTCAATATAATTTACTGCTTTAAAATCTACTTCCGGTGTTATGACCAGCCCTATTGAATCATAGATTGCCGGTTGCGTAAAATTTCTGACTAAGCCCGGTAAAATCGCTTCCACATCCTGCGCAATAAACCCATAATGGCTTCCCTGAGGCAAATTCATTTGAGGATAGACCTGCGTTTTAAAGACAAATTGTTTGCTTTCAAATTGTGAGAGTATCGAACTGGCATTGTTCACAGTATTTATCTGGTCTTTCAAACGTAAATCGGAACTCCCATATAATCCTGTTGCATACATATCGCCCGAAAAATAACCAGCAGCACCAGAACACGTTATTGACGGCGAGGTTCCTGTGCACTGGCTGGGAGCTGAAGCATATACACCATACTCATTACCAGTAGAAGCACTGGCTACAAAATATCCTCCATAATTGTTACCATAGGCTGACTGTGCTGCAAAGTACCCTCCATACGTATTTGCTGTATTGGAAGGTGTGGCATGCCCAACCAGAGCCTGAATCCCATACTTTCTGATTGCGTAATTATCGCTATAATCAACAAAAGCACGATAGCCTATGGCATCTGACACATACCCGGAAGCATCTGTTCCGCGTATTCCTGTAAATACACCAACCATTTGTTTATTGGTGTTTACTGTATTGTAACTATCTACCGTGATTTCAGAACCGATAGTTGTTGTACCTTCTTCTGCATGTATGACTGTTGCAACTGCACGATTTACCGTATTGGTTAGCGCCAGCTGCTCATACGCTTTAAAGGCAATATCATCTCCCGCGGAACTTATATCGGTATTGTCAAAAACATCCAATTGACTTCCCGGACTATTGGTCCCAACTCCAACACGTCCATAATTTGTGCCGCCTCTAATGACCATTCTATTGGTCAGTGCACCGCCAGCTCCGACATCTCCGGTTCCAAAGAAAATGTCATAGTCTTCCCAATTGTACAATGATACCGCTCGTGTAGTGTCAACAATAATTCTGAAACCATCGACATTCGTATTGCCAGTAACGGAATTTGTCATTTGAAAATCTACACTGGCAGATTTATATAAATGAAGTAAGGCTTGTGGGGAGGTTAATGTAGTATAATCTCCAAAACCAAGATTTCCGGCATCACCACCAGAACCACCTCTGATTTGGAATGATGGTATCGGTGTTCCACTGTTACCTGACGCTATATGAAAGTCACCTCGTCTACTATGTAAAAATACTCCGTTACCACTGCTTGCAACATTTAGCTGGAAATATTCTGTTCCAGCTCTGAATATTCTCCAATTTGTTGCAGTCATTGCAGGCACATCAGTTCTGAACACTTCGGATGCCGCAACAGTTCCACTTCCATTCGTTAAAACATGAAACCAAGAAGCAGGATTTGTGATGCCAAGGCCCAATTCTCCGGTAGACTCCAGTTGCATTTTAATAGTGTTGTCGGTTCGGAAAGACAAGTCTTCCGGGTCGGTCGTTCCGACAAAATCTGTTGATGAATTAGTACCCGTGTTTCCTGATTCATTCCAATCGCTTTGTGCATTTAGCATGCAGCTAATAAGCATCATTCCGAAAATTAAATTTAGTTTTTTCATTTGGTTTTGAATTTAAGGTTTGTATTATTTAAAACTGAAATGGATTCAATATCAAATGAGACAAAATAGCTGCCCCTTATATTAATATACTATAATTTTCTTTGAAATCAGTCTCTTTTCATCAATGACATTTAAAATATATACACCGGAAGAAAGACTGTCAGATGCAAGTTGATTATTGCCTGGATGGATAATCCCTGATTTGATTTTCCTTCCATCTGACAAATACATTTCAAAAATACAGTCTTGAAACATTTGCGAATTCACCAGAATTGTTGCACCTCTTTTCAACAGAGAAGGAAATACTTGAATTAAATCCTTCTTACCATTAATTAGATTTAACCCTTGCAAGGAATCAACTGCCATCAGCGATACTTTATCAATATAATAATAGGCACTTGGAGAGTCACCATTCCCATTATCCGCATCTATGATTGTCGTATTTGTGCTATCTTTGAAATTACCAATAGTTAAATACTTTTCTCCGCCCTGAGCAGTAATAATTCCGGAAATTTTTGTCCAGTTTAAACTGTCTGTAATGATGTTTCCCTGTGTATTTTCTATCTGTGGCTGATAGGGGAGGTAAGTACACCCACTCCATGACAATAAATTTACACTAAATAATGCTGCGATATCATCTGTAGCCAAATAATACTTATTCGAGCGTGAGACATAGAACTCTAATTGGTAGTCTTCACCTGAAATAAGTGAGTCTGTCAATTCTACAGATATATATTCTCTGGTTCCAAACCCTGTAATTGGCTTGGCTAAAAATATTCCGACATACGCATCGCCATCAAAAGGCATTTGAAAACCAGTTGGGTTCTGAAAAGCTGAGTTTCCGCAGTTTGGATTCAGTCCATAATAATAATCAGGGGTGCAATTCGTAGGGGTAAACCAAGGGAATCCGGCATGATAAATCTGGAAGCTATCACAGTTCAGTGTATCCTCAAAACTCGGATTGGGCACAAGGTTTAATTGCGCTTGTGAGGGGCGGGAGCATATTGTAAGCAGTAGCAGTGTAAGAATCAGATTTTTCATGTCGCTTGAAGATTAGAGTTTTAATAACTTATAAACTGAAATGGTTTTCTCTTTTCTAAAGGAGGCAAAATAGATGCCTTCTGATAAAATCTCCAGGTTAATTCTCCCTTCCATCGAATTAACTTTTTCACTCTTTATTATTCTTCCCCTGCTGTCATATATTAATATTTCATCTATAAGTTGATTGGATTTATACTGGAAATAATTCTGTATAGGATTTGGATAAATATGAATTTCATTTAACGCAACATCATGAAGCCCTGTCCAAGTTTCATTATAAAGCGAATCAGTGGTCACACATACGTCGTCAACATAATAATATGCTATTGTAGTAAAAGGTGTGACGACTAGTGTGTCCGTATTCAGGCAGTTATAAAAATTTCCGATACAGACATAACTGTAATTTGAATCAGCGATAAATGAACCGCTGATTTTATGCCAGTTTATTGAATCTGTCAACAAAGAGTCAAACTTCAATTGAGAAAAATTATCTAATGGGGCAGGATTTGAAAATGAATAAGAGCTTGTAAAAAACCTTAGACCTAAATTGTTACTTGCAAATCCTGTATATCGCTCTGCTAAAACTGCATAAAATGAAAAATAGTATTTAGTTCCCGTTTGCAATGGCATTGATAATTCAACACCTGCGTATTCTCGATAATTATTTCCAACTGGTGAAATTGCTTTATGGTATGTATCTAAACCAATCATAGCAGTACCGCTATGAGCAAACTGATAACCAAAATTAGCATTGGGCACACTTGTACTAAAATGGTTACATGCATTATAATAGTCTGGAGAATTTCCATACGATGACCATCCTGTGGCTGCGTCCATCTGGTCTAATCCAAAAGGGCAATAAACTGTATCCTCAAAACTTGGATTAGGCACAAGGTTCAATTGCGCATGGGAGGGGCGGCTTAAAACAAGTAGAATTAAAAGAATCAGGTATTTCATTATTCAAAGGATTAAAAAGTTTAATCAAATGTAAGAAGAAGAATGAGATCCACTTACTTAAAAGTGGATGATCATGTATACAAACTAAAAGGAGTTTAGCCAAAAACGCATGAATTACTGTTTAACTTCCCTTTTGTTATTCATTTTAGCTTATAAAAAACCATAAGTCACTGTTTAACAATTACATAAACAGTCTTTTTCAGGTCGGTTTTCTGATTTTATACACCACGCATCTTCCACCGGACAGGGTACAGTATTCTAAGTTTTCTGCGATTCAAAACCTACATCTTTCCCCAACCCGCTGAATTTCAGAAAAAAGCGACTCATGAACAAGGATTGATACAGCCAGGGGTACGAAAAATACCAATCGGAAGAATGGATGAAATCCGTGAAAAGAAATGAAAAAAATCAGTCGAAACAGCCGTTGAAAAGCCGTAAATTCGCACAGCGAAAATTGAACCCTTAAAATAAAATGGCTGATCATCAACAACAGGTCCTCGACCGTGTTATCATAAAGTTTGCCGGCGACTCCGGTGACGGTATGCAGCTCACTGGAACGCAGTTCACCAATACGGCTGCCCTGCTCGGAAACGACCTCAGTACCTTCCCGGATTTCCCTGCGGAGATCCGCGCCCCACAAGGCACCATTGCCGGTGTATCCGGTTACCAGTTACACTTCGGCTCGGTCAATATTTTCACCCCCGGCGACAGTTGCGACGTACTCGTAGCGATGAATGCTGCGGCGCTGAAAGCCAACCTGCGCAACCTGCGCAAAGGTGGCACTATCATCGCCAACATCGACGGTTTTGATCCGAAAAACCTGCGTCTCGCCAACTATCCTGACGGTGTTCATCCGCTGCAGGACGGTTCGCTGGAAAGCTACCGCGTGATCACGATGGACGTAACCAAGATGACCCGCGCTGCTTTGTCAGAGTCAGGTCTGGGTGTGAAGGAAATCGATCGCGCGAAAAACATGTTCGTGCTGGGCTTCCTGTACTGGATGTACAACCGCGATATGATTCATACCGAAAACTTCCTCAAGGAAAAATTCGGGAAGAAGCCGGATATCCTCGAGGCCAATCTCAAGGTGCTCCGTGCCGGATATAATTTTGGTGATACCAGCGAAACCGCCGGTGTTCGCTACACCGTGAACAAAGCGCCGATGCAGCCGGGTACCTACCGAAACATCATGGGCAATCAGGCGACAGCGCTGGGACTCATCGCGGCTTCGCAGAAATGCGGACTCGATCTGTTCCTCGGCTCCTACCCGATCACCCCTGCTTCGGATATCCTCCACGAACTTTCAAAGTATAAAAACTTCGGTGTTCGCACGTATCAGGCGGAAGACGAAATCGCTGCGATCTGCGCGGTGATTGGTGCTTCGTTTGGCGGCAAGCTCGCGATCACGACTTCGTCGGGACCGGGTATTGCGCTGAAAGGTGAAGCCATGGGACTCGGCATCATGCTCGAGTTACCAATGGTGGTGATTAACGTTCAGCGTGGTGGTCCTTCTACAGGTCTGCCCACCAAGACCGAGCAAAGCGACCTGAATCAGGCTATGTTCGGACGTAACGGTGAAGCGCCCATGCCGGTGATTGCAGCCAAATCGCCTGCCGATTGTTTCGATGCAGCATTCGAAGCCTGCCGTATCGCGATTGAATCGATGACACCGGTGATGCTGCTCACCGACGGATATATCGCTAACGGTTCAGAGCCCTGGAGATTCCCATCATCAGCCGATCTGCAACCGTTTAAAGGCAATTTCATCACCGAGAAAAACGGCGATAAATATCTTCCCTACAAACGCGATGAAAAACTCAGCCGCCCCTGGGCAATTCCGGGTACTGCAGGATTAGAACATCGCATTGGAGGTATCGAGAAACAACACGAAACCGGCAATATCAGCTACGATGCAGAGAACCACGAGTTCATGGTGCATATGCGTGCCAACAAAGTAGCGAAGATTGCAGAACGTATTCCGAATCAAACCGTAGATAACGGCAACGAAAAAGGAAAAGTGCTGGTCGTAGGCTGGGGTTCCACCTACGGAGCGATTAAAGCAGCGGTAAAAGAAGCACGTGAGAAAGGATACGACGTGAGTCATGCTCATATCCGTCACCTCAATCCGTTCCCGAAAAATCTGGGTGAGTTGTTGTATAACTTCGACAAGGTACTGGTGGCAGAGATGAATACCGGACAACTTAATTCCATCATCCGCGACAAATTCCTCGTACCCACCTTTGCGTTGAACAAAATCAAAGGACTTCCGTTTGCTACATCAGAGATCTTCGCGAAAATCGAAGAGCTTGCGAAATAAAAGCGCAGATCACGCAACCTCAACAAACAGAAATCATCACCTTAAAAGATCACGTTGAACATGTCAACAATCACAAATACACCGGATGCGCCAAAATACACGAGTAAAGAACTTGTGACCGACCAGGAAGTACGCTGGTGTCCGGGCTGCGGCGATTATTCCATCCTCAAACAAGTACAAACCGTTATTCCGGATCTGGGCATTCCCCGTGAAAACATCGTTTTCATTTCCGGTATCGGCTGCTCCTCCCGTTTCCCGTATTACATGGAGACGTTTGGTATGCACAGTATCCACGGTCGTGCGGCAGCGATTGCCAGCGGACTCAAGAGTGTGCGTCCCGAGCTGAGTGTATGGATGGTGAGCGGCGACGGAGACTCCCTCTCTATCGGCGGAAATCACTTCATCCACCTGCTGCGTCGTAACTTCAACATCAATCTGCTGCTCTTCAACAACGAGATTTACGGGTTGACAAAAGGGCAATACTCTCCTACTTCTGAGCAAGGTAAGATCACCAAGTCCACGCCGATGGGATCTGTTGATCATCCGTTCAACCCGATTGCGCTGGCTCTCGGTGCTGATGGCACTTTCGTGGCCCGCTCGATGGATCGTGACCCCGGACATCTGAAAGAGACCTTACGTCGTGCGCATGGTCACCAGGGCACCTCTTTCGTAGAGATTTATCAGAACTGCAACGTATTTAATGACGGTGCTTTCGAGATTTTCACTGAAAAAGCTTCGAAGAAAGAAGAAACTATTTTCGTAGAACATGGCAAACCGCTGGTATTTGGAGCCAATGCTGATAAAGGTGTGAAGCTGGACGGATTCAAACCGGTGATTGTTGATCTCAGCGCCGGTCATAGTGCAAACGACCTCTGGATTCACGATGAAACCGATCGCGTGAAAGCCGGTATCCTTGCCCGTTTCTTTGACCGTCATGAAGAAGGTAAACCACATTTCCCGCGTCCGTTTGGTGTATTCTACACGGAGAACCGCGAGTGTTATGAAGATGGTTTCAATGCACAGGTAGAACATGCGAAAGCGAAGAAAGCTCCGGATCTGGATGCGTTACTCCGCGGACGTGAGACCTGGGTGATTGGATAATCCTGATATCAGGTAAGGACGTTGCATGCAACGTCCTTACCTGAAAAACGTAGGGCTGTTGCATGCAACAGCCCTACGTTTTTTATCCCAGATATTTCGCAACCAGCGGCATTCGCCGTCCCCTGCCGAAAGCCTTGGGAGAAATCCTGAGTATGGGCGCAAACTGATGACGCTTCCACTCGTTGTTGTTCACCATTTTCAGCACGCGATACACCAGCGCTTCATCATATCCTTCTTTAATAATCTTATCCGGACCTTTTTGTTCCTCGATATAACGGAACAGAATACCATCGAGAATATCATAATCGGGAAGAGAATCGGAATCTTTTTGTCCGGGACGTAATTCCGCCGACGGCGCTTTGGTGATGATATTTTTCGGTAAGACCTCGCCGTTACGGTTGATATATTCCGCCAGTGCATAGACATCGGTTTTATAGCAATCGCCGATGACGGAAAGTCCGCCGCACATATCACCGTACAACGTTCCATAACCTACTGCCAGTTCGCTCTTATTAGAGGTATTGAGCAGGATATAACCCAGTTTATTACTGAGTGCCATCAGGGTGACGCCACGCACGCGCGCCTGAATATTCTCTTCCGCCACATTGAAGGGGAGTCCGGCGAAATCATTCTCCAGCGCTTTCAGAAACGCGTTATACATCGACGCTATCGGCACAATCTCCGACGTACAACCGATGCGTTGCACCATCTCCACCGAATCCGACACGGAGTGATCGCTTGAATACTCAGAAGGCATCATCACGGCATGCACATTCTCTGCTCCGAGCGCCTCACACGCCAGGGCCAGAACTACTGCCGAGTCGATACCACCTGACATACCGAGAGTTGCCTTCTTAAAGCCCATCTTCCGGAAATAATCACGGATACCCATTACCAGCGCATTGTGAATACGGGCAATCCGTTCGCCGGGTGCATGTATGGAAGGAACAGATGAAAGCTCATTCAATCTGCCGGAGGCCGCATCAAACTCCGCGACCAACAAATCTTCCGCAAAATATTTTCCCTCCATCGCCACCGAACCATCTGCCTGAACCATCAGCGAGCCGCCATCGAACAGCAGATCTGTTTGGGCGCCTACCTGATTTACGTACAGCAAGGGAAGTTTATACTCACGCACATTCTTCTGAAGTATCGCTTTGCGATCCTCTGCATGACGATAATTAAACGGAGACGCGGCGATATTGATCATCAGTTTGGGGTTCTGCGTAATCAACTCCTTCATCGGCCAGAACGTGTACAGTGGATCATCATCGATATTCCAGAGATCTTCACAAACGGTCAGCGCAATCTTCACACCTTTCACCTCGATGCAGTTAAACTCACGGTTCGACTCGAACCAGCGGTATTCATCGAACACATCGTAAGTAGGGAGCAGTGTTTTATGAACGATCTGTTGCACCTTACCATCTGCCAGCACATACGCCGAATTAAACAGGTTCTTTCCTTTTGGGTCGGGGTTAACAGCAGGGGCGCCAACAATAACCGTTACTTTTCCGCACCGCTTTGCAATGAGGTCAATATGTTCGCTGCAACGATCGATGAAATGCGAATAATCGAGAAAATCGAGAGGCGGATAACCGCAAACGGCCAATTCAGCGAAAACGAGCAGATCAATCTTTTCGTTTTCGGCCCTTTCAATAGCGTCGATAATGGCTGACGTATTGAACGTAAAGTTTCCTACATGGTAATTCAGCTGAGAGAGCGCGATTTTCATAGAATCGAAATGCCGTTTGGCGTGGGGACAAAGGTACGCTTGTGGGGTTAATCCCAAACGATAAAAAAAAGCCCGCATCAGCGGGCTCTATACTATTCAGTAGATTGATTATCAGAATAATACTCCAAGGTTTAATCCAAGGTAGTTGGTCACACCTTTACCCTGATCACCATCGAACACATCAAAGAATCCATTGTTGAATTCGAGTCCGCCCGTAATTACGGTAGAACCGCTGATGGTGTATTCCAGTCCCGCGCCGATGATCATATTCACATTGAATTCGTTCATGAATTCCTTGGCATTTTCATTTTCCAGGTCTTCCGTATCAAACTTTGAGCGAATGATATACCCCGGTGAAAACCCGAACATTCCGTAGTAACGGATTTTTTTAAACTCATTGGTTTTCATCTTCAAAGCAATCGGAATTTCTACGTATTGCAACTTGAAGGTCGTTACCTGATCCGGAATATTAACACTGTTGGATTTATACTTGATATTTCCACCTCTATACGAAATCTGCACTCCGGAGGCGATCGCGTAATTATCCTGAATACGGAACTCCATTTGTACGCCGTAGCCAAAACCGACACGATAGCCATCACGTTCGAGGCCTTTTAAATCCGGCTTAATCCAGGCCATGCTTGGGGCAATTTTAAGTCCGAAATGAAATTTCTGATCCTGGCTATACGTTGTCAGTGTTGACAGAATAAATGTCAGTATGAGAAGAAGTCTGCGCATGTTAATTAATTTTACGCCACAATGATAACTAAAAAATCAAGCATTCCGGCCTTGTTTTTACTCATCTTATTCACCCTGGGCTGTGGTGAAAAAAAGCGCGCTGATGTGAACCGTCCGGCTCCGATGGAAGAACCGGAGGATACCCTCAGCCTGCAATTCATTCGCTTCGAGCAGTCAATTCAGGGATTATCGCGGCCCGTACTACCTGAAGCGGTAGCTGCGCTCAGAAAAAGTCACGGTCAGTTTTTCGAACTCTGGTGTACCCGGTTAGCAGGTATCCTACCAACGGGCGAAGGCACGCCATCGGATCAGGAGATTGCCTTCAACCTCAATCAATATCTGAGTGACAAATACATTACCGAAGTATTCAAAGAATGTGATCACCAGTACAAAAACCTCGACTGGCTGAAAGAAGAGCTGACGCCTGTTTTCAGGAGATATAAAAAAGCATTTCCGGGCAAACCTGTCCCGAAAATCATGACCTACGTATCTCCCTTCAGCAGCAATGTAATGGCGATGGACAGTGTAGCCGGCATCGGGCTGCATTTTTATCTTGGGGCAGATTATAAATTTTATCCGAGCCTGGAATTACCCATGTACATGATCCGCAAGCTGCGGAAAGAGTACATCGTAAATGATCTCCTCAAAGGCTGGCTCGACAGTGAATACATGAACGACAGTGCGCAAACCAGTTGTCTGACCCAGATGATTTACTACGGCAAAGTGATGTACGCTACGGAAATCCTCTCACCCGAAACCGACGACTCCATCATTACCGGTTACACAGCCAAACAACTGGAATGGGCCTACGACCATGAAGATAAAATCTGGGGATTTTTCATTGAGCAGAACTTACTCTACAAGACCAATCCGAAAGTATATATCAAGTACATTCACGACGGCAATACAACAGGCGGATTTCCGAAAGAAGCACCGGCGAAACTGGGACCTTTTATTGGCTGGCAGATTGTCCGCTCCTACATGAAGCAACATCCGGGCACCAATCTCCGTCAGTTATTTGAAATCAGGGATGCACAGAAGATACTCGCGGAATCCGGATACAAACCACCCAAGACGAACTCATGAAAATTGCTCGCTTCACCTTCAATCCTTTCGAAGAGAACACCTATATCCTCCACGACGAAACCGGCGCCTGCGTGATCATTGATCCGGGCTGCATGGACCGTGCAGAACAATCGGAACTCACCGACTACATCCGCCGTCACAACCTGCGGCCGGAGCGTCTCCTCAACACCCATTGCCATATCGACCATGTACTCGGTAATAAATTTGTGAGCGATCATTATAGCTTAACGCCGGAGATTCATCCGCTCGAAGAACCTGTGCTGAAACATGCACCGCAATACGGCAGAATGTATGGATTTGAGATGGACGAATCGCCAGCTGCGAGATTGAGTCTCAGTGACGGCGCCGTATTGAAATTCGGCAACACCACCCTGCACCAGCTCTTCACTCCCGGACATTCGCCCGGCAGTGTTTGCTTTTACCATGCAGAGAGCGGTAACGTTATCGGCGGAGACGTATTATTTCAGATGAGTATCGGACGCACCGATTTACCCGGCGGAAACATGGACACCCTGCTCAACAGCATCCGGCAAAAACTCTTCACCCTTCCCGATGCGACCGTTGTGCATCCCGGACACGGTCCCGAGACCAGTATCGGATTCGAAAAAAGAAACAATCCTTTCCTTCACGCTTACTCCTGATGTATGCTCCGTAAACTCCTGCTCTGCACCATTCTGTTTGTACTGACCCTCGGCGCTGCTGAAGCTCAAAAGATCACCGTATCCGCCAATCAGATCGATGATAACGGTCTCGACTATGCGAAAGTGATGGGTCAGGACGATGAAGGTGTTTTTGTACTCATGAGCAACCTCTCGCTGGAAGACTTCCGCGAACGATTTGGACTGAAATCGCGGAAATACGAACTCGACTATTTCAATTACGACATGCAGTTGAAATGGAAGAAAGAAATTCAAACTACCGACGGCTCTTCCATTGATCAGATTATTTTTTTCAATCAGATGATGGTGGTGATTAGCAGCCTTTACACCAAGAGCACAGATGAAATCAGTGTATTTGCAGATGTAGTTGACCCCAAAGGAACGACAGCCGTGAACCATCGGAACATCTACACCGCTGTTCTAGGCAAAGGCATGGACATCCGGAGAACCAAGGTTGCCATCTCACCGGATAAAACAAAACTGGGCATTGCCATTGAATGCAGCGGCAATGATCAGCTTGACATTCACTACTGCAGTATTAACTCCCAATTCCAGCCGGCCGGTAAACAACGCGGCAGCATTCCCTACTCGCAAAAAGACGCCGAGCTCAGCGACTTTATCATCAGCAACAACGACGACCTTGTTTTTCTCTGTTACCGAAAGCAGATCAATGAAGAAAAAGAAAAGAGCAAACTCAGAAGTTTCAGTCTGCAATACCTCGCTGTCGGCAGCAACACCTTCAAAGAATTTGCCTTCAACAAAATTTCGCAGCTGATGACCGAAGCTGCGCTGGTGGTAGATCGTACCAACAACAACGCTATTGTAACCGGATTCTTTGCCGATAAAACATCCTACGCAGGAGCATCACTTCTGTACGGCACCTTGCAGCTTGACCAGCCGGGTGAACTGCGGATCTCCTCCGGAAAGCTCAACAACGACGCCAGAATGAAACTGGTGGGACAACGCAACAGCGGAGGTGGCGTTAGTTTATACAACTATCCGATACAACGAGTGATACCACGAAGTGACGGAGGCGCGCTGGTCATTGCCGAAGCCGCTTATCTCAGCGAATACAGTTTCTACGATTACTTCACACAAACCTTCAACAGAAGAATTGAATTTCACTTTGACAATGTGTTAGCCATCAGCGTCAACTCCGACGGATCCATTGACTGGGGACAACTCATTCAAAAAGAACAAACGTCGATGGACGACGAAGGCATTTACTCCTCCTTCAACTCCATCCTTTCTCCCGAAGCATTATCCGTTATCTTCAACAACGATATCGGACGCAATAATGAAATTGTGAGTCACTCGATCAACGCCCAGGGGCTGCTCACCGTAAAAAAATTCAGTCGTATGGGAGATAGTATTTCCATTTTGCCCCGCTCCGGAAAGCAGGTAGATGAGAATACGATGATTGTTCCGGCGGTGACGAAGAAAAGATTGTTTTTGGTGAAGTTGGAAATGTGAGGGTGGGAGTTTAAGGTTTAAGGTTTAAGGTTTAAGGTTTAAGGTTTAAGGTTTAAGGTTTAAGGTTTAAGGTTTAAGGTTAAGGTTTTAGGGTTAAGGTTTTAGGTTATCAGTTTTCAGTTATTAGTTTTCGGTTGTTTGTTGGATAGATAGCAGATTTTCTATTGGTTGCTTAAAGTGAACCCGGTTTGTTGGAATTGGTTGAAACAAGCCTATTTTAGGTTTTGCTGGTCTTTTCGAGATATCGGAATTTCGAACATCATGCAGAGGCAGTATCGGATGAAATGCGGAACCATCGCTGCTAACAAACATGCGAAAATTCGGGGTTCTCAATGCCCATAATATTGATTTTCAATATAATAACAATGCACTTAATAAGACTTTGAGCGCCATTGTTAAACATTTCAAAACAAGGATTAAACACCTTCTTAACTACTTAAAATCAACACCTTACAAAAGTCATTTGTCTTGTTTTCTGAAATTCGCCCTGTTGTATTTATTTTTGCAGCAATACCATGGCCAAAATAACATTCAACAACAAGACCAGTCCGTTTTTTGATGCATTAAGGGAGAAGATCGATGCCTACTTCAAAGAGCACGAAATCAAGCCCACCGGAAACTTCAAACTGTACTCCAAAACCATCATACTTGTAAGCGTAATAGTACTCATTTACAGCTTATTGGTATTTGCCAACTTACCGGGATGGGCTTCCATTCTGTTTTGCGCATTGATGGGTCTCACCTTTGCGAGTATCGGCTTCAACGTGATGCACGATGGAGCACACGGTTCATATTCGAACAACAAGACCATCAACAACATCATGTCGTATTCGCTCAATCTCATGGGCGGCTCGAGTTTCATGTGGAAGGTGAAGCACAACCACGTGCACCATTCCTTCACCAATATTGAAGGGGTAGATGATGATATCGATATCAAGCCCTGGATGCGGGTAAATGAGCAGCAGAAGCGGTATTGGTTTCACCGTTTCCAGCACATCTATTGGGTGCTGCTGTATGGTGCTACTTATTTCATGTGGATCTGGTGGATGGATTTCCAGAAATATTTCACGCATAGAATCGGACCCACTCCGATTCGCAAAATGAAATTCTCGGAGCACGTAGGATTCTGGTTTACCAAATTCGCTTATCTGGCGCTTTACATTGGCTTACCGATCTACTTTAAAGGTGTGGCAGATACACTCATAGGTTATGCCGTGATCCTTTTTGTAACCGGATTAACCATCGCTGTGGTGTTCCAGCTGGCACACGTGGTAGAGGATACAGCGTTTCCGGCTCCTGATCCCGTTACAAATAAGATTGAAGAAGAATGGGCGTTACATCAGATTCATACTACGGCCAACTTTGCTACCAACAACAAGCTGGTGAGTTGGTTTATGGGTGGATTGAACTTTCAGGTGGAGCACCATCTCTTCCCCAAGGTATCGCACATTCACTATCCGCAAATCAGCAAGCTGGTTCGTGAAACCTGCAGAGAGTTCAATGTCCGTTACATTGAATACCCGACGGTAAAAGACGCGGTAGTTGCGCATATACGCCATCTGCGGAATCTCGGCCAACCTGAATTAGCGTAAGCAAGCCAATAAAAAATGTAAAAGCCGGACGATCATCCGGCTTTTTTAATGTTATTTTTTAATGTTGTCGGTGCATCAGCATATAGGCCAGATCGCTGAGTGGTTTCTTCTTTTCCGCTTCGAGTGGGATCGCCTCCAGATGATTCATCGCCATACGGTAAAGTTCGTTCATTTTACCGGTGGCTTTTTCCCTGACTCCAAGTTGATCATACAAAGCAGTAATGGCCTTTACCTTTTCAGCAGGAGCATCATCGATCGCTAACCAGCGCAACAAGGCTTCCTGCTCCTCTCCAGTAGCCGTACTTAAGGCAGTCAGCAATAAAAACGTTTTTTTGTTGGCCAGAATATCTCCCCCCACCTGCTTACCCACTTTTCCGGCATCTCCATATACATCCAGAATATCATCCTGCAACTGGAATGCAATGCCCAGATTCACACCAAAATCGTAAAGATGCTGTACATCTTCCGATGCTGCTCCTCCGATCATCGCACCGATACCCATTCCTGCCCCGAGGAGCACCGCTGTTTTCAGGCGGATCATCTCCAGATAATCATCAATCGTCACCAGGCTGATCGATTGAAAATCCATATCGAACTGTTGTCCCTCACAAACCTCGATGGCTGTACGTAAAAACAAATCCATAACGGGAGGCATAGCCGAAGAAGGCACCTGCATCATCAGCTGACACGATTTCACAAACATCGTATCTCCACTCAGGATTGCAATATCTGCATTCCATTTTTCGTGCACTGCAGCCTTTCCACGGCGGAGCGGAGCTTTGTCCATGATATCATCATGCAACAACGTAAAATTGTGGAACACCTCAATGCCGAGGGCCGCCTGCATCGCCCATTCAGGTGAAGCGCCAAACATATCAGCCGCCATCAGGAGTGCAACAGGACGCATCCTTTTGCCTCCCAGTGCCAGCATATAGCGGACAGGGGCATATAAATTATCCGGAACTTCAGGAAGCTGCAGTGCTTTCAGCTGATCTTCTACCAGCGATTGCCACTGCTCAACAGTATGGCTCATCAGGCGGTAATCGAATGGCGCGAAGAAATCAGGCGCTGGATACCTTCCTCCAGCGGAGTCATTTTACGTTGTAACAGTTCACGCATCACCGAAATATCCGGACAGCGGCGTGTCATATCACCCTCTTTCAATGCCGGCAGGAAAACGATCTGCGACTTCGACTCTGTTACTTTGATGATTTTTTGTGCGAGATCGAGAATGGTTATTTCATAATCGCTGCCGATGTTGGCCACATCATTCACGCAGAGATTTCCATAAAACGCATTAAGGCAGGCGTCGATATTATCATCCACGTAACAGAAGGTACGGGTTTGAGAACCGTCGCCGTAAATGGTAATGTCTTTGTTGGCCAGCGCGGCAGAGATAAATTTCGACATAACGAAATCCGTACTTTGCTTTGGGCCATACGTATTGAAGAAACGGAAGATGGTAAATTCGAGACCGAACTCCTGGTAATATGCGCGCAAATAGGCTTCGCCCACGTTTTTTACGATCGCATATGGAAGACGAGAATTCAGCGGAGTGGTATGTTCATTCTGGGGAAACTCAACCGGCTCACCATATACTTCAGAGCTGGACGAGAAGAAAATTCTTTTCACACCTGTGTTCTTGCAAAGATCGAGTACGTTGCGGATACCGTTCAGGTCGTTCAGTACCATCACCGGATTAGCGAGCGTACGCTTCACACCTACCACGGCGGCATAATGGAACACATAATCAAAGGAGAAAGACGAAAAAATCGCAGAGATGTCATTGAAATTATTGACATCGGCCTTGATGAACCTGACGTTATCATGTACCGAAACCGGCAGTTTTGTTGGATTCCCGGTCAGGAGGTTATCAACGATAACAACATAATTTTCGGGATTATCGGCTAAACGCTGAGCGAGACAACTGGCAACAAAGCCAGCACCTCCCGTCACCAGAATTCTTCTTTGCATAGGTTCAGACAAATTGCGGATACGAACTAATGTAATTGATTGGGTCAGATTCCAGGAGTAAAGGGTCTCCTGTAATTTGCTCGCTAAATTACATAATTCCGCCTTAAAAACAGCACGGGAAAACCTCTTAAATCAACTGATAACCCGCGTCATGGGTGAGCGGGACAAAAGAATCGGTCAAATTGCATGATGTGATGGCCGAAAAAACAAATTATTCGGCAAGTGCAAGTAAATATTTGCCGTATCCACTTTTCACGAGTGGTTCAGCCAGCGCTTTCAATCCGGTTTTATCAACAAATCCCATCCGATAGGCCACCTCTTCGATACAACCGATTTTGAGTCCCTGACGCTCTTCAATCACCTGCACAAACTGAGCAGCCTGCATCAGCGACACGAACGTACCTGTATCGAGCCAGGCGGTTCCTTTATCGAGAATACCTACCTGCAGTTTACCGGCTTCGAGATATGCTTTGTTGACGTCGGTAATTTCATACTCGCCGCGCGGACTGGGCTTGAGTGATTTAGCGATACTGATCACTTCATTATCGTAAAAATACAAACCGGGCACCGCATAGTTTGATTTTGGTTTCAGCGGCTTTTCTTCGATACTGATCACCCGGTTACTCTGATCGAACTCCACCACTCCATAGCGTTCCGGATCTGAAACGTGATAGGCAAACACCACACCACCTTCAGGGTTATTGTTTTGCTGCAGCAATTGCTGAAGTCCGGTTCCATAGAAAATATTATCACCGAGGATCAAAGCCACCTTATCATTTCCGATGAACTTCTCGCCGATCACAAACGCCTGCGCCAGTCCATTCGGTTCGGGCTGTATAGCATACTCAAACGTGCAACCCAGATTCTTTCCATCGCCCAGCAGCTTCTGAAACATAGGCTGATCGTGCGGAGTGGTAATGAGGAGAATTTCACGAATCCCGGCCATCATCAACACACTCAGTGGATAATAGATCATTGGCTTATCATACACCGGCATCAGCTGTTTACTAACGGCGATGGTAAGGGGATGAAGACGGGTTCCGGATCCACCGGCAAGGATAATACCTTTCATAATCAGAGAAATTTTTCTTTTCGGATATTCGGTTACGTTAGTGATTGTCCGGCTTCCGTTACTGCATCACGTCCTTCCCTCAGGAAATGTCCGGCGACTGATCGTTGTTATTTCTACGTATTTCGAGGTCGTTAAGTTCTATATCATCTTCCTCCTGATGCGTCTCGAATAAGGGTTCGGAGAGGAATGCCTTGGTGGTCAGGCGGCGTTCCAGGCTTACCAGGAAGGCCGGCAAGAGGATCAGATTGGACACCATCGCCATTAACAATGTGACGCTCAGCAACTTACCTAGCGAAGACGTCCCTCCAAACCCGGAAGCGGCAAAGATCAGAAATCCGAAGAAGAGGATGACGGCGGTGTACACCATGCTGACACCGGTTTCACGTATGGTCATGGTAACGGCACGGGAGATACTTAAAACGGGATTTTGACGCATTTCATAACGGTAACGCGTGAGGAAATAAATGGTTTGATCGGACGACATCCCGAATGCAATACTGAAGATGAGAATCGTAGATGGCTTGAGAGAGATGTTAAAGAAGCCCATGAGTCCAGCGGTAATCAGTAACGGAATCAGGCTCGGTAAAATCGAAATCAGGATCATTCGTACCGACATGAACAGGGTCACCATGATAATGGAAATGAGAACCAGTGCGAGGAGAATACTCTCCATGAGGTTGGTGAAAAGATAATTATTCCCCTTCAGGAAGATCAGGCTGTTGCCGGTAACCGTTGTACCATACTTATCCTTTGGAAAAATGGAATCGACACGCGGATGAAGTTCATCCACCAGCTGTTTCATTCTAACGGACCCCACATCCGCCATTTGCACACTGACGCGGGTAATACGGCGATTGCTGTCGAGAAAACTGCGGAACATATCTCCCTTTCCCTTCATATCGCCTACAAACTCTGATAATTCAGCCAGTTCAATCGCTCCGGGCAACACATAAAATTTCGGATCCTTATCGTTATACGCCTGATAACTGAATTTAATACCATCCACCACCGATAAAGGTCGCGAGAACTCGGGATATTTCGCGAGCATTTTCTGGAGGCGGTTGATCTTCTGCAAAGTTCCCATCTGCAATGCTCCGCCATCTTCCTTTGTATCGATGGCAAATTCCAGCGGCAAAACACCTTTGAAATTCTTCTCGAAGAACCGCATATCCACATACACCGGATCGCTCTTTGGCAGATCGTCAACAACATATCCGACCGTAGAAAGTTTTGATGTACCATATACGGCAATGACCATCACCACCAGCACCGAAATGTAAACGCCCTTTGTATGATGATGCACCCAACGGTCCACGCGCTCCAGAAACTGGTTGAGGCGTGGCGCCTGGAGATGTTTCATGTGTTTACTCTTTGGCGGCGCGAGATAACTGAAAACAACGGGGATCAGCACAATTGAAATCATCCACGTAGCCATCACATTCAGGGCTGCCACCAGGCCGAATTCCATCAGGAGAGAACTATCGGTAAAATAAAAAACAAAAAATCCGATAGCAGTGGTAACGTTGGCCAGGAAGGTGGTAAGTCCCACCCGTTGCACCATACGGGCCAATGCTCTGGCCTGCGAACCATGCCGGTCGAATTCTGACTGATACGTATTCAACAGCAGGATAGAATTCGGAATTCCGATAACGATAATCAACGGCGGGATGAGTCCGGAAAGAATCGTGATTTTATATCCCAGCAACGCAATGGTACCCAACGACCATGTTACGCCCACCATCACCACAATCAATGAAAAGAAAACGACCTGCAGATTTCTGAAAAAAACAAACAGTACGATGGCCGTCACCAACACCGCCAACAACAGAAAGAGTTTCATTTCATGCACCACTTTTCCTGTTATTTCGGTCCGGATATACGGCATGCCACTCATGTGCACACTCACTTTGTATTTCTCTCCGAAAGCAAGTGTGCGCTGTTTGATATCATGAACAATATCGAGCCGGTTGCTGGTGTTCAGCTTCCGTTTATCAAACGTGATCGCCATCAGCGTAGCGCCGGTTTCCTTGTTCAGGATAAATCCTTCATAGAACGGCAGTGTATATATTTCTTCCTTCAGGCGATCTACTTCTTCCTGTGTATTTAACGGAGCCGTCATCAGCGGACTCACATCAAACTTCCGCAAAGAATCATTTCGGGTAACCGTGTATAACTGAGCACAGGAAACAACTGCTTCGATACCATCAATTTTCCGGATTTCACTGCCTAAAGCATACCAGGCATTGAATTTCTCTTTTGTAAAGAAATCCTTGTCCTGCACACCGATCACCATCACACTGCCATCTTCGCCGAATTTTTTCTTAAAGTTGACATACGCCTGAAAATCGGGATCCGATTCAGGAAGAATTTTGGCGAAGTCGTACGAGAGCTGAATCCGGGTAGCCTCGTAGGCCATAAAAAGCGTAATGACACCAAACAGAATCGTGAAGATCAATCGGTTACGCAATATCAGCCGGGACAGCCAGGTAAACATATTCAGGTAAAAGTATCAAAAAGAACGAAAGATAAAAATCCGCCGATTCAGCCACTACCGCAAAACAAACCGCACTGGTTCGTATTTTTGAAGCATGAACTCCAATTTCAGAGACGGGTTGAATTTCCTCTCGAAAACCAGCCCGTCGCGTTTATGGAATGCAGCGAAGGTGGTGAGTAGTTATTATTACTCGCGCTGGAGCGGCAAACCGGTACAATGGGGTTTTCCCATAGCAGTATCCTTCGAGCCCACCACTTCCTGTAATTTACGTTGCCCGGAGTGTCCGAGCGGGTTGCGGAGCTTCACTCGTCCGACTGGTATGCTGCAGGACGAATTATTCAGGCAGTTCATCGACGAAATCCAATCACGGCTCTGGTATCTGATTTTCTATTTTCAGGGCGAGCCTTACCTGCACCCACGATTTACAGAACTGGTAAAATATGCATCGTCGAAAGGAATTTATACAGCCACCTCTACCAATGCCCACTATCTAACGGATGAGCATGCCCGCAAAACCGTTGAATCAGGCCTCGACCGTCTGATCATTTCCATTGACGGTACCACGCAGGAAGTGTATGAGCAATACCGGGTGGGCGGTAAACTGGAAAAAGTGCTGGAAGGCACCCGTAACATCATCGCCTGGAAGAAGAAACTCGGATCCCGAACACCTCATGTTATATTTCAGTTTCTGGTAGTAAAACCCAATGAACACCAGATCGCAGAAGTTCAGCAGCTGGCGAAAGAGCTGGGAGTAGATGAAGTAGGTTTGAAAACTGCGCAAGTCTATGACTATGAAAACGGCAATGAACTGATTCCGACCATTGATAAATTTGCCCGTTATGCCCGCCAGAACGACGGAACCTGGAAGATAAAAAACCGTTTACTCAATCATTGCTGGAAACTCTGGCATAGCTGTGTAATTACCTGGGATGGAACTGTCGTACCCTGTTGCTTTGATAAAGATGCTGAACATAAAATGGGATCATTGCAGGACACCAAATTTGAAGTTCTCTGGCAAAGCGAAGCCTACCATCAGTTTCGGTCGTCTGTGCTGAGATCGCGCAGTGAGATAGAGATGTGCAAGAACTGCACAGAAGGAACAAAGGTGTGGGGGTGATCCAGCGATTTCGATTCAGCGAGTCCAATTATTTTCTGATCTAAATTAAATCAAGCGACTCCCGGTTGTGCCTATCCGAAGAATTGCAGAACTAAAACTGGTACACCTCATTCTTCCATTCCCCCAAACCTCTCCACAGAAAAGTTGAAGCATTACTTTTTCCCTCTAGAAGCCAATAAATATTTGCATAACTGCTAATTGATATCAGTCTTCCACCAGAAAAAAAAACGGGCAATTATTTGTATAGCAACACGCTGTTTACCAAGCCATTAAATCCAATAAAAAGAGTACATTATCCTGATTTTCAATTCAGCGAGAACGACAGTATCAAGTAGTTTGAAAACCACGGTGGCCTGCAAAACGAGTCGTTACAATTGGCGACGCTTACCCCTAAATCCGATAGCTTCATTTTCAGAATCAAATTAAAAACTATGTTTGATGCAGACCGAAGAAACAGGTGAGTGAAATGAACAGTCAGGAAGTAAACAACTCCTTTCATTTTACAATTCCATTCACGCACGTGTTCTCACGAATAAGCTACGGATGGATACAAAGACCAATCAGCTTTCTGAACTGGAGATTCAGAAAGAAATCGCTTACACATCAGGAATACTGCAGGGTGATGTTACAATTAAAACACTTTTGGAATCGATGGCAGAAGGCATTGTCATCGTGTACGAAAGCGGAAGAATTATTTTAATCAATAACCGGCTCAGTGAACTTACCGGTTACTCAAAACGTGAAGTGGTTGGAATGCCGCTTACTATTTTCATCCCGGAGGAACACCATGCATCACACTCCGGCCACCTGTCGGGTTATTTTCATAGTCCGCGTAAACGCCCAATGGGTGTAGGACTCGAATTAAATGCCCGAAAAAAAGATGGAACTGTTTTCCCTGCAGAAATCAGCCTGAGTTACCTCGAAACCGAAAACGGGAGATTAAGTATGGCTTTCATTTCGGATATATCCTGGCGAAAAAAAGTACAGGAAGAACTCATTCGCAAGAATGAAGAGCTGGATGCCTTCGCTCACACAGTAGCACATGACCTTGCCTCATCACTCTCCGGAATTGTGGGCTTTAGTGAGATGCTGATGCAGCAAGCGGAAAACATTCCTGAAGAAGAATATAAAAAATTCCTGAGTGAAATAGCGAATAGCGGTCGCCAGATGACCAATGTAGTACGCGAACTGCTCATCTTTGCCAGCCTGAAGAAGGAAGAAGTTGAAGTTTCCGTTGTCAGCATCAATCAGCTTGTAGAGCACGTCATCACACGATTGGGTTATCAGATCAATGAAACCAAAGCTGAAATAAAGTGCGCATCAGATATGCCTAATTGTTATGGATACGGTGCATGGGTTGAAGAAGTTATTTTCAACTTCGTCAGTAACGCACTAAAATATGGAGGGACTCCGCCACTCATTAACATCAGCTTTGAGAATACTGATGATGGTCGTGTAGCCTATACAGTTCATGATAATGGTCCGGGAATCGATCCGGAACTACACCCCATTCTTTTTGCAGACAAGAGTGTCGAAAAATCCAAAGTTGCGAAAGGGTTTGGACTTGGGTTACCAATTGTTAAAAGGATCATTGATAAACTCGGAGGTCAACTTCGCGTCACTTCCTCTACAGAACATGGTACGGCATTTACTTTCATTTTAAAAAAACACGACTCTCTGCCTCCAGAAAAATAATAACTGAACTCAGGAATAAACGTCCGGAACTATTCTCTGCTTTTTTCGTACAACGCCTGATCGGATAAATCCGAACGCGAAGTACCATGGAATTAATCTGGGAAAAATACCTGCGCAGGCTGGAACATTTCGGTTCCAGGATTCCGGTTGTGCAGAATATTCCCGGATTCACAACGGTTCCTTCCGCCATCACAACCTCCAATCTTCGTTTTTACAAATTATCAAATCTGGTACTTACGCTGGGCATGATGATTCATCTCAGCTGGATTCCGCTATTCTGGTCATTCGGAGCAGGCACGATGTCGCTGATCAACTGCTGCAGTGTGATCATTTACGTTTACAGTATTTATCTGAACCGAAAAGGTTTTCACTTTACATCATCGGTGATTATGGTTGCTGAAATTATCCTGCATCAAATCATTGCTGTGTACTACTTCGGCACGAAATGCGGATTTCAGAATTATGTACTCGTAATTGGCTTATTCCCCTTCCTGATGCCACGGGGCCGGTGGACACTCAAAATGATGCTGCTTGGTTCCTGTATTCTCACTTTCCTGATTTTCGACTACATCGCACAAAGCCAGATCCCGTTGATCATGCCGGGAGAAAGGGAGATGCTGTATCTGAGGATTTCCAATATTGTATTCTCCTTCATTTGTCTGGCTGTAAGTGGTGGTTATTTTAATCTGGCCATGCATGAAACGGAAGGAAAACTGGAAGAACAATCGCAAGAGCTGATGCAGGAGAAAAATAAAACCGAAGCCCTTTTGCTCAATATTCTGCCTGAAGAAGTAGCACAGGATTTACTGCAGAAGGGTATTTCGGAAGCAAAGCACTTTGATGATGTAAGTGTCCTCTTCACTGACTTTGTAGACTTCACCAGCATTGCTCAACAGCTGACACCACAGGAACTGGTGCAGGAAATTCATCAGTACTTTAAAGCCTTTGATGAGATAATTGAAAGAAACGGGTTGGAGAAAATCAAAACCATCGGAGATGCCTATCTGGCCGTTTGCGGATTACCCAATAAAAACAGCAGACATGCCCTTCAAACTACAAGAGCGGCGCTTGAAATTCTCGATTATACGAAAAAGCATCTTCAACGAGGCGGTAAATTCAATATACGGATTGGTATCAACAGTGGAAATCTGGTAGCAGGAATTGTTGGTGTAAAGAAATTCGCCTACGACATCTGGGGAGATACCGTGAATACGGCAGCCCGGATTGATCAAGCCAGTGAAGCCGGCAAGATAAACGTGAGCGAAAACACCTATCAGCTGATAAAACAACATTACACCTGCAGCTACAGAGGGGAGATTGAATTAAAAGGAATCGGACACGTAAAAATGTATTTCGTGGATGATTTTAAAACAGAAAAAATTTAAAGTCACTCGATGAGTATGACGCTGTTTTGCGAGTATCCTTGATTGATAAACGTTCCATAGGAAAACGGACCCTCCGGATAATGCCACACACCTTCACCGGTCTTAAACCGTTTGATGTTTCCCTCCATCATCCATTCCGTTACCGGAGTTGAAAAAAGATAATTTTTCATTTCATTAACTTCAGTGCGGTCTTTCGAATAAAAATCCGCAAGCATTCCTTCCCGGTTAAAATGCAGTTCAGCGCTCACCGTATTCGTGCCCACCGTGACTTTTACTTTAGCAACAGAATCATTCACCGGTTCCCAGATAAAACGTGGATCCGTTAATGCGAGTGGAGCCATCATGCAGAAATCATTCAGCCAGGTGACCGTTTCTGTCTTGTCAAGAACAGGTCCGTCAAAGTACATAACCGGAAACAATCCAAACAAACGGATATCCATTATAGCCTTTCCATTTTCATATTTATGGTAACCCGGCACCGTTATGCCCCACATTTTTCCCTTCATAAAAAATAACCGAACCGGTTTCTCCACAGTGTTATACTGTATAGAAGTGAAAGGAAAACCGGCTTTCCCTTTTTTTCGCATTCCTCCGGAAAGCCGTATGGAGAAAATATTGACTTTCTCCTGCTCTCGCGCGCCGGAAAGCAACAGATATCGTTGCACCGGAGCCGGCAGGCGCGACAACTCCACATCGGTGATTTTTCCAGCCGGAACCGAAGCGGTTTCTGTTATTAATTGCCGGACATCATCATTAAACTTCTGTTCAAACCGCCAGGTAAAAAAAGCAGCAAGAGAACCCAGTAACAGGATCAGATTGACCAGTGTTCCCGGCTTTGCAACTGCCCAAACCTGCACAATGAAAATCTGTGACAGCACAATGGCCAGCCACATCCACCACCACCATTGTTTGTCGAGGACGAATGCAGTCACTGTCAAAATCAATGCAACAGCAGCAAACAAACTGAATCGGGCGATGGCTATTGAATACGGGACTTTCAACGCAGCAAGACGGACAAATCCGGTCCCATGCAGATAACCGGCCAGATGAATTCCCGCATGGAGTAGCAACAACAGAACAAAGAGATACTTCATGAGTTCAAATGAATGACAAAGATCGCCTTCGCATAATGCTCTTTCAATGATCCAGGGAGCGTGATAGGCAAACAAGAATCAGCTCGTCCGGAAAGCGGGAAGCAGAAAGTATCAACGTTATAACGTATTGAAAATATTATAGTCGGTATTTACCACCCCCTCAGTAATTCCAAGCGTCCGGGCGATGGTGATAATTTGTCCACGGTGAAAGGAACCGTGATTGACGATATGAATGATATATTCATATCGCGGCAGATCATTCTTTGCCCAGGGCGTATCGAGATGCATTATCAGAGACAGCTCTTCTTCCGATAACTTTCCGAATGTATCCTCCATCGCTTCGCTAACCTCTATCAATTCCTTAAGCACAGCCTCCGTTTCGCCGTGACGTACATTCCAATTCAACCCTGACGTGTCTTTTTCATTGATAAAATACAACCAGAACCGTTGTGTGCGCAGTATATGCTGCAGTGTAAAATCAATACTGGTATAACTCGATTTCACTTCTGCCGTCAGTATATCCGACGGAAGCGATTTCAACCATTCCACAATTCGCTTATTGGCCCAGGTATTAAAGGAGGAATAGTTTTGCACAAGAGATTTGATTGGAGAGGACATGGAGAGTTTTGAGTTATAGGTTATAGGTTAAAGGTTATAGGTTGTAGCCTGGGCCATGAAGCATGAAGCCTGAAGCCTGTAGCCTGCAGCATCAGTTCAGCCATTTTCCATTGGCGAAGACAGTCTTCAACAATGGTGATTTAAAAATGGCGACCGGAGTGATGAGGCTGTCGTTGAGCGGCAGTTTATTGCCATATCGTTCATACATAATTTCCTGCACCTGAGGAGCACTTAAATCGAGGCTGCCGAGGGTTTGAAGTTTGCCGATGCGGAGTCCAAGTCCCCGGTAATAAAGTTTCCACACCAACTCCGAGCAATAGATCCTCTCATCCGACCATTCGAACCAGGGGTCATAATCACGACCATTAAACGCCACCGCGATCGTAAGAAGACTATCCATCTGCGGCAATGAAATCGCCTGGTTTTTCAGTCTTTTGATGACATATCTCCCCTCCTTTCCTCTGTGAATCCAATCTTCCAGCGGACAAATGCCCACAGGCTGTACCGCCTCATATACCCACCATTCACCTTCACGCTGAAAGAGTATCCCGCAATGCGAATATGGCGAATGTGTTGCCATCTGAATGGCCAGCGACTGTCGCGATTCCGATGTCTGGAAAATAATGTCACCAGGATGATAATCTCCTTTAACAACTACTTCCTGGCGCTTGCTTCCCAGTTCCGAAAGCAGGCTAACGGCACCCATCCCCGCAATCAGGAGCAACAACAGGATATACAGTTTCTTCATAGCCTTGTTAAAACAAAGGCACTCCGGTTAACGGAATGCCTTCACACCATATTGCTTTTCGTTTACGCGTGATGATGAGCTTCGCGCATGATTTCTTCGATCTCCTCCACTTCCAACGGAATAGCCGCCATGAGATCCACCGGATCTTTGGATGTAACAAGGATATCATTCTCGAGGCGGATACCCAATCCCTCTTCCGGAATATAGATACCCGGTTCGCAGGTAAACACCATACCCGGCTGCATGGGTTGGTAACGGTCGCCGATATCGTGTACATCCAGTCCGAGGAAGTGCGAAGTACCGTGCATGAAATAACGCTTATACAGTGGCATCTCCGGATTCTGCTTCTTCACTTCGTCGCGGTTCAGCAGGCCAAGACCAATCAACTCTTCTTCCATCACCTTACCTACTTCCACGTGATACTTCTCGATCGTATTGCCGGGAACCAGCATCGCCGTAGCCGCTTTCATCACCCGCAATACAGCATTGTACACATCGCGCTGACGCTCGGTAAACTCTCCGCTCACCGGAACACAACGGGTCAGATCGGCCGCATAGTTGGCATACTCTGCTCCGAAATCAAGGAGGATCACATCACCGGCTTTGCACTCACGGTTATTATCATTATAGTGCAGGATGCAGGCGCTTGGTCCGCTGGCGATGATCGGGGTATAGGCATGTCCGTTAGCCCGCTTGCGGATAAATTCATGCGTGATTTCTGCTTCAATTTCATACTCCATCACACCCGGCTTCACGAAACGCAGGACACGGCGGAAAGCCTTCTCCGTAATATCCATCGCCCGCTGCATCAGTTTGATCTCGATATCATGCTTGATGGAACGGAGTCCGGCCAGAATGGGGCCTGAGCGTTCAAAATGGTGAGCAGGACATTTCTGTCGCAGGTCATTCACAAAACGCAACTCACGGTAAGGAACATCCGAAACAAAACGGTCGTTTTCATTCACATTCACGTAAATGGTCTGGCAATGATTCAGCAGCATCGGTACGATGGCATTATAATCCTCCAGCCAGTAAATGCTCTGCACGCCGCTGGCGGCACGGGCTTCCTCCTTGGTGTATTTATGTCCTTCCCAAACGGCGATATGCTCATTGGTTTTCTTGAGAAACAAAATTTCGCGGTACTTCGGCAGCGGCGCATCCGGGAACATTACCAGAATGGTTTGCTCCTGATCAATACCGCTCAAATAGAAGAGATCGGAGTTCTGGCGGAAAAGAAAATTGCAATCACCGTTTCGGGGCATCTCATCATTAGCATTGAAGAAGGCGATCGCACCGGGTTTCATAGCGGCTATAAATTTCGACCGGTTTTCAACGAAGAGTTTCGCGTCAATAGCTGGATATTTCATGTTTAGAATTTTTCGTTTAAGTGAAGTTGTACAGAGCGGAAATCCACTTTGCGAATATACAAATTAGGGTATCCCCGAAACAGCCGGCCGGATGATTTTCATCTGACCCGAAGCTGATTCAGACAGGCACAAGAGATTTCCGGGAGATCAAAACCCAATACTTATTCACCGACTTCGACTCCATAACCCGCTCCCTGTTGAATATCAAATGGTTGGAAGGTGCAAATCTCAGGCTTCCGATTGCGTCCTCCTATCCTGCTTCCGATTAAATTTGTGTCCTCTAAAAACCACCGACTTAAACAGTCTGTTACAGTACCAGTTATCTAAAGCGATATGATTAACTTCTTTGAGTTTCTGAACTCATCCGTAGGGCGAAAGTGGCTGATGGCGCTCACCGGCCTCTTTCTGAGCATCTTCCTGATCGTACACGTATCAGGAAACCTCCAATTATTCCACAAAGACGGCGGCATGGCCTTCAACCGTTATTCGGTTTTCATGACCAGCTTCCCGCCGATTAAAATCGTTTCGTACCTGCTGTACGCGACTATTCTGCTGCATGCCTTCAACGGGATTTATCTCGTGATGCGCAACCAGAAAGCGCGTCCGGTAAAGTATGAAAGCAAGAAAGACACCCGTGGTTCTTCCTGGGCTTCCCGTAACATGGGACTTCTGGGCATGGTGCTGCTCATTTTCATCGTGACACACATGATCAATTTCTGGTACCAGTACAAATTCGGTGGTATCGACTGGAAAACCTATATCGTTGAATCCACCACCGGTGAAGTGATCAAACAGGAAACGATTCCTGCTGCGGAGGCAGCTGCCAAGCACCTCAAAGCGGTCGACATGGACTATATGGGCAGTCAGGTGATCATCTGCAAGGACCTTTACAGCGTTGTGGACAAAGCCTTCAAAAATCCGGCTGTGGTGGCCTTCTACGTGATCAGCATGCTGGCACTTAGTTACCATATGCTGCATGGATTTCAGAGTGCCTTCCAGACCCTCAGTATCCGTCGTAAAAAATACGAAGGCCTGATCCGTGGTGTGGGATCGATTGTCTTCGCCATCATCATTCCGGCGCTCTTTGCCGCAATGCCGATCTATTTCTTATTCGTTAACAAATAAGCCGACCCATCGAAATGAATCTCGATTCCAAAATACCTTCCGGACCACTTGCAGAAAAGTGGGACCGTCATAAGTTCAACTGTAAGCTGGTAAATCCGGCCAACAAACGCAAGTATGATGTGATCATTGTAGGTACCGGTCTGGCCGGTGCTTCCGCTGCTGCTTCGCTTGCTGAACTCGGTTACAATGTAAAAACCTTCTGCTTCCAGGACTCTCCCCGTCGCGCGCACAGTATCGCAGCGCAGGGTGGTATCAACGCTGCGAAGAACTATCGCAACGACGGTGACAGCATCTACCGTTTGTTTTACGATACCATCAAAGGCGGCGACTACCGTGCCCGTGAAGCCAATGTACATCGCCTGGCGCAGGTGAGTGTAAATATCATCGACCAGTGCGTGGCGCAGGGTGTTCCGTTTGCACGTGAGTACGGCGGACTCCTCGACAACCGTTCATTCGGTGGTGCACAGGTATCCCGTACTTTCTATGCAAAAGGACAAACAGGACAACAGTTATTGCTTGGCGCCTACTCAGCCATGAACCGCATGGTTGGCGAAGGCAAAATTAAAAGTTATACCCGCCATGAGATGCTTGAGCTGGTGATGGTAGATGGACAAGCACGCGGAATCATTGCCCGCGACATGGTGACCGGAGAAATTCAGCGTCACAGTGCGCATGCTGTTGTTCTTGCTACCGGCGGATATGGAAACGTATTTTATCTCACCACTTACGCACGGGGAAGTAACGGAACAGCTATCTGGAGAGCACACAAGAAAGGTGCATACTTCGGCAATCCCTGCTTCACCCAAATTCACCCTACGTGTATTCCGGTTTCCGGCGACCACCAGTCGAAGCTGACACTGATGTCGGAGTCGCTGCGTAACGACGGACGCATCTGGGTACCTAAACAAAAAGGAGATCCGCGTAAACCGCAGGATATTCCGGAGGAAGACCGTGACTACTATCTCGAGCGCCGTTATCCTTCATTTGGTAACCTCGTTCCCCGTGATATCGCTTCACGTGCAGCGAAAGATATGTGCGATAAAGGATTCGGTGTAGGCAAAACCGGACTTGCTGTTTATCTCGATTTCAGTGATGCGATTCGTCGCATGGGAGAGAAAACGGTAGAATCGAAATACGGCAACCTGTTTGACATGTACAAGCAGATCACCGGTGACGATCCTTATAAAACGCCGATGATGATTTATCCGGCGGTGCATTACACGATGGGCGGACTCTGGGTAGATTATAATCTGATGACTACTATTCCCGGACTCTATGCCGCGGGAGAAGCCAACTTCAGCGACCACGGTGCAAACCGTCTCGGTGCATCGGCGCTCATGCAAGGTCTGGCGGATGGTTACTTTGTACTCCCCTACACTATTGGTGATTACCTGGCCGGTGTAGAACGCAAGCCAATTCCGAATGACACACCGGAATTTATGGAAGCAGAGAAAGAAGTAAAAGAACGTATCAACAAACTGCTCTCCATCAAAGGAAAGAAAACAGTACACGAATTTCACCGTGAACTGGGGCTCATCATGTGGAACCATTGCGGTATGGGACGTAACGAAGCCGGATTAAAAGAAGGTATTGAAAAGATGAGAGCACTGCGTGCAGAGTTCTGGCAAAACCTGCTTGTTCCCGGTTCAGACCAGGAACTGAATCAGAACCTCGAAAAAGCGGGTCGCGTAGCCGACTTCCTTGAGCTGGGTGAACTGATGATGGTAGATGCGCTGCATCGTAACGAAAGCTGCGGTGGTCACTTCCGTGAAGAATACCAGACACCGGAAAACGAAGCCCTGCGCGACGACGAAAACTTCGCCTATGTAGCAGCCTGGGAATACAAAGGTGACGGACAGGCGCATCAGTTACACAAAGAGAAACTGAATTTCGAAGAAGTTAAACTTACCCAACGTTCTTACAAGTAATCACACCACGCGGTGCAAAAAACAAGAAAATCATGAGTGGAAATATGAATCTCACCCTGAAAGTCTGGAGACAGAAAAACACCAAGGAAAGCGGTCGTTTCGAAACTTACCAGGCAAAAAATATAAGTCCCGATATGTCATTCCTTGAGATGCTCGACGTGATGAACGAAGACCTCATCAAGGAAGGAAAAGAGCCCATTGCCTTCGATCACGATTGCCGCGAAGGCATTTGCGGAATGTGCAGCATGTACATCAACGGTCGTGCGCATGGTCCGGTAAAAGGAGTTACGGCCTGCCAGCTGCACATGCGCAGTTTCCAGAACGGTGAAACCATTACGATTGAACCATGGAGAGCAGCAGCGTTCCCGGTATTGCGTGATCTCGTGGTTGACCGTACGGCCTTCGAACGTATTCAGCATGCAGGTGGATATGTATCGGTAAATACCGGAGCAGCCCCTGATGCCAATGCGATTCCCGTTCCCAAGGAAAATGCTGATGAAGCTTTCAACTCAGCAGCCTGTATTGGTTGCGGAGCCTGTGTGGCCGCCTGTAAAAACAGTTCTGGCATGCTGTTCCTCTCTGCAAAAGTTTCACAATATGCGCTGCTGCCCCAGGGACGTGCCGAAGCGAAGCGCCGTGTAGTGAACATGCTGAAAGCACACGACGAAGCCGGATTTGGTGCCTGCACCAACACCGAAGCCTGCGAAGCTGAATGCCCGAAAGGAATTTCCGTGACCAACATCGCCCGCCTCAACCGCGAGCTGGCCGGCGCTGCATTTTTCGGTGAATAAGACACATTGAATCCATTATAATGAGGGGAGGCCATCTGGTCTCCCTTTCTTTTTGCACCTGCCGAACCACTATTCACCGCCGGATGTCGGAAATACATCCAAAAACGCTAAAATCCGGACAAATCCGTTGTAACTTTGTAAACACATCAAAATAGAAAATGAAAACGCTGCGCCTCCTCCTTGTCCTTCTGCTCGCCGTTACCGGCAGCAAAGCGCAGACCTTCTGTTACCCCTGCAAAGATTCCACGAAGCAGGAGAATATTTTCTTTACCTGCTATCAGGATTATAATCCTGTTTGCGGATGTGATGGAAAAACGTATCGTAACGATTGCTTCGCGTTGAACAAATATGGATTCTATTCGTGCGGATACATCTCAGGCATCTGCGGAAATTTTGATATGGATATCAGTCCGAACTTTCTGACAAACACAGATGATTTCCTGAATATAAAAGTTTTTTCGCGTTACAGAGGATATATCTACATCAATATTTTTAATCCATACGGACGTATACAGTATCAAACATCCTATCCATTATACCAGACAGCAGATGAAAGCGGCAATCTTATTTCCACCGCTCAGGAAATAAATTTCATTTCTACATTAAGCTGGGACAAAGGGCTTTATATCGTTGAAGCTTATACCACCGACGATCGTAAAATTTTCAAGATCGTAAAAGCAGCTGACCCTTACTGAGCATCCGACATCAGATCAGCTACGGTATGCACATACATGCGCAGATCGGGGAAGAACGTATTGAATTCTCTTTCAAATTCCGGATAATATTTATCTAAGAACAGATGTGCATACTGCATATTTGACTCGAAGGTTGCCCGGCGTGAAAGTCCGGTAAGTGCCCGTTGCATTCCATCTAATGTCGCATACTTTACGAGCCAGTTCTGCGGTTCCATATAACTCAGCATATGCAAGGTTCGTTCGGGGAGCAATGATTCGTTCTTACGTAAAAGTGCATACGTTTCCTCTGCGAATTCGGTTAATGGCTGATGATGATACTGCTCCCAGTCGCGGGCAAGAAAATGATCGTAGTAGAGATCAACAATAACTGGTGCGTACTTCCGAAATTCCGGACGAAGGCGTGCCTTACTCTTTTCCACCACAGGATGCGTATCTGTAAAGGTATCGATGAGCCGGTGCAGGCGGATGCCATCACGCACCCCACCTTCATATTTTTCCACCATCGATCCTTTTACATGATCGGCGATGAAATTTCCAATGGCTAAATCAGCACGGTTGGCAGAGAGATATAGGTGCGCGAGGTAGTTCAAAATAATTTCTGTTGAAGGTAAATGTTAAAATGTTAAAATGTTAAAATGTTAAAATGTTAAAATGTTAAAAGGGTTATAAATGTTTTAAGGGTTATGAATGTTTTAAGGGTGATGAATGTTTTAAGGGTGATGAATGTTTTAAGGGTTATGAATGTTTTAAGGGTTATGAATGTTTTAAGGGTTATGAATGTTTTAAGGGTTATGAATGTTTTAAGGGTTATGAATATTTTAAGGGTTATGAATATTTTAAGGGTTATGAATATTTTAAGGGTTATGAATGTTTTAAGGGTTTTAAATATTTTAAGAGTTATAAATGTTATCCGTCTTTAGGGTTATGATGGTTTTGATTTTTACAAGAGCGATCCTATGTTAATTGGTAGCGGAGAGTCTAAGAGTTTATGATTACAATTCTGACGCAACGCTGAAAGGGAAATGGAGACTTGATGGTGTAGACAACTTATAGCCTGAAGCTTGCGGCCTGTAGTATGAAGCTTGCGGCAATGCATTTACAGATCGGAAGAGCGGAAAGTATCGCCTTCGTCAATGTCGCCGGTGGTATAGCCTTTCTTAAACCAATACATCCGTTGTTCAGAAGTGCCATGGGTAAAGGCATCCGGCACTACCCTTCCTTGCGCTTCCATCTGCAGGCGATCATCGCCAATGGCATTGGCTGCAGTGAGCGCTTCGCTGATATCGCCTTCTTCAAGAACGCCTTTCCATTGATCTGCATAGTGCGCCCATACACCGGCATAGAAGTCGGCCTGTAACTCCAGGCGAACGCTCAGCTGATTCGCTTCGCGCTCGCTGAGGCGTTGCTGCATACTATGTACTTTGTTTGATGTTCCGAGCAGATTCTGAATATGATGTCCTACTTCGTGCGCCACTACATAGGCCATCGCAAAATCGCCGGGCGCATTGAATCGCTCCTTCAGCAAACGATAGAACGAAAGATCAATGTATAGTTTATTATCTCCGGGACAATAAAACGGTCCGGTAGCACTCTGCTGGTTACCGCATGCTGATTCCACCGCATCGCTAAATAATACCAACGTAGGCTGCTCATAGGATTTTCCGAATTTCTCTCTGAAAATTTTTCCCCAGATGTCTTCGGTATCCTTGAGCACGACAGAAACAAAGGCGGCCTCTTCGTCGTTGGCATCCGGTGCAGCGGCAGGAGCAGACTGCGTTTGTTGCTGCTGGATGATCTGCGTGATCTGCTGCGGATCGCCTCCCATGAACATATAAATGACTGCGATTATGATACCGATGATGCCCATGCCACCGGCAACAGGTCTGGCCATTCCTCTGCGGTCTTCAACGTTGGAAGAGCGTTCGCGTCCGATCCATTTCATGATTTGAAATTTTTATAAAAATAAGGATTTTTCTTACGTATATGTCGAAGTACAGAGATACAGAGGTGCAGAGGTACAGAGATGCAGAATGTAGTCCCGCTGCATGCTGCGGGAGCAGAATGTAGTCACGCAGTATGCTGCGGGAGCAGAATGCAGAATGTAATAGAATATGAAAATCAAATCATAGACTTCGCAGAAAAAAAGCGGTCGCAAGAGCTGAAACATTCAGAAATCATAAGGATCGATTGGGCCATAAAAAAACGAGCCACCGGGATTCGGCGGCTCGTTGGAGATTTTCGGTTGTGCTTATGAAAGTACTTCTTCGTAGGAAGATACTTCCGGGCAAGTACAGATCAGATTGCGGTCGCCGTAAGCGTTGTCGATACGTTTTACTGACGGCCAGAATTTATTGTGCGCGATCCACGGCGCGGGGAAGGCTGCATCTTTGCGGCTGTATGGATAGTTCCATGCATCGGCAGTGACTTCAGCACAGGTATGTGGAGCATTGACGAGCATGTTGTTCTCACGATCGGCACGGCCTTCTTCAATGGCTCGTATCTCTTCGCGGATGCTGATCATCGCGTCACAGAAACGATCAAGTTCTTCCTTCGACTCACTTTCGGTAGGTTCTACCATTAACGTTCCTGCAACCGGGAATGCTACTGTTGGCGCATGGAAACCGTAATCCATCAAACGCTTCGCAATATCAGTTACTTCGATGCCGGCTGTTTGTTTGAAAGCGCGACAATCGAGAATCATTTCGTGTGCCACGAATCCGTTGGTGCCTTTGTACAGGATCGGATAATGTGTTTCAAGGCGCGACTTCATGTAGTTGGCATTGAAGATAGCGTACTCAGTTGATTGCTTCAAGCCATCGGGTCCAAGCATGCGGATATAACCGTAGCTAATGAGCAGAATGAGTGCGCTGCCCCATGGAGCTGCACTAACTGCAGTGCCTGTCCGCTCAGGATTTACATTCACAACCGGGTGATTGCTGAGGTACGGTGCAAGATGGGCGGCAACACCGATCGGACCCATGCCGGGACCACCACCACCGTGCGGAATTGCGAAGGTTTTGTGGAGATTGAGGTGACATACATCGGCGCCGATCATACCCGGACTCGTTAATCCAACCTGAGCATTCATGTTGGCACCGTCCATGTATACTTGTCCGCCGTTTTCATGAATAATATTTGTCAGCTCGCGGATACCCTCTTCATACACACCATGTGTACTCGGATAGGTCACCATTGCCGCAGCGAGTTTATCTTTATGTAGTTCAGCTTTAGCGCGGAGATCGGCGAGGTCGATGTTTCCATTTTCGTCGCATTTCACCACTACGATTTGCCAGCCGGCCATCACTGCCGAAGCCGGATTGGTACCGTGCGCACTCTGCGGAATCAGACAAACATTACGGTGACCCTCACCTTTTGCGATGAGATAACCGCGAATGGCCATGAGTCCTGCATATTCACCCTGTGCACCTGAATTCGGCTGGAGTGATACAGCTGAGAATCCTGTGATGTCACAGAGATAGGCTTCCAATTCACGGATGATTTGCTGGTAGCCCTGTGTCTGTGAAGAAGGCGCAAACGGATGAATCGAATTCCAGAGCGGCCAGCTCAATGGCATCATTTCGCTGGTGGCATTCAGCTTCATGGTGCAGGAACCAAGGGCGATCATGGAATGATTCAGCGCCAGATCTTTGTTCTCGAGATGTTTGATGTAACGCAGCATATCGGTTTCGCTGCGATACTTGTTGAAAACGATATTGGTGAGGAAATCACTCTTACGTGCGAGTGGCATTTTATCGTTGATGACCGTCTGTGCAGCGGCATCTATTCCATTCTGCTTATAATCGACACCGGCAGCTTTGGCGAAGATGCCAAGGATCTCAGCAGTATCTGATGACAATGTAGTTTCATCTACGTTGATCACGATGATGTCATTGGCTTCGTAGCGGAAATTCATTTTTGCTGCTTCTGCCATCTTGCGGATCTCATCGGATTTACCAGTAGCTATTATCGCCACAGCATCGAAGTAGTGCGCATGTGCCAGTGTATAGCCAAGTTTCGTTACTCCGTTACCGATAGTTGTGGCATGCTGATGGATTTGTCCGGCGATGGCACGGAGTCCGCGGGGACCATGATACACGGCATACATCGACGCCATCACAGCGAGCAACACCTGCGCAGTGCAGATATTGGAAGTAGCCTTATCGCGTTTGATATGCTGTTCGCGTGTCTGGAGGGCCATCCGGAGAGCAGGCTTACCCGCTGCGTCGATGCTCACTCCGATGATACGTCCGGGGATATCGCGTTTGTATTCTTCCTTCGTTGCGAAATAGGCTGCATGCGGACCACCGAAGCCCATAGGCACACCAAAACGTTGTGTAGAACCAACAACGACATCTGCGCCCCACTCACCCGGAGGGGTCAGCATCACGAGCGCCATGATATCAGCAGCGACAACAACGCGGATATTATTCGCTTTACAGGATGCAGTGAACGCAGCATAATCCTGCACGCCTCCATTCTTACCCGGATACTGAAGGATAGCGCCATAGAAATCTTTACCGAATGTAAACGCAGCCGCATCGCCGGTCACCAGTTCAATGCCCAGTGGAACAGCGCGGGTACGGAGTACGTCGATGGTTTGCGGGAACGTTTCATCAGAAACGAAGAACTTCACACAACCACCTTTCTCCTGTTCCTTCGTGCGGGTATGGAAGAGCATTGTCATGGCTTCAGCAGCAGCTGTTGCTTCATCCAGTAAGGAAGCGTTCGCCAGCTCCATGCCGGTAAGGTCGGTTACCATGGTCTGGAAATTCAACAATGCCTCCAGGCGACCCTGCGCGATTTCTGCCTGATACGGAGTATAAGCGGTATACCAACCCGGATTCTCGAAAATATTCCGCTGGATAACACCGGGGATGATCGTATTGTGATAACCTAACCCTATGTATGTACGAAAAATCTGGTTTTTGGCAGCTGCTGCCCGTAGTTCGCGGAGATAGGTAGCCTCATCCTGAGCAGGAGGAATATTCAAGGGGTTCTTCAGACGAATATCTGCAGGGATGGTTTTGCTGATGAGTTCCTCTACGGAAGCTACTCCGACAGCTAACAACATCTCTTGCGTTTCACGGGTATCAGGACCGATATGACGGTCGTTGAATTGATAATTTGACATAGCTCTGTTAATGGAGTCCAAAGGTACAAAACACAATACTTGGTTGTATGTTCACCGCCACTCACTAAAATATTATATATCAGAATATTGCAAAAATCATGCAGAGGAAAAGAGGGGCAAGAGGAGCAAGAGGGACAAGAGGGGCATCCCGCACTTCGTGCGGGAGGAGCAAGTGGTGCAATTCCGCACTTTGCGGGGAAGGAGCAAGAGGCGAAGAGGGGCAGGAACGGGGTTCCGCATTTTGATCTCAGCTGAAAAAATGTCCTCCAGCCTTCGAAGTCAGGCCATTAACACCTTCCAAGTCACTTATTTCCCAATTAAAAATCATTTTCTTAGCTTTGAAGCCTATGAAACTGAAAACCTTCCTGTCGGCGCTTCTGATTTGTTTTACTGTTAGCGTCTTCGGACAAAATAAAATTCTACTCACCAACGGAAAGGTGATCGAAGCAGTGAATTACAACGTCGGGGAAATCTTCGTGACCTATACTAAAACCGGAGATAAAAAAACGGGATCAAGAGCAGTGGACCGTTTTGATGTTTTTTCCATAACAAATGCTAAAGGCGAAGAAGAAGTAATTTATACTCCTGTGGACACTCTTGATTTCACGATTCCTGAAGCGCGTGAATTCATCAAAGGTGAACAAGCTGCGAAAGAAGTGTATAAACCCAAAGGTACGAATGTGGGTTCGATGGTAATAGGTGCGGGCGCCAGTATTCTATCATTTTATGCTCTGCCGGTGCCCATGTTGTATAGTGTTATTACCGGTCGATTCAGTCCGAGAAACATCAAAGTACCTGAAAGCTACGATCCCGTGTTAAAAGATTCAGAGCCTTATAAACTGGGATACCAGAAGAGTGCCCGCAATATGAAGATTCAGAAGAGTCTGAAATGGGGATATATCAGTCTTGGTGTTGGACTCACTGGACTGCTCATCTACGGAGCGACAAACTAATCTCCGCTGATTGCGCAACGTTGCGCTATTTTTAATGTAAACGGTACAGCAACACATGCAGTGGCCTTCCTTTATCTCCTCTCAACGTTTTTACTCTTTTCTGATGGGAGTATCTGCCATGTTGATGTTTCTCTCGCTACAGCCTGAACAACATTTCGAAGGAAGCCGTCACCCCATTGCTGCAGCTATACTCCTGTTTTGCGGAGTATTTTCCGGTTATCGGCTGGCTGATCTGAAACCTCAATTCCGCCTGCGTCCGCTCCGCCTCAACGTTTCAGGTATTCCTGCTGATTTTGTTCTGGTATCATCCGTTGCGCTGATCTTTCTTCTGATCGCGTCACCGGGATTAAAATTTCTGGTGCAGTTTGCAGCAGCAACGCTTATCGCCATCTCCTATTACACCATCTCAGCCATCGGCAAGAACCCATTTGGCGGACTCCGGAGCATCTTCCTGATTAAAAATCTGGCATTGGCATTGGCCTGGGCTCTTGCTACGGCACCTCTGCATCCGGGTGAACTGTCATCCCTGTATCATTTTGCCGAACGCTTCTTCTATCTCCTTTCACTCAGCCTCCTCATCGACATACGCGATCTGCATACCGATCGTTCAAGTTTCATACGCACGGTTGCCGGTCGGTTTGGCGTGAATTCCACTCGAATGATTGCACTTCTGCTCCTCACAGGCGCAATGCTGCTGGCCTGGGATTATAGTCAATGGTCGGGCGACCGGACCCTCCTTCCTGCCAGCATGATCTCGTACCTTCTTACCCTGCTGGCGTCGTGTTTTTTATCTGAAGCCTCCTCTCCCCTCGCCTTTCTGCTGCTAATCGACGGTAATTTATTGTTGCACGGGATACTTACGTTTGTATTCAGCCGTTTATGAGTGAATTATTGGCAGATTGTACAGAGCCATTAAATTTGCGCCCGATGAAGCTAAAACTGCTGGTTGCCGCCTTCCTGATTTCTTGCTCGCTGGCTGCTCAGTCGCATAAGAACCTGCAGCCCTTCGTCGTGTTTGACAGTTACTACTCCTTTATCGGTAAAAAAAGCGCCGACGTATGGGGTTTCAAAGCCGGCATTGAATGGAATGAAGAATGGAGATTCGGCATCGGGTACAACAAACTGAGTTCGGATATCGTTGAGTACAAAGCCTTGCCGGAGGAGGAATGGCCGTATGCAAAAAACGACACCGTCAAAGCTCAGTTATACCTGCGCTATTTTCCGATGATGGCCGAGTATATCGCTTACCGGAAGGATCCATGGCAGATCACCATTCCCCTGCAATTGGGTTATGGCACCAGTTATTTCCAGTACTTCGACAAGGATAACAACAATCGCCGCATCTTCGAACACGGTGTGCTGGTGTTTCAACCGGGGGTGAACGTGCAGTATAAAGTGTTGAAATGGGTGGGAGTTGGTGCCGGACTGGGCTACCGGTTTCTGCTTGTCAACAACCCTGAAATTGAAACCAAAATGAACTCTCCGGTGTTCTCTATTGGACTGAAAATCTTCATCGGAGAAATCGTAAAAAGCATCCGCAACGGAGATGAATAAAAACCTGATCCTGCAGGAATATTATCTTTGCAATTATGAGTAAGATTAGTTTCGATGAGTTATACATGGAGCTTGCGCAGAACCTGGCGAAGAAATCGCATTGCGTGAAGATGAAAGTAGGCGCAGTCATCTCGAAGGATACCCGTATTATTTCTCTCGGTTATAACGGTCCGCCCGCCGGTACCCACAACTGCGACGAAGAATGGCCGGAGACAGGTTGTCCCCGCGACCGTAAAGGCGGTTGTTCGCTTGCCCTCCACGCCGAAGCCAACGCTATACTCTACGCCGCAAAAAACCAGATGTCGCTCGACAAAGCTACGCTTTATGTTACGCTGGCTCCTTGTCTGGCCTGTGCCCGTATCATCTATACGACCGGCATCCGAAAGGTTATCTTCCTCGACAGCTATGCAAAATACAAAGGCATCGATGTTGAAGAAGGTGTTGATTTCCTTCAGCGCTTCGGTGTAGATGTGCAACAATATTCAACGATTCAACATTCATAAGCATGCAAAATCGCCCCGCGATAGGGATTTTAATCTATCCAGTTATTCTGGGACTGGTTCTCGGACTCGGCATTTATCTTGGCAGCAGACTTGCTCCTGCACCCGTTGTTACCGCTGACAATAAGATCAGCAACATCCTCGACTATATTCAGCAGGAATACGTTGACACCGTGAACCGTGGTGAACTGATGGATCATTCCATTGAAAAACTGCTCGAACAACTCGATCCTCACTCGGCCTATATTCCGGCTGCTGATTTACAGGCTGCCAACGAACCGCTGGAAGGCAATTTCGAAGGCATCGGTATCGAATTCCACATTCAGGAAGATTCGATCATGGTGGTGAGTGTATTGTCGGGAGGTCCGAGTGAACGCGTCGGACTTATGCCGGGCGACCGTATTGTAAAAGTCAACGGTAAAAAAGTTGCCGGCATCAATATCACCGGTGATCAGGTGCTGAAAACATTGCGTGGCAAAGGAGGAAGTCTGGTAACGGTTGCGGTGTACCGAAGAGGGCAAAGCGGACTGATGGATTTTAAAATCACCCGTGGAAAAATTCCCATCAACAGCATCGAATTCTCTTACATGCCTGAACCGGGCATTGGTTATATCAAAGTCAGCCGTTTCAGTGCCACTACCTACGATGAATTCAAAGAAGCACTCAGTGGCCTGAAGAAACAAGGCTTGCGTAGTCTTATCCTCGATCTCCGCGGTAATCCTGGAGGATTTCTGGATGCAGCCACCAATATGGCCGATGAATTTTTAGGAGGAAAAAAACTCGTTGTCTATACGCAAGGGAAAGCACGTCCAAAAACCAGTTATTACACCGAACACGATGGGCTCTTCGAAGAAGGGAAGCTGGTTGTGTTGATTGACGAAGGCTCAGCCAGCGCAGCAGAAATTGTAACCGGCGCTGTGCAGGACTGGGATCGTGGAGTGGTGATCGGTCGTCGCTCCTTCGGCAAAGGACTGGTACAAGAACAAACCACACTTCCCGACGGATCCGCCCTGCGACTGACGATTGCACGTTATTACACCCCCACCGGACGCAGTATTCAAAAGCCTTATACACACGGAGTAGAAGCCTACGAAGAAGAAGTGATTGAACGCTACCGGCACGGAGAATTCAACAACAAGGACAGCATCCGCTTCGCTGATTCGCTGAAATACAAAACACCTGCGGGACGCATCGTTTATGGAGGAGGTGGAATCATGCCGGATATTTTCGTTCCTATCGACACCACTTTTGAAACCGTTTATCTTGACAAACTCTTCGCCAGTGGCAGTGTGAATCAGTTCGCCTACGACTATACAGATCAGCACCGTGCGGATTTCAGCAAATACACGGACGCAGCTACGTATATCCGCGACTTCCGGATTACAGAAGGACTGATGAATGAATTCACTGCTTACGCAGAGAAGAAAGGGGTGCCCTGTAACGAAAAAGAGCTGGCCCGTTCACGCGCCTACCTCGAAGTACAGCTGAAAGCCTACATTGGAAGATTATTATTCCAGAACAAAGGCCTCTATCCGGTGTTACACAGCATTGATCCGGCCTTTCGGAAAGCGATGGCTCAGTTCAAATCCGCTGCCTGATGAACACATTCCGTCATCGGTTACTGCTGACGGGTCTGGTGATCCTTTTATTAAGAATTCCCTTTCTCTTCGATGGTTTCGGGTCGGAAGAAGATGCGTGGGCGCTGCCGATGGTTGCAGAGCGGATCGCTGAAACCGGCACCTATGAAGTATCCAGGCTTCCCGGACATCCGGTACAGGAAATCACCTACAGCCTCATGTACGATGCTGGTCCTGTGATGTACAATCTGATTACTGCACTGCTTTCCACCGCCGGACTGCTCGCTTTTGCGATGATGCTGCGAAAATTCGGACATCCGCAACCGTTATTAACCACACTGGCTGTTGCATTTACCCCAATTGTTTGGATCAACGCCACCAACGATCTGGATTATACCTGGGCGATGGGGTTTATTCTCGGAGCCGGATATTTTATCAGCCGACGATTTCCGCTGATGGCGGGGCTCATGACGGGTCTGGCCATCGGCTGCAGAATCACATCCGGCGCGATGATCCTCCCCTATTTGGTGCTGATCTGGTACACGCAAACAAATGACACCCGCATCCGACAACTTTCTCAATACCTGCTTAGCGCATTCCTGTCGGCTGCCATCTGTTATCTTCCCGTTTATCTCGAATATGGCACTGACTTCTTTACCTATTACGAACACTTCCCGATTCCCGGCTTCGCAAAGAATTTCTACAAAGGAGTTATAGGCGTATGGGGAGTACCCGGAAGTATCGCTGTGCTGGCAGGGATTGTGCTGATGATACTCCGACGTAAAAAACAAAATACTACAAGTATGGATTTCCGTATCCTTACCGGACTCCATCATGCTTCGTTGCTCGTCATTCTGCTATACACCATCTCCTTTGTCCGGTTACCGCTGAAATCGGCATTCATGATTCCACTGGTTCCTTTTCTGCTTTTATTGTTTTCCCTCTTGCTCTCTGCCCGGCAGCTACGGGCTATAGCGTTCACGCTATTTCTTTCAGGCTTATTCTTCGGCATCAATCTCGCCGACGCTAAACGGGGATCGGGCTACAGCAAACTGGCACTGGTAAAAAACATCGGCGGACAAACCGTTGCCTTTGATCCGCTCAGCGGACTTGTACTGGCTGATCAGGCCAAGCGGAAACAACGCACCTCCTTTGCAAAACAAGTCATTCGCGCCACGGCAAGCATCCGTGAAAAAACGTTCATTATTGCAGGATGGTGGTTGGCCGACATTCAATATCTCACCAGAAACGATTTGCCATCACCCGTGATTTTCCGGTATTATACAGATGAAAGCGAATTACGCTGGTATCAAACGCAGGGCTACAACATTTACTACCTCGAAGACCAGAATGAAATCAACGACCTTCGTTTTCAAAAAACATTTACAGACAAATACGCAACCAGACTGGCTGTAGAATAAATCAGATCAGCTCTGTCCAGCCTTCAAACGCCGCGGCTTTTTCCTTCCACACTGCAGGAACCGGCATTTTGGAATTCGCCACATAATCAAAACACACCAGCACTGAACGTCCGGTAGCGGCGATCTGCGTTCCACCCTCTCCGTTGCGGGTCACCACATACTCCATTTCCAGACTCGAAGATCCAAAACGAGCTGTGCGGATATACACCCATACCTCATCCTCCAGCAGGATGGGCGCCTTATAATCCACCTCATTCCGCGCGAGAATAACGCCCTGACGATTCCAGTCGATTTTTTCGTTGATCACCTCCTGAAAATAGGACATTCGGGCCATCTCAAAATAAGTCAGATGATTGGCATTATTTACGTGTCCCATCTTATCCACATCCTTGAATCGGATGTGAATCCGGCATTTATGACGAAATCCTTCCATAGCAATATGATTGCGGCAAAGATAGGACGAAGCAAACAAAAAATTACTCTACCTTAGCACTATCAAGTTTATCACCATGCAGCGACACCTTCTGGCCATCAGCGCCCTCCTCTTTCTCCTGAGTTCATGCAAAGAAACCATTCATGGTGAAGGCCCCATCGTAAAAGAAACCCGGAATCCCGGAGAATTTGCCAAGCTGGAGCTGGATATTCCCGCACACATCACCTATATCGTTGCTGATTCCGTTTCGATGACCATTGCTGCCGAACGAAACATCCTCGAGCACATCACCACTGAAATTGATGGAAGGACGCTGGAAATCAAAACTGAAAAAGACCTGGATCCATCCAGAACCATTGAGATCATAATGACATTGCGAACACTCGAAGGTATCAACGTAAACGGTTCCGGCAAAATCCGCGGCATCAATACCATGTCCGGTAAAGAGTTAAAACTGGAGATCAATGGTTCGGGAGATATCGACGGAAAATTCGACTACCGGATCATCCGTACTGATATCAACGGCTCCGGCGATGCACATATCTCCGGAAAATGCGAAGAACAACGCGTTGACATCAACGGATCGGGCAATTACAAAGCGGAAGAACTTATTTCTGAAATATGCAAAATAGAGATCAGTGGATCCGGTGATGCAGAACTTTCTGTCACCAGCAGACTCACTGCAGACGTTGTAGGCAGCGGAAATATTCGTTATCAGGGTGAACCTGCAGTCACTGCCAATATTACCGGCAGCGGAGAAGTGAAAAAAAGTAAGAAGCAGCCGGCGGAAGAACAACAGCCTTAAATCCTATTTTTGCGGAAACAACGAACGCTTGAGCAAGCCCCGATTACTCTTCCTTACCTCCCGGTTTCCTTATCCGCTGGAAAAAGGAGACAAGTTACGCGCTTATCATCTGATTCGTCACCTCAGCCGCGACTTTGAGATTCACCTTTTTGCCGTGAATGAAAAGCCGCTTACCGAAAACCAGATGGCGGCTTTACAGCCCTGGTGCACTTCCATTGAAACAGCCGTTATCAGCAAGGCACAATCAGCAGTATCGATGTCGATGCGTCATCACCTGCCTTTTCAGATCGCTTATTTCTTCACCAACGAAGCCTTGCATAAACTGGAAAAATTTGCGGCAATAGTGCAGCCGGAAGTTATCTTCAGTCACCTCATCCGTATGTCAGAATATGCGCGCCGGATTCCTGCAAAAGTGAAAGTACTGGATTATATGGATGCCTTTGCAGTGGGCATGGAACGCTATCGTGAAAACAGCAGCTGGTGGATGAAAGGTCCGGCACATATTGAATACAAACGGTTACGCAGATACGAAGATAAAGTTTTTGATAGTTTTCAATATCATACCATCATTTCCGAACAGGACAAAGGACATATTATACACCCGGAACAGCACCGTATCGACGTTATACCAAACGGTGTCGATTTTGATTACTTTCATCCGATGGAGGCTATTAAAAAGTACGACATTCTCTTTTCCGGCCATATGTCCTATCCTCCCAACATTGCCAGCGCTGTGTACACAGCCCAGGAGATTTTTCCTCGGTTAAAGAAAGCAAAACCGGACATCACCTGTCTTCTCGCCGGTGCTGAACCCACACCCAAAGTAAAAGCCCTCGAAGGAGATGGAATCACCGTTAAAGGATGGATGGATGATATCCGGGAGGCTTTTGCACATTCGAGGGTGATGGTAGCACCCATGCTGATCAGCATTGGATTACAGAATAAGATCCTGCAGGCGATGATCATGAAAATCCCCTGCGTGATCTCTCCCATGGCCAACAACGCACTGGGAGCTGAGCATGGCAAGCACGTTTTTGTTGCGGATAGTCCAGAAGAATATCAGGACTACATTCTTCAATTGCTGAACGATGAAGTGCTATACAACGTAATTGCTGAAAACGGTTATCATTTTATCCGCGACCACTTCAGCTGGGAGCATCATACGGCTATAATTTCCAGGAAAATTCATCAGCTATTGATCGGATAATCAGAGTCTTTTTATTTCCTCTCTGAAACCGCTGACAACTTCTCCGATCACCTGGTTCAGCTTCATCAGATCCTCGTTCAACTGGTCGCTCGTCCTTCGTTTATCGCGATAACCTTCGATATTCCGTATTACATCACGCAGCACAAAAATGCCGGCACCATCCAGTGTGGGTTTAATTTTATGGGCCAGAGTACATACTGCATCCATCTCCCCGTTCTTATAATGATTCAACATTGTTTCCACAATGCCGGGAATAGTATCTATGAAAATCGTAAGCATTTTTTTCAGAAAAACCGGATTTGAAGGATCATCCCTCCGGAGGCCCGATAAATCATATAGTTTATCCTGCACCATCTCAGGTTTTCTCCGCACCGGAAACTTCCGTCGTTTCAAGCTCTCCGGGTTAAAGCTTTTACTGTTGATATGCTGTGCAATTTTGCGATATAGTGCTTCTTCCTTAAACGGCTTCACCACCCAGTCATTCATGCCTTCAGTAAGAAACTGCTTATGTGCAGTTCGGGAAGTATTAGCAGTAATCGCGATGATCGGGACTGCTGACTTCTTCCTGTCAGGGATTCTGCGGATGATCTTGGTCGCTTCAATACCATTCATTTCCGGCATCTGAATATCCATCAACACCAGGCTGTAATCATTCTTCCGGCACTGCTCTACAGCTTCGAGACCATTCACGGCCACATCTACTTTGAAACCCCAATCATGCAACATGGCTTCCGTAATAAACAAATTCACCTTGTTATCTTCTACCAGCAGAATTTTTACAGACCCGGTATCCAAAGGTTCCAGTTTACTTCCGGTAGTTGCTGTATTGTCCGACTTCGACTTCTCATACGGAATGGTAAAGTGAAATGCGCTCCCCACATCCGGCTGACTCTCTACCCATATTCTTCCGCCTAGCTTTTCAACAAGACTCTTTGAAATAGTAAGTCCGAGTCCGATTCCACCCTGCACCCGTGCCGAATCTGTAACCTGCGTAAAACTTTCAAATATCTCACTCTGCATTTCATAAGGAATACCAATTCCTGTATCCTTAACCGTAAACTGAATCCGCACTTCATCCTCACTCTCTTCAATTATCCGATGAGAGAGCACAACTTCACCATGATTAGTATATTTTATTCCGTTATTCAAAAGATTCAGCAGGATCTGATTCAGCCGATAAGGATCTCCCATCACCTTCGGCAGAGGATTACCTTCATGCAGGTGACGCAGTGTCAGATCCTTTTCCTCTGCCTTAAACATCTGCAACTGGATGGCTGTGTCAGCCACACGTGAGGGATCGAAAGGGATCGCTTCGAGTGCCAAAGTGCCTGACTCAATCTTGGCGAAATCCAGAATGTCATTGATGATCACCATCAGATTACCAGCAGTCTGACCGAGCACTTCAGTATACTCGCGCTGAGTACTGTTAAGAGCTGTTTTCTGCAGCAGGCGGGCCATGCCAATAATTCCATTTAACGGGGTACGCAGTTCATGACTGATATTCGCAAGGAAGTACTCCTTCGCTTTTGCAGACTCCTCCGCCTGTGTCCGGGCGCGAATCAATTCTTCCATCACGTTTCTCCGTTCAGAAATATCCATCACGGTACCGAATAGCCGAACGGCTTTGCCGGAATCATCGCGGATTACCCGGCCGCGGCCCTCTACCGTTTTGATACGACCGTCTGACATACGAATACGGAATTCCAGCGTTTGCTCCAGATCTGATTCCCGGATCATCATCAGATTCTCCTCAAACTTTTCCAGATCATCTTCATGAACTGTTTCCCTGATTTCATCCAGTGAAGGTGCCGGCAGATTCAGATTCCGTTCCCATATATAATACATACCCTCCGCCCACTCTGACCGCAGATCTGACAAATCGAGATACCAGGAACCCAGTTTTGCCAACCGTTGTGCCTGAAGCAGGCTCTGTTCATTTTCACTGAGACGTTGTTCACGCTGAACACGTTCTGTAACATCAGCGGTGGTCCCATAAACCTTGTAGACCTCACCGGACGCATTCTGAACCGGTACCCCTCTTGAAAAAAACACCTTTTCATTCAACGCATACGTCCGAACCCTGTATTGAACTTCTGCGGGTCGCTTTTCCTGCAGCAATATCCGAAACGCTTCCTGCACCTTATCGCGGTCAGAAGGTATAACATGGTCGTAAAACTCATCACGGGATGGCGGTTTACGGTTCTGTGCCAGGTCCCAGATTTTATAAGTACCCGGAGTCCACTCCAGCTGATACGCCGGGAGGAGATATAATTCCCAGCTACCGGATCTGGACAGTTCCTGCGCTTCAAACAATCGTTGTTCATTCAATCGCAGCTTCTCCTCAATTTCCTTTTTCTCCGTAATATCGATGCAGGATCCCACCATAGATTTTTTACGCCCTTCCTCCTTGGTGATGATTTTAAAAAACAACTCAATGAATTTCACCCTGCCATCCGGCGTGAGAATCCGGTGAACCAGCTGCCAGGGCTCTGTTCTGAGTTTAATTTCGTTATAGTCCTGCTGCACAAAACCCCGGTCTTCAGGGTGGACACGCCCGAGAATTTTTTCAAAAGTGATATCCTCTCCCTGCTGTATCTCCCAAATCAGATACATCCCCTGCGACCATTCAATCTCATTTGTTATCAGATCAAGCGTAAAGCTGCCCATACGCGCCATCTGCTGGGCTTCATTCAACCGCTGTTCATTGCGTAACAACTTTTCTTCGGTCACTTTCAGGTCGGTGATGTCGGCAATTGTACCAACAACTCGTACCAACTGGTCCTGTTCATTCCGGACCGGCTGATTCACAACGCGGATATGTTTCAGTTTCCCAGATTTCGTTAAAAAACGAAACAAGGTTTCGAAGGTCTCCCTCCGATCGGGAAGCTTTGACCAAAGATCTTCGAAGTACGGCAAATCTTCTTTGAACAAACTATTTTGAAAGTCATGCGCATCTGGGGTAGGTTCATTCGGATCCCACTCATAAATAGCATACGCAGCTGGTGAATAAACGATTTTATTTGTGAACAGATCCAGTTCATAGCTTCCCATCTTCGCGAGCACCTGCGCCTCCATCAGCCGTTGCTCATTCTCCCGCAGCCGTGCCTGCGTTTCCACTTCATCTGTGATATCAATCACAGATCCGAAAATATCCGTAATCACACCTTCTTTATCGCAGATGGCTTTTGCAAAGCTCCGCATATATTTCAGTTTGTCACCAATTCGTATCCGGTATCTGAATTCGCGTGGTTTGCCGGTCTCCATCACTGCATTGACGGCATCATAGATTAGCTGCTGATCTGCGGGATAAACAATACTCATGACCTCGGTAAGCGTAGGATTTCCCAACGATGGGTCCCTTCCCCAGATTTTATATAATCCGGCCGACCACTCTACCGAATCATCCTTCAGATGACGAATCCAGTTACCTGAACCGGTAAGTTCCTGAGCTTCGGCCAGCTGCTGCTCACTGATCTGCAGTAACTGCTCTTTCTTCTTGCGCTCTGTAACATCAATAGAGATGCCCAGAATATTCACGATGCCATCTTTTTCCACAATCGGAACCTTGATGGTATCATACCACAAGACTTCACCGTTCGTCCGTGTAAACGATTCTTCAAGTCTAACGGGTTTGCCTGTCCGAAGAACTTCCGCATCAGTCGCTGCGAACACATCGAGCTCCTGCTGATTATGATGAACTTCGCTGTTGTTCCTGTTAATAAGGGCTTCCGGGGTGAGGTCAAAACTATCAGCCACCGCTTTATTTGCCATCAGAAACCGGCCTTTTGCATCCTTTACAAAAATGAGATTCGGGCTGGCATTGAGAACCGTATCGAGAAAACGGCGGTTTGATTCCAGTTCATCACGAATTTTCCGGCGTTCTGTAATATCCAGCCCATGCCCGATCACAAAAGTGATTACACCCTTTTCATTGTTGAATACAGGATTAAGACGCCTGAGGAAAACCCGATGTACGCCATCCTTGTCCACAAGTCGCTCTTCCCATTCCACAGATTGCCCCGTGTCCATCACTTCCCGGAACATGTCTCTCCTACGATGGGCCAGCGCAGGATCCAGTCCGCGAAAAAGACAATACTCAAGATCGGTCTTTCCGATAATCCAGGTCCTCATCTCCGGGTCGGCAATGGCAAATGGATTTACATATACATACCTGTGTTGCGGATCAAGAATTGCAACATCGCCCTGCAGATACTCCAGGACGGTTTCATAAAACCGGTTATTTTTTTCAAAAGGCATTCCGACAACAACTAACGTTAGTGCATATACTATAATTTACCGTCTTTAATCATCCTGTAAATAGTTGACTTACCTACATCCAGCCTCCGGGCTACTTCAAGCACGTTATTATCGAAGCGATCAAGATAATGGCGGATAATATACTGTTCGAACTCCGCCAGTGTCAGATCGTGATCGAGTAAATCCGAAGGCGTTCTGGCTGCTGTAAAAGAAATATCGTCTGCATCAATCTGGTCACTATCGGTCATTACAGCAGCCAATTCGACGACGGCTTTCAACTCCCGCACATTACCGGGGTATTTATACGCCAGTAGTTTTTCCTTTGCAGCCGGACTAAATGATTTCCGGTGTAGTTTATTGCTGGAGCAGAAAGCATCAAGAAAATGCTTTGCAAGCAACAAAATATCATTTCCCCGATCGCGCAATGGAGGAAGCAGAACAGGTAAACCAAGCAGCCGGTAAAACAAATCTTCACGAAAACGCCCTGCCTTCACTTCATCGCTCAGGTTTTTATGGGTTGCCACAATGATACGCACATCGACCGGAATCAACTGATTGCTTCCGATGCGTGTCACTTCTCTCTCCTGCAATACACGCAATAACTTAACCTGTAATGCGAGATCCATATCGGCGATCTCATCGAGAAACAATGTCCCACCGCTGGCTTCTTCTATCTTTCCGGTTCGGGCAGCTATCGCTCCGGTAAACGCACCTTTTTCGTGTCCGAACAATTCGCTTTCGAGCAAATCGTGCGGAATAGACGCCATATTCACAGCAACGAAGGGTTTCCGCGACCTCGGAGAATTGTAATGAACCGCCTTTGCCACCAGTTCTTTTCCTGTTCCGGTTTCGCCGGATACCGAAACATTGATATTTGTAGAAGAAGCGCGCATAATCAGTGAAAACACCTTTTTCATGGCTTCACAATTTCCAATCATCAGGTGTTGCAGATCATACTGATGATCGATTTGCTGTCGCAGCTGCTGAACTTCCGCTTCCAGTTCAAGGTTCCGTCGTATCTTATTCACGGCATTCCAGAGACGTTCACGCGTTTCATCATTTTTTACAAGATAATCAAAAACACCATCTCTCAACAAATTCAATGCGGTTGAAACATCTTCCTGTCCGGAAATTACTATTACACTTGCTTCCGGCAAAATAGATTTCACTTTCCGGAATAACGTATCTCCCTTCACATCCGGTAAGCGGTAATCAAGAGTGATTACATCCGGTTTATCTCCCAATGCTTCCAGAAGTTCTGTTGCACTTTCAAAACGACGCACTTTGTTATCGGGATTGAGTCCGAGATGATGGGAAAGCAATTCCCCATACCAAAGATCATCTTCCACCACAAAAATGCTGAGCGGGCGTCCGTTCGTTGTAGCTTCTGTATAGGACATATTACTGCAAAGATAGGACGGTTTAAGATGCAAACGAAGAAAATAAACTGAAGGATCATCGCTTTTTCCGTCCGGCCCGCAGCGGCACAGGAAACCGGACTTCCTTAACTTCTTCCGCCGGCCAGACCGCCTTTACTTTCTCTATCCAGTCAGGAACCGGATCCGGATGTCCCGCATTGAGATATAGACGATAGGCCGACCAGGTGCGGATATATCCTTCAAAATGACTGAGGTTCCACTGTGTTTGAATGGTAAAGTGTGGACAAGTCATCTCCTCAAATGGAAACGGTATGGTACGATACATTTCGTCGATATACTTTCGTTCCGGATCCCACCATGCACCAAGAATACCGGCATACATTTCCTCGATCAACACATCGATTTCCGGAGAGATCGACATCAGTCCGTAACCGGTTACTACGAAGAGTCCATCCTCTGCCAGATACTTTTCCACCTGCGAATAGAACGCATCGAACTTAAACCAATGTATAGCTTGTGCAACAGTAATCAGACTGAAGTCATTACTAAATTGCGGATCCTCTTCCGCACTACAAACGATATACTCCACATTATCCCCTTCCGGAGCGAAAGAAAGCTGCCGGCTGCTGGTGTCGGTTCCGATGGCTTTGTGGAAATGCGGAGCCACTAATGAAAGCAACTGGCCATTCCCGGTACCAACATCCCAACAAGTGTCGCGTGAAGCAAGGTTGGAAAGAATAAAATCGATCAACTCAGGCGGGTAAACCGGCCTGAACGTGGCATAATCTGCCGAACGATCAGAAAAACGATCTTTCATCTCTGCGAAAATAGCGAAAGCTGAAAGGAATACAAATCGATTGGCCGTTCCTCTGATTATTCGATTAGATTTGCAGCCATGTCGCGTACCCACGACCCGTTCTCGGCTCTCCGTCACGGTAATTTCCGACTCTTCCTTACCGGCAAATTCCTGCTGACCATTGCGCTGCAGATGCAAGCTGTTGTCGCCAGCTGGCTTATCTACGAACAAACAAAGGATCCGTTTGCGCTGGGACTCATCGGCCTGACGGAAGCTATTCCGGCACTTTCACTTGCATTGCCGGGCGGACTGCTGGCAGATCGTTATAACCGGAAGAAACTCATGATGGTTTCTACGTTGTTGATGTTGGTGATATCCGCCGGACTCATGGTTTACACGTTCATGGATTACCGTTCGATAGGTGTTTGGCCAGCATTCACGGCGATATTCCTTATCGGTTTTGCGCGTGGTTTTTACAATCCTGCACAATCATCTTTCTGGGGACAGTTATTACCGAAAGAAAAATACGTGAATGCTTCGGTCTGGAATTCGAGTCTCTGGCAAACCGGTGCCGTAACGGGTCCCGCAGCCGGTGGTTTGCTTTATGCCTGGATCGGACCCGGCTACACCAACATCATTGTGTGCCTGCTGCTACTCGCTGTGCTGATCGCTTATTTATCGATCCGATACACACACATTCCATCCACTGCAAAACATGAACCTGCCAGAGAAGCTTTACGGACCGGTATCCGCTTCTTTTTCAGCAATCAGGTATTACTCTCGGCGGTGAGCCTTGATTTATTCGCTGTTCTTTTCGGAGGTGCGGTAGCGTTATTGCCGGCTTTTGCTGATCAGGTGCTGCAAACGGGACCGGAGGGTCTCGGATTTCTTCGATCTGCTCCTGCAATAGGTTCTGTGATGATGGCCGGCTATCTGGCTTTTCGTCCGCCATCGAAAGGAGCCGGAAAAATCATGCTTTGGTGTGTGGCCGGTTTCGGGCTCTGCATGATCGGTTTCGCGCTCAGCACCAGCTTTGCACTCTCTATGATTATGCTTGTACTGAGCGGGATGTTTGACAATATCAGTGTGGTCGTACGCTCAACCATTCTTCAATCACATACACCAAATGAAATGCGCGGCCGTGTCGCTGCGGTCAACAGCATTTTCGTTGGTTCTTCCAATGAAATCGGGGCCTTTGAATCCGGTCTTGCTGCAAAATTTCTTGGGCTCGTCAACTCCGTTGTATTCGGGGGCGCTATGACCTTACTGGTAGTAGCCATCACCGCTAAAAAAGCACCGGCGCTTCGCAAACTTGATTTTTAGCTACAGGCTACAGTCCCGCAGCGAGCTGCGGGAGCAGGCCAGAGGCATGAGGAATGTAGCTTGAAGCATAAGGCTTGAGGCCTGAGGCCTGAGGCCTGAGGCTTGAGGCATGAGGCCTGAAGCATGAGGCTTAGGAATAAAAGAGCCCCCAATCGTCCCTGATATCGCGGGATTTATCGAAAGATGCAACCCACTCCACAAACAAGAGTCGAAACTCCTCCACTTCATCAAGTAGTAACTGCAGATAGTGTGGTTCGGAAAGTCCGAGCATTTTCAGGCCGGAGGTTTGAGCGAGCAGGTTTCTGGCGGCCACTTTGATCTGCACCGCATTTTCCATTCTCAAGGTATATAAATCTCCACCTTCCGCTCCCGCGATTTTTGCTCCGAGGGTTCCTGCATCGCACAACATGATTTCACGGTAATGAGAAGCCATGTCATCATTATCGGGAAACGTTTCTACCAATGCGCGAACCAGTTCAAAAATTGCACGGGCTTTGAGCATCACGGGCAGCGTATTAATCCGTTCGCGTTCGCGGCGGATCTCTTCCATTGTTTCATCATCTGCACCATCATCGTTAAAGGGGGTGTCATCAAATTCTTCATCATTGTTCCAAAACATAGGATCAGGTTTTTCAGGTACAGTGCCAAAGATATGGGCGTACCCTATCCATGTCAAGAAGCTATCCGTTAATAAACGTTTATGGCACTTAACCCGCTAATAATTAGCCGGGTGAGTTTTTAAGAAATCCGGCCACCACATCACCCACAGCCCGAATGAAATTAACGTTAAGAACCATGTTTAGACATCTGATTTTTTCAATCTATTCTTAAACAATATCTTAAACTCTGAGCCGTCTCCCAATTTATCCCCGGTTTATCCCTATAAAACCGTACCTTTGCACTCCTCTGAAATACCGAGATTACCAAGATGTTTGATTTTATCAATAAAATTCTGAAGTCGTTCCTGGGCAGTAAAGCTGACCGCGACATGAAGGAACTGCTTCCCTACGTAGAAAAAATTAACGCTGCTTACGCCGGTTTATCCGGACTCAGCAACGATGAACTGCGCGCCAAAACGGATCAGTTTCGTGAGCATATCCGCGAGCATATCCGTGCCGTGGAAGAAGAGCTGAATGAACTGACTACGGCTACCGAGGAGAATCCTGAGATGGATCTTCAGGAAAAAGAGCGCATGTACTCCCGCATCGATGAACTGAAGAAGGAGCGTAACACGAAAATCGAAGAGGCGCTGATGGAAATCCATGCAGAAGCCTTTGCTGTGGTGAAAGAAGCTGCCCGTCGATACAAGGAAATCGGTGCGCTTACTGTAACAGCCCGTCAGCACGACCGTGATATTGCTGCGCGCCGCCCAAGTGTAACTGTAACCGGTGATCAGGCAACTTATAGCCGCAGTTGGATGGCTGCCGGAAATGAGGTAACCTGGGACATGGTACATTACGATGTTCAGCTCATCGGAGGAACAGTGCTGCATCAGGGTAAAATTGCGGAGATGGCTACCGGTGAAGGTAAAACACTTGTTGCTACTTTGCCGATCTATCTCAACGCATTGGCAGGACGCGGTGTTCACGTCGTAACTGTGAACGATTATCTCGCGAAACGTGACTCCGAATGGAACGGACAATTATTCGAGTTCCTGGGTCTTACTGTTGATTGCATCGACAAACATCAGCCCAACTCTCCCGATCGCCGCAAAGCATATCTTGCTGATATCACCTACGGTACGAACAACGAATTCGGATTCGACTATCTGCGTGATAACATGGCACGGAGTCCGGAAGATATTGTACAACGCGAACACCACTACGCCATTGTGGATGAGGTGGACTCTGTACTTGTTGACGATGCCCGTACGCCGCTCATCATCTCCGGTCCTACGCCGAAAAGCACAGATCAGGAATTTCATGCGTTGAAGCCGAAGGTGGAGATCATCGTAAATGCACAGAAGAACTATGTAAATACTATTCTTGCTGAAGCGAAGAAATACATTGACAACAAAGACAAACAGGATGAGGTAGGTCTGGCACTATTACGTGCACACCGTGGCATGCCGAAACATCGTGCTTTGATAAAATTCCTCAGTGAACCCGGCGTAAAAACGCTGCTGCAGAAAACTGAAGCCAGCTATATGGCAGAGCAGGGTCGTTTGATGCGGGAAAAAGTTGATCCTGAATTATTTTTCATCATCGACGAAAAAAACCACAGCATTGAGCTCACTGAGAAAGGTCATGATCTGATCAGCCATAATATGTCTGATCAACACTTTTTCGAAATCCCGGATGTAGGTGGTGCGATGGCTGATATTGAGAAGATGGCAGCGACCGCTGAAGAAAAAGCTGCAAAGAAAGATGAATTACTGCGCGACTTCGCTATCAAAGGAGAGCGTATCCATACCGTCAACCAGTTGCTGCGTGCCTACACGCTATATGAAATAGATGTAGAATACATCATTCAGGAAGGAAAGATCAAAATCGTTGATGAGCAGACAGGCCGTGTACTGGAAGGTCGTCGTTATTCTGACGGACTCCACCAGGCAATTGAAGCGAAAGAAAACGTAAAGGTTGAAGCCGCTACACAGACTTATGCAACGATCACCCTGCAGAACTACTTCCGTATGTACCATAAGCTGGCCGGTATGACTGGTACGGCCGAAACAGAAGCGGGTGAGTTATGGCAGATTTATAAACTGGATGTGGTTGTGATTCCTACGCATCGTAAAATTGTACGTAAGGACGAAGAAGATCTGGTGTACAAAACCATGCGCGAGAAATTTAACGCAGTGATTGACGAAGTTCAGAAACTCACACAGGCCGGACGTCCGGTGCTGGTGGGTACTACCTCTGTAGAAATTTCAGAATTACTCAGCCGCTTACTCAAGCAACGCAATATTCCTCACAACGTACTGAACGCAAAACAGCACCAGCGCGAAGCAGAGATTGTTGCGCAGGCAGGACAAGCCGGCACAGTGACCATCGCCACCAACATGGCGGGTCGTGGTACCGATATCAAACTTGGACCTGGTGTAAAAGAAGCAGGCGGATTGGCCATTATCGGTACAGAGCGACATGAATCACGTCGTGTTGACCGTCAGCTCCGCGGACGTTCAGGACGTCAGGGAGATCCGGGTTCATCACAGTTCTTCGTTTCACTGGAAGATAACCTGATGCGCCTCTTCGGCTCCGAAAGGATTGCGAGCCTGATGGACCGCATGGGACTTAAAGAAGGCGAAGTCATTCAACACAGCATGATCACGAAGAGCATCGAGCGTGCGCAGCGTAAAGTTGAAGAAAATCACTTTGGCACGCGTAAACGCCTGCTTGAATACGATGACGTGATGAACGCACAACGCGAAGTGATCTATAAAAAACGTCGTCACGCGCTGTATGGAGAACGCCTTTCTCTCGACCTTCAGAACATGCTTTATGACATGGTGGATGGTTTGGTTACCTCATACAAAGAAGGTAATGATTTCGAGAATTTCAACATGGACCTGATCCGCACTTTCGCTTGTGAGAGTCCGGTTTCACAGGATGAATTCCAGAACAGCAAGCCGGAAGTTCTTACTGAAAAAGTTTTCAATGCGATTGACGAACATTACCGAAACAAAGCCAGAATCATTGGTGATCGTGCATACCCGATCATCAAACAGGTATACGAGCAACAAGGTCAGCAATTCGAGAATATTGTAGTGCCGTTCAGTGATGGTATCCGCGCCATGCAGGTACTTGCGAATCTGAAGAAATCATACGATACCAACGGTCTGGAAATCATCCGTGCCTTTGAACGAAATATCACGTTATCCATTATCGATGATAGCTGGAAAGAGCACCTGCGTGAGATGGATGATCTGAAACAAAGCGTACAGAATGCTGTGTATGAACAGAAAGATCCGTTGCTGATTTATAAATTCGAATCGTTCGACCTGTTCAAGAAGATGATGGAAGAAGTGAATAAAGAAACACTCTCCTTCCTCTTCAAGGGTCAGATCGCTGTTGAACAGCCTCAACAAGTGAAGCAGGCCGAGCAACCTAAACAGGACCTCAGCAAGCTGAAAGCGACGCACGATGAATACAGGCAGAACACAAGCAGCACAGCAGGCCCGGCAGGACATAAGCCTCCACAAGGTCCGCCACCACCGCAAAAGATGGAACCGGTGCGCAACGAGATGAAAGTAGGACGTAACGATCCATGTCCATGCGGCTCGGGAAAGAAATACAAGAGCTGCCACGGAGCGATGGTAGAAAATCAATAGTGCGCTCTGATAAAAAAAATAAAGCCCCGGAAATCCGGGGCTTTTTTGTACCTATCTTTTATAAATACAGGGTTAAATTCTGAATGACACACCCAGCATCAAACGAATGGCGTTCAGTTGAATCTTACCTCCATCAACCAGCTCCAGTTTCGACATATTGGCAAAGCCCAGGAAATCCCGCACCTCCGCCGTTACCTGAAAATGATCGGAAACATCATAGGCAGCACCTGCACCGAAACAGATACCGAAATCGGTTCTATTGAAATTTTCTGTATCTTCCATATTCAATTCCTCGAGTAAATCACTGGATGAATGATACCCATGTTTACTCAGAAAAAACACTTGTGGACCGGCATTCATATACATATGGAATTTCTCCTTTCCGACAGCATACCGTACCAGTAATGGAAGAGTCAAACCATCAAAGCGTGAAAAAACAGTCGCTTTACCCGCTTCATTGCCCATATAATCTGTAATTACAGTTTCTGTTTTCTGCGCTTTGCGTTCCAACAACAACTCCATCCCAACACTCCAATGTTCATTTAGATTTCGGAAGGCAGAGAGCCCTCCCGCAAGTCCGAACGCCGCATCATAATTCTTTTCATTGTGATCATTGCCTCTGATGGTACTTAATCCGGGCGCCAGCTGAATTCCAAACGCCCATTTCTTATCCTGCCCCGAAACTTTAAATGAGCTAATCAGCAGCAGAACGGCAAGGAGACAAAACAAGGTTGATTTGTTTTTAATCATGGTAGGTATATTTAGAGTTAACAGTTATTCAAGACCAAAACACTCAGCACGAAATTCACTAAGAAGCCATTAACATAATCGTATTGACATCAAAACGAAATTCAGTACTGATTATTGCTTAGCTGAAATCTCAATACTTATATAAATAATAATTCAATGCCCGCTCATACGTAAAAATGGTATGGCTTGGAACAGAAGGATGTGCATTGGGACCGGGAAATACATTCACTTTACATTTCGTCCAATTACCCTGCGCATCAAACGACAAATAATCAATGCGAATAATGGAATTCAATAAAAAAGCATAAGGCTGTATATGTGTCATCGCACTCGAATATCTGATCTCTGCCACATCTCCGGTTTCAGTGTATGCAATCTCCGTCATGTGATCAATGTTCATCGAATTCTTTATAACACGATCGAGCACCACTTTCTTCACCACACGCCCGGATGAATCGTAAGTAAACGATGTCCCACCTAATTGATCGAAGAAGAAACCATGGAATATGCTAGTTGCTGCATTCGTGTCTGATTCTGTACCAGAAGTTGTTGCCCTGCAAGGTGTAGAATCATTTCTATAACGCTCATAATACAAATCCCTTGTTTTATACTGATACTTTCTTGCGACAGCGGAATAGTTTTCTGTCCAGTGATACGAAAGCGTATAATCGAACACAGCCGCAAATTCCTTTTGCCGATGCGATGGCTGGTCACAGTCGTAGCAGGCGTACTCCAATTGCGAGATGTATCCGTTATTGTCGAACCAACGCTCCGAAACGGATGAATGCCCGGGTGTACAATCGTGGAACTTCGTTCGCAACAGAGTATCACCCGTAACGTCGTAAAAATACTCTTCCACCACCGGACTCCAGATGGCTAGCGGAGGAACAGTATCTTCAGCAAACAAAGTCATTTTTCCATTGGGGAGAAATTCATACCGTTTCTGAGTTGGCAGGTAACGAAATTCTTCAAAAACACTGTCGGAAGATATTGTTTCAAGCACAGAGCATACGTTTCCTTTCAGGCGAAAGGTTTTTGTAGATTTCAGGATGTTAACCGCCTTCAGGCTTTCACAAAAACTCTTCTCCTCAACCGGAGGTTCAAGATCAGGGAGCTGCGCTGCCAGTGGTTGAGCAAATAGCACCAGACACCAAAACCAACTGCGCATACCTTTCATTAATCGAATCCTATTCATACTTCAAATAAACAGATTTTCTTTCAACATATTGCTTCGTCCCGATGATGATGCAGAAAAACGATTAAATGGCGCATCGGTGTACGCTACCAGAAGAGCTAGAATAGGCGGCCAATGATCAGTTTATTTACTCCACCGGGACCGGAAAATACTTCAATTGGAAAAAGTGAAGACAGCTCATTGATAAAAGGAATCTGCATCCCCTTCTGATGATCAAAACCTGCATTCAGCATAAACTGACCATTACCGGTCAGGCGAGAATGAATACCTTGCACGAATGCGCGATCAAATACAAATTGCGGCACATTCTTATCAATAAACAAATCGATTACAATCAGATCAAAACGCTGGTCCGTTACCTGAAGAAAATGCATGGCATCATTACAAACCATTTTCAGATTACGATCTTCATTCAGTCCGTATTCTGCAGAGGCAAGACTGATCATTACCGGATCCACATCCACTCCGGTGATATGTCCCTGAAAACCGAAGTCCCTGCGCAGTGTTCCAATCACACTTCCTCCTCCAAGACCCAATACGAGTACGGATGATACACCCGACAAATCCATCTTCTTCAAACCAAATCGCAGCACCTGTTGCAGGGATCCATACGAATAATTTGTATTTGCCGAGTCCAGCATCTTCTTCCCGTTAGCGTAATTAATTTCCAACCTTCCGTTTACAGAAGATTGTATTCGTCGGCCGGGGATCACAACAAAGTAACTAAGTAACCGGAACACTGATTCAGGAATCAACTTATCGGCGAATTTTCTGATCCTTGGCATCTCCACTAAATCAGGTTAAAAGCGATAAATGCAATAATGATCATAATACCCGTGAGCGCAACAATGAAAAGATAATCAGCCGTCGATTCCAGCGACCTCTCGAGTTTCGGACGTTCAGTACGAATCGAAAGAAATGAAAGCACAGAGGAAGCGGCCAGCAATAACGCAACAACACCTGTAAGTTCGTCCACGTAAGTCAGTTCTCGTTTATCCGTCAGATGAACGGCTGTAATTACAAACAAACAAAAGCCGAGCAGATTCGCTGAAGTACTGAGTATGTGTTGCGAAGTCTTGTTTGCCATATCTGTTCCCTATATTCCTGAAATACAAAAGTAATCGAATATTAACATCTGGAGGATTTCTTACCCCCCTGTCTTTACCCCCTCAATACCCCCTTTTTCGGTGAAAACAGCGTTGGACTTACTTGCTACTTTTGCCCAACTAATCAACCTATCAAATGAAAAAACACTACCAACTATTTTTATTCTTTACCCTCCTCCATATTGTTTCATACGGGCAGTACAGTATGTTCCCTGCGTCACCGCTGGAAGTATGTCAGGCCTCAGGAAATCAGATTTCCGTGCAGGCATTTAACAAAGGAAATTTCACCTACGTCTATTGGATTGACGGCAGAGCCGGCAAAAATGAAGTGTACGGGCAGAAACTTGATGCAGCGGGCAATCCTCAATGGACAGCCGATGGAAAACTGGTGGCTTCATTGGGAAGCACATTGCTTGCCTTTCGTGCTTGTGCCTGGCAAAACGGTACATTCATCACCTATATGTCCAACGATAGCTGCTTAGGCAAATACATCAACGGCAGCGGTAACGATGTTTGGGCTCAGCCAACATTGATTGCCAAAGCTGGTAACGGTGTAATCTATATGGACCATACAGGGTATAATGTATTTCCGAATGATTCGGGTCTTACTATCACCCACGCTACGACCTACAGCGGCGGCAGTGAGCTCTTTACCTTCAACCGAATCGATGCAAACGGAAATCTTCGATGGGCACCCTTAACTTTCAACATCACCTTACAGGGATATGACTACCGCACGCAAACTGACAATCAGAATGGATTCTTCGTTCTTGCCAAAGGAAACGGGCTTGGTTCAGGAATGCATATCAAACGATTCGACCTTCAGGGAAATTCACTCTGGCCCACGGCAACGGACATTACTTCAGGAATCAGTTCCAGCGGATTTGGCGGCAATATATATATGCATGCCGACAGCGCATCGAATCTCTTTGTTTGCTGGGAAGGATATCAGGGTGGCGTACAAACAACGAAACTAACACCGAATGGTTCATTTGCATGGCCTACTCAACGCGTGTTGGCGAACGGACCGGCTGCAAACAATCCACGTCGTCCAGCTTCAAAATTCTACAACAACAGGTTATACATTACCTGGATTGAAGATCTGAATGGCAGTACGTACTGTCAAATTCAAAAACTGGATACAGCCGGTAATTTTGAATTTCAAACAACAGGGGTTATGGTAGACACCGTCAACTATTATTACTGTTACCCTAAGATTGCTTTAAGTGACAGCGGAGCGATGGCCGTTTTCTACAACAGCACAACCGGCGTACACTTCTCAGCACAACGGGTTCGTGGCAATGGTAATATAAGTTGGGCAGATGGTGTGGAGATCAGCACTGTGGGCTGGCAGAGTTACGCAGATTATGAGCCGATTGATGATGCGAGTGGATGCAATCCGGTTTTCTGGTCCACATCCGGCACTCCTGACATTAATGGAGCAAGAATCTGCAGTGATGCAACACTGGTTAGTCTCTTCGAAAATCGGCCATCTTCTGATCACCTACACGTCTATCCGAATCCTGCACAGGCCGTCGTTCACTTCGACCAGCTAGACAACCGGATGAAAACCATCAGTCTGTATGATATGAGCGGACGATGTGTGGTTACCAAATCTCTCAACAACATCGATCGCATCGAACTTAACATTTCCGGATTCGACACTGGATTATACACCTATCAGATCAAAGGCTCCGGAGGAGAAATACTGGCTGGTGGCAAAATCATGAAACAATAAATCTAACCAATACTGACAGGAAGAGGATGCCGGAAGGTGTCCTCTTTCACTTTTCTACAAATCCATCCACATACAGTGATTGGGATTTGCATGCTCAGGAGTCAGGTGAAAATTATGTTTCCCGATTATCCTGAATCCTGACTTCACATAGAACCGGACAGCTCGATGGTTTTCGGTCCATACATACAACCAGACGCCTTTTTGGTTTTCGCTGCGGGCAATTTGAAGAAGATGAAATAACAGTTGTTTACCAAGTCCCATTCCGAAATAATCCGGCAGAAAATACAGGCGATCGAGTTTCATGGCAGCCAATCCGGGATGATCAGGGCATTCTGTATTCAGCACTGCTTTCGAATATCCCACAGCCTTTTTCCGGTAAAAGAGAATATGAAAGAAATTTGATAAATCAGCCAGGCTCTCTGTGAACGCTTCAACCGTGTAGGCCTTTGAAACATAGTCTTCGATCACTGTTTCGGAAGCACTGGGACCGTGTGATGCCACGAACGCTTCCCGTCCGATCTCAGTCAACAGCGCGGCATCATGCAGGTTTGCTGCTCTGATGATCATCTTTTCTTCTGATAATTTCATCTTGTCAAACATAACTTTTTGTCAAAAAGAATACAGGTCTATCCATTTTCACCGCTTTCTTCATTTTATTATCCGGCGAAAATTATCAATTTTATGGTCAACAATGCCATACTTTCATCATGAAAAAACTACTACTCATCACATCTTTCCTGCTAAATAGTCTGACGAACAGTGCGCAGAACACCACCTGCAACTGGGCCTATGCTCCTGTAGGTCCCAACTCTTTCAATGGCAAAGTTTACAACACCGCCATTGATCATCAGGGTAATATTATTGAATGTGGAACGATTGGCGGAATAGCAGATATGAATCCCGGCAATGGTCCGGCCGATACAGCCTTTACACAAGCTACTTATAATTATTACCTGCGGAAAACAACTTCTGGCGGACAACTCATCTGGATCCGCTATTTCAACCATACAACTCCAGTTCCCACTTTTAACGTACACGGGCTTGAAGTTAATTCACAGAATGAAATTATCATTGCCGGTGACTATTTCGGAACCATTGATATGGATCTTTCTCCAACCGGAACAGATACCATCAATAGCCACCAGCCCACATATCCTGACTTCTTCCTTGCAAAATATAATGCAACTGCTGACTTACAATGGGCGCATACCTTTGGTGGAACAACAGGAAATATCGGGGCTGCATCCATTGCTCTTCGCACTAATGATGAAATCATTGTTTCATTTTCAGGGGGAGCAAATATGGATCTTGACCCAACCGCAGGAACGGCATTAGCATTTGGAGGAAGTGCCAATATAGCGTGCTATAATTCCAATGGGGATTACCTTTGGAACAATCAGATCTCCACACCCACCTCTTATGCTGTAACATGTAAGAGTATAGCCTGTGATGCCAGCGATAACAGCTATTTGCTCTCAGTAGGCTACTATGAACTTACTGTAACAAAATTTGGAGTGAACGGTAATGAACTTTGGACTAAAACCATCGGTGATTTTCAGAATATGGCAAGAGTGGAGCCGCATTCACTTCTTGTAGATCCAAACGGAGATTTTTTCATTGTCGGTAAATATCTGGGGAGTGTTGACTTTGACCCGAATGGAGGAGTTCTGACTCACAATTCCTCTTCTGTCAATGATCACGATGGATTTTTTGCAGCCTGGGATTCCAGCATGAATCCTTATTGGGTCAAAACCTATGAAGGTAAAATCACATTCGGCCATCAGAGTCTTGCGAAAGCCGGGAATGAATTTATTACCGGAGGGCAAATATCAGGGACGGTAACTATTTCCCCTGGGCAAACACTATCCTCAGGCACTAATTCACCGTTTCTATTGAAAACTGATTTACAGGGTAACTGTATTGCAGCTTATGCTTTTCCCTGTTTCGGATGGTTTACCACCATCAATCTTCCCACGTCAGGAAATCTGGTCACAACAGGTATTTTCAGTGGCAGTGTCGATATTGACCCTACAGCCAGCGGTACAATTACATTAACCTCTAATGCCAATTCCGGATCCTTTACAGCAGTGTATGGAACTCAAAGTAATTTAACAGAGGTCAATGAAGAAGAAGAAATACTGGTTTTCCCGAACCCGGCAAAGGATCAATTGAAATTGCAACATTCTTTAAATTCCCTGGCTAACGTATCCATTATTAGTCCAGGTGGTAAATACCTAATTGAACAGTTCTTACTTCCGGGCGAAACATTACTTAACACGGAATCATTACCCGCAGGGATATACATGCTGCGCATCCAAACTGAGACTGCTGTTACTGCCACCCGATTCACTATCATCGATTAAGTAATCCGGGACAATTCATCCCGACCCGCAAAATGAAGGAGTGCCTGAACGAAAGTGCTGAAGAATCTACTATTTCGCCGGTAAGATTCAGGTGACAAAGATAGCCCGGTTCAACAATCATCTTTCCGGCATGAAACCGGTAACTTAATGAACTATTAAGTCCATAACTCAGCAATGGAATTCTGACAGGCTCTGATTTTCGTTCTCCTGTAATTGACCAGTAAGTATGTTTATTATCTCCCTCCAAAGGCAGATTAAAAACCAGTTCACTACCAAGCGACCAGCGAATGTTATTTACGATACGCACATTCACCGGATACAATTCGAGCTTGATGGTGTTCTTGTAAAAATCACCCGCTATTCCGTTTCCGCCGCCCAAACCGCCACGATACTCTTCATAATAACCGCCGTAACGTTCAAACGCCATCCCAAATTTCGGATTGATGGAACTGTCCAGCAACACATCCGTCAACTCAACACCCACACCAAAACCGTTGTCCCATTTAAATCCGGTATAATCATGTCCGTCCACACGGTTGATGGTAAAAAAGTGACCCCGACTCACCCACGACGTCAACGACAAAAGCTGTCCCGATGAAGTCAAACTATGGACCATAAACATGAACAGGATAAACAGCCTCATCCTTCAAATTTACAGATTAAAAATCAAATCCTAACAGCTCTCTTTAACCAATTATTCCTATAAGCACATCGAACCCATTCCAAAAACACAACTTAAAACCATACAACATCAATCACCCCTTACAACACTAAAACACTTATAACCCTCAAAACACTTAAAACACTCCGCCGGACGGCGGATAACACTTATAACCCTCAAAACCCTTATAACACTCCGCCGGACCGCGGATAACATTTTAACATTTTAACTCCCGACATGCGAAGCATGCGGGATTAACATCCCGCCTCCGGCAGTGCAATCACATCTTCACAATCACCTGCTCGCTCTTTTTAACTTCATTCGTCATTAACAATGGGGTGATAGTTTCTATAATCTCTGACGCCAACACGTCCACCAAATGCGTTTTCACATGTGGGCGATGTACCAGCATACTCACTTCTCTGACCGGATACGGAGCTACAAACTGGTAAATTTTACCTCTCTTTTCTTTCGACATCGATTTAACATACAACTCAGGCACAACTGTAAGACCACCAAACTGATCAGCCATATTCAGCAGCGTATCGAAGGAATTTGAATCAAACTTAAACTGATCATTCAGGTTTTTCTTCCTGAGCGAACAAAGATTGATAAACTGATCCCTCAGGCAATGCCCTTCTTCCAGCAACCAGATTTTTTCGTTTACCAGCTCTTTCGGTAAAATGTATTTTTTCTTTTTTAGAATGGGTGTACCATAAACGAACAACGCCTCATAATATAAAACTTGTTGTTCATACTCTTCATCTCCTGTAACCGGTGTTGACAAAACGCCGGCATCAATCTCACCCGACCGCAACTGCTTTAAAATACTTTGAGTAGTTATCTCCCGGATTTCCAGTTTCAGTTTAGGATATTTTGAAATCAACGATGGCAACATCAGCGGGAGAACTGAATTGGCAATGGTAGGAATAATGCCTACGCGGAGAACACCGTTGACGCTACCTTTCCGTTGTCCGGTTATTTCTCTGATCCGGGCTACACCGGAAATAGCCTGTCTGGCAAGTTCAACCACTGCTTTGCCATAATCGGTCGTCATTACCGGACTTGATTTACGGTCGAATAACACAACCCCCAACTCCTCCTCCAGCCGTTTCACCATGGTACTCAAAGTTGCCTGGGTAATAAAACACTGTTCTGCGGCCAGACTGAAGCTCTTCGTCCGGTCCACGGCAATGATATATTCCAATTGTTGCAGATTCATATATTGATAATGTCAATACCAAATATAGATAATATTCATACCATTTATACATTTTTTAGTATAATTTTGTTTTGGAACGTCCTGACCCGGTAAAGAATCACCGTCAGGAATAATAATCATCTAAACAGCATTCACTATTAATTCAATCACATTCATTTATGGAACACTCAACTACGAATGGTAATGGCGGCGGCAAATGCCCCTTCACCGGACACCTTCACAAGCCTGTTGCAGGTGGTGGCACCTCCAACCGCGACTGGTGGCCGAACCAGTTAAATCTGAACATTCTGCATCAGCATGCGCCCGCTTCCAATCCGATGGGTGCCGATTTCAACTACAGAAAAGAATTCCAGTCACTCGACTATAAAGCTGTTAAGGCCGATCTCACCAAACTGATGACCGATTCACAGGACTGGTGGCCGGCCGACTGGGGTCACTACGGTGGATTATTTATCCGCATGACCTGGCACGCTGCCGGTACGTATCGTACTTCTGATGGCCGCGGTGGTGGTGGCACCGGCAATCAGCGTTTTGCTCCGCTCAACTCCTGGCCCGACAACGGCAACCTCGATAAAGCACGTCGTCTCCTCTGGCCGATTAAACAGAAATACGGCAACAAAATTTCCTGGGCTGATTTGCTCATCCTCGCCGGCAACGTTGCACTCGAATCGATGGGCTTCAAGACTTTTGGATTCGGTGGTGGTCGTGAAGACATCTGGCAACCCGAAGAAGATATTTACTGGGGTGCAGAAACCGACTGGCTGGGTGACAAACGCTACAGCGGCGATCGTGACCTCGAAAATCCACTCGCAGCCGTACAGATGGGATTGATCTATGTGAATCCGGAAGGTCCCAACGGAAACCCTGATCCGGTGGCTTCCGGTCGTGATGTGCGCGAAACATTTGCCCGCATGGCGATGAACGACGAAGAAACCGTAGCATTGGTAGCAGGCGGACATACTTTCGGCAAGGCTCACGGTGCCGGAGATCCGAAGTTAGTAGGTCCTGAGCCAGAAGCTGCTCCGATCGAAGCACAGGGACTGGGCTGGATCAACCAGTTTGGTACAGGCAAAGGGATGCACACCACTACAAGCGGTATTGAAGGCGCATGGAAACCGAATCCCACCAAATGGGACAATGGCTACTTCGATATGTTGTTCGGTTATGAGTGGGAACTCACCAAGAGTCCGGCGGGTGCTCACCAATGGTATGCAAAAGACTGCAAGCCCGAGCACATGATTCCGGATGCGCATGCTCCAAATAAAAAATATGCGCCGATGATGACCACGGCTGATCTCTCTTTGCGCTTTGATCCGGCATTTGAAAAAATCTCCCGTCGCTTTCATAAGGATCCGCAAGCCTTTGCCGATGCCTTTTCACGGGCATGGTTCAAACTCACCCATCGCGATATGGGTCCGAAATCACTTTACCTCGGACCTGAAGTTCCTGCGGAAGATCTCATCTGGCAGGATCCGGTTCCAACGGTGAGCTACACGCTTTCTGACAGCGACATTACTGATCTGAAAAATAAAATCCTCTCCAGCGGATTAAGCGTTCGTGAACTCGTGTATACAGCATGGTCATCCGCTTCTACTTTCCGTGGCTCTGATAAACGTGGCGGAGCTAACGGTGCGCGTATCCGTCTGGCCCCACAGAAATTCTGGGAAGTAAACGAACCGGCACAACTTGCGAAAGTACTTGGCGCGCTCGAAAACATTCAGCAAGCCTTCAGCAACAATGGAAAGCAAATCTCTATTGCCGACCTGATCGTGCTCGGAGGTGCAGCGGCTATTGAAAAGGCTGCAAAAGATGCTGGAATGAATGTTACAGTGCCTTTCACTCCGGGACGTGGTGATGCTACTGCCGAACAGACCGATGTACACTCGTTCGCTGTACTTGAGCCGCAGGCCGATGGTTTCCGCAACTACCTGAAGAAAACATATTCCGTTCCTGCAGAAAAAATGCTCGTTGACAAAGCGCAACTGCTCACACTGAGTGCTCCCGAAATGACGGCGCTGATTGGCGGTTTACGTGTGCTGGGAGCTAACCACAATGGAACCAAGCACGGTGTGTTCACCAACCGCGAAGGGCAACTCACCAACGACTTCTTCGTTCATCTCCTCGATATGAATATCACCTGGACTCCGGTAGCCGGTGACAGCAATGCCTATGAAGGCCGTGACCGTAAAACGGGCGCAGTGAAATGGACCGGCACCCGTGTAGATCTCGTTTTCGGCTCTAACTCTCAACTGAGGGCGCTTGCTGAAGTATATGCACAAAACGACGCGAAAGTGAAGTTTGTAAAAGATTTCATTGCAGCCTGGAACAAAGTAATGAATGCAGATCGTTTCGATCTGAAATAAAAATTCAGGTTTAAATGACAAAAGCAGTTCAAAAGAACTGCTTTTGTCATTTATAAATGTTGACAGAATTTTTTCTGGAAGATTAATTCAATTGGCATCAAAACAATACTTCCATTTTTCTCCTTTTGTAACACCCCATCTTTACATTCTCCCTGCATCAACGTCTTTTACAAACTGCAACACTCCGTTCATAAACACTTCCTGATCATCCCACATAGACAGATGACTACCATTGGGGCAATAAAGATACCTGCCACGCTTCACCGCCTTGCTCTGCGCTTCCATCGCTTTCGGATCCATGGTGTCATACTTCGCACCTATCATTAGTGCAGGAATCGAAATTTCCTTCAAACGATCACCGATATCCCAATTTGCCAGGCGACCGCTGATACCAAATTCACTCGGCCCCTGCATCATCGTGTAGATATCCATGTTGCAATGCTTTGAGGCACGATCCAATCCATCGGGCCAGTTTTCGAGGCGACAGATATGCTGCTTATAATAATGCGGCATCAATAATTCCATATAACGGGGATTGGTAAAATCGCCCTTTGCTTCGATGGCCCTGATCTCTGCGAGCACTTCCGGAGGCATTTGTTTCGAGAGTACTTCATCTGCATACTTACCATATTCCGGTGCACTGGCCATCATATTAGAAACAAGCAAGGCTTTCATGTGCTGTTGATATTTCAACGCATACTCCATCGCCAGAATGCCGCCCCAGGAATTGCCCAGCACATAGAAATTACTACTATCAGCACCAATCGCCTGTCGCACCTGCTCAACTTCCTCCACAAACCGCTCAGTGGTCCATAGGCTGCTGTCCTTCGGCTGATCACTGTAATAGCTACCCAGCTGATCGTACTCGTAAAACTCGAAGCCTTCGCGCAGAAAAAAAGTCTCGAAACATTCCATGTACTCATGGGTCATTGCTGGTCCGCCATGCAGCAATAAAATTTTAATCTTCGGATTGTTACCGAATCGTTTTGTCCATACTTTAAATTCCCCTACCGGTGTTTTCACCGGAATCATTCGTACACCACCGGCTTCCGGCGAAGCATCATAATCGAAATACGTTGTTTGTTGCGGTTGGTTTTCTTTGTGAGCAGAATGAGAGCAACCGGCAGCAAACCAAACAAATGTTAAGAAAATAACAAGGGCAGTGTTTATTTTCATACGAATACAGATATCCAGCTAAGATACCGAAAACACATTTCAATAAAGTTTATCCTTAATGATTGTTTGCTGACCAATTACTTACCTCAATACCCCTCAAAAACAACCGTATCGACTGTGTTTTTCACCACTTTCCCCTTCACGATTCTCTTCCTTTCCACACGTTGCAAATCTCCTGAATCGCCCGGTAACAGTTCATAGTTGATCTGTTCTGTATATTTCAACCGGCCTTTCGAATCATAATAACGGGTATTGGTAGCATAATTACCATAACCACTCTTCCAATAATCTGTCACCGAACGTTGCAGTGTATCAACAGTAATGTCGGCACCTGACAACTCTTCTGACAAAACAAACGTCTTCTTCCCGGTATCAAAAACATATACATCATAAAATGACCCTCCGCTTCCGGAACTAAATTTATTATACTCTAGAATATCCTTGTATCCATCGAAGTTAATATCCTTGAAAAGATCACTGAAAAGCCCATCATACGTTCTTAGAAACTTAAAGCCCTTACGATCTGCGTCCTCTGTTTTTGTATACAACACTTTCCGGTTGTCAGCTGCCAACAAATCAAATTTAGCGGGATGAGGCGTTGTATCCCCACGAAGTACAACCAATTTCCCTAACCAGAAACACTTCATATTGTTGATTGTAAATTCAGATTGCTCCCAGGTTAAAGTATCTGTAATTGAATCCGTCAATATTGGATGCAGAGCAGAAGTAGTATTATCGTCAAATGTATCCTTCAAAGTAACCGTATCATCAGCTCGTTTTGCCGTACATCCCACCTGCATAATTAAACATCCGGCCATTAAAAATCTATTTATAGAAGAATCAAGCATTTCAATTATTAGATTTAAGTCATGCAAATAATATTTTCAGGCTCAAATTCATTTGTTCAACTGCTTCAGCTCCGAAGAATTTTTTCCATACTCTTACCTTTCGCCAGCTCATCGATCAGCTTATCGAGGTATCGAACTTTCTGCACAACCGGATCTTCGATCTCCTCTACCCGATAGCCACAAATAACGCCGGTAATTTTGGAAACATTCGGATTCAGCTTCGGTGCATTCGCGAAGAACGTTTCAAAGTCAGCCCGGATTTCGATTTGTTGCTGGAGTTCTTTTTCAGAGTAACCAGTCAACCATCGGATTATATCAACGACTTCTGCTTTTGTGCGTCCTTTTTTCTCTGCTTTTGCAACATAAAGCGGAAATACACTGCTGAAGAGCATGCGGTAGATGCGGGTGTTGTCCATAGTATTACAAAGGCTAAAAATAATTAAAAGTGAAATTACTTATACTTTTAAAAAATGAATCCGGTATTCATTCCAGTCAGATGATACGCTTCAACTCTGAATTTATACTTTATAACCTATTGGCCGGACTTCCTTTTTAGGAGCAGTCAATAATTGTTTCATCGCCTCAAACAACATCCGAATATCCGAACTATTACTGACCACCTCATCTTCAAGTTCTTTCAACCTCAACAAAATATCGCTATTAGACATCAACATCTCCCGCATCCCTGTGAAGACACGGATAATCCGGACATTCATTTCCACAGCGATATCACTATTCAGAATACAGGCCAGCATCGTCACACCGGGTTCGGTAAAACAGTATGGAGCATGTCGTAATCCTTTCATTTCATCGGAGAGATGCAAGTGAGCTCTTCGCCATTGTTCGAGTTCCTTCGCATTCATCTCAAACATAAAATCCGGTGGAAACCGATTCAGATTTCTCCTTACCGCTTCTTTTAGTCTCTTGGTTTCAACACCGAAAAGTTCTGCCAGATCACGATCGATCATTACTTTCCTGTCGCGAATCAGGTAGATTTTATTGATGATTACTTCATCAGGGATTTGAATCATTTTATTCATATTTATTTGATTTTAAGATCATTGCAATTTGGAGGTCGCAAATTGCGACCTCCAAATTGCAATGAATTGTATATCTGTTAATTACGAGCAAATCTTGACTTACAACTATTTGATAATCAATAAAAGATGGCATTTCTAACTTATATTCTTCACCTGTTTGTTTTAATTCCTTTGTTTACATCTTTCTGAGATAAAAACTTATTTCACTCCATTGATTAATCAAACAGCTTCAACCCAATTACAGCATCTTCTTAACTTTCCAATTTACGAACTCTTTAACTTTTCACCCCTGAGGTTTCACCCGCAAAGTGCAAGAAGTACACACTGAAGGACGATGCATAATCGCTTAGAAATCCCAAGGCAGCGCTCAAGGTACCTGTACTCTGTAACTCTGCACCTCTTCAACCCCGAGGCTTCTCCCGCAAGTTGCACGGAAGCAAATTGCGGGACAGTGCGTAAGCGTTTCGAAACTTCGTAACTCAGAAACTCCACAATTGCGTAGCATGCCGGATAAATCATCCTTTTATTTCTTCCCCCAATTCGCTCTGTCCATGCTCCGGTAATTGATCGCTTCAGACAGATGTTCTGTTTTAACATCCGTACTGTCATCCAGATCGGCGATGGTTCTTGCTACTTTTAGAATACGATCGTAAGCACGCGCACTGAGGTCTAATCGCTCCATGGCTGATTTCATCAGTTGTTGTCCGGTTTCATCAATACGGCAGTATTTACGAATGAGGCGGCTGCTCATCATCGCGTTGCAGTGAACACCGTGTTCCTGTTGAAACCGGTTGATCTGTATTTCTCTGGCTTTCATCACCCGGGAGCGGATTTCTGCACTGCGCTCCGTTTGCTGCTGTGTATTGAGTTCTCTGAAAGGAACAGGAACAACTTCCACATGCAAATCAATTCTGTCTAATAACGGCCCGGATATCCGTTGTAAGTAACGATCCACCACACCGTAACCACAAGTGCAGTCTTTTTCCGGATGATTGAGATAACCGCAGGGACAAGGATTCATACTGGCCAGCAACATAAAACTGCTGGGATATTCTACTGCAAACTTCGCCCGTGAGATGGTGACTTTACGATCTTCAAGAGGCTGACGCATGACTTCAAGAACAGTACGCTTAAATTCGGGTAATTCATCCAGAAACAATACGCCATTATGTGCAAGGGAGATCTCTCCAGGTTTTGGGAACCCTCCACCGCCTACCAGCGCCACATCGCTGATGGTATGATGTGGTGAACGAAACGGACGTCGCCGAACGAGTCCGCAACCTCTTCCCAGCTTTCCGGCTACAGAGTGAATCTTTGTTGTTTCGAGTGCTTCTTCCGCAGTGAGATCGGGAAGGATGCCAGGCATTCGCCGCGCGAGCATCGTTTTTCCTGCACCGGGCGGACCAATCAGAATAACATTGTGCCCTCCGGCTGCAGCTACCTCCAATGCACGCTTGATATTTTCCTGGCCTTTTACATCACTGAAGTCAAGTTCAGGATTATCATCAGGTCGCAGTGTGGCTGCAACATCGAAATGTGCGGGTGCAGGTTTGCGCAAGCCATTTAAAAAGCTCATGACTTCAGTGATGTTATCCATCCCATACACTTCGAGCCCTTCTACCACCGCAGCCTCGAGTTCGTTGGCCTTTGGAAGAATCACACCTTTGAATCCTTCCTTGCGTGCCTGAATAGCCATCGGCAATGCTCCCCGTACAGGAAGGAGTTGTCCATCCAGCGAAAGTTCACCCATCATCATGAATTCGGTGAAACGTTGTGAAGGCATTTGTCCGGATGCTGCCAGAATGGCCAATGCGATCGGAAGATCATAACCTGATCCTTCTTTTCGCATGTCTGCCGGTGCAAGATTGATGACCATCCGCATACCTGGCCATCGGAAGCCATTTACCTTGAGCGCAGCTTCAATCCGCGATTGACTCTCCCGCACTGCATTATCCGGCAACCCCGACCAATATGTTTTAGGTTGCCCCTGCGCTGCATGCACTTCTATGCTTACGGTTGTTGCATCAACACCAATAATTGTGGCAGAAAACGACTTTACCAGCTTCGAAGGAGCGGCTGGTTTAATCATATACTCCTCATCCTCTATTAAGTCGTCGCTATGCTCTTCCAGGAAATCTTCCAATTCTTCATCCATCATTTTAGTTGGTTTTTTTTGTCTTAACCAACCGCAATAATCTGCATAATAAAAAACAATAGTCGTTTGCTAAACATTTATATCCGTTTAAGAACGGATAACCTGAATACTCATAAAACAAAGAGGCTGCCCTTTTGAGACAGCCTCTTGTTATCATTACATTCTATTGTGTTTAATAGAAGAACTTACGATTTACAGTTTGCTCGTTATTACGCAATACAACGAAGTAAACACCATGTGGTAAATGCTGGTTCACATTAATCGTGTTGGCGCCCGGAGAAGCCGGAATATTCGCCTGACTATAAATTACCCGGCCTTCCACATCTGTGATCGTGAGATCAAGAGGAGACTCCGTATTATAAACGAACTCTACATTGAACAAGCCTGAATTTTCCATGGCTGCAAATACGTTGGTAATCTCGAATACGTTTGATTTACCCATGAACACCGGACGCAGATCAGAATATGTGAACTGACCATCGAAGTCCGTTTGCTTCAGGCGATAGTACTGAAGACCTTGTACCGGATTGTTATCCCATGACTCATAATTCAAGGTTACTGTAGAATTATTCATCTGTGAATTCACCTTAGATATGAAATCGAACTCATCCGGCTTGTCGGCTGTTGAACGCTCTACAGTAAAGTAATCATTATTAATCTCGCTGGCGGTTGACCAGTTCAGACGAACACGACTACCCACAGGAACCGCATCGAACTTCATCAGCTCAATCGGGAGTGGAGTGTTTTGAACTGTGATGGCCCAAGGGTTAGAATTACCAATCGGACCTGAAGGAGCATTAAATGGCGCCCCACCAGCTGGTAAAACAGGCCAATTCCATGCACTAACCCTTACAGAATCAAATGTACCCAGCGATCCATACGATTGAACATAGCTTACCGATGTTCCAAGAGGTACAGTTGATATTCTAATCCATGCGTTATTCGAACCTTGAACCCTCCAAGGTTGAGCTCGACCAGGATTTAACGCACTCATCGCTGTTATTGACCTTTCATTCTGAGCGGACGTATTATTTGAAAATCTAAAGATAAGATCAACCACAGGGTTTACTCCAGATTTTTCAACGATCCAAAAACGATCTACAGCTGCTGCTGCATTATTTCCAGCTCCTGATGCAGGATTAAAATGTGATACAGTCGGAGGCCAAGGCAGATTACTTGGGGCAAAATAAGTTGCAACTTTAAAGTCACCCAGAACGCCAGATGTCAAGTTAAATGAATAAGGAATATATGCTGTAGATACAGTACTATTTCCAAAAGGAATCACACGATAGCCGGTCGTGTTCAGGTTTTTCCAGATAACACTGGAAGCTGCATTTTCGCTGATCAGGAATCCATTTGTACGTGCAAAAGGACCCGTTGGTGCAGCAAGTGAGCCACCTGAGATCGCAGAGTTATTCAAGGTAAGGGTATTTGCATTCATCACCATCAAACCTTGTGTTAACACAACTGATGTATCAACAGTTACAGGTCGGAGAAAAGTTACGGTCTGTGTTGCAGCACCTTTATTCGCTTCGAGTTCACAGAACGTGGTATTTTGAGTTCCACCGATGGTATTCGCTATGGTCGAATCGAACACCACACGGCTGTAACCGGCTTCGAAGGCCCCATTGTTTACCCAATCTTCCTGAATTCTCAGGATAGCCTTTGTATAAGGACGATTCACCAGGAAAGTGAAGTTGGGTCGCATTGTTTTGGTGCCTGACCAGAAATTATCAGATGTTCCGGCTACCAATGGGGAGAGGGTACATCCCGTTGCTGCACCTGTATTATTAGACAAACATAAAATCGAACCGATACCGGTTGTTTGTGTTTGCTGGATAACGTCATTATTTGAACCAGGCGCTGTTACGTTGTCATAGCAATACTGAATCAGGATATTGCTGGAACCATCCCATACGATCGGAGTGGTAAGGGTTATGGTATTCACACCCAGCGCCGTAAAGTACGCAGCAGAGTTATATACCGTGGTGAGCGCAACAGGATTCGGTGTTGTTGTGAGATGTTGTGAGCCGTTTGGTATCAATGCATAACCGATAGTGAAACCATTGTAAGCTCCAGCACTACCTTTCGTTACAACGGTGTATCGGATACCGGTGATCTGATCACCGTTCACAAGACCTGAGAGTGTTAATTCAGAAGCCTGATAAATTATTTGCGTCCTTGCATCCGCTGCAGCACCTTTAAATGGAGTGATCGCTGAGTTATTCAGGGTACCATTACTATAAGTGACGTTTGTTGTATAGTTGGAGGTTACTTTTACGCGTCCGTTGATATTGAGATCCTTTTTGATCTTCAGCGCATTGGCAGCTGGTGCCGGAGCATTTATCAACACTGAATCAAGTGTGGATATTGTCAGGTTGTTACAATTTGCCGCAATCGTGGATTTGATGGTAGGACGGTAATAAGGGCGGGTTGGAGTTCCAATCGGTGGGAAAACCTGTGCACGGTCAACAACCGCATCGTCAGTAATCGTAGGCACACCACCACACCAGTTACCAGGGTTATTCCAATCATCGGTGTTACCCAACCATAATTTATAACCAACAGGGCAGCTTGGAGAAATGATGATGGTAAAGTCTTCGATTTCACCATATGTAAACTGATCACACGGTGTAATATTCGAAGAAGCCCAGACTTCCCTTACACGCATACGGGTAACGCCGGTATATCCGGCAGCCGGTACTGCAAAAGCAATACCTGCAGACAGGTTTGCATTCAGGCTCACCTGACCCAGTTTTTCACCTGCATCCAGGAAGTCCCCATCTCGGTTAAAATCAATAAATGCAGCAATATTGTTGGAAGATACCCAGGTTCCGGCTTGTACCGTTACTGTATATCCGGTACCCTGAATCAATACTACTGTACGACCAGATACGGCTGGCCATAATTCATATGAAGGCGGGAAGGCCGTGAAGTCGCATCCGAAACCGCCATTAGATAACAAACAGGGAAGATTTGAAGGGAGTCCGGTGTTATTGTTAGATGGCTGCGTTGCCGGCATTCCACCTTGTAAGTCCGTCCGGATGGCAGTACCAAAAGCTCCATTGAGCTGAACCGACTGGACGTAGTCATTGTTCGTATATGAACCATTCAACCAGGATGTGCCCACGGTATAGGTACCTACGCAATAGGGGAGATCAATCTGACTGGCTCCGGCAAGTGAAAAGCCTCCCGGGCTCGGCTCATCATATGTGCTTGTACCCGGTGTAGAAGGACAAGCTGTATTTGAACCTCCAACAGAAAAACCACGAAGGTCACCATCCACATAATTGCCTCCTGTAGCGGTTGCTTTAACATCATACGTTAACCAAAAATAAGTGGTGTCGTATTCCAGGTAAAAACAACTGGATGCCGTATTATAAAAATCAAGATTGGTTCCGGGGACGCCGATCGTTTGCCCAAACCGCTTACTTGGATAATCACCGGTACCTCCTGTTACGGGGAAAGGAGACACATACGTTGTATCAAATAACGGACTACCACCTGTATAATAGATTTTTGCATCATCAATATCAAGAACATTGGTAGTTCCGTTCGTGTTCATCATAATCGAGTCAAGCTTACAGGCGGTAGTTAAAAGTCCGGAAGGAGAATCAATATATCCACAACCACTGGTTCCGCCGACGATACAACGAATACCAACAATCATGTGGTTATTTACACCCACACCAACCGATGCACCATTTTGTTGTGTAAGGTTCATGCTCACATCGGTAGCAAGAGTTGCTGACGGCCAGGTTAAGGTTTGCACCTGATCTAAATAAATATTATATCCATCTTTACAGATACCGGTAAAGATGAAATAGTACCGTTTCCCGTTGTAGGTAGCAGGATTTAAACTGTAGGTGTAAAGATTCCATGTATTGGCGGCAGCAGCAGGAATCCCGGTATTGCGTCGCATGATCTCTGTTGTACCCAATGTATTGGTCAACAAAGTAGCACCGGTAATGCTTGGCACTGTATTGATCCAGACCTGAATTTTATCATCATATCCCAGCATGTTATTATCCCGGTACATGTAAAAGCTGAAAGTTGGATTGTTTCCACCGTTGTTACTGAAGTCGAATGGTTTGGTAACCATATACACGGTATCATTCAAATTCGCCGCAGCAGCATTCAGCATCATGACCCTTGCTCCACCACCGGGACTAGCTCCAACGGTTGGCAATGTGGACGTAGCAACTGCCTGAGTGCTGAACGCACCATTTACGTTGGTAAGCGCTTTTTGCTGTCGCCAACCTGGTGCAGGGAAAATCGTTGCACTTTCAAATGATTCGTTTTGAAGCACCGATTGTGCATTTACGGCCAAGGGTATCATTGCCGCAAACGACAGAAGGAACGCAACGATCATCCTGTTTACCGATTTTGCATGTAAGTAGTTGTGTCTCATGCTTTTAATTGTTTTGTGGTTAATCCTTTCTTCCGATTCACCGTGGAAAGGGTAAAGTTATTTCAATTGTAAGTGTTTGGTCTTTCTCGTACTGATTTTTATCAGAATCTTGACTTTTTCAGAGATCATCATTCAGTGTGCTTGTACTTTTCTAATGATTGAATTTCTCAGCGTGTGTAATGAACTATTAACTTTTGGTCAGAATTCCGTTAAATTTTGGATAAAAATACACAAACCTGTTCGAAATTGCAATATAGCACCTCCTTCAAATACCCATACTTTCTATTAAAAGTACAATTTGATGGGCAAATGGCATGTATCACGTGGTGAAAAACCGATAAATTTCTCCACCATTCCGTTGTTTTTACCTTTGCCTCATGGACATTCAGTCATATGAAGCCGGAAAAAAATCGATCGGGGCATATCACCCTGACCGGCAGTTACTCAGTTGCCTGCCGTCCTTTACAGATTATCTTTGGTTACATTCAGGTACGCAGAATGGACCAGGACCCCATCAACACGGTTCTCTTGCGGGTATCGGCGTTTTATCAGAGATCACTATCTCGACACCGGAAGAACTCCATAAACTCGATGACTTTCTTAAACAGTATAAAGGTTACTGGGTTTTCGGTCATCTGAGTTACGAAAGCCGTATTTTACTGGAAACAAAACTTCAATCATCTGCCGCTCACAGTTCTGACCGGTTCAACCCCATTTCGTTTTTCGTTCCTCAATTTGTACTTCAGAAGAGTGCTCAATCTATCGAAGTGCTTGATCAGAAATCGGGTGAATTGATGAACTGGAGCGAGTGGACCTCCACTTTCCTGCAACCGGAAACCTCAACATTAAATCCGGCTGTATTTCAGGAAACCTACCATATTTCACTGGAAGAATACACCAGACAAATAAATAACATCATTCAACATCTGAAGCGTGGAGATATTTATGAAATGAACTATTGTCTCCCTTTCAGTGCGGAAGGTGTTCTTTATAACCCGCCTGAAGTCTGGTATCAGCTTCAACAGGAACAACAATCACCATTTGCTGCATTATACAAGCGACGCGATCAATGGCTCTTATGTACGAGTCCGGAAAGATGGTTAACAAAACAAGACGACCGGTTGATTTCCCAACCGATCAAGGGCACCGCCCGAAGAGATCAACACCCAGAAGCAGATCAGTTAATCAAGGAACAATTATTTTCCAGTGAAAAAGAGAAGGCCGAGAATGTAATGATTGTTGATTTGGTCAGAAATGATCTGGGACGCATTGCTTGTACCGGAACTGTTCAGGTCGACGAACTTTTTGGCATTTACTCCTTTCCGTCAGTCCATCAGATGATCTCTACGGTGAGTGGAAAAATACCGGAAAAAACACCCTTTACAGAAATTCTGAAATCAGCATTTCCAATGGGATCTATGACCGGCGCGCCGAAAATCAGTGCCATGCAAATCATCACCGAGACAGAGACCTTCAGCAGAGGACTATACTCCGGAAGTGTTGGTTATATCGATCCGGCCGGAAACTTCGATTTCAATGTCGTTATCAGAAGTATTCTATACAATGAAACTACTCAGAAAGCGGTATTTCCAGCAGGCAGTGCCATTACAGTGCAGTGTGATCCGGAATCAGAATACAAAGAATGTCTGCTGAAATCAAACAGTATGCGGAAAGCACTCGGGCTGCCTCTTCAATCCTGAGCTGAAACACATTACTTTTGCCCTATGTCGTATCACTGGCTTGAACATCGGGTTTTGCAAACGATTCGCCAACACCGGTTGTTCGGTGAAAACGACCATGTATTAATTGCTCTCAGTGGAGGACTCGATTCCATCTCCTTATTACATCTACTGCACCGGCTCCATTTCAATGTAGCAGCGGCACATGTCAACTTCCGGTTACGTGAATCTTCCTCAGAAAAAGATGCATCTTTCTGCGAAGAAATTTGCCGCCAGCTTCAAATTCCTTTTCATCTGAAAGCTTTCGATACCGCAGCTCTTGCTGAGCAAGAAAACTCATCGATACAGACGGTGGCACGACAACTCCGCTACCGCTGGTTTCACGAGCTGACACAGACGCATGGATATACTGTCATTGCAACTGCGCATCATCTGAATGACCAGGCGGAAACGGTGCTGTTACATCTTTCAGATGGTAAAAGTGCTGAAGCACTGAGGGGAATTCCGATCCGAAACGGCAAAATTGTCAGACCGTTTCTGGAGATCACACGAGCAGATATAGAAGCCTATGCTGCAGAGAAAAAACTGACGTGGAGAGAAGATGAAAGCAACCTGACCAATGATTACAAAAGAAATTATTTTCGTCATGAAGTTCTTCCGGCTATCGAAAAAGTTCAGCCTGCTGCCGTCAGTAATATCAGTCGCACAGCTGCCCGATTAAACGAATGGAACCAGCTTGCAGGAGAAATGGCGGAAAAGATTCTTCATCCATGTTTTGAGGAGAAAAATGAAACCACCATCCTCCACCTTCAAACCATCCTGCAACATCCTGCTGCCGGTGTTTTGTTGTGGAAAGCATTGGCTCCATTTGGTTTTGACGGAGATATCATCGACCAACTCCGTCTGCATATTGATCAATCGGGAAAGACTTATTTTTCCGCCGGATATTGTATCACTACCGATCGCAACAAGCTGCTGATTGAACCAAGGGAAAAGGAAATTGCAGCACCGGTTACCTTTGACGACCATGTTGAATTTATTCATTTTACAGATTACAAATTCACACAACGAAAAATAGCGCGAAACAGTCCTCTCCCCACTATCGGAAAAAATATCGCACTCCTGGATGAAGCCCGTCTCCGCTATCCTCTTACCATAAGAACCTGGAGGAACGGCGATACGTTTGTACCCCTGGGGATGCAATCTTCGAAAAAGCTCAGCGATTTTTTTATCGATCTCAAAATTCCGGTTCCTGAAAAAAAACGGATACCGATCATCTGCTCCGGAGAAAAAATTATCTGGGTAGCGGGGTACCGGATTAATGATCACTTTAAAGTGACGGATGAAACCCGTACTATTGTTATACTTGAAATGAATGAAGATGTTGCCGACAATACAGTTTAAGGAAGTGCAATATGCAGGACGAAACACCTATGGCCTCAGTCGCAGACTGGTGATGGCTATATTTCTGCTGATTGCGCATTTCTACTCTCCGCTGGACGAAAATCTGGGAGGCGCATTACTTTATCTGGGATTATTTCTCCTTCTATTCTGTATTATCCTGTTATTTATTCCCAGTTATACCATCTTGCTGGAAAGCAACACACTGATCTTAAAACCATCTTCGGGCAAAGAAATCAGACTGCCGGTCACTTATATTGAGCAGGCAGCAGTTGTGCCCTACAGCCGTTATCATTTTAATAATATTGTATTCAACGTACTCAGCGAAAATGAATACCGGTTCTATGCAGAAGGATCCAAGGCCCTGTTACTCAACCTGAAGGCTGGCAACATTTTCCGGATTGGATGCAAGGGAGCGGATGAATTGCTGCTGAAAATTGATGAGGTCCGGCGCGAATCCTGAAAGGGCAACGGGTATTTCCCTTACTTTTGCCCCTTCATTATCACTATTAAATCAGCGCAATGCAAAGAGGTCCTATTTCACAATTCATGGAGAAGAATTATCTCCATTTCAATGCAGCCGCATTAGTGGATGCAGCAAAAGGGTACGAACAACATCTTCTGGAAGGAGGTAAAATGATGATTACCCTCGCCGGTGCTATGAGTACAGCCGAATTGGGTATTTCACTGGCGGAAATTATTCGCCAGGGAAAAGTAGATATTATTTCCTGTACAGGTGCAAATCTGGAAGAGGATATCATGAACCTCGTTGCGCATTCGCACTATAAGCGGGTTCCTCATTATCGTGATCTGAGTCCGAAAGACGAATGGGAATTACTGGAAGGAGGCTTCAACCGTGTTACCGACACCTGCATTCCGGAAGAAGAAGCGTTCCGCCGCATTCAAAAGCATATTTTCAAGCAATGGAATAATGCACAGGACAAAGGCGAGCGTTATTTCCCGCATGAATACATGTACAAGATGCTGCTGAGTAAGGAAATGGAGCAGTACTACGAAATCGATCCGAAAAATTCGTGGATGCTGGCTGCCGCTGAACGTAATCTTCCGATCATCGTTCCCGGCTGGGAAGACTCTACCATGGGTAATATCTTCGCTTCGTATTGTATCAAAGGGCAACTCAACCCTTCTACCATGAAGAGCGGTATTGAATACATGACCTGGCTGGCCGACTGGTACGTTAAGAATTCAGAAGGCAAAGGCGTTGGCTTCTTCCAGATTGGCGGAGGTATTGCAGGCGATTTCCCGATCTGTGTGGTACCGATGCTGTATCAGGATATGGAAATGGAGAATATTCCGTTCTGGTCCTACTTCTGTCAGATCAGCGACAGCACTACTTCGTATGGTTCCTATTCGGGCGCAGTCCCCAATGAAAAAATCACCTGGGGAAAACTGGATATCACAACGCCAAAGTTCATCATTGAATCTGATGCATCCATCGTTGCACCGCTGGTGTTTGCGTGGTTGTTGAAGCAGTAATCGTCGGTGGTCTCGATACGATCCAGACGCTGCAAACGAAGTTTGCAGGTCAGGATCACTCGACCACCTCAGACAGTGTCAGGATCACCCAACCACCTCAGATAATTGAAAGAATCAGGATCACCCGACCACCTCAGACAGTGTCAGGATCACCCGACCACCTCAGATAATTGAAAGAATCAGGGTCACTCGACCACCTAAGATAAAACAGCGTCAGTATCACTCGACCACTTAGATAAAAAAAGAACCAAGGTCATTACAAACTGTAAACTACAAACTGCCCTTCGGACTTCGCTCCCCGATGCTGAGATCGGGGCACGCAGGGACTGTAAACTTTAAACCCAAACATTAAACTTTAAACATCATACCTTAAACTATCCCCTTGTCCGACTGCTTAGTCATCATACCAACCTATAACGAAAAGGAGAACATCGGAAAGATGATCCGCACGGTCATGAATCTGCCACATCCTTTTCACCTGTTGATCATCGACGACAACAGCAAGGATGGTACTGCCGATATCATTAAGCAAAGCATGGCGGATTTTCCGGATCGGCTATTTCTGGAGCAGCGGGCAGGAAAACTAGGGTTGGGCACCGCGTACATTCACGGTTTCCGCTGGGCGTTAAAGCATTCGTATCAGTACATCTTTGAAATGGATGCTGATTTTTCACACAACCCTGATGATCTTGTAAAACTCTACAAAGCCTGTGCGGATGAAAACGCCGACCTCAGCATTGGCTCCCGATACATCAAGGGAGTGAATGTGGTCAACTGGCCCATGGGACGAGTAATGATGTCGTATTTTGCATCCATGTACGTACGCATCATAACGCGTATGCCTATCCGCGATACTACAGCCGGATTCAAATGCTATACACGAAAAGTACTCGAAACGATTGACCTTGACAAAATACGTTTCACCGGTTATGCCTTCCAGATTGAAATGAAATTCGCTGCGTGGAAACTCGGATTCAAATTAAAAGAAGTGCCCATCATTTTCACTGATCGCAGCGAAGGGCAAAGCAAAATGAGCGGAGGTATTTTCAGCGAAGCCATCTTCGGCGTCCTGGCTATGAAACTGAAGAGTTTTTTCAAGAATTACAAAAAGTAAAAGTGGCAGGGACAGGCCGAGACCAGTCTATGACTGGGAGTGGCCGGTCGAGACCGGCCTGAACATAAATATGTGAATCAATAAATAGTAGTACAGGTCGTGAATGCCCCTACACGAACCTCTCGCCTTTCTGGAGCTTCACGTCGTTCACAAACTGGCGGATCTGTTGCTCATCTTCCTTACGGCAGACCAGTAAAATATTATCAGATTCCACCACGATATAATCGCTGAGTCCCTGCAGCACCACCAGTTTATCCTTGGGTACGTTAACGATGCAATTCTTCGAATCGTACATCATCACATTCTTACCCACGATGGCATTAGCGTTCTCATCGTGTTTTATATGTTCATACAGAGAGCCCCAGGTACCCAGATCGCTCCAGCCGAAATCAGAACTCATGACGAAAACATTTTTGGCCTTCTCCATCACTGCGAAGTCGATCGAGATATTGGTACAACGCTCGTATGTAGCCTTGATAAACTCCTCCTCTCCGGCTGTATCATATAAAGCTTCGCCCTCTTTAAACTGCGACGCCATTTCCGGAAGATGCTCTTCGAAAGCAGCCATGATCGACTTCAGGTTCCAGATAAAGATGCCGGCATTCCAGAGAAACTCTCCCGTTTGAAGGAAGAATTTTGCCATCTCGAGATCCGGTTTCTCTGTGAAGGTTTTCACTTTAGAAATTTTATTCAGCTTCTCCACTTTATCATCGATAAACTGAATATAGCCGTAACCAGTATCAGGGCGACTTGGTTTAATCCCCAGCGTCAACAATACATCCTGATGCTCGGTAAACGCCAAACAACCTTTTATCGCCTCAACAAATGCTTCTTCTTTCATGATCACATGGTCGCTGGGTGCAACAACCATATTCGCATCCGGATTCCGCTTAAGGATTTTATTGGCCGCGTAAACCATACATGGCGCTGTATTCCGACGCAACGGTTCACTCAACACCTGATCCGGTTTTAGATCGGGCAATTGCTCCAGTACTGTGGACGTATAGTCGGCATTTGTAACGATGATAATATTCTCTTTCGGGCAAACTTTCAGAAAGCGCTCATAGGTTTGCTGAATGAGCGTTTTCCCCGTTCCGAGGACATCAAGAAACTGTTTCGGCCGTGCATTACGGCTCATTGGCCAGAACCGGCTACCAACGCCGCCGGCCATAATTACGCAATAATTGTTTTTCATAATGGAAATTGCCCTTTGTACGCTGTATCCTTGGTACGGTTAGCGCCGCAAAGCAAATAAAAAATGGCTTAGGTTCAGGTAGTTTCCCGACATCCTGTTCGATTCGGGCGATGAATCAGCTATTTAAGTGCCGAAAGCGCAGCACGCAACCTGAGGAAGAGGTCGTCGATACCTTCCGTTTTGCAGGTTCCAACCGATAAGCGGTACCAGGTACTGTCCTTTGAAGCCCCGAAAGCAGAGAAGGGCACCATGGCCAGTTTTGCTTCTCCAAGGATATAAGCAGTTACATCATCGGTGGTTTCGATCGTCCGGCCATCTGCCGTCTTCATCCCTTTGATATCAAATTGCACTGTGAGATAGATGGCTCCTTTGGGTTCGATGCAATGCACTTTGAATCCTTCCTTGCGCAATTGTTCGAAGCCCTGATGGATACCATGGAGACGTGCCCAGACATCCTTCTTGAACTCGCCCAGAAAATCATCGGTTGCCGTTTCATCGGCCAGAAAGCGCGCCGAAGCAATCTGCTCAGCCTTAGGTGACCATGCACCGATATGCCCGAGGATGGACTTCATTTTATCAATGATGTAGGCAGGACCCATCGCCCAGCCTACTCTCACGCCGGTTGCAGCCAGCGCTTTGGAAATACCATCAACATAAACAGTATAAGGACGCAATTCAGGGCGAAGACTTACCGGATCCACGTGCTGCATACCATTGTACAACAACGCCCCATAAATCTGGTCATACATTACATACAAGGGCTTCTCATCCGGCTTACGGCGTCGGTTCTCTTCAATAACGAGATCGCAGATCGCTTCCAGTTGTTCGCGGGAAAACACCGTTCCCGTGGGATTTTGAGGTGAACACAATGCCAACAATTTAGCATCCTTCAAAAAAGGACGTATCTCCTCTGCCGTCGGCATGAAATTATTTTCGGGAGAGCAAGTGATCTCCACTCCTTTTGCTCCGAACAAATGGCAATAATGATTATTATTCCACGACGGAACCGGGTAGATAACTTTGTCTCCCGCATCGAGTAAGGTAGCATACACACCGTAGATAATCGGACGGGCGCCACCGGCAATCAGCACTTCATTCGGAGAATACTTCAGACCATGCATGCGTTCTGTCCAGGCAGCCACCGCATTCCTCAATTCAGCCATCCCGTTCGCCACCGGATAATTCGTATTGCCTTCGCGATAGGCATTGATAATCTCCTCCAGCAATTTTGAAGGAATCGGGAAAACGGCAGGGTCAAAATCGCCAATGGTAAAGTTGGTGATTTTCTCTCCGGCACGAATACGCTCGTTGACTTCATTTCCAAGCTTAATGATCTCTGAACCGATGAGATGTTCGGCCATGTGAGAAACCGGGAAGGAAGTAGGGGTCTGAAGGGTGGTTGACATGATTATTGAAATGCGGGGCAAACCTACGGAAATACCTTTTTATCTCCCATGACCAATCTCTTTCCTGCATTAAGATCATTGTCACATTGGGATATTAACAAGCAGATCAGGCAGTATCATCAGCAAATCAATCCTAAACCTCAGATTTTCACAAGCCTGCAAAATCGGCAAGAATAAAAACTATTTCCAGCCGTGAATAAATCTCCGTGAATCTCGCGTCATTCAGCCATGTTTTACTGTTATTTTCGCCAGTATATGATGAAAATGTGCCGATTATTCTGTTTTCTGATCCTGCTGCCCTTCGTTTCAGAGCAATCCTTTGCCCAAACGTTGAGCGACAGCAGTCTCCGCGAATCACTCACGAGAGCCGTACAATACTGGCAGGCCGGTAAGGCGAAAGAGGCTTATATTACGCTTGATACAATAACTGGTCAGCCACTAACCGGTGAAAATGCAGGCACCAAAGTAAAAGCGGCGCTCTGGACAGCCAATTACCTCCAGGCGCAATACAAAGTCAAGTCTGCATCCCCTTTTCTCGACAGCGCTCTGAAATGGGCTGAACAATATGCACCGGGAGAAGAACTCGCGCGTGCCTATGATGCATATGCAGCCTGGCACATCACTGCCGGGAACCCCAAAACCGCCCTGGTAGCCAAGGAAGCAGCCTTCAAAATAAGAGACAGCCTGAAAAGTGCAGACCTTCAGCATAGCATTGACTCTCTGAACACAGTCATAACAACCATCCGACAGGAACAGGCAGATCTCGTACAGGAAAAGAATTCAGCTACGGACTCCGTCAGTTCTGAGGCTGCAGGACTAAAAAAATGGATATACATTTTGGGTGGTATATGTGCTTTACTACTGGTTATTGTTTTCATGATGAACGGCAACTTACAACGGCTACGCAACTCCCCTCCTGCTCCAGCTCCTTCTGCACCGCGCGTACGTCCCGAACCTGCTCCGGCACGTACAGAGCCGGCAGCAGCTGCAACTCCGGCACCTGCACCCGTTGAACCAATCGTTAAACCGGCTCCCGCTCCGGCAATTCCGAAGAGTGATATTGTGATCCGTTTACAAGAGGTTGAACTCGTTCTTATCCGCGCCGAATCCCTCGGCAGTTTTCACAACGGCGAAACCAAAGCAATCCGTAATTTCCTCAATGAATACATGGCTCAGCTTCCTTTTATCATGAAAACCCTTGACGAAGCCATCACAAAAAACGAATCTGCCCCAATCCTCAACAGTCTCGAACACCTGAAGCCTTACCTTCAGACCTTTGGCATGAGCGGCACGCTGAAACTTATTACAGAAATTGAAACAGAAGCTGCGACTGAAAAAGTCTCGAAGCTGTTATCGAGAGTATTTCAGGTAAGGAATCACTGCAGAAGAGCGGCCGATGAAGCAAAAGCGATTTTGGAGAAGATGTAGCCTCCGATACAACTTTTAATTTATCCTTTTACCATTCCGGCATACACCTAACTGATAGTAGGGATTGTCAGTTTTCATCATTTATGAGAACGAATGTTATTTCGAGTACTTTTTAGCTTATATTTGCTGTAACCTAATCCATCTGCTCCATGAAACTATTCTCATCTTTCTTAATGCTGCTGCTGATGTCCCTGCCAATTTCGATATTCGGTCAGGCGCCCATCAGCTCGTTTACTTTCGGTGGTGCCGGCACTGAAAATCTTACAGATTATTACCGTGATGCTTATGGGAATCAATACATCACTGGATCGTTTGAAGGAACTGTTGATTTTGACAATTCACCAGTCAGTACCTTTAATCTGACTGCTGTTTCCGGTCCGGACATTTTTCTTGCTAAATATTCTTCCGCAGGAGCATTCCGTTTCGCCGTCAGTTTCGGTGGTACATTTAATGATGAAGGACGCGGAATTGCTGTAAATGCAAACGGCAATATTTTCCTTTCAGGCTATTTTATGGACCAGGTAGATTTTGATCCGGGCCCAACGGTTCAGATGCTGAATAGTCAGGTTAATTCTGACGGGTTTATCCTCCAACTGGATTCAACCGGTTCATTTATTTCTGTAAAACAAATCCAAGGCGTTGGCGAGGTGCTTCCATCCGGTATTGGATTGGATGCAATCGGAAACGCATATATATGTGGAAGATTTATCGGTGCCTGCAATTTCGATCCGGGAAATACGAATTTCACGCTGAACGGTTCCAGCGCAGGAGATCCTGCAATTTTCCTGGCTAAATATGCGTCGAACGGCAACCTGTCGTATGCCCGGGAAATAAACGGCAGTGGCTTAGATATCCTGAACGACTTCTATGTTGATGCAAGCCAAAATATTTATCTCACCGGATACTATCAGAATACTGTTGACTTTGATCCTTCAGGTGCTACACAAACACTCACCGCAGTTGGTACACAGGATGCCTTTTTTGCAAAATATGATGCCTCAGGAAACTTTGTCCTTGCAAAATCTATCAGCGGACTTAACTCTGAAGAAGGGTACAGTATTACTGCCGATCAATCAGGAAACATTATAGTAGCCGGTTCATTTTCGGGAACTGTGGATTTCGACCCCGGAGCAGGAACAAACAACATTACCGCATCAACCGGATTTTCTGTTTATCTCAGTAAATATGATAATAGTGGCAATCTGATTTTTGCAAGAGGGTTTGGAGAAGGAAGGCCGAAAGTCCTTAAGACCGACCAGTATAACAATATTTATATGGGAGGGTATTATAGCGGAGCCTACAATTTTGACCCCTCTGCATCAAATCTAACCGATACCGCGTTGGGAGGAATAGACATGTTCTTCACGAGATACCAGGCTGATGGCACACTTGGATTTGCATGGAGATTTGGGGGAACGAGCGGAGACGAAATTGCAGATATTGATATTGACCTCAGCTCTGGTTTTTATCTCTGCGGAAATTTTGCTGGTGGGATCTCTTTGAATGCAGGATCTTCCTCACCGGCGTACACCAGCAACGGATCATTCGATATGTTTTTTGCAAAATATACTTTGTATTCTAATATCGAAGTACGCCAGGGGCCATTCATCCTCCCTGACTTCTTTGGCAACTATTACTATGGTACCATTGCCCCAGGCAGTAGCAGCGGATTCAAGCAATTTGATGTTAAAAATACCGGCACCGGAATTATGACTTTAACCGGATCCTCAAAAGTAAATTTATACGGGCCGGATGCAACTGAATTTACGCTGGACACATCTCAGATCATCTCCACGATTGGTCCAGGGCAAACACTTCCTTTCGGCATGAGTTTTAATCCGACCTCAACCGCCATCAAAACAGCATTGATTCAGATTAAAAACAGCGGAAGTTCTGCAGCTAACTATCTCTTTCATGTGAATGGAAATTCTGAACCTGATATTGACATCAAAGACGCAAGTCAAGTCAGTATCCCCTCCAACAGCACGTTTAATTTTGGCAATCAGAATATCGGAAGTAACACGACCTTACAATTCTATGTTGCTAATACCGGCAACGACACGTTGAACATTTTAAGTAATCCGAAAGTAAGAATAACAGGAGTGCATGCAGCAGACTTCACAGTAACGAGTCAGCCCTTAGGAACCCAGGTGTTGCCAGCAGGCAGTTTCCCTTTTTATATAAAATTTGCCCCACTGGATACGGGACTCAGAACTGCACAGATGGTCATTGAGAGCAATGACATTGACGAATACACATATGTTGTTAACCTCAATGGAACAGGCGCAGCAGGGGTGCTAAAGGTTTTTCTGAATGGAAATGAGATTCAAAAAACTTCCACCATTGCGCTTGACACGATGAATGCGATGTCGTCACGCAGTTATATTTTTACGTTGAAAAATGCAGGGAACACGACGCTCAATCTGACAGGAAATCCGCTGATTTCACTTCTTAACGCCTACAATGATTTTAATCTGAACACCAGTGGAATTTCCACGGCCATAGCCCCCGGCGACAGCACACACTTCACCCTCAATTGCGCACCGGATTCAGCAGGAAATTACCACAAAACCATTTCAATCCAAAACAATGGCCCCGGACTCACCTACTCGTTTTCATTCACCTTGTTCGCCAGAGACACGATTATCCCGCGACTCTCCTACGCAACATCCAATACAGCAGATGGCACCTATAGTACCGGAAATGAAATCTACATACGTGTAGTTTTCTCCGAGCCGGTTATAGTAACCGGACTCCCCTCTTTAAAACTCAATTCAGGAGGTATTGCTTACCTGTTGCAGCAATTCCCAAGTTTAAAGGACTTCGACTTTAAATACATTGTTGGTAGTTCGGATGCGACCCCTGATCTCGGTGTACTTGACACCATTTCCTTATTACTGAATAATGGTACCATCACCGACACCTCCGGAAACCCACTCTACCCTTATGTGCCTGCACCTTCTTTTTTAAACGACAATGTAGTGATCGATCATGCTCTGCCTACAGCCATTTTAACAAGTAATGCCAGCTTACCAGATCAGTATAATAATTTTGAAGTGTATATAAATTTCACCGAGCCGATGTTTGGTTTTACGCAATCAGATATCTCTCTTACGAACGGGCGCATCGAAAATTTCACAACAGTAGTTGCAGGGCAGAGTTACACTTTAGAAATATCGCCGATTGATACAGGCAACGTTCATATTTATCTTCAACGCGGCGTAGCCCTCTCTGCTACTGGCGTACAGAACACCCCGTCAAACCGGCTCATCATCCATACACTTATTGATTTACAAAGAAGAGTCTGGAGTGGTGGCTGGGTGGATCGTCTGCATTTTAGTCAGGCTCTTACCAATGCACGCACTCCATACAAATTAAAAACAATTGTTGATCCCTTCAATAATTATTTTATGGCAGGTTCACTCTATGCAAATGGTGATTTTGACCCTACTGCTGCCACTGACACCATTAACACACAACTAAAGCGGAGTATTATTCTTACAAAATATAACGAAGACGGGTTATTGCTATGGACCAAACTATTAAAAAGCAACACCAATAATATATTGAGAGATGCAGTATGTGACCAGTCAGGAAATTTATACATTGCAGGTACACTTTATGACACACTGGATCTGGATCCTGGACCCGGAATTTCAGAATTATATGTTGGAGGATATGCAGATGGATTCATCAGTAAATACGATCCCAATGGAAACTACTTGTGGTCGTTCAAAATCGGAAATACTGCTGATATATATGGCACAGGAATATTCCCTTGCTTCGACAATATAACATCCATTGCTATAAATCAAAACAATGAGTTACTGGTAGCAGGAGCTTTTCGTGGCACCGTAGATTTTGATCCCGGCTCTGGGGTGGTATCTGCAACCAGTGTCAATGCCGGAAATGCATTCTTCGCCAAATATTCGTCAGGTGGAGCATTAATATTTACAAAACCATTCGATTTGTTGCAAGGCGTTATCACTGGAAATATAGACAAGCAAATTGCCATCACCACTGATTTGAACAACAACATTTATCTTGCAGGAAAATTTACCAACACCGTTGACCTTGATCCAGGCCCTCTGACTCAGAATTTTAATTCCCCGGGTATTTATTCACTTTTCTTCGCCAAATACAATAACAATGGCGATTACTTGTTTGCGAAACAATTGCCGGGTATCAGTTCATTAAGCAATTCACAAAATACAATAGCTGACCTGGCCGTAGATCAGCAACAAAGAATTTTTCTATGTGCTAACATCGGGTCCTATATTGACTTTGACCCGGGAACTTCCACCACACAACTGGGCATTCAATCGCAGTTTAATACCAATATTGCAGTTGCAGGATATGATTCAGCTGGCAACTTCAGATTTGCAAAACAATGTGGGTATACCGGTAATAATACTTCTGTTGGAGATCACCGGGTAAATGAGATGGAACTTGACTCTGCCTCGAACATTTACATGGTAGGAACCTATGATATGGGAGGAGCCAATTTTTTCGGAAAAACACTTTTAACGTGGGGCAGTTCCGGAGGCTGGACAGGGTATGATAGTTTCTTTACAATCACCGACTCCAGCGGGAACGAATTGATGGTGAAGGGTTATTTAGTTCACGGACTTTATGACTATCTGGTTAATGTTGCTCTGGATCAGAACTTCAAACCCATAATAGCAGGTGTAATTGACTCTTATATAGATGTAAACTTAACCGGAACGAATTCACAAATTATGAATGCTCCAAATTGGAGCAGTATTCTAAAATGTAAATACAATGCGCTGGATAATCATTTCCGGTTAAGTCAGGGTTTGTACCCCATTCAAAACGGAGGCACCTACTCATTCGGAAACATCAATCCTGGCAGCAGCAGTGGTTACAAGACCTTCACCATCACCAATACCGGAGATCTGAAATTATACCTCAACGGCACTCCTAAAATCAGTATTTCCGGGCCGCATGCTTCAGAATTTACAATTTCACAAGGTGCTACAGCGGCTTCTATTGATGGAGGTGCATCCACCACCTTCCAGATAAATTATCTCCCAACTGCTGCGGGAATCAGAACTGCTACCATTACAATACTGACTAATGATTCTGACTTCCCGTCTTTCCAGTTCATTGTAACCGGTGGTGGTTTACCTGAAATCGACATACAGGAGTCCGCAATATCAATTGCCTCCGGCAGCTCCATCAATTTCCCGGCAACAAACCAGTTAACCACCCAAACCAAAACTTTTACAATTTTAAATACTGGTCAGCTCCCGCTCCTGTTATCAGGTGCTAACATTATTACCATTACAGGAACAAACTCCAATGATTTTTCTGTCGATACCAGCGCAACTACGAGATCTGTCCTGCCCGGAAACTCTACAACACTTGATGTAAATTTCATTCCAACATCATCAGGAGTTAAATCTGCAGTCCTTACGCTGGCAAACAATGATGCTGACGAAGGAACCTACCTGATCAATCTGGCGGGCACTGGTATAGATACCCATACTCCACAAGTGCTATCTGTTAGTTCTCCGACGGTAAACGGCTATTATAATCAGCCTGACTCGATTGATATTTCTGTGGAATTTGATGAAGTGGTTAACCTTTCTGGCTCAGCATCCTTATCATTGAACAGCGGAGGAACTGCAAATTATTTTACTGGAAGCGGAACCCGTACTTTATACTTCCGCTATCATGTTGCATCCAATCAGAATGCTTCAGATCTCAATTATTCTGCCATTACTGCTCTGCATCTAATCAGCGGCACCTGTGCAGATGCATCAGGGAACAATGCGGTCCTTACGTTGCCGACGCTTTCATCAGGGTTATCGCTGGGAGGATCGAAAAACATCGTTGTTGATACCTACTCACCTACTCCATCGCTTTCGGTAGTTTCGGGTCCTTATGCACCTGCAATTGCGTATGCAAGCCAGGTACTGTTTAATGAGCCTGTATTGGGATTTCAGGAGAATGACATTCAGCTGACCAATGGAAGTATTTCCGGATTCCTTGCGGATCCGCAACTCGATCAATACAGTTTTCAGCTTACACCGCTTGCTCAAGGAACGCTTCAGTTTGGAGTACCGGCCGGAATTGCACTCGACAGCGCCGGTAACCTGAATACAATTTATAATACTTCACTGAATATTACCAGTGCCATAGAGACCATTACAGAGAACACGGACCATCTGTTTGTGTATCCAAACCCAACAGCTGGAATACTCTACTTCACCAATGTAAATGGAGCCGATATCCGGCTGTATGACGTCATGGGACGTGAAGTACGATCAATTGCTATATCGTTATATGATGAACAATCCGGATTGATTGATCTGAACAATTTACCGTCAGGAATTTACATTTTGCGAGCCGGGAACTCTATATCAAGAATAATTAAAAACTAAGGGGTTGGCAGTACACCGCCGGCCTTCTTTGCACATTTAAAAAAGACCCCTGTCTTCTGAAAGTAAAGAAGCCAGGGGTCGTTTCCTTATAGAGAGCTGCTCAATACTCCACTTTAAAATTCATATACTCCGGATGCTCCAAATAATCACTCATCGAAATTTTCAAAGTCACCGTTTTACGATCACCGGAAAGTGTTGCTCTGTCGGAGTCAACTTTCTTCACCGGTCGTGGAAAATGTACAATTGTAGAAATATTGGCATCCTTTAACATCGGCTTCATCATCTGAACTGAAGAATCCTTCTCCATTGCCGCCTTAAACTTCTCCTTAATCACCTGCTTGCTGAAAAAACCATCCCTGATTTCGAGATTATACATTTCAGCAGACTTCATAAAATCGTTTCCTCCTTTTTTAGGCATCATCGAATTCCCTCCTGCCGGCTTGGGACTTTGGGCAGTCTTGGGCCCATGCGAAGAGCCTGCATCACCGGGGTGCTGAACAACCTCTGAAACCTCAGATGAAGCTTCCTCTTCCTTTTCACTCTTCAGTTTCTTCTCCATGGCTGACGAGGCCTTCATACTGTTTTGATAGATCGCGTTGAAATCACCATATTTTGTCACCGGAAAGGTAAATTTGAAATTCATTGCCTTCTCTTTCATCGCCATGTGCATATCAAACCTTGCGTCCCTGAATAACACTTTTTCTTCCTCTGTCAAATCAGGCACCTCCTGAATAATATCTTTGAAGAAAAAAGTGGAATCCTTCACTTCATTGTATTCAGGATCACTCTTCATCTTCTCCTCTCCACCCATCGACATCATCATCTCCACCATCTTAAACATATCCATGGTGACGGTGTACGAACCGGTTCCGTCGGCATTGACCGTAAACTCTTCGATCGTATCGAAGCAGGAAGAGAAAGATAACAGGGCACACAGGCCAAGTACATTTATTGTTTTTTTTATCATTTGAACTTTTTTTAAAGAAGCAGCAGTTCCGGTGACTACAAACTAATCGACAACCAATTTTGCAACACCGGAGGATTGATCACTATAACACATGACAGAATAAACACCTTTGCTCCATCCCTGAAGATCAATGCTAAATTGCTTCGAATAAGGTTTTAAACTCAACACTCTTCTTCCATCTGCTGTCATCACTTCACACGTTGTAATCACATCAGCACAATGTACCTTAGTAATACCGTTAGCCGGATTAGGAGACAATGAAGTTTCCATTTGTATTTGCAGCTGATGAAAACCAGTCATCGAATTTACAATAACCACCGCTGACGGTCGTATAAGCGTATCATAGGTTACACCATCACTCACAATCAGTTTCACAGTGTACTCGCCTGGCGAATTATACATCACACGCTGACTGGAACCTGTACTGGAAGATGGCGAACCACCGGGAAAACTCCATTCATAACTCACTGCGTTCTTCCCGTTATACTCGAACAACACCGAATCTCCCGGAACGTTCCGCACCCGGTCAGCATAAAAATTGGAAAGAGGAACAGAACTTGAAGAAGTAAGATAAATAACATTACTTAAGAGTGTCGGGGTAAAAGAACCATCTCCTGAAGCATATAAATCTCCGTTGTAAATTTTGAGACCCTCAACTGCACCGGTGTTATTGGGGAGCACCTGATTAAAAGATGTTCCATTCCATTTTGCAAAATAATGGCAACCTGAACACCCTGTAAAGGGATCGAACCACCCGCCAAAATAATATTCATTTTCATACTTTGCCAATGCACCAATAAGGCTTGACAATTGGTATGAAGGGATTATTGTAGTACAAGCTCCAGATGCGCTATCCTGCAGATACAGTTCTTCATAATCAGTGCTATAGCAATAGTAAGTTACAGAATCTTTCTCCCCGATCATTGCATCCATTGATGAACAGGCTTCTACTGACTCCCAATCAGCGCCATCCCAAATGGCTATTGAAGGAACATTGGATGCAGTTGCCGGAAATACAAGATTGGAACCAAATACATATAGTTTTCCATCGATAACTTCTAATTGATTAACTTGACCATTCAATACACCTAAACCTGAAGTTGCGCCGACTTCCGACCAGGAAATGCCATTCCATTTTGCAAGTCCACTAAAAGGAAACATAAATGATCCACCAATATACAAATCCCCGTTGTATTCAACTGCATCAAGAATTTGGCCTTCGTAACCCGGCAAATAGGCTTCAACAAACCGGGTAGTATCTACAGCAGTCCACTGCTGACCATCCCACAAAGCAATGTTATGACAAGCTACATTATCAATACTGTCAAACCGTCCGACCGCCACTAAATATCCATTATAAGAACCGACTCTGTTGACAAAGTGATTTGAAGAACTGGTTGCACTGGTTGGTTTAAGTTCCCCCGGAATTGTTGCCCAGGAACTACCGTTCCACTTTCCAATATAATATGGAAAATCACCCCATGGAGTTGAAGAAGTAACGTACAACTCTCCATTAAACTCCTCCATTTTACCGGCAGCCAGAAAACTCTGAAGGCCAGTATCAGCAGGCATCCATGTTTGGGCATTCAACTGAGCAGAGAGTATAAAACCGAGAAATATGAATAATAGATTTTTCATCTGATAAATTTTTGTCTAATATAAAAATAATCTCTAATTATCTTTACCTGATAATCATTAAGGAACAATTTTCGATCGAAGCTCAACAACACCCTTTCGCACCACCCTCAAAAACAAACGATCAGAAATTCTCACATATCCCAACCATCAGCAAAAGGATTATTACGAATACCAATACCAACATCGACTCTACCAACTGCAATCTGACAACTAACACCTATTAACTTTAAACGGTATACCTTCACCATTATCCCGATCTCTCCACTGAAAACAAACCTTAAACTGTAAACCCTAAACTTCACTCTGCTGTCCGAGCGAGCCTTTCACCGTGTTTCCTCAACCAGACGCAACATCAGATCTTCTATTTCACGCGAATTCCACCGGTTTTCAATTCCGGGAACCTGCATCACCTGTTGCATGATGCGTTCCTGACGTTGTCCTTCTCTCCACGCCTGCGAATATCGGATATCGGGCGAGAACGTCACCATGGTATAGAGGGGAATCCAGCGATCGGGATACTTATCACTGAACCAGGCTTCAATTTTTTTCTGGAGGAGAAATTCGGGATGACTGACCTTGTCGCGCATTTCAATAAAGTTTGCCAGTGCCAGTTCTGCAATGGCGTCCCCATCGGGTTTACGTACTTTCTCAAATGAACGGAAGATACGGTTCCAATCTTCGCCGAACTCATCCATCAGCTGATCCAGCACAACGCAATCTTCAAATCCGCAATTCATCCCTTGTCCATAGAAAGGAACAATGGCGTGAGCAGCATCGCCGATCAGCAATAACTTGTTATCCACGCTCCATGGGAAACATCGGACAATAGCCAGCGAAGAAGCAGGGTTGGCGAAGTAATCTTCCTTCAAGGTTGGCATCAATGGAACTGCATCCGGGAACGTCTTTTTGAAGAAGTCCATCATTTTCTCCTCCGTGTCGAGTGAGTTGAAAGAATATTCACCTTCCCAGGGGAAGAACAGGGTACAGGTAAATGTTTTATCCAGATTGGGGAGTGCAATCAGCATGAACGTGCCGCGTGGCCAGATATGCAATGCACTCGGATCCATTGCGAAATCGCCGGATGCTGTAGGCGGAATGGTCAATTCTTTATACCCATGCTCGAGATAGGTCTGTGAATAGGTAAAACGATCGGTAGATAACTGCATGGAAAGACGACCGGCAGAAAAAGCACCATCAGATGCGAAAATGCGATCGGAGGACACCGTTGTTGTTTTACCGGATTCAGCATTTTCGAAATGTGCTACTGAGTTGGGAATATCCACATGGGTACAACGTTCGTTGAAGAAAATCTCCACCCCATGCTGTTCCGCCAGATCCATCAGTACGCAATTAAGTCCGCCCCGCGACACCGAATAAATCGCCTGTCCGTCCTTTCCGTAAGGCTGGAAATTGAGTCCTCCATCGAGACCATGCATGATACGTCCCTTCATGGGAAGTGCCACTTTCCTGATCTCATCAGCAATGCCCACCTTCTCCAACCCCCTCCAGCCACGGTCACTCAGAGCCAGATTGATGGACCGGCCGGCAGAAATACGGTTTTTCCGTAGATCTGGACGGCGTTCATAAATGGAGACTTTATAACCCCGTTTTGCGAGATAAATGGATAACAGAGAGCCGATAAGGCCGGCGCCAACAAGTGTAAACTTTTTCATAAGCAGGATTCCCGATGGGATTCACAAATTAAGGTGAAATGAATGTAATGATCAAGGGGAATGATAAAATTCAGTTTACAGCACGAGAAAGCGGGTCCGGCAGGTGTGGGACTTCGTCAGTAGTAAAAGATTGGATTTTCAACCCGTGAAAATCAAAAAAAACATTACACCTTTCCCTTTGAGCTCAGTTTGTAAACCACATAACCAAATCCTGCAATTAAATGCAGCATAACGATGCTGAAGATGACGATTGCCGAAGTACTCATGAGTAGAATATTTCTGCAAAAATCGGTAAAGAAAATTCAGGTTACAGCGACAAATGTTACACTGCTTCAACAACAGTCTGACACACCCGGCTATCCTCCATAATTAACATTAAAAAAGAAAAATCAGCGGTTGTTCGTGTATCTTTGTTGCATGAATATCGAGGAATTACTTTCCGATAAAACACTGAAACCGAAAGAAAAAACAGAAACAATCAGCTGCTGGCTACTGGAAGGAACGTTAGCGATGGAGGAACTGACTTCTATTGCAGAGAAGCTGAAAGATCCGACAAAGGGTACCTGCATAGAGGCTATTGAATTTGCAACACGACAACAACCAGCACTTGCCGATGATCAACTGTTGATTTTTGTAACCGGAACTTTATCAGCAAAAGCTCCCAGAATTAAATGGGAAAGCGCTAAAGTCATCGGAAACATCGCACATCTATTTCCGGGAGAGCTTGAAAAACCCGCAATACAATTGCTGGTAAATGCAGAACATGAAGGAACAGTAGTACGCTGGAGTGCTGCATATGCGCTGGGTGAGATTTTGAAAACAAAAACACTGCTCAACAAAAAACTGTTTCCACAACTGGAACAAATCTGCGAAAAGGAAGAGAAAAACAGCATTAAGAAAATCTATCAGGCGGCCTTCAAGAAAATCAAATAATGCGCTCAAATTTCAACGAAACCACTAAACGAAATGACTTCACACAAATCCTGCTGTCACTTTTTCTGTCAGCAGTCACTACTTCCTCTATTTGGGCGCAAGCAGGTGAACCTGTTCGGGTGGTTGGTGCCATGCGTAATGTGATGTGGAAAGGAGAATTGTCAGGAAGTATTTACCTGGACACCCTACCAACAAAAGCGCATCTCTACGGAATGGGACCATTGGAAAATCTGGAGGGAGAAATTCTGATTCTGAACGGCACTTCCTACATCAGTACTGTTCTGCCCGACTCCGGTATCCATATGCAAGAATCCTTCTGCGTAAAAGCACCATTTTTTGCTTACTCGCCGATCGCAGTATGGAAAGAGCAATCACTTCCCGATAGCATTACCACGTTGCCGCAACTGGAAGCATTTCTGGATGCAGTAACCAAGGACCATCGTCGTCCTTATTTCTTCAGGCTGGAAGGTAAAATAACGTCAGCCAACTTCCATATTAAACATCTTCCGGCCGGAACCGCGGTACACTCACCCGAAGACGCTCATCTCGGACAAGTCAACTATCAGCTCGGGAACTCCGAGGCAGAAATACTGGGATTCTTTTCTACGGAACATAAAACCATCTTCACCCATCACGACACCTTCTTACACCTTCATCTCATCACAGCCGATAAAAAACAAATGGGACATGTAGAAGATTTGACTTTTTCAGACGGTGGTGTACGATTATATCTAGCGGAATAAGTACAATAACACAAAGCATAACAATAGGATGTATCACCTTCAGATGTGCAGAAGGTCATTTTTACTTCCGTTTTCGGGCTATATTCCCTATTTTTACACTCCACCGGTCACACAGAAAATCTGTATCAACAGCGCAATGTAAAATATTGAATGGCAGCGATAAGAACAATCACCGACTTCGAAACGTTTGAATATGAACTTCTGGCTTCTGCACCTGATTGCCAATGGAAAGAGCTGAACAGGCTGCGGGAAACTGAATTTTCGCGTCTTGACAAACAGCGACAGACCTACCTCGACTACACGGGAAGCAATCTCTATCCCGCTTCTCTGATTACTGGTTTTCAATCGCGCTTGCTGGAGCAGGTATATGGTAATCCCCACTCTGAGAACCCAACGGCGAATCTATCATCATTAGTGATTGAAGAAACACGTCAAAGCGTACTGGATTATTTCAACGCCGGAAAAGACTATTGCTGCATATTCACCGCCAACGCGACAGCCAGTCTGAAACTGGTAGGCGAATCGTACCCATTCGGTGACAAAGGCGCATATGTTTATACCCATGACAATCACAACTCCGTACTTGGTTTACGACAATATGCACTCAATAAAAAAGCATCCATTGAGGCCGTATATCTGAACAACGATTATTGTTTCAGTAAACAGGAACTGGAATCCACACTTTCGAAATATACAGCAACAGACGGGTCAGGTAACCGTCTGTTTGCATTTCCGGCCCAATCCAATTCAACAGGAATTAAACACTCGCTGGAATTAATCGAACTGGCACACGCCAAAGGATGGGATGTATTACTTGATACCGCAGCTTATGTAAGCACCAACAAACTCGACTTGCAGGCCATACAACCTGAATTTGTGTGTATTTCTTTCTACAAGATGTTTGGTTTTCCGACGGGGATCGGATGTCTGCTGGTAAAAACGAAGAAAGAATCATTTCAATCTTCTTCAGCCTTCGGCAAACTACGCAACAACAAACCTGCCTTTTTCGGAGGGACAGTAGCGTATGTATCCAGCAACAGTGAGCCGATCCGACACGAAGGAAAAGAAATAAACCATCATCCATTAAATGCTATCCTACAATTTGATCATTCAGCATTTGAAGAGGGTACCCCGGATTTTCTTTCACTTCCCGCAGTGAAAGATGGCTTACATTTTCTTGAACAAATCGGAATACCGTTGTTGCAGCGCCGGGTCAATGCACTTATGCGAAGCCTGATTCATCACCTGATACAGTTAAAGCATCAGAATGGACAACCTTTTGCGGAGATCTGTGGAGGAAATGAACGGAACGATCGCGGCAGTAACATCCTCATCAAATTCAAACGCAGTAATGGTGTCCAATATTGGGGAGGAACGCTGGAAAAGATACTGACGGAATACAACAATCAACCCGGTGATCAATATAAACTTTCTGTCCGTATCGGTACCTTCTGCAATCCCGGTGTGAATGAAAGCTGCAGCATGGATCAGGATGATGAAAAGAGCGGATCATTCTCTGTCAAATTAACAGAAGAGGCTATCCATTGCGATCAGAACTGCGGATATGCCGGCACAGATTACTTATCTGTATTGCGGCGTAAACTCACCGACATAACCTATCAGAAATACAGTAAAGAGAAGCATGAAGAGATGAAACTCAACGCCAACAGGCATGGATATATGTCGGGAGGAATGCGTGTTTCCATAGGCATGGCTACAACGCCCCGCGACATCTTTGAATTTCTCTGTTTTGCCAACTATCTGCTCGAAAGAAACCCTGACTAACCTTGAACTTATGATCAAAGACATCTTTACTCCAGCTGTTACTGAAGAAGTAATCGGAAGAATTCAACAACTCCGCAATGATTCCAAACCTCAATGGGGTAAAATGAATGCTGCGCAGATGTTTGCCCACTGCAATGTAGCTTACACCTATACCTACCAGCCTGAACAATTCAAGGCACCGGGAGCGATCAGGAAATTTCTACTTAAAACTTTTCTAAAGAAAATTGTTACCGGTCCTAAAATTTATTCGAAGAATTCTCCCACAGCGCCAGACTTCATTATTGCAAACGAAAGAGATCTTGAAGCTGAAAGAACCAAACTGATTGAGAACCTGCGACGGACCCAACAACTCGGACGTATACATTTTGAAGGCAAGGAGAACTTTTCATTCGGTAAAATGACCAGCGACGAATGGAACAATCTCTTCTACAAACATATTGACCATCATTTACGACAATTCGGCGTATAGATTCATGGACAAGGTTAATCAATGGAAAGAAGCGCTCGACCGTTTGGCCGGTATTCTGAATAAATTGCCACTTGAAAAAACCGTTAAATGGGGCGCGGATGTCTACACCTACGAAGGAAAGAATGTTGTCAGTTATGGCGGATTCAAAAACTTCTTCACACTTTGGTTTCACAATGGCGTATTTCTGAAAGACAAATACAATGTACTGATCAATGCACAGGAAGGCAAAACAAAATCCTTGCGTCAGTGGCGTTTCACTTCCATGGAAGAGATTGATGAGAAGAAGATCATCGCCTATGTAAAAGAAGCCATTGAAATTGAAAAGAAAGGTCTGAAAATCGCACCTGTAAAATTCAAAGCTGTAAAAATACCGGCTTTATTGAATGATGCGTTGAACAAGAATAAAAAATTAAAGGCCGCATTCGAACAACTCACGCCGGGCCGGAAAAAGGAGTACATTCTCTATCTAGAAGAAGCGAAACAGGAAGCCACGAAAATCAAGCGACTTGAGAAAATCACTCCCATGATATTGGATGGTCACGGACTCAACGACCGTTACAAATAGAAACCCTATGAAACAAATGCGTACGATTCACCGCTACCTCGGCTTCTTTCTGATGGGCATCATTCTGATGTACATTACCTCCGGCGTGATCATGACCTTCAGAGACACCGATTTTCTTAAACACGAAGAAGCGATAGAAAAGAAACTCGAACCGGGCATTACCGCGGACAATCTTGGAAAGGCGCTCGATCAGCGACGGCTGAAAGTTAAAAGCGAAGACGACAAGCTCATCTATTTCGAAAACGGACAATACAACAAACGAACAGGCGTTGCAAATTATACCGAAAAAGAATGGTCAGCCTTTGTCATCAAAATCACTGATCTCCACAAATCACGCTCCGGAGAACCCACGTTTATCCTCAATCTCATCTTCGCAGGTTCGCTATTGTTTTTTGTGATCTCTTCCTTCTGGATGTATCCAACGCATTCGAAAAATTTTAAAAAAGGGATGACATTTGTCGCAGCAGGAGTAGTCTTTACGATTCTTCTGTTCATACTGGCATAAAAACAATAGTATAAGACACGACAGCCTTGAAACATAAGGCCATCATACAACAACGACACATACATTTCCGGGAACTACTTTTTCTCCTGATAAGACAACTGTATTTTCTGCAGAGCAATTTTTCCGTGCACTACACCAAAATCCTTCATCAACTCAAGTCCATAATTTCGGATCTGCTCTATCATCACGATTGCACGTTTACCACGTTTAGTAATAGTGTACTCCACCTTTGGTGGTACCACCGGAAACACTTTACGCGTTAAAAACCCTTCTTCTTCCAACTCTCTCAATTGCGTAGCAAGCATTTTATGAGTGATGCGGGGAATATCCTTCTTGAGCTCACCATAGCGCATCACACGGTCTTTCAATCTCCAGAGAATCGGCATCTTCCAGGTTCCTCCAATACGATCCATGGCAAATTCAACCGGATTATAGTATAGCTTCTTATTGTAAAGGAACTCAGGCATTGGCTATCTTATTGACAATCATTATACTTTCCAATTTGTAAGTATAGGTTATTAAGGTAAGTATAGTTACAAATATAGCGTATAGTTTCAACTTTGTCATAAATAAAACATCAACTTATAACGAAATGAAAGAACAACAACAATATGTTCATCCGCATGGTGCACCAACGAAAGGTAAAATTCTGATGGTTGCAAGTTCTCCATTTGTTTCACAGCAAACCGGATGGCCCATCGGCTTTTGGGCAGCAGAGCTAACGCATCCGCTTTATGTATTTCAGGAAGCGGGATACGAAGTAGAACTGGTATCCACAGAAGGTGGTGAACTGAAAATGGACACCTACTCAGATCCGACCGATGCGAGTGGATATTCAGCGCATGACATCATCACGCTTGGCTATTTGCAGAAAGGGAGCTTCCAGGCTCTCTTAAAGAACACCAGGAAGTTCAGTGAAATCAATCCGAAAGACTACAATGCGATTTTCCTGGTTGGTGGACAAGGCCCGATGTACACCTTTCGAGGAAACACAGCATTGCAAGAATTATTTGCCGGATTCTACGAATCTGGAAAGCCGGCAGCTGCCGTATGTCATTCAACCACCTTGCTGCTGGAAGCAAAGAAAGCAAACGGTGAGTTGCTTGTAAAAGGGAAAACATGGACCGGATTCGCCGACGCAGAAGAAGAATATGCAGATCAGGCAGTCGGACAAAAAATTCAGCCATACCGCATCGAGGAAGAAGCCAGAAAAATTACAGGCACTCAGTTCAAGGTTGCAGCACCATTCAGCTCTTATGCGATACAAGACGGAAACCTCATCACCGGGCAGCAACAAAACTCCGGAGCTGCTGCGGCAAGAATGGTAGTTCAGGCGCTGGAAAATCAACAAGGATGATTGTGCTGAACAAGATGCTAAAGCGGCAAGCTTTAAAGTACTGGTTGTGGTGTGTGCTGTTCATCAACAGCACCGCCACAGCGCAGATACCTGCAGAAGTATTCGCCGGAAATGAAAAAACAACCATCGACGTTCTGTTCTTTCGTTTCTTTCGCACCAACGACTCCTTACCATCGAAGTGGCTCTTCTTTCACCGCAACCGTGTATCCATTGATTATCGCATGACTTCCGAAACCTATCTTCCGGTTTCAGGAAGTACAGACGCGATATCGTGGAATCATCCAGTTTTGAAAGGCATAGCGCCGGTTGCGACCATTCAAATCCTACAGCGCGGACTATTTCCCAAAGCCGGTATTCAATTCGCCCGCACCGGAAAACAGTTTACAATTTTCACCTGGCTGGTAACCGGATTAACTCCGACAACAGATCCCGACCTATTTATTTTGACCCGATATACTCCGAAACTGACTTCCACCACAAATCTTTTTCTACAATTTGAAGCAATAAATACCATTGCCAGGCACACACAGAGATCGAACAGTTTTACTCAACGGTTCCGCATTGGGCTCAGTAAACATCATTGGCAACTCGGAATCGGTGCAGATTTCCAGCAGACAGGACGGAAATCATTCGTCCATACACAAAACACCGGAATATTTCTCCGACATGAATTCTGATTATGATCATCAAACGAAACTTCAATCCAGTTAAAGTGTTTCAGTATGTAAAATACGAAATGCTTTTCGCCATTTTTACTTCCGCTACCGTTTACTTCGCCCTACAGCAAAAGATAATCATACCCGGTTTGCCCTTCTCCGTTGCAGCGATACTCGGCAGCGCACTGGCCATCTTCATTGCCTTCAGAAACAACAATGCCTATAGTCGCTGGTGGGAGGCAAGAACCTTATGGGGAGGGATCATCAATTCAAGCCGGATACTTGCACGACTCATCATCACCTTTACTGACAGCCACCGGCATCAGCAAAGCTATAACCAAGCCCGAAGCGAACAGTTCAAACGTGAGTTAATTTCTCTCACCATTTCCTGGGCACATAGTTTACGACTGCACTTAAGAAACCAAACAAACTGGCAGGAAGTGCTGACTCATCTGCCTGAAAAATACCACGACTCATTCCTAAACACACAACACAAGCCCAACTATATCCAACTGCTGAGCGGGCAACTCATTTACGAAGCCATGGCCAACGGCACATTGGGCGGTTTCGACAGTTTTCAGATGGAAGGGCAACTGGCTGCACTTGCCAACTATCAGGGAGGTTGTGAACGGATAAAAAATACTCCCCTCCTGCGTCAGTACGACTATTTCACACGTGTGTTTCTTTACACCTTCATTCTTTTGCTACCCATTGCACTGATAAATGACTTTCAAAAACTCTCACTCGACTACATGCTTATTCCGGTTTCCGTCATCATCTCCTTTGTCTTTTCGATCATCAGCAAAGTAGGAGAAGTAAATGAAGATCCATTTGAAAACAGAATTACAGACGTACCTTTAACCGCGCTCTGCAATACCATAGAACGTGACCTTAAAGAAATGTCGGGAGCAACAATCCTTCCCGATAAAATTCAATCTGAAAACGGATTTCTGTTCTGACCAAATTATATTTAACCCTATAAAAACTCAATCATGAAAATAGCGATTATCGGCACCGGCAATGTAGGCGGCGCACTGGCCACCAGATGGGCTCAGGCCGGACACACTATTTTACTTGGTGTCCGCGACCTGCAAAACTTCAAAGGAAAAGAACTGCTGTCAAACCCTGACACTACCGCAACCGATATACCATCGGCCGTTCAGGCAGCGGAGGTCATCCTGATCGCTACACCGGCACCGGCGGCCGTTGAGATTACAAAATCACTTGGCAACACAGCGGGCAAAATTATCATTGACAGTATGAACATCGTGATGAAACGCGGGCCGGAAGGATACTCCACCACGGCGCAGGCTATCCTTGACCACACGGCAACAAAAGAGGTGATAAAATGTTTTAACACCACTGGGTATAACAATATGATGAACCCCATTTATCAGGGCACTGCCATTGATTTGTTTATGGCTGGCGACAGCGATCATGCCAAATCCATTGTTCGTCAACTGGCACTTGACGCCGGTTTCGCAGAATGCTACGATATAGGCGGCAATGATAAATTTGAACTGATGGAGCAGTTTGCCTTCTTTTGGATCAACCTGGCTATGTTCAAGGGACAAGGACGAGAGATCGGATTCAAATTACTGAAACGCTGAAGCACCCTCGAACGAACAGAAATCACCTGGCTTTCGTATCTTCGTATGGGTGTTCACCCATGAACTCCCATACATATACGAATGGCTTCCGGCACCAATATTCCTGTTCATACCTGGGATGAGCGAACAACTCCATCCGGAAGTTTCCGCATGGAAAGCTGGGGAAACCGCAGGCAGGACCTCGATTCACTGCATCCGCACCGTCATGAGTACCATGAAATCATGTGTTTTACAGAAGGCACCTTTGTACATGATATTGACTTTATCAGTTTTGAAAGTGCAGGCCATGAATTTCATTTTGTACAGGCGAACAGCGTTCATATGATGGTACGTGAAGAATCTGCATCCGGTATCAGTTTAATGTTCAGCAGCGATTTTGCAGATCAACAGGTGCAGTCGCTTTTGCCTTTTGGCACAGAAAATCCTGTCATTAAAACTTCCGGCGAAGATTATCAGCGGGCACTTCAACTCTTGCAGATGATCCAGACAGAGTATACAGAGCAGGCATCGGGATATTTACAGATTATCCGCAACTATTTTAACAGCTTTCTATGGTTGCTGGCGCGGATCCATGTACCATCGGATGCAGAACTTCAACGCCACACACCGGATATCTATCGCAGATTCACCGCCCTTTTACAACAAGATCCTGCCAAATGGAAAACTGTAGAGAGCATTGCCGAAGCTTTACATGTTAGCTCTAAACACCTGATCGATGTGGTCAAAACGCAGTGCGGCCAAACACCATTGCAGGTCATCCACAACTACCTCCTCACTGAATCAAAGCGCCTGCTGTATCATACAGATCAACCCATCAAAGAAATCGCCTATACACTTGGGTTCACCGACAGCACTAACTTCAACAAATGGTTCAGAGGCAAAACCGGCTATACGCCAGGTGCCTACCGTAGCGGAGAAGGTAAATAATTTACAATTGACCCCGAATTTTTAACCTTTCAGTGCCTTCCATGTAATTGTAGCTTTGTCATACCAATAAATGAAAGATGATGAAAACAACATTTGCCATGACCACTCAGCAACGACATCAGCCGACTCATAGCATCTCTTTAGATGGTGTACGTGTACTGTTTGCTGCAATAGTTATCTTCCTTGTATCCGGTCAACGTTCGGCTGCACAAACACCTGATCTGGGGTTTGAGAACTGGTCGGCCGGGGCCACTAGTTTTTACGACAGCATCCTCAACAGTTACTATGGTATTCCGAACGCTCAAACTGCATTACCGGATAGATGGGAGGCTTATTACGGGGCTTATGCTCCAAATTCAACGATAACACCTGCACTAAACACTTACGGACTTATAAAAGTTGATAGTCCGCTGTCATCTGTAGGTGCTTCAGCACTCCTGTTGCACACCTGGTATTTCTATGGACGATCAACGGTTGTGTATGAAGACACCCTTTCGGCAGCACCCGTAAGTATCACAGGCCAATACAAACGCATCACAGAAATCACAGTCAACGATACTTTTCATGACGGGTATAGTATGGGCTATGCATATGTACTCTCTGCTGCGAACGACACTTTGTACAAGGGAGAAATAACGCTAAACGATACCAACATCTGGGCCTCCTTTCAAATAGATCTATTGCCCACCGGTGCAGCATCTGCTCCCGTTGACCATTTCTTTATTGCCTTCGCAAACAATTCCAACAACAGGAATTGTACGGAGCAAGGTATATGCGATTTGCTCTGGCTGGATGGAATTGTTCTTAACTTTGCCACCACCGGAGTTTCTTCCCCGGCTGCTGAAACTATGGTTACATCCGTATATCCGAATCCTGCGGGCAACATCATAAATATCCTTCACAATTATCCGATCTCGACTCAGCTTACCTATGAAATCTATGATCCACAAGGGCGTATTTGTCAGTCAGGAGAAATAAGCAAGAATCATACTATACTTCCCATTGATCAACTTAGTACCGGATTATATCTGCTGAACCTGCGCTCAGCATCTGAAACAACTGTGTTGCGTTTCCGGCGTGAATAATATCCTATGTCCATCCTCTTCAAACTCATCGTCATTATCCTCTGCATTATCGGCGGACTCTTTATACTATTCATCCTTGGTTCTTTTTTCGGTTCGGCATTCATGCTGGGGTATGTTATTAAGAAATCGACGGAGAAAAAAACACCGGAATTCCTGTTGAATGAGAAGAGGGAAATGCAGGTAAAGGTACAGGAGATGAGCAAACTTCTCGAGGTTGAAACGGAAGCGGATATAGAGGATATTACAAATGATCTCGCTTATTCCTATAAAAGATGGATCACCAGTGTACTCACGGGATTCATGAACAATCCCGATGGGAAGAAGGTTATAGCATTTCAACGACGACAAAGAGGAAACAGTATCGACTGCCGGATTCTTGCACAAACGCTGCATACCCGTTATTACTTTGAAATGAATCCAGTGGAAACCATCGTAGAAATCAACGGCAAGAAACGTGGAAGTATTTTATCTTCCGGAGATATTGTGACTGCGGATAACAGGACAATAGGATCTATGTTGCGCATCGGGATGCCGGCAGAATACTCCATAGAATTCAGATCCGGTGCTTCTGCAACGATAAAAGGAAGCAGGGACAATAAACCGTTCATCAATAATATCTGGTTTGAGCGGGTCAATCATCCGATTCCTTTACGGCGAAAACCTAAAGTGTATCGTCCGCCCTATACTCCATATGCAATGGTGAGCGGTTATACAACACTTACCATAGAAGAAAAAGAGTGGGTCATTGCTGCATCTATTCTCGAATCGCTGGTATACAGTTTTAGTTTTACCTCCTGATCATCCAAGTAACCTACGGACTAAATGCCTATCTTGTGCGACGTGCTTGAAAAGGTCGTCATTCAACGTGTCACCAATGATCAGCTGGTAGTACTTCAGCGGGTTAGTCGTGAAACTTTCATTGAGGCGTTTGCCGGTGATAATACTGCGGAGGATATGCAATATTATCTTGAAAATAATCTGGGGCTCCCTCAATTGACCGGTGAAATCAACCACCCCGGATCGCAGTTCTATTTTGCTGAAACAGCCTCAGGAATTGCCGGATACCTGAAAGTAAACACCGGTGCAGCACAACACGAACTACAGGACCGTCACACGCTTGAAATAGAACGCATCTACATTTATAAGAAATACTATGGAAGCGGAGCCGGTCTGGTTTTACTGAACCATGCTATTCAACTGGCAGAACAAATGCAGGCTGAATTTATCTGGCTGGCGGTATGGGAAAAGAATTTTCGCGCGTTCCGGTTTTATGAAAAACATGGATTTACTCCTTTCGGAACACATGATTTTATTTTAGGGTCTGATGTCCAAAAAGACATCCTGATGAAAAGAGAGTTATGAGTCTTCACCTCATGAATTCAACACCGTCGTTTTCATTGTGATCATCATAATAATTTGCTTTTCACAACACGTGCAAGAACGGCTAAAAAACACCTGCCGGTGAAAATTCACATAGCATAAATAAAGACAGCTTTCAGCGGTAAACTCTCCTGTTGAATGAGGGATAAACACCTGACACTTATCATTCAGCTTACCCTCCGGCATGACTACCTTTATACTTATGGGAAAGTGGCTCTTTGTCTTCATTCTGGTAGTTCAATCATTTATTGGATTTAATTTCAGCTATGCACAAAAACCAACTACGCCCTTTTTCACACGCTATCTGAAAACCGGCACTACTGACAGTATACCTGTACAAAAACTCCATCTGCGGCGAAACATCTATACCAGTAAAATCATTGATGATGGAAACCTACTTGTGGTTATTGCGGGTACCATAGAACCGTCTACCGGGCAATGGAGAACTTCTGCGAAGATTATCACCATTGATCTGAATGAGAAAAAAATCAGATTTGTAAAAAAACTCAAATGGTCGTCGTTTGAGTTAACAACCAAAAATATTCTGATTAACACCGTAAAAAGTATTCAGGCATTGTCCTATGAGGATGGCCATCTGCTCTGGGAAAAAGAAAAATCTCAGATGCTTTATGTAAACGACTCACTTGATTTCTGGATTGATCAAACCGGGTATTTTAATTCGATCAATGATGGTAAATTTAAATGGATGAAGCCGATCCCCAGATTTCATGCTGTGGAGGATATTAAAATTCTGGACAATCAAACTATCCTGATCTCGGCATCCGGGTTGCACTGGGTCAATCTGAAAACCGGACTTTACAAAAGTATTCCCATTGCAACTTCCAAGCCTTATTACAAAGGAAGAATTATCAATACGACTTTATTCATCGCAAGTATTCTCGGGTCTGCGATAGCCGGAACGCCTGTTGGATTTTCGCAAAATGAGTCCAGAAACATCTACCAAATCTCCTCGAATATTTTAGTGGACAGCCAATCCATTTACATAGCCGGAATGGAGTCATTGGTACGGCTTACATTGTATGGAAATCGGATCTGGTCCGCCCCTTTATCCGTTGAACAAACCGGTATTCAGTTACTTTTTCCATTTCAGGGTACGATTGCCTATATCAACACCGGCCTTTCAAAGGGAGACTCCAAATCAATTATTACAGGACATCCCGAAATAAAGTTATTCAACATAGAAAACGGTGTACAATTGCATGCTCCATCACTTTCTGTTGGGGGAGACCATATCCTTGACGTTACCGTTCAGCCTTCTTCCATCCAGCTTCTTTTCCCCTCCTGCATAGCCATTATGGACGCAAAGCGTCCTGCTATTTTACTGTTCTACCCATTGAAGGGCATGCATGCTCAACCCTTTCGTTTCGTGGATTGCAACCGAAATTTTTACAAGAAGATAAACGGAAACACGCAGGTGATGCAAAATACCATTACCGGCCAGCCCTGCATTTGTATTATGGACAACAAGAAAACCGTTTACGCCTATAACATAGATAAAAAATCACTGATTCAAATGGAACAAGGATTATTCAGTTCTAACACATCATCACCGGAAAACGAGATTTACAGCAACAAGGATGAAACCTGCTTCACGAACCATATCCGCAACAGCAGTCGTTGCATTCCGATATCCGGCAAAATGCAATTTTCAAAAGAGCAGATTATTATTACAAAAAAGAAAGAAATCTATCTTCTGCGCACTGCTGATTTCAACTAACCGCATTTAGTTTGACAGTTGATTTTGCACACCATTTCTCTCTATTTTATTTCACCCGATCTTTCCAATATAGCTCTGCACTCGTATACAACAAAAACAAAAAGGCACTGTGATCATTCAGAACACAACATGTATGACATGACCATCGTTACCGGATGGCTTCTGCAAGAATTTCCCCAAAACGATATACATCTTCAAATGAATTGTATAACGGTACAGGAGCTACGCGAATAACACCTTCATCTCTTCCTTCCTGATCCGGTTCGCGCCAGTCGGCAATTACTCCTCGTGCTGTCAGCAGATCGAAGATCTTTTTCCCGTTACCGGTAAACTGCAGAGAGAGCTGACAACCCTGATTTTGTGACTCAAAGGGCGTAATGACTTTCAGCATATTTTCCTTCCCGCTCTTCGCCAAGACATCCCTTACCACAAACAGCAAATAGGATGTAAGTTCATGGCTTTTCCCGGTCAGCTGATCCATACCGGCTTCGTCAAACAGTTCCATAGATGCACGCAGTGCGGCCATTTCGAGAATCGGGGCATTACTCAACTGCCAGCTATCTGCTGCAGGAACCGGAACAAAGCGATGTGGCATGGTGAATCGTATTTTCGGATCATTCCCCCACCAGCCTGCAAATCGGGGCAGATGAGGATTTTTAGCATGTCGTTCGTGAACATAAGCACCACCCACAGTACCTGGACCTCCGTTGAGATATTTATACGAACACCAGGCTGCGAAATCCACATCCCAGTCGTGCAGATTCAATTTAAGATTACCGGTAGCATGGGCAAGGTCAAAACCAGCATAAGCACCGGCCTCATGTGCTGCTTTTGTGATCTCATGCATATTCAGTACTTGTCCGGTAAAGTAGTGCACACCGCCTAACATGACTAACGCCAGCGAATCACCGTACTCTTCAATAGCCTTTAAAATATCCTCTTGCCGGATAATTTCTTCTCCCTTTCGCGGCTCCAGTTCAATCAATGCATCGGCTGCATCAAAGCCATGCCATTCCACCTGGCTTTGCAAAGCATACCTGTCTGACGGAAATGCACCTCCTTCGCAGATGATTCTGTACCTGTCAGCAGTAGGACGATAGAAAGAAACAAGCAGGAGATGGAGATTTACAGTAAGGTGATTCATGATCACAACCTCTGAGGGTCGGGCACCCACCAAACGTGCTGTTGAATCCCGCAATAACTCATGATACCGGAACCAACCTGTGTCCGCCTTGAAATGACCTTCTACTCCCAGCTTCGCCCAATCGTTCAGTTCCTCATTCACCAATACAGCAGTACGCTTCGGCTGCAACCCTAAAGAATTTCCGCAGAAATAAACAGTATCCTTACCATCGTGCTGGGGGATGTGAAATTGTCCGCGAAATTTTGCCAGAAGATCACGCTGATCTCTTGCAGCTGCCCAACCGGCGGTGTTTTCGAAGGTATACATGATGATGCAAAATTAATGGATGGATGGACTCGTTCGTGAATCACCGAAGACAATAAACGTGTCGCTAACGAAAGAACCCCGCTGACGCGGGGCTCTCTTCTATTTTAGTGATGTGAATCTTCGGGAGTATTGCTTTCCGGAGTTTCCGAATAAGGAACCGTTTGCGGGATATAATCTTCCTTCGCGCCCGGCTTGCCGTAGTCATACGGCCAACGATGAACTTCAGGAATAGCACCCGGCCAGTTACCGTGCAGGTGTTCAACCGGAGCCGTCCATTCGAGCGTATTAGATTTCCATGGATTCTGTTCTGCCTTTTTACCTTTCCAGATACTGTAGAAGAAGTTGAATGCAAAGATGAGCTGAGCAAGTCCGCCAATGATAGCCGCAATAGTGATAATAATATTGATATCAACGAAAACATTGAAGGCTTCATAAGCCGTATTAGAGTAATAACGGCGAGGCACACCACCGAGTCCCAGGAAGTGCATCGGGAAGAACACCCCATACACACCGAATAAAGTAAGCCAGAAATGTAAATATCCCAGCTTCTTGTTCATCATCCGGCCATACATACGGGGGAACCAGTGATACACACCGGCGAACATACCGAAGATGGCGGAAGATCCCATTACGATGTGGAAGTGCGCTACAACGAAATACGTATCATGAACGTTGATGTCGAGTGTAGAATCACCCAGGATAATACCCGTCAAACCACCGGTGATAAATGTAGACACCAGTCCCATCGCAAACATCATCTGCGGGGTGAACTGAATGTTTCCACGCCAGAGTGTAGTAAGATAGTTGAAGACCTTCACGGCTGACGGAATCGCAACAAGCAGCGTAGTGAATACGAACACCGAACCGAGGAACGGATTCATACCAGTTACAAACATATGGTGCCCCCAAACGATGAATGAAAGGAAAGCGATCACGAGCATAGATCCCACCATCGCTTTGTAACCAAAGATCGGTTTACGGGCATTGACAGAGATAACTTCCGAAGCAAGTCCCAGTGCAGGGAGCAACACGATATATACTTCAGGGTGACCCAAGAACCAGAACAAGTGCTGGAACAAGATTGGAGATCCGCCCAGATGATCAAGCGGCGCACCATCGATGAAAATTTCACTGAGATAGAAACTTGTACCAAAGCTGCGATCGAAGATCAAAAGCAATGCTGCTGCCAACAGTACAGGGAATGAAAGCACACCCAGAATTGCAGTGATGAAAAAAGCCCAGATAGTAAGAGGCATGCGGGTCATGCTCATCCCTTTTGTACGCAGGTTGATAATCGTACTGATGTAGTTGATACTTCCCAGCAGCGATGATGCAATGAAGATCGCCATTGAAACCAGCCACAAGGTCATACCCAATCCGGAGCCGGGAATGGCTTGTGGAAGTGCACTCAGAGGAGGATACACCGTCCAACCACCGGATGCAGGTCCTGATTCGATAAACATGGAAGCGCACATGATTACTACAGAAAGGAAGAAGAACCAGTATGACAAGGCATTCAGGAAACCTGAGGCCATATCCCGGGCTCCCACCTGCAATGGAATAAGCAAATTGGAGAAGGTACCTGAAAGACCGCCTGTCAATACAAAGAATACCATGATGGTGCCGTGCAATGTAACAAGAGCCAGATAAAATCCGGGATCCAGTTTACCATCCTTACCCCAACGGCCGATTACGTCTTCAAGAAACGGGAACTTCACGTCGGGCCATGCAAGCTGGAGACGGAAAATAAGAGACATTCCCATGGCGAGGAACGCCATCAGGATAGCAGTAATCAGAAACTGCTTGGAGATCATTTTATGGTCAGTGGTGAAGATATACTTCGAGAAGAAGTTCCCTTCATCGTGATCGTGGTCATGATGATCATGCGCATGATCGTGCGCATGGGCATGAGCGTCATGTAGATCTACACTGCTATGTTGATTTACTTCCATTGGATAGGGCGATTATTTTTCCGGATGTAATTTATAAGAAACGTTGATTATTTACAAGACAGCTTATTTCAAAGCCATCGGTTTTACTGTAGAATCAGCTGGAGCAGCAACAGGTGCAGGCTCAGCAGCTTCAGATTTGGTATAAGCCATTTTAGTACCGGCAAGGAATGAATTATACTCATCTTTCTCCACCACACGTACCGGCATCTTCATGTTGTAGTGAGCCACACCACAAATTTTATTACAGAGCAGGATATACTCGAATTTATCATTTCCGGTAATCTCCTTCATTTTCGCAGTTGTGATTGTTGGTTTGAAATGAAAACGGGTGGTCATTCCTGGAACAGCGTTCATCTGTACACGGAAATGAGGCAGATAAACCGAGTGAATAACGTCGCGGGAGTTAATCACAAGTTCAATCTCCTCTCCTACCGGCATTACCAACTCAGAAGCTACACGATCATCACCTACATGCTTATCAAGGGTGTCGAGGCCCAGCGGGTTTACGTCGGTAATGTTTTTGAAATAAGAACCAGCCAGTTCATTATCATTTCCTGCATAACGGGCTGTGAAATCAAACTGTTTTGCGTAAACCTGAATTTTAATTCCTTTCGCAGCTTTTTCGCGGTCGGTAATACGATTCCATTCAACAAGGCCTGTAACAATTAAGCCTGAAAGTACAATGGTTGGAACGATGGTCCACAGTGCCTCCAGTTTATTGTTATCGTGGAAATAAAAAGAGCGACGTCCTTTTTTATAACGGAAACGGTAAGCGAATGTAAAAAGCAGAAACTGCGTGACAAAGAACACTGTATAAAGCACCATCCAGTTAATATTCATAAAACTATCCACATCAGCACCGTGCTCGGAAGCAGCCTGCGGAAGTGTTAGTTTTCCCCATTTGATGGTTGTATAAATGACAACGGCAAAAAACGCAGGCATAAAGAGCAGGTAGCCCAGACTATTCCATCTGTTGGATTTTTCCTGTTCTTCTTCTTCGCTTGTACCGGATAGTTCCGAAGCCATCTGTGCAACGTTGGCAATACGGATCAACACCAGTACTCCAAACACAATGGCCAGAATAAGCAAGAGATTCATAGTTTATCGGGGTATTTAGGGGATGGGGTTACGTTAACTGAGGATTAGATGGAGTGATGAAGACTCTCTTCCATCATCGGGTGATTTTTCACCACCAGCGGAGCTTTGCTCAGGAAGTGTTGCGTTATATAAGCAAAGAGTCCAATGAAGCCAATGGTGGTGCCTACTTCCATCCAGCCAATACTTCCGATCATCGGACCATGCGCCGCTGCTGCTTCATGTGCTGCATGAGCAACCTCTGCATGAGCTCCGGCATGATGACTTGCTGTCACCATAGAACCAGGGATGATCATCAGATAGAAGTCCAGCCAGTGACCGATGAAGATCACGATAGAGACAAACATCAACAGGTATTTTTTACGCTTAGCATCGCGTGTCATTAAAATCAGGAACGGTGCAAAGAAATTTACGAAGAAAGCTGTAAGCCATAAACCACGATAGTGATCCTGACGCAGCATAAAGTAAGTCACCTCTTCCGGAATATTCGAATACCAGATCAGCATGAACTGTGCAAACCATAAATAGGTCCAGAAAATACTGAAGGCAAACATGAACTTACCAATATCATGGAGATGATGTTCGGTAACTTCTTCCAGATATCCTCTGTGTTTCAGATACGAAACGATAAAGCCAAGTGCAGCAAGTGAAGTTACAAAGAAACCTGCGAAGGTGTACCAGCCAAACAGCGTACTGTACCAGTGTGTATCAATCGACATAATAAAGTCCCATGACATGGTAGACTCGGTTACAGCAAACAGTACGAGAAATGCTGTTGCCGCTTTGCTGTTACGCAGGTAAGCTGTTGTTCCTTCACCGGCATCGATTGCCAATGAGTTTGCACGGAATTTACGCGCAAAGAAAGACCAGATAACGAAATAGAGGATTACACGAATCCAGAAGAACATCGGATTCAGGAAACCACTTTTACCGGCAATGATTTCATCATAGTTTGCGGAATTCGGATCGGTGATGCCTTCTGCCATCCAGTGGTAGAGGTTATGACCGCCAAAGGCCAGAATCACAATCATAAAAACACCTGCAATCGGTAAACTCTGACCCATTGCTTCAAGCGGACGCTTGATCACCGCACTCCAGCCTACTTCGGCAACATATTGCACCGCCAGGAAGAAGGTGGCACCTAACGCCAATCCCATAAAAATAAAGTTGTTCCACAACATGTTGGCCCATGCTTGTTCATGATGCGTAGCGAACTGTGCAATTACCGCGACCAGTCCGATAATGATCATAATTCCCGCAATCATACGGTTACGAGAGGTAAATTCGTAGGGCTTGGTACTTGTGACTTCGATATGTCCGTGATGTCCCATATTGTCTTTCTGTCAATTATATTATTTCGCCATGGCAGTGGCATTCGAAGAATCTTTTACAGCGGCAGAAGTGCTGTCGCCCGCAGCAGCTCCGCTAACTTGTCCCTGAAGTTTATGTACATGCATCACAATTTTCCAGCGATCTGCAGGACTGATTTGTGAAGCATGAGGTCCCATCAGGTTAATACCATAAGTGATGGTATGATAAATTTTCCCGTCGCTGAGGTCTTTCATCAAACCACCACGACTGGAAGGTGCGCTGGAGTAACTGGGTGGGGGAGGAAATTTACCAATCTTCACAAGGTTACCATCACCGGCACCTGATTCACCGTGACAATGTGTACAGTAAATACCATACAGACGCTCCCCTTCTTTCATATTCTCGTCAGTCAGCGCGAGCGGATTTTTTACGTCACGGCCTGCGGCTTCATAGCCTTCATTGGAAGAAGGATACTCGAAGAATTCATAACCACGAGGTATGGTTCCTTTTACCGGAGCCTGCATTGTAAGGCTATCAGGAAAGTTCGGATTACTGGAATACACTTCGTAGGAAGGTGAACGGTACATGTCAGGCATGTACTCTTTTCCGGGGTCGTTGGGATCCTTGCCGCAGGAGGTCATTAAAACCACTACAGCACCTGCAATTGCAGAAAGGAACACAGCGGGCTTATTCATAGGAGATAGGTTCTCGGAGTTTTACTTTTTAGTTTCAATTGCACCTGCTGCACGAAGTTGAGACTCAACTTCTGCCGCTTCGCTGTCTTCATTTATTTGGACAGCCATTACAAAGTGATCGTCTGCCATTCTGGGATGAATAACATTCGGTTCAACCCCTGGCAACAATCTGCTGCGCAGGAAGAAGGTAATCACCATGCCATGTGCGGCACACAATACAGTGCTTTCAAAGGTTACAGGAATGAAAGCCGGCAGATTTTTGTAGAATGCGAAGCTGGGTTTGCCACCAATGTCCATAGGCCAATCGAAGATGTTCATGTAGTACATCATCAGCAGCGCCAGACTGCATCCCGTCATACCATACAAAAAGCAGGTGATAGAGATGCGGGTGCGGGCCAGTCCTAATGCATTGTCGAGTCCGTGAATCGGAAACGGAGAGATGACATCCTTTACCCGTAAGCCTTTCTTACGGAGTACCGGAATGGCATTCATCACAACATCGTCGTCGTTGAAGATGCCATAAACGAATTTTTTATCGTGAGCGCTCATGCGTGGTGTTCGTGTTTAGCAGTGTGTGATTGCTTCTTTTTAGAACCTTCTGAAGAAGATTTGATGATGGTCTTGAGTTCGCTCATTGCAATCACCGGGAATACACGGGCGAAGATGAGGAAGCAGGTAAAGAAGAGTCCAAGTGATCCGATGAAGATACCAGCTTCTACCCAGGTAGGTGAATACATGGTCCAGCTGGATGGAAGATAATCGCGGTGGAGAGACGTTACGATGATTACAAATCGCTCGAACCACATACCGATGTTCACGAAGATGGAAATGATGAAGGTAGCAAATACACTTTCCCGAAGCGTCTTCGACCAGAAGAGCTGTGGGGTGATTACGTTACAGGTCATCATACTCCAGTATGCCCACCAGTACGGTCCTGTTGCACGGTTGATGAAGGCATATTGTTCGTATTCTACTCCAGAGTACCAGGCAATGAAGAACTCGGTCAAATAAGCAACACCTACAATAGATCCGGTGATCAGGATAATCCTGTTCATCATGTCCACGTGATAAATAGTGATGTAATCTTCGAGGTTCAGTACCTTACGTACGATGATCAAGAGTGTTTGTACCATGGCGAAACCAGAGAAAATCGCTCCCGCAACGAAGTAAGGCGGGAAGATGGTGGTGTGCCATCCTGGAATCACCGATGTGGCGAAGTCCATGGATACCACGGAGTGTACAGAGAGTACCAGCGGTGTGGAAAGTCCTGCAAGTACCAGTGATACTTCTTCAAATCGCTGCCAGTTTTTAGCAGATCCAACCCAGCCGAAGCTAAGGATGGTATAGATGCGTTTGCGCCATTTGGTATTGGCTCGGTCGCGGATAACGGCAAAGTCAGGAATCAATCCGGTGTACCAGAATACGAGTGATACGCTGAAGTACGTCGAGATCGCGAATACGTCCCATACCAGCGGAGAGTTAAAGTTCACCCAAAGTGATCCGAACTGGTTGGGTAATGGCAATGGCCAGTAAGCAACCCAGGGACGTCCCATGTGTGATACAATGAAACTCGCTGCGCAGATAACCGCGAAGATGGTCATCGCTTCTGCCGAACGGTTGATAGACAAACGCCATTTCTGACGGAACAACAAGAGGATTGCCGAGATCAATGTACCGGCATGACCGATACCCACCCACCAAACGAAGTTGGTGATGTCCCATGCCCAACCTACTGTTTTATTTAACCCCCACACCCCGAGGCCTGTTCCAACGGTGTAGGATACTACAATCACCCACCAGATAAACGCGGCAAGCGATACGGTGAAGGCGAGCCACCACCATTTATTGGCTTTTGATTCTACCGGGCGACATACGTCTTCCGTAATGTCGTGCCAGGTCTTATCTCCCAGGATCAGTGGCGGACGGAGTTCCGATTCTTTATGCATAGAGGAATAATGCTATTCTGGAGGTTATTGTTCTCGTTAATTATGCGTGATGTTTAGACGCTCCTTCTTCCGGGCGGTTCCACACCTTGGTTTGATAGAATACTGAAGGTTTGGTATTCACTGATTCGAGCAGATGGTAACTGCGCTCGTCTTTGAAGAGCTGACTCAATTCGCTGTTCGCATCGTTAAAGTCACCAAATACAATGGCATTGGTCGGACATCCCTGAGCACAGGCAGTTTTGATTTCACCATCTTTCGGACGACGACCCTCTTTTTTCGCTTCAAGACGACCATACTGAATGCGTTGTACACACATTGAGCATTTTTCCATCACCCCGCGTGAACGTACGGTCACATCCGGGTTGAGTACCATCTTACCGAGGTTATCATTCATATTGAATGGGAACTGCTCGTTGTCACTGTATTTAAACCAGTTGTATCGACGTACTTTATAAGGACAGTTGTTCGCACAGTAACGGGTTCCAACACAACGGTTATACGCCATCATGTTTAATCCGTCAGAACTATGTGTGGTAGCAGCTACCGGACATACTGTTTCGCAAGGAGCGTGATTGCAATGCTGACACATTACAGGTTGGAAGACCACTTGCGGATTGTCGGCCGCCGGCTTCTCCATTTCACCGTACATGTCCAGTTTACCAAGGCCTTTCTCTTTCGCGTTTTCTTTCGTTGTATCAGAAGTGTAGTAACGGTCAATACGAATCCAGTGCATTTCACGTGCGCGACCGATTTCGTCTTTACCCACTACAGGTACGTTATTTTCAGCATTACAAGCTACGATACAAGCGCCGCAACCAATACATGCATTCAGATCAATTGCCAGTCCCCAGCTATGATTAGGACGTTCAAATCCGGGATTTTTTTCTGTAGCCCAGAGATCAAGTTCTGCTGCGGTTTTCTTTCCATATGGTGAATCGATCAGCTCCTGATGATTTCCGGCACGCGGATCTTTGAGCCATTGAACAAGAGATGTTTCTTTTACGATAACATCACGCCCCATCAAAGTATGGTGTGTCTGAGTAGCGGCCAGTTTGTAATCATCTTCAACCGTTTTGCTTACATTAACACCAGTAGCGAAATATTTCATGCTTCCGCCGGAAAGACTTACAAACGGATAAGCATTAAAGCCAACGTTGTCGCCTGCATTTCCAACTTTTGTGCGTCCGTATCCAACTGCACATGCAATCGTTTCATCAGCCATACCTGGTTGTAGCAGCACCGGGCCTTTAATTGTTGCGTTTCCGGCTTTTACTTCGATCACCGTACCCTGACGCCATCCCATCTTCTCAGCATAAGCCGGTAGTACTGCAAAATAGTTATCCCAGCAAACCTTTGTAATCGGATCAGGTAACTCTTGCAGCCAAGGGTTATTGGCATAAGCACCGTTACCCATTCCTGCTTTCTCATACAGGACCACCTCAATGCCTGAAGCGGGTTTTGTCATAGCGTTTGCCGCAGCATTAACATCACCGGTAAAGGTAACAGCACCGGCAGCAATTACACCTGCATCAAAAACACCGTCGCGCAGCGACTTTGTCCAGAATGCTTCAAATGAACTGATACCGGACTGCATGGCATACATACCACTATTCCAGTTGGCACGGATATAAGCATAATAATCCGGTTGAGCCACACCAGCCCATTTCATCATGCTCTCCGCTGCCTGACGGGTATTGAAAAGCGGACGGATAGTAGGCTGTTGCAGACTGAACGTATTCTTATAAGGCTCGGAATCTCCCCATGATTCGAGGTAATGATGATCCGGGCAGATATAATCGCAGTATTGAGCTGTTTCGTCTTCACGATCAGCAAAACTGATTTTCACAGGCACTTTTGACAACGCAGCCTGAAAACCTTTGGCATCCGGCATGGAGTATGCGGGATTTGTATTCCAGAAAATCACACCACCAACATTGCCTGCATTCATATCGCTCAATAACTCGGCCACAGCGGCATCGTTACTGTTGCGCAGGTTACAGGTACGATCGATATTGATAGTACCTGAATAGTTACCAAGAATAAAGTTGATAGCGTTAACGATCACCTGTTCGTTGGCATCATTTGAACCACTCACTACAAGCGACTTTCCTTTTGCTGCTACCAGCTCTTTCGCTACTGTTTCCAGTACTTTATCAACCGGTGTAGAAGGTGCATTGACAGCAGCACCACCTGCCAGAGCAGCTACTTTATTGTAGAGAGAAGCAACAACAGCGGATTGCTGACTTGGCTTGATTTTCACACGTTGGTCGGCGTTGGCACCGGCCAGTGAAAGCATTGCTTCAAACTGGTAATGTTTCGAAAGGGTTTTCTTGCCATTGCGCAGTTTACGGGTTTCACCGTACTGACGGGCAAACTCAATCGGATTGATCCATGACGTAAGGAAATCAGCACCAAAGCTTACAATCACTTCCGCCTTATCAAAACTATAAGAAGGAACTACACCCCGGCCGAAGCTGAGCTCATTCCCTTTAATAATACCATAATAAGAAACTGCATCATACACTATATGCTTTGCAGTCGGATACTTCGCTATGAAATCAGCAATCGACTTCTTTGCTGAAGGAGAGCTCATCGATGAAGTTACCACAGCAATTTTCTTTCCGGCAGCAGCCTGCTGGGCGAGTTTTGCAGGGACCTCTCCATCAATAGCAGCCCAGTCAACACGCTTTTTGCTGGCCATTGGCTGTTGTAATCGGGCATTGTCATAAAGACTGAGCACTGATGCCTGAATACGGGCATTGGTAGCCGCGCCATTTATCACAGAAAGTTCATTCCCTTCAATTTTAATCGGGCGACCTTCACGCGTTTTCACCAGTACACTACAGTAATCCGAACCATCTTCAAATGTTGAAGCATAATAATTCGGAACACCTAAGGTAATTTCTTCCGGTTTAACGACATAAGGAATTGCTTTCTTGACTGGCGCGTCACAGGCAGCAAGTGAAGCGGCAGCTACACTGAAACCAAGAAATTTGAGGAAGTCGCGACGGGAAGTAGATGATGTATCATCCGCTTTCTTCTGAAGAACTTCGTCAACAGGTAAATGTTCAAAGAACTCATTGTCGCGCAGGCGTACAAACTCAGGATCATTGTTGAGTTCTTCGACACCTTTCCAATAGCGTTTTTCCATAACGGTGCTGGCGTGTTTGCTTGGGTATATTCGAATCCTCTTGAGAGGGAATCTTCGGTTAATTTAATTGAATATTAATAGTGACAACGGGCGCATTCTGTACCGCCAAGATTCTCCACTGTCATCTTGAAGTCTTCGCCGTGTTCTTTCTTCATTTTCTCATGTAACTCTTTGTAGTAACCATTGTCCTTCGCTTTTACTTCAGTATCGCGGTGACACTGGATACACCATCCCATCGTAAGCGGGGAGAATTGCTCCATCGTTTCCATTTCTTCAACGGGTCCGTGACAGGTTTGACATTCAACCCCTCCTACTTTCACGTGCTGACTATGGTTGAAATAGGCCAGATCAGGCAGGTTGTGGATACGTGTCCACTGAATTGCTTTTTGCTTTCCAGTATACTGCTGCTTGTCAACATCCCAGCCAATAGCATCGTATATCTTAGAAATTTCCTCAGTACCATATTTAGGTCCCTTCTTCACATATTTGTGGCAGTTCATGCACACGTTGGGAGAAGGGATTCCGGCATTCTTGGATTTCTCTGCACCAGAGTGACAATAGCGGCAGTCGATTTTATTTTGTCCGACGTGGAGTTTGTGAGAAAACTTGATCGGTTGATCCGGCGCATAGCCTTGCTGAACACCAATTCCGGCCAGCGCATTCCAACCTTCAACACTTCCCCACAAAAATGCAATCACCACAATCCAGGCGACAAGAGCCTTATGCTCCCGCACCCAGTGTTTAAAAGCAGCCTTCCCATGCAGCGTTACCGGCTCCGGTGATCCGTCACGTTGACGAACTAAACGCTCCAGTCCTTTCTGCGCTTTATTTAAAATAAGGAATAATGCAAAGAGCAGAATGAAAGCCAGCACCAATACAATCGGGTAGTTATCTGATTTTGACTGTTCTCCACCAGCTGCAGCCGTTGCATCAGCAGCAGGAGCCGCAGGGGCTTTCTCACTTTCAGCTTTAATATAACCGATTACCGCTTTAATCTCATCATCACTCAATGCAAAAGCCGGCATGGCTACTTTATTGAACTTCTCATAGACTTTTACCGCATCAGCATCTCCGGCTTTCACCAGCGCTTGCGAGTTTTTAATCCACTTGATCAGCCATTCTTCCTTATATTTTGTGTGAACGTTCTTTAAGCCAGGGCCAACAACTACGTCTTCACCCGTCACGTGACAGGCTGTACAGTTGGCTTTGAAAAGTGCTTCTCCATTGGGCTGAGCCAGCACTTTCGAATTAAAGATTACGATCGCGGACAAGGCTAACAGCGTGATAGTCAGGCACCTGGATACGTAACGCAGCATATTTCCGAGTTTAGTTTTAGTTGATTTTAACAGCTTTATTTTTACCGATTAGTGACAATAAAGCCAATTTTTACAGGCGCCAAATTTAGCAGAAACTAATATTCAAGCCATATTCAGATGAAAAAAAGATCAAATTTCGAAGTGGTTCTGAATCAATCTACATAAGACATTTATCTATTTGATTATCATTTATTAATGAATCGAAATATGAACAAAAACTAATATGAAAGGACTATTTAAAACCGGGCATTGTTGATAATCAGCTCCATAATAACATCAATCTTTGCTGTCTTCCCAATGACAGAGATTTATACTTATCCCAACTTTAATCAGGATGCGGCCCGGTTTTTATTTGCACCCATTCGGCTTTTTATTCACCTTTGTACCATGAAAATCCTCCTGTCGATCTTCCTTATCTACCCATTTTTCGCTGTTGGTCAAACAGATACAAATGACAGTTTGGCTAAAAAACTGGTAGAACGCCATAAAATGGTTGCGGCTTCGAAAATGTCAATGCCCGGATACCGGATCCAAATCTATTTTGGTAACGATCGGAATAAGGCACAGGAAATACGATCTGCATTCATTCAGCTCTATCCCGAAACCCCGGCTTATCTGATTTATCAACAACCCAACTTCAAGGTCCGTACAGGCGACTTTCGTTCACGCATTGAAGCTGCCGGCTTTCTCCATAAAATTAACCCCCATTTCACGAATGCATTTATAGTTCCCGACGAAGTAAAACTTCCCGATCTTTGATTGGAAAAAGCTTTTCCACAGTCAATTGGTGAATATCCTTTTTTTCTTCATGTCATGCGTCCCTCCTGCTCCGGTAGCTTTGCATAGATATTGTGTCGTCATGAAGAAGTATATTCTGTTTCTGGTGTCTCTGCTGTTCTCGATGGGGACATATGCTCAAACCGGTTGGCAACTGACCACTGAAGATCAGCAGGTGCAAAAACTCAACGCAATTGAAAGCAATGAAGATGGTACTTTTTTCCAACTTCGTTTTCTTGCAACTTCTCCCTCTTATACCTATTCACTGGAGGTTATCGATTCAACCGGTACAGCCTCCTATTCATCTACCTTTTCTTTGCCTGATTCCGGATTCAACCATAAAGTGGTATCGTTTCAGGCAGATACCGTTTTAAACAGACTGGTTGTCATTTCACAATACGAAGACTCGGTGAACTACTATATGCACCTCCTCGTTCTGAATTTTTTCCTGACTCCACAGGATTCCATGCATTTTGGTGTATCTAAAATCAATGCTGACCAACTGATCGTTAATGGTGGAGGGATTGATTATGCTTTTAATAAAATCATAGTTTACAATTACAGAGATGCGCTTGATCAGATCTGGACACGGGGAGTAGCACGCAAAACCATTACCGGCTCAATGAAGTCAAATTCTTTCAAAGCCGGCCAGGCTAGCAATGACGGAATTTATATTCACGATTGTACGGTAACTCCAACCGGATATATCTATATCGGTGGCGCCAGAAAAGAAAGTCTGAGCGGAAACTTTATCTATCTTGAAAAGGTGAATTCTAGTCTTTCTACAATTTATGAAGTCAAGGATCAGTTAATTCAGAGCAATACGTTTACTAATCATATCTCCTCCATTCATGTCTACAATACCACTGCCACAAGTCAGGTAGTGGTTTCCGGTACGATCTATGGACTTGCACCCGGAGATACCATTATCCGCAGCCATGGATTCATACGCGCCTATAATGCCAATGGACTCCAGCGCTGGAACTATCAGAATTATGAGGTTCGCGATTACACGAAAGTAATTGCAAAAAACAGTTATGTGCATGCAGTTGGCACCAATAATAAATCTGTTTCCGGGCTCGACACGAAAATCACAAGACTTTTTCTCAAAGATGGTGCGCTCGACTGGAACAGATACTACGCAGGCAAATCGGTACCTATGGGTCTTCAGGTTGAAAAGGACGGATCAATTCTGATTTGTGGAGACAAGAATACAACTGTTATGATGGCAGATGGCACTTCAAAAACCGTGCGTTCGTATATGCTTACCCGTTATAGCAAGCATGGTAAGAGATTGTTTGATTATAATCACCTCTGGTCTATCTTACCCGGCACAACCGGTGTTGCTGCAGCACTTACTGATATCGCTACAGGGCGAAGCGGAAATTACTATGCAGCCGGGTGGGAACATCTTATAGCCTCTTTTTCAGGCACAGAAGCTTATTTTGACAGTGTCCGTACCATCCAGTTTGTGAACGGGGCTTTGCGGACAGGTTTAGAGGAACCAGCCAATGAGAAACTGATCATACGACCCAATCCCGCCCGCAATGAAATTCTGTTCGACAGCGAATTTCAGATTATTGATTTTGTAATTGCCGATGCAAAAGGCGGTATTACCTCCATTGAGAACATGCAACAGGAAGGGCTTTCTTACCGCTGTGATATTTCCTCTTTGTCACCCGGGCTGTACATTCTGAAGATCAGAACAGAACGCGGCTGGAAGAGTGCACGTTTTATTAAGGAATAGCAGGCATATTTATTCAGGCCTCAGTTTAAGAGAAATCCGTTTAAGTTAATTGCTGATGCAATAATACCGGAAAAGAATTTCAATTTTCTCTGGCAAATATTGCATTCCGGCAAACAATAGCTGGTGCAGATTGTTTACCACGGATGAATGCTGTAACGCTCATCTTCCCTCATCAGCTATTCCACAATGCCGCTGCTATTCAAACGGGTCGGGAAATATGGATGATAGAAGAACCACTTTACTTCCATCAGTTCTCCTTCCATAAAATAAAACTGGCTTTTCACCGGATGTCGATGAAAACGTACGCCGAAGAACTCACCGGGTCTGGATTCACCGTAAGATACTTTGATTCATTTCATGCCGCAACAAAAGATATTTTCCTTCAACTCAAGGATTCAGGTATCCGGCATATCCATCTGACAGATCCCACCGATTATCTGCTCGAACGAAGAATCCGCCGGTTCGCTCTGAAATCTGGTGTAACAATTACCTGGCATGAATCGCCGCAGTTTCTGACAACGAGGACCTATGGTCTTGATTATTTTCAAAATAAAAAGAAATTCTTCCTCACTGAATTTTATATAGAACAGCGAAAGCGGTTTCATATTCTTATGATTGACGGGCAGCCGGATGGAGGTCAATGGACATTTGATACAGAAAACAGAAAGAGAATTCCAAACGGTGAACAAATACCCGAACTACCGGAGACAAGCGTTTCGGAAATCTGCAGGGAAGCCTGTGCATACATTGAAAGAAATTTCAAAAACAACCCTGGGCAAAGCGACGCATTGATTTATCCTTATACCCGCACTGCAGCTCTTGAATGGCTGGACAATTTTCTCCGCAATCGCTTTCAACATTTCGGAACCTATCAGGATGCTATCGTGAGCAATAAAAATTTCCTGTTTCATAGTATTCTTACACCGATGCTTAATGTAGGACTGATCACACCAGATGATATTCTACAAAACAGCATTACAGTTGCTGAGCAACACAATATTCCTATCAACTCCCTGGAAGGGTTTGTACGACAGATTCTCGGCTGGCGTGAGTTCATCCGGCATGTTTATGAGCTGAAAGGTACTACTCAACGAACAAAAAACTTCTGGAATCACCACCGCAAAATTCCAACATCATTTTATAACGGTACAACCGGAATCGAACCGGTTGATCAGGCGATCAAACGATGCAACAACGCTGCTTACACTCATCATATTGAACGACTGATGGTATTAGGCAATTTTATGTTGCTTTGCGAATTCGATCCCGATGAAGTGTACCGATGGTTCATGGAATTTTTCATTGACGCCTACGATTGGGTGATGGTGCCAAATGTTTATGGAATGAGTCAATTCGCAGATGGCGGACTCATGAGCACCAAACCTTACATCTCCGGATCCAACTACATTTTAAAAATGAGTGATTATCAAAAAGGCGAGTGGTGTGAAATCTGGGATGCTCTGTACTGGCGATTTATCTACAACCACCGGAGTTTCTTTCTGCGCAATCCGCGCATGAGCATGATGGTCCGACAGGTTGAAAAAATGGACCCGGGAAAATTTAGCCGCCTGATGCAAATTGCTGAAAAATGGTTCAGCAAAATGGACCAGGAACAGATGGCTGCATACTGAATTTCCAGATTCCAACTGATTTAATCACTGCTTTTAAACCGCACTGCGTTGACCTATCCACCAGCGCAGGAACTACTACACTCTTTCCATGAGCTACCTGTATCAGACGATTCCTGCTTATAAAAATCAAATTGACAAACGTATGACACAACACTGAAAATTGAACAAGAACGTATAAACACGCTGTAGAACAAATAAGTTTAGGCACCTTAAAATTTTCAATTTCTTTCTGAGAAAAGCACAACATCACTTTTTCATAGTTACACATAGAGATTCTGAATATCAGTATATTAATGTTAAAAACCCCATATCATTCATTCACCTCTAACAATTCAAAGTTTACCGTGTTTTCAGTTGACAAACTCAAATCAAACAATATGAAAACAAAAAATCTTTTACTCACTTTCATGCTATTGACAGGCATCGCGTCAAAGAGTTTCGCACAGGCAACCTTACAGGTCATTCACAATTGTGCTGATCCAGGAGCTGCAACAGTTGATGTTTACGTGAATGGTGCGCTCACACTCGACGACTTCGGTTTCCGCGAGGCAACCGGGTTTCTGAATGTCCCATCAGGCGTTCTACTGAACATTGGCATTGCCCCGGGTAGTAGTACATCTGCCAATGACACACTGGTGAATATTCCGGTTACGTTAATGGCCAACGAAAATTATGTAGCCATTGCATCCGGTGTCCTCACACCGGGATCATTTGCTGCAAATCCTGACGGGCGTCCAACGGGATTTCAGTTGCTGCTCAGCGACGGTATGCGCAGCACATCCCGTAATCCCGGAGAAGTGGATTTCCGTGTATTACATGGTGCAACGGATGCACCTGCGGTTGATGTCGCTGCACAAGGTGTAGCAACACTTGTAAGTGGTGCCGCATACACTGATCTTACCGGTTACATTTCTGTACCAGCATCAGATTACATCCTTGATATCATTCCATCCGGAACATCCACTCCACTGATTAGCTATTCAGCTCCGTTGAGTGGATTGTCAGGCGGTGCTGCCGTTGTGTTTGCATCCGGTTTCCTCGATCCGACACAGAATCAAAATGGTGAAAGCTTTGGACTCTTTGCAGCACTCTCTGATGGTACAGTAATTCCGCTGAATGCAGTCGGCCAGGCTCGTTTGCAGGTTATTCACAATGCCGCAGATCCTGCAGCTGATACCGTGGATATCTACCTCAACGGAACCATCCTGATCGACGACTTTGCGTTTCGCAATGCAACACCGTTTATCGACATCTTATCCGGCATTACTCATAACATCGGTATTGCACCCGGCAACAGTATTTCTGCGAATGACACGCTGGTGAATATTCCTGTCTTCCTTAATGATGGCGAGACCTACGTAGCCATTGCGAATGGTGTTTTAACTCCGTCCGCCTTCGCTGCAAATCCTGATGGTCGCCCGACCGGCTTTCAGTTGCTTCTCTTCTCCGGGATGCAGGAAACCGCCATCAACTCGGGAGAAGTAGATTTCAGAGTACTGCATGGTGCAACGGATGCGCCGGCCGTGGATGTAGCAGCCCGAGATGTCGCTACACTCGTATCGAATGCAGCTTATACTGATTTCACCGGATACATTAATGTGCCGGCAGCCAACTACCTGCTTGATGTAAAACCTGCAGGCACCTCCACCATTGTTGCATCCTATGAAGCTCCTCTGAATGCCATTCCGGGAGAAGCGCTTGTAGTTTTTGCATCCGGCTTCCTTACTCCGGGCACCAATCAAAACGGTGAAGCTTTTGGTCTCTTTGCCGCTCGTGCAGATGGATCAGTACTCACACTTGCACCAACCAGCAAGGCACGTCTTCAGGTAATCCATAACTGCGCTGATCCGATTGCCGACAGTGTAGACATTTATGTAAATGGCTCCATCGCACTCGACAATTTTGCATTCAGAAATGCAACACCATACATCGACGTTCCCGGCGACGCTCCGGTATCCATTGGCATTGCTCCGAAAAACTCAGCATCCATTAATGATACACTGGTAAGCTTCAACGTAACCTTCACCAATGGAGAAAAATATGTGGCAATAGCCAGTGGTGTACTTGCTCCTGCTTCTTTTGCCGTAAACCCTGATGGACGCCCAACAGGATTTACACTCCTGTTGCAGGACCAGATGCGTGAATCGGCACTCAACCCTACAGATGTTGATTTCCGTGTATTGCATGGCTCTACCGATGCACCTACAGTAGATGTGGTTGCAGTTGGTGCTGGAGTCATCGTTGATGATGCAGCTTACACAGATATTACAGGCTACATTTCCGTACCTGCCAACAATTATACTCTTCAAATCACTCCGGGAAACAACAACACAGTAATTGTAGCAAGCTTCACGGCTCCTCTGTCGGCTCTAGGTGGCGGTTCGGCAACCGTTTTCGCTTCCGGTTTCCTTACACCTGCAGCTAACCAGAACGGTGCTCCCTTCGGGTTGTTTGCTGCACTTCCGGACGGTCAAGTAGTAGCATTTCCGGTTGCAACCGGACTCGGAGATTCCCGGCAGGATCTGATTCAATCCATCTACCCCAATCCGGCAAGCAATCAGATAGCAGTTAGCTTAACGGAGAATAAAACCATTGAGAGTATCCGCATCACCGACATGAGCGGCAAAGTGATTAATACACCGCTCGTGGAAAGCTATAGTAATCGTCAGATTGTAGATGTTAGCCGCCTTGAATCCGGCATCTATCACATCACCGTTGTGAGTGAAGGAATTCTCTCCAACGGAAAATTCTCGATCGCGCGTTAATCTGATTACTGTAAACAGAAAAGGCTGTCTCAGGAAACAGAGACAGCCTTTTTATTTGATTCCGTTTTCTTTCAATCGTCAAGATTATCATATTCAAAAATCGGATGGTCGAGATGATCACCCGGAGAAAGATCAACGAGCGGATTAATAATTCCGTCATGCAGATCATATACCCAGCCATGAATCTGCGGTGAATTAAATTTCTTCCATGCACTCTGCACGATAGACGTCTTTGCCAGGTTCAACACCTGCTCTTTTACGTTCAGTTCAATCAACCGATTCACTTTTTCATCCTCTGTAGTTAATGACTCGATCTCATCCTGATGGTATCTGTAAACATCCTTGATATTTCTAAGCCATTTATTAATTATCCCGAAACTCTTTCTCGTCATGGCTGCTTTCACACCACCGCAACCATAATGACCGCAGACAATAATATGCTTCACTTTCAGAACCTCCACAGCATATTGTAATACGCTCAGCAGGTTCAGATCCGTATGTACCACCATGTTGGCGATATTACGATGGATGAAAATTTCACCCGGTCGTGTCTGAGTAATTTTATCGGGAGGAACCCGGCTATCAGAACACCCAATCCAGAGAAAATCGGGCGTCTGCACATTCACCAGGCGCTCAAAAAACTCAGGGTCTTCGGCCTTCATTTCCTGAGCCCAGGCTTTATTATCAAGCAATAATCGTTCGTAAGGTTTCATCGTTCCAGGTTTTAAATAATAAGTACAATCAAGACACTACCGGTTCTTTAACTATATCAGCTGCATGCGTTTCATTTCTTTCCACGATCACTCTAACACCGCGAAGGCTGGCATTATCGATGAAATCATTGATAATTTCCGCATTATCATAATCAACAAAATGAATACGTTTCAGGTCAATAATCACATTGGTATCGTCCGGGATGGTACGCAGTAACTTTCTGAGTTCGAGTTTATGAATAAATGAAAGATCCTTCTTAAAGCGTATGAGGTGATTTTTCCCGTCATCAACATACGTAATTGCCGATTTAAAATTACTGAAAATGATAAAGGCAGAACCAGCAATTAAACCAACACAAACTCCTTTCAGCAGATCTGTAAGCAGGATGGCGACAATAGTGATCACAAATGGGTAGAAGTGAGCACGGCCTTTCTTCCATTTGCGAATAAAGATTTCCGGTTTGGTAAGTTTATACCCGACAGAAATCAGAACGGCTGCCAGAGCACTCAGGGGAATCAGATTCAAAACGGAGGGAATCAGTGCCACAGAAAGTAACAAAAGGCAACCATGCAGTATCGTTGACATCCGGGTGCGTCCACCGGAACTGACATTAGCTGAACTACGAACGATAACAGATGTAACCGGCATACCACCAATTAAACCCGACACTATATTTCCGGTTCCCTGGGCAATCAACTCCCGGTTGGTTGGTGAAATCCGCTTAAACGGATCAATTTTATCAACGGCTTCGATACTCAATAACGTTTCCACACTGGCAACAATCGCAAGAGTAAACGCAGTGAGCCAAACATCTGGGTTACCAATATGTGTGAAATCAGGGGTAGTAAACTGATGTAAAAATGCTGAAGTATCTGCTGCAACAGGAATATTTACCAGATGTTCAGGTGCAATCGCAAACGAAAGAAATGCAGACAGAAAAAACTGATTGGAGACAATACCCAAAACAACCACCAGCAAGGGTCCAGGAATATACTGGAGAAAAGCGTGTGATTTAATTTTTTTATGATCCCATAAGTTCAAAAGCAACAGAGACGCCAACGCAATGAATATAGCCCCTGGTGAAAGTAATTCATTCGCCAGGTGTATCAACTCAGAAAAAGTATTTTCTCCATCGGTTTGACTAAACGAAAAATCACCCTCATAGTCTTTATCATAACCAACAGCGTGTGGTATTTGCTTTAGAATCAAAATCAAGCCTATTGCTGCCAACATCCCACAGATGACCGCAGAAGGAATAAAGTCACCAATAATACCTGCTTTTATAACACCGAGCATCAATTGCAGTATTCCAGACAGGAAAACTGCCAGTAAAAATGTCTCAAATGATGGCAAGTGCTGAACCGCGGACAATACGATCACTGTCAGTCCGGCCGCCGGTCCACTAACACTCAACTGCGAGCCGCTTATCAAACCAATTACTATTCCACCAACTGCTCCTGCAATGATGCCAGAAAAAGCTGGCACCCCGGATGCTACAGCGACTCCCAAACATAATGGTAATGCCACAAGGAAGACGACCAATGATGCCGGTAAATCGAAACGCAGGTTGTGAAATCCAGGAGACAGGTTGAGGTGTTTCATAAGTTGTAAATGTACAACAGATCAAGATGTTGAGCCCCTTATTTGAATCAATTCTATTTCATTGATAATGAAGCTATTTTTATAGATAGTAAAACTTTCACCTCCAATTCATCTGCTATTAAAGCCCAAAATGAAACCCATGAAGCAGGCACAAAAAAAGGGGCATTGCAAACTGCAATACCCCGTATTCGGTGAACAGAGTCTAATTAACGAATTATTTTCATTTCATTTAACAGGTGGCTGGCGCCTCCAAATTTATCGAGGATAAACAGGGTATAACGCACATCCACGCAGATCGTGCGCTGAAACTGCGGTTCAAAGGCGAAGTCGCTTGCAATCGCTTCCCAGTTACCATCGAATGCCGTTCCGATCAACTCACCCTTTCCATTTATTACAGGACTTCCGGAATTACCTCCTGTGATATCATTATCAGTAAGGAAACAAATATGCAACTCACCGTCCTTATCCGCATAAGGACCAAAATCCTTCTTCTTCATCATATCGATCAGGCGTGTTGGAGCATCAAACTCGATATCGCCGGGCGTATATTTCTCGATCACACCGCGTGAAGTTGTAAACTCCTTAAATGATACAGCATCCTTTCCTTTATACGGTAATACACGACCGTAAGTAAGACGCATCGTACCGTTGGCATCAGGAGTAAAAAGACGGTTTGGACTCATCTCCATTACTCCGGCCTGGAACAAACGATTGGCCTTACTCAGTTCTGCATTGATACGGGTCATTTCCGGTTGCAGCTTTTCGGAAATAATAGACATATATCCATTCGCGATTTTGTAAATCGGATCTTTCTGCAGTGTTTTCAACGATGGAGAAGAGAGAAATTTGCCAAGCTTGTCCTTGCTGACGAAGATTGATTTCTTCCAGAGTTCTTCTGCAAATGCATCGTAATTACCCTTGTGCTTTGATGACATTGTAATCAAATCAGCAGGAAGATAAGCATGATCCAGATCTTCAACGAGGTGCTTCAATACGGTAGCAAGCACTTTCTTTTCGATCGGCTCATAGTATTCATGAAAATCCGTATCCAGATCCTTAGCGAGTTCGGCTGCTTCTTTCTTCGCATCTTCCGCTTTGGCCTTATCCTTCAGCATACCTTCGAGCTTCGACATACCCAGTGCCATTGCCATCGGTTGTGAATTACTTACTCCATCCTGGAAATACACACTGTACAATCCGAATTTTTTAACATCTGTGTAGGCTTTGTCGTACAGGTTAATCACCTCTCCGTATTTTTCCTGATGGCCATTCTTCACCCAGGCAGAAAACTTGTTCTCTTCGTCTTTGCGACGCTCGAAGATGTTCAGTTTTTTCAAAGCATCTGTCTCGCCCATAAATTTCTTCCAGTAGTTACTGAGGCCGGCAAACTTATCAGCATACATCAGTTTAATGGTCGGATCAGCATGCATGTATTCTTCATAGATATCAAGAATATCGCGACGCACTTTCACGCGTTTCGGACGCTCTGACTCAGAATAGTATTTGATACCTTCGCTGTACGTATAACGCTGCGTGCGACCCGGATAACCGAGAATCATAGCATAACTGTTTTCCTGTGGACCCTGAATATTGATCGGAAAATAATATTTCGGTGCGAACGGCTTATTGTCCTTGCTGTATTTTGCTGCTTTGTTATTGCCATCAGCGTAAATCCGGAAGATGCTGATATCGCAGGTATGACGTGGCCACATCCAGTTATCGGTTTCTCCACCGAACTTACCAATGTTCTCCGGAGGAGTTCCCACGAGGCGAATATCCTGAAACACGTTGTAGTACATGGCCAGGTATTTATTTCCGGCCCAGAATCCAACGATTTCAATTGCCCAGAAATCTTTTTCAGCACCCAGACTTTCCTTCAGTTTAGCAGTAACGGTTTTAGTCATTGCTGCAATCGCCTTGGTACGGGCTGCTTCATCAGTGATCGCAGCAACAGAATCGGTCACGATCATCGCTGTTACATCCTCCACTTTCGAAAGCAAACCGATATTAAAGTTAGCGGGACGCTCTTCGCTTTGCGTCTTTGCCCAGAAGCCATTGGACAGAATATTATCTGCCGGTGTACTCAATTCCTGAATAGCTCCGTAACCACAGTGGTGATTGGTCAGGAACAAGCCTTGCTGGGAGATGATCTCACCGGTACAGAACATCCGGTTTTGTTTGCTCATCAAACGAACAACGGCATCTTTAATACATGCTTTGTTGATGTTATAAATATCATCAGCGGTCAGCTGTAAACCGCGGGCCTGCATAGAATCCTGAAGCTGTTGAATCAGGAAGAGTGGCCACATACCTTCGTCGGCACGTACCTGCTTCGCTACAGTAACCGATAGCAGGAGAAGCAGTGCAACTAATTTTTTCTTCATAATGTACTAGATTTTAGCAATTACAAAGAAAAGCAATTCAGCCCTCTGCCCGGCTCGTGTTGGTCGATCAAATTCAGGGGTTTGTCTAATGGGCGACCGAATCACCCGAAATTCACCTGAGATTCTAGCTTAAAAAGAACTGCTTAAATAATAATTCCCGCAATTGTAGCTGAAAGATAAGATGCCAGTGTTCCGCAAAACAACGCTTTCAGGCCCAACCGCGCCAGATCAGCCCGACGTCCGGGAGCCAGCTCTCCGATTCCACCGATCTGCATGCCCACACTTGAGAAATTGGCAAAGCCGCAAATGGCAATTGAAACAATCAACAGCCCCTTCTCCGTTACAATAGGAATGGTCTTATTGGAGAGATTCTGGAAGGCCACGAACTCATTAATACTTAGCTTCTGCCCCAGCAAGGTCGCCACATTGTTTACATCTGCTCCGGGAACACCCATTGCCCAGGCCATCGGATAAAAGATCTTTCCGAAGATCCAGTTGAGCGACAGGTTAAAATCAGGATTGAAGATATGTGCGATCTTCAACAGCGACCAGTCGATCATTGCTATCAATGCAATGAAGCCAATCAACATCGCAATGACATTCATGGAAATTTTAAAACCATCGGCAGCTCCATGTGAAATAGCATCTACGATATTGATGTACGGACTTTTCACTTCAAGTTTTACATCCCCCAGTGTCTGGCTTTCTTCGGTTTCAGGAAATACGATTTTTGAAATCACGAGTGCTCCCGGAGCTGCCATCAGACTCGCAGCAATCAGTTTCGGAGCAAGATCATAGCCGGCTGCTGCACCCATGTTTACATACACTACCAGAATTCCGCCTGCTATACAAGCAAGTGAACCACTCATACTGGCCAGTAATTCGCTTTTTGTCATGCCTGCGAGATACGGGCGGATCATCACCTGCGCTTCTACCTGTCCAACAAACGCACTGGCCACATTACTCAACGCCTCAGCACCACTAACACGCATTACAAAATTCATCGCCCGTGCGATCACAGAAATAACTTTCTGCATGAATCCGATGTGGTAGAGAATGGCAACCAGCGCACAAACAAGAATGATGGTTGCAGTAATGTTGAATGCAAATACGAATCCGCCTGCTGCGTAGTTGGCTACGGTACCGTCAAACTGCATGGCTCCGATCCCGCCATATACAAAAGAAGCTCCCTGGCGGGCGAACATTTCTATCTTCTCCATTCCATGACCGATATATTGAAAGAAAGCGGTTACAGGAGGAATCTTCAACACCAGAATCGCAATGGCTAATTGCAACAATAATCCACTGAACACAAGACGCAGATTAATAGCCTTTTTATTGTTACTGGCCAGATAGGCAAGTCCGAGAATCAATACGATGCCAAGAAGGCCGGTGAAACGTTCCATGGGAGAGGTTCTTAGGGGGTTGAAAATAGTGAATATTTAAAAACAATCCCGAAAACAGACAAACCAAACAGCTTGTAAAATCAATGCTGGAACCGGATGTAGCGTACATAACCGATTGCAGGAAAAACAGATATCAGTCATAAAAAAAACGAGTAACGGAATCCCTGTTAAGGGGGTCGTTACTCGTTTGTCAGGGCGGTTAAGCCACAATTATGCAAGTGTACGCTTGATAGCTACATTTTCATAACCTTCGATGATATCGCCTACGCGTACATCGTTATAGTTATGAATACTCAAGCCGCATTCCATGCCGGCCTGAACCTCTTTCGCATCGTCTTTGAATCGTTTGAGAGAAGACAGTTCGCCGGAGTGAACCACGATACCATCACGGATGATGCGGATTTTGGTGTTACGATTGATTTTTCCATCGGTAACCATACAACCAGCAACGGTACCCACTTTGGGGATCTTAAAGGTTTCACGCACTTCAACGTTACAAATGATTTTCTCTTCAAATTCGGGTGCCAGCATACCTTCCATCGCTGCCTTCACTTCGTTGATGGCATCGTAGATGATAGAATAAAGACGGATGTCAATTTCTTCCTGTTCAGCAAGCTTACGTGCGCTGCTGCTAGGACGAACCTGGAACCCGACGATTATCGCGTTTGATGCAGAGGCCAGCATGATATCTGAATCAGAAATCTGACCAACACCTTTGAGAATTACATTTACCTGAATTTCCTGCGTAGAAAGCTTGAGCAATGAATCGGCCAACGCTTCCACTGATCCATCCACGTCACCTTTTACGATCACATTCAGTTCTTTGAAGTTTCCGATTGCCAAACGACGACCGATCTCATCGAGGGTAATGTGCTTATGCGTACGGATGCCCTGCTCACGCTGTAACTGCAGACGTTTATTTGCAATCTCACGGGCTTCTCTTTCATCTTCCATCACGTTGAACTGATCACCGGCCTGTACTGCACCTGACATACCCAGAATCATCGTTGGTGTAGAAGGACCAGCTTCTTTGATCCGTTGTCCGCGTTCGTTGAACATTGCTTTCACACGGCCACTATGGCAACCCGCCAATACCACATCACCCATCCGGAGCGTTCCGGTTTGTACGAGGATGGTAGTTACAAACCCGCGTCCTTTATCGAGCGAAGATTCAATTACAGTTCCTTTGGCCAGACGCACCGGATTCGCTTTAAGATCGAGTAATTCTGCTTCGAGTAATACTTTGTCGAGCAGTTTATCGATATTCATTCCTTTCTTGGCAGAGATTTCCTGGCTCTGATATTTACCTCCCCAATCTTCTACCAGTAAATTCATTGCAGCCAGTTGTTCCTTGATCTTCTCAGGATTGGCCCCTGGCTTATCGACTTTATTGATCGCAAAAACGATTGGAACGCCGGCCGCCTGTGCGTGATTGATCGCCTCCCTTGTTTGGGGCATCACACTATCATCAGCTGCAATAACGATGATGGCAACGTCCGTCACCTTCGCACCACGTGCACGCATCGCGGTAAACGCTTCGTGACCCGGTGTATCGAGGAAGGTGATTTTGCGACCACTCTCGAGACTCACTTCATATGCACCGATGTGCTGAGTGATACCGCCGGCCTCACCTGCTATTACGTTTGCTTTACGGATATAATCGAGCAACGATGTTTTACCGTGGTCAACGTGACCCATTACCGTTACAATCGGTGCACGGGCACGTAATTCATCCGGAGCATCTTCTTTCTCTTCTATTGACTCCTGCAGATCAGCAGAAACAAATTCTACTTTATAGCCGAACTCTTCAGCCACCACCGTGATGGTTTCTGCATCGAGGCGCTGGTTAATTGATACAAACAATCCGAGGCTCATACAAGTACTGATGATTTGATTCACCTGTACATCCATCAGCTTCGCCAACTCATTAGCGCTTACAAATTCAGTCACCTGAATTACTTTCTCATTTTGCTGTTCTGCACGAGCTTCTTCACGTTGCGCATGCAGGTCGCGTTTTTCACGACGGAGTTTTGAAGCTTTGGATTTACCACCACCGCTCAAACGTGCGAGTGTAGCTTTGATCTGATCCTGAATTTCCTTGTCGGTTGGTTCAACCTTCGGTTGTTGTGGCTGACCTTTACCTCCACGTTGACCGGGACCACCGGGACCACGTTGACCGGGACCACCGGGACCACGTTGACCGGGACCACGTTGGCCGGGACCACCGGGACCACGCTGACCTTGTCCACCCGGGCCACGTTGACCTGGACCACCCGGGCCACGCTGACCCTGATTTGGCCCACCTGGTCCCCGTTGACCTTGTCCCTGACCTTGCTGACCCTGAGGTCCGCCTTTCTCTTTTCGTTTTCTCTTCTTCTTATCACCTTCAAAATCGGAACTAGAAGCAACAGGTTTCTTCTTCGGACCTTCCACTGGTAATTCGATTTTACCAAGGATGTTTGGTCCGGAAAGTTTATCTACCCGGATGCCGATATGCTCAGGAGGAGCTGGGGGTTCATTAGCAGGTGGAACATCCGGAGCAGGCGGTTCCGGTTTTTTCTCAGCAGCAACAGGGGGTGCGGTTTCAACAGGTTTATCCGACTTCTCCGTCTTCGCTGGTTTCGCCGGTTTCACTTCTTCAGCCGCAGCGGCTTTAGCTTCTTCCTCTTTCTTTTTAGCAGCGGCTTTCTTCTTTTTCTCAGTTGCCTCTGCTTCTGCAGCAGCAGCTGCTGCTGCTTCCTCTTCTTTTTTCTTTGCAGCTTTTTTCTTACCCGAATCGAGATCTATCTTACCTAAAATCTTCGGAGACTCCACCTCTGCCTTTGCCTTGATTACTTCAGGCTCAGAAGGAGCAGCAGCCTGTACTGGTGGCTGCACAGGTATTTCCGCTGCCACAGGAGCAACAGGAGCATCAGGAACAGGAGCTTCCTCTGTTTTTTTCTTGGTTGATTTCTTAGCAGTGGCAGATGAGGACATTTTGATCTCCTCAAGACTTTTCTTGAGTGAGTCGTCGTTATCTGCTTCCACTTCCTGATCGCGCGTATCAGCCACTGAACCCTTTGACTCAATAGTCACGGTATCACGCTTCAGTTTTTCGCGCGTCACCTCATGCGCCTCAAGCTTTGCGAGCTTATCGGGCTGATACTTCTCCTGCAGGAGTGCATAAACCTCCATCGAAATTTTGGCGTTTGGACTACTGTCCACTTTCACCCCTTTCGACTCAAGATATTCCACCACGTGCTGAATTCCCACGTTGAACTCTTTGGCTACCTTGATGAGGCGTAATGTTTTTTCTTCGGCCATCTACGGTTTTTCTCTTTCTTCTCCCTTTCGGGGCACGATTAGGTAATGTTTTTCCGGCAGCAAATCCTGCCGGCGATAGTGCTTACAGCAGCACCGGGCTTATTCGAATTCCGAACGCAGGATCTTCACCACTTCACGAATGGTTTCTTCCTCGAGGTCGGTACGTTTCACAAGATCTTCAACCGTCAATGCCAGTACTGATTTCGCAGTGTCGCATCCGATGGATTTAAACTCTTCGATGATCCACTCATCGATTTCATCAGAGAACTCGTCGAGATCCACATCTTCATCTTCGTCTTCAGTATCACGGTACACATCAATTTCATAACCGGTCAGACGACCAGCGAGCTTGATATTATGTCCGCCTTTACCGATAGCCAGAGACACCTGATCCGGCTTCATGAAAACGGACGCACGGCGTGTTTCATCATCCAGTTTGATAGATGTGATCTTCGCAGGACTGAGTGCGCGGGTGATATACAGCTGAATATTGTTTGTGAAGTTGATTACGTCGATATTTTCGTTACGCAGTTCGCGAACGATACCGTGGATACGTGATCCTTTCATCCCTACACAGGCACCAACCGGATCAATACGATCATCGTAACTCTCTACCGCCACTTTCGCGCGCTCACCTGGTTCACGAACGATATTCTTGATCGTGATTAATCCATCGAAGACCTCCGGAACCTCCTGCTCAAACAGACGCTCAAGGAATACAGGTGAAGTACGGCTGAGGATGATCTTTGGAGTAGCATTGATCATCTCCACACGTAAAACGACAGCGCGTACCGCATCGCCTTTCTTGAAAAAGTCGGCAGGAATGGTTTCGCTTTTCGGGAGCACCAGTTCATTGCCCTCATCATCCAGCACAAGAATTTCCTTTTTCCAGATCTGATACACTTCACCAGTCATGATTTCACCAACACGATCCTTGTATTTGCGGTAGATACCATCTTTTTCCAGCTCGGTAATACGCGACACCAGGTTCTGGCGCAGAGCCAGTACGGCACGACGACCAAAATCTCCGAGACGGACAGACTCCGTTAATTCTTCACCAACTTCGAAGTCGGGTTCGATACGGATGGCGTCGGAGTAAGCAATTTCAGTTGCCTCATCCATCACCATACCATCTTCCACAATCATCCGGTTGCGGTAAATCTCAAGGTCACCCTTGTCGAGGTTAATGATCACGTCAAAATTATCTGCAGTGCCGAAGCGCTTGCGCAATGTAGACTTGATCACATCTTCAAGGATACTCATCATTGTAGCCTTGTCGATATTTTTAACATCTTTGAACTCCGAGAAGGATTCAATCAATACCTGATGGTCCATTGGACTTATTTGAATTTATAGTTAATAACCAGTTTAGCTTCTTTTATCTCCGCGAACGGAATCACATGAATCTCTTCAGTGATTATTTTCTTCTTGTTCTCCTTGCGGGAACGTGTTTCTTTTACTTCGATTCCGTATTCAAGAACCTGCTGTAAGATACCTTTTACTTCCCTGCCGTCAACCCCTATGATCCGGAATTCTTTCCCCAGGCGACGTTGATATTGTTGAGGAACTTTCAAAGGCTCCTCCATCCCCGGACTCCCTACTTCCACCTCATGTTTCTCCAGAAAACCGGTTGGTTCCAGCTCTGTAAGCAGATGGCGGGTGAGTGCAGTACACTCATCGAGTGTTACCCCGGCAGGTTTATCAATATAAACAGCTAGCCTCGAGGGGCTTAATTTCACATCAACTAAAAAACAATCAGAAGGCATCAGAAACGCCTCCACCATGTTCTTTATATTCTCTTTTTCAATCATTTGAAATAAAAGAGGGGACTTAGGTCCCCTCTCGCATCGCGGCACAAATATATGAATATTCCTGTGATTTCGAAGAATTAAATAATTGTCAAGGAGGATTCATTAACATTGCGCCCGTGGAAAAATCAATGGCCTGGCGACAATGGTCGGACAGAGGACTCTTCCTTCTGTCAGTCGGACTGTCGCGTTTTATCAATGGCAACAAAGACCCCAAATCACTGAATTTCAGAAAGATAATTGTCTTTAAAGAAGATGAAATAGGCGATCTGGTGAATGTAACTCCCGCACTTGCCAGTTTGAGAAAGCAATTTCCGCAAGCCGAAATCACCCTGGTTACGCAACGATTCGGGCTGAACTTGCTCCGGCATTGCAAGGATATTAACAGCGTCACCGATGATTATTCGAATCTGAAGGGCAAATACGACCTTTTGATCGATTTGCGAGGTACTCCAAAAAGTACCTGGTTTGCATTGAAAAACCGTCCTAGGATCCGGCTCGACAGAGGCACAGTTCGTATGCGAAACCGGAAGCTCGGCAAGCACCCGAGAGAGATTGAAACAAATTTGCAGGTCATAGAACCGGTGATGGACGCAGAAAATTTAGTCCATGATCCGGTCATCATCGTTACAGAGCAAGAACGAAATGAAGCTGAGCAATTTCTCAAGGAGAGGAACATCGGTAAATTCGCTTTATTCCACACCGGAGCAAGGCGGATTCTAAAGAAATGGCCTCTGGAAAGAGTGGCAGAAATCATGAAACTGCTGCATACACGCTACGGGCTGAAGCCAGTGATTGCAGGCGATAAAAACGATAGCGAAGACCTGCAGCTGTTGCAGCCAATGGTTCCGTTTGAGATTCATCAGGCAGCCGGGGAAATATCATTACTAACGTTTGCGGCTATGTGCGAAAAAGCAACACTTTTCATCGGAAACGACAGTGGCCCGTTTCATATTGCTGCGGCGATGGGAACGAAAAGTATTGCACTTTTTGGTCCGGGAGATCCTGTCTTTCACCCTCATCAGGCTAATGCACGATTCATTCATCATATACTGGAGTGTAACCCTTGTGATATGGTACATTGCAAATACCCGGAGAATCCATGTATCAGACGGATAGTAGTTGAGGAAGTGGAAAAGGAAATAGCGTTTTTAATTGGATAAAAGAACCTGAGGTCACTTCTGAATTGGATTTCCACCAACGAACGCGAGTTGTAGGATTCGCGTTTCTAGTACTCGCGGTCGATTCATTTGTAATTGAAAAACAGTATGTTCGAGCGCTATTTTTTGTAGTTTTCTTTTGTTTTTCTTTTTGACTTTTTGCGACATATTCTCCATAAGACATTGTTATACAAATAATTACATTCTATATTTTAGTTGTATTTTTATTTTCATTTTAACATAATGATTATCAGATCTTTGCGCAATCGACTAAACGTTTATAAACGATTACATTCCATAATGCATCCATTTTGGAAGGTTAACTCCAGAAGCTGACCAAACGGCCCAGAATCAAAAAAACAATCTCACTTACAATCATTTTTACAGCAGCACTTCCAAAATTTCTTGTCCTAAGTGTTCCGGCTTTTTCAGCGAATTGGCCTGAATAAGATCTCGCATTATTCCTCTTCTCAGACAACCGATACAACCTTATTGAATCTTTGTCTGCATTCTCATATCCGTCCGGCTGAGCAAATTCCGGATATAAATTGTAATAATAACACTAAACGCGAATAGCATGACCGATCCGCTATAACTAAACAGCCTAAAGACCGGAATACTTCGCTCCATGATTTCAGTGTGTAATATCTCTGGTTCTTCGAGTTGCCATTTCGTTTTCAGAATTCCGGCAACGATCAGACTGAACCAGAAAACCAAAAGTGAAAACTGCACGGCGAGCCATGAGCCAGTCATCCACTTACGTTGTTTGACCGAGACCCCTTTTCGCTCCACCGCATAGGCAAAAACACCCAGCAGAATCATGGTGTTGATTCCAATAGTAGTTCCCATAGCATGCGCAACGGTAATATGCGTTCCATGCGTATAAACATTAATCACGGGGACCGACATCAATAATGCCATCAGCAAATTAAGCAGAACCCAATAATCAGCTGCCATCAGAAAACGGAAACTAAGAAGATGCAGGTGTTTCCGTGTTTCAGCCAGAGAGGATCTGAAATTCCATATTATACGAAGGAAAATGATCCATTCAGTCATACTAACGAAGTATCCAATATAACGGACATACATCGCCGTTGGTAATGTGTAGATATGATGACTCCAGTTGAACATCAGATTGAAGAGGCCTAAAAAATACATGCTGACAGCCAGTCTTGATCGTGCAGGACTTCCATCTCCGCTTATCTTCTCCATGAGATAAAACGAGGTGCCGTAAATGATCTGGTTCCAGCAGCCGACCAGTGATCCGTTGACCTTCCATTGTATGGTCGTGTCGCGAATGAAGTCAGCTCTCATTGAACCGAACGCCCAGAGATAATTCTCAAGAAACACGAACACAAAAAAACAGAGTCCTGTTCCCCACATCCAGATATAAACCGGCTTGCGGTCAATGTTCCGGATGCCTGCGACGTACTGATAAACCATAATCAGCCATGCCATCAACACAGGTAACGACCATACCGGAGGATATTCCCAGTATTCACGCCCACCAAATTCTCCGTTCAAATACGAATAGATGATGCCGGTGATAGCAGTAATCCAACATATAATCTGAATCGTTGCCAGCCACCTGTTTATTTTCATACCCAACTCCTGCATTGAAAAATATAAAGCTGCAGTTGCGCCGGTCAGGATCCAGAATACCACCGTTGTTACATGCAGTGGCCGTAGTTTGATGAACCCCAGGGTCTCTTTCCAGAGTCCTGGTGCGGTATAGCTATGTGCTGCAAGCACACCAAAGTTCAATCCCAGAAATAACATCAGGAGAGAAAACAGCGCAAACCATTTCCAGATACCAGTGCCATTAATTGGATTCATGGATCATGCCATACCAACGTTTCTGAAATGTATCAATGCGCCCGTCACCTGTTCCGTCCACACCTTTTAAAAATCCAACGATCGCCGTGATCTCCTCTTCACTCATCTGAAAAGACGGCATCTGCTGTGTGCCGGATCTTATCATCGCACGAATGTATATTTCTCCTTTCCCCGGTGCTGAGCAGATATTGGTAAGATCAGGACCCAGATAACCGCCTAAACCGTATAGCTGATGACATGACTGACAATTGTATTTCTGCCAGACCAGCCTTCCATCTGCTATAGTCTGATTTACTGCAATCGTATTCGTATAGAGTATAAAGCTATAAACGAGAAACGCAGCAGTAAGTGCTATCAGGATTCCGGTTCTTACACGAAGAGACATTATTTTAATGGTTCAAACCTTGCCTGGAAGAATCGCAGATACTTTGGCTCGTATACCATTTTCAAGCCCTTGATCTTATGCGCGCGGTCCAATACACGGGCTGTGCTTTCCGCAATAACATCCATATGTGCCTGGGTATATACGCGACGGGGAATGGTGAATCGCACGAGTTCAAGTTTTGGATAGTAATTCTCACCATTGGCTTTGCGTCCTGCTGACACTATACCACGCTCCATTGTGCGTACTCCGCTATCCATATAAATTTCAGCAGCGAGTACCTGTGCAGGAAACTGGTCTTGTGTTAAATGCGGAAGAAAGGCTCTTGCATCAACAAAAATGCCATGTCCGCCAACAGGTAATACAATCGGAATTCCGTATTCCATCATCTTAGTGCCGAGGTACTCAACTTGCCCGATACGTGCTTGTTGATGTCGATCATCAACGCTCTCGCCGATACCAATGGCCATCGCTTCCATATCGCGTCCTGCCAGACCTCCATAAGTATGCAATCCCTCATAAACGACAACCAGATTTCTTGCCTCTTCAAATACCTCCCATTCATTGGTGGCCATGAATCCACCAATGTTCACCAGTGCATCTTTCTTCGCACTCATTGTGGCGCCGTCCGTGTATGAACAAAGTTCACGAACAATTTCCCGGATGGTTTTCTTATCATATCCTTTCTCCCGCTGCTGGATAAAATACGCATTCTCTGCAACCCTTGTCATGTCGAGAATAATACGAAGTTTGTGTTTCCTGCAATAGCCACGCAGTTCTTTCATATTCTGCATGGAGATGGGTTGCCCACCGGCCATGTTTACCGTTGTACCGATGGTAATATACGGAATCCGCTTTGCGCCAAACTTCTTCACCAGCTTATCGAGCTTCTGCAAATCAACATTTCCTTTGAAGGGATGCAGACTCATCGGATCATGCGCTTCATCAATGATGATATCTGCGAATGTTCCTCCCGCCAGTTCCTGATGTAGCCGCGTGGTGGTGAAGTACATATTTCCCGGAACAATATCTCCTTTCCTGATCAGTACTTTCGAGAGAATATTTTCAGCACCGCGTCCCTGATGGGTTGGCACCAGATACTTATATCCGTAATATTCCTGCACCGCTTTCTCGAGATTATAGTAATTGCGGCTTCCTGCATACGCTTCATCACCACGCATCATTCCGGCCCATTGCACATCACTCATCGCTGATGTACCGCTATCGGTAAGCAGATCAATGTACACATCTTCCGATTTCAGGAGAAAAGTATTATAGCCGGCTTCGCGGATCGACTTTTTGCGTTGAGCAGCACTGGTGGTCTTTAGCAGTTCCACCATTTTCATTTTATAGGGCTCGGCCCAGGATACTTTTACTGGTTTACTCATTTCGGTTATTCGTTGGCGTTATTAAGCAATTTCTTCCAGCTGCAATGCAGCAGGGAAGAGAATATTGTTCTCAAGATGGATATGCCGGTGCAGGTCGGCCTCAAATTCCTTCAGCAGCGCAAAAGTCGCTTTATACGTATTACAGGCATCAACAGGGGGAGTGTAATGGCTGGTCAGTTCTGCGATACGGGCAAAGCGGTTTCCTTCCGTTTCATGTTCGTGCCGCATCATGCGAATGGGCATATAGGTGCTGTAAGGTAACGATGCAGGGTGCTGTCCTCCGTTCTTCAGTAACATCATATTATTAATCATCGGGAATAACACCTGCTCTTCTTTCTTCATATGCATGAGCAAGTGCTCAGCTCCTTCTGAAAAATGTTGACGAATCTCAAACAGTTCCGGATGCAGTTCCCCGTGTACCTTGCAGAGTTTATCCAGAAATTCAAGTATAACCGGAATATGATTGGAAACATAACGGTGATGGACATCCACAATGTGCTTCACCAGCTGATCAGGTGCAAGGATGGCCAGGTCAGTGGTGGCCGGATGCTCTGCAATCATTGCATTAACTTCATTGAGCAGCGCCTGCTGATCGATTTTACGGTCACGGCACACATCACCGATCTTCTTATCTCCGCCGCAACAAAAATCAATATGGTAACGATAAAACACAGCAGAAGCTTTGTAATCTGCAGCAACCACTGAACCAATGGTGTCACTGCCTGTAAATTCCTTTTTCATGTTGATTTTATTTCAGAAAGGCTCTCCCAGCCGCATTTGCTCCAGTTTCGCCTGGAAAATTCCGGCAATGGTATTTGCCCGAAGCTTAGCTTCATCTGCAACCGGGCCTTCATAGTATTCATTGATAACTCCTTCAAACAATTGCACCCATCTCGTGAAATGTTCTTTCCCGATCGGAAGATCCATATGTGGAGGAAACGGTCGTCCGTGATAAGTCCTCTCTCCAAACAATAACGATTGCCAGAATCCATACATCTTTTCCAGATGAGCCTCCCACCGGTTACCGATTTTGTCATTGAAAACAGGCCCCAGCATTTCATCAGCACGAATCCGGTCGTAGAAGGTATTTACAAAGAAGCGGATTTCTGTCAGCCCTGCAATGTCGTTTTTCATATTAATTCCTTCTATAGTCGTGAGTGACTATAAAATGACCATGCAAAGATGATCGCATTACTTCCGCTAAAAAATGATCCTCATCACCTTTTATGAAAAAAAGAGATGATCCTCTTTATATTTACAGCCTTCTGATCAATACAACTATGAAAAAGAAAAGTCATCATGTGAGTTGTCTGACCTGCTCTTCACGCCTTAAATCGGTATTCTGCGACATTTCGGAAGAAGATATCCTCCATGTAAACCAATTTAAAGGGCGCTATACATATCCGAAGGGAAGTATCATTTTTCATCGTGAAACATTGCCGTTGGGAGTTTTTGTCATAGAAAAAGGGAAGGTTAAACTTCATGTTCCTGCCGTACAAGGTCGCGATCAGATTGTACGGATGGCGGGAGAAGGGGATATCATCGGTCACAGAGCATTGCTGACCGACCGGCCACATAGCACTACTGCTGAAGCGATAGAAGAAACACATGTATGTTTTCTAAGCAAGGATCTGTTCTACCGGCTATATGGAAACAACAAAGGAGTACACGCTCAACTGATAGCGCTCTTCGCCGGGGATCTGATTTCCGCAGAAAGAAGCCTGATCTCTGCCAGTCATAAACCGGTAAAAGCACGTGTGGCAGAATGCCTGCTGTTTCTGAAAGATAAATTCGGATATGGAAAAGAAAACAACATTCTTAATATAACACTTTCACGACAGGATCTGTCCTCTCTTGCCGGCACAGCAACCGAAACATTGATCCGCAATCTTATCCGGATGAGAGAAGAAGGATTAATTGATTTTCAGGGAAAGAAAATCAAACTGACAGATATAAAAAGATTACAGCAGACAGCAGCGGGTCATTGCTGAATCATGATACAGCATTTTCATCTGTGAACTGGCCTGATCCCGGTTCAGGTGATACCGGAACTTCCTCCGCCGTTTTCTTTTCTTCCGGATATATCCTCTTCTGAAAAAGAATCCAGAGAATTACGCCTACACTGATCGATGCATCGGCGAGATTGAAGACGGGTCGAAAAAACAAAAACGTTTCACCACCCCATACTGGAAGCCATTCTGGGAATCTACCGCTAACCAGTGGGAAATAAAACATATCAACCACCTTACCATGCAGAAAGGCTGAATAACCCCCTTCCGGAGGAAAGAGTTGTGCAATGGTGCCAAAATCACTGGAGGAAAATATCATTCCATAAAAAACAGAGTCAATGATATTACCAATCGCGCCGGCAATGACCAGGGAAACAATAAATATAAACAGTTGACTTCCCTTTTCTTTTACCAGTTTATGGAGGAACCAGATCATTCCTGCAACAAATACGATTCTGAACACGCTCAGAAATAACTTGCCGTAATTACCTCCAAACTCGAGCCCGTAAGCCATTCCATTATTCTCCGTGAAGTGTATGATAAACCATCTGGTAAATTCAATTTCTTCTCCCATATACATATGAGTCTTGACCCATATCTTGATCAGCTGATCCAGAAAAAGAATAACGAAGATGATAAGCAATGGTTTTTTCATGATTTGTGGATCTTGTCCTGAATGTTAAAGAGGCTGTCGCACAAAAGGTGACAGCCTCTTTTTTCTTTGGCCTCGCGATAACCTCTGAAAAATTAGTCGCGATACTGTTTCAATTTAGCTTCCATACTTTGTGTGGTATGAGGTACCGCACGCAACCTTTCTTTCGGAATCAATTGGCCGGTTACACGGCAGATTCCATAGGTTTTGTTCTCAATACGTACCAGAGCTGACTCCAGCTGTTCGATGAACTTCTTCTGACGTGCAGCAAGATTTGCTGCTTCTTCTTTCGCCAATGTCTCCGATCCGTCTTCCAGCATTTTGAAGGAAGCTCCTGTATCATCGGTACCATTTTCATTGGCATTCAAAATTTGCGCCTGAAGATTAATCAGCTCTTCACGGGCATCACTCAGTTTGTGTTGAATCAGTTGTTTGAATTCCGCCAGATCTGCATCACTATAGCGGAGGTTCGTCACGGTCTTTACAATCTCTTTCTCAGTCATATTTTTTTCTTTCGTCACAGGAGCAACAGGCACTTTAACAACCGGTGCCGACGGTTTCGGAGCGGGTGCCGCTGGCTTCGGAGCAGGCTTGGCTGCCGGCGCCGCTTTTACAACAGATGCCGGCTTTGCTACAGGAGCTGTTTTGGCTGCCGGTGCTGCCTTCGCTTTCGGCGCAGCAGGTTTGGTCGCTTTTGCAGGAGCTTTACTAACCTCAGCTTTCTTAACTGCTTTCTTCGGTGCAGGAGCTGCCTTCTTCGGCGCCGCTTTTTTTACTTCTTTCTTCGCCACTGTCTTCTTCACAGCCGCTTTCTTGGGTGCAGCCTTCTTGGCCGGAGCCTTGGCGGTGGTTTTCTTGGCAGGTGCAGCTTTCTTCACTGCTTTCTTAGCTGGAGCAGCAGCCTTCTTTGCCGGTTTCTTTGCCGCGGCCTTGTTGGACTTGGAAACGTTCTTCTTAGTGGCCATTTGAATATTTATTTACGGTTGTCAATACCTGGAGGTCTTCATCTACTTCCACCGGAATAGCATCACTGCCTTCCAGTTGATCTACCAGCTCCAGACTGGTAGCTAAAATTTCGGTGCGAATATAGTCGAAATTGTTCTTCACGGAACGCTGAACATGCTCAGGTGCCTGAATTCTTACTGTAATCCTGTCGGTAATCTCGAACCCCTTGTCTTTCCGTATGTTCTGAATCCGGTTGACAATCTCCCGGGCCAGTCCCTTTTCGCGCAGGTCATCTGTAAGCGTCACATCCAGGGCGACCGTAAGCCGGCCCTGACTGGCTACCTGCCAGCCGGGAATGTCTTCACTAAGGACCTCAATGTCTTCTATACAAAGGTCGAAGAGTACCTCTCCAAGCCGGAGTGGCAGAATACCATGTTGTTCAAGGTAGGCAATTTCGTCCTGTGAAACTTCGGCTATCCGGGCCGTTAGTTGCTTCATCAGCCCACCTACCTTTGGTCCCAGCGCCTTAAAATTAGGCTTGATTTTCTTGACGAGGATGTTGTTGGCTTCGTCGAGAAATTCAATCTGCTCAACATTCACCTCTGCTTTAATCAGTTCTTCAACCGCCAGCACCCGCGTCCGGAAATCCGGATGAATGACCGGCAACAGGATCTTCTGTAAGGGTTGGCGGACTTTGATGTTCACCTTTTTGCGCAGACTGAGTGTCATAGAGCTGATGTCCTGCGCCAGTTGCATGCGCTCTTCCAGCTCTTTGTCGATAAGACGATCATCAGCCTCCGGAAATTGTGCAAGGTGTACAGATTCATTTGTATCCCGGTTCGTTACCTGATTCAGGTCGTTGTAGAGCTGATCAGCAAAGAACGGAGAGACGGGCGCCATTAACCGGGCGATCGTATCGAGGCAGGTATAGAGTGTCTGATATGCAGCCTTTTTATCGTCAGTATAGTCTCCTTTCCAGAAACGGCGGCGACTGAGTCGAACATACCAGTTACTGAGATGTTCCGTTACGAAGTCCTGGATTTCGCGGGCAGCCTTGGTTGGCTCATAGTCGGCGTAACAGGTATCTACTTCTTTCACCAGTGAATTGAGCAGGCTTAGAATCCAGCGATCGAGTTCTGCACGTTGACCAACCGGAATTTCGTTGCTCTCAAACCTGAAACCGTCAATATTGGCATACAACGCGAAGAAGTTGTAGGTATTGTAAAGGGTACCGAAGAACTTGCGTTGTACTTCTCCGATGCCTTCGAGATTAAATTTGAGATTGTCCCAGGGCTGCGCATTGCTGATCATGTACCAGCGTGTCGCATCAGGACCATAGGTTTCGAGTGTACTGAACGGATCAACAGCATTGCCTAAACGCTTCGACATCTTGTTTCCGTTTTTGTCGAGTACGAGTCCATTCGACACTACGTTTTTAAACGCAACGGAATCAAACAACATGACGGCAATCGCATGCAAGGTAAAGAACCAGCCACGTGTCTGATCTACTCCCTCTGCAATGAAATCTGCAGGATAAACGTTCGCCAGAGATGTAGTGGAGAATGGATAGTTCCATTGCGCATAGGGCATGGCACCTGAGTCAAACCAAACATCAATGAGATCCGGCTCACGGTACATCGGTTTACCGGTATCAGATACCAGCACAGCATGGTCAACATACGGGCGATGCAAATCAAAATCCCCTTTCGAAGGATCCAGGTGTTCCATCTTTGCGGGATCCATAAACCCTGCAGCAGCCGACTTCTTCAATTCTTCATTGAGTTCGGCAACAGATCCGATGCATTTCTCTTCTCCGGTTTCACTACGCCAGATCGGTAACGGAATTCCCCAATACCGTGAACGGCTAAGGTTCCAGTCAACGAGATTCTCCAGCCAGTTTCCGAAACGGCCTGTTCCGGTGCTCTCGGGTTTCCAGTTGATGGTCTTATTAAGTTCGATCATCCGGTCCTTGCACGCTGTAGTGCGGATAAACCAGGAGTCGAGCGGATAATACAATACCGGCTTGTCAGTACGCCAGCAATGTGGATAGGTATGCTCGTATTTTTCTACTTTGAACGCTTTGTTTTCTCCTTTGAGGCGGATAGCAATACGTTCATCTACATTCAGATATTTGTCTCGTCCCTGCTTTTTGCGTTCTTCTTCCTTCTCGGATTCGTTGAGATACTCTTCCTTCACGAACTCAAGCGGAAAATCACTCACTTCCTTCACAAAGCGACCGCGACGATCCACTAACGGCACCGGCTTACCGCTATCATCTTTCACAAGGATAGCCGGTACGTTGTGTTGCTTCGCCACACGGAAGTCATCTGCACCAAAGGTTGGCGCAATGTGCACAATACCTGTTCCGTCTTCTGTACTGACAAAATCTCCGGTAATCACCCGGAAAGCATCTCCTTCGGGTTGCACATACGGCAACAGCTGTTCGTAGCGTATGCCTTGTAACTCACTACCTTTCCATTCTTTCTCAACCCGGAAAGGAATATTCTTGTTGCCTTGCTGGTAATCTTCAATTTCCAACTCGGCATTCTTTGCATTGAAGTGTTTTGTAAAAAGATCCTTCGCCAACACCAGACTTACCGGCTCAAATGTGTACGGATTAAAAGTGCGCACCAGCAGATACGTAATTTCTGCTCCTACGGCCAGTGCCGCGTTAGATGGAAGCGTCCAGGGAGTGGTCGTCCAGGCAAGGAAATAAACCGGCGCATCCGTGGCGGCAAAAAGCATTTCACTCTTTGCGTCACGAATGGCTTTGAATTGAGCCACAATCGTGGTATCCTTCACCAGCTTGTAAGTACCGGGCTGATTCAGCTCGTGTGAGCTGAGGCCGGTTCCTGCTGCGGGTGAGAATGGCTGTATGGTATATCCTTTATAGAGGAGATTCTTATTATGCAGTTCCTTCAAAAGATACCAGCAGGTTTCAATGTAGGAATTCTCGAAAGTGATGTACGGGTGTTCGAGATCTACCCAATAGCCCATCTTACGGGTCAGGTCGTCCCAAACTGATTTGTATTTCATCACCTCCCTGCGGCAGGCTTTGTTGTACTCTTCAATCGAAATTTTATCTCCGATATCTTCCTTGGTAATGCCCAGTGTTTTCTCAACGCTGATCTCAATTGGAAGACCATGTGTATCCCAACCGCCTTTGCGTTTTACCTGAAAACCTTTCTGTGTTTTGTAGCGGCAGAAAATATCTTTTATGCTGCGCGACATCACATGGTGAATACCTGGAAGTCCATTCGCTGAGGGTGGGCCTTCATAAAAAGTAAACGATGGTGCTCCTTCGCGTTCTTCTACCGACCGCTCAAAGATGCGCCGCTCCTGCCAACGGTTCAATACCGACTCAGCGATATTGGGCAGGTTCAGTGATTTGTATTCAGGATACTGCTGCATAATAAGGGCGCAAAGGTACGGAATTCAATGCTGTTTTCACAGGAAGAAAGGAGCATATAAACAATTGAAAATGCGCTAAGTACGCCGAACCGCAGGAAAGCCGCATCTTATGGTTAATTCATCTCTTGCCCGGCGGAGATCCGGTGCCCGGGTTTTGAGAATAAGAATATAGAGAATAAAAAACAGCCGGCCTTACGGGACCGGCTGTTTCTGGTCTCACTATGATCAATTAATGTACGATGCTTAAACGCTGATGATGTTCTTCACCGGCTGATTTGACGGACAGGATGTAAACTCCTTCTTTCAACGTATTAACCGGCATCTCAAACTGACCGGCAGCTGGTTTTTCCTGTGCCTGAAATGCATATACTACTTTACCCGACATATCTGTAATACTGATGGACGCTGTTTCATTCACCCATTCATCCGGCAATACCAGATATACCGCTTCTGAAGCCGGGTTAGGGTACAACTGAATAGTGGCGTCCGGCAAATCTGTTAAGCGCTGAGCAGCTGTAGTAAATGGCAACCAGGCGGTCCAGGCGCTGTGCAAAAGTCCTCCACAATTACTGCGAACACGGGCTTTGTAGTTTGTGGATGCTGTTAGTCCGCTTACAGTGAAAGAAGTTTGTGCAGTAGAAACAGCAAACAGAAACGCTACCGGATTGTTTTGTCCGTCTTCTACACGTAAACGATAGCTAAGCGCACCGGCTGCAGCGCTCCATGAAACGGTGGCAGATGTAGCCGTAGAATTACTAACGGTCAGGCCTGTGGGAAGTCCGCATTGGGTCTGACCACTTCCACTGGTAAAGAAATAAAACGCCGACCAGTTCGACTTTATTCCACCACAACGGGTGCGTACTTTGAATTTGTAATTAGCACCGGCTGTAAGACTGTCTGCCAGGAAAGAATTCGTTGTTGTGTTCACTTGCCGCAGGTAGGCCACATTGTTACCTGTTGCATTCTGTATCTCGATGTTATACAAAGATGCTCCCGGCACTGCATTCCAGGTTAGTTGAGTAGAGGTTGCTGATACCACCGTTACTCCTAATCCGGTGGGTACACCACAGCCTTGTGCCTGCAGATTTACAGAATAGAATGTACCTGCAAACAGCAGGATTGCACTCAGTAGTTTAATAGTAGTTTTCATGTTTGTGGTTTTAAGAATTTCTGAAACAAATAGAACACTTAAACACTGCGTTGGTCAAGTTATACTTATTGAAAACAGTTGTAAACTGGTTTGAACAGGAATAAAAAGATGTTGAAACAACTATAGATATTTTGACTTCACCGTATAATTATTTGAAAATGCAATTTCTTGAAAGCTGGTTATTCCCTTGGATCAGACCTTGGTGAAGCAGTTCACAAAACACAATAAATCAATGCATTAAAAAGAAAACCTTCGACATTTCACCTGTATTACCCACTCCTGCTTTACCTGAGAAGCTTTGATTGGCTCATTTTTTACCGGCAACCCGACGACTTGTAACAAGCAAATTAATGATCACTCCGCCAATTACCATCAACATTCCGATCAGTTGTACCGGCTCATAGCTTTCTTTAAAAAACAAAACTCCATACAAAATCGCATAACCGACACCCAGGTAATTTAATATCGACACGCGAGCAACATTTTCGCTCTGAAGTGAACGTGTGAGATTATCTTGTCCAAGATGAGTAAATACCCCCAGCAATATCAACCATAACCAATCTAATCCCACAGGCGTTTCCCAGTGAAAGAGTGTTACAACTCCCCCGGCTACCGCACCCAACAATTGAAAATGGAGTACCACCACCAGCGGATGTTCTTTCTCCCGAAGTGTACGTACCATGTTATAGGCCAATGCAGCGAAAATCGCAGAGAAGATGCCGATAGCAACCAGATCCCAGGATACACTTTGCTCCCATCCTCTTACCAATACGACCCCTCCAAAAGAAACCAGGAATAACATCCACTGCAAAGGCAAAACTTTTTCCTTTAACAGAAAAATCGCAAAGATGGAAGTGAATACAGGTGAAAGATATTGAATCGTGACTGCTGTGCCCAATGGCATATGTTGCAGTGTATAAAAAAACGCGAAGAGTGCGGTATTTCCGAAGAGTCCACGGAGGATAAGCAGTTTCCGGTTACTGCCGATCCAATCAACGCCCGCTCTGTGTAATGCAACGAAACCGATTACCGTGGCAATGCCACACCGAAAAAAAACAAGCTCCATCGTTGGCAGATGCGCGAGCAGCTTGACAATAAAATTCATGAGTGAAAACCAGAAGGTGGCCCACAGCATATGTATCACTCCCGGTGAAAAGACATGCTGATGGTTACTGGTGTTCATATGGATCGTGGCACAGCGCTGATAAAAGAAGCTACAGCAGCATGGATCACTAAGGCATCTGGTCTTTTACATACCGAACCGAAAACGCATTGGCTCTTCGGTAATACATATCCGTTACTATCGGGCTGCCGGCCTGCAATGCTTTTGCATAGGCTGTCTGTTCTCCTTTTACAGTGCTGGTCCAGTAAAAACCCTGTTCGTTTTTCTTTCCGAAAAGGTCATTGTTGCTGTTAGCGCTCCGGTAACCCGCCAGTGGCAGATCCAGCCCCGACTTTCCTCCTTTCTGAAGATCTAATCCCGCCAGACTATCTCCACCGAATTGCGACATCAATTCCTTCCATTCAAGATCAGTGGGAATATGCCATCCTTTCGGGCATGCAGACATCGCCGAACTGAAATAATATAACCTCCCGTTTCCTGCATTGCCTGCTGAGTCACGTTCATACCAAAAACTGTTTGGCATCGGAACGGAAACATTTTTTTTCATCCACACCTGATTACCGATTTTTATCGTTTCACCGGGAAGGATTTTCCAGTCATTCAATGCTGAAGGACCTGCTGTCCAGGCTGCAAAAACAAGCAACAGCGAAGGCAGAATGAATTTAATTACTGAGCGCATATTTCTTTACTTTATTCGAGTACAACTTTGCAATGATTATCCAGATTGGTGCGTTTGTCAAAAACAAAATCAACGAATTTTGCTTCGTCTTTCATCGCTTTAACGGCAACTTTAGCTCGTCCCATTTCTGCCCCACTCTGATCATACACTTTCGCAGTAATGGCACCATCGAAGTCTTTCGCGAAAACGGTGTAAACGTTCAGCACATTATCAGTAGCCGACGAATCGCTTACCGAAATTTTACCGGTGCTGACGCCTTTATCCGCCAGTGCGGAATTCACCTCCACTTTAACACCCATTGCTTTTTCAACGCCTTGGGAAACACCTGTTGCCAGTTCGCCGACCGCTTGCCCGGCCACATCACCGGCTTTATTGATTTTTTCCTTTACGCCTTCACCTGAACACGCAGCCAGCGCGATGACGATCAGGCTTAACGGAATGATTACTTTTTTCATGAGGAGTATTGAAAGTGAGCACGAACTTAGCTGATTAATGATTATTTTACAATGAAGGCCGTTGTTCTTAATATCCCGAAAAAGAATACATTTGATGGGATGAATCGCCTGTTTCTGTTTTTCCTGTTACTTTTGTCAATACAAAGTATTGCTCAGCCGACCTTCGATGTGGCCCAGGGTACGTTCATGGAAGCCAGTGCTTCCCGGCATGGAGATAAAATAGCAAATGACCTCCGGTATTATTCCGGCGAACTGAATCTGCCTGTCACCTGGAATCCGCGAAACATAAGCATCGTTAATCCGATGTATGAATGGCACCGGTTTTCACTGAGTGATGACAGTATAACTGTCCATCAGGATTTGCACGATTATTCACTCTTTCTGAGTCACCGGCATGCGCTAAAAGACACTACTCATTACTTCCTGTTTGCTGCGGGTATTCGTCATTACGCAGAAACGGGTATCCATCCCGGATCATCAACACTTACTCCTGCTTTTGCTGTACTCTATGGTCATCAGGTGAATGCCCGGTTCAGCTGGCAGGCCGGAGGTTATTACAGCCGTGAATTTTTCGGGCATTACTGGCTTCCCTTGTTAGGTTACGAGTGGCGCGCATCTAAACGATTATGGACCTGGGGTATCTTGCCCCGATATGCGGTTGTGGATTATGCGATCACGAGATCCTTTCATGCCTGTTTCTTCTACAAAGGTGTTACAGATTCATACAGAGTACGGCAACATGATTATTTTGCATGGATCGAGGGGCAGGCACGTTTAGGCTTCGAATATTATTTATCCCATCTCCCCATTGCATTTACAGTTGATGTAGGCCAAAGCGCAGCGCGCGAATATTTTGCCTATGACAACAACAGAGATGTGGAACAGGAACTGTTGCCCGCAAATGGACTGATCTTCCATGCAGGAATTCAGTTAAGGGTAGTAACGAATAAGGATTTCTATGCGCCTCAGAAAAAATAATCAGGAAGCCGCAAGTGCAGGCTCTTTCGAAAATTTGAGGTCCTTGATGTTCAACTGCAAGGTCGTGCGGCCGTTGAAGGTATTCTCCTCCACATGATACACCACATCAAAACTTTCCTGCTGCTCCACCATCGGATGATGATGTCCTAACTGGAAGGCAATACCGTCAAAAAGACTGGAGTTGATCTCCTCCTGCGTAAGACTTAATTTCAAATGGTTATTTCCAACCACTCTGCCACGGCCATTGTCACGTACACCGCTGGTACGGAATATCGGCGCCATATTACCCGGACCAAAAGGTGCAAATTGCTTGAGGATGCGATAGAATGATGGAGTAATATCTTTCAAATTCAGCTCGGCATCCACTTCAATTTCACGTGTGAGCATACGGTCTTCAATCGTCTCTGACACAATCTTCTCAAACCGACGTGTAAACTCTACTACGTTTTCTTCCTTCATAGTGAGTCCGGCAGCGTACATATGTCCACCGAACTGCTCCAGCAGATCACTACAGCTTTCAATAGCATTATACACGTCAAAATCTTTTACCGAACGTGCCGAACCGGAAACATGTCCGTTAATTCTGGTAAGCACAATAGTTGGACGATAATACTTATCGGTCAGACGGGAAGCTACGATCCCGATAACACCCTTATGCCATTCAGGATTATACACCACCGTTGACTTACGGTTCCTGAATGATTCATCATTTTCAATCTGCTGTAAAGCCTGATCCGTGATCAGCGTGTCCAGATTTTTACGGGTCGTATTCTGTTCATTGATATCATCGCCAAGGAAACTGGCCAGATCCTCTTTCTTCTGGATCAGGAGCTCTACAGCCTTTTCACCATGTTCAATACGTCCCGCAGCATTAATGCGTGGCGCAATGGTGAAAACGATATCATTAATAACGAGTTCTTTCTTTATTCCGGTGAGTTCAAGAATTGCCTTTACGCCGGGTCGAGGTTCTTTATTCAGACGTTGTAAACCGTAAAATGCGAGAATCCTGTTCTCCCCGGTAATCGGAACAATATCGGCAGCGATACTGATAGCCACCAGATCTAAAAACTGCTCCAATTGATTAAATGGAACATGGTTTACCTGAGCAAAAGCCTGTATCAGTTTAAATCCAATTCCACATCCGGAAAGCTCCTTATAGGGATACTCACAATCATTTCTTTTGGGATCGAGCACCGCTACAGCAGCTGGAATTTCTGCACCGGGGCGATGGTGATCACAGATCACAAAGTCGATTCCCAGCGATTTTGCATACTCCACTTTATCATTACTCTTGATACCGCAGTCAAGTGCGATGATCAAGGAGTAACCATTCTCCTTCGCCCAATCAATGCCCTGCTTAGATATCCCATAACCTTCTTTATAGCGGTCAGGGATGTAGTAACCGATGTTTCCTGAATAGCCTTTAAGAAAGGTATAAACTAACGAGACGGCTGTTGTGCCGTCTACGTCGTAATCACCATAAATCAGAATATGTTCTTTTTTAGCCAGAGCTTCACCGATGCGCTCAATGGCCTTATCCATATCCCGCATCAGGAAAGGATCATGCAAGTCTTCGAGGGAGGGTCTGAAGAATTTTTTTGCCTCATCATACGTCGTTATACCCCTCTGTACCAACAAGTTAACCAGAATTTTATTGATGCGCAACTCACCAGCCAGCCGATTAACGACCTCATCTTCGCCCTGAGGCTTTAAAACCCATCTTTTATCCATGTTCGCGTGGCTGAGAAAAAGTTAAACAAATATAGGGTGCACCCGTGGGTGCTGAAGAGCAATTTACGTAAGTTATTGACAAAAACGGGTGGAATTACTTTTATTTTCAGTGGACTCACTAATTGCCCCTAACCTTTTCGGAGAAAACCCTCCTTTTTCAGTCATTTAGCCTTAAATCGCCCGAATTTCTGATAATCTGGCGGAGATCCGGACGCAATCTGGAACGGTAAACCGACAGGGTATCTGCCTTTTTCCTTCCTTTTCGGCGGGCTTTCTGTTCATCAAGTGGCAAATGAGAGATCTCCATGCACTCAGGCGTGCAGCATCCATCGAACTTTTCGGCGCAGGAGGCGCATTGAATGAAAAGTAAATGGCATTCGTCGTTTTTACAGTTCACATGCTCATCACAAGGAGCTCCGCATTGGTGACAAGTACTGATAATATCGTCCGTAATCCGCTCTCCAAGCCGCTCGTCAAATACGAAGTTCTTGCCGATAAACTTTGAATCGAGTCCCTGCTCTTTGATCTCTTTTGCATACTGGATGATACCACCGTACAACTGGTTCACATCATTAAAACCATGATGACGAAACCAGGCGCTGGCTTTCTCGCAACGGATACCGCCGGTACAATACAACAATATTTTCTGCTCTTTCTTATCTGCTACCAGATCAACAGCCTTCTCCAGTTCTTCTCTGAAAGTATCGACCTCCGGTAAAATTGCGCCTTTAAAATGTCCTACCTCACTTTCGTAATGATTACGCATATCGATCACGATGGTGCCTGGCTGCTCCATCGCATCGTTGAACTCCTTTGCCGTGAGATGGTTGCCAACGTTAGTCACATCAAAGGCATTATCATCGAGTCCATCGGCAACAATTTTCTGCTTCACTCTAACAATCAGCTTCAGAAACGATTTCCCATCGTCCTCCACGGCGATCTTCAATGGCATATTACGAAGTCGTGGATCATCCTCCATCCGCTTTTTGAACTCATCAAAATGATGTTCGGGTACATTGATCTGCGCGTTGATCCCTTCCCGCGCTACATAAATCCGGCCGAGAATGGAAAGCTCCTCCATCCATTGATACAATTCATCCCGCCAGGCTGGTACATCCTCAATGATAACATAGCGATAGAAAGAAAGAGTAATCCGCCTGAAGTTTTCCGCTTCCAGACGCTTTCTCAAGGTGGTTTTATCGTATTTATTGTGCAGTACCATGGGGCCGCAAAGATACGAAGGCGACAGGGTATCGTGCAAGAGGGTCACAGGTATTTCGAAGCTTCACGGAGACTCAAACCTGACAACGGTTGCCGGGCAATATACTTTCGTACCGACTCAGGATCAAACTTACTGTATTGCCGCAGTGACCAGCCGATGGCTTTGCGAAGGAAAAACTCTTTTTCATTCGCAAAACGGGAACACAGTTCAAACAACAGTTTTTTATCGGTCTTCATCCCATACCTTAACTGGAAGATGATACATGCTCTCTGAAACCAGAAATTACCGGTTGATGTCCATTTTTCAATCAGTTCCGGGCGAAGTTCCGGTTGCGACATCAGCAAAACACCCAACAGATTCGGAGAAATGAAATCGACTGTATCCCACCACGACTTCTTTGCAATCATATCTTCCAACAGAGGAAGATGAGATTCATTCAGTTCTTTTGCCCTTAACCTCATCAGTTCGAGGGCTGCATATTGATATTCCCGGAAAGGTTGATCCCAAAGCTGGCGAACCACCAGTTGCCATTCCTGTGAAGGCAATGCTTTGAATACTCCACGAAGTGGCTTTTCCAACTCTGCCCTAACCGGTTTTTTTATTCCAAGATAATCGAATTGGTCCTTCATATAGGCTTTCATACCGATCGCCCGTTCATCATCAAGATGCGCTTCGAATATTTTCCGGCAGGAAGTAACAAATGGATGAGTTTTCACCTTCTAAAAATACTTAATTCAGTCGTTCCAGCAAATAAATGAGGGAGATCAGCAAGTAATGCTTGTATTTCGTCGGGGGACACTACTACTTTTGCTCTTGTGAAAAATTGCTGCATACTCCTATTAGCTTTCATGATCTTTGCAGGTCATTATAACCTGCAGCAGTTATCACGTACAACAGCTTTGCTCAAGCATTTTGATCATCACCAACAACATCATAAGAGTACATTTTCAGATTTCTGGTTTGAACATTATACCGGCTCCGACACTGATCAGGATGATGAGGATTCCGATAGTTCATTACCATTTAAGGGTTATACTCCCGTTCCTGCATTCATTGCTTTTGTGTCTGAAACAGAACAGCATATTAAGCCGGCTCCAATGACTGCATTCCATTTTCCTGAACCACTACTGGCAATTTTACAACCCGAACTGGATACACCCTGGGAGCCTCCGTGCTGAGTGCTTTCTTCTGCGTTGACTTCTTATTCTATCTTTAACCTCCTGAAAAAGGAATTAAATTGACACATCATGGACTTAACACACCTCCATCTCCTCTTAAATCACTTCCCAATTATTGGTACCATTGCCGGGATCGGCATTATGCTGTGGGGCCTGCTTAAAAATGACACGGGCGTTCAGAAAGCAGTACTGGGCCTCTGGGTTGTACTTACAGTGATCACCTTGCCGGTGATGAAAACCGGTGAGGAAGCAGAAGAAACGGTTGAAAATATACCCGGCATTTCTGAAAACATCATGCATGAACATGAGGAAGCTGCAGAGTTTGCACTTTGGTGGATGATTGCTCTTGGAGCACTTTCATTGGTTGCCCTCATCACCGGAAGAAACGGACTTAATAAAAAGCTCGTGTATGCAGCGTTTGCTGTTTCATTAATGACGTTTGCGGTGATGGCCCGCACCGGTTATCTCGGCGGACAAATCCGTCATACAGAAATCAGCGGTAAAGCGGCAACCGCCAATAATGGCGCAGAAACCGGTGCAGAAACCGGCGCTGCGGAGGAAGATGACGATTAATTTAAATACGAAAAGGGCTGCACTGAAATCAGGCAGCCCTTTTTTATAATGATCAGTTACAGTAAAGCCATTTCTGTATGCAACTGCTCCATCGTAACTTTTCGGTAATCCGCCTGCGTTATGATGGTATATGGCCTATTGAAAATTCAATGTAAATAAAAGAGGGAAGACCATCGTCTTCCCTCTTAATAAGAAAAGTTGAACACAGCACTATTGGCCTTGCGCTTTGGAATATGCCGGCTGTCCGTCGAAATTCAGCAACATCTCTACTGAACATACATAGCAGCTTCCGGCAATTTTTTGTACGAGCGAGAGCAGATCTGTTTGTGACAACACTTCCTCACCAATTTTCTCGATACGTACACGATATTGATTGATGAGGTCGGTAAGTACAGATCCGGTAGGCCAGACCTGGGTTCCACGATTGGAGATGGTAACCAGTTTATAGGAATCGCTTAGATATTGAGATATGGTATTAGCAAGAAGTGCCGGTTGCATTTCACTTTCCACAAACAGATCTGCACCCATCAGTTCCTGCACCGGTTTGGTTGTTGTCACCAGCATGCGGTTTTCCGGAGGTAAGGCTCTTCCGGTCACTTCTTTGGAAATGGATTGTTCTTTTACCGGTTGCTTCGGTTCTTTTCCGAGGTTGGAGATGATGGCCGCAGCAAAGTCATGCGTTGACAGTCCGTTCCCGGCAGTCCCGAAATCAGAAGTGTGAACACCATTCTCGAGTGAAAAACAGAGTGCATTTTCTATACGCCTTGCCGGATGTTCAAATCCGAGGTGTCGCAGCATCATGAGACCGCTAATCAATAATGCGGTCGGATTGGCCTTATTTTGCCCTGCAATATCGGGTGCGGTTCCGTGTACTGCTTCGAAGATGCTGACGAAATCACCGATGTTGGCACTGGGCGCAAACCCTAATCCACCAACAAGGCCTGCACATAAATCACTGATGATATCTCCCTGCAGGTTCGGAAGAACAATCACATCATAATCATACGGACGCATCACCAGTTTCATGGCCATATCGTCAACAATTACATCATTCGCCTGCAACTGAGGATACTCTTTCGCTACTTCATAAAACGCTTCAAGGAACAATCCGTCTGTCAGTTTCATGATATTGGCTTTGTGTGCACAGGTCACTTTACGGGCACCTTTCCGCAACGCCATTTCGAAAGCGTAACGGTGCACCTGCAAGGAACCCGGACGCGTAATAAATCTCCGGCATAACGCAACATCATGCGTGAGCATATGCTCAATACCACCATAGGTATCTTCGATGTTCTCGCGCACAATCGTCAGGTCGATGGGAATTCCAGCCTTACTGTAAATCGTTTCGACCCCAGGAATGGTCTTAAAGATCCGTTTGTTCGCATACGTGTTCCAGGTTTTGCGCGCTGTAACATTTATGCTCTTCATACCTTTGCCCTTGGGCGTCTCCATCGGACCCTTGAAAAGTATACCGAGCGACTCAACCACCGACTTTGCCTCTGGCGTCATTCCTGACGAATGTCCCTGCAGGTACCAGTCCTTTCCCATTTCCACGAATTGATAATTCAGCGGGACCTCTGCCGCCCGGAATATTTCCAGTACGGCGTTCATGATTTCCGGTCCGATGCCATCACCCGGGGCGACAGCAATGGTGCGATTTTGATAGTTCTGTGACATGGCGCAAAGATAAGGAATACTTTTTAATATAATAGTATTACTATCTTTGCGGAATGGCTAAGCAATTAAAGAAACTATTTGCAGGCCGCGATCTGGTAGTGGCCACCATGCACGGAAAGGAACAGATCATTGGTTCCTTACTGGAAAAGAAACTGGGAGTCAGGGTGATTGTCCCTGAAAACCTCAATACTGATGAATACGGCACTTTTAGCGGAGAAAAGGAACGCCCCTTATCGCAGCCGGAAACCGCCCGGCTTAAACTTGCGGAGGCCATGCGCCGCACCGGCGTTGACCTCGGCATAGCCAGCGAGGGATCTTTTCAGCCTCATCACCAGTTTTTCTTTGCGGTAGCCGATTACGAATTACTGTTATTGCGTGATGAAAAAGCAAATGCTGAATGGCAAAGCTGGGAAGTGACCATGCATACACAGGCTGTATCGCATCGTTTTTCATCCACACAGGAAGCTCAAAAGCTATTGAAACAATTGAAGTTTCCATCACATGCGGTTATTGTCAAAGTACATGCTCCCGGCGGCGGATTTCTGTTTCTGGAGAAAGGAATCTCCACTAACGAAGAATTAGTGATTGCTGCAGAAAAGGCCTTAGCGGCATCTACAGACGGATCAGCCGTAATAGAAAACGATTTGCGGGCCCATATGAATCCAACGCGAAGAAAGGCTATTCTGCAAGCTGCAAACAGATTGATAAGAAACCTGAATGCAGAATGTCCCGCTTGTCAGTGGCCGGGCTTTATCCAGGATGAAAAAATCCCGGGACTCCCCTGCTCACTCTGTGGGGCAGCAACGCGTCTTACCCAACATGAGCTTTACAAATGCATGCAGTGTAATTACTTCGAAAAAAGAAACAGAGCCGATGGTTTGATCGCCGCTGATCCAAAAGACTGTGATCGCTGCAATCCTTAGCGTAACAAGGAAATTATTTTGTCTTACGGTGTTTCCACCAGATATATCCGGCAACACCACCCATCAGGTAGGGGACTGACATCAGATACAGGATACCGGTATTCAAACCGCGACCTTTCTTCTCCCCTGCTTCCAGATTCGATTCAGCGACACGACGACACATAGAACATTGTGCAACTGCATCGTTGCTGACTGAACTGATGACCAAGGCAAGCGAAAGAATAGCCAGATACCGTTTCATGTGAATGAATTTAGCAGTACAAATGTACGGTTGAATCCCGGAAAATACCAAGGATATTTATCACTTATAATACGGGGAAATCATCAAATAAACGATGACCCCGGTGGTGGTGACATACAGCCAGATCGGAAACGCCCACTTTACCAGTTTCCGGTGCTTATTCACCTGATTGGTTAAGCCAAACCAAAATGAAATAAGTACCATCGGTAAAACCATAGCTGCCAAAATGATATGCGAAATCAGTATCGAAAGATAAACCGGACGCAGCGGATTATCGGCAGGGAACTTTGTCTCATCGCTCAGCCAATGGTAGGTCACATAGGAAACCAGAAACAGGCTTGACAAGACAAACGTGAAAAGATTGAGCTGCTTGTGACGGGCCACATCCTTCTTTTTTATCGCCTTCAGCGACAACAGCAACAAAATAGTACATGTGCCATTGATACAGGCATTCAATAGCGGTAATGCGCGTGCGAAATCAGGCATCTGTGCCGGACGTGGCAGGATTTTACTGTCAAGAATCAACACTACCAGAAAAACAACAATTGATAAGGCCACCACAAGCCGGAACACTTGCTTCTCCTTGAGTTGATCGAGCTTCGCCATACTATTTGAATGAATTATATTAAACGATGAATAAGTCCCTGACTATTCACCAGCCATTGCTTTGTACTCGTTTTCAAGTGCAGCGATATCCTCGATCAGTTTCTTAACTTCAAAATGATCGGTTCCATCATACATGCCCCTGATTCGTTTTTCTTTGTCGATCAATAAGACCTGCTCTGAATGTAAAAAAGCATCTTCTCCTCCGTTTCCTTCCATTGCCGTGAGGAAAAATGATTCTTTGGCCAGCTTATAAATCTCCTGTTTTTCTCCGGTCAGGAAATACCATTTCCCTTTTATAGCCTTATGCTTCGTCGCATATTCTTTTAAACGGGAAGGTGTATCATTATAAGGATCCACCGTGAATGAAAGAATCACGACATCCGGATCGTCCTTGTAGTTATGCTGAACCCTCATCAGCTGGTTCGACATCTTTGGACAAATGGTACGGCAGGTGCTGAAGAAAAAATCAACCACGCTGATTTTACCATCCGTTATTTTCTCATCTACTCTATTGCTATCTGTATCCAACATAGAAAAACCGCCAACGGTATGATAGAGTGTATCCACTTCTATCTTTCCGTTGACGGTCTTTTCAATAGGTTCCTTGGGGCCGAAGATCTCGAGTTTTCTGAAATTGTTTTTTCCCGTTTGCAGCCAGAGATACAAGACGGAAGGAATGAAAAGGACTAATACCAGAATGCCGATTTTCTTCACGCACCAGTCAGCTTATGGGAAAATACGATCCCAGAGATTGAGGAAGCTTCCTTCAGCCAACGCCATACCAATAAGGTAAACGATAAGGATGAAAGGGAGTACAATGGTATAAGCGAAACTTTTGGTTTCATGCTTAAGGTGCATGAAATACGCTACAATGAAATAGGCTTTTACCAGCGTGAGTGCGATGAAAATAATCATCAATACTGCTTTGGGAATTGATGTAAATGCGATACCTACTTCGAAGATGGTAATGAACAGAAGGATCCAGAACGTTCTCCAGATTACAGAACGGTTCTTGGGATCGTAATGCTCAGGTACGAACTGATTGTGAATGTCCCCGGTGTAATATCCGTGGGAGTGAGAGTGATTATCAGATGCCATAAGATATTGCAGATTGGGAAGGTTAAACGAGGTAGAAGAAGGTGAATACGAATACCCACACAAGATCTACAAAGTGCCAGTACAGACCGGTTTTCTCGATGTGTTCGTAATGACCTCGACGTTTATAAACGCCGGCCAGTACATTGAACCAGATGATGAGGTTGATGATAACTCCTGAGAATACGTGGAAGCCGTGGAAACCGGTAATGAAGAAGAAGAAATCGGCAAACAGCGGATGTCCGTATTCGTTATGGGTCAGGTTGGCTCCGTGAATATGCTCGGCCTTGGCTTTGATGGCTTCAATAGCCGCTTTATCACTGATAATTTTGTGATCGGGAGTTACCAATGCATCCGCCGGAGGGTTCAGGTGATGCAGGTGATAAGCATTTTCAGCTACCCGGTAAACAGATCCATCAGGCATAAGGTATGCACCAGCTTCAGTACCATGAATGAAGTGGTACCATTCCCAGGCCTGTGAACCTACGAACATGAAACCACCCACAATGGTTAAGGCTAACCAGATCACGACGCCTTTGTTATCGCGACGATGTCCGGCATCTACAGCCAACACCATGGTAACGGAAGACATGATCAGGATGAAGGTCATTAAACCTACATACGCCAGAGGAATGTGTCCGGTATAAAACGGGAAATGGGTGAACACGTCATTCGCATTCGGCCAGATCTCCGCAAAACGGTGACGCATTACGCCGTAAGCAATGATAAGTGAGGAGAATGTAAATGCGTCCGACACAAGGAAGAACCACATCATCATTTTTCCCCAACTCACGTTGAATGGGGAACGTCCGCCACCCCATACTTTGGAGCCGGACTCATGTGTCATCGTAGCTTCTGCAGCCATACTTTATAATTGAGGGATTAGGTTTGATTTTATCGATAGACGGCCAAAAATACAAATAAATAAATCCAAAGGGCGTCGAGGAAGTGCCAATATATTGCACTTAATGAGATGCCCAGATAATTGTCTGCGTTGTAGCGCTCACGTATTGATTTAGCGGAGGTTATGATCAACGCGAGGATACCGAAGAATAGATGCGCCAGGTGCAGTCCTGTAATCACAAAAAAGAATGATCCGGAGGGAGTTGTTTTATCAACAAAATATACTCCATTCTTTACCAGCTCATTAAAGCCCAGAAATTGGGTAAACACAAATCCGAGACCCAATCCAAGCGTGAGCATCAACATCCGCTTAACTTCATTTAACCGGTTCTTTTTCACCGCTCTGATAGCCAGATGATGCGTCAGGCTGCTCAGTAAAATGATGACTGAGGACGCATAAAAGGCCATCGGTAATTCGAAATAAGCCCATCGGCCTTCCGCCTGGCGAACAATGTACCCAGAGGTAAGTCCGGCAAAAAGCATAACGATACTGGCAATGCCAATGCCGAGAATAATTTTCTTGGTGTCGATTTTTGGCTTATCGTCTACCGATAATGATTTGGCTGTCATTTCCATACACTTTATATTTTATCGAATACCATGGCAAGCTGAACAACGGGCAGGTAAATAAACGAGCCGAACATCAGTTTGCGGGCACTCGAAATATCACATTTAATAAACAACTGAAAAGCCAGGTATAGGAAATAAAGACTAACAGCCCCGATAATGAACGAAGAAAGATACCCTGTAATACCGAAGATATAGGGCATGAAGGCAAGTGGCAACAGGCTGAAAGTATAGAGCAATGCCTGAAATGCAGAATCTTTATCACGTTTACCGGTGGGAAGCATTTTAAAACCCGCCTTTTTATAATCATCATCTAAAACCCAGGCAATCGACCAGAAATGTGGAAACTGCCAGAGAAATTGTATGCTAAACAGCAACCATGCTCCTAACCCGAAATTATTTGTAGCAGCTACCCAACCCAACAATGGCGGAATCGCTCCCGGAATTGCGCCGATAAACACTGCAAAAGGTGACCGGCGTTTCATTGGAGTATAGGCAATAGTATAGAGGATAATGGAGAGAAGCCCCAAAATCCCGCTGCTGATATTCAGAAAATAGGTTAAGATAAAAACACCTGTAAGTCCTGTAATGATTCCGAAAAGTAAACCTTCTTGCGTACTCATGCGGTTATCAGGAATTGGCCGCTGCATGGTTCGCTCCATGAGCTTGTCCAAGTCACGCTCAATCACCTGATTAAAGCTATTGGCAGAAGCGGTAGTTAAAACACCACCCACAATTAACCAGATGAACCCGTTCCAGTTTATCTCACCCGGTGCCGTCAGATACGCCATCGCCGCCGAAAAAACGACCAGCGAAGCCAGGCGCATTTTCCCTAACTGGGCATAGTCTGACAGTTTCAGTATCAATGGATTGGGCTTGGATACAAGAACCTCTTGATTCATGGAAGCGCAAAAGTAAAACTTACAGTGCCAAACATCAAATGAAAATGGAAAAACAGTTGGCAGTTGATGCTCGTCCGAATGGCTGGTTGCCTCCGGCAGAGGGTGATTGCAGGTTGTTGATCCTGCTTCGAACAGCAGGACCACCAGAAATACGGAGTTAGTGTTTCAACTTTCGTGACTTTGAATAATTCGATATCTTAGCTTGTCAACTGCGTCATTTTAACTCGAACTGTGTCTAACTCCTGCCCTGCATTTAAAAATTATTCTTTAATTATTTATTCTGGTATTAGATGAAATCTACCACAAAAAAAATAATCAAGTATTCACTGATCACGCTTGGAGTATTCATTCTATTGATTGCATCATTTGGGCTTTACGTTCGTTCACTGATGCCTCAGCCGATGGGAGAACCTCCGGTTCTTCAGGCAGCATTATTTCACCCCCCGGCAAAGCCATTTCCTGTTGAAGGAAAGTTCATTTTCAAATCTGCTTCCGAATTGGCAGAGATGATCAGAAACAAGCAGGCTACTTCTGTTGAAATCACACAGGAGTTAATCAATTATATTAAAAATACGAATTATAAAACAAATGCATTTGTTTGGCTCTTCGAAAAAGAAGCGTTGGAAGCAGCCAAAAAAGCGGATGAAAAAGTTGCACGGGGAGAACCATTGGGTTTGTTGCACGGTGTTCCGGTTTGTATCAAGGAAGAGTTTTGGGTAAAGGGGAAACCATGCACATGGAACTCTGAAACTTTTCAGGGATTTATTGCTCCCCGTAGTGCGCAAGTGGTGGATGCATGGTTAAGCGAAGGCGTAATCATTCTTGGCACTACCAATGTACCAAGAATGTTAATAGACCTGCAAACGTTTGGCGATTTGTATCCTGCTGCCAGCAACCCTTATGATTCTTCCCGAACTACCGGAGGCAGCACCGGAGGAGGTGCCGCTGCTGTAGCATCCGGATTTTGCCCATTGAGTCTGGGCGGTGATTTCGGAGGAAGCATCCGTGTTCCTGCCGGCTACTGTGGCTTATATGGATTGAAAACCACTGACGGCAGCATGGGCAAAAATTTCGGTTCTTCTCCTGACACTACCGGGAATAAAAAATATTTCTGCATGGCCGTTGCAGGACCCATGGCAAGAACAATCGATGATATAGAACTGGGCTGGAAAGCGTTGATCAAACCCTGGCAAAACGACCATCAATGGTTATTGCCGGATAGTAACAAAGCGCTATCAGATTATAAAATCGCTTATCTGGACGAATGGCATTTCAGAAATGATAAAATTTTAATTTCAGAAGATGTAAAACAAAAACTTAAACTACTTGTCGATTCGTTAAAGAGTAAACAGGTTAATGCCACATATGCTGAACCTGAAAATTTTGAAGCAATGCGACAGATGCACATGCTGCTGATGACCTATATGGTCTTCTCCAAACAACCCTGGATTATCCGTCAATTCATCAAACACGGGTTTGAAAGCGGCACCCCATTAAAGGTGGATCTGAGTGAAGGTGTTGAACGTATCGGGGATGTTGATGACGATGCATACGGAGGTATTCTTGCACGGCGTGATACACTTCGGTCTGCTATGGAACGTTTTTTCATGAAATACGATTTCCTGATTCTACCTCTTACTCCCGGACCCGCTTTCGTGAAAAACCCTGATCATCTGCCTATGGCGGTGGATGGAAAAAACATGGAATACTGGGATCATTTTCATTATACCATGTGCTTTAATGCTACAGGACATCCGGCATTGACCATTCCATTAGGTTTGAATAAAGATGGTTTGCCAATTGCTGTACAGATTGTTGGTCCAATGTATTCTGAAAAAAAGCTGATACAATTTGCCCGTTTGATCGAACCATTACATGCAGGTTATGTTATGCCACAATGAAAACGCTGCATCAGCTGCCAGCTGCTAAACGAAAAATGTGTTTACCGGTCCACTACAAGCAGCAGTATCCTCAAGGGTAAACTTATAACCTATAACCTATAACCTATAACCTATAACTTATAACCTATAACTTCACACCTCACTCCCCCACATGCTTCCCGGCTACCACCTGCCAGGCCGTGATAATCACGATTTTCACATCGAGCAGTATCGACCAGTTTTCCAGATACCAAACATCATACTCTACCCGCTTTTCCATGAGTGAGCTGTCACGGGTATCTCCTCTGTAGCCATGCACCTGCGCCCAGCCGGTAACGCCTGGTTTAACGAGGTGACGCACCATGAATTTGTCGATGAGCTTTCCGTATTCTTCGGTATGCTTCAACATATGTGGTCGCGGACCTACAACACTCATGTTACCAATCAGAACATTGTAAAACTGCGGCAACTCATCCAAACTCGTCTTACGTAAAAATGCACCAATCTTTGTGATGCGTGCATCTCCTTTTGTCGCCTGCAGTGTATCGGCTTCACGGTTCACACGCATGGTGCGGAATTTATAACAGTAAAATTCTTCATTGTTTTCTCCTGAACGTAACTGACGGAAAAAGATAGGGCCGCGGGAACTTAGCTTAATCAACGGAGCAATGATTAATAACATAATCGGAAAAACAATGAGGATCACAAGGAATGAAAACACCACATCAAATACGCGCTTCATTACTCTGTTGAATCCGTTTTGCAACGGCTCACGGCGCATACTCAAAACCGGCACCAGATCGTAGAAATCGATCTTCACTTTACGACTTAAGAATCCTCTGAAATCAGGCACTACCTTGAATCGGATTAAGTTGTTGTCGGCGAAGTTCATCAGGTCAGCAACCTGATCTGCCTCGAGTCCGCTGAGCGAACAATATATCTCATCAATCTTTTCCTGCTGCACAAATACTTTGGCATCTTCTACTTTTCCTGCCACCTGATCGGGATCCAGTACTTGTGTTTCATCGCAAAAGACACCTTTGAGTTTATAACCCATCTCGGGGTGATTGTGAAAGAACTTCATCATCTCCCTGGCCGGAATACCATTGCCCACAATGATAACTTTTCGATAGTTCTTTCCCTGACGGCGCATGTAGTTGATCACAAATACAGCTGCCGATCTCCACAAGAGAAATACAATACCCCATACAATGATCTTGATCTCGAAATGGAAAACCGGTATAACTAATTCATCAAACAAATACAGAAATGCAATCAGGATGATGGAAAATAATGCATAGGCTTTGAGAAATTGTCCGAGTAATTGTTCGTAGCGGAGTCCGCGATCAATTTCATGTACCCGAATAGCCGAAATAGTGATCGACCAGAATAAGTTGATGTATAGAAACTGTGCCAGAAAATTCGTGTCGGCAGTAAGGTGTGGCCATTTGAAATAATAGCTGACCCCGCAGAACGTGAGGTTCAGCAAAAAAAGGTCGATGATCAGATAGATCGACTTGAGGTAGCGTGAATAGCCGACTGGCATAAAGGATGTAAAGGGTAAGCAAAGGTAGGTAGGTCTTGGGCGAAATTCACATTTCCGTTGACGAGTATATAACAATTTAGTGGTGAAAACCTGATTTCAAAGGGTGAACACCGTTTTTGCCAAACTAACTGTTTGAACATTTGACGTGCTAACTGCCAATCATGAGGTTGCATCCTCGCATCTCTGCGTCATCAAAACGACCTAAAACTTCAAAGGTTCCGTCTGAATATATGCGTCCTAAATCCTGCGTGGCGATAAAACTGCAGGAATACAAATTGGCCAGGTCTACGATACTAACGCCACCGGTTTTACCTTCTTTTTGCCAGGAAAACGGGTCGTTAGCATCGCGGATTAGGATTTTCATCCAGGGTGGTGTAGTGTAGATACCCTTTCCTTTTGAATAAGCCTGGCTCAGCAATTCGGTCATTCCATATTCGCTGTGGATAGCAGCTGCACTAAAAGCCCTGCTGAGCTGTTCATGCAGTTCTTCGCGGATCATCTCCTTCCTCCTGCCTTTCATGCCACCCGTTTCCATGATGATGAGTTCCGGAAAATTCATTGGAAACTGTTCAGCCAGATCCAACAATGCATAAGTGACGCCGAGCAACACCGTTTTTTGCCCGCTTTGCTTCAGCATTTCGAGTTTCCGATGGAGTGCATCGTATTGGTCAAGGTAAAAGCCACTGTCCGGATGGCCGCTGCGCCGGATGAGATGGTCGGCCATAAAGACCAGTGAGGAGCCACCACGTTCGAGATAAGAAGGAAGTAAAGCAAGAAAGCAATAGTCCGATGGGTTGCCATAGAAGCGCTCGAAGCCGCGGAGAAAGCTTTGTTCATAGAGCCATACTTCGGCTACACAATGCCGTGAGACCACCTGTCCTGTAGTACCACTGCTGGTGAATATAATTTCCGGACTCCTCCCATCGGCTATAATCTCATGTGTCTTGAAAAAACTTACCGGCAAAAACGGAATTTCTTCGAGTGTATTTACTTTATCTGGTGTCCGGCCAATTGCATCAGCATAACGACGATATACTTCCACCGATTGATACTGGTAGCGGTACACGTTCAGCGCGAGGTCCTGAAACGGAATGTTTTCTCCCGCCTGAAAGAGCTCAGATGCTATTTGCTCAGCGATGGGCAAGCTGTTTGGATTCGAGGTCGGTGTTATAGTGGAGTCCGCGGTTTTCCGTGCGGGCCATGGCAGCCTTCACGACGAGATAAGCAACGTTGATCATGTTCCTTAACTCGCAAAGTGGAGGGGATACCGTGGTACGGAGATATAACGCTTCCGTCTCTCCGTAAATGATGCGGAGACGGTCCATGGCGCGCTTGAGTCGGGTATTGCTGCGCACAATGCCCACATAGTTGGTCATGAGGGCCTGCAACTCGCGGATGTTTTCAGTAATCAGAATCATCTCCCTGGGTGCTGTAGTGCCTTCTGCGTTCCAGTCGGGAATGTCGCTGCGGAAGTTGATGCTGCCGAGCTTTTCAACGCTGTGCTTCCATGCGCGGTGGGAGAAGACAACAGCTTCGAGGAGGGAGTTGCTGGCGAGACGATTGGCACCATGCAATCCGGTGCGGGCACATTCGCCGGCAGCGTAGAGGTTGGCAATATCACTGCAGCCGTTTTCGTCGACGCTGATGCCTCCGCAGATATAGTGCGCAGCCGGTGCTACGGGAATGAAGTCCTTGGCAGGATCAATGCCGATGCGTTTGCATTTGCGGAGGATGTTCGGGAAATGCGCTTCGAATTTTTCGGGATCGATGCCGGTACAGTCGAGCCATACGTGTTCGCCTCCGGCCAGTTTGATTTCGTTGTCGATGGCGCGGGCAACAATATCTCTCGGTGCCAGCGATCCGCGCTCGTCGTATTTCGGCATGAAATCTTCGTGGTCGGCGTTGCGGAGAATAGCTCCTGCTCCTCTAACGGCTTCGGAGATGAGAAAAGCCGGACTCACTCCCGGTTCGTATAATCCCGTTGGATGAAACTGGATGAATTCCATGTCCTGCACTTGTCCCTTGGCTCTGTACACCATGGCTACTCCATCCCCTGTGGCAATACGCGGATTGGTAGTAGTGCGGTAGAGTTGTCCGGCACCGCCGGTGGCTACCATGGTGATGCGGCTGAGAATGGTTTCTACCTTGCGCGTTTTGAGATTAAGGGCATAGACACCGAAACAGGAGATGCCTCCGGAACTACGGGTGACTTCTTGTCCGAGGTGATGCTCCGTGATCAGGTCGAGCGCGAAGAGATGGGTAATGAGGGTAATATTGGGATGCTTCGCTATCTGATCGAGCAGGGTTCGTTCGATTTCAGCACCTGTACTGTCCTTGTGGTGGAGGATTCGGTGTTCGCTGTGGCCGCCTTCGCGGGCGAGGTCGTATTTCCCCGATTCGTCTTTGTCGAAGTCAGCACCCCAGTTGATGAGCTCGGTGATGCGCTCCATGCCTTCGGTGATCACAATGCGGACAATCTTCTCATCGCAGAGTCCGTCGCCTGCATCGAGCGTATCGGCAATGTGCTTCTCTACCGAGTCGGGTGCATACGTAACAGCAGCGATACCGCCCTGGGCATATTTAGTATTGGTTTCGTCGCGGTTGGCCTTGGTGATGATGGTCACGCGGCCATGCTCAGCAGCTTTGAGCGCGTAGCTGAGTCCGGCAATACCCGAACCAATCACCAGGAAATCCGTTTGTTGTTGCATAGGCGGCACACCGGTGGTCGAAAGGAACGCCGGAGATGAAGGGCAAAAATAGGGGTTCTGAACGATAAACTTTCCTGCCAGCCAATGGTTATACCTCCGTATCTTTGCACCATGCGACCGATCAATGTGTATGCGGAGTTGACTCCCAACCCCAACAGTCTCAAGTTTGTAGCCGATGTAATGCTCCTCGAAGGCGGCACTGTGGAATACAATACGCCCGAAGAAGCGGTGAATTGTCCCCTCGCCCGCGACCTTTTTGGATTCAGCGGCGTTACCAAGGTGTTCATCACTTCCAATTTCGTGACGGTCAGTAAGGTATCGGAACTCGACTGGTTCGATATCACGAATATTTTGCGGGAATTCATCCGTGGATTCCTGATGTCGGAGGAGAAGTTGTTTTTGAACTCGCCGTTTGAAGCGGGACATATTCCGGGACGCACAGAAAACACCTTGTCACAACCTGCTCCGGTTGCTTCAACCGCACCGGCAAAAGAACGCATAGCTACGCCCGCAGATCCCGAAGCAGAGAAAAAAATCATCGAAGTACTCGAAGAGTATGTGCGTCCTGCAGTAGAAGGCGATGGCGGTGCCATTCATTTCCGCTCTTTTCAGGATGGCGTGGTGAGCGTAGTGCTCAAAGGCGCCTGCAGCGGATGTCCTTCCTCTACGGTCACACTCAAATCGGGCATCGAAAATCTGCTCAAGCAGATGGTGCCGGGTGTAGAAGAAGTGGTGGCGGTTGCGGAGTAGTTGGCATCCCGTCATTGCTACGCAATGCGGGATGGCAAATTGGCAAATTGCCGCAGGTCTCGACTTGTGCTGAGCAACGCCTCAGCAGCTTGGTCCCTGAGCGTCAATGAAAATAAATAAATAGCCGAAGGGTGCCTCGATGGCCGAAGGTCTCGAGTGAGCGATGCGGACATCTTGTCGTTGATTTGAAATCTTCAAGGTTAAATACTTGGGTTATAACGTTGTTTTGATTGACAGTTTCGACAACTTAGATCTTATCATAGGCGTGATCTGTTGTCGTTTAAAACGGGGAAATACTGACTAACGGCAGCTATTGTCGACTTAACCGCAAGGACGCTAAGAGGCGCAAGGGATGCGGGGAGTAAATTTATAACATTCATAACATTTATAACTCCCGCCATGCGAAGCATGCGGGATAGAACTCTTATAACTCCCGCAATGCGAGATAAACTACACTTGCAACAACACTTTCATCGGATCGTTGCCGGCTGTCATGAGTTTGATCGGGTCTTCGATCATTTGTTTGACCTTGACAAGGAAGCCAACGGATTCGCGGCCGTCGATGATGCGGTGATCGTAGGAAAGAGCAAGGTACATGATGGGACGAATTTCAACTTTTCCGTTGACCGCTACCGGGCGCTCTACGATGTTGTGCATGCCAAGAATTGCACTCTGCGGTGGATTGATGATCGGCGTTGACATCATGCTGCCAAATACACCTCCGTTGGTGATGGTGAATGTTCCTCCGGTCATTTCTTCGATGGAGATTTTTCCGTCGCGGGCTTTACCGGCCAATATACCAATCTGTGCTTCAATCTGCGCGAGACTCATCGCCTCTGCATTGCGCAACACAGGAACCATGAGTCCTTTCGGTGCACTCACAGCTATCCCTACATCGCAGTAATCGTGGTACACAATTTCGTCGCCGTCAATCTGCGCATTCACGGCAGGGAAGGCTTTAAGTGCTTCGCAAACAGCTTTTGTAAAAAAACTCATGAAGCCAAGTGAAACACCATGCTTCTCTTTGAAAACATCTTTATACTGCTTGCGTACATTCATCACAGCACTCATGTCCACTTCGTTGAATGTAGTGAGCATGGCCGTGGTTTGCTTTACAGATACCAGTCGCTGGGCTACCTTCTTGCGCAACATGGTCATCTTTTCTCTGCGTGCTTCTCTGGATCCACCGCTAACCGGAACTACCAATGCCGGAGACGTCGCAAGCGTTTTAGCGGCAGGCTTTGCTTCAGCAGGACCAGACTTCATCGCCTCCAGTACATCACCCTTAGTGATCCGTCCATCCTTGCCTGTTGCTTTTACCGCTTCTGCCGTGAGATTATTCTCGTCCATCAGCTTCTTCGCAGCCACGCTGGGATGTCCGCCTGCATAGCCTGCAACTTCCGCAGCTGGTGCAGGTGTTGGTGCCGAAGTTTCCGCCACCGGTGTTTTTTCCGCCGGAGCTGATGCTTTCTTCGGTGCTCCTTTTGCGTTCGTATCAATAGTAGCGACCACGGTACCAACCGCTACAGTTTCGCCCTCTCCGATCAATATTTTCAGTACGCCATCGGCTTCCGCTACGAGACTCAGCGTCGCTTTGTCGGAGTCGATTTCCGCGATTTCTTCATCTTTCTCCACAAAATCTCCGTCAGCTTTGATCCAGCGTGCGATCTGCACTTCGTTGATGGATTCGCCGGGAGATGGTACTTTTAACTCGATTGCCATGTGACTGCTATTTTATTCGGTAAGTGATAAACGTTAGGAATTGGTGTCGGCAACGGTGAGGCGCTCCTGAAAGGCCGCGGAGAGAATCGCCTGTTGCTCACGATCGTGTTGTTTATGGGATCCTGTTGCCGGACTCGCACTCTCGGGACGACCAACATATTTTAAGGGTACGCTTCTGAATGCACGAAGCAGATAAGTCCAGGCACCCATGTTTTCCGGTTCTTCCTGTGCCCAGTAATATTCAGTGGCCTTGTTATAACGTTTGAGTACAGCATCAATTGCCTTTTGCGGGAAAGGATACAGTTGTTCCAATCGTACGATTACCACATCTTTCGCCTGCTCCTGTTCTTTCTTCTCGAGAAGTTCGTAGTAGAGTTTTCCTGTGCAGAAAATGACACGTTGCACGTTGGCTGGAGTCGCCTGTACATCGTCGATGACTTCACGGAATCCGCCGGTGGTGAATTCATCGATGGTGGAGATACATTTCGGATGACGCAGCAGACTTTTTGGTGTAAACACGATGAGCGGTTTGCGGAACGGACGTTTCAACTGACGGCGCAACAGATGGAAGAAGTTAGCCGGCGTGGTGCAATTCGCCACCTGCATATTCAGCTCGGCACATAAAGCAAGGAATCGTTCCATGCGCGCGCTGCTGTGTTCGGCACCCTGTCCTTCGTAACCATGCGGCAGCAACATCACGAGTCCGTTCATGCGGCGCCATTTATCTTCCGCACTGCTGAGGTACTGATCAATGATGATCTGCGCACCATTATTGAAATCACCGAACTGCGCTTCCCAGATCACGAGTGAATTGGGAGCCGAGAAACAATAGCCGTAATCGAAACCGAGCACACCGTATTCACTGAGTAATGAATTGTAAATATAGAACGGCGCCTGCTTATTGTTCAGATGACTTAACGGCACATACTGTTCTTCACTCTCCTCCACTCTGACCACTGCATGGCGATGCGAAAAGGTTCCGCGCTCCACATCCTGTCCGCTGATCCGCACCGGATGACCCTCGTTCAATAAAGTAGCATACGCCAGCAATTCACCCATGGCCCAATCGAGGCGACCGGGCGCATTGAGCATTTGTTTGCGTTCATCGAAGAGTCGTGTGATTTTACTGAAGAAGGTACGATCGCCGGGCAGTGCGCAGATTTTCTCTCCGAGTGACAACAGCGTCTCTTTCTTCACGCCGGTTTCCGGTGATGCATCAAAATCCTCTGCCGAAGCAAGCCGCAATCCGCTCCACGAACCTTCCATGAAACGATTCACTTTCGTTTTGGATTGCTGTTTACTCGAGTCGAGGCTCTTCTGCAGGAGCTCCTTGAATTTCTTTTCCATCTCGCGCGCCAGGTTCGCTTCCACGATGCCTTGCGAGAGTAATTTCTGATTGTACACTTCGCGCGGATTCGGATGCTTCGCTATCGCTTTGTAGAGCAAGGGCTGCGTGAAGCGTGGCTCGTCGCCTTCGTTATGTCCGTACTTACGATAACAAAGAATATCGATGAACACATCGTGGTGAAACTTCTGCCGGTATTCCATAGCCAGACGAATTGTGTACACCAAGGCCTCCACGTCATCACCGTTTACGTGAAACACCGGCGACAAAGTGACCTTACCCACATCGGTACAATAGGTAGATGAACGCGCGTCGATATAGTTGGTGGTAAAGCCCACCTGATTATTGATCACGAGATGGATGGTTCCGCCCGTAGCATATCCTTTCAGCAGCGACATCTGAATCACTTCATACACGATGCCCTGTGCGGCAACTGCTGCATCACCGTGAATCAGAATCGGTGCGATCTGACTATGATCTCCACCCGGCGTATTATCAATCTTCGCGCGGACAATCCCCTGCACCACCGGATCCACAGCTTCCAGGTGCGAAGGATTCGGAGTCATACTCAGGTGAATCTTCTTTCCGTGCGGTGTCACTACATCACTCGAAAATCCGAGGTGGTACTTCACATCTCCGTCGAACGCATTCTCATCGAACTCCTTTCCTTCAAACTCACTGAAAATATCTTCATAGCTCTTTCCCAGAATATTCGACAAAACATTCAGTCGTCCGCGGTGTGCCATTCCGATCACAAACTCCTTAATACCCAATTCGCCGCCTGAATCAATTACCGCGTCGAGGGCCGGAATCAGCGTCTCGGCTCCTTCAAGTGAGAAACGCTTTTGTCCGGTGAACTTGGTATGCAGAAAATTCTCAAAGGCTACAGCTTCATTCAGTTTCTCGAGGATACGTTTCTTCTCTGAAATGGAGAACTGATAGGTATTCTTGTTCCGCTCCATCTTCTCCTGCAACCACTCAATCACCTCCGGTGTGCGGATGTACTTATACTCAGCGCCGATACTCTGGCAATAGGTCTGTTCGAGGTGAGCGACGATCGTCTTCAACTTCGCAGGACCAATGCCGATCTGTGTGCCCGCCTGGAAAACGGTGTCGAGGTCGTTGTCAGAGAGTCCGAAATTGACCAGCTCGAGGGTGGGAGTATATTTCCGGCGTTCACGAACCGGGTTGGTCTTTGTAAACAGATGTCCGCGGTTCCGGTACCCGTTAATCAGATTGATCACCCGGAACTCCTTATCAACGAGTCCGGGAGCCATCTCCCCGGCATGCACATCACCGTATTGCTCGCGGGCAAAATCGAATCCGGAAAAAAACTGCTGCCAGCTGGGTTCTACACTCTGCGGATTTTCAAGGTATTGCCGGTACAAGGCGTCGATCGCCTCGGGACTGATATTGCCGATTAAGCTATGCTGATCCATGATTCATCTCCCGAAAAGGGTCAATTTATAGAGGTGCAAAGATAACACCGTAAAGGCGGAAATGTTTCATAATATGAAATTTTACATTTCGGTTTCTGAAAGGCATGGCGCCTGCTGCTCCGTACAGGAGCATTCATATTCAAATAAGTCTCTAAGAATAAGGATTCATGTTCAGAACCGGAAACAGCAAACGATCATACGGGTCAAGGCACCTACCAGCTGTACACATTACGGAAACAGGACTCCTGTTGCCGCACTCACATCACAAAACGGAAGGTTGCTGTTATAACGCGCATTGATCACACGGATAAACTCATTGGCAATTAGCGCATAGCCGCGACCGTTAGGATGCACACCATCCACCGAGAAGGCTCCACCGCTCAGAAATTCTGTAGAATATCCCGCACCATTGAAAACCACACCGGCTTTCAGTTGTTTGAAAAACGTGTTCATATCAGCGAATGCGAGATTATACAGGCTGGCCACATTGCGGAGTTTGGCATTGTAACTCTGAATTGCGTTTTTCACCTGAGCTACTTCTGCAGAATCGAGCACATAACCGGATGGAATCGGATTCAGGCTGGTGCCGAGTTTATTACAGCGGATATCATCCAGGCTTACCGACATCAACACCAGTTCTCCTCCACCTAACTGGCGGATAGCACCTCCGGTGGATCCGGTATACACTACAAAAGGATTTGCACCTGCCACATAACTGATTCCGGTTGGGGCAACAATGTTGAGAGAATCGGCTTGTGCCTGAGTCAATGCAAGACCATTATACGGTATTGTACTGAAGAATGGAAGCTCGGTAATATCCGGAACGTTGGCAATTACACCTTCAGCTCCATTAGAGGTGAGGCTTTCAACAATGGTGTCGATCGCTGCTTCAAATGTAGGTACCGCCGTGATTTCGTAATCAGGATTACCGATATTAAGTCCGCCGATTGTTGCAAAATTCAACACATCACTGTTGCCGATCCAGAGTGTAAAAAAGGTAGGCTCGTTCAACAGAGCATCTCCGATAACTGTTGATGATAACCCACCTATGCTGCCGGTATCCGTCGCGAACCGATGGTAATACGGACTTCCATTCGATGTGCCTTTTCCGAATGTCTGACTATAGAGGTTATAGGATTTCGCTCCCGGCACACCAAGATTATTAAAAGGACCGTCCAATCCGATGTAGGTAAAATCAGCAGGATTCACAGACAACTGCTTGAGTGCAATATCCGACTTCCCCAGACAATTAATTTCATTCACTAGCTTATACATCCCGCCGAACTGTTGGGTAAGCGTATTAAACGCAAAACCATTCCCCGGATTCACGAGCGGTTGTTTAAAGCTGCCACCTTCTGCAAGCGCAAACTTAGCTGCAAGCAAGGCAGGAAAACTTTCCAGTTGACCAGTACGGGTCAGGGCTCCATTGGTAACACCTGCGGTATATCCGGTCCCGACCGAAACAAACGAACTGAAGTCCGCAGTACCGGATGTATAACGGGGTTCATCCAGCGAAGGCTTGCAGGACGAAAAGAGCAGGCTAACGGCTGCGACATACCGAAGTAACCACTTAGAACGCATACTGAAGACCCACGCCTGCACCATAGAGATATGATTTATATGTTCCGTTGAAATTATTCTGCTCATTATTTTCTTCCTTCCGTTCACGTACATCTTCAAATAATAATGTCCCTTCGACGCTCCAGCCTTTTTTCAACTGCAGTGAGAATCCCGCACTGACAATGAACCTATCAGCATCGGGTAATTCAGGACTCACATAACCATCCTGCACCGGGCTTTTATCAAAGGCAAGTCCACCGCGGACATTCAACCGTTCCGTGTATTTATACTGTGCACCCAAACGCACAGCAAAACTGTTTTCATATTTACGTCCGTTCCGGTTGTCGAGGGATGGGTTATCGGAAAAAATAAAATTCAGCGAATCATAAACGGACCAGAACGTGTAATTCACATCCAGATTTAAAAGCAACTGATCATTGATAGTACGTCCTATTCCCAGCGAAGCAACGCCCGGCAAGGTTATTTCCGAATTGAAAGATGCTGCCTCCGGAAATGTTCCATTGCTGATCAAGGATGAAGGTATATTGCTGAACGTGGCATCACCTCCATCGAGTTTTATTTTGACGGATGAACGATAATTGATACCAACACGTGTGTCGTTGAATGACAACATTACTCCTGCGTTCACTCCAAAACCGTTACCTTTTCCTTTAAGTTCTACAGCTCCTTCGGTTCCATCGGCTCCTGTAACCGGTAATGCTTTTTTCAGATCTGCATTACCCAATACGAACACCGGACCAACACCGATCGAAATGCGGTCATTGATTTTGTAACCAAGAGCCGGCTGAATAAAGATCGTATTCAGTTTGGCTTCTGTTGAAAGATAACGGCCTGACCAGTTCTCCTCCCAATGGGTTCCGAGTCCATACGGAGCATTCACAGAAATACCCAGTGATGATTTTTCATCGAGCATATAGACCCCGTACAAATACGGTGGCACAAATACCTTCGACTGCATATCCTCCTGTCCGCCTGTCGTTCCTAAAAATGCCGTTCGGGGCATTAATGCCGTTGCACCGAAATTGACCAGATTCGAATCCAGCACCGACATGGCTCCGGGGTTAAAGAAAACCACCGATGCATCCAGCGCGTTTCCGGTTACGGATCCACCCATCGATGTAGACTTTTGACCTTGTGTATTCACCTGAAAGCCACCAGCCTCCGAAAGGAAAGGCAGGATTAACAGCAAACAGCTCATCCAATACTTCATACGCGAAACCATTGAAAACAAATGTAGGAGGCGGAGCCTTTCGTCCGGCTAAACCAACGGTTTCTTTTTAACAAAATACTAAACGAGGCCTATTTTTGTGGTAAAACCAGGCATTTCCAACTTCCAAAGATCATGGCCTCTGTTCGATAGAATTATAGGAAACCAAGTACTTTTGCAGGCATGAGTCAGTCCTCGTATGATGTAATTGTAATCGGCGCCGGAATCGTCGGATTATCAACCGCTTACAAACTAAACCTCCACCACCCCAACCTGAAAATCTGTGTCCTGGATAAGGAAGATCACGTATCTGCTCATCAGACGGGGCGCAACTCAGGGGTATTGCATAGCGGCATCTATTATAAGCCGGGCAGTTATAAGGCTAAAAACTGTGTGGAAGGGCGACGGGAGATGGTTGCTTTTGCGAAAGAACATAAGATCGGAGTGGATGTATGCGGAAAACTGATTGTTGCCACCCATCAAAGTGAACTGGCGCACATGGAGAAAGTGTACAACCACGGACTCCAGAATGGTGTGGAAGATATCCGCATGGTGACTGCTGAAGAAATACGTGAGATTGAACCCTACTGCGTTGGCATCAAGGGAATACATGTAGGATGTACGGGTATTATTGATTTTGTTGGCGTATGCGAAACGCTTGCCACCCTCATCAAAGAAAAATATTCAGGAGAGGTAAAACTGTCGCACGAAGTACTCGACTTTGAAAAATCGCAGGACAGTACAACGGTGATTACCAACAAAGGAAAGTTCACTGCAAAATTTATTGTGAACTGTTCAGGACTGCAAAGCGACCGTATCGCGAAGAAAGACAAAGTAGATCCTGACATGAAGATTGTTGGCTTCAGAGGTGATTATTACGAACTAACGCCGGAAGCTCAACACAAAGTAAAACATCTTATCTACCCTGTTCCCAATCCGCAGTTTCCTTTCCTTGGTGTACACTTCACACGTATGATTCACCATCCGACCGAGTGCGGACCGAATGCAGTCTTTGTATTCAAACGCGAAGGATACGGAAAAACCGATTTTAACCTGGGTGATACACTCGATGCGTTGAGTTATGGCGGAACCTGGAAACTCTTCTTCAAACACTGGCAGTTCGGGCTCGATGAATATCGCCGCGCCTTCAGCAAACGGTTGTTCCTTGAACGACTGCGCAGACTGATTCCATCTTTAACGATGGAAGATATAGTTCCCGGAAGAGCAGGAGTACGTGCAATGGCACTCGACAGCGACGGAAATATGATTGATGATTTTAAAATCGTACACAGTCATAATTCGCTGCACGTACTGAATGCGCCATCACCTGCAGCTACTGCCGGTCTCGCTATCGGAAAGGCGGTGAATGATATGGCGGAAAAACATTTCGGATTGTAGGAACCCAGGGTCTATTCAGAATGCAGAATGCAGAATTAAGGATGCAGGTTGCAGTATGCAGTATTAAGAATGTAGTATTAAGAACGCAGAATTAAGGATTCAGAATATTGTCTTCGTGATGCCGAGCGAATGGATGTCCTATGTATCCTTGATGGTTTGCCCTATTAATGCTTCAGCTTATTCGCGAAAACTTTTTTAAACTTCTCCACCTTCGGACGGATTACGATAGAGCAATAGGGTTGTCCACCGTTTTCGTTGTAGTAATTCTGATGGTATTTCTCGGCTTTATAAAAAGGTTTGGCCGGACTAATTTCCGTCACGATGGGATCGTTGAACGCGCCGCTCTTATCGAGTTTTTGTTTGTATTCTTCTGCCAGCTGATGCTGCATGTCGTTATGATAAAAAATTACAGAGCGGTACTGTGTTCCTACATCAGCGCCCTGCCGGTTCAACGTCGTTGGGTCGTGTACACCCCAGAACACCTCCAGCAATTCGGGGTACGAAACTTTGGAGGGATCATAAATTACCTGAATCACTTCTGCATGTCCGGTAGCACCTGAACAGACCTGCTCATACGATGGATTCTCTCGCTGTCCGCCGGAGTATCCACTGGCTACGGCGATCACTCCGTTCATTTGCTGGAAGATGGCCTCTATACACCAGAAACACCCGCCTCCGAAAGTAGCGGTATCGGTATTCAACATGGAGTCAGGAGCGAAAGATGGGTGGTCTGTCATTGTTATTTCATTAGAATCATGGGAAGGTGTTGCGCTGCACGACATCATCGTGAGGATGACCGGGAAGATAAGCAGGAGGTTTTTCAGTTGCATGTTTTTCTTCCGGAGGGATGAGGATCAGCTTTGTTTCACCTTCGCTACAAACTCCTTCAGATAATAGGGTTCAAAATAAGCGATGTCTTCAAACTGTTCCTTACTCCAGGAAAGGAGTCCCGGGAATAACAATCCCCGTGCCGAAAGGTTAAATTGGGTATCCACCTTAACAAAACTTTGACTTTTAAAAACCTCCATGGACTTTGCTGCGGCATCACCAAAAACAAAATGATGGCGATCAGAAGTCTGAATAAACGATCCCGGGGTCAATATCTCAGCACGAATTGGTTCGAGGTAATGAAGAGAGAGATCCAATGCAGCGCCATACACCTCCATCCTTCTCGCATCAATCATCGGAATCAACACAGCATCTGCAGGTAGATCCGGATGTTCCATCCGATAACCGGAAGCCATTGACAAAGGCGTATCGACGGCGATTAACTTTTTCTGCAGCGTATAGCAGATACCTTTCGCTGTAGCCACACCAATGCGCAAACCGGTATAACTGCCCGGACCTTTACTTACCACCACCCCATCCAGTTCCTTCGCCTTCACACCAGCTCTTTCAAGAACATCTTCAATATACACCGCCAGCATTGCTGCATGTTCACGCTCTTCGGTGCTGGTACGCTCCGCTAAAATCTCCTCTCCACGAGCCACCATTACCGAACATACACCGGTAGCCGTTTCGAGATAAAGTAAGTGAGGGGAATTCATCAATACAATTTATACTTGCTTCTCACTCCCGCTGCAAGCAGCGGGAACATTTTAAAGTTTAAGGTTTAAGGTTTAAGGTTAAAAGTTAGATTCTAATACAACCAACTATCAACTGATAACTGATAACTGATAACCCAAAACTGATAATTGCTAACTGTCAACTGATAATCATTTCTTTTCTTTCTCGAACAACTCATCCTTCGACACAACCTGCACTTCCATCTCATTTTTAAGTGTTCTTGAAACGGCTGCGTATGGTCCTGATACCACAACATCGCCTTCTTTCAATCCCTCCAAGATCTGAATATACTGACTATCCTGAATTCCGGTCTTCACTTTACGCATTTCCACTTTGGTGTTTTTTAAAACAAAAACAACCTCATTGATCGTACTGAGATCCTGTTTCCCTTCTTCCTCTGGCTGTGGGGGACCTGGTTGATCCGTCTTCTCCTCCTTACGATTAAACTTTTTAGTGACGGCAGAATCGCGCGTGGTCACTGCCTGAATCGGGACAGTAAGCACATTGGCTTCCTTACGGGTGCGGATATCGACAGTTGCAGACATTCCAGGTCGGAAAGGGCTGTAATTCGCAGCTTTTCCTTCGATCAGATCGATATAAGAATCGCGGGAGATACGCACTTTCACCGTATAGTTTGTAACCTGATCGGTAGAAAGAGCGCTGGTGAGATTAGAAGAATTGGCGACTTCCGTAACGACACCATAGAACTTTCGTCCCAGCCAGGCGTCCACTTCTATATCAGCTGTATCATTCACACTGACACGAACGATATCCGTTTCGCTTACATCCACACTCACTTCCATCTCATTCAGATTGGCCAGACGGAGAATTTCTGTACCCTCCATCATATTCGTTCCAACCACCCGCTCACCTTTTTCCTTACTCAGCTTCGAAACGGTGCCATCCACCGGTGCATAGATACTGGTACGATTCAGGTTTTCCTTGGCTTCCTTCAATGCGGCTTCTGCACTCGACACATTAAATCCGGCAGCTGAAACACTCTGTTTTGAAGCCTCAACTTCTGCTTTTGCGACTTCAAAATTCGACTTCACATTATCATATTCAGCAGGAGAGATTACTTTATCATCAAACAGTTTTTTATTCCTGTTATAATTCAGCTGTGCCTGTTCAAACTGCGACATTACCTGCGTAAGGCGGGATTTTGAATTCGCAAGGTTCGCCTTCGATGTATTCACCGAAGCTTCAAGACGCTCGAAATTACTCACATATACTTCCGGATTGATTCTGCACAGCAAGGTGCCTTTCTTCACCACATCCCCTTCCTTCACATACAACTCTGTGATCTCACCACTCACATCGGCCGAGATCTTCAACTCCACTTCCGGCTGCACTTTACCATTTGCTGAAACAATCTCCACCACATCCCGTCGAGAAACTTTCTCGGTGCTTACCTTTGTTTTATCACCTGTACCGATAACACCTGTTGCCTTCAGGATAGTGAGTACGATAACGATCAGACCGGCACTGATGCCGATCCAAAGCCAGGGTGATTTTTTCTTTGCCATACAATTTTTCTGTCAATTCAGATTAGAAGGTTAATGGATTGCCCGCATAAAAATCGAGCACTTTAAGACGGAAAATATAATCGTATTTAGCCTGCAGCAACTCCACTTTGGTACGTGTGAGATTATTCGTGGCTGTCAGAAATTCAAGTGAGTTTGTTAATCCTGCGTTGAATCTTTTTTCGGCATACGTATACGCTTCTTCGAATGCCTGCAAGGAGCGTTGCATCGCATCATACTTTTTCTTAGCTGCCTGAGCTTCTGTATGCGCCTGCTGAATACTCTGAAAAACCTGATTTCTGGTTTGTTGAGCAGTGTACTTCGCATTTTCGAGATTCAGTCTTGCTCTGGCCACATTCGTTCGTGTACTCAATCCATTGAAAATCGGAATCGACAAATTAATACCGAATGCTTTGTTATAGTTTTCGTCCAGCTGATCACCGTATGGCTTATCATCATACACAGCATTGAACGTCGGGGTTAATACCGTATCACCGCCGGTAGTAATATCTCCGCTAGGTGCAAAACCCTGAAAGTCGACTGTTTTAAACCGTTTCGCACTGGAAGAATAAAACGAACTCAGTGAGCCGAATGCGGAGATACGGGGAAGATAGGAGCCTCGGGCAATGCTTACTCCCTTTTCTGCACTTAAAATACGGGTATCTGCAGATTTAATTTCCGGAAGAGATTTCAAAGCCAATTCGTAAATCTGAGCAGGAGTCATTGCGGCCACACTGGCATCCGGCACCTGAACAGCAGGATCTACCACATCGAAACCATCCGGAGAAGGTAATTGCAATAGTTGTGAAATATTCAATTGCGCATTCGTGAGTTGATTCTCTGCAGTGATTTTGGCCAGCTCTTCACTCGCCAGTTGCGATTCGGCATCGAGAAGATTTCCCTGCACCATGGTGCCGGCAGCTACCATGCGGCTCACGCGATCGCGGTTCTCAGTAGCCTGTTGCACACGGGCGGCTGCAACTTTTAACTGCTCCTTTGCATACAACACCTGCAGGTAAGAGGAAACCACGTTCAGTGAAATATCATTCTTGATTTTCTGAACATCCGTGATTGATGCATAATAATCCAGCCGGCTTTGTTTCAGTGAATTCTGAATCTGAAATCCATTGAATAAGGTAAAATTGGTATTCAGCGAAAGATTATCTGATTCTACCTGCTGAGTCGTAAACGTATTCGTATTGGGATCAATCGTACGACCGTAATTCCAGTTTCTGCCTGCGCTGGCATTGAGCGTAGGCAACATTGAAAATTTATTCTGAGTATAGGTCAGTCGCGACAATTCAGAAGAAATCTCGTTTTGTTTAACTGAGATATTATTTTGGATGGCGTAATCCACACATTCGCGCAGGGTCCAGGCTTTCTGAGAGAAGGCTTGAAACGACAGCAATCCCAGACAGAGGACAGCGGCTAATGATTTTTTCAGAGATGCTGACATAGTTAAAAGAGAAGAGTCCCAAAAGTAAGAAAGCAAGGGATACCCGCCACTGTAAACCGATAAAGTGAACGGAAATGCTGACGAAACGGGAATAGTGAGGGAAGAACCGCGGTCTTAGTTGATCACTTTCACCATGAAAATGAAGTCCTTCGACTTACGCACCTGTGAGGCACGATCGAGACCTTTCAGGTTTTTCTTGGCCGGGAAGGAAATTTTCTCTTCCGTATGCTCAAGAATATCGTCGGCCAGCCACTTAGATTTAACGGCAAAAGAAGCACCTTCGGCAGAAGCATTACGTCCGGAGATAATTCCGATCAGGTTGCCCTGATTATCGAATAAAGGTCCGCCGGAGTTACCGGGGTTTACCGGGATACTAATCTGATAAGCAGCGGTATCACCCTCATAACCGGTGTATGAACTCACAGAACCTTCGCCAAACACCATTTCCTCGCGCGGGAAACCAAGCGTATACACTTTTTCTCCCGGATCAGCTACTGCTTTACGAAGGCTGTATGGAACCTCTTCAAACCCTTTAAATTTATCATCATCCACTTTCAGCAGGGCCATATCCAATTGTGGATTAGTGTACACCACCTTCATCTTCAACTGGTCAAACTTCTCGTTGCTTATAAAAACAGATTTTGCATCCTCCACTACGTGGAAACTGGTCAGGACAAAACCATCGCGGTTGAGGGCAAAACCGGAACCTGTAAATGTTTTCTGAGGAAGTTCACCCGGAGTTTCCTGTTTCTCATTGATATTGGAGATCATGGCTTTTTGACGGCGCTTAATACTCTCCACCTCACGGCGCAATTCCTGATACGCACTCTGCTGTTTATTACCGCCAACACCTGCAATATTGAAAGAGATAATGGTCGCACTAACAGCAACAATGGTCACCACAGCCGCCACCGCCACCATTTTATATTTTTTCCAAAGCTGTACGAGTTTCGCCTGATTATTTTTCTCTCCTGCAATTTTCTTCATCGGAGCTGAAAAACGCATTTGCTCCGACTCCATTTCATCCTGAAGAAGTACCAATTTAGAACGAAGAGCAGAGCGTTCCGCATACACTGAAAAAGCGTCTGTAATCAACCGGTGATCATCAATCGCCTGCGAAAGTTCAGGATCACTTTCACGCCATTGTTCAAAAATGCGCAATTCCTCGGGCGTAAGCTGCCCCAGGCAATACCGCTCAATCAATTCTTCCGTTTCCCGTCTGTTCAACATGTACTGGTCCTCCATCTTTACCATAAACATCGAAGAACATTTTCTTCAACCGTTTAAGGCACTTGTACTTTTGATTTTTCGCATTATCTGCATTGGTATAGCCGAACTTTTCAGTGATTTCTTCCATGCTTTGATTGCGCATATAGAAATCTTTGAGAATAGAACGACAGGGTTCACCCAATGCTTCAAGCGCCGTATGCATCGCGTGATATTGTTCCTCTCGCTGACCGGCTTCCTCCCAGGGGATCTCGACATACTCCTCGGTATCACTGAGGTTGGAAGTGAAGCGGTTTTTCCGTTGGAGCTGTTTTAACCACAACCTCCTGCTCACCGAATAGATAAAGGTTTTGATTCTGCAATTTAATTCGAATGCATCCTCTTTTACCTTCTCATAGAAGACAATTACTGCCTCCTGATAAACATCCTTCGCTTCCTGCAAACTGCCTCCGTTGTTCATCACCAGATGTACTACCATCTGATAATGCTGGCGGTAAACCTGCCGTAGGGCATTTTCATCGCCGTTGTGGAGTTGACGAAGGATATCGTCTTCGGTAACAGGTTGAACCTGCTTCATGCCTGATTTCTAGTGTTAATTCTTGAAGGACCGGAAAGGTAACCCGGACAAACGCAAATTTCAGGTTTCTTTCATCTTGTCTTTAAGAAAAAATAATATTTTTAACATTGATTTTCAATTAATTAACAATCATTTCGGCTTTTTAGCCATCAAACCGGGTTACCTTTTAAGTGACCGGGTATTAAAGGGTAAGTTTATAAACTAAAAACACATCAACTTAAAAATGAAAAAATTCGCTTCATTCCTTGCTGCTGCTACCTTCGTTGTAGCACTCTCTTCTTGTGGTTCTAAGCCTGCTGAATCAACTGAAGGTATGGTAGATTCAACTGCAACTGCTGCTACTGAAGTTGCTGCTGACGCTGCTGCTACAGTTGACTCAGCTGCTGCTGTTGTTGACTCAGCTGCTGCTGTTGTTGATTCTGCTGCTGCTGCTCACTAAGAGATTAAGCAATAGTCTAACAAAAAGGCCACCTTCGGGTGGCCTTTTTGGTTTATATAGTTTCCGGAATCACGGCCAAAGACTTTTTACGACTATCATCCAGAACTTCATCTTTACTTGCCTTCTTCCGCCGCTGTTCCTGCCGGAACTTTGATCTCCTGATTTTCACTCAAGCCATTCAGGATCTCGATATTGATTCCATCACTCACACCGGTCTTGATGACTTGCTTTTTAAATTCAGTTTCCGACTCCTTGATTTCTACATAGGTGGTGTCGTCGGAAAACTGAAGTACGCTTTCCGGAACCGATAATACGCTATCCCTGCGCTCAAGAATGATATCCGCATTGGCGCTATATCCGGCGCGGAGAAAATGACTCGTATCCAGTGCCACCGCTGCGCGGATCTGAAACTGAATGGCCCCGTTTTCACTTACACCTTTGGGTGCGATATACTCCAGTTTCGCAGAGAACTTATAATTTTCAATTGCTCCTACTGTCAGAATAAGATCCATTCCTTTGCTGATTTTACCCACCTCTGATTCATCGACTTTCCCTTCAAAAATCATCTCTCCCATATCTGCAACGGAAGCAACTGTAGTTCCTTCATTAAAAGTATTCGCTTCAATCACTGAAAAGCCTTCTTTTACCGGTACATCCAACACCATCCCGGTGATGGTAGAACGAATCAGAGTATTGGTTGCTTTTCCGCTGCTCTTTGCTACACCTTCTTTAATCAGATCAAGATTATCCTGCGCCGTCTGCATTTCTTCGCGTGCCTGGCGCATACGAATTTCGTATTGCTGGAATTCGGAAGGACTGATAATTTTATCCTTGAAAAGACTTGAATAGCGATCGAAATCCACCTGCGCCTGATCAAGACTGATTTTTGCGCGGTTCACACGGCTCTCTGCTTCATTCAGGTTGATCATATTGGGGATGATGCGGACCTTGGCGATCACATCACCTTTACGGATCATCTTTCCGGCTTCGATATACAGCTCATCAATAATCCCGGATACCTGTGGCTTGATGAACACCTCACGTCGAGGGATTACCGAACCGGTAGCTACCGTTTTACGGATGATGGTATTCTTCTGTGCTTTTTCGGTTTTGTATTCAACAGGTGGTTTCTCTGATTTAGCATACAGGAAATACAAGGTCCAGATAAAGGTCCCGATCAACAGGATAATGCCAAGTATTTTAAAAATTTTCTTCATCGTTCAGTTCTTTAATGGTTTTCCGAATACGGTTATTATCGCTTTTGTTAGAGTGAATTTAGTTTTAAGTTTTCAGTTATCATAACGCAAGGCTTCTACCGGAGGAATGGCAATGGCCTTTCGTGCCGGTATTAATCCTGCCAATGCCCCGGCCACAACGAGAATCGTTAAGGCCGTCAATGCAACATTCAGGTCAATGGTAGGATTGGTAAACATGCTGCTGTCATCATCGGGTAGCACGGAAGCAATCCCTTCCATCAGCGCAATAGATAACACCAGTCCTACATAGCCCGCAATGGTAGTCAGAAACACTGACTCCAGAATGAGTTGACGAACGATATTCATGGGAGGTGCTCCTATCGCTCTGCGTATGCCAATCTCCTTTGTTCGTTCCTTTACGACAATCAGCATAATATTACTGACACCGATAATACCAGCCAGTAAGGTACCGATGCCCACTACCCAAACGAGTCCTTCAATACCTGTGAATAATCCGCTGAGTTTATTAAACTCCTTCTCCATATTCCAGTGACCAATAGCAATGGCATCATCCGGTGCTACTTTGTGGCGTTCTCTTAAAACTGCGAGTGCTTTATCCTCAGCTTCCGTCGCCGCTACTCCGGGCGCTGCCATGATAGCATACCAGCCAACAATATCGCCATAGTTAAAGGCTTGTTGAAAGGTGGTAAATGGAATCTGCACTTTCTCTCCGGCTTCACGTCCGCGTTCACCCCCGGAAGCCGGTTCTGTCACACCAATCACTCTGAAATAAACTCCCTGCACACGGATATAATCGCCAATAGGGTTTTCATCTTTATTAAAAAGCACTTCTTTTACACGTTTACCGATTACCGCCACTTTACGTTTCTGGTCAATGTCATTCTGATTGATGAATCGTCCGGAGGTAATGCGGGTTGCTTCAATCTTACGTAAATCAGGATATATCCCTGACACTTCAAAGCCACCATTTTTTAATCCACGCACTACATTGTTGGTCCCCTGATAATTTCCAAGTTGATTCATCGGAGCAACAACACCCAATTCCGGGAGTGTTTTCAAGGCCTTTGTATCCTCATTATTAAAATTGAAGTTACGGCCCGGCTTCATGCCTTTGTAAGGCTTAGAGGTTTTCTGCGCCCAGCAGAAAAAACTATTAGTTGCAGTGCCTGCAAAATCTTTCAGAATCCCATTCCTCAATCCTGAGCCAGAACCCAGCATGACTACGAGCATAAAGATACCCCAGAACACACCGAAGCAGGTCAGGAAAGTCCTGAGTTTGTTCTTTTTTATTGTGGCAAATATTTCCTGCCAGGAGTCAGCGTCGAACATCTAATTGGTGAGTTGGTGTCCCGTCATTGCTTCGCAATGCGGGATGGTGGATTGGTGAATTGGTGAATTAGGGAGTTAGTGGATTGGTGTCCCGTCATTGCTTCGCAATGCGGGATGCCGCAGGCTCTGACTGAGCGTAGCGAACGTCAGGGGTGAATTGGCAAATTAGCGTATTGGTGTATTTGTGTATTGGTGTGTTATTGTGTTATTGTGTTTCGATGATAGTTTGTATATATACTTCTGAAGAAGTTAGATAATCATCAACTCATCTTTCTAAGTAATGATGAGACTGAAACTCTTCAACTTTTCAACTCTTGCCCCTCTTTCAACTCTTGCCCCTCTTTCAACTCTTGCTCCTCTTCCAACTCTTGCTCCTATTCCATCTCTTGTACGATCCGTTCATGCCGGTCCCGACCGGCCACTACCATCTCTTGCCCTTTTTCTACTTCGTAACTTCGCAACTTTGTAACTCTGCAACTTCACAACTTACAGCAAAGCTATTCATCGCGGAGAGCTTCGATGGGTTCTATGCGGGCAGCGCGGAGTGCAGGAACGAATCCGGCGAGAGCACCGGCGAAGATCAGCAGTACAACGGCTGACACCGCAACATTGATATTCACTTCCGGATTGCGGAAGAAGTCGCTGGCTGGCATAAACTTTCGGGCCAGTTCGAGTAATCCTACGCCGGCCATAAGTCCGATGTAACCGGCAACAGCAGTAATGAGCACGCTTTCCTGCAGTATCATAGAGATAATACTCCACGGTGTTGCTCCGATAGCTTTACGTACTCCAATTTCCTTGGTGCGTTCTTTTACGGCAATCATCATGATGTTACTGACACCGACAATACCGGCAATCAGGGTACCAATTCCGATGACCCAGATGAACACGCGGATATTCCCCAGCATGTCCATGATGCGTACATATTCAATCGTATTGTTCCACACGTTGACGGCTTCTTCATCATCCGGATCGAAGTTGTATTTCTTGGCAAGGAGATGTTTGATGTCTTTCGCCATCTTTTCACTTTCATCCACGGTAGCTCCTCCTGTACTGACCCAGATAACGCTAAGTTTATCCTGTCCGTTAAACGCCCGCTGTGCTGTACTAACAGGTATGTATATCCGTTCATTATCACCGCGCCCGGGATCGGTAAAGGTGCCGATCACTTTAAAGGGAATACCATCCACATTCACATACTTTCCTACCGGATCTTCCTTCTCGAATAATGCATCCTGCACGGGTTTCCCCATTACACATACTTTCCGATATGAGGCTATATCGTTATCATTGATGAACCTTCCCGAAACCACGGTACAGTTTTCCATGTAATCATGATCGGGCATACAGGAACGAACGGTAAACGCGCCGTTGCTTTTTCCATAATTCAGGGTGCGGATATTACGACCATCATAAGAGGAGGTAATATGATCAAGTCCGGCATTCTGGCGCCGGATAAATTTATAGTCCTCATTCCGGAGCTGAACATCTCGTCCAGGTTGAAATCCTCCGTATGCCTTGCTGGTGGTGCCACCATTGATCCAGATGGAGTTCACCGCATCACTTTGAAATTGTTGTTCAGCACCGTTTCGTAAGCCTTGTCCAGATCCCAACAGAATGATCAGCATAAATATTCCCCAGGCCACACTGAAAGCAGTGAGGAAGGTCCGCAGTTTATTGGCGCGGATGGTGGAGAATATTTCGGACCAGACTTCCCGGTTGAACATGTGAGGTTTAAAGTTTAAAGTTTAAGGTTTACGGTTTACGGTTTACAGTTACAGGTTGAGATTGAACGGAGGTTAGGAAATTTCAGACGATGAGGCCATCTTTGATGCGGATGGTGCGTTGTGTTTGGGCGGCGACGTCGGCTTCGTGGGTTACGATAATAACGGTTACGCCTGACCGATGTACGTCGGTGAGGAGTTGCATCACTTCTTCGGTGGTTTTGGAATCGAGGGCTCCGGTAGGTTCGTCGGCGAGGATGACTTTGGGTTGGGTGATGAGCGCGCGGGCAATGGCGACACGTTGTTTTTGGCCGCCCGACATCTCCGAAGGACTATGGTTTGCCCAGTCTTTGAGGCCTACTCTATCGAGGTATTCCATTGCAATTTTATTCCTCTCCTTCCTCTTCACATTCTGGTAATACAACGGAAGTGCTACATTTTCCATTGCATTTTTAAAACTGAGGAGATTGAACGACTGGAACACAAAGCCAATAAATTTATTCCGTAACTGTGCAGCCTGCGCCTGATTGAGATCGCGGATGAGAGTATTATTCAGCGAATAGGTACCGGTATCGTACTGATCAAGGATACCGAGAATATTCAGCAACGTAGATTTTCCCGAACCGGATGAACCCATGATGGACACCATCTCCCCTGCCCCGATCTCCATATCGATACCTTTCAAAACATGCAGCTTTGTAGCACCCATAGGATAGGACTTATTCACCTGACGCAGACTTATCATATCAACAAATATAAAAGACCTTTCGGTATGATAAGGCGTCATTCGACAAAGCGTCGACAGGAAGGGACGAAGCGGGGCAAACGGGGGACAAGCCGTTGGATCGTTTCAGTAGTTACGTTGCGTGCCACGTAACTACTACGCCACCACCGGCTCGTAGCCCAGAACCGGACCGAGCCAGCGTTCAGCTTCATCCATCGACATATTCTTCCGTCGTGCGTAATTCTCTACCTGATCACGGCTGATTTTTCCGAGACCGAAATAATGAGAGGCCGGATGTGCGATAAACAAACCACTCACGGCTGCTGTGGGCACCATGGCCATGCTTTCGGTGAGCGTCATGCCGGTGTTTTTTTCTACTTCCAGTAAATTCCAGATCGTGAGCTTTTCGGTATGGTCAGGTTGTGCGGGATAACCGGGAGCGGGACGAATACCGGCGTATGATTCCTGAATGAGCTCTTCGTTGGTGAATTTCTCATCGGTAGCATAACCCCAGATTTCCTTACGCACTTTCTCATGCAGACGCTCTGCAAATGCTTCGGCGAGACGATCAGCAAGTGCTTTGAGCAAAATAGCACTATAGTCATCGTGCGCAGCTTCGAAGCGGGCAACATGTTCGTCGATGCCTGCACCGGCAGTGACTGCAAATGCACCGATGTAATCTTTTACCAGCGTAGTTTTCGGAGCGATAAAATCAGATAAAGCCACGTTGTATTGTCCGGATGGTTTACCGGTTTGCTGACGTAGTGTATGAAATACCGCCTGCACCTTGTTGCGCTGTTCATTGGCGTACACCTCCACATCATCACCATTGGTATTGGCCGGAAAAATGCCAGTCACGGCGTGAGCACAAAGCCATTTCTCCGCGATGATTTTCTTCAACATAGATTGCGCATCATTGAATAACTTCGTTGCTTCTGCACCACGTTCAGGATCTTTCAGGATTTTCGGATACGAACCTTTCATCTCCCAGGCGTGGAAGAACGGCGTCCAGTCAATGTACGGCACCAGCTCCTCCATTGGAAAATTCTTCAGTACACTGATCCCCGGTTTAATCGGCGCAGAAGGCTGGTAGGCACTCCAGTCGCAGGGCCAGGCGTTATCACGGGCTTGTTGTAAAGAGATGAATTTATTCTGCGATTGCGCTCCGGCATGTTGTTTCCGCAGGCGATCATATTCTTCGTTGGTACGGTTGGTGATATCCTGTTTCTGCTCTGATGACAATAGGGCGCTGGCCACAGGCACTGAACGCGAAGCATCGTTGACATGAATAACAGGATGTGAATAATGCGGAGCGATTTTCACAGCGGTATGTACTTTAGATGTAGTAGCACCACCAATCAGCAATGGAATATCCATCTTGCGGCGTTCCATTTCTTTGGCTACGTGCACCATCTCATCCAGCGAAGGCGTAATCAACCCGCTGAGTCCGATGATATCCACATTGTGCTCCATGGCTGCGTCGAGGATTTTATCTGCCGGCACCATCACACCGAGGTCCACCACTTCATAGTTATTGCAGGCGAGTACAACTCCCACAATATTCTTTCCGATATCATGCACATCTCCTTTCACCGTTGCCATGAGAATTTTTCCGGCTTTGGAAGCACCTTCTGTTTTTTCAGCTTCGAGGAATGGTAACAGATAAGCGACCGCTTTCTTCATTACGCGTGCGCTCTTCACCACCTGCGGAAGAAACATCTTGCCTTCACCAAACAAATCTCCCACTACATTCATACCATCCATCAGCGGACCTTCAATAAGGTTCAGTGCTCTCGGATATTTCTGACGGGCTTCTTCCACATCCTGATCGATGTATTCCACAATACCTTTCACCAATGCATGAGTGAGGCGTTCTTCTACAGATCCCTCTCTCCAGGCTTCATCGCGTTCCTGTTTTTTTCCTGCTCCTTTGATCTGTTCAGCAAAGGTGATGAGGCGTTCTGTGGCATCATCGCGGCGATCCAGTAATACATCTTCCACTCTTTCGAGGAGATCTTTCGGAATTTCATCGTACACCTGAAGTTGCCCAGGGTTCACGATGCCCATATCCATACCTGCTTTGATGGCGTGGTATAAAAAAGCTGCATGAATGGCTTCGCGAACGTGATCATTCCCACGGAAGGAGAAAGACACGTTACTGACACCACCACTCACTTTCGCATGCGGCAGATTCTTTTTGATCCATGCCGTTGCCTCAAAGAAATCGAGTGCATTGCGGCGATGTTCCTCCATGCCGGTCGCTACCGGGAAAATATTCGGATCGAAGATGATATCCTGCGGAGTGAAATTCAATTTCTCCGTGAGCAGTTTATAGGCTCTTGCACAGATATCGATTCGTCGCTGATAGGTATCCGCCTGTCCTTGTTCATCGAAGGCCATCACAATCACTGCAGCACCATATTTTTGAATCGTACGGGCGTGTTGCAGAAAGGCCTCTTCCCCTTCTTTTAAAGAAATAGAGTTAACAATGCTCTTCCCCTGTGTGCACTTGAGTCCGGCTTCGATCACATGAAACTTCGACGAGTCGATCATAATGGGCAGCTTCGCGATATCCGGTTCAGCAGCGATGAGGTTCAGAAACTTCACCATGGCTTTTTCGGAATCCAGCATCCCTTCATCCATATTGATATCGATGGCTTGTGCACCACCCTCTACCTGATCGCGGGCAATGGCCAGTGCTTCTTCGTACTGACCTTCGGCGATGAGGCGGGCGAATTTTCGGCTACCCGTCACGTTAGTCCGTTCGCCGACATTCATGAAATTACTATCAGGGCGAAGCGTAACGGCTTCGAGTCCGCTGAGGTGCAATAGTGTATCCGCCTGCGGGCGTTTTCGTGGCGGACATTGTTTCGCGAGTTGCGCAATTTCACGGATATGATCCGGCGTAGTACCACAACAGCCACCCACGATATTCAGGAAACCGCTGGTAAGAAAATCTTTTATCTGATGCCCCATGTGATGAGGCGTTTCATCGTATTCACCGAATTGATTCGGGAGACCGGCATTGGGATAAGCGGAGATATAAAACGGAGCTTTTTCACTCAGCTCTTCCAGGTGAGGACGCATTTCTTTCGCTCCCAGTGCGCAGTTGAGACCAATGCTGAGCAGGTTCATGTGCGATACTGAATTCAGGAAAGCTTCCACGGTTTGTCCACTGAGCGTACGACCACTCGCATCGGTGATCGTACCGGAAATCATCACCGGCACATCGATCCTGCGTTCCTCAATGATCGTTTGAATCGCGAACATGGCCGCTTTCGCATTCAGCGTATCGAAAATCGTTTCCACGATAAGAATATCGGAACCACCATCGAGGAGTCCGCACACCTGCTCACTGTAGGCAGCCACCAGATCATCGAACGTGACGGCACGGAAACCGGGATCATTCACATCGGGACTCAGCGAAGCGGTTCTGTTGGTGGGTCCCACAGAGCCGGCAACAAACTTCGGACCTCCGCTGGGGTTCGTCACCATCCATTCCTGTACAGCTTGTTTCGCCAGTTTAGCCGATTCGAAGTTCAGCTCATACGAAAGCTCCTCCATTTTATAATCGGCGAGGGAGATCCGTTGTGCGTTGAACGTATTGGTTTCGATGATATCAGCGCCGGCGTTCAGATAATCCTTGTGGATTGCCAGAATGATATCGGGTCTGGTCAGGCTCAACAAATCGTTGTTACCTTTCAGGTCGTGGGGCCAGTCGGCAAAGCGTTTACCACGATAATCGGATTCAGTGAGGCCATAGCGTTGGATCATGGTGCCCATGGCACCATCGATAACCAAAACGCGACGCTCTAATTGCTGATGAATGGGGTGTACAGCCATATGTCGTTTTTCGGGGCGGCCGGAAATAAAAAAATCCCTTCCGGCTGCCAGAAGAGATTTTACGTATTTTCTTAATTAATGTTCAGATCCTCCGGCACTTATCTATACCTGCAGGTTGCAGGACAGGATGTGGCACCTTCTGTTACGGGTTTAAAGTTTAAGGTTCAAGGTTGAAGGGCTAGGGTTGTAAAGTTGACAATTGAATCAACTAATTAATAACCAATACTTTATACCAAATAACATGGGTTGCCAAGGCTTCAACGGGCTCAGTCCCTCCGCCTTTCTTGATAAGTTGATGATAAGAACGCTCTGCAAAGATACTACTCAAAATGGAAAAAATAAAGAAATCCTAACGTATTGGCTACCTGAACCGGCAGCATTAACATGTCAGATCTATGAATAAATTAATACTGCCATTACCAGTTAATGTGGCCTAGAAAGCTACCTTTGCAGCCTCTAAAATGACAACATGAAACGAATACTTCTTGCTGCCCTTCTGTTATTCTCAGTAGCTTCTGTAAATGCTCAAACAGAAGACCGTCCTTTTGCTTTCGGTTTATGGGGCGGATCCACACAATACAATGGAGATTTGGGTCAGGGATTCTATGCAGAAAACGGACAAGACCCACACCTGCATATCGGACTGACAGCAGCATGGTACATCAATCAGCATTTTGACTTCTCGATGAATGCCACACTGGGAACCATCGGTTACCGGGAAGACCAAGTCAACAACTTTGAGGGTAATCAGCTCCAGTGGAATGCACACATGCGCGCATATCTTTTCAAAGCAGACCGTTTTAAGCTCAATCCATATGCACTTGCAGGAGTTGGAGTAAGTTATCTCAGTAATTTGAAAAGCCCAGGTACTGACTTCTTCTTTCCGTTCGGAATCGGCCTGAAGTATCAGTTAACAGAAAAGTTAAACCTTCATTTGCAAGAGACATTTGCATACACGGATCATGACAACCGCGACAATGAAGCGCGCAGGAATACAGATGCGTTTCTGATGCATAGCATCGGAATCACCTGGAATTTTGGCAAAGTGAGTGATGCAGACAACGACGGCGTGAGTGATAAAAAAGACAAATGTCCGGATACACCTGCGGGGGTTTCAGTGGATAAAGAAGGATGTCCGCTGGATCGTGACGGGGATGGCATTGCTGACTACAAAGATGCTTGTCCGGATGTTAAAGGAGTGGCCTCAGCAAAAGGATGTCCTGACAAAGACGGTGACAGTGTGGTTGACTCCCTTGACAAGTGCATTGATGTTCCGGGCCTTGTTTCCACTGATCCAGCCATCAACGGATGTCCCGACCGTGACGGCGATGGTATAACGGATGCGGATGACCGTTGTCCGGACGTAAAAGGCACGAAAGAGTTATTTGGGTGTGTGGATACGGATCAGGATGGAGTAATCGATCCGGAAGATAAATGTCCGGAAGTAAAAGGTATTGTTGCTTCGGGCGGATGTCCGGAAGACTCCACCGAAAAAGGCGGGCCTAAACTGGCGCCGCTCCCGGTAATCCAGCCTGTTTATTTTACCTCAACCAGCGCCACGCTCACTCCTGAAGCCATTGCCATCCTTGACAATGCCGTTAAATTGCTGAAGGAAAACAAGGGATACATTCTTGAAATCAACGGGCATACAGACAATCAGGGTACCGATAAAATCAATGACCCGCTTTCCCGTTCACGTGCCGGCAACGTTAGAGCATATCTGCAGAAGAAAGGTATCAACGGCAAACGTATGCCTGTTAGATGGTTTGGTTCCAAGCAACCAGCTGCCGGTAACGATGCTGAAGAAACACGAAAATTCAATCGTCGTGTAGAGTTCAATCTCATCACTAAATAAACTATTGACAGCAATACAATCGCCGTGTCCGGATTCAGTTTTCGGGCACGGCGATTTAGTTTAAACACGATGGACTATTATCTCATTTACAAACCCTACGGCATTCTGTCACAATTCAGCGAAGAAGGTGAAAAAAAAGGATTGGGTAGTCTGTATGAATTTCCCAAAGACGTATATCCGGTTGGCCGGCTGGATGCAGACAGCGAAGGATTATTGATCATCACCAATGATACCCGGCTCAATCAACGGTTGCTGAATCCGAAATATGCGCATCCGCGTACCTACAATATCCAGGTAGAAGGAACCATACACGACGAAGCCATCGAACAACTACGTGATGGGGTAACAATCACTGTTGAAGGCAAGAAACACCATACACGCCGGGCTCTTTGCGAACACATTGCCCCTCCTCTGCTGCCCGAACGAAACCCTCCCATCCGGTTTCGAAAATCAGTTCCTGACTCCTGGATTTCACTTACACTTACCGAAGGAAAAAACAGGCAGGTACGGAAGATGACGGCGGCTGTTGGTTTCCCCACACTTCGGCTGGTCAGAGTACGGATTGGCGATTTAGAGATGCCGGAGATGGCTTCCGGAAAAGTAATCCGCCTGCAACGTGACGAACTATACGACGCACTCGGCATCTGACCTTTTCAAATCACCCATTAAACGAAAAATATCACCATATTTGAACATGAAATACACCTCAATTAAATCACTGCTTTTGCCGGGGCTGTTGCTTGCAAGCCTTGTAACGACGGCACAAACGCTTACTCCGGAAACGCTCTGGAAACTGGGCCGTGTTTCGGACCCCCGGGTTTCTCCCGATGGAAAATCGGTAATCTACAACGTACGCACTTACGAATTGGCTACCAACAAAGGACAGGGCGACATTTACCTGATACCGGTTGGAGGTGGTACACCATTGGCACTTGCCAATTCTGCCTCTGACGAAGGATCAGCACGCTGGCGCCCTGACGGGAAAAAGATCGGGTTCATGATGCCGGATAAAGACGGAAACAACCAGCTATGGGAAATGAATCCCGATGGAAGCGGAAAAGTGCAGGTTTCATCTGTAGCCGGCGGTATCAACAACTTCGGATATTCACCGGCGTTAGGTCATATCTGGTACGCTGCTGACGTGACGCTGGATAAGAAACCGAGTGAAATTTATCCCGACCTTCCCAAAACGGATGGCGCCCGGATCATTGACGGATTGATGTATCGCCACTGGAATGCCTGGCACGACTATGCCTATTCCCATCTTTTCATTGCTACTTATGCCAATGGCACTATCGGCACCGGCGTTGACCTGTTGCAAACCGAACGCTGGGATTGTCCAACTGCACCCTTCGGCGGTGACGAACAGATCATGTTTTCGCCGGATGGCAAGAGGCTGGCCTACACATGCAAAAAACTCAATGGCACGGCATCGGCAATAAGCACTAATACAGACATCTATATTTACGATGTTACAGCAGGCAGCACCATCAATCTTACTCAAGGCATGAACGGCTATGACAACGATCCCTGCTGGTCACCAGACGGGAAAAAACTTTTGTGGCTCAGCATGGAAATGCCGGGGTATGAAAGCGACCGCAACCGTCTCTTCCAATACACCTTCGATACAAAACAGAGGACTGAGCTACTTCCCAACTTCGACTATTCTGTAGACAACGTGAACTGGAGTTCAGACAGCAGAATGATTATTTTCTCTGCCGCCAAAAACGCCACCAAGCAGATTTTCATTTACGATGCGCTGCTGAAAAGCGCGATGCCGGTTCGTCAGGTTACTGATGTGCAGGCTGATTACAATGAGGTAAGTGTTGCTGGTGCCGGAAAAACGCTGGTAATTATCGCCAGCCGAACGAATATGGCGATGCCGGCTGAATTATACAATGTACATCCGCAAACAGGTGAAGCAAAAATGATCACCAACGTTACCGATCCGGTTTGGGGTGCCATTAAAAAGAGTACCGTTAAAAAGCGGATGGTGAAAACGACGGATGGTAAAGAAGAGCTGGTATGGGTAATTTATCCTCCCGACTTTGACGCATCTAAAAAATATCCGGCACTGCTCTACTGTCAGGGCGGACCCCAGAGTGTGGTCAGCCAGTTTTTCAGTTATCGCTGGAATTTTAGTCTGATGGCAGCAAATGGTTACATTGTCGTAGCTCCTAACCGTCGCGGATTACCGTCGTTTGGGGAAGCATGGAATGATCAGATCACCGGCGATTGGGGCGGACAGGCCATGAATGATCTTTTGTCGGCCATTGATGATGTGAGCAAGGAAAGCTATGTAGATAAAAACCGACTTGGATGTGTTGGTGCCAGCTATGGAGGTTATTCGGTATACTGGATGGCCGGACACCATAACAAACGATTCAAAGCTTTCATCTCGCATTGTGGCGTATTTAATCTGGAATCAGAATTCGCCGCCACTGAAGAGATCTTCTTTGCGCAACACGATATGCAGGGCAACTACTGGGACAATCCCAAGCCGAAAAGTTTCGACGCATTTTCGCCGCATAAATTCGTTCAGAACTGGGACGCTCCCCTATTGGTCATTCATAACGAAAAAGACTTCCGCGTTCCTCTGAATCAGGGAATGGAAGCCTTCACTGCTGCACAGCTAAGAGGTATTCCCAGCCGGTTTCTCTATTTCCCTGATGAGGGACACCATGTGGTAAAGCCGCAGAATTCGGTCCTCTGGAACCGTGTTTTCTTTGAATGGCTCGACACGTATCTAAAAAAATAACAGGAACAGAAATCAACAGGGATGCTCACCGGAGTGTCCCTGTTTTTTTAATGCCCGTTCTGAGCCTTAGCCTGACCTTCACTCAGGTGTACGATCACACTATCGTACATCCCGGAAAAAATTTCAGGTTCGCTGCTATACCAGCGAAAACTCTTTTCAAATACGTCAGCCGAAATCTTGTACTTTTCAAAAATGAATTTATAACGTCCGAAGGCCTCTCCGTGCAATGAATCATGACCAGAAAGGTTACGCATCTGAATTGCGGCCTCAGCAAGATGCATGTCCGTCAACATACGAATCATAGAATCCTTTGAAATCACATCGGCCGGCACTTCTACCTTGGGCTTTGAACAAGCAGATAGCACGACGGCGACAACCATTATTCCGAAAACTATTCTCATCGGTTTCACCGGTTAAACAACAATCGCTGACCCAACACTGATTCATCGAAGCGGCCATCCTGATAAACCGGATGTCCGTTTACAAAAGTCATTTTCACAGAAGAAGAGAACGAATGTCCTTCAAACGGAGACCAACCACATTTATACAGAATATTGGAAGGCTGTACCGTCCATGGAGCATCAGGATCCACCAATACAAGATCTGCAAAATAACCTTCGCGGATAAAACCACGATCCTCCACATTGAACAACACCGCAGGAGCATGAGCCATCTTTTCCACGACCTGTTCAATACTGATCCATCCCTCCTTCACCATATCCATCATAGCCACCAACGCATGCTGCACCAATGGTCCGCCTGAAGGAGCTTTGAAATACGGCAGCTTTTTCTCTCCCATCGTATGTGGAGCATGATCGGTTGCAATCACATCAATCCGGTTATCGAGTACAGCTTTCCGAATCGCTTCTCTGTCGGCAATTGATTTCACTGCGGGATTCCACTTGATAAGATTTCCTTTGGTGATATAATCATGATCTGTAAACCAAAGATGGTGAATACAGGCTTCAGCGGTAATTTTCTTTTTCTCCAGCGGCAGATCATTCGAGAACAACTCCGTTTCACGTGCGGTAGAAATATGGAGAATATGCAAACGAGTACCGTGTTTCCGTGCCAGACCAACTGCAAATGAAGAGGACTTAAAACATGCCTCCGCATTACGGATCACCGGATGCTGTGAAGGGGGCACCATCTCACCATAAGTAGCCCGTGCCGATTCAAGGTTAGCACGGATGGTTGCTTCATCTTCACAATGCGTAGCGATCAATGTTGGTGCATTTGCAAACACCTGTTCAAGCACAGACTCGCTATCCACCAGCATATCGCCTGTACTTGATCCCATGAAAATTTTAATACCACATACATTCCGGGGATTTGTGCGAAGTACCTCCTCCAGGTTATGATTTGTGGTACCCATGAAGAACGAGTAATTGGCGAGTGAACATTGTGCTGCCCGGGCATATTTCTCTTCCAGCAACTGTTGTGTTGTCGCCTGCGGAACCGTGTTCGGCATCTCCATAAAAGAAGTAATACCACCGGCAACTGCTGCTCTCGCTTCAGTATAAATCTCCCCTTTATGAGTCAGGCCGGGTTCACGAAAATGCACCTGATCATCAATAGCACCCGGCATCAACAGCAAACCCTCCGCATTCACTTCCGTGCACGGACGGTTTACAGAAATTTCACCTGCAATTTTTTCAATACGTCCATGATGAATTAACACATCGGCATTGGCGATTTGTCCTTCATTTACGATTCGGGCATTACGGATGATTGTTGTTGACATAACCAGCGCATTAACGGTAAGCCGACGTAAGCCGGCTCACCGGGTTCATACTATTATTTCAGCTCTCCAACCATATCGAGCGGATTCACCCACTCATCGAACTGTTCAGCTGTGAGGTAACCGAGTTTGATGGCTGTTTCCTTCAGCGTTCCACCCTCGCGATGTGCTGTCTGGGCGATCTCTGCTGCTTTATAATAACCGATATGCGTATTCAACGAAGTTACGAGCATCAATGAATTATGCAGGTTGCGGTCAATGTTTTCCTGGATGGGAGCGATGCCCACTGCGCATTTATCATTAAACGAAACGCAAACATCTCCGATGAGTCGTGCCGAATGCAGGAAATTATACACCATGACCGGTTTAAATACATTCAGTTCAAAGTGACCGGTAGCACCACCGATATTGATCGCCACATCATTCCCCATCACCTGCGCAGCTACCATGGTCATGGCTTCACACTGGGTAGGATTCACCTTACCGGGCATGATCGAAGAACCCGGCTCATTATCCGGAATAAAAATCTCTCCGATACCACATCGCGGACCTGATGCCAGAAGGCGGATATCGTTTGCGATTTTCATCAGACTCACGGCAACAGTTTTAAGTGCACCGTGTGCTTCAACGATCGCATCGTGTGCAGCAAGTGCTTCGAATTTATTTTCTGCCGTAACAAACGGGATTCCTGTAAGCTTCGCAATATTTCTGGCAACATTCTCTGCATACCCTTTCGGTGTATTGATTCCTGTTCCCACGGCTGTACCACCCAGTGCAAGTTCAGAAAGATGAGCGAGTGTGTGATTAATTGCACGCAGACCATGATCCAATTGCGACACATAGCCACTGATTTCCTGGCCGAGGGTGAGCGGTGTAGCATCCATCAGATGAGTACGGCCGATCTTCACGATACGCATATACTCTTTCGCCTTAGCATCAAGTGTATCCCGGAGTTTTTTGATACCGGGAATCGTCACTTCCACCAGCGCTTTGTATGCTGCAATGTGCATAGCGGTAGGGAACGTATCATTGGAAGATTGCGACTTGTTTACATCATCGTTCGGATGTACCGCTTTCTTCTCATCCATGAGGCTTCCACCCTGAATCACATGTGCGCGATAAGCCACTACCTCATTTACATTCATATTACTCTGCGTGCCGGAGCCGGTTTGCCACACAACGAGTGGAAACTGATCATCCAGTTTACCTTCCAGAATTTCATCACAAACACGACCTATCAGTTCACATTTCTCAGCAGGAAGAACGCCTGCCTCCATATTGGTAATCGCTGCTGCTTTCTTCAGATAAGCAAAAGCGCGGATAATCTCCTTGGGCATCTTGTTGATGTCCTGGGCAATTTTGAAATTCTCAATAGAACGCTGCGTTTGCGCGCCCCAATATACGTTGGACGGTACCTGCACCGTTCCCATCGTATCCTTTTCAATTCTGAAGTCTGACATTTTACTTCGTGTTATACCGTTTTATCTACAACAACAAAACGGCAAGTGATTATTTATGGTTAATTGTTATTTTATCTGGTTTACACTTCAAGTTGTAATAACTGACAATTGCAACTTCATTTTTACAACTATTATCTTAATCCGGTCTGGATATTGATGGCATTCAATCTATTACTACTCAGGTCAAACACTAGAGGCACTAAGTACACTAAGGGCCACTAAGTTCATTTTTAACACCCGAACATTCTACTCCGTTTAAGATCCCACTTTCATTCCAGTCTTTACACAGAAATGCACCCACTTTCCCATGCTCAGGTCAAACACTAGAGGCACTAAGTACACTAAGGGCCACTAAGTTCATTTTTAACACAAGAACACTATACTCCGTTAATCTCCCGCTTTCTTTCCGGCTTCCATCCAGAAAGAAAATCCTCTTCAGCTAGCGAGGTCAGCGTTTTTTACATGGGCGTTAGATTGACTCAGTTATTTATCCAGTTTTGCGAACTCTTCAGTTACCAGGTGGGTTACACCATCGATCAATCTATTTACATGAAAATTGATCAATAACCCTTTAGGTTTATCCGCAAGTCGCAGATAGGATAGTAACTGTGCTTTATGAACCGGATGAACTATTTCTACCGCTTTCAACTCAACGATCACTAAATCATTTACCAATATGTCCAAGATCAAAGGACTGTTAAGCAAACGATTTTTATATTTAATACTTACAGGCAGTTTTGATACTGCCTGTAATCCCGACCGATATAATTCCTCCAACAAACACTCGTGATAAACACTTTCAAGCAAGCCAGGGCCCAGATGGCTATGAACTTCAATCGCACACCCGACTACGTTAAATGCAATATTGTTCACTTCGGCTTGTGTCATTTCTTTGTGGCCCTTAGTGTACTTTGTGAACTTAGTGTTTAACTCATTACTATACTAATACTACGCCGGCTGTTTATTATCGGACGAATACTCCATTAAATACGCTTTGATGAAGTCATCGATTTCACCATCAAGTACAGCCTGGGTATCTGAGGTTTCATGATCGGTACGCAGATCTTTCACCAGCTTATATGGATGCAACACGTAGCTGCGTATCTGAGAGCCCCACTCGATTTTCTTCTTAGAACTTTCAAGTGCTGCTTTAGCCTCATTCCGCTTACGCAGTTCGAGCTCATACAGCTGCGACTTCAGCATCTTCATAGCCCGTTCCTTATTGCCGCCCTGTGTTCGCTCCACCTGACAAACGACAACGATTCCCGTCGGATGGTGCGTAATCTGCACCTTGGTTTCCACTTTGTTTACATTCTGTCCGCCTGCGCCTCCTGAACGGGAAGTCTGGATACTGATATCTGCATCTTTGATTTCAATATTGATCTCATCATCGATGACAGGATACGCATACACCGAAGCAAACGAAGTATGACGACGCGCGTTGCTGTCAAACGGAGAGATACGCACCAGACGATGCACTCCGTTCTCGCTCTTCAGATAACCATAGGCATAGTCGCCTTCGATTTCGTAGGTAGCGGATTTGATTCCCGCACCATCGCCTTCCTGATAATCGACTTCGGTCACTTTATAACCATGTCGTTCGGCCCAGCGCAGGTACATACGCAACAGCATCGACGACCAGTCCTGGCTTTCGGTACCGCCTGCACCTGAATTAATAGTCAGAATGGCACTGCAATGATCCTCTTCTGCCGAGAGCATGTTTTTAAACTCCAGCTCTTCGATGAGTTTCACGGTTTCACCATGGTGACGGTCCACCTCTTCTTCCGAAGCTTCGCCGGCTTTCTGGAAGTCGAAAAGTACGGACAGGTCGTCCACCGAACCCTGCACTTTTAAAAAGGCATCGGTCCAGTCTTTTTTCTGTTTGATTTTTTTGAGGATCTGCTCGGCACGTTTGGGGTCGTCCCAAAAATCCGGAGCATGCGTAAGTTGCTCTTCCTGAGCTATTTGCTGAAGTCGATTATCGACGTCAAAGATGCCTCCTCAGAGCATCAGTACGATCGGAAAGTTCCTTTAACTGCTCTTGTATCATAATGAGGGCAAAGGTAGTTGAAAGTTTAAAGTTTAAGGTTTAAAGTTGACAGTTATAAGTTATAAGTTATAGGTTGTAGGTTGTAGGTTATAGGTTGTAGCCTGAAGCCTTGTAGCCAGAAGCCTGTAGCCTGCTCCCGCAGCTCGCTGCGGGACTGTAGCCTTGTAGCCTTGTAGCCTGTTGCCTGTAGCCTTGCAGCCTGTAGCCTTGAAGCCTGCTCCCGCAGCTCGCTGCAGGACTGTAGCCTTGAAGCCTTGAAGCCTTGTAGCCTGTAGCCTGTAGCCTTGAAGCCTGTAGCCTTGTAGCCTGCTCCCGCAGCTCGCTGCAGGACTGTAGCCTTGAAGCCTTGAAGCCTTGTAGCCTGTAGCCTTGAAGCCTGTAGCCTTGTAGCCTGCTCCCGCAGCTCGCTGCAGGACTGTAGCCTTGAAGCCTTGAAGCCTTGTAGCCAGAAGCCTTGTAGCCTGCTCCCGCAGCTCGCTGCGGGACTGTAGCCTTGGAGCTTGGGAAGCTATGCTTCGTTACTTCTTAGCTGCTCCCAAACCAGTTCCGGTTCATAGCCACGGGAAATCGCATACTGGGCGATTTTATAATTACGACGAATCGGGTTTTTCTCTTTTTCTTCTTTTGAGCGTTTCGAAAGTACCTGCTCCAGTTTCTTCAGGTAGGCGGTATCATCAAGGGCAGCAAGGGCTTTACGGGTACAATAATCAGAGACTTTCTTTTGTTTCAGGGCGAGTTTAATTTTCGTTCGTCCCCATCCCAGCTGACGAAATTTACCTCCGGCAAAAGCAATGGCAAAACGTTCTTCATTGAGAAAATTATCCATAATCAATCTGGAAATCATCGGCTCCACCTCGTTGCTATGCAAGCCGTAGTCGTAAAGTTTATCTCTTACCTCCTGCTGACTTCTTTCCTGATACGCACACCATTTGCAGATTTTCTGAAACGCCACTTCTGCCGAATACGTTTTCCGGTGTTTCTCCTCTTCCATCCTGTTAATGAGGAATTGCGGCAATGAGCCGTTTTGTGTACTCCGACTGGGGATTATTATACACTTCTTCTGCAGTGCCCATTTCTTCTATTCTGCCTTTGTTCATGACCAGCATGCGATCACTCATATAACGCACAACAGAAAGATCGTGCGAAATAAAAATATAGGTCAGCCCCTGCTCATCTTTCAAATCGTTCAGCAGATTCAGCACCTGCGCCTGTACAGATACATCCAATGCTGAAACAGACTCATCACAGATGATAAAATCAGGGTTCAGTGACAAAGCGCGGGCGATGCAAACACGTTGTCGCTGGCCTCCGGAAAACTGATGCGGATACCGGTGATAATGTTCTTCTTTGAGTCCTACTTTTTTCAGCAGGCTGATCACCATCTCTTTTCGATCTGCAGAAGAACCATATAACTGATGTACTTGCATTGGTTCGAGAATAGCGGCACCAATCGTGAGACGGGGATTCAACGATGAATACGGATCCTGAAAAATCAGCTGCATATGTTTTCTGAATAACCGCAATTGTTTCTCATCATACTGCCGGAGATCATCTTCTTTATAGCGGATTTCTCCTCCGGTTGGTTCAATCAATCGCAGAATACTTCTTCCCAATGTAGTTTTGCCACAACCTGACTCCCCTACCAGTCCGAGTGTTTCACCTTTATACACATCAAAGCTGACTTCATCCACAGCTTTCACAAACTGCTGCACTTTACCGAACAATCCTTTCTTTACCGGGAACCATGTTTGCAGCTTATTTACTTTCAGTATCGGTTCTGCATCATACTTCACTGGTTTATCTGCCTGTGCATCTCTTATTTTCAAAGCAGCAACCACTTCATCGATCGATTTACCTGACTCAGAAAATGAACCATCAGCGTTTGTTGTCATAAAGTCGCCGATTACGGGAAGACGTTTCATACCCATATTACGGGAAGGCCGGCAGGCCAGTAATCCTCGGGTGTACGGATGGGCAGGCTGAGTAAAAATCTGTTCCACAGGTCCATATTCCACCGCACGTCCTTTATACATTACCAGCACCTGCTGCGCAATACGCGAAACCACACCCAGGTCATGTGTAATAAAAATCATCCCCATGCCTGTTTCCTGCTGCAACTCATACAACAAATCGAGAATGGCAGCCTGCACGGTTACATCCAAAGCGGTAGTAGGTTCATCTGCTATCAGCAGTCGTGGCTGACAGGAGATAGCCATTGCGATCATCACGCGTTGTTTCTGTCCGCCGGAGAGTTGATGAGGGTAAGCATCGAACAATTGTTCGGGGCGGGGTAATTTGACCTTTTCAAACAAGCGGATGGTTTCAGAGCGCGCATCCTTTTTGGAGTAGCCTTTGTGCAGCATGATGGCTTCGGCTACCTGCATGCCACAGGAATACACCGGATTCAACGAGGTCATTGGTTCCTGAAAAATCATCGCGATATCATTGCCTCTGAATTTGCGGATTTTCTTTTCAGGCAGTGACAAGAGCTCAACGATTCCGCTATCCTTTGTATTCAGATCAGCCCGACCGGCATCCACGGATCCGGCAGGTTTCGATAAAAGCTGCATCAAAGCCAGCGAGGTTACTGATTTCCCTGAGCCTGACTCCCCAACAATACCCAGAGTTTTTCCGGGATCTACAGAAAATGAAACCCGATCGACAGCCGTAAAGGACTCCTTTCCATTTTTAAATGAAACGGTGAGGTTGTTTACATCCAGCAGTGAAATAGCTGTTCTGGTTTGCATGGCGTGAAAATAGAAATGTTTTACCGAATTGGTGTTTATTCATAAAAAAGCCGGCGCCCCAACCTTTCGGTGGGGCGCCGGCAACAATTTTATTGTTATCTAATCCTGAGGATTATTCAACAACTACGCGAACTTTCTGTACTGCGTCAGCTGTACGGAGGTTCAGGGTGTAGATACCTGAAGCCATACCTTTCACAGATACTTCGTATTTGTTAGCGCCTTCGTCGGCATTGCGGTTTTCAGAGAGAACCACGCGGCCGGCAGCATCAGTCATAGTAACAAGAACGTCCTGGTTCTTATCGCTATCGAAGCCGATGTTGAGGAGATCACTAACAGGGTTCGGGTAAGCTACTACATTCATAGCACCTGCTTCGCCGATACGTGGGCAAAGAGTGATGCTGATACCGTTGAGTGAACGGATCGGGCCAGAACCGCAAGCGTTAGATGCGCGAACAGAGATGGTCAGATTGGTGTTCGGGTTAGCAGCAGCTTTAACAGTCAGATCCTTAGTACCCTGACCAGCCTGGATAGCGAATCCAGATGGAACAGTCCAGGTATAAGTAGAAGCACCAGCGATAGTAGCAACACTGAACAGGTAGTTCTGATTAGCACAGAGTGCAGTAGAACCAACGATCGGAGTAGCAAGACCAGGAGCGCCAGATACAGTCAGACTGCGTGTAGCACCGTTACCACAACCGTTCTGAGCGGTTACAGTTACAGGACCACCAGCGAATGAACCAGAGAAGTCAACAGTGATAGAAGCTGAACCCTGACCGCTGGCGATAGTAGCACCGGCAGGTACAGTCCAGAAGTAATTAGAAGCACCAACTACAGCAGCAGCAGTGTAAGATACACCAGAAGCTCCGCATACTCCGGTAGCCTGACCGCTGATAGAAGCAGAAGCCGGGAGGATGTTGAGGCTTACGTTACGAGTACGAACTGCGCTAGAACCGCAAGCGTTAGAAGCGTAAACTGTGATCGGACCACCAGTGAATCCTGCACCGTAAGATACAGAGATGATGTTAGATCCCTGACCGCTTACGATTGAAGCACCAGCAGGTACAGACCATGTGTAAGAATCAGCACGGGCAACGAGTGCAACAGAATACGTTACAGTTTCACCAGGGCAAGCCTTAGCGTTACCAGAGATAGAGTTCGGAGTTACAGGAGCTGAAAGCTGAACAGAGATACCAAGGCAGCTTGGAGTTCCGCTACCACAGCTGTTGCTGTTGTTTGCAGTTACGCAAACGTTACCAACAACACCGGCGTGGATCACAGAGAACGGCCAGCTAACAGTAATAGAAGTAGTACCCTGACCAGAGATCAGCACAGTACCTGCAGGAACTGACCATGTGTATGAAGTAGCGCCAACAACAGGAGCGATGCTGTAAGTGATCGCCTGGTTGTTCGGGTTACACAGAGCAGCCGGACCAGAGATTGCACCAGGAGATGCAGGGATCGGCTGAATAGTAACAATCATAGAGCTGGTAGCAGGAGTACAGAATACAGGAGCATCTGTAGTAAGTGTGAGGGTTACAGTACCGTTAGAGATATCTGTAGGACCTGGGATGTAAGTAGCGTTCAATACAGAAGCATTTGGTGAGAATGAACCGTCACCGTTAGAGCTCCATGTACCGTTGGTAGCACCACCACCGATAGAACCGTTCAGAGAAACGTTCTGACCAGCGCAGATGGTTTGACCAGCTCCAGCATTAGCAGTTGGAGGGTTAGAGCAACCGCAACCTTCGTCGATAGAACCGTCGCAGTTATCATCGATACCGTTACCACAAACTTCAGTAGCAGCAGGATTTACCGCGTTATTGTTATCGTCGCAATCGAGTGAGTTAGTTACATATCCTGAAGGAGCAGAAGTAGCACAAATAGTTACGCTTGAAGAAGCATCACCGTAAGTGTCACCGTCAGCATCAGCATAGTAAGTGAAGGTAGCAAGACCTTCGTCGATTGAACCGTCGCAATCGTCATCGATGTTATTGCAAGCTTCAGCAGCACCAGGATTAACAGCGCCATTGAGGTCGTCGCAATCACCAGCTACAGCAACATAACCTACAGGAGCAGAGCAACCAGTTGCAGTTACAGCAGCATTACCGTAAGTGTCACCGTCAGCATCAGCATAGTATGTATTCAGAACGCCTTCGTCGATTGAACCGTCGCAGTCGTCATCGATACCGTTACAAACTTCAGCAGCACCAGGATTTACTGCGCCATTGAGGTCGTCGCAATCAGTGTTGTCAGCTACATAACCTACAGGAGCAGAGCAAGCCTGAGTAGTTACAGCGGCATTACCATAAAGGTCACCGTCAGCATCAGCATAGAAGGTAGAGAGAACGCCTTCGTCGATTGAACCGTCGCAATCGTCATCGATTGAGTTACAAACTTCAGTAGCACCAGGATTAACTGCGCCATTGAGGTCATCGCAATCCGTGTTGTCAGCTACATAACCTACAGGAGCAGAGCAAGCCTGAGTAGTTACAGCAGCGTTACCGTAGCTATCACCGTCAGCGTCAGCATAGAAGGTAGAAGTAACACCTTCGTCAGTTGAACCGTCGCAATCATCGTCGATTGAGTTACAAACTTCAGTAGCACCAGGATTAACACCGGCAGCACCGTCATTACAATCTGTATTATCAAGAACATAACCTACAGGCTGAGCACAGTTAGATGTAGATACAGCAGCATTACCGTAACCGTCACCGTCAGCATCAGCATACCATGTAGAAACAACTACACCATCATCAGCAGTTCCATCGCAATCATCATCGATTCCGTTGCACTGCTCAGGAGCACCAGGGAAGATCGTGTTAACAGCATCGTTACAGTCACCGTTGTTGGTTACTGAACCAGCAACTGGTGAGCAAGAAGATACTCCGATCGCCAAAGCATCACCGAAGCCGTCACCGTCAGCATCTACATAATAAGTAAGGAAAGTCAGACCGTCGTCAGCAGTGCCGTCGCAGTCATCATCGATACCGTTACAAACTTCAGTAGCACCAGGATTGATAGCACCATTGTTATCGTCGCAATCAGTGTTATCAACTACATATCCGGAAGGAGCTCCGTTACAAGTAGAAACTGAAGAAGCAGCGTTACCATAAGTATCCAGATCAGCGTCAGCATAGTAAGTTACGAAAGTCAGACCGTCGTCAGCAGTGCCGTCGCAGTCGTCATCGATGTTGTTACATACTTCAGTAGCACCAGGATATACAGCGTTGTTCAGATCGTCGCAGTCACCGTCAACAGTTACTGAACCAGCGATCGGAGAACATGAAGAAGTTCCGAGACCAGCACCGAAGCCGTCACCGTCACCATCTACATAATAAGTAAGGAAGGTCAGACCGTCGTCAGCAGTGCCATCGCAGTCGTCATCAATACCGTTACAAACTTCAGTAGCACCAGGATTGATAGAAGCGTTTCCGTCGTTACAATCTGTGTTATCAACTACATATCCGGAAGGAGCTCCGTTACAAGTAGAAACTGAAGAAGCAGCGTTACCATAAGTATCCAGATCAGCGTCAGCATAGTAAGTTACGAAAGTCAGACCGTCGTCAGCAGTGCCGTCGCAGTCGTCATCGATGTTGTTACATACTTCAGTAGCACCAGGATATACAGCGTTGTTCAGATCGTCGCAGTCACCGTCAACAGTTACTGAACCAGCGATCGGAGAACATGAAGAAGTTCCGAGACCAGCACCGAAGCCGTCACCGTCACCATCTACATAATAAGTAAGGAAGGTCAGACCGTCGTCAGCAGTGCCGTCGCAGTCATCATCGATACCGTTACAAACTTCAGTTGCAGCAGGATTGATAGCAGCATTTCCGTCGTTACAATCTGTGTTGTCAGAAACATATCCGGAAGGAGCACCGTTACAAGAAGAAACTGAAGAAGCAGGGTTACCGTAAGTGTCAAGGTCAGCATCAGCATAGTAAGTTACGAAAGTCAGACCGTCGTCAGCAGTGCCGTCGCAGTCGTCATCGATGTTGTTACATACTTCAGTAGCACCAGGATAAATAGCATTGTTACCGTCGTTACAGTCACCATCAACAGTTACTGAACCAGCGATCGGAGAACAAGAAGAAGTTCCGAGACCAGCACCGAAGCCGTCACCGTCACCATCTACATAATAAGTAAGGAAAGTCAGACCGTCGTCAGCAGTGCCGTCGCAGTCGTCGTCGATACCATTACAAACCTCAGCAGCAGCCAGGTTGATCGCACCGTTTCCGTCGTTACAATCTGTGTTGTCAGATACGTATCCAACAGGAGCAGAACAAGCCTGAACTGAAGCAAGAGCGTTACCATAAGTATCACCGTCAGCATCAGCATAGAAAGTTGAAGTTACGCCTTCGTCGGTCAAACCGTCGCAGTCGTCATCGATTGTGTTACAAACCTCAGTAGCACCAGGATTTACAGCGCCATTATTATCATCACAGTCACCGTTGTTGGTTACTGAACCAGCGATTGGAGAGCATGAAGAAGTTCCGAGACCAGCACCATAGCTGTCACCGTCACCATCTACATAATAAGTAAGGAAGGTCAGACCGTCGTCAGCAGTGCCGTCGCAATCGTCATCAATACCGTTACATACTTCAGTAGCACCAGGATAAATAGCATTGTTACCATCGTTACAGTCACCATCAACAGTTACTGAACCAGCGATCGGAGAACAAGAAGAAGTTCCGAGACCAGCACCAAAGCCGTCACCGTCACCATCTACATAATAAGTAAGGAAAGTAAGACCATCGTCAGCAGTGCCGTCGCAGTCGTCATCGATACCGTTACATACTTCAAGTGCAGCAGGATTGATAGCACTATTGTTATCATCGCAGTCACCACCTACAGCAACATAGCCGGAAGGAGCACCTGTACAAGAAACAACAGAAGAAGCTGAATTACCATAGGTATCCAGGTCAAGATCTGCATAGTACGTTACGTTCGCAGCACCGTCAGCTACAGAATAAGAAGCAGTAGCAGTACAGCCACCACCGCTGGTAGTAACTGTTACAGTGTAAGTACCGGCAACAAGGCCAGAGATATCTTCGCTATTTGCACCATTGCTCCAAACAATTGAGAAAGGAGCAGGAGAACCACCGGTGATGTCGAGGTTGATAGCACCATCGCTACCGCCAGCACAGGTTACAGGAGTAGTAGAAGCCGACAGGGCCGGAGCACTACAAGTCGGAGCATTCAGAGGAGGGTTAGAGAGCGTGTTGGAGAAAGTAGTACTACCTGAACAGGGATTAATTGTACCATTAGGAATACAAATATTTGAATTCAAACAAGTAGTTGCATCGTAATAAGTAACCTTATTAAGAGGGTTTGCTGAAGTAGCCAGATTGAAAGCTATATTCAGTTGTGCACCTACTGCCCATGGAATTGAGTTTGTCAATCGCATACGACCAATTCTTGTTCCCGGAGCAGCGCTGATCGTAGAACCGTTATTGCAACCAGGGGCCGGAGTTCCTGCAACGCGGATTAAGCCGGCACCACTAGTGTTGATAGTGCCCTGCAACTGCGTTGCGTTACTCAACTGCGAAGATCCAGGCACCCAAATTGCGGTGATGGATCCGCCGTTTTTTGCAGCGTTGTTGTAGGTCAGATTGTACTGCGAGGAGGCCAACTGGAACGAGGGCAATGTTGTACTTACGAGGTACACATCAAACTCATACTGGTTGTTACCAACCGCCGCGTCATTCTGGACAAGGTACTGAACGCTTGCTGATTGCGCCCGTCCTGTCAAGCTGAACAGGGTACAGATGAGTACCGTGAACAGCATTCTGAGCAGTGTAATTTTAGTTTTCATTTATTATAGATTTATTAGTTTTTCTCAGTTATTACCAGATTGGAAGTTTACCGACTCATTTCTTCCACCTGAATTGGCAACTCTCATACCCAGTGCCGGGCTGATAACCCCAATGAAGTTGGCGATATTGTTATCCAAGATACCCTGATCCGTGACATCTACCAAAGAATCTCCGTTAAGGTCAGAATTTAGGTAGCCAACGGCGAAATTGAAGATGTCATTGTCAAGAATTCCTTGGTCAGTTACATCGATTATTCCATCCTGGTTAATGTCGCCTGAATAGATCGCAAAGACCCCCGGCTCCATTTGCTTCTGGTTATCGCCATAGGCATTATTCTGTGCCATGGCCGCCGCTCCAATGAAGCATAGCGTAATGATAAGAATTGATTTTTTCATGTGAAATACTTTGATATACCTTAATTAAGGGAAGAGGCATAGCCTCTTCCCTATTTGTTTGATTATCAAGGGTGAATAGAACCTACGAAGTTAAAGATATTGTTATCCACAATACCCTGATCGGTTACGTCAACCAGGCCATCGCCAGTGATATCTGTTACAGCATATCCACTTACGAAGTTGAAGATGTCGTTATCGATCAGACCCTGATCCGTTACGTCGATGAGACCGTCCTGCGGACTCAAGTCACCACTATAGAATGCCCAAACACCCGTTGCAACCTCTTTCTGGTTACCGGAGTACGCTTGGGTAGCCGCAGTTGTGAAGTCGTAAGGCGTTATTGCAGAGAATGTTACAAGATCAGACCAGGTTTCTACAGCATTGCGGTGGAACACTGCGATATAACCGGTAGCGCCGTTTACTGCACCCGGGAAGGTGAAGCTAGCCTGGCCACTGGTATTCAGAACAGAAGTACCACTTGCAAGAACGGTAGTAGGACTGGTTTGGTCGCGAAGCTCAACACGAATGGTATCACACTCAGTAGCACTCAAACCAACACCTGAATTCAACAGGGCAGGAACAAGGCCACTAACACCATCGTACATACCTTCAATAAGCATAGTAAGGTTGAGGGTCACATCATTCACAACAGTCACTTCAACTGTATCGAAATACTGGCAGAAGTTAGCATCCTCAACGAACACCTGATAGAAGCCTGCGCCTAAGCCGGTAACGGTAGCACCAACTCCAACTTGATTAGGAATCAGGTCATACCAACCGATGTTATAAGGAGTAGTACCTCCGCTGATAACAGCAGTAACGGAACCATCCAGGGCACCTGGAGCAGATTCAGGTGTAGAAGACAACACACCAGACAAGGCAGCCGGTTCAGTGATTGTAACCTGAGCAGTATCGGCACAGCCGCCACCATCAGAAACGATCACAGAATATGTACCTGCGGCCAAACCACCAATTGTAGCTGAAGTACCGCCAGTGCTCCACAGAATTGAAACCGGGGCAACGCCACCTGAGTAGTAAACGGTAGCTGTACCATCTGCCTGACCGTTACAAACCACACTTGTCTGACCAATAGAGTCAACAGTAATCGGATTTGCACCGGCAACAACATAGGTAAGGACACCAGAGTTACAGCTGGTTGGCAAACCATATTCATCAGCAACACTCAGATAATACGTACCAGCGGCAAGGTTCGAAAGAACATCCTGAGTGCTGGAAGTAGAGGTAGTCTGAATCACATTGGTTTGAGCCAGATCGGTTGACCATACATAGTTGAACGGAGGAATACCGGCAGTTACAGTAGCTTTAATGGAGCCAGGTGAGCCGCAAGCAGCGTTAGTAATGGTATCCACTACAGCAACCGCTTTGGTAAGGATGTAAGCTGTATCTGAGGTAGCAGAACAGCCATTCAGCAAGGTCACGGTTACGAAGTAAGAAGAACCAAAGATTGACGGGATAGTATCCAGATCAGGAGTAGCTGGAACAATCTGACCACTTAAGCCAAACCATTCAAACGTAGTTCCTGCAGGATAACCACCAGAATAAACACCTGTATCAGCAACAACAACATCTATTACAGTTGGAGCGCAAACAGAAGTATCATTGGTAGAGATAACCGGTTTCGGATTTCCACCAGCATTGATGAAGATCGAATCAGCTTTAGTACATCCGGTAGCCGGATCCGTTACAACTACAGAATAGTACCCTGAAGAAGACGGAATTGCCTGAATTGAAGAAGCAGTAGTAGAACCGATGATATTCGAACCAGACCACTGCAGCGTTGCAGCCATCGGCATTACGAAACGATACGCATCATTTGTAGCCGACCATGGGGCAACACCATTACGGCCAGCTACAGCTGTAGCCAATGTACCCGTGCTGTTTTCAACGCCCTGGGTTGTTGCAGTACCATCATCAGAGTAACTGGTAGTATGAACTTCCACCACATTGGTTCCTTCAAAGAGTTTAATCTGTCCGGTGAGCGGAGTACCGGCTCCACTCAGGTGAGCGACACCGTTATAATTCACCACAAACACACGGTTTGGTGCAGTTCCGATGGTGGCATAGGTAATCTGACCTGCAGCAGCAGTCAGATCCTCCCAGCCAAGAGACACCAGGTTATTCGGTGTGGCGGTATTTGGTAATACCTGACCAGTACAACAACCTGCACCAGAAGCGAGATCAAACGAGATAAATCCGTTTGTAGAGATGACAACATCAGTGTACGTATTACCGTAGAAATTGAAACTAAATCCAATCGGAGCAGTTGCAACATTATCATCGCCGGAAGGACCAGCAGTACCGGTAATCGTTGAAGGAGCGTAAGTAATCGGTGAAACGTTATAGTTTGTCGGAACCGGAGAAGTCACGGTAACAGAAACTTCAGCTGTATCACCACCGCAAACAGAAGGCGTAGTTGTATTCAGGGTGAATACCGGCAACGGATTCACAGTAACAACGATGGTATCCGAGTTGGTACAGGAACCATCTGATCCGGTAAGGATATACGAAGTTGTTACAGAAGGAGTCACGGTTGTTTCACCATTTGCAGCATTCGAAATTGTTGAAACCGGATTCCAGGTATAACCACCAGGGTAATTACCTGTTGCATCACTCATTGTCAGACTTTCACCAGCACAAATTGCGGCAGACGAAGGCGTGATAGTTACAGCAGGTGCCGGAGTTACAACGCCGATCACAGGCACTTTCGCACTTGAACAGGCATCCTGACCGATGGTGATAACGAAATCTTCCGTTTCACCTGATCCGAAGTTAGTACAAGCATCAGCACCGGTTACGAGTACAGTACGGGTACGCAGACGCATTTTGGTTTTACCAGGAGCAGCGTTAACCGGCACGGTTACCACGAAGGTATGACCTGCACTGGTTACACCGTTTGTCTGGAATTCAGAAGCATCAAATACACCATCACGGTTCCAGTCAATCCAGAGATAACCAAATGCACCGGCATCCCAGGTAGCAGTAAGGTTGAGAGTTTGACCAAGTGTCAGCTGAGTAGTAGCGGTTGATTCCGGAACATCATCAAATGACGGAAGCGCACAGGTACCAGATGGAGAAGAATAGTTCAGTGTATTGAAGGTTACGTTCGTAATACAGTTACTTGCGAAATTGTGCAGGTTAGTAACACAGTAACCAGCAGGGATAGAACCACCACCGAAAACAGCATTCGTATCAATGGTAGCGCGCACCCAGAACGTATCGGTCTGAGTAATATAAGCAGAATAAGAACCAATGTTACCGGTGTTGGCCAGCGGAACTCCAGAGAGTGAATCGGCAAACCATTGCAGGAAATAACCTGCAGGAGCGGTAGCATTGAGGGTAACGTTACCCTGACCACAAACGGTATCATTTTCAACAGTTGAAACTGTTGGGTTGTATACCATGATGTACTTAATATTCGAATAGCTTGAATCAACACAGAAAGCTTTCAGACGAACATAAGTCGGTGAAGTCGGAGCATACGTTAATGAATCATTGGTAGCACCAACGATATCGGTGAAGTTAATTCCATCAGCAGAAGATTGCCATTGGAAGGATCCATCAAACACTACGCTGATCAGATCCACGCTGCCAGTGCTGCAAACAATGGTATCACCATCGAAAGAGATCACCGGAGCATCCGGAGCATTGTTCACATAGAAGCTCACTGAATCAATTGCAGTACATGAAGAGCTTGGATCCGTTACTGTTAAATACAGTGTACGCGGTCCAGTACCAAGCGTAGAGGTAAATACCGGGTTAGCGATATTCGAAGCACTCAACTCAGTAGCCGGCGACCATGTATAGTTAACAGCACCACCCTGGAAGCGCAGGTTCGGACGGAACTCTGTCATTGCGCCAGAAGCATCACCGCAGGCATCTGCGTTATCAGCACGTACAGAATTACAACCCGGAGTCTGGGTAGTATAAACGATATCAAAGAAAGTATTGGTAGTGTTCGTGAAACAGGTGTTCACTACGAGATCACTTGAACCATCCCAGTAGAACGGAGTCTGGAACACCAGATCGTTCCAACCCAACACCGTACTTACGTTACCGGTGTACACGATGTTAGCAGGAGCAACGGCATCATATGTAGCAGAAGTGAAACAGCCCAGACCGGTTCCAACAGGAACGATAGAAACGGTAAAGTTTGAATAAGGCTGAGAGCTGAGTTTGTTCGCTACCTGGAAGCCGATGCTGTTCAGATAAGCAGGTCCGAAGATACCTGCAGCATTAAGTTCGCCGGCAGTCACACCCACCTGCATACGCTGGCTGGCATTTGCACCGTTGAACGGCCATCCTGCAGTTTGTCCTGGATTTTCAGTTGTACCTACATATTTGTAAGAAGCAGATCCACCATTACCATTCAAGGTAATTGAAGTTGAAGCACAGATCGTATCGTTCGCTGTACCTGCATCAGCAAATGGTGCAGTATTAACGGTCAGTGTGATCGTATCTGAATTCTGACAGAGTGCTCCATCATTGGCAGTTACGATATAGCTGGTAGTTGAAGTAACAGAAGCAGTCACCACAGCACCTGTAGTGGAGCTTAAACCACCGGCAGGAGTCCATGAGAAGTTCACGTATGAAGGATCGCTGGCTGTTGCTGCATCCAGAGAAACAGAACCGCTTCCGCAGAAAGTTGTAGAACCGCCTGCTGTGATATTCAGTGCAGGAGCAGGGTTCGCAACATAAGCTGCTTCACAGGCATCTCCGAAGCAACCATGGAGAACCTGCCAGTTGTAGAAGAAACCGAAGGTATTTGTTCCGAAGTACGAAGCAGCAGGAGGCATGTTACCGTAGGCCAGAATCTGGATATCTCCATTGATTAACCAAGGGTTCGTAGCAGTAACAGTGGCATTCTGATGTACAGCAAGGTTCGGGTTAGTAACCGGACGAATCGCATACGGAGTAGCACTGTACGGAACAAAGATGTCCAGAACTACTGTCTGATAGTTGAATGGAGACGCAGTGGAAGTATTCGTTACAGTAGTAACAGTTGAAACAGTTCCGATGGTATTACCCAGGGAATCGATAACTGCAATCGTAACAGCACTTCCAACAGGACCATTCGGGATGATATCCACGCTCTTCAGGATAACACCTTCTGAGTTGGAAACACGGAACCACATACCCTGAGCTGTTGTCGGGAAATAACCTACAGCAGCAGATGGGTTAGCGATTGGGTTATAACCGATATTCGTCGTATCCAGATTAGCAGGGAATTCACGAACGAAGTCGCTTCCGCTTGTAGAAACTGCCTTTGTAAGACTATTACCAATTCCGAGAATGTTACCACCGATGTTATCTGTCCAGAACAACTGACCGCTGCCGGCTGCTGTTGCAGTCAGTGTAACGCTACCCTGACCGCAGATGGTATCCCCTTCGCAAGCAGGTGCCGCTGGAACATCATTCACATTGATTGGGGTATTAACCGTATTGGTACAACCGGTCAAGGAATCAGTGATTGTCAACACAACAGTAGTAGTACCAATTGTAGAGCCGGTGAATGTTGTGTTCAGTCCGGTAAGAGGGCTCACCGATCCTGAAGGACCCCAGCTATACAGCAGTACCATTGCAGATGGTGAGTTCTGACCACCTGTGATGTTCACCGTGTAATCTTCTGTTTCACCGAATGAAGTACTTCCACCAGTACATCCGTCGTTACCAGGGTTAGTATTGTACGTACAACGCACACGCATACGGGTTGCACCGTTCAGGGCAGTAGCCGGAACGGTGAAGGTACCGGAGTACGTAGCAGGGTTAGTACCAGCGAAAGAGTTGAACAGCATTTCAGAGGCATCAAAAATGCCATCCTGGTTATAATCTACCCATGCTGCAGCACCTTCGATATCACCACCAGTAGAAACTGAGTAAGAATTTGAGCTGCCTGCAACCAAAGCACCGGTTGGTGAGGTAAACAAGCTATAGCCATTTGCACCACTCAGGTTATCGCAAGTAGAGGTACGGTTGATTCCTGCAATGGTCACGTTTGTGATCATATCCGGGAATGAACAACCGGTAGATAATGAAGGAGTACAGTACACAATCGAACCTGAAGTAACAGGAACGCTCAAAGTTGCTGTGTTGCCTTCGCAGATATCATCATTTGAAACCGTTAATACAGGAGCAGGAGGCGTAGCACCCACAACAACTGTTACCGTATCAGAATTTGTGCAGAAGCCATCTGTTCCGGTAACCACATAGTGGTAAACACCTGCCGCTGATGGATTAGCAACAACGCTAGATCCGGTGGTAGAAGCTAACGCGCCACCTGGTTCAACTGACCAGGTATAGTTTGGATAATTTATGTAGAATTCATTCAACAAGATTGTATTCGGCCCTTCGCAAACCAATGAATCACTAGCAGATGCAAGAATCGCAAAAGGAGGGAGTACATCAGCAAAGACAGACGTACGGGCACTTTCGCAGTTTCCGTCAAATGCAGAAATATAGAAAGTAGTCGGAGTATTGATGCTTGATGAATAGGTCAGTGAAGCCGAAGACTGGAGCAATGTGCCACCAGTTGGAGCATCGTACCAGTTATACGCTGTTGCACCTGGCACTGCGTTTACAGAAGCCGCAGGAATACCAGTACCACATTGAACGCTTGGATTCGTAGTTGGTGCAGTCACCGGAATTACATCAATAACCACCATAGTACGTGATCCGCTAGTACAGATGCCGTTATTCTGATCTACCCAGAGGGTATCATCAGCACAAGGAGCAGCACCAGTATAGGTATCACCTGTAAACAAGAGTGTACCACCGGTTGGAGCGTCATATACATTGAAAGTAGCACCCACTTCACCGCTTGCAGTGAAGCTTACAGGTGAACCACCGGATACACTGAACGTGTTAGGTGTAACGGTAGGTGCAGCTGGAAGCGGATTAACCACGAAGCTAACCGGAGCTGAAACCTGACAACCTGTAGTTGGGTTAGTAACGGTCAGGTCATAGTTAAATGTACCTGTACCGGAAACGGTATAATCTGTAACACCGGCTGTAGGATTAGAAAGACCGGTAGTCGGAGTCCAGGAATACGTATAACTTGCCGGAGGAATAAATCTCCAGGCTTCGGGAGTAGTAATGGTCGTTGTAAAATTCTGACGACCGGGAGCAACTGCACCGATTGTTTTGGTGGCATCCTGCAGACCTACGGTAGAACCGCTGGTTGCATTTTTGTCATAAATGTGAATCTCAACAACACCCGTTGTTTCATACAAGATAGCCTGAGCAGTGAATGTCGGGTTAGTGGCTAAACAGCAAGAGTTCACCGTCTGATACTGAATGATGAAACGGCGTGTTGGTGCGATACCATCGTTCCAGTATTTTAATGTACCGGTTGAACTTCCTGCTGTACCATTACCGAAGTACTGATCGGCTGCCATTAAGGCGATTACGTTACCTGGGTTACTTGCATTCGGGAATACCGCAGGGGTAGTGGTAAAGCTATACTGACCTAATTGACCAGGGCTTGTACCATAACCCGGAGGGGTACCAAACATTAACAAACCATTGGTTCCTGCAGAGATCGTAGTAAATGTTGAACCGAAGAAGTTGTAACTGAAACCAATCGGGATACCAGACCAACCACCGTCATCCAATGAACCACCAGACAGCGGAACACTTGCTACACCGTTGCTGGTAATCGTTGTTACGCCGGTTCCCGGTTCAACAGCAGCAGCATAAGGAATAGATAACACACCAAAGTTACCGGCACTCAGGTTGGAATTCAACTGAATAGTTGGAGATCCACCCGGGTAACAGGTACTGGAAGGAGATGCAGTTGGGCTGATAGCAGAACCAGCAATAACACCAACATTTACAGTTGCAGTGATATTACAACTTGCGCCATCAGAAGCTGTAACAACATAGGTAGTGGTTACAGAAGGTGAAGCGACAACTGAAGTTCCGGAATAAGTATCAAGTCCAGCACCTGTCCAGGAATAAGTAAGACCTGGCAGTGAATTAACATCCAACGAAACTGATCCGCCAACGGAACAGATAAGTGCGTTTGAAGGAGAAGCAGTAATACTGAGTGTAGGTACAGTAATGGTAACCGAAACACGGGGCCCATCGCATGAGCCATTGTTCTGCGCTACATAATAAGTAGCGTTTGAACAGATGGCAGGCGTAGTAAAGCTTGCACCTGAATAAACCAAGGTACCACCTACCGCGGCATCATACCAATTGAAAATAGTTTCAGTACCTGATGCAGTGAAGGTAGTTGTTTGTCCTACCTGAATACTGGCAGAAGTAGGAGAAACAGACGGAGCTACAGGAGCAGGATTCACAGTAACCACGTCAATGCCTGATACAGCACCACCATTGACAATTACAGAAACAACACCTGTTGTACCGGTACCCAAAATTGCATTAATAACTGTATCACCTGCGATGGTGAACGAACTAACGCTGGTGCCACCGACTTTAACATCTGAAACAGATGTAAATCCAGTACCTGTTACAGTGATTGAACCTGAAGAGGCGCAAACTGTAAGCGGAGTTACAGAAGTAATGACAGGAGAACTGGTAGCGAAGGCATAGTATCCATTACTTGGCAAAGTGATGGGGCCTGGAGCTGTTGTAGCAGAAGTTATTGAACCGCCTGCTGCAGGAAGTGCACCTGAAGCACCGAATGCGGCACTTCTGATGGTCCAAGGGCCAGAAGAAACCGTACCTTCAGAAAGGAAAGTTCTATTCTGCGTGGTGGTTAATCCATCAACACTGTTGAAGTGTTCCTGAACGGTTGGGTTAGTACCAGCAGTTCCGGCAGCACTCAAGGTTGTTGTTGTCTGTACATTAAAAGAACGGTTTCCGATTGCAATACCGGTTCCACCTGTAGTTGCATTTGTCGGAGCACCCAGTTCTGTAACTTTCACATTTAACACATCAGCACCATCTGCCACAGAGGTTCCGGTACCGGTGAATACTCTGAAAGTACCGCCAGTAGTTGTACCACGGAAAGGGAAGTTGAGCGTACTACCGGTAGTTCCTCCGCCACGGGTAACGAGCGTCATTGAACCATTGGTAATATAACCGTTTCCGGAACCAGTGGGGTTAAATGCTGATGTTGTACCAGCGTAGCCATTCCATGAACAGAGAAGGTTATATCCGTTCAGGTCGAGTTTATTTCCGGTAAAACCGAGCGTACTGGTAGTCGTTGAACCACTTGAAAGAATAGCAAACGGAGCACTGCCAAATAAAGTCAGATTTCCGTTCAGTTTCAGACCATTCGAGTTACCATTTATGGAGAGTACACTCAATTTACGGTTTGCAGGAATAATGGAAGCGTCATCCAGCTGCGTTTCGTTTACTGAAGCTGGTGAGAAGAAATTAAGCGTTAAGCTATAAGCACCAACGATAGCGACAGGGGTTGTTGCAGCCTGTGTGAAGGTTCCGCCATTAGCAGTTCCGGAAGTGGCACCAATACCTACAGTAGGTGCGGTTTGGTAACCAAATCCAGCATTCGTTACTGTAAATGTCAATTGACCGTTCGCATCAATATTTGCTGTTGCTGCAGGCCAGCTTCCGGCAGGGAATGCTGCCGTGGCAGTTGTACCTGCACCCGGTGCACTGATGGTAAGGGTTGGAGGTGTAGAATAACAAGCAGTAGTACCGGTATTCAGGTAAATTGAAACCACTTTGCCACGATTAGTGGTGATGGTAAAGTTAGCTGAAGTCAGAGCTGTTCCTGAAACCAGGTTACCACCTGTAACGGTGATGGTTGGAGCAGTTGTATAACCGGAACCTGGATTTGTTACAAGGTTCAGGGTATGCGGTCCGGCAAATCCAACTACCGGTGCAACGGTATAGTTAGTACCACCAGCAGTAGTATACACAGATGAAATACCAGCAGAAGCTTGTGGGTCAGCACTCAGCAGACTTGCGCCGCCATCACTGTTAAATGACATTCCACCAGTGATTGAAGCAACCGGTGATTTTTGCATCAAACCGGCAGCAGCACGACCTTGTAATGAGTATAAAACAACGGCTGATGCAGCTGCACCGGAACCCGCTGTATTGGGCACGATAACGATAGCGGGTTGAGCAGAAGAGGTATATCCACTACCAGAAGTTACCAGGTTTAAACTACGTACCGCACCAGAACCGGCATCCCAGTTCACAGATACTTTAGCAGGAGAACCAACATAACGGAAGCTACCCACGGTACTACTGGTATGTGTAGGAGCAGAAGCAGCAGGAGTAGCAGTTGTCGCTACAGCCTGATAGAGATTATTACCGAGGAAGTAAAGGTTACCAACCGTTAAAGTCGTTGTAACAAACGGTTGTCCGATTGTACCTGCAGTACCAACCCAAAGAAACGTTGCCGATCCGTTGGAAGCTGTTCCGCTGGTATGCGTTGGCTCAGTGGCAGCCGTTGTACCAGCTACCGTACACAAATAAATATCTGTTGCAGTGACACGTACGTTACCAATAGAGACAGCAGTACTGGCTGCCCAGCGGCCTGCGCCGGCACATGCTGCAATCGGAGCCGCAGTATAACCAGATCCCATAGCAGTAACGGTTACACTGGCCACCTGACGGTTAATTGCCAGACCCAGTGCACCGAAAGCGTTATCAATAGTAAGCTTGCCATTGGTATTCAAAGATCCGGAAGTATGTCCGAAGCTATGTGTTACCAGACTTTGAGTAGTAGAGATTGTATTCGCACCATTATTCTGAAAGAAGAGCTGACGGATTAATCCGCGGGTACCATCTCCTTCAAAATATCCGGAACCACTAAGGGTAGATCCGGTTCCGTTAAAGTTCAGGAAGGCGGCTGTACCGGTACCTGCTGCGAAGTTTACATAACCATTATTTGTAAAATTACCTCCAACGTTTACTGTAATACCTGAAGGAGTAGTTGCAGAAGTATAAGGAAGGAAACGACCACCGGCATTAACGGTGATATTACTTAATACAGTCATCGCATTTGCAGTACCGTTCCACACGAGCGATCCACTTACAGATAAATCATAAAAAGTGGTTACCTGATCAACGGTAACTGTTGATCCTGCAGGAATCACTACTGAAGCACTGATGTTAGGCACCACTCCGCCTACCCATGTAGCAGGGCTGCTCCACAAACCACCTGCAGCAGTTGCTGTAGCGGTGCTTGGCGGAATCGCCGTCATGGTGAATGTTCCCGGACATGGACTATTCGGTGATGGCCAGGTGTCGAACATGATGTAGTACGTAGTACCACCATTCATGTACACCGTTACATTCTTGGTAGCCGTTGAACTGGACACCCCTCCGACACAGGAAGTACCTGGAGTTGTAGGACAGCCGTTGAACACGAATATTGCAGTCCAGGTCTGGCCCGCAATACTGATGTCATAACCACCTGAAGTAGTTGGTGTAAACGAATACAGCGCCTCCTGGCCACCGTAATAGTTCGCACTGTTACAGCCGCCTGTCAGGGCAGATGCTGCAACCGTAGCTGTGGTGATGTCGTTTCCCGCACCACAAGTAATAGCAGCACCGACAGGCAGAGACGCCGGGTTAATCACCGTCGCACTCGGGCACGTCGTAGCTTGCACTACTGTGCCCGTGCCGAAGAACAGCAGCAGACACATCAGCCAGGGAACCAGGTTCCTCGCTGACCACGTTTTGTAGTTGTTTGTCATGAGATTATTGTTGATTAGATTAGAATTTCGTTCAACAAGGGGTACAAAAGCCGAAGTCCCGCGCAACAACGTTAAAGTGCGCAGAAACAGAGGAAGAAAATAATTAAAATAGTAGTTTTTCACCATGGGTTTTTTAACCGGTTTCTCCTGTCTGATAACTATTCCACCAGAGCTGAAATGCTTAGTCCGTTTCGCGATCACGGATCATAAGTTTTCGTCGTCAGATTTGGAGATCTCCCTTTTCAGGGATTGTTAGTGCAATTTAGTTTACTTCCTTACACGAAGCAACTTTTTTAAAAATTTTCACCCACAAAAAGGAATAGTTGGCAAATTTGTAGCTGAAAATCAATCGATAAAAGAATACACAAATGAGTTACCGATCTGTTTATACCTTGTTATTGCTGACAGGATCCAACATTTTTATGACATTGGCCTGGTACGGACACCTGAAATTCAAAGACTTAGGCCTATTTCGTCACACCGGTTTATGGATGATAATACTGATTAGCTGGGGGTTAGCCTTCTTTGAATATTGCCTTCAGGTTCCGGCAAACCGAATCGGTTATCAATTAAACGGCGGCCCTTACAGTTTAATGGAGCTCAAAATAATTCAGGAAATTCTATCGCTCTCGGTATTTACGGTTTTCATGCTGGTTGTTTTTAAAAATGAGGCGCTGAAATGGAACCATCTTGCGGCCTTTGGCTGCCTGATCCTTGCCGTTTACTTCGTGTTTTATAAAAAATGATGAGAGAGAAAATGCAGAGTTGCAGAGTTGCAGAGTTACAGTCCCGCCATTGCTTTGCAATGCGGGATGCAGAGTTACAAAGTTGCAGAGTTACAAAGTTGCAGAGTTACAAAGTTGCAGTCCCGCCATTGCTTTGCAATGCGGGATGCAGAATTGCGCGGTTCCAGAGTTGCAGAGTTGCAGAGTTACAGAGTTACAGAGTTACAGAGTTAATTCTTTAGTAAGTTTACGAGCAACTTAGCCGCTTAGAAACTTTGCGGCTTTGCGGCTTTGCGGATTTGCGGCTTTGTAGCTTTGAGACTTAGAAACCCCGAGGCTATGCTCAGGGCGCAAGCGCATCGGAACTTAGAAACTTCAGAACTTCGGTACTTAGAAACTTCGCGGCTTTGCGGCTTTGTAGCTTTGAGACTTAGAAACCCCGAGGCTATGCTCAGGGCGCAAGCGCTTCGGAACTTAGAAACTTCAGAACTTCGGTACTTAGAAACTTTGCGGCTTTGCGGCTTTGTAGCTTTGAGACTTAGAAACCCCGAGGCTATGCTCAGGGCGCAAGCGCTTCGAGGGTATTATCGATCAAAATTCCATCCGGATTTCTCCAGATCGTCGATCACCATTTTAACTCCTTCTTTCAGGTTGATCCGGTGCTTCCACCCCAGCCCATTCAGCTTCGAAACATCAAGCAGTTTTCTTGGGGTTCCATCCGGCTTATCGGTATTGAATACGAGTTTACCCTTATAGCCGGTGAGCTCCATCACCAATTCGGCCAGCTCCTTAATAGAAATATCTTCTCCGGTACCCACATTGACATGCTGATCACCGCTATAGGATTCCATCAGGAACACACAGGCATCTGCCAGGTCGTCTACATGCAGGAATTCACGTTTGGGAGATCCGGTTCCCCAGATTTCCACCTCCGGTTTATTGTTCGCTTTCGCTTCGTGAAATTTACGAATCAATGCAGGTAAAACGTGAGAATTATTCAGATCGTAATTGTCGTTGGGTCCATACAGGTTGGTGGGCATTGCAGAAATCATATCCACACCATATTGTCTGCGGTATGACTCACATAGCTTAAGTCCGGCGATCTTAGCGATAGCATACGGCTCATTGGTCGATTCAAGATATCCGCTCAGCAGATATTCTTCTTTGATCGGCTGGGGACACATTTTCGGGTAGATACAGGAGGATCCCAAAAAGAGCAGTTTTTTTACGCCGTTCGCCCAAGCTGCATGCACCACGTTATTTTGTATCATCAGATTCTCGTAAATAAACTCACCGCGGAACGTATTGTTGGCAACGATACCTCCTACCTTGGCAGCACCGAGAAAAACATACTCCGGTTTTTCCTCAGCAAAAAAAGTATTTACAGCCTCTTGATTACGAAGATCCAATTCCTTTGAAGTACGAACGATGATATTGTTGAATCCCCGGCTCTGAAGATTACGGTAAATCGCCGACCCCACCATTCCGCGGTGTCCGGCAATGTATATTTTAGAAGAAGATTGCATTGTTGAATTGGCAGATTGGCAAATTGGTGAATTGGCAGATTGGCAAATTGGTGAATTGGCAGATTGGCAAATTGGTGAATTGGCAGATTGGCAAATTGGTGAATTGGTGGATTGGCAAATTGGTGAATTGGCAGATTGGCAAATTGGTGAATTGGCAGATCGGCAAATTGGTGAATTGGCAGATTGCTGAGTTAGTCGATTGGTGGATTGGTGGATTAGTGGATTAGTGAATTGGCAAGTTGGCAAGTTGCCGAAGGTCCCGACTGAGCGAAGCGAACGTCCGGGGTGAATGGATGTCCCGGAATTGTTACTCAACCCGAAAACATGAAGAATTCTACATATTTATATCATAGGCCCAGCAGCTTGCCATCGATTATTCAGCAAGTTAACAGTTTGGTTTATCGAATTACTCGTGGTAATTCATTACGGTATGTCCACCCTCTTTGAGGTACTTGTCGCGTTTGAAAGCGTCCAGATCGGCAGCCACCATTTCCTTAACAATCATTGGAAGGTCATACTTAGGTTTCCAGTTGAGAAGGGTTTTCGCTTTCGTAGGATCACCGATCAGCAGATCAACTTCCGCAGGACGGTAGTAGCGTTTATCAATAGCCACGACTTCCTGTCCGACGGGCAACTTATATTCGGGATTTGCGCTCGACTTCACTTTCGCCACCTCATCTTCTCCACTACCCGACCATTCGAGTTCAACACCCACTTCACGGAACGACATCGTAATAAAATCACGGACAGAAGTTGTGATGCCGGTAGCCACCACAAAATCCTGTGGTTTATCCTGCTGTAACATCAGGTACATAGCCTCCACATAATCTTTGGCATGACCCCAGTCGCGTTTTGCATCCAGATTCCCCATAAACACTTTCTGTTGCAATCCAAGGGCGATTCTGGCTACAGCCCGTGTGATTTTCCGGGTTACGAAGGTTTCACCACGGAGAGGAGATTCATGGTTGAAGAGAATCCCATTTACAGCAAACATATTGTACGACTCTCTGTAATTGACAAAAATCCAGTATGCATACAATTTTGCCACCGCATAGGGTGAACGGGGATAAAACGGTGTTGTTTCTTTCTGAGGGATTTCCTGCACCAGGCCATACAATTCAGAGGTAGAAGCCTGATAAACTTTACAGCGGTCGGTCATGTTCAGCATCCGTACTGCTTCGAGAATACGAAGTGCACCGATACCATCCGCATTCGCTGTATATTCAGGTGAGCTGAAACTTACATGCACGTGCGACATAGCACCCAGGTTATAAATTTCATCGGGCTGCACCTCATTGATAATTCTGATAATATTGACAGAGTCCGTCAAATCTCCGTAATGCAGGATAAAACGAACACCTTTTTCATGAAGATCCTCGTACAGATGGTCGACCCGCTGTGTGTTAAACAGAGAGCTACGACGTTTAATGCCGTGAACCTCGTATCCCTTTTCAAGTAATAGTTCTGCCAGATAGGCTCCGTCCTGCCCGGTAATACCGGTGATAAGTGCTTTCTTCATAATTCCCAAGTCAAGGAGTAAAGTTGATTCAATTGATGCCGGCCTTGCTGCCGGATTATTGCAACTGTTTGTTTTAGTGTATTTTACGTGTTAAACGAGACCTATTACCGGACAACCGGAACACAGGTTCAGCTTCATACGGAAGGAGCGTGGCAGTAGTTACAGCGGTAAAGGTAATCAGCGGGAGGTGCTTATAACCTGTCGCTGGTGGTAGTTTTCCATGAATTTTACACGAAGTGCGTAAGAAAACATCTATGATTTAACCCCTTGGTAACAGAAACATGGTTTACTTTGCACTCCCTCATATGCACCTGAATCGTAGTAGATTTGCATCAAAATAAGCCATTTGCACACTTTTTGTGCCCCGGCGCCCTCAAAAAAACAACAAAATACAACAACCTGCGTACAAATCAAGCCGTGCAGGTAATCAGACTCAGCTATGGAAAAAAAGATAACGGGCAATAATAACCTCATTGACACCAAGGACATAAAAAAAACATTCCAGACCATTGGTAAAAACTGGTATTGGTTTGTGTTATTTCTTGTACTTGGTGCAGGCGGTTCTGTAGCCTATTTTTACAATGCCGTTAAATTTTACGGAGCCACCACACAGGTTTTAATCAAGCCTCATAAAGATCCGCTGAAAGATGCCGTTGCAGAATCGTTACCCGGAGCGGACCTGAAAACGGAAGAGATCACCAATGAGATCATGGTGTTAAAATCGACGCGTCTGATGGATGAAACCATCCAGAAACTAGGTCTTGACATTTCATACTATATCGAAGGGCGGGTAAAAACCGGAGAAGTATACAAAGGAACTCCTTTTGAAGTACAGGGCAAGCTCATCGATACCCGTTTGTACGAAGTACCGGTAAAGCTGAAAATCCTGAATGAAGAACGATATCGCTGGGAGATCAGCACTGACTTCTATTCCAAGAGCGGAGAGTCAAAATTCGGAGATCCGGTCGTTACCCCGAAATTCTCTTTTCTGATTATGCCGGACTCCAACGTCATCTCCAGGAATGCGAAGATCAGTGAGATCAATTACCAGTTCCGATTCCGCAACCATGCGAATCTGATCAAGAAATACAAAAAGCTTTTCAAGGCAGAACCGGTACAGGAAGCTTCTGTTATTACGATATCCATCGAAGACGAAGTACCAGAGCGGGCCATTGATTTCCTCAATACACTGGTGAACCTGTACATCGAAAACAGTGTATCCGTAAATAAACAGGTAAACGAAAACACGCTGCAGTTTATTGATGGCCAGTTATCGCAGGTTGAAAACCAGCTGAACGGAGTTGAAAGTAATCTTGAGCAGTTTCAGCGTGAAAAAACAACACTCAACCTTGGCGGTGAGCAGAGTGTTTTATTTCAGCGTGTGGTTGAATTCGACTCTGAAAAAGCGCGTATCAACATCAAGCTGAAATCAATCGACATGTTGTATGAATACCTCACGTCGAATGATGCGGACATGGCTATTTCTCCGGCAATTCTCGCCGAACAAAATGATCCGGCCTTATCCGGAGCCTTCAACGAACTGTTTGCTTTACAACAAAAGCGGACCAACCTTTTATTCAGCAATACACCAAACAGTCCACTCGTAACCCAGGCCGATCAACAGATCAATATCCTCAAGCAAAACATCATGGGTATTGTACTGAACATCCGCAAAAAGCTCACCAACGACATTAACAGTCTGAGCAGCCAGCTGAACGAATATCAGGCGACCATGCGTCAGATGCCGACTACACAGCGCGGACTTGTCAACATCAACCGTAACGTTGAAATCTATTCAAAGATTTATGAGTTCCTGCTTGAAACGAGAGCACAAACCGTAATTGCAAAAGCAGGAATCGTTGCAGATAAAGTCGTTCTTGAACCGGCGTATAACAATGCCAGTGTACGTCCGATGCTGCCAACGAGTCTTGCAGCCGGAATCGGTATTGGTCTTGCATTATCCATGCTTGTCGTATTCATCAAAGGTGTTTTCTACAACTACATCAACACGAAGGAAGATCTGAAAGACATCACCACGCTGCCGATCATCGGAGTAATCGGTAAAACAAAAGAAGCAGATGCCGAATACATGGTGGTAGATAAATTCCCGCAGTCGCAGGTAGCTGAAGCGTTCAGGGTAATCCGAACCAACCTCAGCTATTTCGCGCCGAAGGTCAGGAGTAAAGTTTTGCTGGTCACCTCATCGGTTGCCAGTGAAGGAAAGACCTTCTGCGCTGTGAATATTGCCACTACGCTCGCAAAAGCGAAGAAAAAAGTGGTGCTGGTAGATCTTGATTTACACAAGCCGAAACAGGCCAATGCCTTTAATCTGCAGAACGATGTAGGGGTAACCTCCTTTGTTGTTGGCAAGGCGAATCTGAACCAGATCATCAAAGACACCCCCATTGAAAACCTGCAGGTGATACTGACGGGTCCACGTACCCCAAATGCCAGTGAACTGATTGTAGATCCGATGATGGAGCAGCTGATAGAAGAACTGAAGACGCACTACGAGTATGTTATTGTTGATACACCACCTGTTGGATTATTATCTGATGCGCTGGTCTTCATGAAACACGCAGACATTAACATGTACGTATTAAAAGCCGGTTATTCAAAGAAAGACTTCGTTGAAATCGCGCATCAGATCACAGAGAAAAACGACATCAAACACATGAGTTTCATTCTGAACGGCGTGAATGCGAAGAACATTCCGGCGGGATACGGAGGAGGATACTACGCTTAATACCAGCGTGAAGAGCTATGGAAGAATTTTCCACTGAAAAAATAAACACCACCGACGACTACGCGGAAGATCCGGGTGCAAAGGATGCACTGGGACTAGCTGTGAAGAGTCTGCGGATGCACCTCAGTGAGGCGCAGAAAAGAAAGATGTACCTGATGATGGTACTGATTTTCATTTCTGCACTGCTGGACGTATTCGGACTTGCGTCCATTCTTCCTCTGGTGAAGTTGGCTACCGAGCCGGAAATAATCCACTCGAATGAGTACTTAAACGCAGTATACACCGGATTACAGTTTTCATCCGACAAGTCGTTTTTACTGTTTATGATTCTGAGCGTGCTTGGATTTTTCATAGCCAAAAGCATCTTCGGGATATTTGTCAACTACCTTGAAACACGGTTCAGCGCGAACATTGCCTATTCCATAACGCGCAAGCAATTCAACAAATATTTCAACATGGACTTTCACCAATTCAGTTCACTGAAGAGCAGCGTGATGGTTCATCATATACTCAACAATCCGCTTTCGTATGTGACATGGGTGATTATGCCCTTCATCATGCTGATTTCAGAGATATTCATTGTCATCCTCATTGTTGCCGGAATTGCCATTTACGATATCAAACTCTTTGGATTCATTGCCATCGTGATCGGGCCGGCCACCTGGCTGATTTACGGACTCCTGCGCAACCACATCACCAATATCGGTGAAGAGCTGAACAAACTGCAGCCACAATCGATGGGAGCACTCACCCAAACCATTGGCGGATACGTTGACATCAAACTGGCCAACAAAGAAACCTATTACAGAGATGTTTTCCTGAAAATACAGCGCCGGTACCATGACCTGAACATGGCATCGCATCTTCCCAATCTGATTCCTTTGCGTGCAAACGAACTTGTAGCACTACTGGGAGTTGTTATGATTTTCATCTATGCGATTTTCATTACGGAGAACAGCAAAGCGGCCATCATGATGGTATCCTTATTTGCAGCTGCTGCTTATCGCTTAATGCCTTCACTTAACCGCATCATCAGTTCGATGATGTACATCCGGAAAAACCTGACTGCTCTACAGAATCTGATGATATTTCCGGAACTCGCTCATGAAATCAAAGGAAGCACGGATCTTACCAAGATACCTTTCAACGACACCATTGAAGTTAAAAATCTTCACTTCCGTTTTCCGCATGCAAAAGACGACATGCTGAAAGGGGTGAACATGAAAATCAGGAAAGGCGAAAAGATTGGCATTGTAGGTGCCAGCGGATCCGGCAAAACGACGCTGATGAACGTGCTGCTTCGCTTTTACGAAGAACAGAAAGGAGAAATCACTGTTGACGGAGTACCGATCCGGGAAGACAATACACGCAACTGGAGAAACATGATGGGGTATGTAAAGCAGGATATTTTCCTGATTGACGGAAGTATTCGCGACAACATCACCTTCGGGGATGTAAAACCGGACGATGAACGGCTGATGCAGGCGATACGTCTGGCCTCACTGGAAGGACTCGTAAAATCACTACCACAAGGCGTGGATACCATGATCGGAGAACGTGGTTCACGTTTATCCGGCGGACAACGACAGCGGATCAGCATTGCGCGTTCGCTTTACCGCAACGCAGAAATCCTGATTTTTGATGAAGCGACATCCGCACTCGACAATCAGACTGAACAGGAAGTAAGTGAAGCCATTGACTCACTTTCTGATGCAGATAAAACCATCTTCATTATTGCGCACCGCATTACCACACTGAAAAACTGCGACCGTATCTATGAACTGGACAACGGAAAAATTTCAGGTGTTTACCAATATCAGGAGCTGCTTGAAAAAGTGCTCTGATACGAACGGAATATAACTACAACGAATTACCGAAAGTTGCTGCAACCCGTTGCACATCCTTCCGTAAGAGCACTCACTCGAAACTGACATGCTATTCAACTCGTTCGAATTTTTGATATTCTTCCCGATCGTAACGATCCTTTTCTTTGTTTTACCACACCGTTTCCGCTGGTTTCACCTGCTTGCAGCCAGTTGTATTTTCTACATGTACTTTATTCCGGTTTACATTCTGATTCTCTTTGGCACTATTGTTATTGATTATTTTGCCGGCATTTACCTGGAAGACACGCTGGATCCAGCGAAAAAGAAATTTTATCTCCTGTGGAGTCTGGTGGCCAACATTGGCGTACTGGCTGTATTCAAATACTACAATTTCTTTCTTGACAATATCAACGAAGCCTCACTCGCACTCTTTGACAAAACCACAGCACTCCGTTATCTGGGAATCGCATTGCCGATCGGACTTTCCTTTCACACTTTTCAGGCGATGAGTTACACCTTTGAAGTGTATTACGGCCGACAAAAAGCAGAACGACATTTTGGCATTTACGCGCTTTATGTGATGTTTTATCCACAGCTGGTAGCCGGGCCGATTGAACGACCACAAAACATTCTTCATCAGTTTCACGAAAAAAAATTCTTCGACTACGAACGCTTTGCATCGGGAATGGGATTAATGGCCTGGGGCCTATTCAAGAAAGTTGTCGTTGCGGACAATCTCGCCGGACTGGTCAACCTCGCCTATTCCAATCCGGAAGATAAATCAGGCCTTGTTTTACTGCTGGCATCTTACTTTTTTGCTATTCAGATCTACTGTGATTTTTCAGGATACTCAGACATTGCGATCGGTGCAGCACGTGTAATGGGATATGACCTGATGGAGAACTTCAGGAATCCGTACATCTCACGCAGCATCCGCGAATTCTGGAGCAGATGGCATATCAGTCTGAGCACCTGGTTCAGGGACTATCTCTACATACCGCTCGGCGGAAACCGGGTAGGCAAATCAAGATGGATGTTTAATCTGTTCATCGTATTTCTGGTAAGCGGAATCTGGCACGGAGCCAACTGGACCTACATCATCTGGGGAGCGTTACACGGGGCTTATCTGATGTTTGCAATTGTAAAAGATGATTACCTTGAGAAAAACAATTCAGGAAAAATCCTTCGCAACAACTGGCTGGTAAAAATCTGGGATGTATTCATCACTTTCCATCTGGTTACTTTCGCCTGGATATTTTTCAGAGCAGAAAATGTAAACGATGCATTCATCATTATCCGCAAAATTTTCACACCTGAAATCACTCCCGGTTTTTTCAGGGAAACCATTAACTTCTTCGCACTAGATCCGAAATATTTCGGCCGGATTATCTTCATTATCGGAATCATCATTGCCTTTATGATTGCCGACCCTCTAATTGATCAGATTGCGAAACGCAAAAAAGAGATACAGCATCCTCTCCTTCGAATAGGCCTGTATGCCACCCTTGTAGCCTGCATTGTGCTGCTTGGATTCTTCGGTGAAGTATCCTTCATCTACTTCCAGTTCTAATGAAAAAAATTATCGCCAATATCACCACCTTCATCCTTGCACTGATTGCAGTGTATCTGGTGATCTTTGCCGTATTGTTTTACTTCAGGCCGTCAGGTGTACCATTCATCTACCGGGCCACACAGGGAAATGTACTGAGAGGCGGGGGAACATGGTATAAGCTTAAAAGTTTCAATTCTGAAAAGCAGTGGGATGTCATCGTCATGGGATCATCCCATGCCTATCGCGGGTATGACCCGAAAATATTCCACAGATACGGTCTTGACATGTACAATCTGGGGACGAGCAACCAGAATATGATGTGCACGTATTATCTGGCCGTTAACCACATCCATCACAACAACTGCAAACTGATTCTGCTGGATGTTTACGACCGTGCGTTCAGCACCAATCAGCTGGAATCAATGGCCGACATCATTCAGAATGCCGCGGATGAAAAGACTGCGCTGAATGTCGCCTTTTCAACCAGGGATATCAGAGCCATCAACATGCTTACGTTGCGTTACTTCAACAAAACCATTCCCTTATTAAACACCGATACGGCAGGGTATTACAACGGATATATCGAAACAAAGAAATATCTGAATCCCCGAAAAACAGACGCACTCAGCACTAAAAAAGCTTACACAACCAATCCCCAACAATTACGTTACCTGCGTAAACTACTGGACTATTTCAAAGAACAGGGGATTCCGGTCATCGCTGCCGCCCATCCGCTGCCTGCCCTCTACACTGTTAAAGAACACGACGAGTTTCTTGCTGATATCCAACCGATTTTCAAATCCTATAACGTCCCGTTTATCGACCATACGTTTGACCCTGATTTCATTTATAAATTAAGTTATTTCTACGATCCTACGCACCTGAACTTCAGAGGCGTACCAAAATACAACGAACGTTTATTAAAAGAATTCGTACAAATGGGTATTATATCCGGCCAAAAACAAAGTTAAAGCCGGGGAGAGAAGTATTCACAAATCAAGAAGAAGATGAACAACCGCATTCTCATTGTAGTAGGCACCAGGCCGAATTTTATTAAAATCACACGCTTCAAGAAAGTAAACGAAGCGATGGGAAATCCATTCGACATCCGCATTGTACATACTGGTCAGCATTACGACGACAAGATGGCGGATGTTTTTTTCCGTCAGTTTGAACTTGAACCTGATTTCTTCCTGAATATTCCTGCTGCATCAGCCAACACACAGATGGCAGAAATCATGATCCGGCTCGAGAAAGTTATTCATGACTTCAAACCTGCACTGGTGATGGCTGTAGGAGATGTAAACTCCACTTTTGCTGCCGCATTTACTGCGCATAAATCCGGATGCAAAGTTGCACACATTGAAAGTGGCTTACGCAGTTACGACCGCAGCATGCCGGAAGAAATCAACCGTTTGCTGACTGATGAAATTACTGATTACTTCTTCATCACTGAACAAAGCGGGACTGACAATCTCCTGAGAGAAGGGAAGAGTGAAAAGCAGATGTTCTTTGTTGGCAACACCATGATCGATACACTCGTAGCTTTCGAAGATAAAATCAGAGAATGTAACGTGCTGAACGAATATAAGCTGAAAGAAAAAGGATATGTTCTGATGACCATGCATCGTCCTGCAACCGTTGATCATCAGGAAGGATTGGTAAAACTCATCGAGATCATCGAATACATCACGCGCGACTACGATCTGGTTTTCCCGATCCATCCCCGAACACTCGGACGGATTGAGCATTTCGGATTAACTGATCGGGTACGTAACAACCGTCGTCTCATCCTTACCGATCCGCTGGATTATTTCGCCTTCCAGCGACTTACAGCAGACTGTAAATTCGTGATCACCGACAGTGGCGGCATTCAGGAAGAAACCACATTCCGCCGTGTTCCCTGTCTGACCTTACGTCCTAATACTGAACGACCTTCTACGGTATGGATCGGCACGAACGAACTCGTTCCATTTGACATTGCAGTTGTACAGGGGAAGATCAACGAAATCATTTCCGGCAACTACAAGAAAGGAGACATTCCACCGTATTGGGATGGAAAATCCACTGAAAGAATTCTTGAAGCGTGCAAACAACTCATTCCGGTTTCAAGTCCTTCACTTCATCATTCATGAAATTATTCAGCTATACAGATCCTGAATTTCCGTCACCTCCACCCTTTCTGGATGACGACCGGTGGCCTGTGCAGTTGAGTCCGGAGTTTGCCCGTTTCTACCATGAATTCTACGATGGCGATGTATTGCTGGTACATGACAGTGAAACGGACGCATGGATGCCCTTTCACCGGATCATAAACCGGTTAGCGAGATTCGGACAGATATTACATGCGCCCGTTTGCTACTTCGAAGAAATCAACGAAGAAAAACAGCACTTCTTCTACAACAAACTGCTGCGGTTCGTAGCAGACGAAGAAGTAATACACCGGTTCATTCAACCTCATCCGTTTGGCATCATGCTTTCCAAACCGGACCATAGCAAATCCATCCGTTTTGGTACTTACATCACCGATCTGCAAGTGAACGCCGACGATCATCAACTGCTATACAGTTTTGATCCGAAATACAGAAAAGCCATTCAGCACTCCATTAAACACGAAGGAAGAGTGGTTTTTGGCAGAGACGCCTGGAAAGATTTCTACAAGCTATACGAATGCACGGCTCAGCGAACCGGCATGTATCAGGATCCACCGCAATACTTCGGACTTCTCCGTCAGCACCTTGGAGAAGATCATACAGAAACCGGTGTGATCTATGACGGCGACACCCCTATCGGAGGGATCTTTATTGTATACAGTAAATACTCGGCTCTTTGCACACATGCAGGTTCCGGAGGAGAATCCAAATTATACGGAGGCGTAAAACATCTCCACTATGAAATGATGCGTCGTCTTCGCGATAAGGGAGTAAAATCCTATGATCTGGTTGGCGTACGCATTGGCGGCAGAAATCCTGCACTGGAAGGAATCTTCCGGTTCAAACGCGGGTTTGGTGGTCAGTTAAAAGAAGGCTATCTGTGGAAAGCCGACATTGAAGGAATGCATCTGCGATTATATGATATGATGCAACGACTTAAAAATCCCCATCTTAAACCAGATATAATAGATCAGGAAAGTAACGAAGAATAAACACGGTGAACCTTATTTTACTGCTTACAAACAACTTTATCCTCAACAACCTGCTCATATGGCTGGGACTGGATGCTTTTGTCCTTTCACGGCTTGGGCTATACCATCGTATCCGGCTGGATGAAAAATTAAGTCCGCAGGAGATGGCAGGATTCAGCAAGCGCAAAGAAGTACAGGAAGCCATTGACAAGACGCACTTCGACCTCATCGAAACAGCAAGAAAATACCTGAAAGAAGGAGACTCCATTCTTGACATAGGCTGTGGTCCGGGCACTTATCTGATCGACTTTCAGAGCAGATATAACCTGACCGGGATTGACATCAATCAACAGATGATAGCGGCTGCCGGCAGAAACATTCCGGAAGCAGAGCTGATCCACGGAGATTTTCTCGGACATGATTTCGAAAAAAAGTTCAAGATGATCTACAGTGTATCCGTACTTGAATTTATACCGCCCAGCAAACTCCGTGCTTTCTTCAGGAAATTACATCATCTGCTTGAAGAAGACGGCATCCTGTTTCTTCATTATCCGCATGCATTAAAATATTACGATACACTCTACCCGGATCTGTATTACATTGAATACTCTCCAAGAAAAGTAGAAAAAGAATTAAAAAACGACTTCAAAGTACTCCGGCACCATCATGGTTTCGACGGACGGACCGTTGATCTGTTCGATACGCAACCTTATGAACCGGGAATCCGTACATTTAAAAATGGATATTTACTGGTGGCCATGAAAAAAGGGGCACCGAATATCTAATTTTGCACTATGAGCACTAAGAACCTCCTGATCACCTTTGACTATGAGCTGTTCCTCGGAATGAGGAGCGGACAGCCCGACGATTGCATTCTACAGCCAACCAGTGCTCTGATGTCGATACTGGGCCAATTCGGAGTAAAGGCGGTTTTCTTTGTAGACACGACCTATCTCTGCACGCTGAAAAGTCTTTCAGGAAAATACAAAAAATGCGCAGATGATCTGAAGCGGGTAAGCGAGCAGGTATTACAGATGGTTGAAGAAGGTCATTATGTGATGCCGCATGTACATCCTCACTGGCTGGATGCTGTTTACCTTGAAGAGTCAGGGGAATTTGATCTGACCAATGTTGACAAATATCGTTTTCACAACCTTTCACCCGAACAGCGCAGAGAGGTATTCGGCAGTTCCGTACAGATTCTGAAAGAAATTATCCATCCGAAGTATCCACACTATGAAATTGACAGCTTCAGAGCCGGAGGATGGTCGATTCAACCATTTGAAGATTTCAAGCCGGTATTCAAGGAATTCGGCATCCGGTATGATCTAAGCGTTGTGACGGGACTGTATCAGTTTTCTTCCGCGCAGATATTTGACTTTTCGGGAGTACCACGGAAATTCATTTATACATTCGATGATGATATAACACGAGAAACGGAAGCCGGTCCATTTATTCAGGTTGCAGGCTCTGTAATCAAGATCAGTTCGTTTATTGACTATCTGGACCGGGCACATAAAAAAGTGCTGAATGTTGTAGGGTACGATCAGGACTATGCCCGCGGGTATGGTCAGGCATCGGAAGAAATGCCGGATCAACAACCGGTATCATCAGAAGGATACAATGTATTTGACAGGACTCACGAAGTGGCGTCACTTGAAAAAATCAGTCTGATCAAACTTCCGGTTTATGAGAAATTTCTGGAAGAAAACAACTTTCTTCATTTCATCTCTCATCCAAAAATGCTCAGCAAGCACAACTTCTATATACTTCGTCAGTTTCTGAAAAATATCAGAAAGAAAAAATGGGTAGTAGAAACCGACTATAAAAAAATGGCTGATACCGCCTTGAAGAGGAGTGTCTGAAATGATCAATATATCCGTCATAGTACCCTGTTACAATGTCGAGACCTTCATCGAAGACGGTCTCCGGTCGGTGCTGAAACAAACGCTGGCACCGAAGGAGATCATATGCGTTGATGATTGCTCAAAGGACAATACTATCCGGATCATCCGCAGGCTGCAGGAAGAATTCCCCAACCGCATACATCTTTACATCAACGAAAAGAACAGAGGTGCCACCTATACCCGGAACCGGGGGCTGGTTATGGCAAAAGGTGAATACATACAGTTCTTTGATGCGGACGATATTTTATTTCCCGACAAATTTGAACATCAAAGCAAGATCATAACAGGAAGTCCGGAGAAACCGGATATTGTTGTCAGTGATTTCAAACGAAAGTTCACAAACGGAGAAGAAAAAGTATATCACTATCCCAATCAGGATCCCTGGTGCGCATTGATGAAAGCATTGATGGGTATCACCACTTCCAATCTTTACCGAAGGGAAAAAGTGCTGGAAGTGAAAGGCTGGACAGAAGACCTGGCCAGCAGTCAGGAATACGAATTAATGTTCCGGATGCTTTCAGCCAATGCGAAGGTATTGTTTGATCCAACCATTGTATGTCTCAACAGAGACCGGGAAAGCGGATCCATCACCAAGACAAACCCTAAGGAGAAGTGGAAACGCTACATAGGTTTACGAGCTTCTATATTTGAATTTCTGACCAGGCAGAACATGGTTACGGAAGAGCGGAGGCAGACTTACATTGATTCCATGTTTGACGGTATCCGCATTCTTTACAAATATGACCGGCCGGAAGCGATCCGTTTGCATGCAAAACATATACAGCGGAAAGGCGTACCACATCCGACGCCCTCCACGTCCAGACGCTACCTATCCATTTACACCATCTTCGGATTCAAGATGGCTGAACTTGCGAGTCGTGTAGCGAATCCTCCACAGCAATCGGTCCATTAAAAAACACATATTTCCAGTACGACATGTTCATTTATCTCACATATGCAGAACCGCCCTCCGGGGTTTATTCGAGTCAGGTGGCTGATGTTATTCAATATGTAAATACCCAACTGAAGAGTGATATCCGGCTTGTCGCCTTTATTTCCTTACATGATTACAAAGCTTCCAAACAGAAAATAAAGAAAGAACTGCCAAACGCAGTGGTATTACCTGCGTTGCCGAAAGCGGCATACTGGAAAATAAACACGCTTTTATTCTGGCTGGTATGTCTGGTTTTACGACCGCAGGCGATCATCGCAAGAAATGTAATAGCAGCCAACATGGCATTAAAAGTTAAGCGGCTGACCAGTGCCAAAAAAATATGTTTTGACGGGAGGGGCGCAATGGCAGCAGAATGGAATGAATATGATGTAAAAGTTGTGGACAGCTGGAAACGGGAGATTGACCATTTGGAATCACGTGCGGTGATGGAATCCGATTATCGCATTGCCGTTACAGAAAAACTGGTAGACTACTGGCATGACCGGTATGGCTATTCAGAAGGAAACCATGTCGTGATTCCCTGCACCCTGAACAGCAGTTTTAATCCCCGGATTCCTGCAGACGATGAAAAAAAAGCAGCCAGAATATCGATGGGAATACAACCGGACGACATCGTACTGGCTTACTCCGGTTCCATTGCCGGCTGGCAATCCTTTCCGGAACTCTACAAATACCTTGGACCATTCCTGAAAGAGAGCACTGGGCATAAAATCATTTTTCTTGCAAAAGAAGAAGAGAATATCACACGGCTCGAAAACGAATTTCCGGGACAGGTTATCCGTAAATGGGTAAGTCACCACGAAGTACCAGTTGTACTTTCGGCCTGTGATCTGGGCATACTGATCCGTGAGCAGAGTGTTACCAATCAGGTCGCATCTCCGACCAAGTTCGCTGAATATCTTTCAGCCGGACTACCGGTACTGATCTCCGATCATGTTGGGGACTACAGTGACTTTGTCAGAAAACACCATTGCGGCACCATTGCTAACGGTCAAGGCATACCGAAGTTAACAACATCTGATTATCATACAAGAGAAAAGATGATTGAACTGGTGAAGAAAAACTTTACCAAAGAAGCACAAAAAGATCAATACAAAGAACTGATCTCCCATCTGAATTAAGCATAGCGATTAACGAACACCTTACACATGAAAACACTGGTAACCGGAGGAGCCGGATTTATAGGATGCGCTGTCATTGACAAATTACAGCGCGAAGGGCATGAAATATTTGTGATAGACAATCTCTCTTTTGGAAAAAGGGAATTTATCAATTTACCTGACAGCCATTTCTTCAAAGCGGATATTCTTGATAAGTCAACCATCGATAAAATCTTTGCAGATATCCGTCCGGACATTGTCATCCATCTGGCTGCTGTACACTTTATACCTTATTGCAATCAGCACCCCTATGAATCCAGCGACATCAACATCCGTGGCACCATGCATATTCTGGATGCTTGTAAACGAAACGGGGTATCCAAAGTATTCTTCGCTTCCACTGCCGCCACCTATCCTATTTATGACGAAGCGGTAACAGAAAAACACCCGACTGGTCCGCTGGACATTTACGGATTGAGCAAACTCACAGGCGAACGTCTCTGCAACGAATTCCACCTGTCTACCGGTGTTCCGACCATTGTTTGCCGTTTCTTCAATGCATTTGGGCCGAATGAAACCAATCCGCACCTGATCCCTGAAATTCAGAAGCAGATAAACGGAGGGATGCGCAGGATTCAGTTAGGCAATCTCACCCCCAAGCGTGATTTCATACACACCTCTGACATGGCCAATGCGGTACACACACTACTCACAAAAACTGACAAGGGAATTGACACTTTCAATCTCGGCAGAGGCATAGAATATTCAGTCACCGACATTGTTGAATCATTTGCCCGGGAACTTGGGGAGCAGATAGAAATCGAAGTAGATCCGGCGCGGGTGCGTAAAGTTGAACGCATGCATCTGCTGGCCGATGTAACAAAATTAAAATCCATTGGTTGGGAGCCTTTGATCGGCATCGATGAAGGCATCAGAACGTTGATTGAGAGGTAATGGAAAAGAAGCAACAGCTGCTTTTTGTGACAGACGGTATTTTTCCGCATGCCATCGGAGGGATGCAGCGGCACTCGGCATTATTGCTGGAGGCGCTGGCAAAAACGAACGAACTGGAAATTATCGCAATACATCCGCATGAGAAAACCATCTTCCCTGCGGAGTACGGAATCAGGGAAATCAGCATACCTAACAAATTTGACGGGTTTTACATCCGTCAATGTTATGAATACTCAAAGCTAACGGCGGAGGTTATCCGCAATCATCCGGATGCCATTGTTTACGGGCAGGGATTCAGTGTATGGTCAGGGCTGAAGGAATTCGGACACCGGGTGATCATCAACCCGCACGGACTGGAACCATATCAGAGTCTTGGGTTCATGGAACGGCTGAAAACCTATCCGATGCGACGGATAGAACATTTTCAGTTCAAACATGCTGCGCATGTTGTTTCACTCGGCGGCCATCTCACCAATATATTGAAACAAGAGATGAACGGCAACGACCGGAAAATTGTTGTACTTCCCAATGCTGTTAATCCCGGACCAAAACCACAAAGAAATTTCAACAAAGAGCACCTGCAACTGCTATTTGTAGGCCGCTTTGCATTCAACAAAGGGATCAACATTCTTATGGATGCAGTGCGGCAGTTAAACAATGAAGGCTACAAGAGCAGGCTCACCTTTAACCTGGTTGGGAAAGGGCCTTTGTTTGAACAATACACAAAAGAATACGCATTTGAGAATGTAAACTTCCTTGGGTTTGCCGACGACGACAAACTCATGCAGTTATATCAGGAAAACGATCTGTTTGTATTTCCTACCCGTTTTGAAGGCATGCCAACTGTTGTGCTGGAAGGTATGGCGGCTGCTATGCCGATCATTGTCAGTGAAACAGGGGCTACAGGAGAACTGGTAAATGCAGAGAACGGATTTCTCATTGAGAAAAATAATGTGAGAGCATTAAAATGGGCTATACAGCGATTCTATCAGCTTACACCGGAAGAAAGACTAATGATGGCCGAAGCTTCGTACAAACGAGTAACCACCCGCTTTACCTGGGAACGTGTGGCAAGGCTTCATCTTGATTTATTTCATACTTTCAGGCCCGCGAAACGATGAATTTCCTGAAGGAAAATATGCAATTTACCATTCTCACCCTGATCTGGGTGGTAATGGGAATTCTCGTTGATCAATCGGCGATGGTGCTTGCACCGGCTGTGCTTCTCCTGTTTCGTCAGAAAGGATATTATACCGAGATCATCATGACCCAGGTGCTGATCAACTACCTTTCCGATAACCGGCACTGGGAATTTAATTTTGCAACTTTAGGGAAAGACATGGTACTGGTAACAGCGGCGTCCTTTGTCTTTCTCAATCCTAAAAATTTTCCGATCAGAAGTAAAATATTCTATCCCTTTCTTCCATTTTTCTTTCTGGCCTTTATTCTATGCTGGCAACATCCCGAGCCGGTCCACTCCTTTCAGAAAACACTCTCCTTCTTTCTTATGGTAGCTATTATACCCAACTACTTCCTTCGTCAGCTGGAAGTTGAAGGGCCGGTTTATCTGCGGAAAATCATCTGGCTGGGTACCATTCTCTATGTCATTGCGCTGGCCATGATGGTTGTGTTGCCCGAAGACTGGACCTTTCTTGAAGGGCGGTATAACGGTCTATTGGGGAACCCCAATGGTGTGGGCACATGGAGTACTATGTTTTTTATTTTTATTTACATGTCGCTCCGGCTCTTTCCGGATCTACTCTCCAAAGGAGAAAAAATATTTGTATTCGGCTCACTGGTACTTTCAGTTTTACTGGCCAGTTCACGGAATTCCATCTTTTCCATCAGTATCTTCCTTTTCTTTTCCCGGTTCTATAAAATTTCACCGTGGCTGGGATTCGTCATCGTCATTGTTGTTGGATTGCTGTATCAGGTCATCAACGAAAATCTGGCCTTTATCATTACCAGCTTAGGGTTGGCGGAATACATGCGACTCGAACATCTTAATGACGGATCCGGGCGACTCATTGCATGGACCTTTGCCTGGGATCAGATACAGAAGCATTACTTTCTTTTAGGAAGAGGTTTCGCCTTTGAAGAATGGCTCTTTAAAGTCAATCAGGACTGGCTCAATGTTCTGGGGCATCAGGGTGGGGTACATAATACGTATCTGGCTGTTTGGCTGAACACCGGTCTTGTCGGTTTGATTTGTTATCTGTTCGGGTTCTTTTACAATTTCTTCAGGGCAGCAAGGACCAATCACTTTTCACTTCCGGTCATGTTCGCAATCATGTTCTCCATCACGTTTGAAGCATGGTTTCAGGCGTCACTGAATCCATTTACCATCATTGCACTCATGGTGATTACGCTCCTTCAATATGACAAACCCGTCGAAACCGAAGAAAAAGGTACTGTTCCTGTACTTTGAACTCGCGGGTTATGTAGTGGCCTGTCTTGACCAGCTTGCGGCCTCCTTTCCCGTTGAGATACATCTTGTCCGTTATCCTGTTGTGCAGGTTGCACCTTTTCAACTCAATCTGCGCAGCGACATCCATCTTTATGAACGAAAAGATTTCACGGATGAATCACTGGTTACCTTCATTGATCAACTTCAACCTGACTTTGTATTCTGTTCCGGCTGGGCCGACAAGGGCTACCTGAAAGCTGCACGCCATCTGAAAAAAAGAATTCCGGTTGTACTCACCCTCGACAATCCCTGGCTGGGTACCGCGAAGCAACGTATTGCTTCCATGCTGGGAAAATTTTACCTGCCCGGTATCTTTACGCATTGCTGGGTTCCCGGTGAACCTAACGCTGTGTATGCCCGCAAACTCGGATTTAAAGGCAAACGTCTTCGTACGGGCATGTATTCCGCCGATACTGAGCTATTCAGTGCTTATGAAGAAGCCATTCGCGCCACCAAAGCAGGATCGTTTCCGCACCGGTTTATCTATGTTGGACGATACACTGCATTGAAAGGAATCCGTGAATTGTGGACCGCTTTTGCAGGACTGACAGACGAAGAACGCGGGGACTGGGAACTATGGTGCCTGGGGAAAGGCGAATTGGAATCAGAATTCCCGCAACATCCAGCAGTTAGAAATGTTGGATTCGTACAACCTGATCAGCTGAAACCATGGCTGGAGCAATGCGGTGTATTCATATTACCGACGCATTACGAACACTGGGGCGTTGTTGTTCATGAATTTGCTGCTGCCGGATTTCCATTGGTCTGCAGTACTACCACCAGCGCTGCCACTTTCTTTCTGCATGAAGGAAAGAACGGCTTTTTCACGCAACCTCAGGACACGGCATCCGTACGCGAAGCGATACTGAAAGTCATCAGGTCGTCAGACGATACGTTGAAAAAAATGGGCCAAGAGAGTATCAGGGAAGCCCAAAAAATCACACCTTTAACCTGGTCGCAGACGATCTGGGACATCATGACAGAACGATAACCATGTGCGGAATAAGCGGAATATACAGTTTACAACTTCCTGATGATGCAGCGAAACGATTGCAGCAGATGAATGACAGCATCTCACATCGTGGGCCGGATGATCAGGGAACATTGATAGAACCTAAAGTTGCACTCGGGCACCGGCGGCTGGCCATTCTGGATCTGAGTCCCGCAGGGCATCAGCCCATGTTTGATCACCAACGCCAGCTGGCCATTGTATTCAATGGCGAGATCTACAATTTCAGAGAGATCAGAGAAGAACTGACCGGTTATCCCTTTAAAACACAAAGTGACACGGAAGTTATTCTGGCGGCTTATCTGAAATGGGGCGCCGACTGTCTGAATAAATTCAATGGTATGTTTGCCCTTGCCATCTGGGATTACAGAAATGAAGAATTATTCATTGCGCGCGACCGGATGGGCATCAAACCGGTATACTATTATCAATACAACGACCTGTTGCTGTTCAGTTCAGAAGTACGCGGCCTGCTTGAATCTGGGCTGGTAGAAAGAAAAATCAACCGTGACGTTATTGATGAATACTTCACCTATCAGACGGTACATGCACCCAATACACTTATAAAAGATGTGTATCTGCTGATGCCGGGACACTTCATGCGGGTAAAAGACGGCAGTACTGAAATAAAAAGATGGTGGTCACCGCGCGAAAACTACTCCACGGAATCACAGGGAAAAAGTTACGAAGCTGTTTGCAAAGACGTTTATGATTTACTGCAGCAATCGGTAGAACGCCGGCTCATCTCTGATGTCCCCTTTGGCGCCTTTCTGAGCGGCGGGATTGACTCGAGTGCGGTAGTCGGTCTGATGAGCCGGATACAGCAGCAGAAAGTCAAAACATTCACCATTGTATTCGACGAAGAAGCGTTCAGTGAGGCAAAGTTTGCGCGAATGATTGCAAACAAATTCAATACTGATCATCACGAATTCCGTTTAAAGCCTGAAGATTTTCTATCAGAGCTGCCTATCGCCCTGAATGCACTTGATCATCCCAGCGGTGACGGGCCGAACTCTTATACTGTATCTAAAATCACGAGAGAAGCAGGCATTACGATGGCCTTATCGGGGTTGGGTGGTGATGAATTATTTGCAGGCTATCCCGTTTTCAACCGCAGCATCCAATTGCAGGAGAAGAACTGGCTGTTCAATATTCCGAGAGGGTTACGAGCGCTGGGCGGATCGCTGTATGCAGCGATGAAAAAAGACACGACGGCCATCAAGACCAGACAACTTCTAGGATTAAAAGACGGCAGTTTACATAATACTTTTCCATTATCACGACAAGTCGGGATGCCGGATCATACTGAAGCCCTGCTTGAATCACCGGTAATGACCGAGGATGCGATTCAGCGGATTCTGAAGGAAGAACTCAGTGATCGCGGTAACGCTTTACCGTTATTAAGCCAGGTCAGCGTTGCTGAAATCACCACCTACATGCAAAATGTACTGTTGAGAGATACGGATCAGATGAGTATGGCGGTAGCACTTGAAGTACGTGTTCCGTTTCTCGACTACAAACTTGTTGAATACGTACTGGGCATACCCGACACCTATAAGAAACCCATCTTTCCGAAGAAGCTGCTGGTGGACAGTCTGGGCGATTTGCTGCCGCACGAAGTCGTACATCGTCCGAAGATGGGTTTTGTATTTCCATGGGCGGTATGGCTGAAAAAAGAACTGCGGCCGCTTTGCGACAAGCATATCCGTCGCTTATCTGAAAAAGATTTCATACATGGCACCTATCTGCAGCAATCCTGGCAAAACTTCCTAGGTGGCGACAAGCAGGTGCGATGGCTCGACATGTGGCTCTGCACCGTACTCGACCACTGGATGGAAACGAACCGCATAAACTCCTGATTGTTGTTGACTGAGAAAAAGAAAATACTGGTATTTGTTGACTGGTATCTGCCCGGATACAAGGCGGGGGGACCTATCCGGTCGGTTGCGAACATGTGCAACCGGCTGAAGGACCTGTATCATTTTCGCATTGTTACGGCTGATACAGACCTGAATGAAGTCAAGCCCTACCCGCAGGTAGAAAGTGACCGATGGACCAAGGGACCAGATGGAACAGATGTACTGTATCTTTCTGCGAAGAAGCGAACACTGGCAGAAATCAAACGTATCATAACTGAAGAGCGTGCAGACATCATCTACCTGAACTCTGTTTTTTCAAAGCCATTTACCTTATGGCCGCTGATCGTCCGGAAAAAATATTTTTCTCCCCGAAAAGTTGTCCTCGCACCACGAGGAATGCTGGGTAAAGGTGCATTAAGTATCAAACCCACGAAGAAAAAACTCTTCCTCACCTATGCGAAGATCACCGGGCTATACAAGAACATACGCTGGCATGCCTCTTCTGAAGAAGAAGTAAAAGAAATCAAACAGATTTTTGGACAACAGACTCAGGCGATGATCGGGCTCAACCTCAGCAGCACCAGAAAACTGGAAACCTTCCGCAGAAAGAAAGAAACGGGCACGTTACGACTGGTATTTCTCTCACGGATCTCCTATAAAAAAAATCTGGCAGGGGCCTTAGAGATTCTCTCTACACTGCCGTCCTCTTTATCCATACACTTTGACATATACGGTCCGATTGAAGAGCCGGAATACTGGGCAACATGTGAAGCAATCATCCGTAAGCTTCCATCACATATAAAGGCTACCTATAAAGGGGCTTTGGCAAACGAGAAAGTACCGGAAAGTTTACGGGCCTATCACCTGAGTATTTTACTTACCTTTAATGAAAATTTCGGACATTCGATTGTAGAAAGTCTTGCAGCGGGATGCCCTGTACTGCTCAGTGATCAGACACCCTGGAAGCAACTCGCAACACAACATGCGGGCTGGGAGTTTCCGCTTTCGGAAAAAGAATCAATTCAGCAAGCAATAGAGACCGCTGCGGAGATGAATCAGGAAGAATTCGATCAATGGAGCGACGGGGCCTTACAGCTGGCCGATCGAATCATCAACGACCCACAATCGGTTGAACAACACAAACAACTATTTGGATAAACAACATGAATGCGGTGAGCGGAACAACCAATCTTGCCAACTACAATAACAGCTGGTATAATCCGGGCGGAGGACCTGTAAAACGTCTGCTCTGGTATTATATCAACATTTTGTTTTTAATGAATCCACTCAATCCATTCAGCGGGTTAAAAGTATTTCTATTGCGGCTGTTTGGTGCCAAAGTAGGAAGAGGAGTTGTGATTAAACCCAATGTGAATATCAAGTATCCCTGGTTACTGAACATCGGCAATTATGTATGGATTGGGGAGAAAGTCTGGATAGACAATCTGGCGAAAGTAAGTCTGGGCGACCACAGCTGCATCAGCCAGGGAGCCATGCTCCTGTGTGGAAATCACAACTACAAAAAGAGCACTTTCGACCTCATTGTCAAACCTATTACCATTGAAGAAGGAGCCTGGGTTGGAGCCTGGTCGGTCGTTTGTCCGGGGGTTACCATCAGGAGCCATGCGGTTTTAACAGTAGATTCAGTAGCAACAGAAACCTTAGACCCTTATGGACTGTATAAGGGTAATCCCGCGGTACGCATTCGCGACCGGGTAATTAACGACAAATAGACCTTCTGCCAGACCACACAGAGCCATCAACCATCGAAATACCAGTATCATGAAAATTTCCATCATCACAATTACATACAACAGCGCGGCCACCGTAGAAGACACCATCAAATCCGTGGTGATGCAGGATTACCCGGATATTGAATATCTCATTATCGACGGCAAATCGAAAGACAACACACTCGAAATTGTCAACAAATACAAAGACAAAATTTCGAAAATAATATCTGAGAAAGACAAGGGGTTGTACGATGCGCTCAATAAAGGTATCCGGCATGCAACCGGAGACGTCATTGGTATGTTACATTCTGATGACCTTTATGCGCACAGTAAAGTAATCAGTCAGGTAGCCGAAACCTTTAAAAAACGTCCTGACGCGGAAGGAGTTTATGCAGATCTGGTTTTCGTTAACCGCAACGACACCAATAAAATTATGCGCACCTGGGAATCGGGAGAATATCAGGAAGGCGATTTTCTGAGAGGATGGATGCCGCCCCACCCAACTTTCTTTGTACGCAAAGAATGTTATGAAAAGTTTGGCGGGTTCAACACCGAGCTAAAATTATCAGCCGATTACGAACTCATGTTACGGCTCATTCATAAAAACAATATCAAGCTTGCTTATCTGAACGAGACCATCGTAAAGATGCGCATGGGCGGTGTCAGCAACGTCAGTTTCTTTGTAAAACTCAAGGCCAATCTTGAAGATAAAATGGCGTGGAAGTTAAACGGACTTAAGCCAAACATGCTCACCATGCTGCAGAAACCATTACGCAAACTGGGACAATACTTCAGGCGTGCCTACAATGCTTTCTTCTATTGAGCGATCCACCATTTTTCATTATGGGTTTTTCATTTAATTCCTCTGCTATTCAGCACCAAAAGCGGGTTCATACTGATCAACACAGTAGTTCCTGCTCAACAGGCTCCCTATTCCCGGGAAGAATCACGTTCAACGTATAACGTTTCAACAAACGGCGTTATCCTTCTACTTTCAGGAAGGATACTACTTTATAACAGCAGGTCATTGTTATATGATGCGTGGACCAATCGGTAAATGCCGGAAAAAACTTCAAACTCTGATCACCGGAAAATGAGTCCTGGTGTACTATGAAATGTTGAGGAAGATATCCGCCGAAAGATCTGTTGCACATCTTATCACACTTACGGGTTGCATAACAGGTCTAAAACGGGAAGTATAATTTAAGGGGGAAAACATTTACCCTTTATACTTACTTGCCAAACACTCCGGCCCGACCATTTGCGAATCACCGGAAGCAGGAACGCCCGCAGTCATGACCACGGGCGTTCATAATGTAGAGGATCTCGGACTGACGGGAGGAGTTTTGGTTTGCGAACCAACACTACCCGTATTCTACAAATACCTTAACTTATTTGCAGATGATCCTCAACTTCGTTTGTCCATTGCTACTGTTGGTTGCAATCGGGGACGCTGACCGTACTTTTACTCCAGGTTTTTAAATTTCTTCGGTTTTGCCAGGGTAAACACACGTGAGATATTAAATCCAAAATGGATATCACCTTTTTCCCATTTACCATCAGTATCGGTAATCAACGATCTTTCATTCATACCGAGTGCATTGGTGAAATGCAACTGAAAAACGTGACCACCGGTTTCAATATCGAAACCGAGCGACAATGCATTTGTCTGCGTTTCAGGGAGCATATCCGGGAGGGTATAGAAGTATTCCGCATTAATGGCCACACGTTTTGAAAGCTTCAGGCGGGTACCGATTCCAAGAGCGTAGATATCGTGGTTATCATCCTTCGTTGCAACCAAATTCCGGTGCACCATGGTTGGCATCAGCTGAAAGCTGAACGCTTCAGAGAATTTCCTTCCAATCAGCATCTGATTATAGAAAGCCAACCGGGATGTATAGAAATTGTTTCTGTCGGGATCGGCCCATTTCAAACCATCCTTTGTTACACCTGAAATCAGAATAACAGAGAATGGGACTGAACCTTTACCTTTCCCCTGCCAGATCATACGATACTTGATAAACCCATCGAGTTCCTTCCGGTTGCTGCTGCGACCGATACCCACCATAATGCGATCTGAAATCCCGTAATCCAGACCAAGACGGATTGTAGCCTGATCCAATCCGAAGGCACCATACTCTCCCTCGTTCACGCGTCCAAACCGGTGCAGGATACGAAAATCCAGAACACCTGCCGCCACCTGCTCCATGGACTGGCCGGTAATAACACGTGTAGCCTTAAAGGCATTCTTCACGAACTCCTTCTTATTGGAATCATCACCGAGCAGACTCAGGAGATCATCCTGAGCCTGTACGGTTGACAGACTACAGCAGCATAGTGCGATGGCTGCCAGCCGCTTATTTATTGAATTTATCATACGCGGCGTTCACAACAATCTTAACTTCTTTGGCCACTTTATCTTTAACCAATGCAGGAATCTGAATATTGTAATCAGCAAGAAGGATCATAAAGGTACTGTTGGTAATAATTTTTCCACCTTTAACCTCCAGCGTACCGCTACCGGAAATTTCCTTCGTAACACCATGCAATGTCATAGCTCCTTTATACTGCACGGGATATTTTCCGTCTTTCAGCAAATTCACAGTTGCCATATTTGTAATACTGCCTTTGAAAACAGATTTTGGATATTTATCTGACTCGGCATAATTCTCATGGAAATGCTCCATCATCAACGCCTTTTCAAACTCAAAAGCCTTCATCAGTACAGCAAATTCGAAATTGCCGGTGGTTACATCCATAACGGAAGTAGCCTGCGCATTGTGTGCTTCAATTTTTTCTGCCGGAGCATCTGAATAAAAAGACACTTTGCCATTACGGGTGAAATAACGCTCCTGCGACATGCCCTGCATCGTCAGCAATGAGAATAACACACAGAAAGAGAGGATACGTTTCATTGTTTCAGTATTATAGTTGTTTGGTTAATCAGTGGAGATAGGCTTTTCCGGTATAAACATCTGCACCTGACATCAGGTTCACCAGATAAACACCTTTAGGAAGTCCGATCGGACGCTCCATTTGTAATTCTACATTACCGGAGCCGGTTTGATCGAAAGTTCTTGAAACAATGAGATGACCGGAGAGATCATATAAATCAACACGTGGCTGTGCCGTTTCTGATGACTGATACTTGATCACGAGGTTATTATCACCGTTTTCAAATATTTTGAGGGCTTTGTTTACGTTCGTTTCAGTGAGGCCAGTGGCGCTTGCAGGAGTTACCAGTTTAGAGCTGCTGTAAACATAATCGCCATTATCACTACCATTATTATTTCCCGCGATACCTGAGAAATAGAATGTAACATTACCAATGTTTGTAGCGGGAGCGGTCCAGTTAAATGAAAATACGCAGGAGTCGTTAACGAGGCCACCATTAAGTTTATGCACTACGTTATTTCGAGAAACACCACTCACCGTTTTGGTTCTTATCCATGTTTGCGCTGAGTTGGTGATCACCAATGAACCCGCGTTCGTATTCGAAGAAGTCAGTGCTTCGAATCCAAGACCAAAAATTGGTTTACCTGTCTGCTTCACAACAACACTGATATTGTAGGTCTGACCGGGGGTATATTGCCAGTTAGACATATTGGAAGTTACATAGATTGTTCCGGGGCCGGTATTCGGGCTGCCATAGGTATCATGACAGTCGTCACAAACCAGTTCATTCGGAGAACCTGTATAACCGGCTTTACCGTTTTCTTCCTGAATATCGAATGCGGTACCGGCAATTACAGCGGCAGAAGCCACAACAAGGAGCAGAGATTTTTTCATTAGGTGTTTTATATTACTTGATTCAATTGATTCTTTTTTATTCCTGTACGATACATCGTACGAGTACCACATCCATCAGATAACCGGTACACTGACCTTTGAGCCGAATAGCTTGTCCAATTGTAAAATTGGACTCCGGGGTTGATTTATCTTCCAGCTTACAGATTACACCGAACATTCCTGATCCGGCCTGCAAGGTGAGTGAGAGACCACTGGTATCTGTATTAACTGACTGAACTTTCCCATCCACCTCAATTACTTTATCAAGAAAACGGGTATTGGCTCCATTCTCATCCATTTCATACGAAGCAAATAACGAATCTGCGGAAACGCACAAGACCGCAGGAGCATCTTTGAGGCTTTCGGTGGGTTTATTGAATAGATAATATCCAACCGCACCACCAATGACTGCCAGGAGCAGAATTATACCAAGTATTTTCTTCATCGTATTATTCAGGCATTCCGTTATCGATCCACACTTTTACTTTAAGCAGCGTACAATCATCCACTTTATTCCCACCCTGAGGCATCTCAGACCAGTTGGGATCATGGCTCATTGAACCATAGAGAGAACCATCCAGCGCATAGGCTTTCACGAACTCATAGGAACCGAAATCGACACTGCCGGAAGGCGCAGAACCTGTATGACAGGAATTGCAATATTCATTCAGAATAGGTTCAATTGTTTTCGTATAGGTAACACCGGTAGTATCGCATACGCCGGAATTATCCGGATACAGCTCCTCCTCCACATCGTAATAACACCCGGTAAACAGCAATGTCAGCAAGGTGACAAGGATAAGGGGGTTCATCAGTTTTTTTAAGTGATTCACTTGGCTTCTGTGTTTATCAGGTAATTGCTTGATTAATTATTGGGAGCCCCGGCGTTGACCCAGATTTTGATCTTCGCAATATCACAATCCGACATTTTGGGACTATTTTTAGGCATCGCACTCCATCCCGGCATATGATCCACTGAACCTACAAGTGAGCCATCGAATGCAGAACCGGAAACGCCTGCATAATAACTTAAATCAACACCACCACCCGGTGAGCTGCCTGAGTGACATCCTTTGCAGTAAGTCTGTATAATTGGTTTAATGGTGCCCTGCCATGTCACATTAGAAGTATCACAAATTCCGCTGCAATTCAGATTTTGTGCGCCCTGGGCAATCCAGGTTTGAATCAACTGCAATTGCTGAGCTGACAATGGGCTTGCAGGCGGAGGAGGCATCCGGTCATCAGGGTCGGATGTGGTAAGCACTTCGATCAAATCACCATCAGACGGGTCGCCAGGCTGAACAATGCCGGAATTCATCACATAATCATACGAAGTTAAAATCACCCCATCCTCATGCGAGGCAACATCATGACAGCCGCTGCTCGAACAGTTGGATACCAGGATGGGAAGGATCTGCAGATTAAAATAAACCGAATCCGAATCGCAGGGGACCGTTGTGCCTCCATTGTTCCCATTACCGTTGTTCGGCACCGGCTCCGGGGTATCATGCTTGCAGGCAGAAACACCAAGAAACACAACAATTACTGCAAGCCAGGCTACACTATTTTTGCTTTTTTTCATGTTCAACGACCAATCTGAGACCTTCAACGTCAAAATTAAGGCAGTTGTTGGATTAAGATGAGTCCGTTTACCTGAACAAGGAAACAGGCATGTTGAACGGGAAAAAGGGAATATAGCCCTGGAAAAAACTACTTGCCACCGGTCAGCCAGCCCTTAAAAAACGGGGACCGTTCCGTAGAAACGATCGTATCCTCCGTTGTTGGAGGCTTAAGGATCACCTTCACTCTGGACTTCGACCAGGCCAGCATTTTTTCAATGGAATGGATATTTATTATGAACTGGCGGTTGATCCGGAAAAACTCCTCCGGGTTCAGCAAATTTTCAAGTTCATCCAGATTATAATCAATCGGATACCGCAAATTACCAGCGGTACAGAGGTAGTTGATTTTATCTTCAGTATAAAAATAGGCCACCTCATTTACCTCCACCATCTTGATGGTATCGCCATAACGGATCACGATCCTTTTCTGAAAATCACGTTGGGAAGCTTTGCCCGACAAGCTGCTCATTAACGACTCAATACGTTGGATATTAATTCCACTTAACATCCGAAGTTTTTCAAATGCGTTTACGAGTTCTTCCTTTTTAATCGGCTTCAACAGATAATCGATACTGTTTACCTTAAATGCCTCCAGCGCATGCTGGTCATAAGCGGTAGTAAAAATAACCGGAGCCAATACTTTAATCTGGTTGAATATTTCAAAGCTGGGACCATCCGAAAGATGAATATCCATCATTATCACATCCGGAGCGGCATGTGTGCTGAGCCAGTCAACTGAAGATTTGATACTGACCAATGTGTCGAGTAACTGCGCATCGGGCAGTACTTCTTTAATCATTTTAATGAGGCGCTCAGCGGCCAGCATTTCGTCTTCAATAATGAGAACTTTCATTTACCTGTTTTATTAGTGGATCGGTATTAATGGTATCCGTACAATAAACTCATTTCCTTCGGTACTGACGATTACCTTTTCACCGGTCAGAATATGAAACCGGTTCACGATGTTGTCGAGTCCGATTCCGGTGGATGGATCCGGCTTCACTTTCGGATTGAGGTTATTGCGGATAATAAGCGTATTATTTTCTGCTGCTTTGACACAAATATCGAGTGGCGCTTCGTGAGAAACCACATTATGTTTCACCGCATTCTCTATCAACAACTGGAGTGATAAAGGGGGCAATCCAAACTGCTGCTTCCACTCATCCGGTATTTCAACATGCAGTTTCAGATGTTCACCGAACCGCTTTTGCTGTAGGAAATAATAGGTTTCCACCATTTGTAATTCTTCGTCGAGTGAGATCAGATCCTTATCACGGTGTTGCACCATGTTCCGGAAGTAATCAGATAGTTTTTCAACATAGCTGATCGCTTTGTTTGCATCATTTTCGATGATGGCGATGAGCGTATTGAAACTATTAAAGAGAAAATGAGGATTCACCTGACTCTTCAGTGTGGCATACTGATACTCTACCTTTTCTTTTTTCAGGCTTTCCATGCGACGGAAACGGTCATCACGGTCGCGGATAAACAATATAATCAAAACCGCCAGTATTGTTACCATCATGATCTGGAACCATAGTTCTTTCCAGAGTGCTTTCCTGATTTTAAAGGTATAGCTGGCAAACGACGCATGACGGAACTGACCTTCCAGTCCGGCCATTACTTCGAAGGTATACGTGCCCGGTGGCAGATTCGGGAAAGTGACGATACGGTCGCGGGTCGGAATCCAGTCGTTGCTGTATCCTTTCACACGATATCTGTAAGTTACCAGGTCCGGGTGCGTGTACCAGAGTCCGGCATACTCTATCGAAATGTTATTCTGATTGTATTCAAAGATTGTATCTTTCAGTCCAACATCCTGCTTCATAAACGTGAGTACACGTTGAATAACCAGATTGGGTTTATTGCGCGTACCAAGAGCATAGTTGAAAAACCTCACAATACCTGCGCGTGTTCCGATCCACACTCCGCCTTTCCTGTCGCGTGCCACTGCGTTAAGGTCAGCATCCAGCTGTTTAAACCCTGATTCTTCACCAATGTTCTCCACGTCAAAAGTCCGGCTATTGATAATATCAATTCCCTTGCGGTTGATGGCCAGAATATTACCCACATTATCCACGCTGAGTCCGTAGATATCTATCTCTGAAAGTCCGTTGGAAAGATTAAAATTCCTGAACGACTTCCCATCGAAACGGTAAATACCATTGTGCTGTGTGCTGAACCATATATTACCCCAGAAATCTTCTTCGATGCTGTACACAACTTTGGCATTGCCCGGCAAAACGTATTCATGGATCGACTTACGATCGTAATACAGGACGCCTTTACCGTCAGTAGCCATCCATACTCGTCCTTTGGTATCCTCATAAATATCATACACGAATCCATTGAAGATCGGACTGTTTTGAATTAACTTAAGCACATAGGGAAATCCCGTTTCAGCACCTGCCGCCGAATCATAACGGCACTCAACAACGCCACCCAAAGTTGCGAGCCAGATACTTTGATTTCGTCCGTGAACAGAAATCACATTTGCATTCGGCAATCCATCTTTCTCCGAAAGTTTTTTCACCTTTCCGGTTGCTGTATTCAAGCAGTACAAACCGTTGTCAAAAGTTCCGATCCAGAGGTTTTCTTTATCATCTTCGAACAAAGAAACGATGTGGAGCTGTTTGTTTTTTTTATCCACCTCATAGTGCATCAGCCGGTCGGAGTCTTTGGCGAGATAATCAAAACGATACAGGCCGGAAGGATCACTGAACCAGATGTAGCCATCAGGACAAGATGTAATTGCCTGAATGCTGTCCACACCCATTCCGGCAACTTCATTCACAAACTCTACTTTCTCTCCGGGAGAAATCACGAGTTTATTTTCTCCGGCGATCCATACATTTCCCTCTGAGTCGCGCAACAAAGCACTCACTTTTGCAAAAGGCAGATCAGTTCCGGTATTGAAATTCCTGATTCGGCGGTCACCACGAAACTCATAATCGACGATACCAAAGTTTTCCGTTCCAAGCCAGAATTCATTCTGAAGGAAAGTCATCACATTCACCGGGCCATATAACCAATCGTTCGTAAAACCAACATCAATAAACTTTTTACTCTGAAGATTGAAACGGCATACTCCTTTTTCCTGCATACCGAGCAATACTTCGTTATCAGGCAATACACCGATTGATCTTACAATATTATCCGGCAATCCATGGGTAGAATTATACACGAAATATGTAAACGGCGTAGTCTGCTTGTTGATCACCACGAGTCCGCCATCTGTTCCGGCCAGCAGCGGCCCTGCAGGGTGCTTAATCAGCGTATAGATAAACGGGTCGGGCAATCCGGTGAGCCGATGCCAGGAATTACCGGAAAGATAAAAGATACCTTCGCCATAAGTTGCGACCCACAAGGTTTGGTCTGCTTCCAGAATCAGTGAACGGACCGGACTATGAAAAGGAGCAGAAATTTTAAACGGCTTTTCGTTGATCCAATGAATGATTTCACCTTTTTCTGAACCGGAATAAAATTCCCGCTGGCCACCGGTCGTTATAGCCGTAATCTGCAAATCGTTGAGCTTATTATCTCCCGAAATATTCTTAAAGATAAATCCATCGTACCGGAACATCCCTTTATTGGTGCCGGCATAAACAAACCCCTCCTCTGACTGGAACAGCGTATTTACTTTGATTTCATCATCCTGACGGTCGATAATCAGTTCACGGAAAAAGGGACGTTGAGCCAGCACAAGTGATGGCAGGAATAACAAAGAAATGAGCAACCTGAGACGCCTCCTCATTTCGCTCCCTCCTTAAATAATTTCGCGGTGAACGTAACATCAATCAGAGGAGCTATCTTCTGCTGAACAATCCGGGGAATGCGGATCTGATGTTCAGCAACGGAAACACTGAAACTGCAATTGACCAACAACTCATTCCCTTTTACGGTGATTGCACCTTTAATAATTTTCTCCTGACCGATACCTTTCACATTCAAAATACCTTTTACACGCACATTGTAAATGCCATCTTTCGTAAAATCGATTTCATCAATAATTTTTCCCTGGAAAGTACAATTCGGATATTTCTCTGACTCTACATAATTCTCATGGAAGTGATCCTGTTGCAAAGGACTGTTAAAACCATCAAATGTTGAATTGGCAACTGAAAATGCAATGGAACGTGAGTCGGCGTCAATAACACCTTTCATTTGTTCCGAAACAGCTTTTATGGTTTCGAGCGGGGCCTTCGATAAAAACTGCACTCTGGATGAAGCCACAAAAAAACGGGATGGTTGAGCAGATAAAGAAGTAAACGTAAGAAAACAGGCAAAAAAGAGCACAAATCCGGACCATCCGGATAGAAATTGCCTACCCTTGCCGGCATTCCGATGAGCTGGCAACCACGCTAAAATGACAAACGGCCACGATACCGGCTTCATAGGGCCAAATTATAAAAATCGAACTGTACAAAGCTAAATTTGACTGTATTCAGGTAAAAAGGACATCCCAACGGGCATTTAAAGCTTCCGTACAAAAATGTCCTTAATCTGAGAATCTGAACAAATTGATACTAACTTCGCAGATCCAAAACAGTGCTTTAAAACAAAATCTTCCGTCTTTCGTAGAAGAAAGCCCGGATACAATATGAATTCCCGACTTCCTAATCTGATTATTGGCGGCGTACATAAGGCTGGCACTACTTCTTTGTTTGTCTATTTATCCAAACATCCGGAGGTCTGTGCTTCGCATATCAAGGAAATCGGTTTTTTTATGCCCCTGAGAGATGGGGGACAGCTTCCTCCAATCAGCGAATACCGTTCGTATTTTACTCATTGTCAGGAAGAAAAATACGTCATGGAAGCAAGTCCCAGCTATATTTACGGGCGGGAGAAAATTGCTGATGCCATCCATGAACATTGTGGTAACGCACGGATGATCATGATCCTTCGCGAACCGGTTGACCGTTTAGGGTCGTTTTACAATCATATCCGGTCCAAAGCGATGCTGGAAGAGCAGGTAGATATTTCGACCTTTATCCGGAAATCGATGGAAGGGATTCATGATATGAGTCGCCAGAATTATTTTACCCGCGGGGTGAGGGAAGGGTTTTACAGTGATTACCTGGATGTATGGTTTGAGAAATTCGGAGAGGACCTGAAGATTGTCTTCTTCGATGATCTGAAATCAAATCCGATGCAGCTAACGAAGGACATTACGAAATGGCTGGGATTATCAGATGATATTTACAAACCGGGTGATTTCACAGTAGAGAACAAAACGGTTTACTATAAAAACAAAGCTTTACATAAGGTTATTCTGTCCATCAATAAAAAGATGGAAGCCTTCTGGAGAAGGAATCATGATTTGAAGAAAAAGCTTCGTGGTTTCTACTACACTTTTAATGCAGATAAATCTACCGGTGAAAAGATGGATGCTGAAACCATCCGTTTGATGCAGGAATTGTACACACCGTATAATAAAAAGCTCAGGGATCAACTTTTAAAGCAGGGCTACACAGCACTTCCGGCCTGGCTGATGAATGCATAGCCGAACGAACGTATGGGAGATCCGAAAATTATAATTGTTTCGCTGGTGGTGCTGGGCATCGTGATTACCTTATACAAAGAGGTGATTAAGCCGGTGATGGTTTTTGTGATCGCCATAACCATTTTAATGGCGACAAAGATCATCACTGCTAAAGAAGCACTGAGTGGTTTTGCGAATGAGCAGATTGCGGTGATCTTCCTCTTGCTGATCATCAGTGATGTGATTAAGCGTTCGGCTGCTCTGGATTATTCCATTTACCGTTTATTGCGCCCTGGATTAAGTTACCGGGCTTTCCTGCTCCGTATGTCGGGAGCAGTTGCTTCCGTATCGGCCTTCGTGAACAATACACCGCTTGTTGCACTGATGATGCCTTATGTTTACGACTGGGCCAAGCGAAAAAAGATTAGTCCTTCCAAAGTATTGATGCCACTGTCGATGGCTGCTATCATTGGCGGTACTGTAACGGTCATCGGTACTTCCACCAATCTGGTGGTGAGTGGTCTGGCGGTAGATGCCGGTCTCGACCCTTTGCCCATGTTCTCATTCACACCGATCGGTTTTCCGATCATGATTCTGATTGTACTTTACATTACCCTTTTCAGCAGCAAACTTCTTCCCAACCGAAGCGACGCTCTTACTGAATTCAAGGAACACACCCGTGAATACCTGATTGAAACACGCGTACCGGCCTCGTCGATTTATGTTGGAAAATCGCTCGACGATAATAAGCTCCGTCAGTTACGCGGGCTCTATGTAGTGGAGATTATCCGTGCCGGCAAAACTATTGTTCCGGTATCCCCCAAAGAAATCATCCAACCCGATGACATTTTGATTTTCGCAGGAGAAACCGATACGGTCATCGATCTCCTCAACAACCAGAAAGACCTGGTACCGGCCGACTACACCGACTATCCTTCTACCGGCAAAGTAGAGATTATCGAAACCATCATCTCTCCCAACTCTTCGCTGATCAACAAAAAGATCAACACCACCAATTTCCGGGAAATGTACGATGCCGGCATTATTGCTGTAAACCGTCATGGAGAAAAAGTAAGTGGTAAGGTTGGAGAGATCTCTCTGCAGAACGGCGACCTGTTGCTGGTGGCAGCAGGTAAAGAATTCCGCAAGCGTGCTGATCAGAACCGGGATCTCGTATTGGTTTCAAAAAGAAGAGAAATCAACCATGGTGACAAGTCGATGGTGCGTTGGTTATTGCTGGCCATTCTGGGCGCATTTGTGCTGGAAGCCTGTGATATCATGAATCTATTCATGTCGCTCTTCCTCATCACCGGAGCTATTGCACTCATTGGAGCGATCACTGTTGACGACATTAAAAAATCGCTTGACCTTGAACTGATGGTGATGCTGGCACTGGCTATCGGCGTCGGAAAATCCATCTCCAATTCAGGGGCAGATGTGTTCTTCGCGAAAGAAGTCATCAGCCTTACCTCTAAACTCGGCGATTCGCTGGGGATTATCCTCGGGTTATATCTGGTCACCAATATCCTAACCATGTTCGTCACTAATGCAGCTGCTGTTGCGATCACCTTTCCGATTGCCGTTGCCAGTGGAAAACAACTTGGTTTACACGACATGACTCCGCTGCTGCTGACCATTGCATTTGCCTCTTCGGCCGACTTCCTGACGCCCTTTGGTTATCAAACCAATCTCATGGTATTCGGACCGGGCGGATATAAATTCTCCGATTATATACGCTATGGACTTATTCCAACTCTCATCTACATGGCCATGACCATTTTCGGTATTGCATGGTGGTACAATATGCTATAAAATTATGAGCGGACTACACATCGTAAAACAGGATTATAAAATCAGTCGTGCCGACCGGGAAAACCTCTTACAGCAGCAGCCGGTGATTTTGTGGTTTACCGGACTCAGCGGATCCGGAAAATCTACACTGGCCGATCGCGTAGAGCAGGAGTTACATGCGCAAGGATATAAAACCTATCTACTGGACGGAGACAATATCCGACATGGATTAAACAACAACATTGACTTCACCGAAGAAGGCCGCAGAGAGAACATCCGACGCATTGGTGAAGTAGCCAAGTTATTCCTGGATGCAGGAATCATCGTGCTCACAGCCTTTATCTCCCCGTTCAGAGAAGATCGTGATCGTGTGCGGTCGCTGGTAAAGGACGGAGAATTTATTGAGATTCATGTAGATTGCCCTCTGGAAGTATGTGAATCGCGCGATGTAAAAGGCCTCTACGCCAAAGCGCGCAAGGGAGAAATTCCTAACTTTACCGGGATTTCTTCACCCTTCGAAGCTCCCTTACAGGCAGAAATCACCGTTCACACCGACACCGACACCCTCGACACCTGTGCGAACAAAATTCTCAACTATACGTATAATCGCATTAAACCTTTAAAAGAATGATTCTATATCATTTAAATCACCTGCGTGAACTGGAAGCGGAAGCCATCTACGTGATCCGCGAAGCTGCGTCGCAATTTGAGCGACCGGTGATGTTGTTTTCAGGTGGTAAAGATTCCATTGTAATGACCCATCTGGCCCGGAAAGCTTTCCATCCTGCGCGGATTCCATTTCCTCTGCTACACATAGATACGGGGCATAACTTTCCCGAAACACTCACCTTCCGTGATGAGATGGTAGAACGCATCGGTGCCACACTGATTGTTCGTCATGTACAGGACTCAATCGACAAAGGACGCGCGAAAGAAGAGAAAGGTCCCAATGCCAGCCGCAATATGCTGCAGACGGTAACCCTGCTCGATGCACTGGAAGAACTGAAAGTAGATGCTGCCATGGGCGGTGCCCGCCGCGACGAAGAAAAAGCGCGGGCGAAAGAACGTTTCTTCTCTCACAGAGACGAGTTTGGTCAATGGGATCCGAAAAACCAGCGTCCGGAATTATGGATGCTGCTCAACGGAAAGAAAAACATCGGAGAACACTTCCGTGTATTTCCGCTGAGTAACTGGACGGAGATGGATGTATGGATGTACATCGCGCTGGAAGAAATTCCGATTCCGGACATTTACTTCTCTCACCGCAGAAATGTAGTTGATCGCGACGGTATGCTGCTTGCGCACAGTGAGTTCATCACTGTTCGGGATAACGAGAAAGTAGAAGAGATGACGGTACGCTTCCGTACGATCGGCGACATGACCTGTACAGGAGCAGTATTATCACCGGCATCGAGTCTGGGTGAGATCATTGATGAAGTGGCGGCCAGTAAAACCACTGAGCGTGGTACCCGTGCCGACGACAAACGCAGTGAAACAGCTATGGAAGACCGTAAGAAAGCCGGATACTTCTGATCATAAGTACGCACCAATACAATCATTAACGTAACGAAGGCAGTTACTAACGCTGCCGGATAACCGAAAATAAAATGAGCGATTTCAGCACCGAAGGATATATGAATATGGAACTGCTGCGGTTTACCACTGCAGGCAGTGTCGACGACGGCAAAAGCACGCTGATCGGACGTTTGTTATTCGACAGCAAGCAGATTTTCGAAGATCAGCTTGAGGCAATTGAGCGTACTTCGCAGCAAAAAGGATTTGAACATGTGGATCTGAGTCTGCTGGTAGACGGATTAAAAGCCGAACGCGAGCAAGGCATCACCATCGATGTAGCATACCGCTACTTCGCCACACCGAAACGAAAGTTCATCATTGCCGATACACCGGGACATATTCAATACACCCGTAACATGGTGACCGGTGCTTCCACAGCCAATGCAGCGCTGATTCTCGTGGATGCACGCAAAGGAGTGCTCGAGCAAACCATCCGCCACTCCTTCATCGCTTCCCTTTTGCAGATTCCTCACCTGATCATTTGCGTCAATAAGATGGATCTGGTGGATTACGATGAAAAAGTGTTTGAAAAAGTGGTAGATCAGTTCAAGCATCTGTCTTCAAAACTTGACATCAAAGACGTTCACTTCCTCCCGATCAGTGCACTGAAAGGAGATAACGTAGTCGATAAATCAGAAAACACCACCTGGTATCAGGGACCAACGCTGATGTATCTTTTAGAGCATCTGCACATCAGCAGCGATGAAAACCATATCGACTGCCGTTTCCCGGTACAATATGTAATCCGTCCTCAGCAAACGGAATATCACGACTACCGAGGTTACGCCGGACGCATTGCCAGCGGAATATTCAAACCCGGTGATAAAATCAAAGTCCTGCCGAACGGCGAATCTGCCGCCATCAAAACAATTGAACTGTTTGGTGAGCAAATTGAAGAAGCCTACGCACCGATGTCGGTAACCATGACGCTGGATAAAGACGTGGACATCAGTCGCGGCGATATGATAGTACGCGAAAACAACATGCCGAATGTTGCGCAGGAATTTGACGTGATGGTTTGCTGGCTGAATGCAGAAAAGATGAAAGTGGGCGGAAAATATGCGATCCGTCACACCATCAAGGACGCCCGTTGCATCATCAAAGACATCAAATACAAAGTCGATATCAACACACTTCACCGAAACGAAGAAGACAAAGAGATCGGCATGAACGATATTGCCAGAATCAGTGTTAAAACAACTGTTCCTGTTTTCTTTGACTCCTACAGAAAAAACCGTCACACCGGCAGTATTATTCTGATTGATGAAGGCACAAACGAAACCGTAGGGGCAGGAATGATCGTATAAGGCGATAAAAGTACGAGCGATATGGAGAATTACAATCCCCTTTTATCACTGGCCATTAAAGCAGCAGTGCTGGCCGGAAAGGAAATCAAAGACGTTTACGGCAGCGAATTTAAAGTAGAGATCAAGGACGACAAGAGTCCGCTCACCGAAGCCGACAAACGATCGCATCACTGTATTGCCGAAATCCTTGAAGAAACCGGTTTACCTTTGCTGAGTGAGGAAGGCAAGTCCATTCCATTCGATGAGCGTAACAAATGGAAATATTTCTGGCTGATTGATCCGCTGGATGGCACGAAGGAATTTATCAAGCGCAACGGAGAATTTACCGTTAACATCGCGCTCATCCGCAACGGCGTTCCGGTACTGGGTGTTATTTATGCACCGGTAATTGATGCCATTTATTTTGGTTGTGAAGGCACCGGCAGTTACAAGCTGGATGCTGACTACGACTATCTCCGACACCTGATCCAGTCAGAGCACATTGCTGACAAACTCATTTCTGCCGGACAACGATTGCCGGTACGTCATACCGATCGTCCTTATACGGTCGTTGCCAGTCGTTCACACATGAGTGATGAAACGGCCACTTTTATTGAGTCACTGCGCCGTGAACATGGCGATTTGCAGATGATTTCGAAAGGAAGCTCCCTTAAATTATGCCTGGTTGCAGAGGGTGCTGCTGATGTATATCCACGTTTTGCACCCACCATGGAATGGGACACTGCCGCAGGGCAAGCCATCGCCATGAGTGCCGGATATTCGGTCATCAATGCACATGATCAATCGGCAGTTGTGTATAACAAAGCTGAGTTATTGAATCCCTGGTTTATTGTTAAATAGTTACGAAGTTTCTGAGTTTCGAAGTTTCTGAGTTTCGAAGTTTCGGGGTTTCGAAGTTTCGGGGTTTCGAAGTTTCGGGGTTTCGAAGTTTCGGGGTTTCGAAGTTTCGGGGTTTCGAGGTTTCTGAGTTTCGAAGTTTCAAGGTTTCGAAGATTCTAAGTTGAATCGGGGTATGAAGTAATTCTTTTGCTCCTCTTGCTCCTTCCCGAGGTTCGCTTTGCTCACTCGGGATTTCGAGCTTCGCTCTCAACTTGCCCCTCTTGCTCCTGTTGCCCCTTTTGCTCCCATACGATCAGCATCGCTGACATGGAGGGAACGCGGATCCGCCGTCCGGCGGATCACGGATTTTATTTATTTAGGCTCCGCATGCATGGTCACGGCAGGCCACTACCATTGCTCCTCTTGCAGCAAGGTATCTCTGTGTCTCTGCGAGAAACTTCTCCGGCATTAAAGTGTAGACGATATAATCTGTCTTCGTTTTGGTCACTATAGACCACTACCAATTTTATACAGGTGGGGCGATTATGACAGAGGGTTCAGGATTCTGAACCCCTGCAATTATATTCGCATGGCCGGTCGCGACCGGCCACTACTCTTGTACTTCTTGCACCTCTTTTCCTCTGGCCCCTCTCCTTAACCTTTTCATAACACTCTCTTCACACCCGCCTAACGATGCCGTTGTAAAATTGCATCGTGAAAAAGATCATTTCCATATACCGCTTTAATCGTATGCTACGGATGCTGATTGACCGTCTGCTCATTTTCAGATTTAATAAGCACCGGCAGCGTTTCTATCATCAGTTAATGCACCAATATCACTTACAAAATCCGGTTTGAGTTTGAAAACAGCAACAACAACGGCTGGGAAGAAAAGAAAAGTTGACATAGTTGTCATTTCAGATGTCCACCTCGGCACGTATGGATGTCATGCAGCAGAACTGGTTAACTACCTGCGTTCCGTAAAGCCCGGCATGCTCATCCTTAACGGTGACATCATCGACATCTGGCAATTCAGTAAAAACTACTTCCCGAAGAAACACATGCAGGTAGTGAAAGAAATTGTCAAACTTGCCTCCAAAGGAGTGCCGGTTCATTACATCACAGGTAACCATGATGAGATGCTCCGGAAGTTCTCCGGATTCGAGCTGGGCAACCTCACCATCTGCAATAAACTATTACTTCCGCTTGACGGAAAAAAAGCATGGATCTTTCACGGAGATGTATTTGACGTTACCATGCAACACGCCAAATGGCTGACCAAGCTGGGAGCCATTGGTTATGACCTGCTCATTTTACTCAACGCCTGTGCCAACTGGGGGTTGAAAAAACTTGGAAGAGAGAAGATCTCGCTCTCCAAAAAGATCAAAAACAGTGTAAAAAGTGCAGTGAAATACATCAACAATTTTGAAGATACCTGCGCTGATATTGCCATCAGCAACCATTACGATTATGTAATCTGCGGACACATCCATCATCCTGAAATAAGGACCATACGCAACGAAGAAGGTGAGGTATGTTATCTGAATTCCGGAGATTGGGTAGAAAATCTTACCGCGCTGGAATACAATCAGGGCGAATGGTCGCTGTACAAGCACGAGCAAAATATGAGTGATGCCATAGAGGTGAACGAAGAAACAGACCAGCACTATGAGCTTCTCAACCAGAAGGAAATTTTCAGCATTCTAATGGAAGAAATTTACAAACATCCGGCACAAGACGAAACACACGCTATAACAGCAGATGAAAATACTGTACGCTATACAGGGAACCGGTAATGGACATATCAGCAGAGCGCTGGAAATTGTCCCGCATCTGCAAGAGAAAGGAAAAGTAGATGTACTGGTCAGCGGTTCGCAATGGGAACTGCAAACACCATTTCCCATCAAATACAATTTGCACGGTTTCGGTTTTGTTTTTGGCAAGAAAGGAGGAGTTGATATTCTGCGCACCTATCTGCGGATGGACTCTGCAAAATTACTTCGTGAAATCAGAGAGCTTCCGGTAGATAAGTACGATCTGGTCATTTCAGATTTCGAACCCGTGTCGGCCTGGGCCTGTCAACTGCGCAAAGTACCCTGTATCGGACTCAGCAACCAGGCAGTCACCTTACATCCGCTTGCTCCACGACCTGAATCGACCGATCACTTTGGAAAACTGATCTTAGAAAAATATGCACCGGTAACGAGCAGTTACGGCTTTCACTTCCGCCGTTTCGATGATTCGGTTTACACACCCATCATCGGTAATGATCTGCGCAATGAAGAGATCACCAGAAAAGAACACATCACAGTATACCTGCCCTCCTACTCCGACGAGCGGATCATCAACAAACTCTGGCACTACAAGGACCTGTCTTTCCGTATCTTCAGCAAGAAAACCAAAACAGCTTACCGTGAACGGAATTTCTGGGTGTTACCACCAGACAGGAGATCTTTTGTACGAACGATGGCATCTGCGGCTGCGGTGATCACGAATGCCGGGTTCGGCACCAGTGCGGAAGCACTTTATCTCGGCAAACCATTACTGGTGATACCGATGAAATCACAATACGAGCAACAATGCAATGCGACCGTTCTTGAATCGATGAATGTAACAGTACTTCCTGCACTGAAAAGAAAATACATGCATGAGCTTGATGCCTGGCTAAACAAACCGGTGAAGGTAACTGTTGATTATCCGGACCAGACGGAAGAACTGCTTGAACGCATCATTCAACGACATGCCGGTAAGCGAAACAACGAGTATGATTATGATTCGGGATTAAAATTCCTGCACCGGCTTTTAAAACCCGTTGATCCGGCCTTCTGATCTGCAATGAACGATCGTCCGTTTCACTGGGGGATAGCTTCCTCAGCCCCACAAACCGAAGGTGCCGCATTTGAAGACGGGAGAGGTGCATCCATCTGGGATGAGTTCAGCCGGAAAAGAGGGCGCATAGCCGGAAATCATACACCGGCAGTCTGCACAGCTTTTTATCACCATTACCACGAAGACCTGGACCTGATTCAGGCACTTGGCATTCCCAACTTCAGAACATCCATCGCATGGCCAAGAATATTTCCGCATGGTAACGGTCATGCACATCCGAAGGGTATCGATTTTTACGATCGCTTAACGGATGCCTGTCTGGCCCGGGGCATCACTCCCTGGTACACCCTGTTTCACTGGGATCTGCCGCAGGCTCTGGAAGACAAAGGCGGCTGGACCAACCGGGACACAGTTGAACACTATGCCGACTATGCTACCTGCATCATTCGCAAATTGGGTGATCGGGTTCAACACTGGATGGCACTAAATGAACCACTGGCCTTTACCGGCGCCGGATACTTTTTCGGAATTCACGCACCCGGCAGAAAAGGAATGGACAACTTCTTACCAGCCATGCACCATGCGGCACTAGCTCAGGCAGAAGGAATCCGGAGAATACAAGCTGAAGGCAAAACAGCAGGAACCACCTTCAGTTGCTCGTGGATCACTCCGGCGACAGGCCGGGAAAAAGATATCCTTGCGGCGAAACGAACCGATACCTTACTGAACAGGCTATTTATTGAAGCTCTTTTAGGCTATGGGTATCCGTTAGCAGAACTGCCCTTTCTCCGCAGAGCAGAAAAGTGGATGCTGAGCGGAGACGAATTTCGTATCAAAGCTATTCCGGATTTTATCGGCATTCAGAATTACACCCGGGAAGTCGTTCAGCACTCGTGGTGGACACCCTATATCCGGGCAGGGATTATTCCTGCACAAAAGAGAAAGGTTCCGGTCACCCTGCTCAACTGGGAAATTTTCCCGGAAGGCATCCGGCACTTACTACACAAATTCAATAATTATCCCGAAGTAAAAAGTATTATTGTAACTGAAAACGGAGCTGCTTTTAATGATGAAATCATCCATGGAACTGTTTCGGACATACAACGCACCCATTATCTCCGTAAATACATCAGCGAAGTGATGACGGCTGCAAAAGAGGGAGTAAAAGTGGATGGATACTTTGCATGGTCACTAACTGATAATTTTGAATGGGCGGAAGGTTATTATCCACGTTTCGGACTTATTCACGTCGACTATGCCACTCAAAAAAGGACCATTAAAGCCTCCGGTCAGTTTTACAGCGAACTGATCCGGCTCCAACAATCTCAACAGAAAACTTCTGAGCCATCGTTCACCTCAATGCGCGTGAACAGTTAATGTTTTCACCTCCGGAATGCCATTCAGCTGAAGCACCATGTGTTTTTGCTTCGCTTTTTGCTTAAACTCATGAATGATTTCGAGCACATCATGATCGATATACACGCTATCATTTCCATTGATTATTACTTCACTGTAGGGCGGTATTTTATCGAGTGCATCGCGAAGTTTTTTCTTATTCAGAAAACTGACATTCAGCGCCAGGTCAATCTCAAATTTTTTATGATGCTCACGATCGGTTGTCTGAATAGTGAATCCGGCACGATAGGTATGTTTCACAAGATAGTAAAGAGCGTACACTACACCGATGAAAACACCAGTGAGCAAATCCGTAAACAACACTGCCACCACGGTCACGATAAAAGGCAGTAACTGTTCACGGCCCTGTCGATACACATCCATAATCATCGACGGTTTGGCAAGATTATAACCCGTGCGGATCAGCAACACAGCCAATACACAATAAGGAATTTTGTTCACCAGTACGGTCAGAAACAACAGCGTCAGTAACAACCAAACGCCATGTGAAAACGAAGAACGCCAGGTACGCCCGCCAGCCTCTGCATTAGCCGAACTTCGTACAATCACCGCCGTTACAGGCAACCCGTATAACAATCCTGACAATACATTACCGGCTCCTTGCGCTATCATCTCCCTGTTTTTCCCCGTAATCCGGTGCAAGGGGTCCAGTTTATCAATCGCCTCAATACTCAACAAGGTTTCGAGTGAAGCAACAAATCCGATAATAACGGCATTCTTCCACACCAGCGGCAGCATGAGACCAGACCAATCGGAAGGGAACCGTACCTGCGATATTGAATCATGAGGAATATTCACAAACAGATCAGGAGCCAGATAAAACGAAAAATTCCCCTCTGTCAGCAAGAGTGCTGATACAGATCCGGCCAGCACGGCCACAAACGAAGCAGGAATAAATGAAATCCGGGAAGACACATATTTCTTCCAAAGCACAAGCACCAGCAACGAAAACAATCCGACACTGAATGCCGGAATTGAAACCATCGTACTCAAATTACTCAGGCTATTGAAATCGTGACTAAAGCTAAAAACATTAAAGAGCTCTTTCATCCAGAACTCGGGTTTATTATATCCAATGAGAAAGGGAATCTGCTTTGAAATCAACAGCAGACCGATACCGGCCAGCATCCCTTTAATAACCGATGAAGGAATAAAATGTGTAAACTCAGCGGCTCTCAGCAATCCAATTAACAGTTGAATCAGACCAGAAAGCATCACCGCCATAAAAAACAACTGCATGGATCCCAGCTCCTGAATGGCATGAATGGAAATGGCTGTGAGTCCGGCTGCGGGACCGCTAACACTCAGTGGCGAATTGCTCAGCAATGAAATCAACAAGCCACCGATGATACCGGCAATGAGTCCGGAGTAAACCGGCACCCCGCTTGCCAATGCCACACCGAGGCATAAAGGAAGGGCAACAAAAAAAACAGTAAGTCCGGCCTTGAAATCATGACGAAAAAATGTCTTCAGGGCCATTCTGGTCTTGCGTGCGGTCATCTGACCGGGACCATGATGTATCCGTTTACGGCTTAGATCACTTTCCACCGGTACTCATTGAAACCAGATAACGGAGAATAAGCTCCTGCTTGCCATCATCGATAACCGTAGAGCCCGCTTTCTTATTCACCTTACCAACCATTGGAGGGACAATTTTTGTCCACCCGGCTTCATCCAGTGAAGATGGTTTTTTCAGATCATGGCAACGGCCACAATTCCCTTCGTACAATGACTTTCCTTCCTGAAACTGCGCCTCCGTATAACCTGGATACTTTGAGGACATTTTCTGAACTAAACTATCTGACGTTGTTTTTTTACTGCATGCGATAACCAGTATCAGCATAGCAGGAATGAGCATCTTTTTCATAGGCAGGTTTGAATACAAATTTACTGATTTTAGCATCATACAAGGCTCAATTAAGGAAGCAACACGATAAACTTCAACGAACTTTCAAGTGTTCCGATAGGTTTATTCAATTTTCCAACCACACAACCATCAGATTTTCAAACACTCAACGTTGAAATCTTATTGAAAATGATATTCAACCCATCATCTTTCTGATGTATAAACTATCATCTTTGTGCTTCTGAAGATGAAAAAGCTCTTTGCGGGAAAGGACATCGGATTCCTGGTGAAAAAAAGCGGTATTGCTCTAACCGTTCGTGCCGGCGGCATGATCACGCAGTACCTGTTTATTTATACTGTTGCACGTTTATTGGGTCCCGGACAACTGGGTTCATATACCTTGAGTTTTACCGTTGTACAACTGGTGTCGATTCTCGCATTGATGGGTCTCGACAACCTGTTGATCCGGAAAGTGGCTGCGGGAAGAGCGGCAAACAATCCGGTGATGGTGAAGGAAGCGTACATGGTGAGCAGAAAAGTAACGGCGGTTTCGTCCATTCTGCTGGCGTTTCTGCTTTACTTCCTATCGCCAGTGATTGCCCGTGAGGTATTTCATAAGCCATGGATGGAACAAAATCTGGCCATTGCCTCTATAGCTCTTCCTCCGTTTACATGGATTGTTCTTCACGCCGGAGCGTTCAGGGGTTCGAAAAACATGATTGGCTTTACACTTTTCAAAACGATCATTCCGCTGCTCAACGCGATCCTCATCCTGCTCGCCTATTTCATGGGTGCAGAACAGTTCACGCCGGTGATGGGATTTACGTTTACTGTATTTCTGGTTGCTGCGGGTTATGTATTCGTATGGAAGCGTTACAGCCAACTTGACGATGTTACGATAACCCCCAGCTATACCTGGCAGCAACTGGTTCAGGAAGCTTTGCCGATGATGATTACTGGTTCCATTTTTTTCATCCTCAACTGGGTTGACAATATCGTGATCGGGATCTTCCGCACGGAAGCCGAAGTGGGTATTTACGATACCGCTTTCAAAATATCCTCTGCATCGGCGGCTATCCTGATGGCCGTGAATGCCATTCAGGCGCCTACGTTTGCTGAAATTCACAGTCAGCAGGATCATCAACGTCTGCGCCGGTATGTATATCGTTCTACGCGACTGCTTTTCTATGCTACCGCGCCGCTCACGCTACTGCTGTTAGTATTCCCGGAACTCATCCTTTCCATCTTCGGCAAAGGATTCACCGGTGGCGCACATGCGTTGCAGATTCTCGCCATCGGTAACTTCATCAATTGTATCACCGGCTCAGTAGGTATCCTCCTGATGATGACCGGATACCAGATTCAATACAACCGCATCATCATGATTGCCGCCGGAATCGGGATTGCGTTGAATGTACTGCTGGTTCCGCTGATGGGCATTGAAGGCGCCGCTTGGTCATCAACCATCTCGAAAATTTTCTGGAACCTCGGAGCGGTGATTTATGTATACAGAAAACTCGGTATCGTGTCCATTTATCTCCCGGGACTTAAACGACCCAAAGAATCAAATCAGGAACAAACCGGCGAACCGAACTAAACACATGCAATACGAAGCCAAACTTCCGTCGTTTTTTATTGTTGGAGCTGCCAAAGCCGGAACCACTTCGCTGTATCAATACCTCAGCCAGCATCCGCAGGTGTATATGAGTCCGATCAAAGAACCGAATTTCTTCGCGACCGACATCGACACCAACACACTGCGTCAAGAAGTAAAGGAGCGTATGAAGCTGCTCGATGTTGAAGGTTTTCTGAAGGGAGATATGAAGAATACCATGCATCGTGCATTCCTAAAGCATCCTGATGAATACAAAGCGCTGTTCCGTTTTGCTCAACCCGGACAGGTAAGCGGCGAAGCCAGTGCATCCTATCTCTGGTCGAAAGAAGCTGCTGCAAATATTCATAGCTATCTTCCCACTGCTAAAATTATTATCGTACTACGCCACCCGGCATTGCGCATGTACTCGCACTACCTGATGGACCGCAGAATGGCCGTAACAGAATTGTCATTCGAAGATGCAATAAAAGCCGACAGCCAAAACCCACATCGGAGCTGGGGCAGCGCTTCACTCTATCATGAACTCGGAGAATACTATGAACAGGTTAAAAGATACTATGATATCTTTCCTGCATCACAGATACTTGTATTGTTCTCCGATGAGATGAAAGCGGCACCTGTAACGACAGCACAGCAGGTGTATACATTCATCGGTGTTGATCACTCGTTTACACCTGACACCTCTACCGGACATAATGAAGCTGTTGTACCAAGAAATGGTCTTATTGGCAAAATCATTTCTGTCAATTACCTTCGGGTAAAAATTCGTCGTGCACTCAAGAGAACATTCCTGAAGAAACACATCAAGAAAGCACTCTTTGAGAAAGCAGGAGGAGAACCCATACCTGCAGAAACTTACAATCGCATTACTGAAAGCTACCGGGAAAACATCCAACAGCTTTCCTCACTACTTCAAAAAGATCTACATACATGGCTTCAGAAACGATAAGACCCAATTTTGTGGTGGCCGGAGCGGCCAAATGCGGCACAACCTCGCTGTATCATTATCTGAAACAGCATCCGGATGTATACATGAGTCCTATCAAGGAAACCAATCATTTCTCGCAGGACATCCGGCCGGAAAACTTCAGCGCAGAGTATAAAACCTACGAGCGAGCAAAAAACCTCGATATTGAGCAGTTTGTAAACAGTGACATGACCGGCGATCAATGGGGAGCGTATATCCTTAACCGTGAGCATTACCTGAAACTGTTTCGCTTTGCATCCGGCAAGAAAGCAATCGGCGAAATCTCCAACTCCTACCTCTACTCATCTGTGGCGGCACAAAATATCAGGAATGATTTTCCCGATATGAAAGTGGTGATGATTCTTCGTCAGCCGGCAGAACGCGCCTATTCGCATTATCTTGCCAATTTGCGCGACGGTCGCACTACGCTTCCGTTCCGTCCTGAAGTAGAACACGACGACGCTAAACAACATCATGGCTGGAGTATTTCCCACCTCTACTTTGAACTTGGCTGTTATGCAGATCAGGTAGAACGCTTTCAGAAACTGTTCCCGGCATCGCAACTTCGGATTTATCTTTTCGATGATCTGAAAAACAACAACCGGGCTTTGGTAAAAGACCTGTTTGACTTTCTCGGGCTTCGTCAGGATGTTACCATCAACTTTGATGAAAAATTCAACGAAGCACGGATCCCAAAAAATCCAGGACTCATCAAATTCATCACCCAACTCGGCATCAAGCGACGTATATTCCGGGCCTTACCGAAAGGATGGCAGAAAGGAGTGAAAGACTCTTTCTTCAAAGAAGGAAAAGTACCGAAGCTAAGTATAGAAGACCGCAAATGGATGACCGGCCGTTACGTTGACGACATCCATAAACTTGAAAAACTGATCAACAAAGACCTCTCGCACTGGCTCTCCTGATATGAACGAACGTCCACCATATCCTTTTTTCTTCATTGTTGGTGCACCCAAAGCCGGCACTACTGCGCTGCATGCCTTCCTCGAAAAGCATCCGGAAGTCAGCATGAGCAGCGATAAAGAACCAAATTTTTTCAGCTGGCAGGAAATAGAACAACAACAACTCTACTACCGGAAGAAAAATGTCAAGACGGAAGAAGAATACTATCGTCTCTACCACACCTCTGCCGGAACAAAAATATGCGGAGAAGGAAGCGTATCCTACCTCTGGTATCCGGAATGTCCGGCGAGGATTCAGGCCTTTGCCTCCGACGCCCGTATTATCATCTCCCTGCGCGACCCGGTAAAAAGAGCCTTCTCACATTTTCAGATGGATTATAGTCTGGGCCTTACACCATTCACGTTTGAAGAAATATGGGATAACGGCAGCGAACATCCGAAAAGCGGTGTTTACTTCCAGCAATACTTCCTGCTCAGCAATTATTATCCACAGGTAAAACGCTATGTCGATCGTTTTGGCGAACGCGTACTGATTCTCTTCCATGAAGAGATGGTTGCACAACCGGCCACAACCATTAGCCGGCTTTGTTCATTCCTGCAACTATCTCCACTCTCTGCAGACAGCGAAATTGAACAACAGAATGTGACCGCAGCCGGAAAAAACAGTCTGGTACGGGCGCTGTATAAAAACGAAGGGTTGCGGAAGATGGTTGGTATCATAGCGGGAGACAAAGTAAAGGACCGGATCAAATCCATGCTCTTTACAAAAAAGGCATTGCCGCAGTTATCATCCGATATGGAAAAAACACTCCGGGAATACTACCGTCATGACGTACAACAACTCGAACAATTAACAGGAAAAAACCTGCAACACTGGTTGCCCGTCTGATTCTACCGAACAAAGCATGGCCCGACTGATCCTGATGCTGTACAACAAGGTGTTCATCCCCTTTATCTGGGTGATGTTCTTCATCCTTAGTTTCAGGGTACTGGCCCGTTTTCCGTCCGGGATCTTTGAAGGACTCTTTCTGGTAATGATGGTGATCTGCATGGTTATCTCCATCCGTGAAATTGTGGTTGGCTGGACGAAAGGAAAATCCAATTATTATCAACTGGTATTATTGCCCTTGTTTCTGCTTCCTTTCATCGTAGCCTTTCAAGCCAATCGCATTTTCGGCCAACCCTACCTTATGGGACTACTGGCGCAGCGTCAGCACTTCATCATATTTGCAGGATACTTCCTTGTTTTGCAGTTTCAGAAAGGAAGAATTGATCTTGCACTGTTTGAAAGAAGAATGCTGCTTGCGCTTGGCATCATCATGAGCATCATGATGTTCTTCAGTATATTTATTGATCCACGGTTTTTTAATGGAACTGACTTTGTGGAGTTCAGTCTCAACAAAGGCTGGCACTATGAATTTCCCAGTGATGTTATTGCGACAGTTATTTTATTCTCCACATTCAAAGTACTCTCGGAAAACCGATTCAGGTATCTGGTTCCACTCCTGATGGGGCTGCTCTATTTTGTCATCTACATTCAGGACCGGTCGCAGTTGCTGGTGATCACCACTACGATCGGTATATATTTTCTACGCAATGTCTCTCTTGGAAAGAAAGTCGTTTATGCTTCCTGGGGGATACTGTTGCTGTTAACCGGCTTTGGCATCATCCGACTTGCCAATCCTGAGCTCATCGATCACTACGTAACGATGTTCACCAATGCCTCCACCATAGCAACCGGAGGACATACCAGCGAATACTCCACCAACATGCGGCTGGCCGAAAGTGCCATCGCCTTAAAAGGATTTGCCGAACACCCCTTCTTGGGCAACGGGTTCGTATCTGCACAATACAAAGGAGGATTTTCCGGATTCTTCGGATATTTCTACGCCAGTGATGTCGGCATTCTGGGCAACCTCTTCGTTTACGGAATCATTGGTACCTTCATTTTTTACATTCCGTTCCTGCTTGTATTAAGCTGGACGAGGAAACTCCGCAAATACGACGACAATCTGCTCACCACTGCACAATACGGATTGATCTTTATTTTCATGGACATGATTACAGCCGCATCCAATATTAAGTACATGGGATTGCCTACTATTTTCTTTGCCATCGTATATTTCTACCGGTTCAGAAACGACAACACCACGTTAGCCACACAGAAAAACTGACCATCCGATGAGCGCGCACACCGACTTCCCATCCACAGCTGAACTCAATACACGAAGAATGCTCTTTGTAGTTGGCAACAGCCGCTCGGGCACTACCATGCTTGGAAGAATCCTCGGACGAAATTCGGAAGTACATAAGTTTCCTGAACTTCATTTATTCGGCCCCTGTGTAACTCATGGCGAAGAATTTCAAACAGTGAACCGAAGTGAAGCGATCCGTATCTACTCATGGCTGCTGGATGTATCCGAAAGAAAATTACATGCGGAACGACAACCTGAGAAATACAGAAAGGAAGCAGAAATGCTGGCAGGTGCTACCAATCAAATGCAACCGGCAACTGCTTGGGATCTTTACCAGCACTTTGTATTTTATGAAATCACCAAACACGGAAAAACCATTCCCAGCGAAGACCTTCCCGGCAATGTATTCAAACTGGATCAGCTGCTGAGCAGGTTTCCGGAAGCACGGGTCATTCATATTGTCAGGGATCCCCGTGACGTGTTGTTATCGCAAAAGAACAGGAGAAACAGGCGCAAAATGGGCGCAACCTATGTCGGCAGGAAGGAAACCATGCGATTCTGGGCCAACTATCATCCGCTCTTCATTTCGCGTCTTTGGAACAATGCAGTGAGAGCGGGATTAAAGATCAAAGATCCCCGGGTTAAAACCATTCACTTCGAAACACTCATCAGCGATCCTGTAACAACAATTAAAGAAGTTTGCGTGCATGCCGGTATCGCTTTTCAGGATGATATGTTATCGATTCCGCAAGTGGGATCCTCCACCCGGAAAGATGCACCGGAAAAAATGGGCATAGATGCCGGGCGTTCGGGAGCCTGGTCGAAAGGAGGATTAACCGACATGGAGATTGAAATATGCGAAAAGGTGAATCAACAGCTCATGCAAAAGCTGGGATATCCGCTCTCCAATAAGAAAGGATCTCTGCTTGAGCGACTCTGGTTAACAGTGTTGCTTCCTGTAAAAGGGTTTGTTGCCTTGCTGCTCAACTGGAAACGCACCCGTGGTATTTTCAAATACATGGCACAGCGATTCCAGACAAAGAGTTAATTTTTTTCCTTTAATTTGCAGTAAACACGCTCAGACAGCGTCATTGCGTTTGTCTGGATTTTATTCTTACAACCATGAAAAAGAACATCACTGCACCCTTCTTCGGACTGGCCTTCTTTCTGCTGGTCCCGATGGTTTGTGTAAAGAAAACAGTGCCATCAAATGGCAATGGTTCCAACGAACAAACAAGCACTGAAACATCTCCCGGAACTCAAGCGATTAATGGAGAACTTCCTAAAAACTGGCCCTGGCGCGGAATTTCATTTCAATCAGAAAACTCCGATACTGCTGATGTCACCTATCTTGCAAGTATTGGAGTGAATCATATTCGCATACAACTAAAGCCAACCATTCGTGCCCGCCGCGACAAGAAGGACCCAACTGCTTCATTCTGGGAAGAACTTAGATGGGCGGATGGTATTCTTGATGCCTGTAAGCGAAATGGTATTACAAGTCTTGTTGCGTTCAATCATCTAGTATTGGATCCGGAAAAAAATCTTGACGATAAAGACCGCATATTCTGGACAAACAAATCCTATACTGACAGTGCATTCAAGATGGTTGAGATTATCGTCAGCAGGTACAAAAACCGGGGCGATGAACTTGCAGCCTATGAAGTAGTGGGAGAACCTGCTGTTCAGGAGAAAGGGAAAAGTCCGGAAGTGCCGCCAAACCTCGAAGGCTTCTACAAAAAAGTCCTGCAGATCATTCGCAAATACGATCAGCAACGATGGTTTCTTCTCACTCCGGGACCATGGGGTGAGCCAACCAACTATAAAGACTTCAAACCTTTTAACATTAAAGACCCCAAACTGATATATGGTGCTCATATGTACCTGCCAAATCTTTATACACATCAGGGGTTAAAAGGCAGAGATAAAGGATTAAAATATCCCGGGATAGTTAAAGCAGAAAACTGGAACAAAGATCTGGTTGAAAAGAAAATTGCCAACCTGAAAAAATTCCAGGACGCCTATGGTTATCCGGTTTACGTAGGTGAATTCCAAACTGTACGTTGGGCACAAGGAGCGGATCAATGGGCCAAAGATGTATTACAGTCTCTGGATAAATTCAAGTTCAGCTGGAGCATGTTTGCCTATGAAGCCGGCACCGAAGCCTGGGATCCGTTTTATGATGTTGTTGACAGAAGTAAACCATCTACGCAATGGGAGATAAAATTCGTTGGAAAAGAAACTCCCTTGTGGAAATATATGATCTCCGAGTACCAGAAGAATAAATCTGCAAAATAAGTGTCGCATTCACCTGCAGTAGCCCTGATAGATCCGGTAGGTATAAAAGCCGGCATGGATCACTACGACCTGCTGCTCTGCAGAGGAATGCAGGAAGCAGGCAAAGAGGTGATTCTGTATTCAAACTTCACTGCTGCTGAACAGAACGTACCCGTAGAACAGGTGTTTTTTAATACCGGAGTGGCCAAATGGAAGGCGGTTACCAGTAATTTCTTCGGACATCTGAAAGCATTTCGTGCCTGCAAAAAGCAGAACATCCAGTGGATTATTGTACATGTTTTCAGAGCGGGAATTTTCGATCTGGTTACCTTCACGATTGCGCGGCTGATGGGATTAAAACTCTGCACCATCATTCACGATATTGAAAGCCTCGACACTGTAACTGTTCCGTTTGTCAGGAACCGGGTGTTGCATCAGCTTCCATCTCAGCGGGTGGTTCACAATGATTTCTGCAAAACAGAACTAACACATCAGCCCGGTGATAAGGGTAAACCCATTACCGTTATACCCCACGTTCATTTCCGCCATCTCTTCGGCAAATATATCGATCAGCCGTCTCTGCTTACCGCATTGAAAGAGGATCATATACTCGCCCGAACTCTGCATCCACAGCTTGAAACCGCGCTGAAAAACAATATACCGGTTCTTCTGTTTTTCGGGCAGATTAAAAAAGCGAAAGGACTGGAGGTTTTTCTGGAAGCCATTGCGCAGGCAAAAGGAGAATTTGTTGCTGTGATTGCCGGAAAACCCCGTGATGACCAATGGCAACGATATGATGATATCATAACGGCCTTGAATATCCGAAACAAGGTAATTCCGGTTATCCGGCACATCAGCGATCCCGAACGTGATTTCCTTTTTGCAGTAAGCCGGTCTGTTATTTTACCCTATACCCATATTTACCAAAGCGGTGTTTTACTCATGGCGATGAGTTTCCCTCTTGCTGCTATTGCCTCTGATTTACTACCGAACCAGTATCTTGTTCACCATCGCGTAAATGGACTTCTTTTCAAAAGCGGACATGCTGATGATCTGGCACGACAGATGGAAACGTTGATAGAAGAAGCTGATTTCGCTGAACGTCTCCGTCAGAAAGGCCTGATGGATATTGATGCACTTTATAACCCGGGAAGAATCGGGAAGATGTTTGCGGAAATACTGAGGTGAGGTGTTGAGTTGCGGTCCCGCCATTGCTTCGCAATGCGGGAAGCTGAGTTACGGAGTTGCGGAGTTACAGAGATGCAGAGATGCATCATGCACTCCGTGCGGGAGGTGAAAGAGAGGCAAGAGGTAAAGAGGAGCAAGAGGTGAAGAGGAGCTATAGATTAAGAGGAGCAAAAGAAGTCAGTGGCCGGCGTCGACTGGAATGAACTGAAAAAAACATCAGCAAGTGCTACAGCGCAACACAGTATTGGTGAAGTAAACTGAGTTCAAGCTGTCAGCAAAGACATTCTATATCCATTCGAAACACAGAATCTTAGAAACACAGAATCTTCGAATCCTCAAAACACAGAAACTTAGAAACTTCGAAACACAGAATCCTAGAAACTTCGAAACTCTGCAGCTCTGAAACTCTCAATCTCAAAAACCTACTCTACCGTTACACTCTTCGCAAGGTTACGGGGCTGATCCACGTTACAGCCGCGCATCACAGCAATGTGGTAGGCCAGTAACTGCAGCGGAATAACGCTTACCAGCGGAACCAAAATCTCGTCGGTTTCAGGAATTTCAATCACGTAATCAGCCATGTCTTTCACCACTTCATCTCCCTCCGTAACAATAGCGATGATTTTACCCTTACGTGCTTTTACTTCCTGAATATTGCTCACTACCTTCTCGTACGATCCATGCTTGGTAGCAATGACTACCACCGGCATTTCTTCATCGATCAAAGCGATCGGGCCGTGCTTCATCTCGGCAGCCGGATAACCTTCTGCATGGATGTAGGAAATCTCTTTCAGTTTTAATGCGCCTTCCAGGGCTACAGGGAAACCATATCCACGACCGAGATAAAGGAAATTACGGGCGTCTTTGTAACGCTCTGCAATCTTCTTCACGCCTGCGTTCGATTTCAATGCGGCTTCTACTTTGGTCGGAATGGTTTCAAGTTCGTTCAGCACCTGACGGAAGCGCGACTCGGTAATCGTACCCCGTTTATGTGCAAGCTGCAAAGCCAGCAACGTGAGTACTGTAACCTGCGCCGTGAAGGCCTTGGTAGAAGCAACACCGATTTCAGGACCGGCATGGGTATAAGAACCGGCATGTGTAGCACGAGGGATACTGGATCCAACAACGTTACAAACACCGAAAATAGTAGCACCTTTTGTTTTAGCCAGCTCTACTGCCGCTAATGTATCTGCTGTTTCGCCACTCTGAGAAATGGCAATCAGTACATCATCTTCAAATATGATCGGATTACGGTAACGGAATTCAGAAGCATACTCTACCTCCACCGGAATACGGGCGAGGTCTTCGATCAGGTATTCAGCAACCAGTCCGGCATGCCAGGAAGTACCACAGGCAGCGATCATGATGCGCTTGGCATTCACAATGCGTTGCTCGAACTCGCGGAGTCCGCCCAGTTTCAGACGGCCATTCACCGTATCGATACGGCCGCGCATACTATCAGCAATTGATCGCGGTTGCTCGTAAATCTCTTTCAACATGAAATGCTCGTACCCGCCTTTCTCCAGTGCTTCGAGTTTCATCTCCAGCTCCTGAACATACGGTACTTTGATTTCATTGCCGATGGTTTTCACCGTGAGTTCACCATGATCAATTACGGCTACTTCACCATCATTGAGGTAAGCAACGTTCTTGGTATATTCTACAATCGGCGTAGCATCAGAAGCCACGAAGAACTCATCTTTCCCGATACCCACAACTATCGGCGAGCCTTTACGGGCAGCGATGAGTTTATGCGGATCGTTTTTGGAAATGATCACGATCGCATAGGCACCCACCACCTCACCCAGGGCCAGACGCACCGCTTCTTCGAGTGGCACATTGACTTTCTGGTAGATGTCTTCGATGAGATGAATCAACACTTCCGTATCGGTATCACTCTCAAACACGTGACCATTCTTCGACAATTCAGCTTTGATAGCTGCATAATTTTCGATGATGCCATTGTGGATGATCGCGAATTCCTTCGACTGTGAAAAATGCGGATGCGCATTGCGGTCGTTCGGTTCGCCGTGCGTAGCCCAGCGGGTATGTCCCATACCGAGGTTTCCGCCCACGTTTTTTCCTTTTACGAAATCAGCAAGATCACTCACCTTGCCGGCTTTCTTATATACGTTCAGATTGCCGTTGAGCAATGCTACACCGGCGCTGTCATAACCGCGGTATTCGAGGCGCTGAAGGCCTTTAATGATGATCGGATACGCCTCGCGTTGTCCGATGTAAGCAACAATTCCACACATGATCAGGGATTGATTTTTGTGGTAGTGACAATTAATTTTATTGAACCCTGCCCTTTGAGCAGTGTACGACGGGCATTGGAGGTACTTCCTCCTGCAACCAGGAAAAGTCCATAGTCTTTACCACCTTCTTCTACGACTTTCTTCACGGTTTGTTGCAGGTATCGTGCAATGTTAAACGTATAGGTGTCAGAAGCATCATTGAACGCTCCACCGTAGTAGGAAGATGTTTCCAGTGCATCTGCGGTGGTGGTATTCGCTCCTGTAGAATCGCTGCCGAAAATCAGGAGGTTAGCATGGGGTGCAAAGTTGTTGTTGAGTCCTGTGCTGTTAATGTCGAAGATCAGTTTTGCCGAGCTTATCGCAACCGGACCATCTGCATAGAGAGAAGCAATATTCTGCACCACCAGGCTATCTTTCACACCAGCCATCGACAGGACTGCAATGTCATTATCCGGAATCTGGTCGAGGGCTGCAACCGGTGGCTGATGATGAACATAACTTAACCGGATCGCATTCACATCAATGATAAATTCATAACTCTTGTTTCCGGAAAAATACAATGTAAGGCGATGATATCCAGACGTTGAAGGGAAAGACGCAATACTACCGGAACCGTCTACACTATCGACCATATAAATCCCTTTGAAGTACTCGAGGAAGGCGGTGTTACTGGCAAAATTGGCGGGATTACTGATGTATTCACGCAGCAGACGTCCGCCAAATGCTGTATCCAATGGCAAACGGATCTGCGGAGCATATTTCGTTCCGCCAACCACTACGCTGTCTTTAATGCGTGGTTTCATATCCACATGACCCAACAACGTACTGTGCCCATACTGATGCGCTGAGTAATAGGTACTGTCAGAATAAAGTTTATCGGTCAGCTCATAAGCACTGATATGGTGCATCTGAGTTGTATCGCCATTTATATCCTTATACAGCAGACTCAACACAATTGAATCAGGAGTAGTAGCCCCACCGAAAGTGGATGTTGTAATGGTATTCCCTATTCTGACCTGCGACACAAATCCGGCGAAGGTTTTTCCGCTGTACACATCATCGTAACTACCGAGAAAAAGAGTCGGCAACTCGATCAGGTTCTTGGTCGGACTCCACATTATCAGGGAATCTTCCGGAACCAGATAGGAATACACTTCCAAAGTATCTACCTGAACACCAGGCTGTTCGGATACAGGTTGAAGGTCAAGGCCGATCAGATCCGGTTCATTACAGGCCGGATACAAAAGACTGATAGACAACAGACATAATGCTGAAGCCAGTTTTTTCAGATGCAACATGCGGGCGAAGGTACATGAAAAACTCTGATACAGAGGTAACGTTAAAGTAAGATGGAGTGTATTAATCAGCGAGGACGGAGTCTTCCAGAACAGCCTCGTCATAGAAGGCATCATAGGCCTCGATGTATTCTTCGGGTGATTTGTAGTCAAGAGTGGGCTTGCTGAGTTTTTTGAATGCCGTCTCTACCTGTTCATGAATCGAGGGAGAACTCTTCACCACCGCATCAGACCAGTTCATCGCCAGTTTGGTTAGACTAACGTAGTTCGGATCATTCAGATCCTTCACATCATTGGCAGTAAGGCCATCCATGAGGATTTTTTTTCCGAAATTATCATTAAACGGCTCTTCGAAAGAATCATTGTACAACGAATAAACAACTTTCGAATTGTGGAACATCGGATCTTCCTTGTAGCTGGTTTTTATCAGCAATGGAACAAGCGCAGTCATCCAGCCGTGGCAATGGATGATATCCGGTGACCAGCCCAGCTTTTTCACCGTCTCGAGAACACCACGGGCAAAGAAAATTGCGCGGTCGTCATTGTCGGAAAAGAATGTACCATCCGCATCGCGGGTCGTATGTTTGCGCTGGAAATATTCTTCATTATCAATAAAATACACCTGCATACGGGCTGCCTGAATCGAAGCCACCTTGATAATCAGCGGATGGTCAGAATCATCGATAATCAGGTTCATCCCGGAAAGGCGGATCACTTCATGAAGCTGATTGCGTCGCTCATTGATATTTCCAAACTTCGGCATGAACGTACGAATCTCTTTTCCACGCTCCTGAATACCCTGCGGAAGATAACGGGCAATCTTACTTTGTTCGTTTAACTCCAGATAAGGATGGATCTCGGATGAGATAAACAATACGCGGGCTTTTCTCATAGCTTTCTTCACAATGGTGAAATTAGTGGTGCAAAGGTACGGAATATAAGCCTATAATTCATTATAACAAGAGAGGCGGAGCCTATTGGATATTAAAAAAGATTTTCGTATAGGAGAATTCAGCCGCGGGGCCGCATGTAGCCGGCTTCAGGCTGCAGGGGCGGCAGGCTGCAGGGGCTTCAGGCTGCAGGGGCTTCAGGGGCTGCAGGGGCTGCAGGCTTATGGCACAACCACGCCAGAATAGCGTTCACGAATGAGTTCGAGGGTATCGGTTACTTCGTCGTAGGAAGGGCTTGTGACGAGTTTCATCCTGATCTCTTTGAAATGATCGAGTCCTTTGAAGTAGTTGGTATAGTGACGACGCATCTCCACAATCCCTACAAAATTTCCTTTCCAACGGATGGAATAGTCGAGGTGTGCTTTACAGGTATCAACGCGTTGAGAGATCGTGGGCGCAGGAAGTAATTCGCCGGTGGCGATGAAATGTTTTATTTCGTTGAAAATCCAGGGATAGCCAATGCTGGCACGACCGATCATGACACCGTCAACACCATAACGGTTACGCATATCCACTGCTTTCTGCGGAGAGTCCACATCTCCGTTGCCGAAGATGGGAATATGAATGCGCGGGTTGTTTTTCACTTTACCAATGAGGGTCCAGTCGGCCGGACCTTTATACATCTGTGCGCGCGTGCGTCCGTGAATAGCCAGTGCTGAGATGCCAATATCCTGCAGGCGCTCTGCCACCTCTTCAATATTCTTGGTTTGCTCGTTCCAGCCGAGACGCGTTTTCACGGTGACGGGCAACTTCACTGCTTTCACCACTTTCTCAGTCAGGCGCACCATCTTGTCAATGTCCTGCAGCAGACAGGCTCCCCCACCCTTGCTCACAACCTTATGCACCGGACAACCATAATTGATATCGATGAGATCAGGTCCTGCAGCTTCAGCGATACGGGCTGCTTCCTCGAGCGAATCTTCATTTCCGCCAAATAACTGAATACCCACCGGACGTTCATAGTCGAATACATCCAGCTTTACCTTACTCTTGGCAGCATCACGGATCAATCCCTCACTCGAAATAAACTCGGTGTACATCATATCCGCACCATGCTGTTTGCACACAAAACGAAACGGGGGATCGCTCACATCCTCCATCGGTGCGAGGAGGAGCGGGAAATCAGGGAGCGATATGGGACCTACGTTTACCAATTAAGTTCTATTTTACAAGAGCAACCAATTATAATTCTTCACTTCTGCGATATCTAATTTCAACACGAGGGTTCTATTTTTCCTTTCTCTTCATTTTAACCGGATCCTGTCTGCAATCAAAAACATCTGTAATGTAAATTTCATTCCCGGAAACTTTATAGATGATTTTATAATTCCCCTCTAACAGAAACCGGTGACCTTCGTTCAAATCTTTTAGGTTCTCCTCAATCATCCCTAACTCAGGTTGACGCACAAGTAACTTAACAGCAGAAAACACTGATTTTTTAATATTTTCTGCCACACGATCACCAGCTGCCATTTTATGATATCTGTAAATTTTTTTAAGCTCAGAAACAGCAAAATTTGTCCAGAAAATCTGCTTCATATTACTTCCAGTTTTTCGCCTGATTTTCCAGGTCTTTCTGGCTCATCACAAGGCCTTTTTTAATTTGTTTTTCCGAGAACTCTGCCCGTTTGATGAGTTCTTTTTTAGAAAAAACAATATCAGCCGGCTTTACAGATTTCAGGCTTTTCTGAATAGTAGACTCAACCTTGTCGAACACTTTTTCATCTTGTATCCCAAGAAGATATTCAATCAGCAGTATTTTTCGGAGATGGAGGTTAGATGTTTTCATTTTGATCCTATTAAGAAGGCTTATCAGCTGGTGAACTTTACAATACATCCATTCAAAATGACAAACATCCGATATGGCGGCCAGTCATCTTTCGGTTGAAAGTCTACCTTTGCAGCTGCAAAAATACGAAACAATGCAGCTTCGCGCCAGTCTTGCCGATCGTCCGCCGTACAGAAAGTTTCTCATTCTGGTCGGGCTCACACTCGTTTTCGCAGTATTACTCACCGGAATCGGTGCCGGATTAGCCAATGCGCTGTTCGGTATTGATCTCATGAACGATCCTTCGGTGTACGACAAAGGCGTTCAGCCCGGTATAGTAGGGGCATTCCGGTTGTTGCAGTCTCTGGCAGCAATTGGCACTTTTATTCTGCCGGCCCTCCTTGCAGCCTATCTCTTCAGCAGCAACAGCAACGCCTATCTCGGCCTTGATAAAAAAGCACCGGTTCCCGCTGCGATCATGGTGTTTTTACTGCTGATCATCGGTATCCCCTTCATCAACTGGATGAGCTTCATCAACCAGGAAATGCATTTACCGGCTTCGCTGAAGAGTGTAGAAGACTGGATGAAATCGAGTGAAGAACAAGCCTCGCACATTACCAAAATCCTGCTCGGTACCGGCACCATCGGCGACCTGTTCAGCAATCTCTTTGTGATTGCCTTATTACCGGCTGTTGGAGAAGAACTATTCTTCCGGGGAATCGTGCAGAAACAATTTCAGGAGCTGGCCAACAACCGTACAGCGGCCATTGTGCTCACCTCGGTGCTCTTCTCTGCGCTGCACATGCAATTCTTCGGTTTCATTCCGCGGTTTGTGCTGGGCATGCTGCTCGGTTTCCTCTATGTATGGAGTGGCTCCATCTGGCTCTCCATCATTGCGCATTTCATCAACAATGCCGGCGCGGTCATTCTCACCTGGCAACTCACCCGCACCAATACCGGTATCAACCCAGACACCATTGGTATTGAACCCGGGCAGGAACTCATCCTTGGTGTCAGCGTTTTCATGTCGCTGGCCGGGGTTTGGTTTTTGAGGAAGAATCTGGAGGGGAAGAGCAAGTAAAATTGACGCCGGGGCACCCCTCCCGCCTTATCAATCCCATCCCGCACATCAATCTCCCCATCATCAATCCCATCCCGCGCATCAATCCCCCCCCTCATCAATCCCATCCCGCACATCAATCTCCCCATCATCAATCCCATCCCGCGCATCAATCCCCCCCTCATCAATCCCATCCCGCGCATCAATCCCCCCCTCATCAATCCCATCCCGCCTTATCAATCCCGCTGCTTGCAGCGGGATAATCAATCTCATCCCCACCATCATCACCCTACCCATTTTGAACAATCATTTGTTAATAAAACGGCAAATTTTATTATCTTTGCCGTTCATCGATTCAAACCTATCTAAACCATTCATTCTCATGTTTCAACAGCTCAAAAACAAGGGTGTGATTACCCGACCGGCTGATGCCAATGGCAATGCCGCTATCAACATTATCGGTGCAGGCACTGTCATTGAAGGAGAAATCAAGTCGAATGGTGATGTTCGGATCGACGGAACTATCCGTGGATCAGTTACTTCCAAGGCCAAAGTGGTGATTGGAAGCACCGGACAGGTAGAAGGTGATGTTTTATGTCAGAACGCCGATATTTCGGGTTCGGTGAAAGGAAAGACGACTGTTGCAGAGATGCTTTTTCTGAAAGGTCAGGCGAAGATTATTGGTGATATCCAGACCGGCAAACTGGTAGTTGAGGTAGGCGCCAGCTTTACCGGTAACTGCAGCATGGGACCTGAAATCAAGCAAATCAGAAATGCCGAGCGAAGCACCGAAAAACTCGCCGAAAAAACAGCTTGATAATTACGTCCGTTTCTCGGCGATGGGACTCCAGATGGGAGCCACCATTTTTCTCATGACCTGGGCCGGGATAAAACTGGATGCCTGGCTACATTTAAAATTTCCTGCATTTACATTGCTCTTTGCACTTTTATCAGTGACGGGAGTGTTGTACTATTTCATTAAACAGGTAAGCGCAAAGAAGTAGGCTGCAGGCTACAATGCTGCAATGCTACAATGCTACAATGCTGCAGGCTACAATGCTGCAATGCTACAATGCTACAATGCTGCAGGCTACAATGCTACAGGCTACAATGCTACAGGCTACAGTCCCGCAGCGAGCTGCGGGAGCAGGCCACAGGCCACAATGCTGCAGTCGGCAGGCATGAGGCTTGAAGCCTGAGGCGTGAGGGATGCGGCATGAGGCTGGCATTATGGTAGTGACGACTTTGTCATGAGCGAATCATCGATGGCTGATTTTATCTTTACCACCGAATCGATCAATGCATTGGGGACGGTTACTGAAAGCACATACTCCTTCACTTTCCATGCTCCTGATTGCAGCACAACAACGCCTGAGCCGCGACAAATTTTCATCTGTGTATCCAGAAGTTCATCGAACCAGGCGATATCATTATGCTCTCCGAAACTGATATGTCGATTCATCGCTTTAAAATCCCATGTTCTCTTCTTTTCAAAATACGGCTTAGCCCATTCCATGAATTCAGCTTTTATCCAGCGTTCTGTTGCATCTGTTCCGATGAAGATAGCATCGTCAGTAAAAAAATTGAAATAACGAATATAATCAGCATTGGCCGCTGCAATATTGAAAGAGTCGAGCATAGCACCGATGGCTTGACGCTGAGCCAGTGTGTCTAACTGTGATGAATTATTATGATCAACACTTGACTTGTCTTTGCAAGAAATGATGGAAACAAAAAAGAGAAAGGGCAGCAAGTATTTCATAGTTGTATGATAAATCATGATATTCAGTTTTTATGAATGTATCTATTGGTCCGGGAACAGAAAATACTTTTCAGATAACAAATCTATTTCATCTTCTCCATGCGTTCGGTGCGGACACTGGCCATAAATCGTGCAATCACTCCCTCCTTCCCCGAGCCTTTTACATTTTGCACAAGGTCTTTCTCCAGATCAAAGATCGCCTGTTCTTCGTTTCCTTCTTCGGAAATCTGCAATTCACCGTAGATGCAAGATGACCAGTTTTTCATATCTGTAGCAGTAAGATCGGGAGCGATGTCGAAATAAGAAGCAAAAGTCATTGTGTTTTCACGTAGAAAATCCATGGCCGCCAATCCCAGCGCTTCCGAATAGAATCCATCGGCGCCATTCAATGATTTGGTAAAAACGAGAAAATAGAAAAGGTCTTCATCCTGCTCTGGTGTAAACAACAATTCGGTGATGGAAAGCATCAGGGAGTCTTCCGCTTTGATGAGTCGTCCTTCACGCAAAACTTTCTTGTAGTAATTCGGGACTGAGGGGTTCTTTACGGCAGCGTCCAGTTCCTGTTGCAGATCCTCCCGGGTGACGGTATCGGGAACCATTTCCTGTACTCTTTCGGCAGAAGGATATCCTCTGGCTGATTCAGTTGATGTGTCATCGTAGATCTGCGAACAGGATACCACAAGAAAAACAAACATACCGTAAAGAAGCATTGAACAGAGACGTACCATAAGTTGAGTTCTAACGGCGAAGGTAGTGAACGGATCTGACCTATCCTTGTGTACTCAAATAATACCGGATCTACTGCCAGTTGAACGCCTGTCTGCTGATTGGTCAATATCACGTAGTCATGATCCCGGAAAAATGAAGAGGTAAAATCTGCAGAGGAATATACCAATCAGTAACACGACAAAGAAGACAAGGATAATTTTCACTTTACTCATCTCCTGCCTTTCAATGCTGAATCATGATTGCTTATCTGAGCGGAATAACTTCCAAAACAGACACTTTATTGTGTTCGTAGCTGACGACAGTCAGCGAATGAATTGATCCTCGGATATTGAAGCCGGTTGCATTCCATTCATCGGCCATCTGCTTACAAACCTGCGGATCGGTATTATTCCCCACACCGATATGAGGAATATAATCGATATCGAGCCGGAGATGTTCAGATAGTCTTCCCCTATAGAGCACATCGTGTAAACGGATAAAATTACTATTGCCTTCGTCCGGAACGAGGAAGGTATGGTACATCGGAGAGAACGCATCTTTGTTGATGATAGCATAACGCAGTACAAATGAAAACGATCTCGTTGTGGCAGCCTTCGTTCTGGCCTCGCCGATAAACTCGTCCTCCGGAATATTCCCCACAGGAAAAACCAGTGTAAAATGTGGGGCTACCACATCGTAATACAGTCGATCATGCACCGCACGAAAACGCTGGATCTGTTCCAGATCTCCGGGAGAGAATTCAGGGTAAGCGATAACCAGCAGCGACATCGGGAATAAATATAGTTAAAGCTGTTCACTTTTCATCTGGTGAAACAAACCAATAATCACACATCTGCTGTTTATTGTCCTGACCTGCTCAGTTCGATATGCGAAAACACTTCCCACTTACCCTGTTTATTCAATGAAACAGCGTGCGAGGTCCACTGCTGGTTTCCCAGGTCATAGGAAAACGTATTGACCAGTTTACCTTCCGGGTAATTAAACACCATCTCAATCGCATTACCTTTCTGCACACCATAACCCAGCGTCTCGGAAAAAGGTCCGCCGAAATTATCCAGCCAATGCACCACATACTGCTTCTTATCGCAATCATACCCGATCATCACCTTAGCGATATAGGCAGGCTGTGCTGAAGTATCGGTCAGGTTCATCTCTAAAAACTGATGATTCAGCACCCATAACACATTGAATGCATATCCTACCTTCTCCCCCATTACTTCACCGCTCGCCTGCCAGGGACCGGTCAGCTGATCGAGGAGAGAATCAGAAAAATACTCCTGATTGCATTGGAGCGAATCCTGAGCACTGATTGTTGTTATGCACACCAACAAGAATGTACAAAACAGAAGAAGACGATTCATTATTATAGTTTGTTTATAGATGTAAAAGTAACAGACTATTTTCTATAAATCAAGGGAATCATTTCTGCTGCTTCAATCATTCTCTAATCTCGTAACACAACTCTACCATCCCGTTTTTATAGGCTGTAGTGTCCTTCAAATTCAACAAGAATTCATCACCGATTTGATCGAAAAAAGGTAATCCGCCTCCTAATATAATGGGCAAGATACTTACTCTAATTTCGTTCGCCAGTTTCAGTCTGATAATCTCTTTGATCAATGCCGAACCTCCAACAACCCAGACATTTTCAAAGTTAGGTTTTAGCTTTTCGTTTACAAACCTGACTAACTCACCCGAATGGAATGATATGTTCTTTCGATCATCATGAAAATGGCGGGTTGTCAAAACGAACGTAGGTTTATCACCGTAAGCCCATCCATAATCTTTGGAAAGTTCCACTGCAAGCTCGTAAGTTTTCGAACCCATTACATAACAATCAATCTTCTTCAGAAACTCCTCCGGGTCTTCCCCTTCAATCCCTTTTTCGTAGTTGCACGAAGTTTCAAACCACGAGATACTGTTATCCGTTCTTGCAATATACCCATCAAGGCTGGAAACCATGTGTATCGTCAGATTAAAACCCTTTGTTTTCATTTCCATTGAGTATATGATTCTTTTCTATTGCTGAATTATCTTCAAGCTGAAAAACAAAATTAATAATTAGCATTAAATCAAATAGCCTCATGGTCTGATAATAGGGAACTCCGATTTCACATGGCCAATTGAATGATAAAATTAATTGACGTCAATGTTCATCCTCTACCACCTAAATCAACCATGCGCAGGAAAAGGGAGTAACAGACCTGAATAAATTTCTAACTCCGGTGTACGGTGATACCCATTAAAAATGCTCATGAAATTAATCTGTCATTTACACAGTTCCATCTTTAATCCTGTGTAGCCGGTACATTTAATTCAGGTTGAACTGACGCTTCACCGGGCGGAAACTTTCATCCGCTCAAACACCTCGCTTATGATACTGTCAAACAGTGCCTCGGATATCTCCGGGTAATTATATTTAATCTGCCGGAGTAAATGCCGATAGGTTGTTCTATACAGTTCAATGATATGTGGTAAAACGATTTCCGGTTTCCCTGTATCCGTCTCCAATAGTGAATGATATTGCTTTTCGATCCAATCGTATTCTGCCTTCCAGTCTTCAAAAGCCGCAGGGTAATATTGAAATTCAGGGTCAATCAGTTTGTTCATGCTATCCCAGGCCGGGTTGCTTTCAAATAAGTGAAAGAGTATATCGAACAATCTGGTTTTTCCAGTTTCTCTGCGATGCTCCTCCGGAAGGCTGGTTATCACTTCGCTCATCGCTTTACGAAACTGTTGCACAACAATTGCTCTTGCAGCGGCATAGGCCGGCAGTTTCTCATTGAAAAGAACTCCATAAGTCGCTCTCAGTGCAACAACCCTGGGCTTCCATTTAGCACGGCTGGTCTTTTCTATTTCTCTGTGTACATAATAATCATATTGCCAAGGGCCTTCAACGCTCGACTCTTCAAAATGTTCGCCGGTGTAAAATTCGAGATGATGATCATCGATCAGATCAAAAAAGATAAAAGTACCGATGTAATCCTTGATCTCGTTCAGTCCTTCATCAGAAGATCTGATTTCGATTTCCTCATACACGTCCTCACTTGCATTGAAGGATGTGATACTTAGCACGTATGAATTTCCTCTGCTCTTCCTGAAAGCAGTGAGAACAACAGGCTTGAATGAAGATGGGTCCATAATTAAACCAGGCATCATGAATGAGACAGAAGGCAAATATACTATTGGATCAGCAGTCGTCCGGTATTTTGCAACATGAATCCTATTTAAAGAAGCAGATCAACCTTCCCATCTTATCGTTTCTGATGCGGCATCGATACATTGTATGTTACGGAATCTTGCATATTGCAACATGTCTTGCAACACGATCTGATCTTTTCCAATATTCTTACCGGTATGCAATTCTGTTTTGTTCATTTCAAGTGTAAGTGAGAGGATATCTGATCCTTTTATACTTCCCACGAAGGACTCAGGCAGCTTAAAACGGCAGTAGAAGGTGAATGATTTTGGTCCCTTCGGACCCAGGATAAAATTCCTGTAAACCGCAGTATCAAAATACCGGCGACCATCTGGTGGTGACATATACTCCGGTACCCGTTCCATCAACAATGTTAAATCAGCTTTGATACAATATCCCTCTCTACACCAGCTAACCTCCTTCATTGAAAAATTATGTGAAGATGTAGCGGTATTCTCCAAAACAAACTCTATCCAGTAATCGTCACTGTCGGAAAATTTAAAGACTCTTTGCAAGGCAGCCAAACCCACAAACTCTACCGAAATTTTTCGTTGATATGGTCCTTTATACATTTCAATGAAACCAATATCCTGAATACCTGATGTAAGACGGGGAAATACCCCCGCCGTTATCAGATCCTCTTTTCTTTGCCTTCTGAAAAAATACACAAAAACAAGAAGGAACAACACAATGACAATCACAGAAATCAAATACAGCATGGATTTATTCTTCAAGTCGTGTTAAAAATACTCCACTTTTACGAATGTATTCTGCATGCAACTTATAACTTTCACACATCCAGTAATTACTTCTCCTCCTCCCAAACTTCACATTTTTCCACTTCCAGAAAATTTCCATCCAGGAACCTGAATTTGCCTTTAAACACATGTTTTAATGGATGATGTTTATTTTCCTCGCTATCGGGCGAATCATCTTCATGAGGTGCGTTATATACATAGGAAAATACTTTTTGAACGCTGTCATATTCAAATACATTCAAATCATAATAGCGGCCATCAAAAATCATCACCACATCAGTGTGGAGCGAGGCGGTATCAAAAGTGAGGGTCGCAGCCAGTGAAGCAATACAGGTATTGCAGGTAAGTACGCTTCCCATCACGAAGTATTGCTGCCGTATACTATCCAACAGAAATACGTGGCCGTAAACGGATGTTGCCAATGCTTCGGTTTCTTCTCCATCCATCAATTCAGCCTTCACTGTTCCATTGGACAGTCTGTAGTGCACGATTGTAACGCTGGTGCGATAAGATCCTCCGGTCTTTTCATCAAAGGAAACAAAATAAATTCTGCCATCATCCGATCTGGAAACAGAAAGCACAGGATGATTTAACAGTATATCCAGCTGATAATTGGAAATGCGCTGATCGTTCAGCAGGGTTAAAAGATGGTCTTCAATTTCATTCCCAATGGAATCAATCATAGTAAATCTGTTTTCGTCTTCTGAAAAAGGTGAAAGTTGGCCATATGTATCCAGCAGATCATTGATTTTATTTACCTGTTGAAGGATGTTGTCCTTCCTGTCTTTTGAATTTTTACTTTTCGACTGTCCTTCTGACAGCAATGGAATCAAAAATAACAATGCAACGATAAGTGGTCGGGTCATTTCAGTGGATCAGTAGTAGGGTACTTTTACAATCAAGGGAATATTACAAAACAAATGTAGAAGTATTTGGTGTAACTTCGTTGTCATAAATGAATGTTATCGTATTGTTTCCATTCAATCAAAGTTATTCAATCCGGCCTGGAGTTGTTATACCACCAAAGAATAGATTACCATGACAACTCATTGGGATTGGTTGTTATAATTTTGAGTTTAGTCCCCAAAAAACGTCCTTCGCTTTGCTCATCAAAACCATGTGAAGGATTGGAATAGTACTTCTTTTCAAAAGGAAGATTATCTATGGTATTTGTATAGACTGAGCAAATTAATCATTCAGCGGAGAATCATCATGAGTATTCGTGTTTGCCGGCGGTGAATAATGAAAACCTCATTCAGCCACCTTAATAACCACATTGCCTGTTTTCTGTCCTGACTCCACATACTTATAGGCTTCCACGATCTGATCTAAGCTATAATATCTGTCAATCACCGGCTTGAATTCACCGACTTCCACAAGCTCCTTTAAAAAGATTACATCCTGCTTTGATATATAGGGCATCGGGAACAAAAGTCTTTTACCTCCCCGGCGAATAGAAGTTGTTAAAGCCAGGAGGATATTCACTCCGTTTTTTCCTAACTCCGTAGAGATGTAAATCCCTTTCTCCGTCAACAATGGCTTACATTGCCTGAATGAACTTTTACCAACTGCATCAAAAATGAAATCGTATTTCTGGTTTGTATCGGTAAAATCCTGCGTCTGATAATCAATAACGGTATCCGCCCCAAGCGATTTAACGAGTTCTACATTTTTAGTATTGCAGACCGCTGTCACAATGGCTCCAAAGTGCTTCAGTAATTGCGCCGCTGCAGAGCCAATAGCGCCGGTTGCGCCATAAACCATGACATTTTGCCCGCGCTCCACTTTTGCAGCCCGGATGTCCACCAATGCATAATGTGCTCCCTCTGCGATTGCAGCAGCTTCGTTGAAGTCGAGGTTAGATGGCATAAATGTGACAGCATCCTGTTCTGCCATCGTAAGGTACTCTCCATGTCCGCCAAACGTTTTGTCATTAAAACCGAATACCCGATCGCCAACCTTGAAGGTAGTTACATTCGCTCCTATTTGCTCCACCCTTCCTGCGAACTCACAGCCCAGAATTTGAATTTTTGGACGGAAAAGCCCGCTCCAAAACCGGGAAATGAAATATTCAGCGCTACGGAAGCCTGAATCAGTTCTGGTAACCGTAGTTGCGAAAACTTTCACCAGAATTTCGTTCTTTCCCGGAGTTGGTTTCGGCACTTCGGTAAGAACGGCCACTTCAGGAGGACCATATTTTTTATAGACAACTGCCTTCATTCCCTATTGATATTTTGCCTTCTGACAAAGTACACAAATCTCACTTCCAACGTCAGAATAGCAGTGGCTAAAATAAAAATAATATTAGTTCAAGTCCGATGCACCCGAAAGGTTTAAGGCTCACCGTATAACTCAGAGAGAGACGAAAATCGTATCAACGCCACAAACCACATCTTGTGGCCTGGCCGGTGTATTACTTTGATTACGACTCCAGGCTGCTTTTAGAATAAAAGGCTTTTATAAGGTCAGTATTCAACTCTTCTTAAATCATCGAGCTCGTGAATTGGCGAAAATTAAGCTGCACAACCCGCTTATCGCATCTTATAATATTCATTACTGCACCACGATTTTCTTTGTGTATAAACCATCTTCTGTAGTTATGGCCATAAAATAAACGCCCTTGGCGAGTTCCGAAAGATCTATATGATTGAATGACTGAAACCGGTTGGTATCCTTCGTAAATACCTGCTCCCCGACTACATTATAAACCGTGATTTCAGTTATGGAATTAGGAGCCTCTACAAAAATTTCACCCGTTGTTGGATTGGGGTAAACAAATACTGAAGCTGCCAGATTATATTCTGCTACAGCGCTAGTTTGAGCAGCAGCGTGATATCTTGCCAATGAAAAATCATCATTTGTCACCGCAGAATTACTCCATCCGGCCAGTACAATTTTACCATCGACCTGTATCTTAACTGAAAAGCAAACATCATAAGAGCTCCCGAAAGCCGTAGTTACTTCACCATTCGTACCAAACGTATTATCCAGGCTACCGTCTGTGTTATAGCGCGCTAAAGAAAAGTCAGCAAAAACAGCGTTGTTACCCGTATTACTGCTTCCGGCCACTACAATTTTACCGTCCGCCTGGAGATCCATGGACCAAATCTGATCTGAATAACTTCCAATAGCCGTAGTTACTTTTCCATTGGTACCGAACGTATTATCAAAACTACCATCAGTATTCAATCGTAGTACAGCTAAATCGAAATCAGACCCATTAAAGCTATGTCCACCAACCAGAATTTTACCATCACTCTGCAATGCAGCGGCATAAGCACGGGCCACATTGCCTCCGAAACCGGTATGCAGTATTCCATTAATGCCAAATGTAGTGTCCAGGCTTCCATTGCTGTTATAGCGAACCACGGAGAACTCATTGTTACCCACACTGAAGGAACTATACCCGGCAGCCACTATTTTACCATCGGGTTGCACAAGCAACGCCCGGATTTCATCAATATCAATTCCAATTGGCGTGGTTACAAATCCATCAGCATCAAAGGAAGAATCTAAACTTCCATTGATGTTATAACGCAATACGGTAAAATCATGATCCATATTTTCGTCACTACTATAACCACCTACTAAAATTTTCCCGTCCGGCTGTATCGCCATCGTCCAGCCATAATGGGAATTATCACTAAAATCAGTCGTATCTATAGCATACACATTAGTTAAAACAATACCATCACCATCAAAACCAGTATCTAAACTACCATCACTATTATAGCGTACCACTACAATATCAGGATAAATATTGAGGGCCATTCCCGTCACTACAATTTTACCATCCGGTTGTATAGCCACTGCGAACGCTACGTCGCTGTTACCGGCGACATCAGTAGTCACTTTTCCGCCACTGCCAAACGAACTGTCCAAACTGCCATCCACATTATAACGGGCAACAGCAATATCCGAGTTTACACTAAGACCCTTTTGGCCAGCAACCACCATCTTACCATCTGCCTGAAAAGCTATCGCATGGCCCTGGTCGATATTGCCAAAATCAGTTGTTACCTTCCCGGCGACACCGAAAGTCAGATCCAGGCTACCGGGCTGGGCATTTACAAACGAAGCTTTCAGCACGATCATCAAAGCAAGGAACAGGCAGGATTGCAGTGTTTTCATTTGATATACATTAAGAAATAATACAACTGAATTAATTTATGCATTCTCTCCTCCTCTAATGAAGGATACAAGGCTTTAACAAACGTACGAAATTCAGTTGAAGAGTGGCCGGTCCTGTAATGAAAACTGAGCAAGCGGCTTGCCTACCGACAGGTTTACCTACCGCAAGGCAGGCAGGGGGTTTAATTGTTCCCGCCATGTCGGGTAGGCAGGCAGGCAAGTAGTGCTTCGCACGCAACGAAACTTTGTTGTTAGGTGCAGTTAAAATTTATAATTTACACTAAAGACAGGCAAAATTGTCGAGTAACTAAATTGTTTGAAATTTTCTTTGTCTTTTTTTGTGCTTGAGGAAGAGGTTGTTGGCGTTCCCAAATTTCTCGAATACAGTCTGCTTTCTGTTGTAGTCGTTGAATTGAACAGTGAATAAATTGCTAACTCGTGAAATTCGATGCCTACTGAAAAGCGTTTTGCAAAATGATAATCTGTTCCTATATAAAAACCAAGGCCAAATGAATTGCCTGGGCTGAAAATGATTTCTGAATACGTGTCGTTTGAGTCGGGTAAACTTAAATTTTCATATTTCATCCGCCAATTGTGATATAATTGCTTTCCAGCACCTGTCCGTAAATAGGATAACTCAATTCCCATATTAATTTCAATTCTCTTAAATCGTTCTGAAAAATTTACTGCAACCATTGTATTCCAAGATGTTTGACGATACTCTAAACTAACTGAATACTTTTCAATTTCGGGGTTGCCAGCTGTATTTATAAATTCATCATAGTAACTTTCATTAAACAATCTTTCTGAAAGTCCGCCCCAAAGTTTTAAAGATAGATATTCATTTAAATAATATTTTGCTGTCAAGCCAAACGCGTATTTGTAATATTTTCTTTCATGATCAGCAGTTGGTCCTCCACTATTATTTAGCATCAAGTCATCATTTGAAAATTTATTTGTCCCTATTAGGTATATTGGATTAAAATATGCAAGTCCAATTGTCCATTTTTTCATTTCGTCCTGTTGGCAGTATCCTTTTACTGATAAGCAAAATAATGTCAGGATAAATAAAATATTTCTCATGTCATTCGTTTTATTAATTGCATCTAACGTCAGTTCCCGCCACAGTGATCAGGCTGTGCAAAAACAAATATAAGAATTCGTCTTTAACCTATTACACTCAATGTTGGTTAATAGAGTAAATTAATTTCTCTGGTTATAATACGCTCAATAGTGCGCCACAGGGCTGAAAACGACGAAAACACCTTTCCAGATGCTTTTTTAGCCGTTGGAAGACCAAAAGCCTAAGATCCTGACAAAGTTGTATACCAGGAATATCATCCCATTTCGGGGCTACGCGAAGAAAACAAGGCTGCAATCCCTTCAACAATCAGATCCGTTCAATGTTCCGCTTGCATTCCCGCTCTAATAAACGTGAAGTGCGAATACGATTCAAATATCCATAGAGGTAAAGCTTCAACAAATCGGCAGGATCATATTCGGGTCTTCCATCTTCCGACTTCACTGTATTCTTAAAGCCCAGCTTTGTTAGATCAAGTCCGCGAATGAAAATATCTACTAAGCGAACAGGGTTGTTCTCATCAATGCTCTCCTCTAATGTAACCGGAAAAAGCACTGTCTGATCACGATCAAATCCGGTAATGTATCCCATGCTGTTTAAAATTGATTACAATGGAAAGATATATTCAGATTGAATTATCTGCAAGTAAAATAGAGTTAAGTTATGAGTAGTTTTTGCACAGTGTGACGGTTTGCGGCTTGGCGTAGTGGCGGTCGCGAGGCTTCGGGATCGGAGCACAAAACTGTCAATACACCACAAAGACTGATTCGAGGTAGAATATGCAATTAACCACGTCACCCGCCATTGAGCCAAGCGCCTGTTAGCGGATTGTGCTTCTTTCATTTTGTTGTCTGTCGGTTCATTCATATCGAAATATTCTTTTTTCCGTAATGCAAGCTGTGTCAAACTTTGCTGTCAATTCTCCATTGTAGCCAAAAGGACTTGCAGGTAGTATCAGCCATTCACTGTCTGTTTTTGCATTTTTAATAGCTGCCGAAAAATCAAGACTACTTTTGTTGGACAAACTTATCAAATGTGATAGAGTGTCAATAAGGATTACTTTGTATGAGGGCAAAAACTCTTTGCAAGTCGGGAAAAATTCTGCTTTATAAATTCCTTCTGCAATTTGATTAATACTGTCTGGAATTAGTCGGGAAGTGTCAAAAGTTAAAACAGCAAAGTCCCACTGCTCAAGGTCATCATATACTTCAAAATGGTCACTGCCGTTTCCACCATACAAAAACGCTGTCTGCTCGTTTGTCGAAAAAGATAAAAAGTGAGTTTTGTCCCAACCTATCGCAATATGTTTGTTTATCAGATTTTCAAGTGAATTGCTGAAGATTTCTCGACCATTACCGCCATTACATAAATTTGTCAGCAGTAAACCACTATTAAAAGTTTCCTTTAATTTTCTTTTGTTTTGTGGGTCTGCGTCACCACGATATAGAGATTTTGGTAATTCGGTCATTATTCACTCCATTTCCACATTGAAAAATTTGCAAAAATGATAGGCACCTGTTTTGCTACCATCTAAACCTGTTGTTTTTCCAACCATAAAAAACTTCATATCATTTAATGTCTTGGTATTTGAAGTCTCGGTTTCATAAACTTTGCCTGCAATACTTATATGGGCATTTTTGTAAAAGGTATATGGATAAAATCCTTGTGAATTGAAATAGTTGTAGGCATAAAAATTCACAAAGTCGCCATTAGCTTTTTTGCATTTCACTGTGCTTTCAAATTTCAAAAGGTCTTTGTCCATTAGATAACCTTTTGTCGCAACCGATTTTTTATATTGGCTCAAAGCTGTAAAAAGTTGATGTTGTAGGTAAACACTAATCCCGGTTCCCCAACTGCTCCATTGTCGGTTATGAGAATTATAGCCTGAATTAGCAAATATTTTTTCGTGATTGTAACTGATTTCTGCGGTTACATCACCCGCACCATTTTCATAAGTCACTATGATTTTTATCGGTGCTATGTCGTGTGTAATATCCAATTGATTTAAAATACTTACAAATGCAGACTTGTTTTCGCTGTTCTTAAAACGAGCAGCATACTCTTCTGAAAGTCCTTTTGTTGTAATGGTTATGTCGCTGTCTGTAAACTGACAAAATGATTTTGAGCTGATTAGTAGCAAAATAGTAAGTGTAAAAAGTCCTTGTTTCATTTTTTTCTTATTAATATATCTGCTTACTCTGTTCGGTTTTCGGCTTCCCCGTTTTCGGTCTGCTGTGTTGTCATAGCATAACCGCTAACGGCAGTTCGTGCAAAAACAAATATATGAATTCGTCTTTAAGCTATTAGGCTCCATGATGGCTTATAGGGATAATTAATTTTGCTGGTTATAATACGCTCAATAGTGCGCCACAGGGCTGAAAG